>ERZ773242.10-NODE-10-length-201498-cov-11.837775_pt1 | contig 201498 bp, 152 predicted proteins | sample MGYA00511077_ERZ773242 | MGnify/ENA primary metagenome ERZ773242 (study PRJEB29015, sample SAMEA2737754) | human gut metagenome | biome: human gut; feature: human-associated habitat; material: faeces | place: China | collected 2012 ... | reverse complement strand
CATTGAAGGCATGGCAGTGGCCCAGGGCGTTATGACCGTCCGCGGCGGTATGACATCCCACGCCGCTGTGGTGGCCCGTGGCATGGGTACTTGCTGCGTGGCCGGCTGCGGCGAGATCAAGATGAACGAAGAAGAGAAGTATTTTGTCATCCATGGCCAAAAGGTATCGGAGGGCGACTACATCTCCATCGATGGTTCCACAGGCAACGTATACCTGGGCGAGATCAAGACTGTGCCCGCTTCCATGACAGGCGACTTCGGCCGCTTTATGGGCTGGGCCGATGAGATCCGCACCCTGAAAGTCTGCACCAACGCCGACACCCCCCGGGATGCCGAACAGGCTGTCCGGTTTGGCGCCGAGGGCATTGGCCTGTGCCGCACCGAGCACATGTTCTTTGAGGCAGACCGCATCAAAGCCGTGCGGGAAATGATCGTTTCCAAAGACGAAGCCCAGCGCCGCAAGGCTCTGGAAAAACTGCTGCCCATGCAGCGCAGCGACTTTGAAGGCCTGTTCATGGCCATGGGCGGCCGCCCGGTGACCATCCGCCTGCTGGATCCGCCGCTGCATGAATTTATCCCCAAAGAAGAGGACGAAATCCGCGCGCTGGCAAAATCCATGGGCGTGTCGTTTGAAGAGCTCAACGACAAAGCCATTTCGCTGCACGAAACCAACCCCATGCTGGGGCACAGGGGCTGCCGTTTGGCTGTGACCTATCCGGAAATCGCCCGCATGCAGACCACCGCCATCATGGAAGCGGCCATCGAAGTGTGCGAAGAAGAGCGCGTGATGATTCAGCCGGAAATCATGATCCCGCTGGTGGGCGAGGTGAAAGAGCTGGCGTTTGTCAAAAAGATCGTGAAAGACACGGCAGAATCCGTCATCAACCGCATGGTGCACCGCATTCCGTACCTCATCGGCACGATGATGGAAATCCCGCGTGCCTGCCTCACGGCGGACGAGATCGCCAAGGAGGCGGAGTTCTTCTCCTTCGGCACCAACGACCTTTCGCAGATGACCTTCGGCTTCTCGCGTGACGACGTCGGTAAGTTCCTGCCGGATTACTTTGAATTTAAAATCTTCGAGCAGGATCCCTTTGCCTCGGTGGACGTGAAAGGCGTCGGCAAACTGATGCAGATGGCCGTGCAGATGGGCCGCGAACAGCGCCCCAACATCAAGCTCGGCATTTGCGGCGAACAGGGCGGCGATCCCCGCCGCCGCGCCGCTAATGAATCTGAACAAAGCCTCCATCGGTCGTGCAGCGTCTGAGCGTGTCGTTTTCGGGGTCGTATTCCGGGAATTCGTCCCGGTGTGCGAACAGATGTTCTCCGGCGCGGCGCAGCAGCGTCCGGGCCTGAGTCCGCAGGCTGCGTCGCAGGGCTCGGAGCGCCGCTTCGCCGGCCGGCTGGCCGCAGGCGGTCTTGGGGGCCGTCGTGCCGCATTGCCCGGTGCTGATGTCGAGCCGCGATTGGAGGGCGAGACGGGTGAAGAGGGCCGTCGGGGCCGCGAGGTATTCGTCGCGGAATCCGGCGTAGGAGCCTTCGAGGAGCTTTTCGTAGAGCGACCGCCCTACGACCGGGATGATGTGGCGCTGTTCGGCTCCGGCGATGTCGGCTTCGGTGACGCTATCCGGAGGCAGGTAATCCCCGCCGCCGAAGGCGAGGCGCAGGACCTGCAAAGGTGTGATGAGGGTTTTCATTCGATGCTCTTGATATTGTATTTGGTGATTTCCGAGAGGAAAACCTGTTGTTTCGGGTCCTCCGGGTCGTAGTCGAGTCCGTCGGCCTTGCGGGCCTCCCAGACTTTCATGTAGATGGGTTTCGAGCGCGTCGGCGGGCGGTTGACGATTTGCAGCGACGCCGTGTCGAGCCCCAGCACCGAGGCGATGACGGTGCGGATCGGCTCGGTGAGTTCGGCCTGCTCGGCCAGGATCACCGTGTTCAGCGCCACCTCGTATTCGTGGAGGATGCGCTCGGCACTGAATCCCGAGGCGTAGTCCAGTCCGCTCAGGGTCCGGAACCACGAATGGGCCACGACGATGTCCCCGACGGCCTGTTCGTGCAGCGCCTGCCAGTCGCCTTCGTTCTGCGCGGCAATGGGAATGAAGCGCGAATTGTCGTCTTCGCCTCCGTCGCGGATGACGAACATCACCTGCCCGGGATTCCCGGCGAATTTCTGCTCCGCGAGGCGTACGATGCGCTCGGCTTCGGCCTCGTTGTCCACCGACGAGTCGAGCATCATCACGCCCGACAGCTGGAACGAGTTGTCCAGCCGCGAGATGTTCCAGCGGTCGGTCTTCCAGGCGATGGCCGAGACGCTGAAACCCGCGATGTAGGGCGGTACGCCGTAGTGTTCGAACATCGGTTCGTAGTCCTTGTAGTGGACAATCGAGCGCATGGAGCCGTCCTCCTGCCGTTCGAATTGCGGATAGAGGGGCAGCGACCGCGCTTCGGCGGGTTTGAACGCCACCCAGTCGTGGTGGAGCAGGATGTGTTCCGAGTCGCGGGCCACGCGGCAGCGCGAGGCGTCCTGATGGTAGAGCGAGAGGAAGGAGCGCTCCTCGTCGGTGACGATCTCGAGAAAGGCGTTGCCGAACAGCGACTTGTCGAAGGCCAGTTTGTTGAGCACCTGCCTCAGGCTTTCGCCGCTGCCGTTCACGCGGCGGACGAACGCCGCCAGCCGCGGTTCCCGGGCTTCGTCGCAGGTGAATCCCTTGCCCGAGATGTAGTCGGCCTTGTCGTTGATGATGCGGCGGTGGGTCGTCGAGCGCCGGGCCATCAGGGCCAGTGCCGCCGGGAAGAGGTTGTCGTCGCCCCAGCGCCAGAATCGGTCGTTCTCGACCCGCGCCGTCCCCAGCGCGAAGTAGGGGTCGGTGCGGTTGGCGACCCCTACGGCGGTTTTGATTTTTTTCGCTTTGTTCATGGCGTTGTTTCGGATTCGGGGCCGCGGCGGCCCGCAGGGAATCTCCCTGCGGACGCCCGGTCCCGGGTCGGGTTACTGTTTGTAGGCGTAGGTGATGAGGTCCGTGTCGAGGATCTGGCTTCCGGCCATGAAGACCGCGCGCTGGCGGTTCTCCATTTCGTCGGGATTGTACCACATGCGCACTTCGTTGCCGGGCATGTCGGCCGTGTTGACCGCCAGCACGAGGTTGCGGCGGTCGGTGAGCATGCCGAACGACTGGTGGTAGGAGCTTCCCGCGAGGTAGCCGCCCAGACGCAGATCGATGACCGGGATTCCGTGGTAGGCGAGGTTCCGGCGGCCGTTCACCGTGTCGGTGTAGGCGGCGTCGGCGCCCTTCGAATCGAGGTATTTCTCGTAGAGGTGGCAGAGGTCCGAGGTGACGAAGAACGCCAGCTGCCCATCGGCCTTGAGGTCCTGGACACGCAGGTCGGATTTGTTCCACAGCTTGTCGAACAGCTCCACGACATAGGCCGGGTCGGCGAGCGACGCCTCCTGGTAGGTGAAGTTGTAGATGACCTCGTCGTCAACCTGGGCCTTGATCTGTTTCAGGAATCCGTCGAAGGTGTTGTAGCCCGACGTGGCGGTCGTGTCGCCGATCCACATCGTGGCGCGGATGTTTTCCGCGAGGGCCTGCCTGAAGAGCGTCGTTTCGGCCTGTTCGAGGTCTGTGCCCGAGAGGTCGTCCATGTTGACGTTCGCCATCGCCGTGATCTTTTCGTAGACCATCGAGAAGTAGTCTGCGGCGGAGAATCCCAGTTCGGCTTTCACGCGGCTGAGGTTGACGGTCTTCTCCTTTTTGGTCGCCGGGGCGCCTCCTGTCCAGCCTGCGGAGGTGAATTTCTGGAGGATGTTGCGCTGCCCGTCCCAGAGCTGGATGTGCGTGGGTTGGGGCATGTTGTAGAGTACGCGCACGCCGAGCTCCTGGGCCGACGGTCCGGTCAGCATCGGGCGGAAGAAGATGTTTTCGAGATCGGTTCCGGTGTACTGTTTCGAATTTTCGAGATAGGTCATGGTGATTGTTGTTTTTGGATGTTTGTTTGATTTGGGTTGTTTGGTTTTGCCTGACCTCACTTTTGGTAAGGGCAATTTTTAATTGCAGTCCCGCTGTTATCCGCGGAATCGCTTTGCGTCTTCGGCATAGGCGCGCTCGTTTGTCGAGCGGACCGTGTCGCCGTACGAGGGGTCTTCGCGGGGTTGCGTGACGGTGGCTCCGAAGCGTTGGCGGGTTTCGTCCGACACGACGGCCGAGCGCCGTTGCAGGGCCCGCACCTCTTCGCCGGAGTGCAGCACGCTGCGGTCGGCGGGTTCTTCCTCTCCGGGCCGCAGGCCGATGCCGGCGAGCAGACGCTCCCAGCCCCGGGCGATGTTCCGGGCCAGCGACGACGACCGTCCGGCGGTTTCGACCACTTTGTCGGCGAGCCCCGCCGCAACGGCCTCTTCGGGCGACAGCCAGCGGCCGTTGCCGTTGTTCTCGGCCATCAGGGCCTCGAACTCCTCGGCCGGGCGTCCCGAACGGGCGGCGTAGACCGCGGCGATGCGGGCGTCGGTCTGGTGCAGCAGATCGAGTTTTCCGGCGATCTCCGCGGCGTTTCCCTCGGTCGCACAGACCGCCGTGTGAATCAGATAGAGGGCGTTCGCCGAGATTTCGCGGCACCCTTCCGAGGCCGCTTGCGCGATGATCGTCGCGGCCGAGGCCGTGTAGCCGTAGCAGCGGGTGGTGATGCGTGCCGGCAGTTGCCGCAGGGCGTCGTGGATCAGCAGGGCGTCGTTCACGTCGCCGCCCGTCGAGCGGATGTTGACCACCACTTCCGGGGCTTCGATCCCGGCGATGCGTTGCAGGGCCTTGCTGAAACGCTCGTAGGTCGCCACCCGGGCTTCGGGGTCGTCGAACTGCCACTCCTCGGGGATGCCGATGGTCCCTTCGATGTCGATCCGGCAGACTTCGGCTGAATTGTTGATTTGGATTTCCGATTTCATTGTATATTTCCTTTAATCATTATAAATTTGAGTAATTAAGACATCAGAGTATGGAATAAGTCCGAGTTTTCATTGGTCTTCGAGACCGGAAGTCATGTTCCGACCCCATACTCTTTACATCAGAATCCGGATAGTTCGTAAGGTGTCCGAACCCGCATTCGCAATGAAGGACCAAGATGTAACAGATGTCATTAGACGTAAACAACAAACGGCCATGAGGTACATTGGGATCGATGTGAGCAAAGCTACGTTTGTGGTGGCTTACTCCTCTGACAAAGGCGGAGAAATCCGGACTTTTAACAACACGACCACCGGGATCAAGCAGTTTATCGGTGCTCTTCCCAAAGACAGCAGTATCCACTGTGTCATGGAAGCGACCGGGAACTACAGCGCAATGCTGCTGTACCTGCTCAATGTCGCCGGGATTGCTGTCAGCATGGAGAATCCGCTGAAGATAAAGAACTTCGCCAGAGCCATGCTCTCCACGGTCAAGACAGACAAGATCGACGCTCGGCTCATAGCTCTCTACGGAGAGAAGATGAATCCGCAACCTTTCAAGATACAGGGAGAGGCTATCCTGCGGCTCCGGCAGAAGAGAACGGTCATACGTCAACTTACCAAGCAGATTACGGCCATGTCGAACCTTCGAGGCTCCCTCGCATGCCTGCCTGTTCCGGACAAAGGAGCGACTCATACCGTAGACGAAACGATCGAGTTCCTTGAAAAGAGGCGTGACAGGCTTCAATCGGAACTCACGGATCTTGTCGAAGTCGAGTTCAGCCGACAACTCGCACTGCTGACGACCATCAAAGGCATAACGCTCGCCACGGCACTCATCATCACTACCGGAGGCTTCACTTACTTCCAGAATGCCAAACAGGTGTCCCGGTATCTCGGTATCTGTCCTACTTACGAACAATCCGGAACTTCGGTAAACATCAGAGGACACATCAACCGAAACGGAGATGCATATACCAGAGGACTTCTCTATGTGGCTGCATGGACTGCCAGCAGGTTCAATACTAAATGTGGGGAAACATACACGCGGCTCCGGCAGAACGGGAAGCCTGGAAAACTCGCCATGATCGCTGTCGCAAACAAGCTCGTCAGACAGGCTTTTGCCGTTGTCACCCATGATAAAGAGTATGTCGACGGATTCGTCTCCAACAGACCTTAGCATGAACAATCTTCCGATATGTTTACTCTTTTTCCGCATTTTTTAATATAGTTCGTGATTTGTTTTTGTAATTGGTGTAAAATGCGTTGCGCGCCTTTTCATAGGAGCAGCAGTATTTTCCGGCCGCCGCTTCCAGCGCTTCGCAGCGGGGCACTCCCTCCCGTTCGAGCCGCCGCACCTCGTCGCGGATGGCCTGCCGTTCGCACTCCCGGCGGCTGATGAGCCCCATTTCGAACAGCCGCCGCACGGCCTCCGCGGTCCCCAGTCCTCTGACCTCGCGGAGCGCCGTTTCGGCCAGCATTTCGTCGTGCCGTGTCATCGTCAGTCCTCCGTCAGCCGGTCGAACGTGCAGCGCACCGAGGCTTTTTCGGGGTCGTAGTCGCCCACGGCGCAGAGTGCGGCCCTCACCACGCCCGCTCCGGTGTCGATGCGGAAGACCGAGCGGATTTCCGGGGCTCCCGTGCCGGGCGTGAAGAGCGCTTCGAACTCGTGGGGCGCGAGCCGCAGCGAGAGGGTGATACGTTCGCGGGCGGCCTCCCGGCGCACCTGGCGGTCGTAGTAGCGGTGCAGTCCCGCCTGCCCGTCGCGGTCCTCGAAACAGAGCGTGAACCCCTCGTCTCCCGTGAGGTGGAACGCCGCCAGCGGATATTCGGCCTGCCCCGAAGGATACCCCCAGCGTTCGCCCGGGGGCAGCGGACGCATCCCGGCGTAGCGGACGATCCGGGGCGTGAAGTTGGTGCCGTCCTCCTCCGCATCGTCGCGGTCTCCGACCCGGAGGATCAGCGCCGACGGGGCGTTGAGGTAGTGCCCCGCCGAGTTGAGCGAGGGGGCGAACAGCGGGTTGCGCACCGTCTTTTCGCCCTGCAATGCGACGTACGATCCGGTTTCGAAGCTCCACGACCCCAGCGGCGATTCCTCTCCGGCGTCGAAGCGCGTCACGGCTCCGTCACCGTCCTGATAGCGCCATGTCCGCACCTCGTGGATTTCCGGGGCGATCTCCCGCTGTTCGACCGACTGCGAAAAATCCGTCCTGCGGCTCCAGTCCGCCTCGGGACCTGCTCCGAAAAACTCCCCTTCGGGTTCGATCCACACCGTCCGGGTCGCCTCCTCGGTGTAGAACCGCAGATTGAAGAGATGCGCCAGCGCTTCGAGCAGCTCCACCTGCCGGATGCGGTGCTGCGCCACGTCGGCGAAGGCGATCCGCGACCCGAATCCGGGGCCCGACAGGAACCGGGGGCGCAGCGCGCATTCCTTGTGCAGCGTCAGCTTCATCCCCTCCTCGGCTCCCGCGAAGTAGATCTGGTTGAAGTACTTGGGCGACTGCGGCGAGACGCTCTCGGCGACCGTGCGGAGCCGCACCTCGACGGTCGTTTCGCCCGTCTCGCCGACATACCCGTTGTAGAGCGCCCAGTCCCCGGTGTAGGGCACCCATTGCGAGCCGCTGCGGACCATCAGCGTCGGTTGGGCTACGGTTCCCGATGCCGGGGTCGTGACCTGCGCCGAGCGGGCCGCGAAATCGGTCCACACCGTGTCCGCCGTGCCGTTGCGGACATAGACGAGGCGGTATTGCGCCCCTGCGGCATGATCGAAGACCAGCGCACGGTAGGTGAAGTTCGGGGCGATCGCGTCGCGCAGGTCCTTGTAACGGTTGGCCAGTTCGAACCGGAATTCCGATCCCGGCCCGAGATATACCGTGTCGAATCCTTTGAGCCGCGTGCGGGAGACGATGCGGTGCGCGGTGGTGTATTTCAGGCGGTATTCGAATCCGACGCTGATCTCCGTGGGCGGCGTGAAGACGATCTTCCCGTTTTCCGTCGAGAAGCAGTTGCCGTTGTTGTAGAGTCCGCTGACTGCCTCGCCGTCCGCATCGACGCTCTGCGGCGTGGCCGTTTCGACGATGTTTCCCACCGTGTTGGCTATCGCCTTGGGGTTGGCCGCGACCCGTCCCAGTTCGTTGGCCGTCGCCGTCGCCGGGGCCAGCCTCCGGGCCGCGAATCCCATGCGGTTGGCCGCCGCCGTGGTGTCGCGCGAGGAGTAGGCTCCGCTCATGTAGAGCGAGCGGAAGAACTCCGATTCCAGAAAGCGGCTCTTCACGCCGTAGCCCGCTTCGGTGAAAATTTGCCCGACGAGCGTGGCGATGTGCAGAAAGGGGTGGTAGTCCTCCACCGAGAGGAGCCGTTCGGCCGGAAGCAGGTCCTGCGAGCCGTTCTGTTGTTCGTATTCGTCGCGGTGGACGGGGAAGAACTTCACGGGCGACGCATCCGTCCAGCTTTCGAAGATCGTCGTCGGCGTCAGCTCTCCCTGCCACGCCACGCCCAGCCGGGAGAACATCCTGCGGGCGGCGTTTTCGGCCCATCCGGCACCGCCGTCGCGGATTTCGAGCGTGTAGCCCGCCTCCGACGAGGCCAGCAGGCGCACCGTTCCGCCGATCAGCACCGCTCCCTCCGCCGTCAGTTCCGCCGTGTGGAGCGCGTCATTGAACCGCCCGGCGGCATGGGGGTCCCCGGCGAAGGCCGTCACGGCATCGTTTCGGGGCGTCGCCGGGATCGTGATTTTCAGCGACCTCCCCTCGCGGCAGGTCTCCGGCCCGGCCAGCTTCGACGCATCGTAACCGGGTACGGCGATGCTTTTCGTGCCCAGATCGCAGGGCTGTCCGTCGATTCTCAGTTCCATGACGTGCGGGTTTTGCGTTTGGGACGAACGGCGATTTCCAGACAGCTCAGCGTGCCGTGACGCTGTACGACGGCTTCATCGGAGGCAATATCCACCGGGGTGTACGTGTCGCCCCGGGCGATCCAGACCTCCGGGGCCGATGTCAGTTCCGCAAGGGCTTCCAGCACCTGCCGTCCTTCGTAGGCCGACACGAGCACCGTCTCGCGGTCCGTCTCCGCCGTCGCCGCTGTGCGTCCGTCGGGACCGTACGCCTGCTGCCGGACGCTCCGGACGACCTCCGTTTGCAGGACGGGGAAGGAGTAGTGTTCGACCGACCCCGCACGGCTGCGCCAGGCGAGCCGCACGGCCTCCTGCCGGGCCGGGATCACGGTGTAAACCACCGTGCCGCAGGTCCCGGCATCGACCGTCAGCGTCTCCGCATCCGGGAAGTCGCGCAGGTCGAGGCGGAAGATGTGCAGCCCGGCTTCCGCTGCACGGTAACTCTCTGCGGCGGCGGTGTCCCCGGCCATCGCGGTCACCGTCACGGTGCAGGGGCCGTCGGTCAGCAGCGTCAGTTCGTCGCACGCTCCCTCGGGGATCAGACGCCGGAGGGGCATCGAGGTCAGCAAGCAGGGTGCTTCGGCGGCTTCGGCGCCGGGCCGGAACGTGCGCGCCGGGGAGACGGCTTCGACGGCTCCGCCCGTCGCCGCTGCTTCGACGTGGACCGTGACCGTCCGGCCCGCCGCGGGGTGAAATCCCGTGCCGCCCGTCGCGGGGACGAACTGCACGCGGCGGCGCAGATAGGGTGCGATGTCGAATCCGGCCTCCGTCACCGCCGCGAACCGTTTCGCGCCCAGCAGGGCGCTTCCGTCGCCGGTCTGTCCGGCTGTGCCGGCTCCGTTTGCGCCGTCGGGCGAGGCGGTTGCGCCGATTCCCTCTGCGGGCCCGGCCGCCGCATCGACGATGCGGATGTCGATGTTTCCGGCCGCCTCCTGACTGACGGCATAGCGGAGTTCCCCGCCTAAGGGGGCGTACTGTTGCGGAATTCGTGTAAATAGCATAATGGATGTTTAAGAAAGATGACTGTATTCGGTTCGCCGCAGAACGCGGCGCAATGCGGCATGCGGATGCTTTCGGTGCTTCCGGCGGCACAGACACAGAGGCGGCCGGGTTGTTGACAAAACGGTTGAAAACTTGTCGATAAACGGGGATAACAATTCACAAAATGCGGAAACAGAAGCGTTTCCCGATGTCGATAACTTTGCCGTCCTTGCCGGCCGGTTGTGAATCGTTCGGCAAATATACGACAGCCGATACCCCCTTGTCAAGACCCCGATGCACTTTTTCTAAATTTTATGGAAAAACTTCGGGATTTTGTCGTACCTTTGTTTCGCGAACCAACAGTTTTACATCGTATGGATGATGGTCATAGTTCCACGTATAGCCGTCGTGTCGTGCCTCAGCACGACCCCATTCATCTATGGTATCCAGCGCGAAGGTAACTTCCGCGCCGAATTGCTGTTGTCCGATCCCGAAGAGTCGATCCGCATTTTTTCCGACCGTAAAGCCGACATCGCCCTGGTGCCTGCTGCCGCCGTGCCCTCGTTGGAGGATGCGCGCATCGTCACCGAATACTGCGTCGGCGGGGTCCCTGCCGCGAAGGAAGCGTTGCTTGCCGACGACGATCCTTTTGTGGCGGCGTGGAAGCCTTTCGGGAAACTCCCCTGCGCCTTCGCCCTCTGGGTGGCGCACGGCGACGTGGAGCCCGAGACGGTCGAGGCTTTGCAGCATGCGCTGACCTTCGGTCTCGAACACGGTTACGAGGCGGTTCTCGATTCGGCTTTTTCGGCCGATCCGGGGCTTGCTTACGCGGGTCTCGCCCATTTCGATTACATTTTCGACAATCAGAAAGACAAGGCGCTCAAAAAGTGCTGGGATTCGGGGCTCAAGGTGGCTCCGCGAGCCAATCCCGGCTGAAGAGCTTAGCGGACGGACTTCCGCCTCTCTGCACGTAAACGGATTCACGAACATTAAGAGAGCGTCTTATGATTACAATTTACCTCAAACAATACAACAAGATCATCCGGAACGCCGATACCAAGCTCTTCGACGAGTTGGGTTACGACGACATCCTGTGGATCGACATGCTGCTGCCCACGATCAAGGAGCAGAAAGCCGTCGAGAACTTCATGGAGATCAGCCTTCAGACCAAACAGCAGGTCGAGGAGATCGAATCGACATCGAAATACTCCGAGAACGAGAACGCCATCATCTCCAATTCGAACTTCTTCGTTCCCACGGGCGATTCGTTCATCGTCGAGCCGGTGTCGTTCATCATTTCGAACGAGGGCGTGCTCGTTTCGGTGCGCAACGCCGAGTTCCGGACTTTCCGCGAGACGGAAAAGCGGCTCCAGATGAACTACCGCAGTTATTCGACGGGTTACCACCTCTTCATTTCGTTGTTGGAGGTGCGCATCGACTTCGATGCCGACCTCGTGGAGTTGATCGCCAAGCAGGTCGCGGCGTTGTCGAAGGACATCAACTCCGAGGATTCGATCGACAAGGAGGTGCTGCACCGCATCAGCGCCTTGCAGGAGTCTACGATGTCGTTGCGCGAGAACATCTTCGACCGCCAGCGCGTATTGTCGGGCATCCTGCGTTCGGAGCGCTTCCCGAACGACATCTACCCGCGCTTGCAGTTGATGATCAAGGATGTCAATTCGCTGATCAACCACGCCGATTTCAGCTTCCAGCGACTCGATTATATCCAGGACGCTGCGTTGGGTCTCATCAACATCGAGCAGAACGAGATCGTGAAGATCTTCTCCGTGGCGGCCGTGATCTTCATGCCCGCGACGCTCATCGCCTCGATCTACGGCATGAACTTCAAGTTCATGCCCGAGCTGGATTGGATGCTGAAGCTCGGCAACGGTTGGAACATCCCTCTGGGCTACATCTTCGCCATCGGCATGATGATCTTCTGTTCGGCCCTGACGATCTGGTACTTCAAGTACAAAAAATGGCTCTGACATTTCCGGTTTTATAGGGCGTTTTCGCACTTGCTCTTGCGGGGGCGCGGATGGGTAGTATCGTCCCATCCGCGCCCCGCTTCGTTTAGGCGCAAACCTGCTTCTCTAAAATCAGAACCGCCCCGCCGGAACCGCGCCCGCCGTTTTCTCTTCTTTCTGTGAAAGAAGAAGAAACCGTATCTCTTTTCCCGGTAAATTTCGTATATTTGCAAGCTATAAACATTCGTCATGCTCGAAAAACTGGCCAAACAAACCGCCGTCTACGGTATCAGTACCATCGTGGTAAGGTTCCTGAGCTACCTGCTCACGCCTTACTACACCCGTATTTTCGGGCAGGAGACCTACGGCATCGTGACGGATGTCTATGCCCTCATCCCGCTGGCGCTCACCCTTTTGACGATGGGTATGGAGTCCAGTTACTTCCGTTTTTCGGCCAAGGCCGAGGAGGCGGGCGGGGAGGTGAAGGCCGCCAAGCGGCGGCTTTTCGCCACCACATGGGGCATCACGTCGCTCGCCGCCGCGGTCTTTTTCCTCGCAATGGCCTTTTTCCGCAACGGCATCGCTCGCGTTATGGGCGAGGCGTATGTGTCGCATCCGGAGTATGTCGTCTGTGTCGGGCTGATCATTCTTTTCGACGTTTGGGTCTGCATTCCCTTCTCGCGGTTGCGCGAACAGGGCCGGGCCATGACTTTCGTGGGGTTGAAGGCGCTCAACGTGGCCTTGAACGTGGCTTTGGCTTTCGGATTCGGTGCCGCGGGGCTTTTCGCCTCGGAGTTCGGCGTGGGGTGGGTCTTCGTCGCCAACCTCGCCGCCAGCGTCGTGACGTGGCTGGCGATTCTGACCACCGTCGATCGCACGGTTCCGAAGATCGACTGGGTACTTTTGGCCGCTGTTTTCGCTTATTCGCTGCCGTTGCTGGTGGGCGGATTGGCCGGTACGGCCAACGAGTTCATCGACCGCCAGTTGATCAAATACCTCGTTCCCGAGGGGGCTATGGCGCAGTTGGGCGTCTACGGCGCCATCACGAAGATCGCCGTGGTGATGATGCTCTTCTACCAGATGTACCGCCTCGCCGCCGAGCCGTTCTTCCTCTCGAACTTCAAAAAGTCGGATTTCGTGCAGATGAACGCCGCGGCGTTGAAATATTACGTCATGGCTTCGATGTTGATCTTCCTCGGCATCGCGCTCTTCCGCGACCTCTTCGCGTTGATCGTCGGGCGGGATTTCCGCGAGGGCATCTTCATCCTGCCGGTGGTGCTGGGGGCGAATGTCCTCACGGGCGTCTGGCTCAACCTTTCGTTCTGGTACAAACGGGAGGAGCGCACTTCGCTGGCCATCGTGGTCACGGGTTCGGGGCTCGTCGCCATGCTCGCTTTCGGATTGTGGCTCATCCCGTTGTGGGGTTATTACGGGGCTGCTTGGGCACGTCTGGCGAGCGAATCGGCGATGGTCGCCGTCAGTTGGTGGCTCAACCGCCGTTATTATCCGACGCCCTACGACTGGCGCCGCATCGGCGAGTATGTCGCCGCGGCGCTCGCCGTTTTCGCCGCTTGCGAGGCCGTAACCTCCTGCACGGGCAATATGTTCGTAAGCTATGCGTTTAATATAGTGCTCTTTGCGTTGTACGCCGCCTACCTCGTCCGCCGCGAGCGGATCGACTTGGGGGCCATGCTCCGCTCGGTGCTGAAAAAGAAGAAATAAGATGCGATTTGCGGACATCATAGGACAGGACGATCTGAAACGACATCTCGCACAGTCGGTCGATGCCGGCCGTGTGAGCCATGCCCAGCTCTTCACGGGGTTGTCCGGTTCCGGGGCGCTGGCGTTGGCCGTGGCTTATGTGCAGTACCTCTGCTGCCGTCACCGCCGCGACGGCGACTCGTGCGGCGAGTGTCCCGACTGCAAACAGATCGCATCGCTGGCGCATCCCGACCTGCATCTGGTCTTTCCCGTGAACAAACAGGGCAAGAAGTCCGGCGAGGTGATGCGGAGCGACGAGTTCCTGCCCCTGTTCCGCACGTTGTTCGACGAACGGGGCGGCTATGTTTCGCCGCAGGACTGGTACGACCGGCTCGACCTGGGCAAGACGCTCAAAGGCATGATCGCGGCCCGCGAGGCCGACGAGATCATCCGCAAACTCTCGTTCAAGAGCTTCGAGGCCGATTATAAGACGATGCTCATCTGGCTTCCGGAGGCGATGAACGAGGAGGCTGCCAACAAGATCCTCAAAATCCTCGAAGAGCCTTGGGAGCGGACGCTTTTCATTCTGGTCTCCGAGCAGCCCGACCGGTTGTTGCCGACGATCATTTCGCGGACGCAGGAGGTCTGCGTTCCGCGCATCGCTCCCGACGTGTTGGCGCGGGTCGCTGCGGAGAGGGGCGTTTCCGACCCGTTGCAGGCCCGCAACATGGCGCGTCTGGCCGGCGGCGACCTCTTGGAGCTGAACCACCTGGTCGCGGGCGAGAGCGATGCGCTGCGGAAAGAGAATTTCGACCTTTTCTGCGGCCTGATGCGCCTGAGCTACAACGATAAACACCTCGAACTGGTCTCTTGGGCCGAGGATGCGGCACAGCTTTCGCGCGAGCAGCAGCGGGCTTTCCTGCGCGATGCGGCACGGCTTCTGCGCGAGAGTTACATGCTCCATGCGGGCATCCGCGAAATCAGTTACCTTTGGGGCGAGGAGCTGGCCTTCTGTTCGAAATTCGCCCCTTTCGTCGGTTCGCAGAACATCGAGCCGTTGATCGTCGAGATCGAGAGCGCCTCCGCGCAGATCGCGCAGAACGGCAACCCGACGATCGTTTTCACCCATTTTGCCCTCTCGGTGAGCAAGATGATAAAACATTTGTGAGTTATGGCACGTGTGGCACTTCTTTTAGGCGGAAACCAGGGCGACGTGAAGCGCACCCTACAAACGGCACAGCAGTTGATAAACTCCCGCGTGGGGGCTGTCCTGCGTTGTTCGCACCGTTACGAGAGCGAGCCGTGGGGATTCCCGGCCGCACAGCGTTTTTCGAATCAGGCGCTGGAGGTCTCGACCGACCTTTCGCCGCTCGAAGTGCTCGACGCCTGCCAGGGGATCGAGCGCGAATTGGGGCGCAACCGCGCCGCCGAGGCGATCGAGAAGGCTTCGTCGGGCGCCGCCTATTCGTCGCGTCCGATCGACATCGACATCATCTTCTACGGCGACGAGGTGATCGACGACGAGCGCCTGACGGTTCCCCACCCGCTGCTCGCCGAACGGGAGTTCGCATTGCAGCCGCTCGCGGAGATCATGCGCCGGCACCGCCATCCCGTCACAGGAGTCACCGTCGGGGAGATGCTCGATGCGCTGCGTAACCGATAAACAGAAGATGAACGTGAGACGAACGATACTCTTTCTCGCCGCCGCGGCGCTCTTGACGGGGTGCTTCAAGGACGTGTCAACCACGACGAATTACGTGATCAAGCCCCTCGTGCAGGACTTGTCGGGCGATCCGTACCTGGCGCTCGACGGGGTGAAAGCCTACGCTTTCGACGCCGACACGACTCTTTATACCGTCGCGTCCTACGCGGATGCGCTGGAGGGCGTCGCCAGCCTGAAAGGCGACCCTTCGGAACGCCTTTCGCCCTTCGTCACGGCCGGGCCCTACGAGCGCGAAGGAACTTCCGGATGGGTCCAGATGTCGATGTCGAACGCTACGCAAATGGTCTTGGCCGTCGATACGGAGCATCGAATCTACGCCTACACCCAGCAGGAACTGACCGAAAACCTCCCGACCCTGTACGTGACGCTGCCTTTCAAGCCGTGGAAGGAGGGTTTTTCCTACAAGGACGGCAGTTGGAGCTATTACAACGAATTCTATACGCCTCCCACCTACCTCGACTGCTTCATCGATCCCGCTGTCCAGAGCGAGGAGGGCGGTGCCGCGGAGGAGATTTCGAATTTGAAAGCCTATGCCTTCGCCGCCGACACCGCGGCGTGGTACATCGCCTCCTACGACGATGCCGTTGCGGGCAAGATCACTTCGAAGGACGACGATTCGTTCACACGCTCCAACCCCAACTTCACGGCTTACAAGGAGGAGGGTTCGTCGCTCTATAAGATGCAGGTTTCGACCGGGACGCTGATGGTGGTCGTGGTCGATCGCGTCGATCGGCTCTATGCCTACACGAAGAAGGAGGTTGATCTCGAAGGGGCTCCGCCGACCTTCTCCGTCCTCTTCCGGCCGTGGGTGCAGCAGTGGATCGACACGGAGGAGCCCGACGGTTGGATCGTCGTCAATCCGGCGCTCGACCCCGACCCCGACAAGGATTCGCAAACGCAAACACAACCACGCCGCCGATGAATACGCCGCGACATACCCTTTACCTGCTGCGCCTTGCGGTGGCGCTGCTCTTCGTGTCGGCCTTTCTGAGCCGTTGCGCGAGCATGATGACCCCTACCGGCGGTCCCCGCGACTCGCTTCCGCCCGTCATCGTGAACATGACGCCCGACAACAATTCGGTCAACCGGCCTCTCGTCGGCCACGAGAAGATCTACATCGAGTTCGACGAGTTCGTGCAGCTCAAGGACCAGCAGAAGGAGTTCTTCACCTCTCCGGCCATGAAGAAGAAACCCACGGTCACCCTGCGCGGCCGGGGCATCGTGATCCAGTTGCGCGACACGCTGGCTCCGAACACGACCTATTCGCTCAACTTCGGCAGCGCCATCCGCGACAACAACGAGGGCAACCCGCTCTATTCGATGCGCTACGTCTTTTCGACGGGTCCCGAGATCGACTCGATGCTCCTCACGGGTTATACGGCCGACAGTTACAAGGCCGATTCCGTGTCGAAGACTTTCATCTGGTTCTTCCCGGCCGATTCGGTCGAGAACGTCGCCGAATACGACTCCACGGTGTTCAAGTACAAGCCTGCGTCGATCGCCCGCGCCGAGAACAACGGCATCTTCATCGCTCAGAACCTCAAGCCGATCCCCTACCGGGTCTACGCCGTCCAGGACAAGAACGACAACCAGATGTACGATCCGGGCAGCGATCAGGTGGGCTTCCTCGAAAAGACCTACAACCCGGCCGAGATGCCCGATTTCGCCATGTGGTACGACTCGATCCGCCAGTACGTGACTGCCGAGCCGCAGCTCTATTTCCGGATGTTCACCGACAAGGCGTTCCGCCGGCAGATGCTTTCGGAGTCCGAGCGGCCCCAGCAGCATAAGGCGATGCTCTATTTCGCGTCGGCGCACCCGAAGATCACCGCCCTGCGTTTCGACAGCATCCCCGCCGACCGGGTCATCTTCGATCCCCAGACCGTGGGCCGCGATACGATCGCCCTGTGGTTCAACGTCCCCTCGGCCGACCTTCCCGATACGATCAAGGGTGAGATCACCTATTTCAAGCACGATACGGTCAACCGCTTGCAGGAGGTCACCGAGCCGTTGAAACTCGCCTGGCGGCTGATCGAGACCAAGGAGCAGGAGCGCGAGCGCGAGAAGCTCGAACGCGACCGCCGCAAGGCCGAGGCCGCCGGCGAGGAGTGGGTCGAGCCCAAAAAACCGAATCCCTTCGCTGTCAAACTCCCCACTTCCGGCGACATCAACCCCGAAAACCACCTCACCGCGGAGTTCGATTACCCGTTGGTGTCGGTCGATTCGTCGCGCCTGTTGCTGACGCGCCTGCTCGAAGACAATTCGGTCGAGGACGTTCCCGTGCACATGGTGCGCGATACGGGACAGTTGCGCAAATGGTACATCCGCGCTCCGTGGAAGACGGCCGGACAATATACGCTGACCATCCCCGCGGGGGCCATCATCGACGTTGCGGGCCTTTCCAACGACTCGATCGTCGGCAAATACACGGTCCTCGACCCCGAGAAGTTCGCCACGGTGAAGATACACGTCAACGGTCGTGACGACGGCACGAAATACATCGTCCAGTTGCTCGACGGCAACAACGCCCTCAAGCAGGAGCGGCGCGACGTGACGACGGGCGACATCCAGTTCAATTACGTTCCGGCCGGCGAGATCAAGTTCCGCATCATCGAGGACCGGAACGGCAACGGCAAGTGGGACACGGGCAACCTGGTCGAGCGGCGCCAGCCCGAGCGGGCCGAGATCTATGCCAACGACGAGGGCGAGGACACCTTCGCCACCAAGACCAACTGGGAGATCGAGTTCACGATGGACATGAACCGCATCTTCGCACCGGTCACGATGCAGTCTCTTTCGCGCCTGCTGGACGAGCGCGAGGCCCAGCGCCTGCGCCGCGAGGAGGAGAAACGGCTCAAAGAGGGCCCGAAAAAGAACCGTCAGGAGCAGGAGCGCCAGCAGCAGAACAGCAATTTCAACGCTGCGGGCGGCATGTTCAATAATTTCAGGTAGGATGACGATGAAACGACATATCATTGCCGGGCTCCTCGCCTTCGCCGCTCTCGTCGCGTGGCAGGGCGCCTCGGCGCAGCATACGCTCGGCTTCACGGTGGGCTACGGCATGGGCAACGGCCGCTTCCAGCCCCAGCAGGAGATGCGGGCGATGTGGGGCATGTACAGCGGCGGCCTTTCGTGGCGTTACTACGGCACGCAGCGCTTCGTGGGCGGCTTCGGCGTCGATCTCGAATTTCTCCAGCAGGGCTTTTCGTTCGCGCCCAACGCCTCGCTGGTCGAGGAGAAGAAGGATTATCTCTACTATTCGCGGCATGTCAATTCGATTGTGCTGCCGGTCGTCTGGCAGCCCCATGTCTACATGTTCCGCAACCGCATGCGCGTCTACCTCGAGGCCGCCGCGACCTTCTCCTATAACTTCTCTTCGACTTACGAGAACGAGCAGGCGCGGGCCAACGGGGCTTCCGACTGGAAGGGAACCTACGATTTCAAGCTCCCGCGCGACAACCGTTGGGGTTACGGACTGGCCGGGGGCGGCGGCATCGCCTTCCTGATCCGCCGTTTCGAATTGAATTTCCGCGTGCGTTACTACTTCGGTTATTCGGACATCGTCCGCAACCGCAACAAATATTCGGACAATGTCGGCGACGGGTCGGAAAACCCCTTCTGGGCCACGCCGCTGCGTTCTCCGCTCGACAACCTCACGATCTCCGTGGGGCTCAACTACCGCTTCAACAAACAGGGCTTCGAGACCTGGAAACCGAGACCCAAGAGGGAGAAGAACCGCGAGGTCTTCAAATATGGGTTGTAAAAACAGCAGATTATGGAAACCACCCGTCAGCAGAAAATCGCCAAACAGATTCAGAAGGACGCCGCCGACATCTTCCAGAAGGAGGGTGCGCAGATCGTCCGCGGTGCGCTCGTCACGGTCACGGCCGTGCGTGTTTCGCCCGATTTCAGCTACGCCAAGATCTACGTCAGCATCTTCCCCTTCGAGCAGAGCGGGGAGGTGATGCAGCGCCTCGAACATCAGAATTGGTTCATCCGCCGGGCCTTGGGCCAGCGGTTGCGCAACCAGTTGAAAAACGTCCCCGAAATCCAGTTCTTCCTCGACGATTCCCTGGAATACATCGAGAATATCGACAAAGCGTTGAAGAACGAATAACCGGACCATGCTGCCGCAGCTCTTCGCCCGCCGCTACCTCTTCTCGTCCCAATCCCGGTCGGTCGTCAACCTGATCGCGGGACTGAGCGTCGCGGCCGTTGCGATGCCCGTCGCTGCGATGATCATCCTGCTGTCGGTCTTCAACGGCTTCGAGTCGTTGGTGAAGTCGATGTATTCGGCTTTCGACGCCGACCTGACCGTCACTCCGCGGCAGGGGCAGACTTTCGCACAGGGGGAGATCGACTCCGCGGCGCTTCGGCGCATCCCGGGCGTCGGGGCGTTGTCGTTCACGCTCGAACAGAGCGCCCTGCTCGAACACGGGGGGCGTCAGGCCACTGCCACGGTGCGGGGCGTCGATGACGCCTATGCCGAGGTGTTCGCCTTGGGCGACGCCGTGTCGGCCGGGGAGTGGCGGATGCGTCTGGGCGATCTGGAACGACTGGTCATCGGACAGTCTATGGCGTGGATGCTGGGCATCCGGTCGCTGGCCGACGCCGATGTCACGCTCTACGCCGTGCGCCGGGGTTCGTTCTCGTCGCTGCTGCCGTTGGAGAACTATACGCGCCGCACGGAGCCCGTGGGCGGGGTCTATACGCTCGACCTCGACACCGAGCGCACTTATGTGCTCTCGTCGCTGCGGCTGGCGCAGGAGCTTTTCGGTTACCCGGGCCGCGCTTCGTCGCTGGTCGTGCACCTCGATCCGGGGGCCGATGCCGCCAGGGTCCGCCGGGCCGTCGCCGAAGCTGTGGGCGACGACTTCCGGGTCCGCACGCGCGACGAACTCCGCGCTTCGTTCTACCGCATCATGGCCTACGAGAAGTGGGGCATCTTCTTCATCGCCCTGCTGGTGCTCGTCATCGCCTCGTTCTCGGTGGTGGGGGCGTTGGCTATGCTGATCGTCGAGAAGCGGGGCGACATTGCGACGCTCCGGGCGCTGGGGGCCGACACGGGACTGATACGGGCCGTGTTCCGCTCCGAAGGATTTCTGATATGCGGTCTGGGGGCCGCCGTCGGTGTCGTGCTGGGTGTCGGCGCGAGCCTCGTGCAGCAGCATTTCGGGTTGATCGAGATTCCCGCCGAGACGTTCCTCACGAAGAGTTACCCCGTCGAGTTCCGTTTTGCCGACTTGTTGGCCGTTCTCGCCGCCTTCGCCGCCGTGGCCGTCCTGCTGTCGGGCGTCACGGTGCGCAGTATGTTGAAAAACAACGAATGATATGAAACGATACCTCCGTATAACGGCTTTCGCCCTCTTCGCGGTGCTTTTCGCCGCCTGCGCCCGCCACAAAATCATCCCCGACGACAAGCTGGCGCAGATTTTCCACGATGCGTTCCTCACCAACGCCTATATCGGCAACGGGAATGTCAAAACCGATTCGCTGCGCATCTACGAGCCGATCTTCGCCCGTTACGGTTATACGACCGACGACGTTCACTACACCATCGGCAACTTCTCGAAGCGCAAGAGCGCCCGCCTGGGCGACATCGTCGAGCGCGCCATCGAGATGCTCGAACGCGAGGGCAAGTTTTACAACCGCGAAGTCGCCGTGCTCGACACGATCGACAACGTGGCCCGCCGGACCTTCACCCGGGCGGTCCTCGCCGACTCGCTGATCCGCGTGCGGTCGCTGGCCGACACGGCGCGGTTAAGCTTCTCGCTCGACGTTGAGCCGGGCGACTACCAGCTTTCACTCAGGTACCTCGTCGATTCGCTCGACCGCAACGACAAGGGGCTCAAGGGCTCCGTCTGGCTCGAACGCCGCGACAGCACCCGCACGGGGGTCTATACCACGACCCTGCGGCGCAACCGCGAGGAGACTTTCTCGCGCCGTTTCACCGTCGATTCGTCGCACCGCCGCCTGCGCATCGACTTCCTGAACTTCACGGGCAAGCCCCAGCGCCCCTCGGTGACGGTCACCGACCTGAAGGTCGAATTCACGCCTCCGACGCGCACGGCGGTCGAAAAACTCTACGAACAGCAACTCGATATCCGTATCTTCGCCGATGGATTCTTCCGCGCAGCCAATCCGGCGGATAGCCTCTAACCTTCTCTGGACTCCCGGGGGTATCGTCCGCAATCCGCTGCTGACGCTCGCTCCCGACGGCCGGGTGGTTGCTGTCGAAAGCTGTTCCGAACCCGACCGCCTCGCCGCCACGGAGTTCTATTCGGGACTGCTCGTCCCCGGCTTCCCGGCCGACTGCCGCACGGCTTTCGAACGCCTGTGCCGGGACTCGGCGACGCCGCTGCCCGAACTGCTCGCGCAGACGGTGACGCCCGGCGGCGTGCTGGTCGTGATCTCGGGGCTCGACTACGAATCGATGCGGCTGACGTCCCGGTCGCAAATCCGCAGACTATAATATAAAGGAATCTCCTGCTGTCAGATCGGCAGATGCTCTTCGACCGTGCGGCGCAGGTGCTCGTGGTCGAGATGGGTGTATATTTCGGTCGTCAGAATATTTTCGTGCCCCAGCATCTCCTGTACCTGGCGGATCGAGGCGCCGCCTTCGAGCAGGTGGGTGGCGAACGAGTGGCGGAAGGTGTGGGGACTGATGCGCTTGGTGATCCCGGCCCGGCGGGCTGCCTCCTTGAGGATGGTGAAGATCATCACCCGGGTGAGTTGTTTGCCGCGGTTGTTCAGGAATACGACCTCCTCGCCCGTCCGGGCGCTCCGGCGCTTTTCGAGATAGAGTTGGATGCGGTCGCGCGCCGCGGCGCTGATCGGCACCAGCCGTTGCTTGTCGCCCTTGCCGATCACTCGGATGTACCCTTCGCCGAAAAAGAGGTCCTGCATCCGCAGCGACGTGAGTTCCGAGACACGCAGCCCGCACGAGTAGAGCACTTCGAGCATGGCGCTGTCGCGCAGCCCCTTGGGCGTCGAGGTGTCCACGGCGGCGATGATGCGGTCGATCTCCGGGGTGGTGAGCACGTCGGGGAGCTGGCGTCCGAATTTGGGCGTCAGGACGAATTCCGCCGGCGACGATTCGATCTTGTCGGAGATCATCAGGAAATTGAAGAAACTCTTCACGCCGCTCAGCGCCCTCGCCTGCGAGGTCTTTTCGCGTCCCTTGTCGTAGAGCCACGCCATGTAACGTTCGATCATCGCCTCTTCGACCTTGTGGGGCGCTACGTCCCATTGGCGCAGGATGAAATGGGCGAATTGCCGCAGGTCGCGCATGTACGATTCGACGGTGTTTTTCGAGAGCCGCTTTTCCAGTTTTATATAGGTGCGGTAGCGGCGTCCGGCCTCCTCCCATTTTTTCGTATTTTCTGCCATGTCCGATCCGCTCGATGTCGATAATTTGAGTAACTTTGCTCCGACGAAGGTACGAAAATTTTACATGATTATGGATTACGTTGCACTCAATATTCCGTGTTCCGACGACGAGCAGGCCGGAATCCTGACCGCCGAACTGGCCGACTTTCCGTTCGAGAGTTTCGAGACCGGCGACGGCGTGCTGAAAGCCTATATCCCGCAGGAGCGACTGGCCGATTGCAAGGAGCTGGTCGATGGTCTGCTGGCGCGCTACGGCGTTGCCGGACGTTATATCTCCATCGAGACGCAGAATTGGAACGCCTTGTGGGAGAGCAATTTTCCGGCCGTCGATGTCGAAGGGCGCCTGCGCATCCGCGCGCCGTTCCACGAGGCGGCTCCCGCCGGCGAAACAGAGGTGATCGTGATGCCCAAGATGTCGTTCGGCACGGGCCACCACGCTACGACGTGGCTGATGTCGCGTGCGGTGCTCGACCTCGGGGTCGCGGGCCGCACGGGGCTCGACATGGGCAGCGGCACGGGCGTGCTGGCGATCGTCGCCGCGAAGTGCGGCGCCGCGCATGTCGATGCCGTGGACATCGACGACTGGGCCGATGAGAACTGCCGCGAGAACGTCGCCGCCAACGGGGTTTCGGAGCGCATTACCCCGATGTTGGGCGATGTCCGCCGCATTGCGGGCCGGAGTTACGATTTCATTCTGGCCAACATCAACCGCAATATCCTCGTGGCCGACATGGCGGCCTATGCCGCGGCCCTGACCCTGGGCGGCGATCTGGTGATGAGCGGATTTCTGGAACAGGACGTTCCGGCGATCACGGAGGCCGCCGCGAAACTGGGAATGACGGTTGCCGCCACCGCCGACCGCGACGGTTGGATGCTGGTACATGTGAAAAAGGAGTCGTGAAAAGCTACAAAGGCCGCGGTATCGTGCTGCACACGCTCAAGTACGGCGATTCTTCGATGGTCGCCTACCTGTTGACCGACATCGGGGGCCGCCGCAGTTACATGGTGCAGGGGGTCCGCAGCCGCAGCGGGCGGGGTTCGAAGCTGGCGTTGTTCCAGCCGATGTTCCCCGTCGAGTTCGAGGGGTTGGAATCCCCGCGGCAGCAGATGGACCGTTTCAAGGAGGTGCGTGCGGGGTTCGTGCTGCAAAGCCTGCCGTTCGACGTTCGCAAATCCACGATGGCGCTCTTTATGGCCGAAGTTTTGTATCGTCTGGTCCGGGAGAGCGAGCCCAACGAACCGCTTTTCGACTTCGTGTGGGGTTCGGCCGAGGCGTTGGATGCGATGGACGACGGGGTTTCGAATTTCCACCTTTGGTTCCTGGCCAACCTGAGCCGCCTGCTGGGCTACCGTCCGGGCAACGACTATACGCCGGGGGCGTGGTTCGACATCCGCGAAGGATTGTACACCCCCGTGCGGCCCGCACACCCGGGGGTGATGACGCAGGAGTGCGCCGCGCTGCTCGATACGATGTTGCGCTGCGACGTGCGGCGTCTGGGCGAAGTGGCGTTGAACCGCGAACGGCGGTCGGACTTTTTGAGTGCGATGTTGTCCTATTTCGGCTATCATCTCGACGCCATCAGCGCCGTGCAGTCGGTGCGCATACTACGGGAGGTGTTTTAACGTTATTGATAGAGAGAAGATAAAAGGGGAAAACTATGAGAAAGATGTTGCTTGCGGCCGTTGCGCTCGTCGTTGCGGTGGCCGCCTCCGCCCAGGAGCCGAAATTCGATTTCAAACGCGATACGACCCGCACGTCGGGCTTCGCGCTTCCCGATTCGCTGGCGCACATGTCGCCGTGGAAACCCGATTATAAGACGATGGCGCCGGTGAAGACCAAACCCACGGTGTCGATGACTTCGGTGGTGGTGATCCAGAAGGAGAACCTGCCTTCGCGCATCACCGTCATCGACAACAACACCCTGCGTCTGGGGCCGCATTTCACCCTTTCTAACGGACAGGCGTGGAACTGGAGTCCCTATCCCGACGCCTATCTCGACGCGCGTACGCTTTCGTTCCCCATGCCGCGGTAATGCCGCATCGGGAGCCGTTTAAGGGAGGGGCCTTGCAAGGGTCCGCTGCATTTCGAATTACGAGGCGCGGCCGGCTTATTGCCCGGGGTATGTTAAGTTAATGTTAACAATGAGTTACGAATCCTTTTCATCGGAAAAAATGGCGTAAATTTGTTCACAATTTGCACTAAAACCCCAACATGAGCGAAATTTACACCGTCATTGTCGGCATTCTGGGCATTCTGGCTATTTCCGGTCTTTTCGTCGGCGTCACGAACGACGCAGTCAATTTCCTCAACTCCGCCATCGGCTCCAAAGCCGCCTCGATGAAGGTCATTCTCACCGTGGCTTCGGTCGGCATCATTATCGGCGTCGTCACGTCGAGCGGCATGATGGAGGTTGCCCGCAGCGGCATGTTCAACCCCGGACTGTTCACCTTCCACGAAGTGATGATGCTCTACCTGGGCGTCATGTTCGCAAACGTCATCCTGCTCGACCTCTACAACTCGTGGGGACTCCCGACCTCGACCACCGTGTCGCTGATCTTCTGCCTGCTGGGAGCCGCAATCGCCGTGTCGATCTACAAAATCTCCAACGACCCCGCGCAGGGCGTCTCCTCGCTCGGACAATACATCAACACCTCGCGCGCCATGGGTATCGTTTCGGCCATCCTGCTGTCGGTCGTCATCGCCTTCACCTGCGGTACGCTGGTCATGTACATCTCGCGCATGATCTTTTCGTTCCGCTACACGGCGGTGTTCCGCCGCTACGGCTCGCTCTGGTGCGGCGCCTCGCTCACGGCGATCGTCTATTTCGCCGTCTTCAAGGGGCTGAAATCCATTCTCGCCCACAACACCTTCGTCCAACTGATCGACAGCCACCTGCCGACAGCCCTGTTCATCTGCTGGGTCGTCTGCTCCCTGCTGCTGTTCTTCATCCAGCGGTTCAAGATCAACATCCTGCGCATCACGATCCTGTCGGGAACGTTCGCCCTGGCGCTAGCCTTCGCAGGCAACGACCTGGTGAACTTCATCGGCGTGCCCGTCGCCGGGTTCGACGCCTACTCCATAGCCCGGGAGACGGGAGACACGCAGATGCTCATGGGAGCCCTGAACGAGAACGTTCCGGCCAACTTCCTGATCCTGCTGGCCGCAGGCGTCCTGATGATCCTCACGCTGTGGACCTCGAAAAAGGCCATGCACGTCTCCGAAACCGAACTTTCGCTCTCGGCGCAGGACGACGGAGGCCAGCAGCAATACGGCTCGTCGGTCTTTTCGCGGACGATCGTCCGCGCGGCCCTCAACGTCAGCGCCGGCGTCGAGCGCGTGGTCCCCAAGCACCTGCGGGAGGCGATCTCGCGCCGTTTCGAATACGAGGATGTCGAACACAGCGGCGCACCCTACGACATGATCCGCGCCACGGTCAACCTCACGACCTCGGCCCTGCTGATCGCCATGGCCACGTCGCTCAAACTCCCGCTTTCGACCACCTACGTCTGCTTCATGGTGGCGATGGGTTCGTCGCTCGCCGACCGTGCCTGGGGCCGCGAAAGCGCCGTGTACCGCATTTCGGGCGTCATGACCGTCGTGGCCGGATGGTTCGTCACGGCACTGGGCGGATTCCTCATCGCCTTCGTCGTAGGGCTGGCGCTGATCTACGGCGGAACGCCGGTCTTCATCGTCATCACGCTGCTCTGCGGCTGGATGCTCGTCCACAGCAACTTCCTCAAAAAGAACAAGGAGAGCAACATCGTCAAGGAGCAGGCCGAAACCAAAGAGGACATCATCGCCAACCTGCGCGACGAGGTGTGCCGTACGATGGAGTGCGCCACGAAGATCTACGACCGCACGCTGATCGCCGTCTTCAAGGAGAACCGCAAGGTCCTGCGCGACATGGTCAAGGAGTCGAACGACCTCTTCTACCAGTCGCGCGAACGCAAATATTCGCTGCTCCCGACGCTCAAGAAGCTCCAGGGCGGCGATGTCAACACGGCCCACTACTACGTGCAGGTGGTGGATTACCTCAACGAAATGACCAAGGCGCTGATGCACATCACCCGCCCGGCGTTCGAACACATCGACAACAACCACGAAGGGCTGTCGAAAGAGCAGGCCAAGGACCTGATGGCGATCAACGACGACGTGGAGTCGATCTACCGCCACATCAACCTGATGCTGCGCGACGGCGATTTCTCGGAGATCGAAACGGTGCTGACGATGCGCGACCAGCTGTTCGAGTCGATCGCCGACGCGATCAAATCCGAACTCACGCGCATCAACGAGGCCCGTTCGAACACCAAAGCCTCGATGCTCTACCTGACGATCCTGACCGAGACAAAGAACATGGTGCTGCAATCGCGCAACCTTTTGAAATCGCAGCAATATTTCCTCAAACACCTCACGGGGCCCAAAACCTGGATCAAGTAATGGACATCGCCAAATCGAAACGGCGGGAGAACATCGCCGAATACATTCTCTATCTGTGGCAGCTGGAAGACCTGCTCCGGGCGCTGCAATTCAGTCCCGAAGCGATCTTTTCGACGCTCATCGCCCCCCGCAAGGACATCGGCGAGGAGCAGAAGCACGTATTCCTGCTCTGGTACATGGACCTTGCGAACCTGCTCCGGCAGGAGGGCAAGGAAGAAAAAGGACATCTGGAACACACGCTGCACCTGATTCAGGACATGCACGATCTGCACCTCCAGCTGATGAAACTCCCCGTAGGCGAGCACTACCGCGCCACCTATGCGCATCTCGAACCCGAGCTGCCGCGCCTGCGCGCCGTACTGGGGAATCCGGGGATGAGCGACACGGAACTCTGCTTCCGGGCCCTTTACGCCGCCATGCTCTACCGCATCAAGGGCGAGGGCGGCAAACAGGCCGTCACGGACACGCTCGAATACATCTCCCCGGTGATCGCCGAACTGGCCGACATGTACGGCAAGGTCGAACGGGGCGAAGTGGACCTGTTCAAGACGGACGGGAAATAGAGAGGGTCGGCCGCGGCCAACCCTTCATCGTATCTCCAACCCCATGATATAATCGTTCATGTAGTAACCGCCGCCGATGGGGAAGTCCCCTTCGCGCAGCCGGCGCATGCCCATGCGTTCGTAAAAATGCAGGGCGGGGTTGCGGCGGTTGACGTTGAGTTCCATCAGACAAGGCGCGGGTTGCACGCTCCGGATATACTCCACGGCGTGCCGGAAGAGGAACGTCCCGGCGCCGATGCCCTGAAAACGGGGCAGGACGTAGATTTTCTGCAAATGGAAAAGCGTCTCGCCCTGCCGTTCGACCGAAAGATAGCCGCACGGCTCGCCGTCGGACGAGGCGATGAACCAGACGTGGCCCGCACGGAACTGCTTCCGCAGGCTTACGTCGGAGTACATCCACTCCATCATATAGTCCAGCTGCGCGGGGGTCAGAATCTCGCGGTAGGTGGCCGGAAATGCCTCTTCCGCCATGCGGCGGATCAACGGGCAATCGGTTTCGGAGGCTTGTCGGATGGTAAGCATGAACAAAATCCAATTTTTGATTTCAGAGGGACAAATTTTGTGCTTCGGGAAGCGGGACGAAGCAGGAGCATACAGAAGTAGTGACTGTTTCGGCCCGCGAACGAAGTACGAAAGGTACCCTATAAAATCGAAAACGAAAGAAAGCCGGCCCTTAACAGAGCCGGCCTCAATTCTTCTCCGCAGAGAAACTAAGCGTACTTGAACGTCGATTCGTCCGATACGGTCAGCTTCTTGCGACCCTTTGCGCGGCGCGCAGCCAGCACCTTGCGACCATTGGCCGTAGCCATACGAGCGCGGAAACCGTGCTTGTTGATACGCTTGCGACGCGAAGGCTGGTATGTTCTCTTCATTGCCATAGCTATATAGTTTTTATTGTTTCAGACATTTTTACGGATTGCAAAAGTACAACAAAAAAGTTATCCGCAAAAGTTTTTCACGAAAATATTTCGAAAAGCCGGACAAAAAGCCCGAAATCTCACGAACTTCGGGGGCGTAACGGTGCCGTAACGGTACTTTTAGAAAGCCGGAACGTTTTGCCGGACCGCCCACAATTTTGTTTTGCATCCTCCCGGCTTTTTACTACCTTTGGACTCGTAACGATACTCTAACTTATGGCCATATTCAAAGTTGAAGGCGGACACCGTCTCCACGGAGCGATCACGCCCCAGGGCGCCAAGAACGAAGCCCTGCAAATACTCTGCGCCACGCTGCTGACCCCCCAGCGGGTCGTCGTGCGGAACATTCCCCGGATTCTCGATGTCATGCAGCTCATCGAACTGCTGCGGCGCATGGGCGTCGTCGTCGAACAACTCGCGGAGGATGCCTATGCCTTCTGCGCCCGAGACATCGACTTCGAATACCTCCAGTCGGACGACTACCGCCAGCGCTGCACCCGCCTGCGGGGTTCGGTCATGCTGATCGGCCCGATGCTGGCGCGCTTCGGCGTGGGATACATCCCCAAGCCGGGCGGCGACAAGATCGGCCGCCGCAGGCTCGACACCCATTTCATCGGATTCCAGAAACTCGGCGCGAAATTCGACTTCGACGTTGCCGACGAGTTCTTCATGGTCGAGGGCCGGGAGCTGCGGGGAACCTACATGCTGCTGGACGAAGCCTCGGTGACGGGTACGGCCAACATCATCATGGCCGCCGTGATGGCCCGGGGATTCACGACGATCTACAACGCTGCGTGCGAACCCTACATCCAGCAGTTGTGCAAGATGCTCAACCGCATGGGCGCCCGCATCTCGGGCATCGCCTCGAACCTGCTCACGATCGAGGGCGTCGGCGAACTGGGCGGCACGGAACATACGCTGCTGCCCGACATGATCGAGGTGGGCAGTTTCATCGGCATGGCCGCGATGAACCGCTCGGAGCTGACGATTCGCAACGTGTCGTTCGAAAATCTCGGCATCATCCCCGCACAGTTCGCCCGCATGGGCATCCGGTTCGAACAGCGGGGCGACGACATCTACATCCCCCAGCAGGACCATTACAGCATCGAGACGTTCCTCGACGGGTCGATCATGAACATCGCCGACGCCCCGTGGCCGGGACTGACGCCCGACCTGCTGTCGATCTTCCTGGTGGTGGCCACGCAGGCCAAGGGCGCCGTGCTGATCCACCAGAAGATGTTCGAAAGCCGCCTGTTCTTCGTCGATAAGCTGATCGACATGGGGGCGCAGATCATCCTGTGCGACCCCCACCGTGCCACGGTCATCGGCCACGACCATCAGATGCGCCTTCGGGCCACGCGCATGACCTCGCCCGACATCCGCGCGGGCGTGGCGCTGCTGATCGCAGCCATGTCGGCCGAAGGAGTCTCGACGATCCAGAACATCGACCAGATCGACCGAGGATACAAGGACATCGACGCACGCCTGAACGCCCTCGGAGCCCGGATCACCCGCGTGGACGAATGCGACTCCCTTAAGACGGGAGGATTATAAATAAAGGATTCTTACAGTTTATGTTTTTGGAAAACGCCAGCCGCAAAGGCTGGATCGAAATTATCTGCGGCTCGATGTTCTCGGGAAAGACCGAAGAGCTGATCCGCCGCCTCAAACGGGCCAAACTCGCCCACCAGCGGGTCGAGATCTTCAAACCCCGCATCGACGTGCGCTACTCCGAGGAGGAGGTCGTGTCGCACGATGCAAATGCCATCCGCTCCACGCCGGTCGAATCGCCGCAGAACATCCTGCTGATGACCTCCGACGTTGATGTGGTGGGGATCGACGAAGCGCAGTTCTTCGACGACAGCATCGTGGACGTATGCCGCCAGCTGGCCAATAACGGCGTGCGGGTGATCGTCGCGGGACTCGACATGGACTACACCGGAAAGCCCTTCGGCCCGATGCCGGCGCTGATGGCCACGGCGGAGTACGTCACCAAGGTGCACGCCATCTGCGTGCGCTGCGGCAACCTCGCCCACCATTCGCACCGTCTCACCAGCGACGAGAAGCAGGTGATGCTGGGCGCCCAGGACTCCTACGAAGCGATCTGCCGCCACTGCTTCAACAAACTGACGAATAACGGGAAAGCATAGGTCCCAGTCCCGCTGTATGAACAAAAAACTGCTCTTAAAAGTGAGGTAGCGCAAAACCGGGTCGTAAACGCCTCGAATCTTCCGTCGCTCTTAAAAACCCGGCTCTTAGCCGGGCAGCCTTTGTCATTTTGCGGCCCGCAGGGCGTCGATGAATTCCGGCCAGAGGGCCCAGAGATTCTCGGTCTGAAGCCACAGTTCGCGGGCCTGCGCCCCAAGCGAGGGGCGCTCACCCCCGATGTCACTTAGATAGCTTTCGTCAGCAGGATGTTCGTCGGCCGTGAACTCGGCGAACCACGGAGCGAAGCGCGTACGGAAGTGCTGCAACTCCCCCTCGGGCAACCGGCCGTCGCGGCGGTAAGCCGACCACAGCAACAGGATGCCGCGTCCCGGATACTTGTCCGAAATGTCGTTGACGACCTCGTCGAAAAGCTCCTGTTCGTCCATAGCCAGGTAATCGAAAGCCAGCAGTTCGCTACCCTCCAGATGGTCCTCGGGGTCGAGCTCCAACAACATCTCCAACAATGCCGCCGAGAGTTCGAAATCGTTGATCAGAAAGTGGTCGATGGCCGAGGCGTGGATCAACTCCAGCGCAGCGCGCGAATTGCGGTGGTTCCACTCGAGGTTGACCTCCTCGTCCTCGGGAATCAGCTCCGCAAGGCGCTGAAATGCCTGAAAACGCTCGTTGCAGGCTTCCCGGACATCGCCGGCGGCCTGCATTTCACGGCTCCGAGCGAGGACCTTGACAAAATTATAGGGTCCCTCGCCGACCACCTCGAAGGTCTGGTCGGGCGTAGGGTTAAGAGAGGCTTTCTGCATCGTTGTTCCGGAGTTTGAAGATCATTGCGACAAGGACCGCCAGCGTCACCGCACCGCCCAGCAGATAGGCCGCCGTGCGGTTCTGCATGCCGAACATCAGCGGCGAAACGAAGATATAGCTGGCGCAGACGTAAGTCATGATGAGCGCCGGAATCAGCCCCGGCCAAACGGTGCGCCCGCGACGACGCAGGTAGGCGACGATCATCCAGAGCGTCACGGCCGCGAGGGTCTGATTCATCCACGCGAAATAGCTCCACATGGTCTGGAACGGCAGCCCAAAGATGATGAGCAATCCCAACGCAAACAACGGAACGCAGATATAGATGCGCTTGCGCAGCGAGCGCTGCTCGACGCCCATGAAGTCGGCGACGATCAGCCGCGCCGAACGGAAAGCCGTATCGCCCGAAGTGATGGCGCAGGCCACGACGCCGAGGATGACGAACGCCGCGAGCACCGGACCCAACGTCTTGTTGGCGATCACATCGACCAGCACGGCGGCCTGCCCGCCGTATTCGGCGATGGCGTTGTTCAGCCCCTCGACATTGCCCCAGAAAGCCATAGCGATGGCGGCCCAGATGAGAGCGATGATCGACTCGGAGATCATCGCGCCGTAGAAGACCGAACGGCTCTCGCTTTCGCTGCGCATGCAGCGGGCCATCAGCGGCGACTGCGTGGCATGGAATCCCGAGATGGCCCCGCAGGCGATGGTCGTGAAGAGCATCGGTACGATCGGGAAGTTCTTCGCATCGGCTATGCAGTTTTCGAAAGAGGTGAACTCCGGAATGGTGTATTCACCGCCGAAAAGCAACACCACGAGGATACCGAGGGCCATGAACAGCAGCGCGAAGCCGAAAACGGGGTAGATGCGGCCGATGATCTTGTCCACGGGCAGCAGCGTAGCAGCGATGTAATAGACGAGGATGACGCCCAGGATGATGAGCAACAGCCACGAGAAATTCCCGAACGCAATGCCTTCAAGCACCGGAACGTCGAGCCGGTTGGCGATGAGCGACGCGGGCTGCGAGAGGAACACGGCCCCCACGAGGATCATCAGCCCCGCGGAGAAGAGGCGCATGACGACCTTCATCCCGCTGCCGAGATAGTGGCCTGCGGTTTCGGGCAGGCTCGCGCCGTCGTGGCGGAGCGAGATGACCCCGGCGATGAAATCGTGCGCCGCGCCCATGAAGATACCCCCGAAGGTGATCCACAGAAACGCCACGGGGCCGTAGGCGGCACCGAGCACCGCACCGAAGATAGGGCCGAGGCCCGCGATATTCAACAGCTGGATCAGGAAAATGCGCCAACGCGGCAGGGGCACGTAATCCACACCGTCATAAAGTCGTTTACAGGGAGTTTCGGCCGCCGGATCAATATCGACGAGCCGTTCCAGATAGCGTCCGTAGGTAAAATAGGCGGCAACCAGCAGTGCAAGGCACACCAAGAAAGTAGTCATAATGCAGTTTCGGGTCAGTTTTGACGCGAATATAGCAAGAAAAGAGAGAATTTTCGTAAAATTGTTGCGAGAAAAATATTTTTTTCAGATATTTGCAGTCCCAAAGAGAACCTTCGGGTTCCCGGAAGGCCGAAATAGCTCAGCGGTAGAGCACTTCACTCGTAATGAAGGGGTCCCGAGTTCAAATCTCGGTTTCGGCTCTAACAATCAAGAGATTACAGTTTTTGTAATCTCTTTTTTTGTTCTTCCGGAATAAAAAGTAACAACCCTATTCTCAAAGGCTCGTTCATAAACGGACGGGCCTTTATTTTTACTCACGCCCATACGACAATTCGAATATTTGGCTATCTTTGCCGAACATACGAAGCGTTTTTAGCGTTATCCTCGGTCAAGGGAATCTGGAAAATTCAAGTGCGAAGAGGATGGTGCGTAGACGCTCACGTCATGTTGGTTTATACTCGTTCTGGGTATGACCGATATGGGCGTGGGCTGTTTACGCTTATTCGTCGCACGGGCATTCCAGAGCCTCCTGACCGGGTAAGTAGTTAAGCAGCCTCACGCTTTTTTTCTAATAAACCCGCCGGATTCGAGGCTATCAGGCACAAAAACTTTATTAAATGAAAAGATTTTTCATCTTGGCATTGGTAGCCCTCATTGGCTTTGCCATGCCCGCTGCTGCACAGCAGTATCAGGAGGTCGTCTATCTGAAGAACGGTAGCGTAATCAAAGGGACCGTAATCGAGCAGATTCCCGGTCAAAGCGTTAAGGTTCAAACACAAGACGGTAGTGTGTGTCTATACGATGGACGAAGTAGAAAAGGTCGTAAAGGAAATGAAGAGTAACTACGTCAGAAAGCCAGCATTTAATTGGAAAACTAGAGGATATCGCCCTACCGGATATGCTTGGTTCATAGACGCAGAATATACGTCTGGAAAAGAGTTTTTGCGGTCTCAATATATAGGACTTGGGACCACACATGGCTATCAGTTCAATCCGTATATCTTCGTAGGCGTAGGTGCTGAATTTCAAGTTGCATTAGACGTTGCATGGAGCAACGATGCTCCGGTAGGAAAACCTGAGGTGATTAATGACGGAAAGAAAGAAATCAACTCGTTTTTACAAAGCACTGAAATTTCCGGAAATGACTTCGGAGCTGTAGTCTACGGTAATATCCGCCTATTCCTATTCGATAACAAATATTCGCCTTACCTTGATTTACGAGCTGGTTACTCGACATCCGCAAAAGGTTGCTATTTCTCACCGATGATCGGAGTAAGTATAGGTCGTTTCGATATTGGAATAGGTGGTGTATTTCAAGATGTCGAGCTATACGATACCTATTGTGACTATATCTGGAAATACAACGCCAATTCAAATGTACGCGATTATATGTGGGTTGAAGAAAATGTTAGGACTTCATCGACAAACAAACTCCGAGGTGGATTCAATGTTAGAATCGGTGTGAATTTCTAATGCCGAGCAGTCCCGCGTAAATTCAAGCGCGGGATTGCTTTTCACCAACATATCATCATCAGAATCCGATTTTTCATTTAATAGACTATTAAAATGAAGTAACCAATTATTGCAACAAAATAAGTTCATATACCAAACGGCCGAACAAAAAAGTTGCATTTCAAACCTTCAAAAGTTCCTTAAAAAGCCCCCCCAAAACCTGAAATATGTTCGAGAGCAGGATATTCCTCGTCCCACCTTGTGGTCCCGACTAACTTCCGGATTCTGACGGGACAACACATTTCCTGCAAACACGTTCTATTTACCTTTAATTCGGGACATCGGAGAGCCGAAAGAGAAATCGCAACCAAACGCGCGGGGCAATCCGCCGGAACTATTTGCCCTTGCGGCCCTTCCGACCGGTGCCGATGTCGAGGGGATGAGCGAAGATGAAACGCGCACCGCCCGTATAGGTCGGGTCTACCCAGATGCGCCCCCCGATGATCACGGCGATCTGGCGGCAGATGGCCAAACCCAAACCCGTACCCTTCTTCTTGTTGCCCTCGAGCTTCTCGAAACGGTTGAAGACCATCTCCTGCTTGTCGGGCGGGATGCCCGGACCGGTATCGGTCACCGAGAAAAGCACCTCGCCGTGCTCCTTGTCGATCTCGACGCCCAGCGTGATGCTGCCTTCGGAGGTGAATTTTCCGGCGTTGGTCAGCAGGTTGATCAGAATCTGAGACAGACGGTGAGCGTCGGTGGTCAGCATGAACGAATCGACAGCGCATTCGAAACGCCCCTCGACCCCCTCCTGACGTGTATGGGCCGTGGTCATCAGCGCGTGCTGGCAGATCTGCACGATCTCCTCCGAGGCGTAGTTGAACCGTATCTTGCCGCATTCGAGCGACGAAATGTCGAGAATGTCGTTCAACAACGTGAGCAGCATCTCGGAGTTGTTCACCACGATGTCGCAGTATTCGGCGCGCTCCTCCTGCGACAACTCCTCGCTCTGCATGAGCGACGAGAAGCCCACGATGGCGTTGAGCGGCGTGCGGATCTCGTGGCTCATGTTGGCCAGGAACGCCGATTTGAGCATGTCCGACTCCTCGGCCCTCTCCCGGGCGACGACCAGCTGCCCTTCGCGCTCTTCGAGCGTCCGTTTGAGCCGCTGCACACGCAGCAGCAGCCACGTCACGAACAGCAGCAGCAGGACCAGCAACAGGATGCCCAGCATGAGCAGTTCGATGTAATGGGAGTATTTCGAGAGCTTGGCGGCTATCGTATCCTCCACGACGCTGCCCTTCGGAAGGGCGTATTCGGCGATCTTCCACTCTTTGAGCTTGCGCGAATCGAAGAGGTAGACATTCTTACTGGTAGGAAATGCACGTCGTCGATCCTGCCCGTATCGTAGTACTTCTTGATCTGGGTGGCGATCAGCGGAGCGCCGCTCTCATACTCGGGAACGTAACCGCCGATGGCCACGTCGCCGATGCACGTGCGGGTGATCGAGAAGACCGGGATGCGGGGATTGCTCTGGACCAGCTCGATCAGCGAACGCTGCATGAGATACTCCCCGTCGCAACCCACGCGCCACGTGCCGAGCATCACGGCCGAACGGGGCGGCAGCGACGCATAAGCCTCGTGCACCGCCTCCTCGCCCTGGCGGCTGTCCACGAGGATCAGATTGAGGTCGGGATAGTGCTTCCACTCCTCGCGCACGAGAGCCTGCAACGAGATGCCGCCGTAGGTGTTGTCCGTGACGAGGGCGATGTTCTCCACCTGGGGATACAGCGAGCGGATCAGTTCAACATTTCGGCGGATATTGTATCGGTTGAGCATGCCGCCCACCGTTTTCAGACTGTCGGTCATGCCCTGATACTCGACCGAACGGGGCTTCCACGTCTGCAATGAATCGGGCGGCGGCGGAAGCATCACGCCGTTCGAACTGACGAACCCGCAGAAGCACATGACCCCTTCGGGAATGCGGCCCAGCGACACGAACGAGGCCCACGCCTCCTGCCCCAACAGCACGACGGCCCGCAACGAACGGCTCTCGTAGCGGGTGATCATGTTGTCGATCAGCGACATCCACAGTGCGGCATCGGCAATTCCCTTGCATTCGAGCGTCTCGATACAGATGTCGCACGGGATGCCCAAAGCCAGTATCTGCTGCTCGAATTCGGTGATGAACCTCGCCATGCGGCGCGTATCGGGATTATACGACGAGACGATCAGTATACACTCGCGTTCCGGCGTCTCCTGCGAACGTACGAACAGGGGCGCCAACAGCATGCAGAGGCACAACAGCCCCCAGCCCGGCTTGATCACGTTGTTTCGGTTCATAAATTCAATTTTACCCCGCAGGCGGAGACGCGCTCCGTTTCCGGAGCCTTCCGCCCGAAGAAAGCACTCGGAAACAAGCGCATGAAACGGGGAGATCCGTACAAAAATACCAAAAAAAATCGAAAATAATCAGCCCGTTGACAGAAGCATGCCGAAACAGACCGTTTTTGCATGGCTCGCTGAACGGAATCGTCATATCCGCCGGAACCGCAGTTCGGCGACGACGGCCTTGTGGTCGCTCACATCGTCCTGCGGCATGTAGTAACCCACGCCCGCAAACCGGTCGTCATAGAAGATATAGTCGATCCGCAGCACGCCGCCCAGATAACGGAACGTGCCGCCGAATCCGTTGCCGACAGCCCGGAATCCGTCGGTCATGTCGCCCTTCAGCCGGCGGTAGGTATAGGACGAAGGGGTGTCGTTGAAATCCCCGGCCACGATGACCGGATAGTGCGTGGAGTCGATCACCGCACGGATCTCGCGGACCTGCTGCGCCCGGATACGGCTGTTGCGCTCCAATTCGCCGATCACGCGCTCGACCGGAACGTCGCGGCCGTGATCCTTGCGGAAACGCTGCCGGAGGCCCGAAATGCCCGATGTCTGCAAGTGCACCGAAAAGATGCGCACCGTGTCGTCGCCGACCTTCACGTCGGCCTGCAAATAGTCGTTGCCCGAGTCGGGAAAGCGGACGTAGCGATGGTCCACGATCGGGAAACGGCTCAGAACGGCCTGACCGGCCCGGTAAACGAAATAGGGCATCTGCGGAGCGAAAAGCCGGGCGATGCTGTCGGGCGGAAAGGCCCGGTCGTCGATGAACTCCTGAAAGCACGCCACGTCGATATGCTCGCGGTTCATCATCGACGCGATGGCGCGGGCGGTGACAGAGGTGGGCCCGAGACGGCGGAACCCGTAGGCATTGAGCGTCGCCACGCGGATGTCATGGGGCCCTTCGTCGTCGAAATCGGGCAGCTGGATCATGGCCGACACGTAGCCCAGGTTGAGCGCCAGCGCCGCGACGGGCATCAGCGCCACGCCCCACCGGCGGAGCAACAGCCACCAGACGAGCGCCGCGAGGTTCAGCAGCAGGATGACGGGCATCAGCAACCCGATCGAAGCCCAGAAATTCCCGGCTTCGGGCGAGACGAACGACGCACGCCAGCTCAGAACGGCTGCGACCAGCAACAACGCAGTAAAGACGACTGCGAGACCCGTTAACAAATCAGATACGGTTTTCCGGCCCATAAATTATTTCGACTCGATTCGTTTGTTCCGTCGGCAAAGATAGTCACTTTTCCTGCAACCGCCTCGCCGACCGCAAAAGCGGCATCCGGCCGGTGCAAAAATACGGCCACAACCGTTCTGACGCCGATGGATTCCGTTGCGGCGGATCAAGCCGGAGCGGACCTCCGTCCCGACATCCGTTTCATCGCACCGTCCGTCCGTAAAATAATCGTTTCGGTCCGTTCGCGTATTGCAAAATCGAATCGTTTTCAATATATTTGTCCGTCAGCCCTCTGATCGCCGTAAACGAATTGCAACGCGAAACGACTTTTTCCCGATAAATCGAAACACAAAGACACGATTTGCTTATAGAAAACCAATAAATGCCCAAATTTATTTATATGCGTTCACTTTCCAAATTCTGTGTCCTGCTGCTCACGGCAGGACTGCTCGCGCTCCCTGCGTCAGGAGCGGCGGCCTCCAAATCAAAATCCAAAAAGAAAAAGACGAAGACAGAGGAGGTCGCCAAACCGAAAACCGACAAATACACCAAGATGTTTGTCAACGACAAGTCGTGCGTAACGGCCAAGGGACCCTTTCTGACACTGCACAAACTCAAAGGCAAACTCTACGCCGAAGTTCCCCTCGAAACGATCGGCCGCGAGATGCTCATCGCTTCGACCATCTCCGAAGCCAGCGACACCAATCTGGGAACCATCGGCTACAAACCGAAGGACCCCATCCACGTCAAGTTCACGCGGATCGACACCACGCTCTACCTCTCCGAAGCCCCCGTGCCCCCGCTCTACGACAAGAACGACCCCCACATGGCCAAGGCCATCAGCCGCAGTTCGCTGCCCGCCATCATCACGTCGTTCAGTTTCGTCTGCTACAACCGCGACAGTTCGGCGCTGGTCGTCGATATGACCAAGTTCTTCGCCGGGGACAACGCCCAGCTGGCTCCCATGAGCAACAGCAACAACGGCCTGATCAGCATCACCGGAAAGTTCAAGAGCGAAGGCTCGGCCATCGACCAGATCAAGGCGTTCGAGGACAACGTCACGATCAAATCGTACCTCTCCTACTCGGTATCGGCCAGCCTGCTGGGTCTGGTATCGCTCAAGAAGGACGAGCCGATGACCATGAAGGTGACGCGCACGATCCTGCTGCTGCCCGAGGAGGCGATGCGGCCGCGTCTGGCCGATGACCGGATCGGCATCTTCCTGACCGGCCTGTCGCGCATCGACGGCAAGAAAGAGACCATCGAGGACTTCTCGGTCATCAACCGCTGGGACCTCCAGCCCAAGGACGTGGAGGCATGGAAACGCGGCGAACTCGTGGAACCGGTCAAACCCATCGTCTTCTACCTCGACGACGCATTCCCCGCGCTGTGGCGCGACCCGATCCGCCGCGGCGTCCTGCGCTGGAACAAGGCGTTCGAGAAGATCGGATTCAAGAACGTCATGCACATCGAGGACTTCCCGAAAGACGATCCCGAATTCGACCCCGACAACCTGAAATACTCCTGCATCCGCTATGTCCCGGCAGCCGTGGCCAACGCCATGGGCCCCTCGTGGGTCGATCCGCGCTCGGGCGAGATCATCAATGCCTCGGTGCTGATGTACAACGACGTGGTGCGGCTGGCCAACACGTGGCGCTTCGTGCAGACCTCGCAGGTAGACGAGCGCGTGCGCGGCAAGGAGCTCCCCGACGACGTTTTCCAGGAAACGCTGGAATACATCCTCGCCCATGAGATCGGACACACGCTGGGCCTGATGCACAACATGGCGGCCTCGAGCGCATTCCCCGTGGATTCGCTGCGCAGCGCCTCGTTCACGCAGAAGCACGGCACCACGCCCTCGATCATGGACTACGCGCGTTTCAACTACGTGGCGCAGCCCGGCGACCGGGGCGTGAAGGTGACTCCGCCGGACCTCGGCCCCTACGACGAATACGTCATCAAGTACGCCTACACGCCGCTGCCCGACAAGAAAGACATGTTCGACGAAGAGAAAACCATCCGCGGATGGATCGACGAAAAGGTCGGCGATCTGATCTACCGCTACGGCCGTCAGCAGCTCATCGCACGCTACGACCCGACCGCCCTGGAGGAGGATCTCGGCGACGACGCCATGAAGGCCGGCGACTACGGCATCGCCAACCTGAAATACATCCTCTCGCACATGGAGGAGTGGATTCCCGACGAGGAGGACCCCGATCTGACGAAGCGCATCCGGCTCTACGAATCAATCGCCGGACAGTTCGCCCGCTACGTCAACGCCGCGATGCTCAACGTGGGCGGCATCTACCTCAAACAGGTGAACAGCAACACCCCCGGAGGCCCCCAGGCCGTCGCCGTGCCGAAAGAGCGCCAGCGCGCCGCGCTGAAATGGGTGCTCGCGCAGATGAAGGACTCGTCGTGGCTCGAACAACCCGCGCTGACCGAGAAACTGCCGCTGCACGTGGACCTCTCGTCCATCCTGCGCTTCAACTTCTGCCGCGCGTTCTTCACCTATTATAAGAACGTCATGCTCTCGTCGCACATCTCGGACAACCCCTACACCCCGCAGGAGTATATGAACGATCTCTACAACATCGTCTTCGAGAACACGATCAAGGGGCGTTCGCTCTCGCCGTCGGAACGGCTCATCCAGCGGATGTTCGTCGATGCGTCCGCCGACGTGGCAGCCAGCGAGGCCAAACGTCTGAAGCTGGGCGGCATCGCCGAAGCCTATGCACCCTCGGTGGACGAAATCGCCCTGCTGGGACTGGACGACACGGGGCTGGTGGAACGCTACCTCACCCCGCTGCGCGAAGCCGAGGAGGAACACGGCAAAGGCTTCGTGGCGTCGAAACTCTGGAACGCCGACGCGCTGTCGCACGGCTACGGCTGGCAGTACAACGTCCAGCTTCGGTCGATCGACGAGTCGCGCGCCCTGTTCGTCAGCGTCAACGACCGCATCCTGAAACTGCTGCGGTCGCGCGAAAAGAGCGCCTCGGGCGAAACCCGGGCCCACTATCAGGGCATGATCTACGTGCTCGAACGCAGCATGTTCCCGTCACAGAAAAACTAAGAACCCGGGCAGGCCGGTTCATCCGGACCGGCCTGCTTAAACACCCAAGTCTATGCAAAAAATTCTACACTTTCTCAGCCGGGCACGGGCGCTCCGGCTGGTATTGCTCGCAGCAGCGGTCTGTACTGCGACTACCGTGACAATGGCGCAGGGGGGGGGGAAATCCGATCAACCTGAACGCCACGGTGAGTATCGCGGCGACGGAACAACCCGTCGGGACGATACTGGATGAAATTACCAAAAAGACCGGGATCAAGATCGCTTACGATCCCGAAGACATCCGCCGGCTCCCGCCCGTAAGCGGGGAGTTCAAAAAGGCGGCGATCTCGGACGTGCTCGACCGCTGCATCGCCGGATCGAGTTTCAAATACCAGATCGAAAACAACGTCGTGCTGGTCTACGACACGACGGTCAAGACGCGCCGCTTCACCGTAGCGGGCACGGTCTACGACTCGAACAATACGGTGCTGCCCGGTGCCACGGTGCTGCTGGCAAACGGATCGGGACAGGGAGTCTCGACCGACGAAAAGGGTGAATTCACCTTCTCCTTCACGACCAAGACGAGCCCCGCCCTGCTGGAAGTGGGATTCCTGGGCATGGAGACACGCCAGGTAGTGGTCACGGGCTCGATGAAAGGGCTCAAAGTGAAGCTCAAGGAGGGCGGCACGCAGATCGAGGACGTGGTGGTCAACGGCATGTTCTCGCGCAACAAGAGCACGTTCACCGGTTCGGTGACCACGGTCAAGGGCGAAGAGCTCGTTTCGATCTCGAACACCAATCTCATGACGGCCCTGAGCGCCGTGACCCCGGGCATGGTGGTCGTACAGAACAACGCACTCGGCTCGAACCCCAACGCCATTCCCGAAATCCTGATCCGCGGTTCGAACTCCATCGCCACCTCGGCCGAGGAGAAAGCCTACAACAACCCGCTCATCATCCTCGACGGTGCCGAAATCTCGATGGAGGAGCTCTATGACCTCGACATGTACGAGATCGAGCGCATCGACGTTCTGAAAGACGCTCAGGCAGCCATCGTCTACGGCGACCGCGCCGCCAACGGCGTGATCGTCATCGAACGCCAGCAGGTGACGGACAGCAAACCCCGTCTGAGCTACAACTTCGTTCCCGAACTGAGCATCCCCGACCTGAGTTCGATAAACCTGACCAATGCCGCTCAGAAACTGGAGCTGGAACGGCTGGCAGGCTTCTACGAAACGGCTGACGGGTCGATGGACAAAGCCTACGCCTACAAATTGCAGAACGTCCGCCGCGGCATCAACACCGACTGGATACGCGCCCCGCTGCGCGTGCCGTTCAGCCACACCCATTCGCTTTCGCTGAGCGGCCGCGCCCAGAAGATCGACTACCGCGCGTCGCTGCGTTTCAGCGACAAATACGGCGTCATGAAGGGCGACAACCGCCGCAACTACACGCTCAACTTCTCGGTGGGCTACCACTCGCGGGACAAACTCACGCTGCGCTACACGGCCAACTATTCGCTGACCGACTCCAAAGAGTCGCCCTACGGCAATTTCAGCGCCTACACGAAACTGAATCCCTACGAATCGCCCTACGACGAATACGGCGATCTGGTGAAGGCGTTCTATTTCAATCCCGAAGACCCCTCGACGACCAGCCAGGGATTCCAGGCCAACCCGCTCTACAACGCCACGCTGTCGAGCTTCTCGACCGCCCGGACCCAGAATCTGCGCAACACGGTCGATGCCAAATGGGAGATTACGCCCGACTTCTACGTCAGCGGCCAGTTCAACGTCGATATAGAAAGCAGCCAGTCCGACCGTTACATCTCGCCCGACGACGCACAGTTCCTCAGCAAGTCGGAGCCCTCGGAGCGGGGAACCTACCGCCTGGGCACCAGCAAGGGATTCAACTACGACGGCAAGATCGTGCTCAACTACGGCCGTTCGCTCGACAGCCAGGGATCGGGATTCGTGATCAACGCCGGAACAGACATCCAGCACACGAACCTCACCTCGTCGTACGTCACGGCCATGGGCTTCCTGAAAGACGAACTTTCGGACATCAAATACGCGCTGGGGTACGATCCGAGCAACCTGCCCTCCGGCAGCGAGACGCTGCTGGCCAAAGTGGGATTCTTCGCCAGCGGCAACATCTACTTCCGCAACCGCTATTTCGCCGACATCTCCTACCGGACCTCCGGCTCGTCGGCCTACGGCTCGGAGAACCGCTTCGCACCGATGTGGTCGTTCGGTCTGGGCTGGAACCTCCACAAGGAGAAATTCCTCGACGATGTGGAGTGGATCGACGTAATGCGCCTCACCTGGTCGTGGGGTTACAACGGCCAGACCACCGGCAGCCCCTATCAGGCCATCACCACGTACCGCTATGACAACAAGAACATGTACTACACGGGTGTGGGAACCGTCCCGATCCGCATGGGCAACCCCGAACTGAAATGGCAGCGCGTGCTGAAAAACAACATCGGCATCGACCTCACGCTCTTCAAGGAGCGTCTGGTCCTGAGTTTCGACTATTTCCGCAACACGACCAAGGACCAGCTGATGAGCATTCCGCTCCCGGCCTCGACCGGCGCCGAGAACATCACGGTGAACTTCGGCGAGAACCAGAACACGGGTTACGACTTCTCGGTCGCCGCACAGATCATCCGCAACCGCAACTGGGCGTGGACCTCGGTGATCAACGGCTCGCACGTCAAGGACCGCATCAAGCGCATCAGCAATACGCTGAAGAACACCTCCTATCAGGTCGATCTGGACAGCCCGCTGATGCTGCGGTTCCGGGAGGGCGGCTCGCAGTACGACATCTACGCCGTGCGTTCGGCCGGCATCGACCCCGCCACGGGACAGGAGATCTTCATCAAGAAGAACGGCGAATACACCTTCAAATACGACACCGAAGACGAAGTGGTCGTGGGCAACACGCAGCCCAAACTGCAAGGCACATGGCTCAACACGCTGCGCTACAAGGGCTGGTCGCTGAATTTCGTATTCAGCTACACGTTCGGCGGAGACACCTACAACAAGACCCTCTGGGAGAAGGTCGAGAACATCGACCCGCGCTACAATGTCGATGAACGCGCCTTCACCGACCGCTGGAAGAACCCCGGCGACCTGTCGCGCTACCTGGCCATCCGCCAAACCACGCAAACGTACAACTCGGAACGTTTCGTGGAACGCCTCAACGAACTGTGGCTGTCGAGCGCGACGATCTCCTACGAGTTCCAGGCCAAGTTCCTCAAACGGCTCGGATTCAAACGCCTGGCCGTCGGCGTCGGCGTCACGGACCTCGTGCGTTTTTCCAGCGTGAAGTACGAACGTGGTACGAGCTATCCGTACAGCCGTACGATCAACCTGATGTTCCGTCCCACTTTCTAACATGCCGAAGACTATGAAATCGATCAAACAATACAGTCAGACCCTGCTGCTGCTGACGCTGCTGCTGAGCGGCTGCGGGGCTTACCTCGATGTCAACCCCAAATCGGAGGTAACCGACAAGGAACTTTTCTCCACGGCCGAAGGCTGCGAGGACGCCATCTACGGAATCTATGCCGAGATCGGCGGCGAGCGCAACGGACTCTACGGACAAATGCTCGCCTACAAATACCCCGAGCTGATGACCGGCAATTTCACCATCAACCAGAGCGACAACATGGCCTACGTCGTCCAGCGGCAATGGACGCACGACAATGCCATCGCCGTCGCCGAAGAGATCTGGACCACGGGATACAAGGTCATCGGCCATGTCAACAAGGCCCTGTCCCACATCCTGCCGAAAGACGACAGCGAATTCCGCCATACGCGGCTCTACAAGGGCGAACTTCTCGCCCTGCGGGCCTTCCTCCACTTCGAGATGGCGCGCATCTTCGCCGTATCGTTCGCCTCGGGCGACGCCGCGGCCAAAGCCAAGGCGATTCCTTATGTGAAGAGCTACGGCATTCAGGTCACTCCGTACAGTTCGCTCGACAAGGTGTTCGAATTCATCATCGCCGACCTGACCGAAGCCGAGAAGTACCTCGAAGAGGATGCGACCCTGCTGCCGGTGGTGCGCGACAACGCTATGGGCGACTTCACGAGCAACCGCATCACCCATTTCAACCTCTACGCCGTCAAGGCGCTGCTGGCCCGCGCATACTGGACGATGAACGATCTGGAAAAGGCCGAGGGCTACGCGCAGGAGGTCATCGACAGCGGCAAATTCCCGCTGAAAACGACCGCCGGGGCCTGGAACAGTCTCGAAACGGGTACGCTTGACATGCAGGAAACCGTCGTCGGTCTCTACTCGACGACCTTCACGTACTACTATTACTTCGACCTGATCCGCAGCTCCACGAGCATGGGCTCCATGAAACTCGCGGAGCAATACACCTCGATCTTCGAAGCGGATCAGGAGGGCAATGCCGACCGGCGCTACGTGGCGTGGTTCGACCGGAACAACAACTGGTGCACGAAGCACTACAATGTGATGTACGCTTCCAGCAACGACTCCGGTTCGACGGCGACCTACAACGGCAATTCGATCCCGGGCGTGAGCCTGATCCGCATTCCGGAGATGTACTACATCGTCGCGGAGGCCAACCTCACGAAAGATCCCGACAAGGCCACCGAGTATCTCGACTACGTGGTCACGTCGCGCGACCAGACCGCGTTCGCCGACCGGGAAGCGGGCAAAATCACCGAGGAGAATATCTTCAACGACCGCCGCAAGGAGTTCTTCGCCGACGGAGACGATTTCCACAACATGAAGCGCCTTGCCCGCGACCTCACCATTTCGGGCATGGGAACTTTCGCCGGCAACGACGACGCGACCTACACGATGCCCATTCCGGCAAGCGTGGAAGACAATTACAGACAATAAAAAAACGAGGCATATGAAACGCAAACTCATATTCAACATCCTCATCGTCCTGAGCGCGGCGGGTGGATTTCTCTCCTGCTCCGACACGTGGCTGATGTACGACACCTCGCAGAAGGACAAACTCTATTTCAGCGACGGAGCCCAGAGTTTGGACCGCTATCTCTCGACCGAAGCACCGTTCGCCCTGCTGGACGAATCGGTGAAGGAGCTCCGGCAAACCATATCGGTGAAACTGCTGGGCATGGTCGCCGACCATGACCGGACCTTCGAAGTGCAGGCCATCCACGACACGACGACCAACTACACGACGGGCGGTGTCGCACGCGAACTCTACGACGCCGTCGAAGGCGAAGACTACACGATCGACGAACTCATCGTCCCGGCAGGGTCCGTGGAGGGCCGGATCGAGGTCACGGTGAAGCGCACCGAAAAACTCAAGGACAAAACGGCTTCGCTGGTGCTTCAAATCGCCGAAAGCGACGAATTCCAAGGCGTTCCGCGCAATGTTCACCGCATCCTGATCTCCGACGGTATCGCCGCCTGCCCCAACTGGTGGTACCATACCGCCACTATTCAGTGGTATATGTATCTGGGCGAATTCCGCGAGGAGAAATACCGGAAGCTGCTGGAACTCTACCACGGTATCGAAGAACTCAATCCGTCGCTTTACGCCGAGATGGTCGAGCAGTTCGGCGAAAATATCGACAACAAAACTTATGTAAACAAAAACGGAATAGTGACCGAAATCCGTACAGGCTTTTTCCATAACAGCAACAACCCCTATAAAATGGCCTGGAACCGATATGTGCTCAGTCCGCTGTACGAATACTACAAGACCAATTACCCCGATTTGGAAACCTACGGCACCTATAACTCAGGTACGGGCACCGGATGGAGAGATCCGGTAAATATCTATTAACCGAACAAACGCACCATGAAAAAGTTACTGAAATATTTCGTGGCCGTCGGCTGCGGCATCGTACTGATCTCCTGCTACGGACTTGAAAAAGAGGAGTACCGCGAACTGGCGCCGATTACGGTCAGCGGTCTGGAACAGACCATTTATGCCAAGGCAACCGAGAAGCTGACGCTGAACAGCCTGCGTGTCGAGAGCGGCAACGATCACGAGATCGCTTACGAGTGGTCCTACGGCCGTCCCGACGGCGACTTCCCCGGAATGATCGATACGACCTTCATTTCCAGTTCGCCCACGCTCGACTATGCCTTCGAAAAGTCCGGCAGTTATGTGCTGCGCCTGCGGATCGACAACGGCGAGAGCATCGGCTTCTACTACTACGACCTGCGCGTGCAGTCGGGATTCGACGAAGGCTATCTGATCCTCTGCAACGACGAGGAGAATCGCGGTTCACTGGCGTTCGTCAAGATACGGACGCCCCAAGAAGAGACCGAGAATGCACAGGAGGTGTGGGACGATCTGCTGAATCTGATCAATCCGGAGTACGAATTCCGGAACCTGAACGACGTTTACGTCTTCTCCACCCCCGGATTCTGGTCAGGCGTTCTGATCTCGTCGAACGACGACGAAAGCTCGATCTATCGTCTCGACGCCGCATCGCTCGCCGTCACCCACCGCACGAAGAGCATGGAGGAATACGGTGTTCAGACCGGAACGATTCTGGGAGAACAGACCTATGGAAGCACCGAGCAATACGTCCATCTGATCGGCGAGGATTTCAAAGCCTATCGTTACGAATTCTCAGTCGATATGCTCATCTCCCGGAACCCGCCCTATCCGGCAAAATACAGCCAGCAGGGGTACTTCGCCTCGAAAAGCAAAGGAGGACGTTGCGTACTCACATTCTCCGAAGAGGGTGCGAATCTATTCCCCAACGGCCGCAGCACGAAAGGATATGCCGCGCCGAGCGGATATAAGTTCGTCAATATAGCTGCTGCACGAGTCGGAGAAGGACAGTATGACCGCAGCTATTTCTACTACATTGCACAGTCAATCGAAGGTTCTCCCAAACAGATCAAGATACTCAAAACAAATGATTCGTTCGGTGAACCGACCGAACTCCTGACATACACCGAGTCGGCCCCGATGCTGATGAACGCCCATTCGCGGATCGTGACGACGAAGCTCAACGGAAACGCCTATTACGACTACGACAACAAAATCTACCACTGGTCGATGACCGGAACTTCGCCGCGGGTGCCGGCCGAAGGGGACCAGCCCGACATCACGCTGCCCGACGGTGAACAGATCATGGACATCTGCACCAATGCGGTACCGTCCACTTCGTCCACGGTGATCGACGACGACAAACTGCTGATCGCCACCTATAACCCCACGGCGACGGATCGCAAGCCGGGCAGTCTGTACCTCTACGATCTGCGGACGATGAAAAAGGAGAAGGAGTGGATCGGCATTTGCGAAAAGCCGGTGGCCGTGGCCTACAAATTCCCGACGTCGAACTGACACCCGGTCCGACAAGTATCAAAAATTCGGCCCTCCCGCATGGGAGGGCCGAATTGCATTCTATTGAACCAACATCGCGTGATGATAACCGTCGGTCTTGTCCCAGTCCCCGCGCGTGAAGTCGGGCACGGCCACCGGAGCGCTGTTGTGTTCGAGCGACATGGCCGTCAACGCCCCGATGCACGACCATTCGGCGGCATCGTAGACATCCTGATCGAGCGGCAGGCCGTGGTGCAGACAGTAGATCAGGCGGTAATCCATGATGAAATCCATGCCGCCGTGGCCACCGACCTCCCGGGCCTTCGCCTCGATCTCCATAGCAATCGGGTGCTTGTAACGCTCCATCAACGCCTCCCGCACCTCCCGGGGCACGAAGCGGTGGCTGCTCAGGTCCTCGTGGTCGGGCACGCCCGACTCCGTGAGCTGTTCGGGATCGAAGGCGTAGCCCAGAACCGGGTATTTGTTGGCGAAGCCTTTCGTACCGGTCAGCTGGTACATGCGGCTGTAAGGACGCGGCGTGTAGACGTTGTGTTCCAGCAGGATCGTGCGGCCCTTTTCGGTCTTGATCAGCGTCGAGGTGTGGTCGGCGTTGGCGAACTCCGTGGCACCCATCTTCTCCCCGGCCTGTTTCAGGCCGTTGACCGACCGGGTGTCCACGGCCACGAGGTAGTTCATCTTGTCGCCGCGGTGGATGTCCAGCAGCTGGCAGGCGGGACCAAGGCCGTGCGTGGCATAAACGTCGCCGCGGTGCTTCTGGTTGAAGTCGAGACGCCAGTTGCCCTCGTAATAGTCCCAGAAAGCCTCCAGATCGTGAATATACGACCCCTCGACATGGAGGACATCACCGAACAACCCCTGTTTGGCCATGTTGAGCGTCGTGAGTTCGAAAAAGTCGTAGACACAGTTTTCGAGCATCATACAATGGCGCTGAGTCTTCTCGGCGGTGTTCACCAACTGCCAGCACTCGTCGAGCGACGTGGCGGCGGGAACCTCCACGGCGACGTGCTTGCCCTGCTTCATGGCGTAGACCGCCATCGGGACGTGCTTCTGCCACGGGGTGACGATGTAGACGAGGTCGATGTCGCCGCGCTCGCAGAGCTGTTTCCAGCCCTCTTCGCCGCTGTAAGCCGCGGCCTCGGGAAATCCGCGACGCGCGAGGATCGCCTGCGCGCTATCGACCCGCTCGGGGTAAAGGTCGCAGAGGGCCTTGATCTCGACGCCGTCGAGATGAGTGAAGCGCTCCACGGCGCCCGGACCGCGCATGCCCAGCCCGACGAAGCCCACCCGGACCGTCTCCATCGGAGCCGTCCTGAGCCCCAGCACCGATTCCTGGCCCGGCTCGCGCGCCGGCGTGTCGAACACGATCACCCCGTCGATGGTCTTCCAGCCTTTCGAACCGCAACCCGAAAACAAGAGGATACCTGCGAGAGCTCCCGATAAAACGAGGAATTTCTTCATTTGTACAGCAGATTGATTGGTTTCAAGACAAAAGTAGGAAATATTTTGAAAAATGCGCTCGTTTGAGTACTTTTGCGGTCATAAAATCTCCTTCCATGTTGCGTAGACTTGCGGCGGTAATCCTTTCGGCCCTCCTGCTCTCCCCGGGATGGCTCAGCATGACGGGGCTGACGCTCCTCGCGGGATTCGTCCCGCTGCTGTGGGTGAGCGCCTCGTACGACGCCTCGCGCCGCTCGTGGTGGAAGGTCTTCGGCTGGGCGGCGCTGACCTTCGCGCTGTGGAACGCCCTGACGATCTGGTGGATCTGGTACGCAACGCCCGTAGGCCCCCCGGCCGCCACGCTGGCCTCGACGACGATGAACATGATCGCCTTCATGCTCTTCCACACGGTCTCGAAAAAAGCCCCCAAAGCCCTTGCCTATACGACCCTCATCACGGCATGGATCGCCACCGAATACTGGTACACCGTCGGGGATTTCTCGTGGCCGTGGCTCATCCTCGGCAACGGATTCTCGCACGAAGTGTGGGCCGTGCAGTGGTATGAATACACGGGCGTCTTCGGCGGCACGCTGTGGGTGCTGCTCTCGAATATCCTGATCTTCGAAGCCCTCCGGGCGCGCACCGTGCGGCGGTGGACAGCCGCGGCGTGCGTCGTCGCGGTGCCGATAGCCGTATCGCTGGCCATCTGGGGAAGCTGGGAACAGCCCGACGAAGGGGCGGCCGAGGTGAGCATCGTCCAGCCCAATGTGGACTGCTACGACAAATTCCACGGCGACACGGAGCGGCAGGAGGAAAATATCCTCGATCTGCTGGACGACGTACCCGCCGGGGCGCAGTTCATCCTGCTGCCCGAGACCGCCGTGCCGGGTTACTACCGCGAACCCGCGCTGAGCGATTTCTGGCTGGGGGCGGCCGACACGCCGGGCGAATTCTGGCAGGTGCTGGCCGACACGCTCCGCAGCCACCATCCCGGGGCCCTGCTCATTGCCGGAGCCAACACCACGCGCCACTATCCGGCGGGAGCGCAGACCGAAACGGCCCGTGCGGAACGCTTCGGAAACGGCTATTACGATGTATTCAACACGGCCGTGGGGCTCGACTCCGCGGGCCGCACGCAGCTTCATCACAAAGGCCGGCTGGTGATCGGCGTCGAGAACACCCCGACGTGGGTTTTCGACGTGCTGAAATTCCTGGTCATCGACCTCGGCGGCACGCTCGGGCAGATCGGCAAGGGACAGCACGGCACGGCCTTCGAACACGATGGAATCAAAACCGGCCCCGCGATCTGCTACGAAGGGCTTTACGGCGATTTCTACGGCGATTTCGTGCGCCGCGGCGCGCAGTTCATGGCCATCATCTCGAACGACGGCTGGTGGCGCGACACGCCGGGCTACAAGCACCTGTTCACCATCTCGCGCCTGAGGGCCATCGAACACCGCCGCGCCATCGCCCGCTCGGCCAACACGGGCCGCTCGGGATTCATCTCCGCCCGCGGCGACGTGGGCGAGACCCTCGGCTGGGAGGAGCGCGGCGTGATCTCCGCCCGGGTGCCCCTCAACTCGGAACTGACTTTCTACACCCGCTACGGCGACTATCCGGCCCGCATCTCGGAATATGTGCTGCTGCTGTGTCTGCTCTACTACGTCGCCTACCGGGTCAAACGCAAAAACCATCTCGTCCAATAAACCCCCGATGTCATGAACTACACCCAAACCCTCGAATTCCTCTTTCAGTCGCTGCCCGCGTTCGAAACCAGCGGCGCAATGGCCTACAAACCGGGATTGGAGCGTATCGCCGCATTCTGCCGCCACCTGGGCAACCCCCAGCGGAACTTCTTCACGATCCACGTGGCCGGCACCAACGGCAAAGGCTCCGTGGCCCACATCATCGCCTCGGTGCTCCAGCAGGCGGGATACCGCACGGGGCTCTTCACCTCGCCCCACTTGCAGGACTTCCGCGAACGCATCCGCGTTGACGGCGAAATGATCCCCAAGCAGAAGGTGGTGAACTTCGTGGACAAGCACCACGACAAGATGGTCGAATCGGAGCTGTCGTTCTTCGAAATGACCGCCGCCATGGCCTTCGACTACTTCGCGCAGAGCGATGTCGAGGTGGCCGTGATCGAGACGGGGCTCGGGGGACGGCTCGACGCCACGAACATCATCGTGCCGATCCTGAGCGTCATCACCAACATCGGGCTGGAACACACGGCCCTGCTGGGCGACACGCTCCAGAAGATCGCCGCGGAGAAGGCGGGGATCATCAAAAAGAGCATTCCGGTGATCGTCGGCGAAGCGGATGTCCGCTACAACGAGGTGATCGAACAGGCCGCCGCGGCCAACAAATCGCGCGTGATCTACGCCGAACGGGAGTTCGTCTGCGAAGAGTGCCGTCCCGAAGGCAACCGCCAGTTCTTCCACCTGCGCCGCACGCGCGACAACCGGGATTTCGACGTGCTGCTCGATCTGCAAGGCAGCTACCAATGCCGCAATATCGTGACGGCTTCGGCGGCGATCGACTTCCTGCACGAAGAAACGCCGCTGACGATCTCCCGCCGCGCCTATCTCGAAGGAATGTGCTGCGCAGCGGCCAACACGGCGCTGATGGGCCGCTGGCAGACGCTCGCAGAGGCTCCCCTCACGGTCTGCGACACGGGGCACAATGCCCACGGCATCGCCTACGTGGCCGAACAGATCCGGGCGACGCCCCACAAGGAACTCTACTGCGTGATCGGATTCGTGCGCGACAAGGACCTGGCGCACATTCTGCCCCTGCTGCCGCACGAAGCCCACTATATCTTCACCCAGGCGCATTCGGAGCGTTCGCTCCCGGCCGCGGAGCTGACGGCGAAAGCCGCGATCTACGGTCTGCACGGCGAAGCGGTGGAGGAGGTGACGGCCGCGGTGGCCCGCGCCCGGGAACTGGCGTCGGAGGGCGACATGATCTTCATCGGCGGCAGCACCTACGTCGTCGGCGAAGCGCTGTAACGGAGCGCAGAACGAAAAGAAAAAGTCCGGAGCGGCCGCGCTCCGGACTTTTTCTTTCTATGCCTGCCCCATCTTGGGCCCCGCCTCGGGCGTGGGCGAAGGGGTCGGGATCTCGATCTTGCCCACGTTGCTCTCGTAGCGCACGATATTCTCCTGCAACGAACGCAGCAGGCGTTTGGCGTGCTCCGGAGTGAGGATGATGCGGCTTTTGACGCGCGCTTTCTGCACGCCGGGAAGGACCGTCGCAAAGTCGATGATGAATTCCGAAGTAGAGTGCGATATGATCGCCAGGTTGGAATAATGGCCCTGGGCCACAGCGTCGTCCAGTTCGAGGTCGATGCCGAATTGTTTCATCTCTGCCATAATGCGGGGTGTTTGTGCAAAAATATTCACTTTCAGGGGAGAATATGCAAGCACGGAGCCAAAGTTTTCGATATTTTATCAACATATCCGACTTCCGGGCTCGCCGGAGCCCCCGCCGACAGGCTTTCCGAATCCCTTTCGGATACTCCCGCCCGGAAAAACGCGCGCAAGCTCTGCTTTCCGTCCGCAGCTGATTCGTATCTTTGGCTGCACCGAAGATACTCCCGCCCGGAAAAGCCCTCGCTTATTCGTACTTTGGCTTCGCCGAAGACACTCTCGCTCGGCAAAATGCAAGTAAACTTGCTTTTGCCCTCGCTTATTCGTAACTTTGGCTGCACCGAAGATACTCCGCCTCGGAAAAAATGCAAGCGAGCTTGCTTTTTTCTCTCGGCTTATTCGTATCTTTGTCGTCTAAAAAAACTACGAACCGGAAAAATGGCACTGGAAATCGTCGAAACCCTGTTCCGCGGCATCTGCGTAGGTGTGGCCGCCTCCATCACGGTAGGTCCCGTGGCGGTGCTCTGCATCCAGCGGACCCTGTCGAAAAGCCGCCGTTCGGGAATCGTCTCGGGAATCGGCGTCGCCTGCGCCGATACGTTCATGGCCATGGCCGCGCTGTTCTTCTACTCGATGCTCCAAGCCCGGATCGAGCAGTACGACACGCTGCTGAGGGTCATCGGCGGCATCTTCGTCGTGATCGTCGGGGTCTTCATCTTCGCCCAGAACCCCGTGCCGCAGATACGCCGCAACCGAGCCGGCAAAACCTCGCTGTGGCAGGATTTCGTCTCGATCTTCGGACTCACGATCGCCAACTTCATCATGGTGATCCCCTATATCCTGGCCTTCTTCGCCGTCTTCAAAATCTCGGGCGGCGAAATGGCCGACCACACCTTCGGGGGATTCATGCGCTCGCTGTTCGTCATCGCCGGGTTCTTCGGCGGCGCCGCGGCGTGGTGGACCCTGCTGGCATTCGTCATCAACCTGTTCCGCCGCCGGTTCCGCCCGCGGCACATGCTCACGATCAACCACGTCGCGGGCCTCATCATCGGCATATTAGGAATTTACACCATACTGTCTACTTTCTTTGATATTTTCCCCAATGTCGGACACTAAACATAAGATCGTCATCGCCGTAGACGGATTCTCGTCGTGCGGCAAGAGCACCTTCGCCAAAGCCATCGCGGCCCGCCTGGGCTACATCTTCATCGACACCGGCGCCATGTACCGCGCCGTGACGCTCTACGCCCTCGAACACGGGGCGATCCGCTCGGGCATCGTTGACGAAGAGGCCGTCGTGAAGCTGCTCGACCAGATCACGATCACTTTCCGCTTCAATCCCGAGCGCGGCGCCAGCGACATCTACGTCAACGGCGACCTGGCCGAGGGCAAGATCCGCACCATCGAAGTCTCGAACTGCGTGAGCCGCGTGAGCGCCATTCCCGAGGTGCGCTGCAAGCTGGTGGCCATGCAACAGGAGATGGGACGCCGCCGCGGCGTGGTGATGGACGGCCGCGACATCGGCACGGTGGTCTTCCCCGACGCCGAACTGAAACTGTTCATGACGGCGGACCCCGCCGTGCGCGCCGACCGCCGCTACAAGGAGCTGACGGGCAAGGGAATGACGGTGACGATGGAGGAGGTCGAACGCAACATCCGCGAACGCGACAAGGCCGACATGAGCCGGGCCGTCTCGCCGCTGCGCCAGGCCGACGATGCCATCGTGCTGGACAACAGTCACATGACCGTCGATGAACAGATGGCGTGGTTTATGAATGAATTCCAATTAAAAATGAAAAATTAAGAATTAAAAATCAGCTCCCGCACAGACTGCTGTTTATCCAGGTCGGCGCACAATCAATTTTTAATTCTTAATTACGCAGCTATGCGTGTTGAGATCGACGATAAATCGGGCTTCTGCTTCGGCGTTGTCCGCGCAATCACGAAGGCCGAACAAGCCCTCGGAGGGGGCGCCACGGTCTATTCGCTCGGCGACATCGTTCACAACCGCATCGAAGTCCAGCGTCTCGAACGGCTGGGGCTGAGGACCGTCACCCACGCCGACATGCCGCAGCTGGCGGGCTGCCGGCTCTTCATCCGCGCCCACGGAGAGCCCCCCACGACATACGCCGCAGCCCGGGAACTGGGCATCGAGGTGATCGACGCCACCTGCCCGGTGGTCGCCCGTCTCCAGCGGCGCGTGAAGGAGGCCCACGAACGGATGCGTCCGGCGGGCGGTCAGGTCGTGATCCTCGGCAAGCGGGGCCACGCCGAAGTGGTTGGGCTCACGGGACAGGTGGCGGAGCCGACGATCGTGATCGAAAGGGCGGAGGATCTGTCGCTGATCGACTTCGCGCGCCCCGTCTATTTCCTTTCGCAGACCACGCAGAGCATCGCGCTGTTCGAGGAGCTCGGGGCCGAGATGCGCCGCCGGGCCGCCGATCCGGACAAGGTCTGCATCGACGACACGATCTGCCGGCAGGTATCGAACCGCGAACAGCACCTCGCGGAGTTCTCGGGACGCTTCGACGCCGTGGTCTTCGTCTGCGGCCGCAAGTCGTCGAACGGCAAGGTGCTCTCGGAGGTGTGCCGGCGGGCCAATCCGCGGACGTACGTCGTCGAGGAGGCGAGCGAAATCGAACCCCGATGGTTCGACGGTGCAACCTCGGTAGGCATCTGCGGCGCCACATCGACCCCCAAATGGCTGATGCAGGAGGTTGCCGATGCTATCGGCAACTTCAATGAAAAATGAAAAATTAAAAATTTCCGCTATGAAATACTTCGTCCGCTCGCTAAAATATTTCTGCGCCCTGTGCGTTCTCTGTATAGTCCTGATGGGGCTGATGCTGATGACCGGCACCTCGGCGCTGTCGCTCGACGACACGCTCTACGCCATGTTCCACACCGACCGCTACCTGATGCTCTTCACGGCGATCGTGGTGCTGGCGGCCCTCTACCCCCGATTCGGGTTCGTCGAACGCAAGGTCGAGGGCGACGTGGAGGAGAACCGCGAACAGATCGTCAACGCATTCCGCTCGTCGGGATTCTCGCTCCGCAGCGAGGAGGACGGGGTGATGGTCTTCCGTGCCGACACCCTCCTGCAAAAACTCATGCTGCTGGGCGAAGACGAAATAAGAGTTTCACAGTACGGACAATGGATCGTGCTCGACGGCATCCGCCGCGGCGTCGCCCGGGTGCAATACCGCCTCGATTCGTACATACACATGACGCGCAATGATTAGAAAATACCGTTACCCGCTCATCGCGGCCGCGGCTGTCGCCGCCGCAGGAGCCCTGACTTTCGCCGCCCGCAACGACTTCGGGCTGGGACGCAACATGGAAATCACCGTCAACATGATGCGCGAGCTGTCGCTCAACTACGTCGATCCGGTAGACCCCGACAAGCTGATGGAGGGGGCCGCCGCAGGCATGGTCAACGACCTGGACCCCTACACGGAGTACATTCCCGAAGAGGGGATGCAGGATTTCGAACTGCTCACCACGGGCAAGTACGGCGGCATCGGGTCGCTCATCCGCCAGAAGGAGGACTACGTGCGCATCGCCCAGCCTTATGAGGGTTCGCCGGCGGACAAGGCCGGGCTGAAAATCGGCGACAAGATCCTCTCGATCGACGGCAAGGACGCCAAGGGATTCACCACCGAACAGGTCTCCACGCGCCTCAAAGGCGAACCGGGGAGCAAGGTCCGGGTGACCGTCGAACACCTCGACGGCACGCAGCAGACGGTGACGATCCGCCGCGAACGCATCGCCATCCCGGGCGTGCCCTACGTCGGATGGGCCGCCGACGGGATCGGCTACATCCGCCACAGCGATTTCACAGAAGGGTGCTACGAGGAGATGCGTGCGGCCGTCGAACGGCTGCGCCGGGAAGGCGACCTGAAAGGGCTCATTCTCGACTACCGCTCGAACGGCGGCGGCATCATGCAGGAGGCGGTCAAGATTCTGGGGATGTTCGTCCCCAAGGGCACGGAGGTGCTGAGCACCAAAGGGCGTTCGGAGGATTCGAAACAGACGTTCCGCACCGACTCGGAACCCATACTCCCCGACCTGCCGCTGGCCGTGCTCGTCAACGGCAATTCGGCCTCGGCGGCCGAAATCGTCGCCGGAGCCCTGCAAGACCTCGACCGCGCGGTGCTGATCGGCCAGCGCAGCTTCGGCAAGGGACTCGTGCAGGCGACCCGCCCACTGGGCTACAACACCATGCTGAAACTCACGACGGCAAAATACTACATCCCCTCGGGCCGCTGCATCCAGGCCATCGACTACTCCCACTCGCAGGAGGGTTCGGTGCGCGTGATCCCCGACTCGCTCATCTCGGAGTTCTCGACCAAGGCGGGCCGCAAGGTCTATGACGGCGGCGGCGTGATGCCCGACATCCGCACCGATCCGGAGTACATCTCGCGCTTCGCCATGACGCTCTACACGCTGGGATTCATCGAGGATTTCGGCGACGAATACATGCGCCGCAACCCGGGCCGGGAGATCGACGTGCGCACCTTCTCGATCACGGACCGGGACTACGCCGACTTCGCGGAGTTTATGAAAGGGAAGAAGGTGCCCTATGAATCGGACACCCGCCGGGCGCTCAAAGTGCTGAAAAAAGCCGCCGAAGACGACCGTTTCGCCGAACTCAAGAACAAGTTCGAACAGGTGGAAGCCGAGCTGAAGGACGACACGCAGACCAATCTCGAAACCTACCGCAAGCAGGTCGTCGAGGCGATCAACAACGACATCGTGATGCGCTACGGCTATCAGGCGGGTGTGATCGAACACTCGCTGCCCGGGGACAAGGAGGTGAAGCAGGCGATCGGGGTACTGGAAAATCCCGAAGAGTACGCCCGCATCACCCGCGAGCAGGACACCCAGCGCAAATAACCCCGCGCCATGAAGCTCAGCACGAAATACTTCTCGTTCCGCAACCGTTTGGTGGTGATCGTCGTCGGGGTGACGCTCGGCGCCGTGTCGCTGCTCTACACCAACAACATGGCCCAACGGCTCAAATGGAAGGAACAGCACGACGTGGCCCTGTGGGCCCACGCCATCGAGCGCGTGAGCCGCGATGTGCTGGGCGGCACCATTCAGGACCCGCTCGTGACGGACATCATGTCCAACGGCAACAACATTCCGTTCATCATCACCAACGAGAACCTCGAAGTCATCAACTCGCACCTCGTTCCGGACAAGATCATCGACCATCCCGACCGACTGAGGAAGCAGATCGACAAGTTCACCCAGGAGAACACTCCGATCCCGGTGAATTTCCTCTGGTCGTCGCAGCACTACCACATCATCTTCTACGGCCAGTCGGCGCTGCTCAAATCGCTCTACTATTTCCCCTACGTGCAGCTGCTCGTCATCACGGCCTTCATCGCGCTGGGATTCATCGCCTTCCGCTCGTCGAAGCACGACGAGCAGAACCGCGTGTGGATCGGACTGGCCAAGGAGACCGCCCACCAGCTGGGCACGCCCACCTCGTCGCTGCTCGGGTGGATCGAATACCTGCGTTCGCAGAACATCGACCAGACGGCCGTGGAGGAGATGAACAAGGACCTCACGCACCTAATGAAGATCGTTGACCGCTTCTCGAAGATCGGGTCCGAAACGCCCCTCACCCCCGCCAACATCAACGAGGTGGTGGGCGAATCGGTCATGTATTTCCGCAAACGCATTCCCCGCAACGTCACCCTCGACTACAACGGGCTGGCCATCGCCCCGGTACAGGCCAACATCAACGCCGCGCTGTTCGAATGGGTCGTGGAAAACCTGATGAAAAACTCGCTCGACGCCCTGCAAGGACACGGGGCCATCGACGTAAGGATCTCCTCGGACGACCAGCACGTCATCATCGACGTCAAAGACACCGGCAAAGGAATTCCCAAGAGCAACTGGAAACGCATCTTCGAACCGGGATTCACGACCAAGACCCGCGGCTGGGGCCTCGGGTTGTCGCTCTCGCGCCGCATCGTCGAAGAGTATCACCAAGGCCGGATCGCGGTCATCGACTCCGAGATCGGCAAGGGAACCACCATCCGCATCACCCTCAAACGCATCTACGCCTGATGATCGACTCGCTGGCACATAGCGTGACAACCGTACCTGCGGCGGCCCCGACGGCAAGTGCACCGGACAGCACGGCATTCGCAGGAATCGCGGACAGCATTCCCGCGCCGGCGGCGGACTCGATCAGGCCGGCAGCAGATTCGATCGGACTGGCTGCGGACTCGATCGGACTGGCGCCGGCCGACACGCTGTTCTTTGCGGATTTCCGCACGGCGGAAACGGAGACGCCCTCCGTCTGGCGCGACACCACGGCGGCAGCCCTTTTCGGAGAGGCGTCGGTCACGGTCCAACCGCCGCGGATGCAAGCCGCACCTCCGGCCTCACTCACCGAAAACGCCGCTTTCCAAAGTTTCGTCCTGCTGCTCGCCGCGATCTACGCCATGCTGCTCTACCGCAATCTGGGCGACGTGCGCACGCTGCTCGACCGCATCTCACGCGACACGGCCACCGGACAACGGCTCTCGGAAGAACCGGGCGGCAGCGGCTTTTCGCGGTTCTTGAACATCGCAACGACCATCGGCATGCTCTTCATGGGGGTCATGGCGGTCAAATACGGCGATTCGCTGATGCCGAGCCAGCTGGAAACCCTGTCGCACGGCGCCGTGCTGGCCCTGAGCCTACTGGCGACAGCGGCCTGCTACGGCGTGGTCCTCTACCAGATGACCGTGGTCCGTCTGACGGGAGCCGTCACGCTCTCGCAGCCCTTCATCTCGCAGCTCGTACTGCTGAAACGCACCTATTTCTCCCTGGGCGTGATCGTCACCTCGCCCGCGCTGCTGCTATTCGCACTCTGCCCCCGGAGCACCGGAAACGTCTGGTTCTGCATCATTATCATCGAATTGGCCGTTACGGCCGGTCTATACCTCCGGGAGACACTAAATCTGTTTATTGCCAAAAAAATTTCGATTTTGCATTGGTTTTTGTACCTTTGCATGGTGGAAATCTTACCAATCAGCCTTTTGTGGCTGCTCACGGCGAGATGACCCTGCAACAACAAACCTAAATTATTCGCAACGTTGAAAGTAAAGAGTGTACTGGTTTCGCAGCCGAGGCCCGCAGTTATCGAAAAATCCCCGTTCTACGAATTGTCCCAGAAATACCACGTGGAGATAGCCTACAAGCCCTTCATCCGCGTCGTCGGCGTCTCCCTGAAGGAGTTCCGCGCCCAACGGGTCGAAATACTCTCGCACACCGCCGTCATCTTCACATCGCGCACGACGGTAGACAGTTTCTTCCACATCTGCGAAGAGGCGCGCATCACCGTGCCCGAAACCATGAAATACATCTGCCAGACGGAGGCCGTGGCGCTCTATCTGCAAAAATACATCGTCTACCGCAAACGTAAAATATCGTTCGCCGACGGGTCGTTCACCTCGCTCGTCGAACTGATCATCAAGCACAAGGAGGAAAAACTCCTGCTGGCGCTGAGCGAACCCCACCGTCCGGAGCTTCCCGAAACGCTCGCCAAACTCAAGCTGTCGGTCAGCCCGGTCATCCTGGCCCGCACCGTCGCCGGAGACCTGGACGACGTGAAGCTGGACGACTACGGCCTGCTGGCGCTCTATTCGCCGTCGGACATCAAGACCCTCGTCGAGAAATTCGGCACCGACAACCTGCCGGCCATCGCGGTATTCGGCGAAAGCACGCTGCGGGCCGCCATCGGTGCCGGAATCACCGTGCTGGCCAACGCCCCGACGCCGGAAGCCCCCTCGATGGTCAAGGCCATCGACATCTTCCTGCAAAAAGTGCAGAAAGGCGAAGAACCAGCCCCCGTCGAACTGGTGACCGACGCCCGCAAGGAGGAGTTCATCCGCAACCAGCAAAACAAGCTGGCCAAGAAGAGCCGCACGCGCCGTCCCGCCGCAGAAACCCGCAAATAAGGGGCTGAAAGCCCCCCCCGACGCCATGTCCGCAAACTCACTGCCCCGCACCGAAAGGCTCCGTTCGCTCGGGGCCGTGCGCCGCATGTTCGAGAGCGGCGAGAGCGGTTTCATCTTCCCGTTCCGCTACGTCTGGTTCGCGGAGCCCGACACCGAACAGTCGGTCGAAGTGCTGTTCTCCGTCCCCAAGAAGTTCCACAAACGGGCCAACAAACGCAACCTCCTGCGCCGCCGCACGAAAGAGGCTTACCGCTTGCAGAAACAGATCGTACACAACGGCGCACCGGTCAACCTCGACCTGGCGCTGATTTACTCGTCGAAAGAGGTGCTGCCGTATAAAACCGTCGCAAATGCCGTCCGCAGGATTCTGGAATCGGTCGTGGAGCATCTTTAAGCGGGTGTGCGCCTTTCCGCTGATCGTGCTGGTGCGGTTCTACCAACTCTGCATCTCGCCCCTCACGCCCCCGTCGTGCCGCTTCACCCCCACCTGCTCGCAATATGCCCTCGAAGCGCTGCGCAAATACGGCCCCCTGAAGGGACTGTGGCTCACCGTGCGCCGCCTGTCCAGATGCCATCCGTGGGGCGGAAGCGGCTACGACCCGGTGCCCTGAGTTCCGCGTCTAAGCAGGCGGGCAATAAAAAACGGAAAAACGGTCGAAGCGCAGAAGCGGTTCTAAAACGCCCGCCCTACCGCCGCCTCTGAAATCCGCTTCTTAAGCAGACGACCGGCTTTACAGCCGGCCGTCCCCCTTCATGAAAGTTGCGTCACTTCTACTCTTCTTCGAATTCATTCTTCCGGGGACAAAGATTGCACGCTTTTCTGAAAAAACCAACTCCGACCCCAATGTTTAAGGCCGGAATTCAGTCTTTCGATCAAACGATTTCGTCCAACTATACAATTCAGTCGTGCAAATCGCAACATCGTTCCGTGACGGACTCGAATTCGAGCGTCGCATGAGGGATTTCCGAACGGCCCAACAGCTCCTTCAAGGCGTGCTTCACCTCCTCCATCCGGGAAAGGCTGTCGAGCACGACATGGGCCGTAAGAGCGTTCTCAGTCGTACTGATGGCCCAGACGTGGATGTGGTGAACCGCCCTGACACCCGGAACGGTCTCCATCTTCCGTTCGATCTCGGCGATGTCGATACCGCCGGGAACTCCGTCGAGCGAGAGACGCAGGCTGTCGCGGGTCAGCGACCAGACCGAAGCCACGATCACCCCGGCGACGGCGAGACCCACGATCGGATCGACGACGGTCCAGCCGGTCCACGAAATCACGAGGCCCGAAACCAACACCCCGACCGACACCAGCGCGTCGGCGGCCATGTGAAGGTAGGCGCCCTTGACGTTCAGGTCACGGTCCTTGTCTTTCATAAAGAGCCACGCCGTGAAACCGTTGATCGCCACGCCGACGCCTGCGGTCCAGGCGATGGCGCCGCCCACGACCGGCTCGGGATGCAGCATGCGGCCGATACTCTCGGCGACGATGACGCCGACGGCGATCAGCAGAATCACGGAATTGAGCAGCGAGATCAGCACCGTGCTCTTCTTGTAGCCGTAGGTGTATTTGGGCGTGGCCCGGGCCTGGGCCAGCCGGAACGCCAGCATGGCCAGCAGCAGGCCGGCCACGTCGGAGAGGTTGTGCCCGGCGTCGGACAGCAGGCCCATCGAACCGTAGCAGAGGCCGACGGCGAATTCGACGATGACGAAGCCCACATTGAGGGCGATACCCCAGATGAAAGCCTTGTTGAGCGAGGTGACCGTATGATCGTGGTGATGGTGTTCGTGTGTCATGACAGCGAGTCGGTTATGGTGTCCTTGATCTCGGAGAGTTCGACCAGTTTATTGACGATGGCATAGATCGTAAGCCCCGCCGCGGAGTGTATCTGCAACTTGGCGGCGATGTTCCGGCGGTGGGTGATGACGGTGTGGGCCGAAATGCAGAGGGCGTCGGCGATCTGCTTGTTGGTCATGCCCTTCACCACGCAGACGATGATCTCCTTCTCGCGGACGCTCAGCGGCTCGGGCTTCACGACGCGGGGCCCCGTCGCCGCCAGCCGTTCGACGGCCGGAATGAAGATCTCGTCCTCGACGGCGTTGTGCGAAGCCAGTTCGTGCTCGCAGTTGAAGATGTCGAACAACACGCCGTTCAGCTCGTTCGTACTGCCCGAAGGGTAGTATTTGATGATGATGTTCTTCAACTCGCGCAGCTTGATGTCAACCTGGTCGTGCTGGCGGCGGAAAATATCCATCGAATAGGCCGTGCTCTTCTCGCCCGCGAGCAACGACTCGACATAGGGAAAGACGGTCTGCTCCTCGTAGGACATGTGGCGCTGGACCTCGGCGGCATATTCGTCGAAAAAGCGCATGATGGCGAACGATACGTCGCTCTGGGCGCAATCGACCGCTTCGATCAGCTTGCGGCGGATGGCCGGAAGGCGGAAATCGAGGAAATAGCTGTGCGAATTGTGCAGGTAGTCGGTCAGCGAACGCACCGAGACCTCGCCGGCCAATTCGGCGCCGTTGCCGAAATTCATCAGCATATTGACCACGGCGAGGAACGTCGCCGTATCGACCTTGTTCTCGGCGCACACCTCGGCGATGGTCTTGTCGCCGAACCCCAGTGCGATGCCGAAACGGCTCATCACCTGCAACACGGCATAACGGTCGCACACCAGATCGCACATCCTGTCATCGCCCGTATATCCACCATTTTTATACATAAATATAGGTATTATTTTCTGTGCACAAAGATATTCGGGCAAGGTCCGTACCGCAATACCTAAAATGCGGTATTTTCAGCGGCGGCCGATATCCGTATAGGTCGTCTGCAACATCGTGCGGCCGACATCGAGCAGTTCGGGGTTCGTAGCCGTCACCGCCCGGCCGGCCGTAGCGTCCCACACCGCCTCGCCCGAAGCGTCCACGACGCCGAAACCGTCGTTGAAGGTGTAGTAGGCGAACTTGCGGGGGGGGGTCGGTGCGAAGATGTCCTTACTGTAATCGAAATCGTCGTGCGCGACGCCCAGCTGGGCCAGCAGCGTCGCCGCGATGTCGATCTGCGCGGCGTAATCCTCCACGACGCGCGGGCGGACGACGGCACCGCCCGTCCAGATCATCGGAATCCGGTGGCGCAGCGGCTCGTTGTAGGTCAGCGTCCGCGGATAGGGGTAGCCGTGGTCGGCGACCAGCACCACGAGCAGGTCTTTCCACGCGGGAGAGGCTTTCAGGCGGTCGATCATCTTTCCGACGCACTCGTCGGAAAAGGCCATAGCATTCAGCACTTTGTCGTCGAATTTCGAGTAGGGAACGTCGAAAGGCGTATGGCTGCTCAGCGTCAGCAACCCCGCGAGGAAGGGTTTCCCGGCATCGCTCAGCGCGATCACCCGATCGGCGAACCAGTCGCACATCAGCGCGTCGTCATAACCCCAGTCGGCCGCAGGGGCGTCGAAGCGCAGGTCCTTCTGCCAGATCAACTCCTGCCATCCGGTAGCGTACATGTAGGAGGACTGATTCGTGAAATTAAGGTCGCCGCCGTAGGCGAAGCTCGTGGCATAGCCTTCGCCCGCCAGCGAACGGGCTATCGAAGGCAGGTTGCGGCTCTTGGCCGGGAGTTTCATGATCGACATGCGTGTCTGAGCCGGGAATCCGCTCAGGATCGCCACCTCGCCGCGGTCGGTGCGGAACGAGTTGGCGAAGAAATTCTCGAACCAGATGCCCTCGCCCTTCAGCTGCTGCATATAGGGCATCACGGGCTCCCCGCCGACCTCGGCGTCCATGACCGTGCGGGCGAAACTCTCCAAAATGACGATCACGACGTTAGGGCGCGCGGTGTTCAGCACCGGTTCCGTGGGTCCTGCCGCCGGACCGTTGCCCCGCAGAGCGTCGAACTTCGCGGCACGCACCGCCTCGTCGAAGAAAGGGTATTCGTCGGCGTAATCGACCCGGTCGCCCAGACTGGCGAGGAACGAAAAGACGGGGTTCGTGGCGGCGTGGTTCAGAAACTGCGTCGGGCTGAAATAGACCTTCGAGACATTGGCCACCGAAGCCCCCGTGCCGCCGCGGATGGCCAGAAAATCGAATCCGGCGAGCATCACGACGGCGAGGCTGCCCAGTGAAGCGACCCGCCAGCCGACCGTCCGGCCGTCGAAAACGCCGAGGATGCGGCGGTAAACCCAGATCATCCCCGCGGCATAAGCCGCCGCCAGCAACGTCTGCCGCACCCCGAGCCAGAAATCGACGCTCGCCATCGCCTCCTCGGGGTCGGCGAGGTAGATCAGGACCGTCGAATCAATGCGAAACCCCCAATGCTCGTACAACGCGACATCGACGGCGAAGATCACGGCCGTCGTCACGGCGACCAGCACGAACCAGGTCGTCAGCACACCCCGCCACACCTTTTCGGGCAGGCGGAGCCACAGTGAAAGCAATGTCACGAGGATCGGCAGCGCGGTGACATACCCCGCGACGGTCATGTCGAGCGTCAGTCCGTGCCATAGCACGTCGATCCATCCGCGGAAGCCCGCCCCGGCCGCCTCCACGGCGTAATAGGCCATGAACACGGGCTTCTGCACGGCCATCATCACAACGGTCGCAGCGAATACGGCAATCGGAAAAGCGAGTTTTCGGCGCATCGGTTCGTTCACACTTTTTGATGTCAGGCGAGATCGTTTCAGGCATCTGCAACACGGATATTCAAAATACGGCAGACAATGATCGGGAAACAACTCTATGTATCAATTGCAAATCTAATGAAAATGTCCCGATTTTTCAAATCGGACAATTTCCATAGCAACTTCCCCAAATGTGCAACAGAGTTATAAACAGAAGAACGGGCGACAATCGGCCGCGAGGGCATGCTGCGGCAGCCGAGGCCGACGACATGAAACCCTGCGGAGCGAAACCCCGCACGGCATTGCTTCAAATCGTCCCCGCAGCCCCGGCCGGATCATTCGCGGCGGAATCTATCGAGAAACTCGTTGGGCAGCATTCCGAACTGGGCATGGAAGCACTTGGCGAAATAGGAGGTCGAAGTAAATCCCACCATATAGCAGATTTCCGTCACGCGCAGATTATTGGGTTTCGAAAGGAGCTCGGCGGCTGCTTTCAACCGCGTAGAACGCAAAAATTCGTTGGGCGTGGTGCCCGTCAGAGACTTAATGCGCGAAAAGAAAAGCGTACGGCTCACGCCGACGGCCGCAGCGATGTCCTCGACCGACAGGCTCGAATTGGAAATATTATCCATAACATACTGGTTGACCTGCACCATAAAACGGTCGCCTCCAGACATCTGTTCCTCCTCGTCGAAGAGGGAATAGGGCATTTTCGAAAATTTCAGCCGCAGTCGGCGGCGCATCTCCACAAGCGTACGTATCTGCGAGTCGAGGAAATCGACCGAGAACGGTTTTTCGAGGCAGGCGTCGGCACCTGCCTGCAATGCCCGGACCTTCGTCGCGGACGAAGCATCGACCGACACCAGGATGACAGGCAGGTGATCCAACATCCGGTCATTGCGCACGGCCGTGCACAGCGCGATGCCGTCCATTCCCTTCAGCGCCACATCGCTTACCACCGCCGACATATTCCGGCGGCGGAGCATGTCGAGCGCCTGCTGCCCGTCAGCCACGCAGTGAATCGTATAGCATTCCGCAAGGTGACGCACGAAAAAGTCTGCGAAATCAGCGTTGTCCTCGACCAGCAGGATGTTAGGCAGGCGTTTCTGCATACCGGACGGCACAACGGCGTCAGGCCGGGGTGCGGCAGACACCTCCCCGTCAGCCGTATCCGGTTCCGCAGCGGAATTCAGCGGAACGGTCAGCGAGAATTCGGTCCACTCGCCCACAACACTCTCCACTCCGAGGCGGGCTCCCATGCGTGCAGCGAGGTGCTTCGCTACGGCGAGCCCCAATCCCAGGCCGCGGCCACCGACAGAGTCTGCATCCGAGGTATAGAACAGATCGAAAATCCGGGATTGCTCCTCGCGGCTGATTCCGGCACCGTCATCGCGGATACGCACCCGGAACACGTCGTCGGAAAGCTCCCCGCCGGGAGCATCGAGCGTAACGTCGATTCGGCTCTCAGCGAACTGGCAGGCATTGTTGAGGACATGGTCTGCGATTTTCGAAAAACAGTCGCAGTAAACCCGCACCGTCACAGGCTCCCCGGGCAGCGAGAGGTTTATCTTAACGTCCCTGCGCGCGGCAGTATCGCGCACCGCGTCCACCGACGCGGCAAGCAGTTCGCGTGCATCGACCGTTTCTACGAGAGAAAGGGCATTTTCACCGGCCTCGGAATTTTTGAGACTCAATATCTGGTTCACCAGCACACGCAGTCGTTCGCAGTTCTTGCGGACGATATCGACATCCTCACGTAGTTCCCCGTAGACATCGGCACGCTTGGCAATTTCCTCGACGGGGGCGGCAATCAACGCAACGGGGGTAAGTATCTCGTTGGCCACCTCGGTAAAGAGGCTGACCTTGGCCTCCAGCAAGTCGAGTTTGTTCTTGCGGGTAATCGAGGCAATCTGCTCGCGGTGCGCCCGTCCGACACGCCGCCGCAAAAGCAAACCGCCCCCAACAGCCGAGGCGACGAACAGCATACCGTAAACGGCCATCATCACGCGCGTCATCCACCAGGGAGGCAGCACCGTAATCTCAACCACGGCTTCCTCTCCGAACTGTTCGCCGCCGATCGAGGCACTTACGACAAAGCGGTATTTGTTCGGTGGCAGGTTCGTATAGGATACATGTTGCATGCCGGCACTCTCGTCCTGCCCTGTGGTAATCCATTTGTCGTCGAAATTTTCGAGCCGATAACGGTAAACCGTCCGTAGAGGCGAAGAAAAATTGAGCGCGATGAAATCGAGACTGAACGAGATCTTCCGGCCCCGCAGGCGGATTGCCCGCTGACAGTCGATCGTATGAGTGAGCAGGCTGCCATCAACGGGCACGCTGCGGTTGAAAAGCTTGAAGTCAGGAAAGACGATATTGAGCTTGGCGGAGTTTTCACGTCGTGTGAAATCATAGGGATAGAAACGGTTGATACCGTTGTTGCATCCGATATAGATATGTCCGGTGGAGGATTTGATGCCCGAATTGGCGTTGAAGATATTCGCTTGAAGACCGTCGTCGGAGGTGAACTTGTAAATCGAATCTTGACCGTTCCCGCGGTTGTATTTCAGCAGTCCCCGATTGGTCGTCAGCCACAGTTCGCTGCCATTCCGGATAATCTGGAACACAGCGCAATTGCCGTACGGCAATGCATCGAATTCCCGGGTGAGCGTATCCGCCGCAATATCGTAGCGGCAGAGCCCGGTGCCGTGCGTTCCGATCCACAGCACACCGTCCTCGACGGCAAGGCAGCTCACAAAATCAGAGAGCCCGTAGCGGGAGTCATGCGAGAAATGGGTGAATTCGTCCTCATCGAAGCCGTAGCGAATCAACCCTTTGCCCAACGATGCGAACCACAGATGTCCCTGCGTATCCTCGCAAATGTCCACCACGTCGCTGTTATGCCCCAGGCTGACAGCGCACGAAACGGTTTCCGTAGCATCGTCATATCGACAAATGCCCATCTTGGTACCGATCCACAGCTGTCCCCGCGAATCGCGGTAGACCGAATAGACATCGAGATTGTCGAGCCCCGTGCCGTGCCGGTTGAAATGCCGCACCTGCCGGTTGCGCAGATCAACGCGGTAGAGGCCATTGCCGTAGGTGCCGACCCACAGCCAGTAACCATCGACAGTCAGCGCATGGATATTGAGTGCAGGATTGCGCTCATCGATCACCACATGTCTGTAATCCCCCGTGCGGGGATTATAGAAGCTTAAGCCCCCGTCGTCGCTGCCGATCCAGATGTTCCCGCCAGGCCCCTCGCAGAACTTGCTGATGATTCGGCCGCACCCTTCGCCCGTCTCGATGAGCGTGAAAAGCGAACTCAACGGCGAAAGGTAGTTGATGCCCCCGAAATAGGTACCTATCCAGATACCGCCGTCACGGTCTTTGAGAATCGAATGGATAAATTTGTCGTTAAGCCGTCCATTGCGATTGGTGATGCCGTTATCGACCTGCTCGAAACTGCGGTACTTCGCATTGAAGTTTACCAGTCCGTGATCCGTTCCGAGCATCATCACCCCCGGAGAGTATTCGATCATGCTACGTACGCGACCGTACGATTCGCCGTCGTCGGGCTTGTTGCAGGAAAACGTCAGTCGCGAAAGTTCGAACTTATAGAGCTCGCAGGCATAGCCGGCAATCCAGATGTCGCCGAACGAATCCTGGCACATCGTACTGATGCGCGAAATGGGCTCGCGCGTTAGCGTATCTTCGACCCGGAACGTCGAGAAACGGTTGTTCTCAGGATTATAGCGGCTCAATAGCGCCCCGCCGTCCGAGGCCACCCAAATATTGCTGTCATGGTCGAGCAACACCTTAACGATGACATCCGACGAAAAAGCCTCGGGATATCGTGCGGCGGTGTAATGCTCGAAAGTGCCGGACTTGATGTTGTAGCGATACAGTCCGTCGCCGAGCGTCCCAATCCACATGTTGCCGGCCACGTCGGCCGCCAGCGAGTAGACCAGCAGGTTGTGACGCACCTCTCCGTCGGACAGAATGGGCAGATTGACGAACGATTCGTCTTTCGAATCGAAAATATAGACGCCGTCGCTGGTGCCGACCCAGATACGGTCGCCGTTCGGGAAACCCTCGGCGCAGAGACTGTAAACGCAATTGTTTTCGAGGGTATACGTCCGGCGATGGTCCGAACGGTAGTTGGTGAAATCGTAAGAGTTGAAACGATCCAGTCCGTCGGCCGTGCCGACCCAGATATAGCCTTTTTCATCCTGGTAAAGGCACTGGATGGTATTCGAAGAGAGCCCGTTGTTATCGGTGTAGTACTTGAATTTATAATCCATGCCATTTCCGACACGGAACACTGCCATACACATCACACACAAGCATACCGCATATTTCACCTGTAACGTCATAGCACCAGTTTCTGCACAGTTTTATATGTTGCATTCCCATCGTGTACGCACAGCCCCCGGGCATATAGCTTCCCACGGGAGCATGCCTTCCCCTTGCGAAAAACTTTTGCTTTTCGCCTTCCATCGGTGATATACAAGCAGTTATTTCTTCAGCGAACAGCAAGTTCGCTGCCGGATAGGAGGGGGGGGAAATTCAGGATACATATTTACGGTATATTTATCTGATCTCTCCGATGTCGTCCAACGGCCAGTCGTCCGTCCGGAACGGCGCCAGCGGCTGGCCCATAGTGGTCACGACATTGGCTTCCGGACAGTAATTCCGGAATGCGTAGCGCACGGCAACGGGTTCGGGAACCCGGTCGGAACTCACTTCGATACGGTTGTCCCAATATTTGAAATTCGCAACGGCAGGATGGAAGACCCGGTCTTCGCCCGCAATTTCGAAGCCGGCAGGCCGCCGATACCCGTCAGGCCCGAAAGCCACGAAACTGTCAGCACCGTTCCGGGCCTTGACCGGCAGGTTGTCGAAAGTCAGCACCAATTTATTTCCGTCACGTTCCATCGACTTATATACCGGTGCAGGGGCAGGCAGTCCCTTTACCCCGTAATCGTTCGCAAGGGCAAGAAATGCCAGACGCTCTCCCACTTCGCGTTTGCGCGCCGGATGAATGCAGGTCGGGTTTCCCAGGTCGGTCGTAGCGGCAATTCCGGCATACGGGATTTCGGCCAGCGCACGGTATTGCGCCTCGATGACCAACGGCAGCGAACGCAGGTCATCGCCTTCATACCGGTAAGGCGCCAGCTGCGTGTAGTAAAACGGCATCTTCCCGTCACCCCAGGTTTCACGCCAGAGTTTGACGAGCGACACCTGAAGGGCCTTGTAGTCGTACCAGTTTCTGCGGTTCGATTCGCCCTGATACCAGATGAACCCTTTGGCTGTAAAACGGCATACGGGCAGCAACATCCCGTTATAGAGCCGCTGAGGGATGCTGTTGTCATAGGTTCCCGACTTGGCTGCGGCATGGTCGATACCCGGCGTCGAGTCGATGGCATCAACGGTCATCCACGCCTCGATGGTCGAACCGCCCCAGTTCGGAGTGATAAGCCCGACGGGGATGCCCAACGCCTTATAGAGCATCCGCCCGAAAAAATACCCTACGGCGCTGAACTGGCCGACCGATTCGGAGGTCGCCGTCTGCCACGCCGCCTCGCAGTCCTGAAGGGGCGTTTGCGACGAAACACGCGGCACGGTGAACATCCGGATGCCGGGGTACATTCCGGCATCGGCAATGGCATCGACCGCTCCCTCGACCGGCTGGAACATGAATCCGCTCACGGGCATTTCCATATTGGACTGTCCCGAACAGACCCACACCTCGCCCAGCATCACGTTGTCGAGCACGATTTCCCGGCCGTCGCTGACAGTTACGGTATAGGGGCCTCCGGCTTCGTCCGTAGCGATTTTCATCGTCCATCTGCCCTCGGCATCGGCCTTGGCGTCATACGTGCGGCCATTCCACGAAGTGGTTACGCGCACGCGGCTGCGGGGCGAAGCCTCGCCCCAGAAATTCACTTCCGTATTGCGCTGCAACACCATATTGCTCCCCAACACGGCCGGAAGTTTCACTTCGGCTTCCGCCTGCACGGCCAGCAGCAAAGCCAATGCTCCCCAAAAAAATCGTTTCATAGTTTATTTATCGATTTATTCTTTTTCAATGACTATATTATCACAGTTCCGAATGATAAAGTTACGTTTTTTCCCGGACAAATCGGAATAATCATCGGTATATTCGATTGCATTATCCCGAGTGAATACGAATCCGTCAACGCAATAGAGGTTGACGATGCGGGGATCGAATCCCCGGAACGTATTGCCTTCGACCCGGATATTGCGATGGTAGCGGCTCTGTTCCCGGTCATGTTTGGGGCCGTTGCCCGTTGCAATGACGGCGTCGCCCCACGTAGCGGCTCCGTAAAGGCAATCGTCGAACACGCAATGGCGAATTTCGACATCGCGCACGCCGGCTTGCTCGTACCAGTAGTACCCGTCGCCCTCGAAAAGAATGGCTGCGCCGGGCGTGTGGAAATAACAATCCTCGACAACGGTTTTCTTACGTGAGCCGAGCAAAAGTCCGCGCGCCCGATTATTCCCCATACGGCAGTTCCGGATCAACACCTCGGGATAACACGTTCGGGTGATCAAGTCGCCCACGGCAAGCTGCGACAGATCGCCGTCGAAAGTCACCTCGTACCACTCCTTGTTCAGGCGCTCCATCGAGGTTATGCGGCCCGTGGTATGCGTAATCAGACTGCGCTGTGCAAGTATCTCGGCCTCAACGCCCGATTCGAGCACATCGAGCCCGTACTGCTGTTCATGCGGGAAGAAAACGCGCAGGCGCGAAGGTCCTGTCACCTGTTTCACGATACCGTACATGCCATGAATATTCGTCGCATCGTCGATCTGGTTGAAGAACTCGCAGCCGATCATCCGCACATAACCGTCGCAATGGGTAAAGTGCGTGGCGTCTGCCGTAATGCTGATGACCCTGTCCGATTCGGGGGCGGTCACGATACGAACGCCGTCGAGTTCGATGTCGCTGCTCATCTGCGCCACCACGCCCATTCCGCCGCAGTGATGCAGAGTCAAATCCTCGATCAGTATGCTCCGTGAACGGTCGATGGCCACGCCGGGACACATACGGTGAGCGGGTCCCAGCACCAGAATATTCCCCGCCTTGCCGGTCAGTCCGGGGTGAAAGATCCGCACGTCGCCGTTCGGAAGCTGTTCTGCGGGAACCGTTTTATTTCGCAGCCAATAGTCCCGGGCATGGAATGCGGGCTCGCGGCGCACGGCATCGAATTCGAGCAGGTGGGAGACCGGATATTCCGCACCGGCCTCATCGTAGAAATGCAGGTCTCCGTTGACGATCCGGTAAGGATACGCCCCGGAAAAACGCAGGTCGAGATAATTCTCCCCTACGCCGGTGATGGTACCCTCCGAATGGAACGTACGTGCATAATCGACCGTAAAGCCGCGAATCGTAACATTCGTGCAATGGACGACGGAAAAAGCCGAAACATAACCGTGGAGCACGAGGTGCGCCCCCTCGCCGCGCAGAGTGAAATCTTCGATTCCATCCAAATCGAAAAGCAGCCGTTTCAGCCCGGCGCTGTTGTTGGTGACATACTCGTATTTTTCAAAAGCCAGGTCGGGATAAATATCGTAGGTGCCTGCCGGCACGACCAGTTCCCGGACCCGGTGCTGCCGGCAATACTCCACGGCACGGCGGAATGCAAGGGTCGCGTCATTCCCAATACGGTTCTCCTCGATGAAATCAGCGAGTGATACCGATTCCGCGGGTGCTCCGCAACCGCCTGCGCAGGCTGTACAAAATATCGCAGCCGCAAACCATAATCGAACCGGAATCATAGCCGTCTATTCAATCACGACATTATCGCAATTTCTCGTAACGAACCGCTCTGCCTGGCCGTCAACGACAGGATAGTCCGACGTGAATTCTATCTTATTCCTGCGGAAAAGGAATCCATCGACGCAGTAGAGGTTGACGATGCGGGGATCGAACACCCGGAACGTATTGCCCTCGACCCGGATATTGCGGTGATAGCGGCTGGTTTCACGGTCGGGGATGCCGCTGCCGACGGCGATGCAGGCCGAACCCCAGCCCGGACTGCCGTAGTTGCCGTTTTCGAAGACATTGCCGCGGATCACGACATCGCGCACGCCTGACTGTTCGTACCAGTAGTTGGCGTCGCCCTCGATGAGGATGGCCGCGCCCGCGATGTGGAAATGGTTATCCTCGACGACAGTCCGGCCGCGCGAGCCCAACAACAGCCCCCGGGCCCGGTTGCCGCGCATACGGCATCCTTTGATCAGCACCTCGGGATAATCGTCGTCGGCAGCCACCACATGCAAAGGCTTCACCCCGTCGGGCAGGGGTTCGGTGAAGGTTACTTCGGTGTAAATCTTATTGAGCCGCCTGACGGATTTCACGCTGCGGCGGGCATAGGTTTCGACATTGTCGTTGTCCACCAATTCGAGGTGCATGCCGGGAGTGATGAAATCCACACCGTACTGACCCGAATTACGCCAACGCAGCAGCAGTTTGTCGGGCCCGGCGACCCGCTCGACGGCCATATACAGCCCGTGAATGTTCGTCGCATCGTCTTTCTGGTTCTCGAAGACGCAGTCGATCATGCGAATATAACCGCCGCAGTTGACATAGTGCGTGGCATCGGCCGTAATGCTTATCATGCGCCCTTTGCCGGGTGACGGAACAATCACCAGCTTGCGGAGTTCGATGTCGCGGCTGCGCTGGGCAATCACACCCATGCCGCCGCAATGATAGAGGTTGACGTTGCGAATCTCGACTCCCCGGCAGTCGGCGAGCGTAAAACCGGGATTGTAGCGCGCCGCCGCCCCGAATACCATCACGTTGCCCACCGAGGCCTTCAAGTCTTTACGCAGGATGCGGAAATTGCCGTTCTCGCATTTCTCGGCCGGAATCGTCCGGTTCGACAGCCAGTAGTCCGTAGCGCGGAAGGCGGGTTCCCGCCGCACGGCATCGAATTCCAGTAGGTTGGAAAAGGGATAGACCGTCCCCTCCGTGTCGCGGAAGCGGAGACAGCCGTTAACGATGTCGCACAGGTAATCCTCCGGAAAGCGGATCTCCAGCCAGCCGTCGCCCGCCGCCTCGACAACACCCTCGGAGTGAAACGTTCGGGTGAAATCGATCGTCAGGTCGCTGATCGTAATGTTCTCGCAGTCTTCGAGACTGAACGGCGAAATGAAGCCCGTGAAGAGCAGCTCGGTGCCTCCGCCGTCGATTTCGAAATCGCGCATGCCCGCAAGATCGAACGCAATGCGCTTGAGGCTCTCGTCGTTGTTGCTGATGAACTGATACTTCTCGACCGCCTGATCGGGCCGCATGCAGAGGCGGCCGCCGGGCAGGACGAGTTTCCGGGCACCAGTCGCTGCACAATGCTCCAATGCTGTCCGCACGGCAGGCACGGCATCGGTCTCGGCCGCGCCGGGCGTAAGAAAATCTTTCAGGTAGACGACTTTTTCGACGGCGGAAGCCGCATTTATCGTCAGACAGGTCAGTAAAGCTGCACAGCAGCTACGTAAGATACGTTTCATAGGGATATAAAATCGGTTTCAGGTTATTCGTCGGTTTCAACGGGTTCAATTTTCAGGGCGAAGCCGCCGCCGGGCGCCACGGGAATTTGCAGGCGCGTCGCGGAGGTCACCTTCTGCGAGGCAATCGTGTGTCTTTCGGGTTCGATGTCCGAACGCTCGTCGTCACAGAGCAGCGTAGCCGTATACTCCCGGCCGGGGACGAGGAACGACAAGTCGGCTTCGAGCGTGCGGGGCGTCCAGTCGGTCAGACCGCCTACATACCACTTCTCTCCAGCCCTGCGGGCCGTAACGATGTATTCGCCGATTCGGCCTGCAAGCACCTGCGTCGTATCGAACACGACGGGCAGCGAAGCGATGAAGCGCGTGCAGGCATCGTCGGCCATATAGCGCGTCGGGGAGTCACACAGCATCACCAGCGGCGCATCGAAGACCACGTACGTCGCCACCTGATGCGCCCGCGTGCCCTGGCTCATCGGATTGCGGTAGTCGATCTTAAAGCCGTCGCGTGTAGCGTTGCGGTAGGCCCCGGGCGTATAATCCACAGGCCCCTGCACCATGCGGATGAACGGGAAGGTCACGTCGTAAAGGGGCATGTCGGGATTGCTCCATTTCAGCTCCTCCAACCCGAAGACACTCTCGAAATTGACGATATTGGGAAAGGTACGGTTCAACCCCGTAGGCTTGTAGATACCGTGGATGTCGAGCATCAGTTTATGTGCGGCGGCGGCTTCGGAAATACGGTAGACCAACTCAACGGCTTTCTGGTCGTCGCGGTCGATGAAATCAATCTTGAAGCCGCGAACCCCCAGCCCGGCATAATAGGCGCATGCCTCCTCCAGTTTGGCGTCGAGGACGTTGCCTACGGCCCACAGCATCAGTCCTACGCCCTTGGAGGCGGCATAGCGCACCAGCTCCGGGAGGTCGATTTCCGCCACCACGGACATCACGTCGCCCGCTTTCGGATCGGACCACCCTTCGTCCAGCACGACATATTCGAGACCATAGTCGGCCGCAAAATCGATATAGGCCTTATAGGTGCGGGTATCGATTCCCGGCTTGAATCCGACGCCTGTCAGGCCCCAGTCATTCCACCACTCCCAAGCGACCTTGCCGGGCTTCACCCACGAGCAGTCGCCGATGCGGTTTTCGGCTGCGAGGGCATAGACGAGGTTGTTGGTCGGCAGTTCGCGATCTTCGTCAGCTACGGCGAGAATCCGCCACGGATAGGTGCGCGCACCCTGCACACAGGCGATATACCCGTGCCGGGTAGCCACCTTCTCCTGACAACGGCGCTCGTGGAGATAGCAACTGTCGGGCACCTGTGCGAAAAGTCCGCGCAGGCCGCCCGAAGACGGCATCAGAAACATGCCGGGGTAGGACTCCAAATCGGACTCGCAGACCAGCACCCGGCCCGCCGGGCCGCAGTCGGCTGCCAGCGGCAGCAGAACGGGTTTTTCGGTACCGAGTTCACTCAAACGGCACTTTACATACTGGCTCTGGTAAGCATTGCACAATCCGTCGGAATAGGCGACGAAAAGCTCGGGATCGCCTGCGAAGTTGAACTCGGCAACTTCGTCCGCCACGGTACGCCCGCCCGTCAGCGCCGTTTCGAAACGGTAGGCGCAGCCCTCGTCGAATACGCGGAAGGTCACGGAGTATCCACCCTCGAAATCAAGCCGCAGCTGATTGTAATGTTCGGTGAACCGGGCCTGCCGGTGGAACGGCGCCTCGATTTCCCGCTCCACCGCGGAACGGTGTACATCGGACACTCTTGCGACGCGCCCGGGTGCCGTACCGTCATCGAACTGCAAGGCAATGGCCGACGGAAGCAGCACGGACGCACCGTGGCGGGTGACGGCATAGGTCAGCGAATCGCCGGTCCGGACATCGACGGCCAGCGTTCCGTCGGGCGAAATGACCCTGAAATCGGTCCCGTGTCCGGAGGTACAGGCATACGCAAGGGACAATACGAGCGAAAAAACGAAACTGCGGAAAAAGTTCATACGGAATTCGGGGATTAGTCGGTTAGTTTCACCCGGATTGTCGCGCCGGGTGCTGCGCGATAGATTTTCGGTTTTTTGCCTGCCTGCATTACCGTAATACGGAGTTTGCCGCCCACTTCACGTCCGACCGAAATGTCGAAATCAGCGTCGAAAGCCCGGATACGGCGCAAGGACATGCGCTCCCACGCCGAAGGCATGCCCGGCGTCAGGTCGAACGACCGCAGTCCCGCGGGACGGATACCGAACAGCCCTTCGGTCACAATCCGGCAATAGAGGCCACTTTCCGCCGAGAGATGGCGCTGCGAGCCCTCGGGCCACGCTTCGATGGGATACGGCACATGGTCGCCCAACAAACGACGCTGCGAATAGCGATGCAGCATCTCGGTCGCCCGGTCGGCATACCCTGCGTTATAGATACCGCGCAGGGCGTAAAGGGTAGAGCGGTCCCAGAACGTAGCGCCGCCCTGCTCGGTCAGCAGGCCGTCGTCGGTCAGCAACTCGGGACTGAGCAGCGCCCGCACAGTACCTTCGCAGCGTTCCCGAAGCCCTACGATAAGCGGCATGCATATCCACGAGCGCAACAGCGTATTGCCGTCGTAATAGCGATATGTATCATAGCCGCCAACCTCGCCGCCGAAGTGCGCGTCGATGGCTTTGGCCAATGCCCCGGCCTCAGCGGCATAACGAGCAGTCACGGCAGGCATCACACCGAGCTCGCGGCCGAGCGGTACGGCCGACAGCAGTGCGTCGTAATAGAGCGTCGAGGTGCAAAGGTTGGCCTCGCCGGTCGGGAAACGCCCCTCCAGTTCGTCGGTATCGGAGGCGACGACGCCGTCCGCCGTAAGTTTGCGCCGGCAGTATTCGAGACACCATTCTATCAGCGGCCACAACTCTTCGGCCTCGGCGCGGCTGCCCCGGGCCAGCGCGTAGCGGGCAGCCCCGCAGGCAATCATCGCCGCATCGCCGCGGTCGCCGGCGCCGTTCCAGATGTCGTCGCCCTCGGCGATAATCGAACTGGGTAGCGGTTCGTATCCGGGATTCATGAAGCGGGCGAAGTGGCGGAAGGAGTTGAGCGCCGACTCGTTGCCCGTTCCATAGCCCAGGAAAGGAAAGAACGGATTAACGTATTCGGCCTGATCATTGGCCCAGACGGCCGCATAATAGGACTCGCCGCCGGGAGCGTGCATGTAGCCGCCACGGGTTTCGATAATACTTTCGGCCGCGCGGAGCTTGGCGTAACGGAATTCGGTGTCGATGACCGGATCGGGAGTTTCGAGCACGAGGTTGGCATCGATACATCCGTGCACGAACTCCATCCGTGCGGCATACTCCGCCGCTACGTCGGGCCGCAGGGGCTCCTCGCCGCTGCGGTATGCCTGGAACACGGCGTCGAATGCAAGCGAATCGGCCGGGACGAGCATAAAGGTGCCGCTTCCCGCAAGGTCACCCCGCACCACATAGCTGCCCGCAACGCCTTTCGCCGGATCAGTGGTCACGACCTGCGAGAATTCGGGTATATAAACCGCCAGCGGCTTTCCGCCGACATTGCGCAGGACATAATGTTCGCACATCAACGGCAGGCTACGCGACGGAAAGATCGTGCGCGTCATCTCCACGACAGGTACGGGTTTCGTATCCCGGGCCGAGCCCACGTTCATCTTACCGACTCCCCAGAGGCTCCGCACCGTCAGCGCACCATCGACGGACACCTGTTCCACACGCTCGGCCTGCAAGGCAAGGCCGTTGACGCCCAGCAGCGAGGGAATATCCGTCGCCATGCGGTACATCAGGCTGGCGTGGGTGTCGTTGGGCACAGTGCGTAGCAGCGGGAAGACGAGCGAACGCTCCTGCCGGAACGCGCCGTTCGGGTCGATGCCCCAGCGAAGCACGAATGCCATCCGCTCGCCGCTCATCTCGATGTGGTCGTCATGCGGGATGTCGCTACCGACCTTCCACACGATATCCCGTCCGCCGGGACGTATCTCCCACCGCTGGCTCCACGCGGCGGCGGCAAACAGCAGGAGCATGCAGGTCAGTAAGGTTCTTCGAATCATAAGGTTTTCGTTTCAGGGCTCAAAAACTTAAAGATAGCGATTATTCGTCAATTGTTATCGTCCGGAACAGTTCACGGTTGCGTTTCAGACGCAATTCGAGCGTACATTCCCGCTCCCCAGCGAAACGCGTGTTTTGCAACAAGTAGAGCGGCAGCCAGCCGTAGGCTTTCACTCCGTCGTATTCCGCCTCGACCAGACAATTGCAGTAACGCACACCGAACTCCTCCTCGGGCTCGAAGACCCGTGCAACGGGAATTGCGCAATATCCGCGGCGGTCGGTCGTGGCCTCAGCCTGCGGTTCGGGAATCACGGCATAGGTATACCAGCGCACGGGATAAAACCGCACGGCGGCGCCCCGCACCGGACTTCCGTCGGCCTCCGCCACTCCGACCCGGATACGGTCTGGCAGCACGCCCGCCACCAGATCGTCGATATCGATGTTGCGGTCGCCGGCCAGGTTCATCATGTTGACCGCATAGTCGCTCCAATGCTCCTCGCCATAGGGATAATTCATGATGCAGCGCACGCCGAGAAACGCCTCGCCGTTCACGGGATTCTTGTCCGCATCGACTTTCATGGCATAGATGTCCGGAACTCCCCGGGCATGGCCGAACTCGTGGATGATGCCGTCGATGGCATTTTTTTCGAACGGGCTGTTGAACCGGTCGTCGTGCGTACGCGAATGATAGATGGTCTGAATTCCGTCGCCATACCAGCCGCCGCCCACCTCACGGGGGTCGGACTTGTAGCCGTCCATCACCACGAGGTAGTCATGGTCGGGATGGGGCTTCCGGACCTCGTCGGCCGATACGCCGTCGTAGATGTAGAAAGCGTCCCAGTCAACCCTGAAATCATAGACAGCGCGCAGGCGCCCATCGTAGTTGAAGGCCCGGTTGATCCGGAGGAACATATCCTCGATCAGCCGCACGACACGCTCGCGGCCGCCGAGCGAATCGACCGACTCGCGGTCGATGCCGACCTTGACCCGAAACGTGCACACCGGCTGTGCGGCCGCATACCCAGCAAAAGCCACCATCGCGGCCAGCAAGGTTGTACGCAAAGTCCTCACAAACGTCAGTTTTTAAGCGATTCTTCGATCAGCGCCAACTCTTCAGGAGTGTAGGTCGCCGCCACCACATCCTCGCCCGCCGCCCGCGAAACATAAGAGAGGAAGAAAAGGAATTTGTCATAGGGCGTATTCAGTCCCTCCTGCCCCGAATCGCCCAGCGCATACAATTCCCGGAACGCCTTTTTATAGACATCCCAGCCGTAACGCTCCTTGATGCGCAGGAATGTATAGTGGAGCGCATCGCCGTTGTTCTTGGGGATTCCCGCGCCGATGGTTTCGTCGTAGAAAATCTTGTAGTAGTTGATTACATCGGCTCCCCGATAACAGATGTCGCGCTGCGACATGATTCCGTCGCATGCTTCGAGCGCATAGGACATGCGAAAATTGGCGAAAATCTCATCGTTCCAGTTCCAGCGTCCCGAGCCTTTGATATTGCCCTGGGAGAATACATGACCGATTTCGTGGATGATGCCGAAGCCCCAGTCGCCGAACTCAACGGTGCGGTCAAGCAGTTTCGACACAGCGACATGGCTGTTCCACAGAATGGGATTACCGGCCAGCGCCCAATAGCCCGGCTCAATACCCGGCGTATTGAGAATTATGATTTTGCGTCCGTCGAACGGCACTTCGCCGATCAGTTCGCAATACGCTTCGTAAGTACGATCGAGCATTGCAAGCCATGCGTCAACCTCGGCGTCGGAGATGGTCACCTTGTCGCGGTCGAGCCTTAACACGATGTGCTCGCTCTCACGGGAATAAATCGCCTCCTCGGGTGTCGGCACAACCTTTACGTCATCGTACCACACCGTACCCGAAGCTTTGCCGCCGTTGTAAGTTCCCCACGGAAAACCCAGTCCGCAGCAGATTACGGCTTCTCCGTTGCGGTCGGGAACGAAATCCATGTAGACCTCGGCCCAATCATTCGTGCCGTAAGCGAACTCGGAAGCATTCCACGACTGATCCAGTCCTTCGGGATCGAGGTATAATACAGCGCCCCGGCCGTCCTGTACGCTGTCGCATTTCATCCGGGCACTCACGCGGTAGAGTTTACCGGGATGGAGCCCTTTCAATTTGTGTTTGACAGCCAGCGCAGTCTTCGCGGAGCTAGAAATCTTTACACATCCGCTGCCATCCACGCCTCCGTCGGGCAGGTATTCGACCGTACCGGGCATGTCGGTACTCCACGTCCAAGTGCGAACAAAGCGGTTGGGCTTGTCGAAATTGTCGGCAAAGATCTTTGCTTTGGCTCCGAAAGCATACAGACACAGCACACACGCCGCAATGGCTGTGAGTATAACTACTACTCTTTTCATTTTATTCATTTCGTTTTTCCTCCGCTGCACGGGTCCGAACCCGCACAAAAACGGCAAAGGTTATTGCAACTGTTTACGTATCGAGGCAAGCTCCGTTTCATTGAAATATTGCGACTTGACATCTACGTCGCGGCCCGTCTGCTCGCTCGCGTACTTGGAGAGCAGTGAAAGCAGGTATTCGAACTTCTCGTATTTGCCCGAGGGCGCGCCGCCCTTGGTCGTCAGCTCGCGGAAAGCCGCCTTGAACGGCTCCCAACCGATGCCGTTCGCATCCGCCAACCGTCCCAGCATGTAGTGGATGCCGTTGTCGTTGACCTGCGTATAGACCGTTTGGTCGTAATCCTTCTTGTACATTTCGAGTATCTCGCGTCCAGTATATACCCGTTCGTCCATCCAGACCTTGCCCTGGTTCTGCTCAAGGCCGTACTGCATCCGGAAATTGGCGAACATCTCGTCGTTCCAGTTCCAGCTCGAATTGCCAAGGTTGAAGACGTGTCCCAGTTCGTGCATCAGGCCGAAACTCCACGTACCGTGCTTGGCCAGCTCCTCGAAAGTGGAGGTCACGGCTGAATAGTTGCTGCTCCACAGAATCGGATAACCCGCCAGCGCCCAATAGCTGCTTTCGAGCCCGCGCGAAGAGAGGATTGCCAGTTTACGCCCATCATGCGGGGTCGCGCCCATCAATTCAGCATAAGACAGATACATTTTGTCGAGATTGGCGAGCCATTCGGTAATTTGTTTCGCGGAAGCATAAACCTGCGACGGTTCGATGAACAGGCGAACGTGTTCGCCCTCCTGCATAAAAAGTTCGTCGGTCACTTTCACCACGCTTACGTTGTCGAAATAGACCGTACCGGTCGAATAACCGCCGTTGGTCGTACCGCCGTAGCGGAATCCCAACGCACAGACGATTTCGGCCGTGCCGTCGTCCTGCGAAAGGAAATCGGCATAGAGCGAAGTCCAGTTTTTGAGGTTGGTGCCATAAAGGAACTTCGAGGCGCCCCAATACTGCTTTTGCGACATGTCGAACAGAATGGCGCCACGGCCTTCGTCTTGCGGAATATCCGAGTATTTGACCTTGGCGTACACGCGGTACAGCTGGTCGGGCTCCAGTCCCGTGAGTTTCTGTTTGATGCCCACACCGCATTTGCCATTCTCGGGGAACTGCTGTATCTTGATGCAGCGTCCGCCGTTCACGCCGTCACCCTCGGCCACCTCGACGGCGACCTTACCGCCGTTGTAGAAGTCAACGCGCGTCCAGCCTGCCAGTCCATCTTCGAACGAACCGTTCGTAATCTCCACGGCATTGGGGTCCACCCCCGGACCGGGAGGCTCGGGCGCAGGTTCACCGCCCTCGTCGCCGCCGCACGCCCACAGGAGCGCTGCCGACATCAGGGCTAAAAGAAAGAATCGTAAATTTTTCATAATCATATATTTGAATGCAATTATCGCAAAGTTTTCAAGGCGTTTATCTCTGATTGCGTAAAGTACTCCTGCATCAAGTCTTTGCCGGCATGGCGCGACAGCACCGAAAAGAAATAGTCGATTTTCTCCCACTTGGTTGTACCACACGACGTCTGCGGAGCAAGGTCGTACAACTCCCGGAAGGTCTTGCGGAAAGGCTCCCACCCTTCGGTATCGGCCATGCGCGTCATAACGTACATAAGCCCGTCGCCGTCGGCGGCAATCCCCCGGGCCAGCGTTTCTTCGTACGACTTGCGATACATGTCGCTGATCTGCGCCCCGGTATAAACCGTGTTGTTCAGATAGACACTATATCCCGTCCTGCAAAGCGCGTAATACATGCGGAAATTGGCGAAAAGCTCCTCGTTCCAGTTCCATTCGCCATTGCCGTGGTCATAGGCACCCGTCACGTAATTTCCGGGAGCGAAATTGTGTCCCATCTCGTGCATGATGCCGAATACGGCATTGTCGTAGCGCGCCACCTCGTCGAGTGTCGATGCAACGTAATCGCGGTTCCATTGAATCGGATATCCTGCATAAGCCCAAGCGTCAATCATTTTCGAAAGGACGATCATCTTCCGTCCGCCGAACGGCACGAAAAAGTCGAACAATTCGGCATAGGCGTCGTAAACCTTGTCCAGTTTTGCCAGCCAGCCGTCCATCACGCCATCCGACACCCGTACCAGCGCCTTTTCGAGGTACATTTCGAGATGCTCGCTTTCGCGGTAGTACATTCCCTCGGGCGTACGGAGCGCGACATCGTCAAACCAGACGGTTCCGCGCGAATCCCCGGCCCAGAATCCCAGCCGGCAGCCGATGACAGCCGTGCTCTCTTCGGCAATGAACTGCACGCTGCGGCGTGTCCAACCATTGGTCCCGGTAAAAGGCTCCGATCCAGTCCAGACACCCTGCCCGAACAGGCAGACATTGCCGCCCCGGCCGCCTGCGACACCGGAGGTGCGTACCATAGCCGAAAGTTCGTAGAGTTTGCCGGGAATCAGTCCCGAAACGGATTGCGTTACCACGGCATCGGTCGTATAATCACTCTCGGTACAGGCGATACGTATACCTGCCGAGCCATTGAAACCGCCCTGCGGCTCATAAGTGAATACGGCACGATCGGTCTGCCATGCGTCCGTCTTTTTCCAGACTCCGGCAGTTCCCGTAAAATCCACTTCCTGCTCGAATCCGGAATTCGGAATCTCCACGACGAGCCCCTCGGACTCCTCGGACTGGCCGGGTGTTTCGGGTTGTTCCGGATCTTCAGGTTCGGAGACAGCCGTCCCGCCGTCGTTCCCGCAGGCCAGTGACAGGAACAGCGATGCGAACACGACAGCGCAATATTTCAGGCAATTCATAGACGAAATTTTTTCAACCTGCCACATACCCGGGCAGGTTCTCCTGCCCGGGATATGCAGATCGGGTCAACGATTCAAAATACTAAAATTCTTCGACCGTAAGCGGACTCTCCAAATAGCACTTGATGGTCTGACGTTTGTCCTGACTCTTGTCGTCATCATTCCAATAATACTGGAAATCGAAGAAGACGGTACCGGTTTCCATGTCGAAATAACTTCCGTGATCCATGGTCTGCTCCACCTGCTGACTCTCGCTGTAACCGCTGGTAACTTTCGAAAAAACATGCACGACACGCTTGTTCTGATCATTATTGTAGATCTCGTTCCAGGCGACGTACCAATGGTAGCCGGTAGACCAGCTGTAATAGCAGTTCACATAGGGATAGGCCACGCCGTTGACATTCGTATCGATCGGTTTGGTCGTGGCTTTCATGTAGTTATTGTTGGTCCAGCCGGGCGTGGTCGTCTTCTGAGTGTAGTCGTTGGAATCGCGGTTGCTCCATGAACCGTAAAGCGTGCGCTTCAACCGAACGTATACCACATCGTCGCTCTTCATGACGCTGCCCTGAGGCAGTTTGGTCTTGTCCAAAACGAAAGGCAGCACGTACTCCTTGCCGTCGTCGAAAGCGACATCCGCCATATCCACGGTAACGGTCGCGGAGGTCTTCACCGCACCGGCCGCTATCGTGGCGTTCGTGACGGCAATCTTCGAAGCGTCGAGCGTCTCGTAGTTCTTGCCCTTCGAAGTGTTATAAGCGTCAACCTTCGACGCATCGTAGACAAATTCGACAGGCACGTCGTCCGCCAGCGCACCGTTCAGCACCACATCGAGCTTAATCTCGTGCGAGAGGCGCGTTGCGGCTTCATAGCGGTCGGTATTGCTCACCGAGAACTGAATCTCCTGAATGGTCACCTTTACATAGTAGATATTGTCCTGCAAAACCGTATAATCGCTGCTGACCATTTTCAGGGGAAGCAGATACACATAGTCGGGATCGAGCGCCGAAGCGTCGAGCGTAATGCTGTAGACCAGCGAAAAGGCCTCGGCATCGAACGTCCCGGCATCGATCGAGTAACAGGAAGAAGGAAGCAGCAGATAATCCGCCTGGTTGGCCTCGTTGTAGGCAGCGACCATCTCCTGCGTAGCAGCAAAGGCCAGTTTGGAGGGTTGCAGGGTCGTAAAGTTGGCACGGCATGACAACTCCAGTCTGCGCGGCACAGACACGCCGGAGATAAACGTCAGTTCCTCGGGGGTGACGGGTGCATCGACGGTCACCGTAGGTTCGCTGAACGAAAAACGCACGAGGGCGCTCAGCCGCTGCGAATCGGAATTGACCGAGGTTTTGGGCACGCAGGCAAAGGGAATCACATAGTTCTCGGCCTGCCGGGGCGATCCGGCCGCAGTCACGATCGCCTCGGGCTTGAACTGAATCGTAAAGGTCGCTGTCTTGGCTTTCTCGGGAAAAATGACGGATGCAGCACCCATCGTATATCCCGAGACCGGCATCATCCCGAACGAAGCACCGTTCAGTTCATTATAGTCGTCGAGCAGCGTCTGGTCAATCACGATGTCGAACTCGGCAGCCTTGCTCAACCCCTCGGTGCGGGTGAGCGTGACGGTATATGCATCGTTCTGATAGATGGAAACGGTCGGAACGGTCGTCATGCCCGAGTCTTCGAGCACCACGTCCGGCAGGATGACGATGGGATCGTATTCCACGTCGCAGCCGCTGAATGGCAGCGCCAAGGCCGCAAGCATCAGTATCTTAAAAAACTGTTTCATAGCTGATTTTCCATTTTTAAGTTTAACATGTCGGTAAAGCCCCTGCTGCTAATAATAGGGCGCCTGTACCAACTGCGTGTTGAGCATGACTTCCGAAGATTTGATGGGCAGGAAGTAGTGCTGGATGTCGAAGCGCTTGTTGGCGACTTTCGTGAGGGTGAAGAACGATGGATCGGTAGCACTCGTTCCGCGCGACATGTCCAGACCGTATTCGTCGTGGTTGAACTCGCCGTTGGGGCCGTGAGCCGTAAACCAGCGGCGGACATCGAAATAACGGTTGCACTCCCACGCCAGCTCGATCTTGCGCTCGTGACGGATCATCTCGCGCATATCTTCCTGCGAATAGGTGCCCTCGTAAGCCGGAAGACCGGCGCGCGTGCGGATTTCATTGAGGTAATAGAGCACCTCGTCCTGTTCTGCCTCCCCGTAATATTCATTCATCGCCTCGGCGTAATTGAGGTAAACCTCACCCAGCCGGATGATGGGGAACGGCACGTTCAGCATCCTTGTGGCCTCGCCGGTCTGCTTGTTGCTGCGGTAGTCCAGCGGAATGTTCTTGCGCACGGAGAATCCCGAGGTGTTCTTGTCGCCCGGAGTGTTGCCGTTGCCGCTCAACCCCGAGTACCAGAAATCGACCACACCGTAGCCGTCGGAATCCTGATAGCTGTCCGTCTTGTTTTCGTAGGCATAGGAAAGGCGCTGGTTGGGGAAATGCACCGAAGCGTAGAAACGCGGTTCGCGCCCGACGAACATCCAGAATGTATTGGCGATCGTACCGTCACCGGGCTCGGTTGAAAATTTCTTGGACGAAAACCACTCTTCGAGCGGGCGGCTCACGCTTCCGTCGGCCATGAAGAAATCGTTGACCATACCGATGGCGAGCGAATAACGGCCGTTCCAGCCGTACCACCGTGCAGGCAGGGCGCACATGCCGTACCATTGCACAGAATTGGGATGCCCCCAGATGATCTCGGTGTTTTTGTCGGCGCCCCATGTCGTTGTCACGGCGCGATAGTTGTCCACGATCTCGTCGAAAGTGGCGTCCGCCGCCGGTTTGAGCAGTTTGTATTCCGGCATGTCGATCACCGTCTTGGCGGCGTCAGCGGCCGTTTTCCACAACTCCTTGTCGTAAGTCTGCGGCATAAGCACCGTACCGTCGTTATTCTTCCAGTTCTTGTAAGCCGTATTGCCGTTGAACAACGGGCTGGCGACCATCAGCGCCATGCGCGACTGGATTGCACGGGCTGCGCCGATGGTGGGAAGTCCCAGCGTGAATTTCTCGTCGCGGGCGGCGGGCATGCCGTTCTCGCAGACCCAGTCGATTTCTTTGTTAATCCAGTTCACGCACTCCGTGAGCGTATTGCGAGCCTGTGCCGTGGCAATCTGGTCGGCCGTGCGACTGGTCTCGGCAATGGGTATCGGACCATAGAGACGCAGCAGCAGGTAGTGGTAATAGGCACGCATGAAACGGGCCTCGGCTTTCATCGTGCGGCGGTCTATCTCGCCCAGTTCGGCACACTGGTCCACGTTCTCGAGGAAGATGTTGCAATGGCGGATGGCTTGGTAGTAGCGGACGAAGAAATAAAGATTATAGCCCGTATAGCCGTAGTAGTTGTCGGGACTCATCTTACCCTCGGCAATGTTGCGGACGAACGACTCCATGATATAAGCCGACTCGTCGGTGCACCAGAAATAAGGAATCTGCCCGCTGTAATGCATCTCCTGAACCATGAAATCGTCGCTGTAGATGCGGTTGTACCACTTGGTGGTTTCGATTTTCGAAGAGAAAATCTTATCCATCGAGTTCAGGTCTTCGGGGTCCTGGTCCAGATAGTTGGCGCAACCGGTCAGCAGCAGGACAGACGCCAGCAGTAAATATACGATATTCTTTTTCATACGTTAGGCTGTGTTAGAAAGTTAAATTCACACCGACGAAAACCTGACGCTGCATGGGATAGGCGGCAGCTCCGGTTTCGGGGTCCCAGAAGTCGGAGATAAACTTGCTGATCGTAAAGAGGTTCACGCCCGTAGCGTAGACGCGCAGCGAACTGCACCGCAGTTTATTGGCCCATGCCGACGGCAGCGTATAGCCGATCTCGACGTTCTTCAGGCGCAGATAATCGCTGTCGCGCTGCCACCAGGTCGAGGTCTTGTAGTTGTTGGCGTCGGCGCCGTACGACAGACGGGGCGAGAATGCGTGGGGATTGGGGTTATCCTCCGTCCAGCGATCCTTGAATATCGTCATCACGTTACCCATGAACTTGGGGCCGCGGTCTGCCTGGAACGGATAGAAATACCAGCCGCCGCTCAAGTAGGACGAACGATTCGCACCGCCCTGGAACAGGAACGAGAAATCGAAACCCTTGTAGTTGAGCGATGCACCGAAACCGTAGACGATCTCCGGCATACTGGGATTCCCGATCCATGTCATGTCGGCCTCGGTGATTTTACCGTCGTCGTTCAGGTCTTCGTAGCGGATGTCGCCCGCGCGCAACTGCTTCTTGTCGAGACCGAACTGCGTATAGTATTCGGGCATGTTGTCCAGTTCCTCCTGCGAGAAGAGGTGCATGGCGCGGTATCCCAGAGTCAGACCGTAACGCACGCCGCGCTGATCCTGCCAAGGATAAGCATAGTATTTGCCGTCGTCGATCACTTCGTTGCGAGCGAAAGTGAAGTTTCCGCGCACGGAAACGGTGAGGTCTTTGTTGAAACGCTTGACGTATTCGGCGGAGATCTCGAAGCCGCGGTTCTCCATCAGACCCATGTTGGCGTAGTTGGTATAATCCTTGGGGAGACCCGAAATCTCCGAGAACTGCGGTGCGAGGAAAATGTTCTCACGCCGTTCGAAGAAGATGTCCGCATTGACTTTCAGCTCGTTGAAAAATCCGGTTTCGATACCGAGGTTGTATTTGGTAGACACCTCCCACGTCACGTCCTCGTTGGACATACGCCCCTCGCCGATACCTCCGGCACCCTGGTCGAAGTTGACGCCGATGTTTCCGTAGCCCGAGGCGCCGTTGTTAATCGTAGCGAGGTAGATAAAGCGGGTACTCGGAATCTGGTCGTTGCCGACCTGCCCCACCGACGCACGGACTTTGAGCCACGTCAGCACCTCGCTGTTGCGCAGGAAACTCTCCTCGGAAGCCACCCAGCCGACAGCCACGGCAGGAAACACGCCCATACGCTTGCCCTTGGCGAAGTTCTCCGAACCGTTGAAACCGATATTGGCCTCGATCAGGTAACGTTTGTCGAAAGCATAAGTAAGACGGCCGGCAAGACCCAGCGAGCGGTTAGGCAGCGACTTGAGATAGTCGCTCGTAGCCGCCTGCACACGATAGTCTTTGGCAAAGCCGAGCAGCAGACCGCCGACCTCGTGTTTTTCGCCGAACGTCCGGCTGTAATTGATAGCCGCCTCGACATACTGCGTGCGGGTGCCGTTGCCGGACTGCTTGTAATCCAGGTATTCCTGCTTCTGGTCGGCCTGCCATTCGGTGCGGATAAGTTCGCCGTCCTGGTCGCGGCCCGTGGCTTCGAAGTAATTGATGTTGCGCGAACGGCTCTCCACCGAATAATTCACGGCGTCGTAGGCATAGCTCACTTTGGCCGAAAGACCGGGGGTAATGAACGAGAAATCCTGATTGATCGTCAGGTTGGCGCGCAACGTATTGCCGGTGGTCTTCTTCCAACCGCGCTGCGTAAGCATATTATAAGGGTTGTTCAGACCGTCGCGGCCAGCCAGCTCGCCGTCCTTGAAACGGACGGGAAAGGCATTCGGCGCCGCGTTGATAATGTCGCGATAGATGGCCGCAGAACCCTCGACGGGTTCCATATTCTCCGTCACATTGCCCTGCACACCCAGGTTCACCACCGTGGTTTTGGTAATGTCCATATCGACATTGGAACGGAAATTATAGCGTTTGTAGTTGACGTTCTCGCCGTAGCGGCCGATGCGGTCGTCCACCCACGAATACTTGCCCGGCTGCACGGCATACTGTCCGTCCTGATTATAAAAAGAGAGGGCCGTGAAATAGCGGGCGAACTTACCGCCGCCCGAGATATTGGCGCTCACTTTTTCCGAAAGCGACACCTTGCGCATGAGCAACTTCTGCCAATCGACATCGGGATAGAGCTCCGGATCGCTCTGCATGCGCATCGCCGTGATTTCATCGGTGCCGTACTTCAGGGCCGCAGAGGCCCCGACGGCATCCACCGCTTCATTGAACATTTCGGAGCGGGTGGCGGCATCAACGAACGACAGACGCTTGCTCGCAAACGAGAAACCCTGCTCATAACGCAAGTCGATGCGGGCCGGACCGTCGAAACCGCGGCGCGTATTGACGAGAATAACGCCGTTGGCGCCACGTACGCCGTACACAGCCGTGGCGCTGGCATCTTTCAGGACACTGAACGACTCGATTTCGAGCGGATCGACATCGTTGAGCGGGCGTTCGATACCATCGACCAGAATCAGCGGATCGGGACTGCCCGTAAAGGTAGCGATACCACGAATCCAAAACTGGGCATCGTCCTTGCCCGGCTCGCCAGAGGTTTGCAATGCGACGACGCCCGCCAGGTTACCGGCCAGCGTCTGACTCAGCGAACGCACGGGCACGCGCAACTCCTCGGGACGAATCGTGGAGATAGCCCCCACGATCGATTCGCGCTTTTGCGTACCGTAACCCACGGAGACGATCTCGACACTCTCCACGCCTATCGCCTCGGGCTTGAGGGTAATCGTCACGGAGGCCTTGCCCTGCGACGAGACCTGCTGCGTTTCATATCCGACGTACGATACGACTAACGTGACGTTGCGACTTGCATTCTTCAGTTCGAAGCTACCATCGACATTGGTAGCCGTAGCGATCGTGGTACCTTTGACCATGACCGTCGCACCGATGATAGGCGCCCCCTGCTCATCGAGCACGCGGCCGGAGATGCCGGAAGCCTGCGCCCACAGCAATGACGCGGAGAATAGGGCTGTCACGAGCAATAGCGCTTTCCTGAGAAAAAAGTTAGTAGATGGACTCATACACACACTAATTAAGGTTAGTAATAGGTTTAGTTAGGTGTCCGGGGAGACGGCAGCGGATATGGCCGCTCCTCCATAACGAATTTAGAACGGCCGTCCGAAATAAATGTCCGCCGAACGACAGCGGCCGTCCCGAATTACGATTTTTGCCTATTATGTACGATTTTATCCTGGATTTTTTCAGGAGGCACCCCTGTATCGGAACCAGTGGGAAGTGTTTCCGGACAAAAGAGGGATAGGCGTGAGGACATGCAACTTCCCGCCGCCTCTTTCATTGGTGGGCAGCGAATTATTTCCGGGAACCCAGACTGCGAAAGATTTGTATGTAATTGCTATTGTCTTCGAATTAGCCCACGATCTCTTCCATTAGAGTCGGGAACTGGAATATGCCGTCTATTTCACACTCTCGATCTGCCATGATCGCAGATAGCCTGGTAATGTTTTCCTATCTTCGAGACTTTTACCTTTGGCTCTTTCGCCCTTTATTTCCCATAGATGGGGAAGAAGGCTAAGTTTGGCGCTGAACCGAGCGATCGTACTGTTGACAGTAATACTATCCATGAAGAGAACAACCGACAGACTTTTGTGTTTGTCTTTTTTGAGGTAGGACAGAACGAACGTGCATATTTATGCAAAACACAACAAAACAGACGAAGCTACGATCCGAAAACCGTAACCTCGTCTGGAATTACCTTATTATACTTGAACGTTCGCCCCGCGGCGAGAGAAGTGCGAAAATGCGCCGCTGAAATCGAAAAACTATATTTTTTCGCCGTAGGCCAGGTCTCCGGCGTCACCGATGCCGGGAACGATGTAAGACCGAGAGGTCAGCTCCTCGTCAACGACCGCCGTCCAGATGGTCGTGGTCTTGCGCGGCATGTTCTTCATCGCATAGTCGAGACCCTGCTCGCTGGCGACGACCGCCGCGACATGGGTATAGGCGGGAGTGCCGCCCTTCTCGCACAAGGCGTTGTAGGTCAGCACGAGCGACGACCCCGTAGCCAGCATCGGATCTACCAGCAACAGCGTCTTGCCCTCCAGACTGCCGCACGAGATGTACTCGACCTTCACGGTGAACTTGCCGTCCTTGGTGCTCTTGCGATAAGCCGACACGAAGGCGTTCTGAGCGTCGTCGAAGTAATTCAGGAACCCCTGATGGTAGGGAAGCCCCGCGCGGAGGATCGTCGCCACGACGAGCTGGTCGTCGATCATCTCGACGGTGGCTTCGCCCAACGGCGTCTCGACGACACACGGTTTGTAGTTGAGCGCCTTCGAAATCTCGTAGGCCGTGATCTCGCCGATGCGCTCCATGTTGCGGCGGAAACGCATCGAGTCCTTCTGAATCCACTTGTCACGGATCTGAGCGATGAATTTGTTGAGAACCGTGTTCTGCTCGGAAAGGATATGCAACGTCATAAATCGGGTGTAGATTTGGTTGTCAATAGAGGAAATTGTTGAACGGATAACGCCCGGCATGGATCTCGCGCACCATGCCGTAGAGGTCCGAACGGAATTTTTCGAGGTTGGCCTTCGTCCGCGCCGAAAGGAAGATGCAGGGCGTGTTGGCCCGTGCGATCCAACTCTGCTTCAACTCGTCCAGCGAACGGTTCTCGCGCGTCGGAGGCGTCAGGTCGTCCTCGTCCTTTTCGACATACGTATAGGCATCGACCTTGTTGAAGACCAGGTAGACGGGCTTGTCGCCCGCGCCGATCTCCTGCAAGGTCTGTTTCACCACGTCGATCTGCTCCTCGAACTGCGGGTGCGAGATGTCCACCACGTGCACCAGCAGATCGGCTTCGCGGACCTCGTCCAACGTCGATTTGAACGACTCGATCAGCTCGGTGGGAAGTTTTCTAATAAACCCTACGGTATCAGAGAGCAGGAAAGGTAAATTGTCGAACACCACCTTGCGGACCGTGGTGTCCAGCGTGGCGAAGAGCTTGTTCTCGGCGAAGACCTCGCTCTTGGAGATGAGGTTCATCAGCGTCGATTTCCCCACGTTGGTATAACCCACCAGCGCCACGCGGACCATCGCACCGCGGTTCGAACGCTGCACGGCCATCTGGCGGTCGATCTTTTTCAGGTCCTCTTTCAGTTTGGCGATGCGGTTGCGGATGATGCGCCGGTCGGTCTCGATCTCGCGCTCGCCGGCGCCGCCGCGGGTTCCCGTGCCGCCCCGCTGGCGTTCGAGGTGGGTCCACATGCCCGACAACCGGGGCAGCAGGTATTCGTAATTGGCCAGCTGCACCTGCGTCTTGGCATAGGCCGTCTGGGCCCGGGACATGAAGATGTCGAGGATCAGGCGCGTGCGGTCCAGCAGGCGGCAGGGCATCTCCTTCTCGATGTTGCGCGTCTGCGAAGGGGACAACTCGTCGTCGAAGATCACCACGTCGATCCCGTTCTCCTTGCAATATCCGGCGATCTCCTCCAATTTGCCCGGCCCGACATAGATGCGCGACGAGGGCTGCGGCAGGCGCTGGGTGAAGCGCTTCACCGAGCGGATGTCGGCCGTCTCGGCCAGAAATTCCAATTCGTCGAGGAACTCCTCGGCCTGCCGCGGGTCCTGATTGTCCCGGATGACGGAGACCAGCACGGCGCGCTCGCGGCCGTCGGTCGAAAGCGAAGCGTCAGCCGCGGGATTGTTCTTGTTCTCTTCCAAAATTGTCTTTGCCATCAAACGTTCATGTTGCAAACACGATGCTACGAATAAGGGTATCCGCCCGAAAGCAGGATACCCTCAAAAAGTTGAGCCATACGTCTCAATGCTGCCATGCGGAAATCGACCGGCAGAATGGGATCAGTTCTGTACGCGGAAGTCTACCGGGAGGGTGTACTTGACACGCACCACCTGGTTGCGCTGCTTGCCGGGGCTCCACTTCGGAGACTTGCTCAGCACGCGGATAGCCTCCTCGGAGAGCGAACGGTCGGGAGTCTGCAACACCTGAATGTTGGTCAGACGGCCGTCCTTCTCGATCACGAACGACAGAACCACGCGGCCCTGGATGCCGTTTTCGAGGGCGATCTGCGGGAACTTCACGTTCTGCTGCACCCAGTTGCGGAACGTATTGAGGTCGCCGCCCTGGAACGAAGGCATGGTCTCGGCGATCAGGAACGGCTGGTCGTCCTCGACAACCTCCTCGGCCACCTCGACCTGCTGGATCACCTCGGTATTCTCGTCGAACTCGGCGAAATCGACCTCGGTGGTGATCTTCGTGTCGTTGGTCACGACCTGCAACAGGTCGGTGATCACCTTCAGCTCCACCTTCCGGGGAGCCTCGGGCGGCTTCTGGTCCTGGCGGGTGATCTCGGTGATCTCCTCCTCGACGATAGCCGTCTGCAAATCAACTTTTTCAATTCGGTGCTCCTTCGGCGTATAGGCGAACGCCGCGATCACAAGGCAGAGCGCGACGATAAGACCGATTTCGAGCAGAAGACCCCGCTTGTTTTGAAGGTCCGCTTTGGGTGATTTCTTGATTTCCATCTATTATAAAAATTTTTAATTGTTCGGGTATAAGCGCGCATGGACACGCTATGCACCACAAATATATGGATAAAAATTCAAAAATGCACGGCCGGGTGCAAAAATCTTCGTTTTTTGCCTACTTTTGTGGGGTAAAAGCGCTTCGAAAACGACAAAAAAATGGCTGACCGCGAAACATTGTACGGCAAAACGCCCGAAGAACTCGCCGCCCTGTGCGGCGGGATGGGCATGCCGCGTTTCGCCGCGCGGCAGATCGCCCGCTGGCTCTACGTCCGCCACACGGAAGACCCGCTGCTGATGACCGACATCGCCGCGGCGCACCGCCAGCGGCTCGCCGAACGGTTCGCCCCGGCGTTCAACGCCCCGGAGCGGGTCACGGAGTCGGCCGACGGAACGAAAAAATACCTGTTCCGCATCCCGGGCGGCCACGCCGTCGAATCGGCCTACATCCCCGACGGAGAACGGGCCACGCTCTGCGTCTCGTCGCAGGCCGGGTGCCGCATGGGGTGTAAATTCTGCGCCACGGGGCGGCAGGGGCTCCAACGGTCGCTCACGGCGGCAGAGATCCTCAACCAGATCGTCTCGCTGCCCGAACGCGACAAACTCACCAACATCGTTTTCATGGGCATGGGAGAGCCGCTCGACAACACCGGCGAAGTGCTGCGGGCCCTCGAAATCCTCACCGCAGAATGGGGTTTCGGCTGGTCGCCGACGCGCATCACCCTCTCCACGGCGGGCGTCGTACCCGAATTGCGGCGGTTCCTCGACGCCACGAAGGTTCATCTCGCGGTGAGCCTCCACAACCCTTTCCACGAGGAGCGTGCGGAGATCATGCCCGTCGAACGGGCGTGGCCCGTCGCCGAAGTCGCCGCCATCCTGCGCGAATACGACTTCACCCACCAGCGGCGGGTGTCGTTCGAATACATCGTGATGAGCGGGCTGAACGACTCGCCGCGCCACATCCGGGAGCTGACGCGACTGCTGAACGGCATCAAATGCCGCATCAACCTGATCCGGTTCCACAAAATTCCCGATTCGCCCTACTTCTCGCCGGACGATGCGGCGATGATCCGTTTCCGCGATGCGCTGACGGCCCGGGGCATTCAGACCACGATCCGGGCCTCGCGGGGCGAGGACATTCAGGCCGCCTGTGGGTTATTGAGCGCCAAAGGCGCTCAATAACGATTAAAAATGAAAAATTAAGAATTAAAAATTGCCTGCGGAGCAAAATTTGCAGCGATATGCGAAAAAACGACAGTATGAAAAAACTGATTTTTCTGTTGATGCTCTCGCTCTGTGCGGGCGCCGTGCAGGCCCAGGTGAAATTCGAAACCAAATCGACCGACGCCATGCGCGAAATGGCCGTCCGACAGGGCAAACTGGTTTTCATAGACCTCTATGCCGACTGGTGTCCCCCGTGCCGGATGATGGAACGGGAGGTGTTCTCGCGCAAGGACGTGGGCGAATTCATGGACCAGCGGTTCGTAGCCGCCAAATACAACACAGACAAGCCCACGGGCCGCGAACTGATGAAGAAATACGGCAGCGGCTCGATCCCGCTCTACCTCGTGTTCGACACCGGAGGCGAACTGCTGGGCCGCATCACGGGCGCCGCAGATGCCGAGACCTTCATGGACAATCTCCGCACGATCGTCGCCCGGCAGGCACAAAAAAAAATAGGAAGCCGCACAGGGCGTCCTATTTCTTGGGAGTATAGACCACCTTTTTGGTCTCGAAGAAATCCTCTTCGAAGAAGCGCGGAATATCGTAGATATACCATCTCTTGCCGGTGAGGGCCAGTTCTTCGGCCAGGTCCCCGCCTTTGAGGTAGAGGATGCCGTTCGGCAGCGATCCCCGCTCCCCGCGTTCGATCAGGGGCCAGACCCATTTCACGAACTCCGGCATGGCCGTCACGGCCCGCGAAACGACGTAGTCGAAGCGCTCCTTTAGGGTCTCGACCCGCACGCAGCGGGGCGTGAGGTTCTCCAACCCGAGGCTCGACGCGACGCCCTCGACCACGGTTATCTTCTTGCGGATGGAGTCCGCAGCGGTGAAACGCACCCCGGGAAAGAGAATCGCCAGCGGCACCGAAGGGAATCCCCCGCCGCACCCCACGTCGAGGATGCGTGCGCCGTCGCCGAACGTACAGACCTTGGCGATGGCCAGCGAGTGCAGCACGTGGCGCAGGTAGAGCTGGTCGAAATCCTTGCGCGAAACGACGTTGATCTTCGCGTTCCAGTCGGCGTAAAGGCCGTACAGAGCCGCGAACCGCTCGCGCTGCACATCGGTAAGGTCCGGAAAATATTTGAGAATCGTTTCCATCGGATCATTTGTTTTCGCCCGCGGCGATCAGCCGGCACATCTGCTCCCGGGCGCGGTGTATCTGGGTTTTGACCGTCCCCAGCGGCAGGGCCAGCTTCGCGGCGATCTCCTCGTAGGAGTACTCCTCGAAGAAGCGCATCAGGATCAGCTGCCTGTAACGGGGCGCCAACCGGTCGAGGTACTGCTCGATCTGCGACCGCTGCTGGAGGTTGATGACGCTCTCCTCGGGGGTCGGGGCGCTCGACGCGGGGGCATAGAAGCGGTCGTCGATCGACAGGTCGTCCTGACGCCGCCGCACGAAGTCGATGAAGGTGTTGCGGGCGATGGTGTAGACCCACTGTCCGAAGGTGTAATCGGCGCTGTAACGGTGGATGTTGATATAGACCTTGATAAAGGTCTCCTGCAACAGATCGTCGGCGTCGTTCGCACCGCCCAACCGCTGCACGAACAGACGGTGGATCGCGTCGCGGTAACGGTTGAAAAGGTACTCGAAAGCGGTATTGTCCCCTTCGAGCACCCGATCGACCAACTCCCGGTCCTCGGCTACGATATAGTCGGCTATCTCCATACGCGGTCGTCACGGCGGAGCAGCATGACCCACAGCGCCGCGGCCCACAGCGGGCTCAACAGGTCGTAGATGAAATAGCGGCCCATGATTCCGGACTCGCCCAGCCGCCGGGCGACGCGCCGCACTTCGAGAGCCACGACGACGTAACGGATGATCACCAACGCCAACGTCGCGATCTTATACTCCAGGGGCATCACCGCCAGGGCGCAGGCCGCCGTGGCGAAGAAGAGCACCCGAGACCAGAGCTCCCAGCCGACGTAGGTGCGCACCGCCTGCGGGTAAAAGCGGAAGGCCGAACCGTAATAACGCAGCTGGCTCATCCACCAACCCATGCCGCCCCATGTCTTTTCGCGCAGCGTGGCGCGCGGCGAGAGGATGACGCTCACGTTGTCGCGGGTCATAACCTGCTGCATGAACAGGTCGTCTTCGCCGATGTTCATGTTGAGATGGCTGAATCCGTTGGCCCCGAAGTAGATGCGTTTGGTGAAGCCGTAGTTGTGCAGCGTACCCCGGTAGGCGCGGCGCCGCACGGCCCGGGCGATCCAGTTGGCGGAGTGCATCATCCGCCAGGTGCGCATCACGTAGTTCGCAAATCCCTTCCTGCGCTCCACGCCGCAATACCCCACGACGATCTCCCCGCGCATGAAACCCTTGGCCATCAACGACAGCCAGCGGTCGGTCTGCGGCACGGCGTCGGTCGAGGTGAAGACCATGCACTCGTAATGCGCCGACTTGATGCCCACGTTGAGCGCCATCTTGCGCGAAATCGGGAAACGCGGGTCGAGCTGGATCTTCGTCGTGGTGATCTGCGGGAACGACTGTTTGAGCCGCGCGAGGTCCTCGTAAAAATCCGAGTCGTGGCCCACGTAGACGATCACCACCTCGAAATCGGGGTAGTTCTGGGCCAGGATCAGCGGCAGGCGCTCCTCGACGAACGAATAGTCCTCGGAAAAGAGCGGCACGACCACCGACACGGGCGGCTCGGAATCCAGCTCCGCAGCCCGCCGGCTGTTCTTGTAACCGGGAATGCGGCCGTAGGCGAAAATATAGTAATGGAACTGCACGCACAACAGAAGGAGCATCGACCCCGCGAGGGCCGCCCCTTCCCAGCCGTAGCATGCCAGAAAATCATCGAAGAACTGCATATTGGCGAAATATGCGCAAAGATAGAAATATTTTGTGTATTTTTGCCGAATAGTTGAGTATGAAATTTACCCTGCAACATAAAGACCCATCGTCCCGCGCCCGTGCGGGCGAACTCGAGACCGACCACGGCACGATCCGCACCCCGATCTTCATGCCCGTAGGCACGGCGGCCACGGTCAAAGGCATCTTCCACCGCGACGTGCGCGACGAGGCGCGGGCCCAGATCATCCTGGCCAACACCTACCACCTCTACCTGCGTCCCGGCATGGAGATCATCGAGAAGGCCGGCGGCGTACACCGCTTCTCGACCTGGGAGGGCCCGATGCTCACCGACAGCGGCGGATTCCAGGTCTTCTCGCTCGCGGCGTGCCGCAAGCTGAAAGAGGAGGGATGCCATTTCCGTTCGCATATCGACGGCTCGAAGCACCTCTTCACGCCCGAGAGCGTGATCGACACCGAGCGGACGATCGGCGCCGACATCATGATGGCCTTCGACGAATGCCCCCCGGGCGACGCCCCGCGCGAATACGCCGCCAAGTCGCTGGACCTCACGGAGCGGTGGCTCGACAGGTGCTTCAACCAATACCACCGCACCGCACCGAAATACGGCCACTATCAGGCGCTGTTCCCCATCGTACAGGGATGCACCTATCCCGACCTGCGGGCCCGGGCCGCCGAGAACGTGAAGCGATACGATGCGGATGGCTACGCCATCGGCGGGCTGGCCGTCGGAGAACCGACCGAGGTGATGTACGAGATGATCGAAGTGGTCGATGCCATCCTGCCGGAGAACCGCCCCCGCTATCTGATGGGAGTCGGCACGCCGGTGAACATCCTCGAAGGAATCGCCCGCGGCGTCGATATGTTCGACTGCGTGATGCCGACGCGCAACGGCCGCAACGGACAGCTGTTCACGGCCGAAGGGGTCATCAACATCCGCAACAAGAAGTGGGAGGACGACTTCTCGCCGATAGACCCCGCGGGAACGGCGTTCGTAGACACGCTCTACTCGAAAGCCTATCTCCACCACCTGACGGTCTGCGGCGAGATGCTCGCGGCGCAGATCGCCTCGCTGCACAACATCGCCTTCTACCTGCGGCTGGTCGGGGCGGCCCGCGAACACATCCTCGCCGGGGATTTCGCGGCGTGGAAGGAGGGGATGGTCGCCAAACTGCAAAAAAGGCTCTGACCGATGAAAATGCGTTTTCCGGGGTTCAAGATCTTGGACCGTTACATACTGGGGAAGTTCCTCACGACCTACTTCTTCTCGATCGCCATGATCATCGTCATCGTGGTGGTCTTCGACTATGTGGAGAAGATCGACGACTTCACGGAGCTGCACGCGCCCCTGAAATCGGTCATCCTGGAGTACTACCTCAACTTCATTCCCTACTTCATCAACCAGTTCAGCGGCCTGTTCACCTTCATCGCCTGCATCTTCTTCACCTCGAAGATGGCCTATCAGACCGAGATCGTGGCCATGCTCTCGGGCGGTATGTCGTTCCGAAGACTGATGTGGCCCTATTTCCTCGGGGCGTTCATCATCGCCTCGCTGTCGCTGACGCTCAACCTCTGGCTGATTCCCATCTCGCAGCGCCACATCGTCAGTTTCGAACAACAGTACATCAAGCGCAAGCAGAACACCAAGTTCAACCGCCACATCTACCGCCAGATCGAACCCGGAATATTCGCCTACATCCGCGGCTACAACGACGGAGCCCGCCAGGCGTCGTTCTTCGCCCTGGAACGCTATTACAGCGGCACGATGACCCATTCGCTCGAAGCCTCCGACGTGAAATTCAACCCCGAGACCAAACGCTGGACCGCACCGCGCTACACCAAACGCGAATTCGACTCGCTGGGCATGGAGACCTTCGAACAGTTCCGCAACCTCGACACGCTCATCAACCTCGATGTCGCGGAACTGGGCGAGATCAACGACCTGATCCAGACCATGAACATCACGGAGCTCAACGATTTCCTCGACCAGCAGCGCGCCAAGGGCTCCGACGCGATCAACATCATCGAGGTCGAACGACACGCCCGCTACGCCTATCCGCTCTCGACCTTCATCCTGACGCTGATCGGCGTCTCGCTCTCCTCGCGCAAGGTGCGCGGCGGAACCGGACTGCACATCGGCATCGGAACGGGTCTCTGCTTCTCGTACATCCTCTTCAACCGCTTCTTCGAGGAGTTCGCCAAGAGCGGAACCCTCCCGCCCGGACTGGCCGTCTGGCTGCCCAACATCATCTATCTGTTCATTGCCGTCTACCTCTACCGGAAGGCGCCGAAATAACCCCCGACTCATGGAGAAACGTCCCGATTACCTCTCCCGGCTCCGGCAGAACCCGCTGCTCTGGAACCTCACGCTGATCGCCGCCCTGATCCTCGCAATGGCCGTCGCGGCCCACCTGCTGATGAAGGCCGGCACCCGCCACGGATCGCGGCGAACCGTGCCCGATTTCTCGGGCGTCGCGCTGCACGACGCCCAACGGATCGCCCGCAAGCACGATCTGCGGCTGCACATCAACGACTCGCTGTTCGTCCCCGCCTACGAGGGCGGCATCATCCTCGACCAACTCCCCGAAGGAGGCGTGGAGGTGAAGCCCGGGCGCACGGTCTACATCACGATCAACTCCTTCCGTCAGAAGATGGTCCCCGTACCCTATGTGGCCGGACGCTCGCTGCGGCAGGCCAAGAACATGCTGGAGATAGCCGGACTGGAGATCGCCGAACTGGTCTACCGCCCCGACATCGCCACCAACTACGTGCTGGAAGAGTACTGCGACAAGAAGCAGGTCACCCCGACGACCCGCATGGAGGCCGAAATGGGTTCCGGCGTAACGCTATACGTGGGTGTCGAGGGAGGCCACGGAACGACGGTCGTGCCGCGGCTGGTGGGGCTGCCCCTGATGCAGGCCAAAGGCCGTCTCTGGGAACTGGGGCTCAATGTCGGGCGCGTGGATTTCGACGAGGGGGTCAACCTCCTCAACCAAAAGGACACGCGGGTTTACGTCCAGATTCCGGGCGCCGAACGCAGCGCCGGGCTGGGTTCGAAAGTAGACCTGCGGCTGACGCTCGACGGAGCCAAAGTGGACAAACACCGGGCCGAGGCCGAAAAGCAGGCGCAGGCCGCCGCCGAGGAGCGCCGGCTGGCCGAACAGCAGCTTGCCGACTCGCTCGCGCAGGCGGCGCTGGAAGAGGCTGCGGAACCCGCCGCAGAACAACCCGCAGGCAACGATAACGAGGGATTTTTCGACTGATGACCGACGAACGACCGATCGAGGAGCTGGACCCGGAGGTGATTCCGGCAGACGGGGAGGACGAAGAAGAAGCGGGCCTCTACGAGCACTTTGCGGTCACGGCCGACAAGGGGCAGACTCCCATGCGGCTGGACAAGTTCCTGACCGTAAGGATGGAACACTGCTCGCGCAACCGCATTCAGGCGGCAGCCGACAGCGGCAACATCCTGGTCAACGGCAAGGCGGCGAAGTCGAGCTACAAGGTCAAGCCGCTGGACCGCATCCAGATCGTGATGCCCTATCCACGGCGCGAGGTGGAGCTCCGGGCCGAGAACATCCCGCTCGACATTCCCTATGAAGACAAATGGCTGCTGCTGGTGGACAAACCCGCCGGGATGGTCGTCCATCCGGGCGTGGGCAATTACGACGGCACGCTGGTCAACGCGCTGATGTACCACCTCAACGCGCAGGGAATCCCGGCCGAGGAGCAGAACCGCGCGGGGCTGGTGCACCGCATCGACAAGAACACCTCGGGACTGCTGGTGATCGCCAAGGACGAACAGACCCATGCGCGGCTGGCCAAGCAGTTCTTCGACCACACGATCCAACGCCGCTATGTGGCCCTCGTGTGGGGCAATTTCGAGGAAGACGAGGGGACCATCACGGGCAATATCGGCCGCAGCCCCAGGGAGCGGCAGAAGATGTACGTCTTCGCCGACGGCTCGGACGGGAAACACGCCGTGACGCACTGGAAGGTGCTGAAACGCTACGGATACGTGACCCTCGTGGAATGCCGTCTGGAGACGGGGCGCACGCACCAGATCCGTGTCCACATGGCGTGGATCGGACATCCGCTGTTCAACGACGAACGCTACGGCGGCGACCGCATACTCAAGGGCACGACATTCGCCAAATACCGCCAGTTCATCGACAACTGTTTCGCCGTGATGCCGCGCCATGCGCTGCACGCCCGTCTGCTGGGCTTCGAACACCCCGCGACGCACGAAAACGTGCTGTTCGAAAGCCCGCTTCCGGCCGATTTCCAGTCGCTGCTGGCGAAATGGGACGCCTATTGTTCGGCAACGGAAACCGCCGAACAATAATCAATTGCGAAACCATGTTTCTGCCGACGACCATCAAGGAGGTCCGCGAACGCGGATGGGACCAGCTCGACGTGATCTTTTTTTCGGGCGACGCCTACATCGACCATCCGGCATTCGGCGCGGCCGTCGTGGGACGGCTGCTCGAGGCCGAGGGTTACCGCGTGGCCATCGTCCCCCAGCCCAACTGGCGCGACGACCTGCGCGATTTCACCAAACTGGGCGTTCCGCGGCTCTTCTTCGGAGTTTCGGGCGGGGCGATGGACTCGATGGTCAACCACTACACGGCCAACCTGCGGCTGCGCCATGACGATGCCTACACCCCCGGCGGCAAAGCGGGATTCCGCCCCGACCATGCCGTGACGGTCTACTCGCAGATACTCAAACGCCTCTATCCGCACGTCCCGGTGGTCGTCGGAGGCATCGAAGCCTCGCTGCGCCGCCTGACCCACTACGACTACTGGAGCGATGCGCTGAAACCCTCCGTCCTGGCCGATTCGGGCGCCGACCTGCTGATCTACGGCATGGGCGAACGGGTCGTGCAGGAGGTGGCCCGGGCGATGCGCAACGGCTACAACGCCAAACTGCTGCGCAAAATCCGGCAGGTGGCCTTCCTCTCCGACGAAAGCTATGTCTCGCGGCTGGACCCCGCGACGACGATCCGTCTCAACAGCTACGAGGAGTGCGTGCGCGACAAGGCCGCCTTCGGAGAAAATTTCACCGTCATCGAGACCCAGAGCAACCTGATGAATCCCGAGGCGACGCTCGTGGAAGCCGTCGGCGGCCGCTGCGTCGTCGTCACCCCCGCCAACGCGACGCTCTCGACCGAGGAGCTGGACCACTCGTTCGACCTTCCCTACGAACGGGCCCCGCATCCGCGCTACGCGGGCAAGGGCGACATCCCGGCGTGGGAGATGATCAAACACTCGGTGAACATCCACCGCGGCTGTTTCGGAGGCTGCTCGTTCTGCACCATCTCGGCCCATCAGGGCAAGTTCATCAACTCGCGCAGCGAACGTTCGATACTGGCCGAAGTGGAGAAAATCACGAAAATGCCGGGGTTCAAGGGGTATCTCTCCGATGTCGGGGCCCCCTCGGCCAACATGTACCGCATGGGCGGCCGCGACCGCGAACTGTGCGGCAAGTGCCGCCGCGCGTCGTGCCTCCACCCGAAGCCGTGCCCCAACCTCGACAACGACCACCGGCCGCTGCTGGCCCTGTATGAGAAAATCCGCGCCGTCAAAGGTGTCAAAAAAGCCTTTATCGGCAGCGGCATCCGTTACGACCTGTTCGACCGGTCGCCCTATCTGGAGACGGTGCTCAAACACCACACCTCGGGCCGGCTCAAGGTGGCGCCCGAACACACCGAGGAGAACGTATTGAAGCTGATGCGCAAACCGCCGTTCGCGCTGTTCGAACAGCTCAACGCGGATTTCCACCGCATTTGCAGCCGGGAGAAGCTGCCCTATCAGCTGATCCCCTACTTCATCTCCTCGCACCCGGGATGCACCGAGCGGGAGATGAAGGCGCTGTCGGAGAAGGTGTTGGGGAAACTGCATTTCAACCTCGAACAGGTGCAGGACCTGACGCCCACGCCGATGACCCTCTCGTCGGTGATGTTCTACACGGGGGAGAATCCCTATACGCACGAAAAGGTCTACGTAGCCCGTTCGCAGGAGGAGAAGCGGCGTCAGAAATCCTATTTCTTCGGCGGAAAGGGACGCCCGGGACAGCGACCGTTCCGGAAAGGAGGCCCGGGAGCCCGCCCGGAGCGGAAATACACGAAAAAAGGCTGACGAAAACGTCAGCCTTTTTTATGATCATAACGGAAATAGCGCAGAACCGCATCGGAAAAGGCCCGGTCCGCCATCGCCCCTAAAAGCCCTTTCTTAAAGGGCCGGCAGCGCAGACCCGCTTCGGAAACGAGAACACCCGCCACCGCCTCTAAACGCGCTTTCTTAAAGCGCTAAAGCGCCGGTTTGAGCAGTCCGAAGAGCAGGCAGGCGATCACGAACGTCACGACGATGTTGAAGGTCTGCGCCGCGAGGAACGCCCGGAGGACGTTGCGGTTCTCCTTCGAAATGATGTCTTTGAGACGCGTATCGAGGCCGATGCAGACGAACGCCAGCGAGAAGAAGACCGAAGAGAACATCTTCGCAACGCCCGGTTCGAGGAGCTTGCCCTTGGCGCCGGGAACGAAGAGACCGTTCGACTGGCAGAGGCTGAATACGAGCGACGAAGCGACGAAGCCGATGATGAATTTGGGGAACTTCTCCCAGACGATGCCCAGCGACGGGGCCTGACCGCCCTTCTCGCCGCGGGTCGAGAGGTAGAGCGCGATGAAGAACGCCACGACGCCGATCAGCACGTTCTGAGCCGCCTTGATAATTACGGCATGCTGGTTGGCGACCTCGCCGACGATCATGCTCGATGCGGCGACGCCCGACGTGGTGTCGATCGTACCGCCGATCCACGCCCCGGCGACCTCCTCGGCCACCTCGGGTGCGAACAGGTGCGGCAGGATCAGGTTCGCCAGCCACGGCATGAGGTAGATCATCGGAACGACGACGATCAACACCAGCGAAACGATGTAGGATAGTTTTTTGTCGTCGCCGCCCGCCACGCGCGCCGCCGTGATGCAGGCCGAAACGCCGCAGATCGAGACGCCGCTCGAAAGGATCATCGCCGAACGTTCGTCAACCTTCATGCGGCGCGAGAGCCAAAAGGCGAAGAACCACACGACGGCCACCACGAGGCATGCCTGCACGAGTCCGAAGACGCCCGACTTCATCACGTCGCTGAAAAGAATCGTAGCGCCGAGGCACACCACGCCGATCTTGATGAAGAACTCGCCCTGGATGGCGGGCTTCATCCACGCGGGAACGCGCCACACGTTGCGGATCAGGAGGCCGAACAGCACCGAGAAAAAGACCGATTCGAAGCCGTAGTAGGACACGGCCGGAATCTTGGCCACGACCTGCGCCAGCAACGAAACGGCGAAGACGACGACCAGCGACGGCAACAGCCCCTTGAGAGGGCGCCGCAACAGCAGGCAGCCGACATAGAGCACCGCCAGCACGATGGCGAACAGGTAAAGGATATTGTACCAAGCCACCTCGCCCACGAGGGTCGAGGGGACGCTCGGCAGGTCGGCGGGGACGAGCGCCGCAAGCAGCAGCAACGGAATCGAGACCCAGACCACCACCCAGTCCTCGACGCGAAGTTGTTCGATAAAGTTTTTCATAGCGATTTCAATTAAAATATCCCGGTGAACATCAGCGACACGACGTTGCGGTTCGACGCGGCGCGCGACGCATAGTCCTCGTAAGTGTAGTTGAGCTGGCAGCGGAGGAATTTCACGGGCTGCCACAGGAGACCCGCCGTATAGTTGGTCTGGCGGGAGTCGCTTGCGGAAGTATTTTCACGGAAGGTGTCGTAACGCACGACGGGCATCAGCGTCCGTGTCGCGCGCCAGCCGCCCGCGGCGTACCAACCGTCGCTGTCCAGCTCGCCGGAGCCCCCGGAGAGCCCCGTCGTGCCGCAGATGTACTCGGCACGCACCACCAGAGGCCCGCGGTCGTAGCAGGCGCCCGCACCGTAACGGACCCGCTTGAGGTAGTCGGCGCCGTATTCGCCCCAATAATAGGAGCCGGCGATCTGCAACCCCGCGACGGGACGCAGCGCCAGTCGCGCCACGATGTCCTTCGATTTGTTCTTGTCCTTGATGTTGAGCCCTTCACCGTTGAAGACACCGAAATTATAGCTCAGGATGCTGAAATCCTTGCGTTTGAAGAAGCTCCCGCAGAGCATGGCGCCCATGTCGCGCCCCGTGGCCGAAAGTCCGCAGATGTCGTCGAAGCCCATCAGCCGCCGCAGGGAAAGCGGATACTCGATAAACTCGTATTTGAGAGGCGGATACTCGGTGTTCTCGACCGAAAAGGGGAGCTTGAACTCGCCGAGCTGAAAATTCAACTGGTCGAAAGGCCGGTAACGCACGTAGGCATCGACGATCTTCGGCGACGCGAACTCGATCTGCACCCGGTAGTCGAGTTTCGGAGCGATGGCGCCCGTCAGGTTCAGGCGGACGCGCTTGATGAAAAAGGTCGAAGAGCTCTCCGACCACTCGTAACCCGTCTGCACGTATCCCGAAATCTCGGGCAGGCGGGCCAATATCCTGTCCCATGTCGAGGTTTTGGCCTTCAGGGCCTCGACCTCGGCCGAAAGTTCCGCAACGGAGGGCTCGGCGGCAGGCTCCTGAGCCCGGGCCCCGAGGAAAAGCAGGAAAAACAATCCCGTAAAAATCTTTCTCATAAGCAACGATTCGAATTCGGGACAAAATTCGGAATTTCATCGCTGCCGGTCAATACGCGAAAATACCTAAAAAGGGCCGGATCCGCAAGGTTCGGTATTTGTAGGCAAGGGAAAGTGCAGAGGTGTTTAATTCTCTTTTCTGCATATGCTCCGAGCAGTAAAATTGCAAATTCGGGCAGGTTTAACGGTAAGTCGTGTACTCTCTGTTACCTGCCCGAAATGTTTTGTTTTGCATTGAAGTATTTGTTTTTCAAGTTCTTATATTTTATAGGCCGTATCACGATCAACGGTACGATGTCGCAGTTCAGCTGCAAACTTTCGGTTCGTTCCGGTCTTTGGGATGCAAGGCTATGAGTAAAAGCCTCGAACAGCGCATCAACGAGAAGCAGGAAAATATCAAAACCAATATCGGCAAGCAGTATCAACGGCTCTGTGACCGTTCATTACGATCAAAATCCGTTCCCTCCGTCATTGCTTCAATGCGGGGCGTAGTCCATACTGATGCGTCCGAAAAGACGGTGTGTATGTGCAACTCTCCTTTAAGGGTCTTATATCCGTCGATGTCGGGAATGACGATCCGATGAGTATAGCCTCGATCGAAAAAATATTGCAAATGGAATTGACAGCAACCTTTGGAATGGATGTTTAAGTGCAAAAAAGTCATTCTGATTCATTGTATACGAGACATTATGCTTCGTTCTGGGGCTGCTGGATGAAATCTTTCGGGCGCATGCCGAATTGTTTCGTGAAACATTTTGCGAACCACGACATGCTGCTGAATCCGGTCAAATAGCAAACCTCGCTGATCCGGTATTCGCCGGTGCGAAGTAACTGTGCGGCTGCTTTCAGTCGTACCAACTGAATGTATTCGTTGGGAGAAGTTCCGGTCAGCCCTTTCAGTTTCCGTTGCAGGCTGGAGCGGCTCAGCGCCATTTTCTTCACGAGCAGGTCCACCGAGAGTGTTTCGCAGGTGAGGTTTTCTCGAATGATACCGGTCAGTCTGTTCAGCCATTCCCGGTCATTGCGCCCCATGTCATCTTTTTCATACTGAAAATTCGGCCGCGACGCAAAGTGGCGGAAAGCCCGTTTCCGGTTCTCGAGCAGACTCTCCACCGTCGCCTTGACGTAACTTAGCGAAAAGGGTTTTTCGATATAAACGTCGGCCCCGTATTCCAGTCCCTTGATCTTCGAGTCCACGGAGTCTATCACCGAGAGTAGGATGAACGGGATGTGGCACAGCATTTCGTCGTTACGGACCTTCATCAGCAAATCGAAACCGTCCATTTCGGGCATCAAGGCATCGCTGATGATCAGGTCGCACGCTTGTTTTTCGAGGATGGCGAGGGCCTCGGCGCCGTTTTTCGCCGAAAGGACATCATAGATGTCCTCGAAATTTTTGACCAGGAACTCCCGCAGGTCGGGAGTGTCCTCTACGATCATGATGTGGAAAGGCTTCGCTTCCGGGTTATCGGCTGGTTCTTCAGCTGGTTCGGGGATGCTGATTTCCCCCCCCCTTGCAGATTCTCCGGAATCCGGGATTTCTACCGTAAGTTCACAGCCCGAGATGGTGTGGCGATCGACATACACCCGGCCGTTGTGCTTTTCGGCGAGGAGTTTCACCAGGCTCAATCCGATTCCGAAGCCCTTGCCCGAATCGGGGTTCTTCTGGTAGAAGAGGTCGAACACCTTTTCCTGGATGCGTGGCGGGATGCCATCCCCATCGTTCCGGACCGAGAGCCGGAGCGTTCGTCCCCGGTCGTCGTTTAGGATGCGGAGGGCGACCACGACTGTCGAGCGGGCGTATTTCAGGGCGTTGGCGAGCAGGTTGCTCAAGATCTTGGTGAAGGCTTCGCTGTCGGCATAGAACAGGACGTGCGCGTCGGGGCAGTCCGTACGGATGGCGATTTTTTCGGTCGAGTTGCGGAACCGCGCAACGGTCTCTTCGACCAGCAGGCTGATGTCGGTTTCGCGGCAGTTCAGTCGGAACCCCTCGTTGTCCACTTTCCGGAAATCGAGCAGCTGGCGGATAAGTTCGAGCAGTCGGTCCACATTCCGTTTCATGAGGTTGAGGTTGTCGGTTACTGCGCTGTCCCATTTCCCGGTTTCGATGATTCGTTCGAGTGGGGACTTGATCAGCGTGACTGGTGTCTTGATTTCGTGCGCCACCTGTGTGAAGAACGCCATTTTGGCCTGTATGAGGTCTTTTTCTTTTTTCTCGTTCTGCCGTCGGAGGATACCCCAGACCACACCGACGATCATCAGTACAATCAGGATGAAGTAGACGCTTTTCGCCACGGGACTCAGGAAAGGATGGGGCTGGACACTGATTTCCAGGCTGCGGGTCGCATTGCTCCAGTAGCCGTCGTTGTTGCAACCCCGCACCCGGAAGGTGTAGCGGCCCGCAGGCAGTTTCATGAACGACACGGAGTGCTGGTCGGTGTAGACCCAGTCGCTGTTGAGCCCTTCCAGTTTCCACGCATAGCGGTTCTGCCCCGGCGCCACGTAGCTCAGGCACTCGAAATCGATATCGAAGGAGATCGTTTTACAGGGAATGCGCAGGTTTCCGTCGGGGAGGATATGCCGCTCCAAACCGACCGAGAAACTGTCAGTCCGGTACATGCGGACCGACGAAATGACGATCTCCGGCTGGACCTTGTTGACCGAGATATTGAACGGCGAGAAACAGTTGAAGCCGTTTATTCCTCCGAAGAAGAATGTTCCGTCCCCGGTCTTGTGCGATGACCGGAAATTGAACTGGTTGCTCTGGAGTCCGTCTTCGATCGTGTAGCGCGCGCAGGTGTGCAGCTGAGGGTTGTATTTGAGGATGCCTTGGTTGGAGGAGAGCCACAGGTTGCCCGCTCTGTCGTCCAACACGCCGTAGTAGATGCCGTTCGGCAGGTTGTCGTCGGTACCGAAGTTCTCGAAACCGTCCGTCAGAGGATCGTAGCGGCAAATACCGGCGCTTTCGCCGCAGAACCAGACCTGCCCTCCGGTGTCAACGTAGACCCGGATGTACCTATCGGTGGCGGGCGAATGTGGATCGAGTTCGTCGTGATGATAGTTTTTCCAGGTCCCGTCGCTGGGCGAATAGCGGTATATCCCGCTCACCTTGCTGGCGACCCAGATATTGCCCCCGGTGTCCTCGGCGATGTCGTATATGAATTTCCCCTCGGTAATTTTCACCCGGGAGAACTTTCTCCGGCGTTTGTCGAAGGTGCACATGCCGGACATCGTCCCTACGTAGAGGGTTTCATCACTCGCCCGGAAAATGACGTAAACATAGTCGTTGCACAAGGAGGTGGAATCTCCTGGAATGTTCCGGTAGTTGATGACCTTTCCGGTCCGGAGGTTCATCAGGTCCAGCCCCTGCGAGAAGGTGCCGATCAGTAGGTCGTCCCCGTCCATGCAGAGGGCATGCAGGTTGTTGTGGCTCCGGACCGTGTGGTTGGTGAATTTCCGGTTGCGGATGTCGAAATGGTTCAGACCTCCATTTTCAGTTGCGATCCAGAGACCTCCCCGGCCATCGTCGCAAAACTGGCTCACGGCGTTGCCGTCGAGCGACTCCGGGTGGCCGTCGTCGTAGTACCACAGAATTTCGCTTTGCCGGGGCGAACGGTAGTTCACACCGCAGAAATAAGTCCCGATCCAGATGCCGCCCTCGCGGTCTCGGAAACACCGGTAGATGCTTTCGTCTGCGAGGTCGTCTCCGGAGACCGACCAGACGCCGTTCTTGCGGCTGAAGAAAAAGAGGCCGCTGTCCGAACCGATCATGTAGCGGTTCATGTCCCTCCGGAAAATCGTGTGGATGCGTGTAACGGAGAGTTTCCTCCCCTCGGCGTCGATGGCTGGAAACTCGGTGAACCGGTTCGTGAGGATGTCGAACTCGCCGAGGTAGCCGTTCTGCATGCCGATCAGCAATTTCCCCTCCTCGGCTTCGACGATGGCCGTGATCTCGTTGTCTCCCAGCAGGGAGCTTTCCGGCTTGGGCTTCATGCCCGGGCTGAAGCGATCGGTTTTGCGGTGGTAGCGGTAGAGTCCGGTGGTTGTCCCGACCCAGATCTCGTCGCCGTTGTCTTTGAAGATGGTGCGGATGCCGCGATACGTGCTGCCACCGTTCTCCTCCAGTTCGTAGTGGAAAAGGCGGCCGATGCGTTCGTTCCAGCGGAACAGTCCGTCGTCGGTTCCAATCCATAGGTCGCCCAGTGGGTCGTACAGCAGGCTGATGCAATTTTCGATGCCTTTCCCTTCGCTATTCCGGGCGTCGAGCCGCGTTAGGCTCTCGTCTCGCGGGTCGAAAAGCATGAGGGCTTCGGTACACCCCAGCCAAATGCGGATTCCGTCCGAATGGGGCAGAATGACATCGATGTTGAGGTGCTCGCCGGAGAACGACGAGCCGAAAACGTCGAACCGATAGCCGTTGAACCGGTTGAAGCCGTCTTTCGTGGCAAACCACATGTAGCCTCGACTGTCCTGGCAGATGTCCTTCACGCTGTTGTCGGACAGTCCGTTTCTTACATCGTACCGCCGGTAGGGATTGATCGCCGATCCGGGAAGGGCTGTTGTCAGGAGCAGGACCAGAAACGCTATGTAGGTCTTCGTCATCGAAAAAATGTCGGATTGATGGCACAAGATACCGAAAAATATCCGGTTTCGGGAATTTCGGACTGCCTCCCGTGTCAGCGTGAGGGCGGAACGTTTGCGGGAAATCCGGCAGTCTCCCCAGTGAGTTTCGCCATTCGGAGTAGCGTGAGAATGGAGGCGTAGGTACAGTTGACCCAGAAACCCCGTATCCGGTTCTTACTGCCTTCGCGCACGTCGAGCGACGTGGGGATCAGCCCGTCCAGCGCATTTTGGACTACGGTGAGGTTGTCCGCCAGCGCTTTGGCCTTGGCGAAAGCCAGCCGGTCGCCCGTCGCCTCATAGAGATCCAGTAGGGCGTTCGCCACCACGCACGTACTGTTGTCAACCGGAACCCGGTAGCCGTACTGTTCGTAGACGCAGGGCGTACAGAGCGTCCGAACACCGTCGTTGTCGGGCAACACGTCCCAGCATACGAACTGGTCTTCGCTGAAACGGATCAGATCGACGGCGTCTGCCAGTTCCGCGGCCGTGCGGCCGCGCTTTTTGAGCAGCCACGAGGCGTAGGGCGCCGAGGCGCAGTTGGTGAGGTTCTGGTAGGGCTGTTGCCCGAGAACGGTCATATCCTCGAACTGCCCGGTCATGTCGAAACTTTCGAGCGCGCTGTGACGCATCCACTCTGCCGCCCGGGAGAGGCAATCGCGGTAGCGGGTGATGCCGTACCGGTTTTCAAGACGTTCGAAATACTCCATGAGCGGAGTGAGCATCGCCTTGCAGCCGTTGACCGGTTCCCCGGTCTCGAAATCGACCTTGATCGGGAACGAGCCGTCGGCGTGTTGCAGTTTGGTGTAGGTCTCCGCGATGGCCAGCGCCCGGTCGTAGTAGATACGGTCGCCCGTTGCGTCGTAGAGGTCAAGGAAAGCGTTTCCGGCGGCGCAGGCTTCCATGGTCATTGTCTTGCCCCGGTTTTCAGCCCGCGACGAGGAGATCAGGTCGGAGTAGTAGGTCGGCGGGAAGAACGCCAATGGGGTGCCCTCGGGGCGGCTTTGGTCCATTAGGAACCGGGCCGCATTCCGGGCGACGGTGAGCGCCTCCTCCCGGTGCGCGGGCAGCAGTTTCGCAATCAGCACCTCCAGCTGAATCGTGGCTCCCACGATTTTGCATGCGTAGGTATTGTGGCGATAGGTCATGTCCGGCTCCGCGGCGGTGAGCCAGTGCCGGATCGCCGGGAGTTCGTGGATGTGCAGGGCTGCCATGCGCGCCGCTTCGGCGTAGGGCCTTACGTTGCCGTTGTAGGGCGGCCGGAAGGGGAAGTCCCGCAGGAATTCCCGCTCTCCGGCCTTTCCCAGGATCCGTCCCGAGGCGTCCAGCCCCTCTGCCGTGACCTGTACCCGGCCTACCGGAATGTCGTTCCACACCGGAGCGAGGCTTTGTTGGGGAGAATCCGCCTCGAAACTCCACGAACGTCCCGTTGGAACGCCCGGCCCGAGGACCCGCCGGGGTTCGGGATCTTCGGTCGGGGCGTCTTTGCGGTAACGGGGCGACTCGACCATCGAGGTCCCGAGGTGCGAGACGGTGAAGCGGTATTTCACCGCGTTTTCCACCGGTTCGAACCCGAAGGCCGGGGCGTAGATGAACTTTGTTGCGAAGGCGTTCCAGAAGGGATTTCGCCCTTCGTATCCGGGCCGGATTGGGTTGAGGTATTCCCGCATGGCGGCCCGGTGCAGCCGTTCGGTCTCGGTTCCGCCGCAGGCGCAGGCCAGCAGGCCCGTCACGGCGGCGATCAGGAGTAGGGTCCGGTGTCGCATTTCCGTCACTTTTTGCCGAGTTCGGTGATTCGGAATTCATAACTGCCCTTCACCGGAGCGTCGGGCGGTGAGGCGAGGTTGATCCGCCGCAGGCTCGGACCCCACACGCTGGAGAACCTCCGGTCGGTGAGTTCCATCACATCGACCGAGGCTTTCAGCGACGTCGGGAAGGTCATCTTCACGACCAGTCCCTCGTCGCAGAGAATCAGCAGTTCCCCGTCGGACAGCGTCCGCCCTTCGTGCGTTCCGCCCGGCAGGACGACCGATCCCTTGACCAAAAAGTGCTCCACGTCCGGCTGCGTCCGTGCGTCGAGTGCGAACGAGTCGGTGATCGTCACCGAGGGTGCGCCCTTCGGGGCGAGACGGTAGGTCCTGACCCACTTCCGGCATCCCGACTCCGGCGGATAGGCGTCTGCCAGGTCGAGCGAGAACATCCCCTTGGAGAGGTTGCACGACGCGTTTTTCGACCGGTACTGCGCGCCGGCGGGCTGGGCGGTTCCGTTGATCATCGGCAGGTTGTGCCAGTCGCATTGCATCGACCAGATCTTGTAGCGGTCGTGGTTGAACGTCTGCTTGGTGTAGGTTCCCACGCCGGCGTCCACGAGCACCGGGATGTCCCGGACATAGACGACACAGCTTCCCACGTCGTTGTGGTTGTGGCTCTCGTTGTTGTAGCCGCCTTTCGCTCCGAGGAACCATCCCGAAGGATTGCGCATGAAGCACATTTCGGTCTCGGGATACCACGTGGCCGGGGGTACGCTGCGCCGCAGGTTGCGGCGCACTTCTGTCGGCGAAGTTTCGGCCGCAAGGCGGTTCAGCGAATCCGCGGCCTCGCGGATCAGCGGGTTGAACCGCACCGTTTCGAGCGCCCGGTAGGCATCGTTGCCCGTGATGACGGGGTTTCGGAATTTCCCGCTTGCGGGGTCGGCCAGACAGTAGAGTGCGAAATCGGTCATCTCCCTGCTGCCCACCGCATGGCCATAATTCCAAATCAGTTCGCTGGGGTTGTTCAGCCTGGCCCCGGCGTCGGCGAAGTTGACGACGTAGCCGTTGCCGATGTAGGAGCGGGAGACGAACTCGCCCATTTTCCGGATGCGTTCGTTGTCGAATAGCGAGAACGCTCCGTTCGAGGCGTCGTACAGAATCTGGAGGTAGTCGTAAACTTTCCCGGCCGCCGCACCCCAGTAGGCGGGGCCTTCTTCGCAGGCCCCGTCCTTCTGAATGTAGTTGAGGAACAGGTCCATGGATTGGACCGACTGAGCCACGGCCCGGTCGAGCCGCTCCTGGTCCTTCTCCATCAGCAGGAAGCACAGGATCACGTCCGAATTGCACCACGGCGTCCAGTTGTTGAGCATCGATCCCTTGGACGCCAGTCCCAGCCACCAGTTGGCGCACCATTGTCCGGGATCGAGGTACGGGTCGAGAATGTTTCGCCGGACGGCGTTCTCCGTGGCGACCGAGATGGAGGGGTCGAGTTTGTCGAATTCCCGGTGGAAGAAGTGATAGGCGATGGAGACGATGGAGCCGTAACGTCCCGATGCGAGGTCGATAAGCTGTTCGCGGGCATCGGGAAGCGACCGCTTGCTTCGCTGCCGTCCTTGGTGTGCCGAGAGCACCCACGAAGGCTGCTGTGCGGCCAGCCAGACACCGTTGGCAAGCTGGTCGATGAACCGTCCCTTCCCTTCGGCCAATTCGGCCAGGGTCAGGGCGATCATCGCGCCGCGGTTGGCCCCTTCGGGCCTCTCCATGGCTTGTCGGTCGCCCGTCCGCTCGAAGGCGAGGTAGGCGCTGGCGGGAATGTACTGCCATTGGTAGTCGAGCAGCTGCTCGCCCCGCCGGATGACTTTCTCGGCGTCGGGACCGAAGAGTGCGGCCCAGCCCGCACGGTCTTCGTAGGCGGGGAACGGGAACCATGCTTTCCCCGCTACGAAGGATTCGGCGACGCCCGGTTTTGAATATTCGGCCTGCAAAATGTTCAGGCCATCGTTGCCGGCGGCGGCCCGAATCAGGGTCACCGCCGACAAGAGGATCGACAGAAGGGTTGCTTTCATCGCTTTCGGTTTATTCGTTCGGGGAGAGGGTCACGGTGAAGGTGTCCGTCTGGCCGGAGGTCACCTTGGCCTCGAAGCCGGCTTCGTAGTAGCCCGCGTTGCTCGCGTCGTACGATTCGCCGACGGTGGACCAGGTCTTGAGGGTGACCTTGGCGTTGTTCTGGCTGGTCACCTTGAGGTAGAGTTTTTTCGACGCGCCCTGCAATACGATCCGGTTGCCCTCGACGGTCGGTATGGCTCGCGTGACCATCGTCCACCGTACGTCGGCCGCCTTGTTGTATTTGGCCTTGACGATGTCCTTCACCACGAGGTCCGTGTCGTTTTCGAGCGTTACGGTCCGCGTGGCGCTTTCGCATTCGGACGAAAGGATGTCCGTCATGTCGATCGTGGCGCCCTTCGAGGCGGAGGTGTTGATGACGCTCGAGATCTCGGCCCGGCCTCCGGCGCGGTGGAGAGCGTCGTTGACGGTGATGGTGCTGTGGTTGTAGTTGTTGTAGCGGAAGACGGCCCAGCGGAAGGCTCCCTGGTCGTAGCTTCCGAAACCTCCGGTGTAGCCCGGCAGATTGATGTTTTCGACCGTGCCGTAGCTCTGGAGGCCCAGATCGGCGGACCAGCGCGTGCCCCAGGCGTCGTAGACGAACGACCCGACGTCCATGTGGCCGTGGCTGTAATTCGCCCGCCCGGCCTTGATGCCGAGGAACTTGTCGGTGTCGGTGAAGGTCCAGTCGCCGTGGACCAGCACCACGGGGTTGATGCCCTTGCCGCTCCACACCTTCTCCTCCGGGGGCGCAATGCTGTTCAGGTCGAACTTGCTCGCATAGACGATCGCCATGGGGAAGTACTTGGGCGAGTCGTAGGAGGTGTAGCGGCCGTCGTTGAGCTTCATCAGCTCGCCGTACAGCAGCGACTGGTCGTTGAACTTGTGGGCGAGATACCACAGCGGCGGGAAGGCGATGCTCGAAGGCGCGCAGTCGCAGTAGTTGAACGCCATTTTGTTCATACCCTCCATGAAGAGAATCCATTTGCCGGTCTTTTTGAAACCGTCGACGGCCGAAAGGCCGTTGTCGGTCCCCGTGCACGACTCCATCGCCGCGAGCATGATGCACTCGAAGGCCGTTCCGTAACCCCAGTAGCCGTAGCCTTCGGGGTAGTTGCCGTCGGGGTTGTACATCTCGGGCATGACCGAGGCGTTGCTTTCGATCGCCTTGTCGATGATGCTCCGCGCGTCGTCCTGACAGGTCTCGTAGACGGCCAGCGCCGCCACCACCAGTCCGCCGTTGCAGACCTGGTTCCAGTTGGTCGCCGAGGTGTAGAAGTTGAGGTTCCACTTGCCGTTGAGCGCGCAGTAGAACGCGTAGTCCCGAATGGCCTTCTCGGCGCTCTTTTTCGTCGCGTCGCTCAACCGGCCGTAGAGCCAGTCGTAGCCGATGCCCACGCCGTGGGCCATCTCGGCTCCGTCGAGGAAGTGGGTCGCGGAGTTCCAGTCCTTGAAGGCGCAGACCGTCTGCATGTCCTTCTCCGCCTTTTCGAGGTATTTGTCCTCCCCGGTCAGACGGTAGGCGTAGGAGCAGGAGATGATCCGGTTGGCCGCCTCGGTCGAGACCGACAGCAGCCGCTTGCCGGTGACTTCGTAAACCAGATCCTTGGCCGTGAGCGCCTTGTCGGCATAGGCCATGATGCACTCGTGGAGTTTTTTCAGGTTGGCGTCGGTTCCGGCCGTCAGTTTCGTCTTGATGGCCGTCACGTCGTCCTCGGTCATGATGATCCGCGGGTGGTTGGCCGCCGTGAGTTTCGAATAGTCGCCCGGACCGGACGGCTGCTCTCCTCCGCCGCCGTTCCCGCCGTTTCCGGAGCCGCTTCCGGGTTTGTAGATCATTCTGTCGTCAGCGCATCCGAAGAGAACACATGCCGCCGCGACGAACCAAAGCAGTTTTTTCAATATATTCATGGCTGTAAAGTTTTTTGTTCGCAAGCCGGGGAGTGTCCGACCCGGCGGCCGGGCACTCCTCCGGATTCAGATTGTCAACGGTTTTCGGTGTCCTGCATGCAGCGTACCGACATGCCGGCCGCACGGCCGCCGCTGTCGTTCCATGTGCCCTGCGACGTGCGGTAATAGAGTTGGTAGACGTTGTGGTCCGAGGCTTCGTAGCCGTGGTAGGACGAATTGGACCAGACGCCCAGAATGTCGTTCTGGTTGTTGTTCGGGTTTCCGCCCGACGAGGCCCATTTCAGGCCGCTGAAGTGCCAGTAAGCCTTGTTCGTGCCGTCGTATTTGTAGATCAGTGATTGCACCGAGCTGTTCTTCTCGAAAGCATCGTCCTTACCGGCGAGCACCTCCTTGTAGATAGTCGGGGAGGCTACCATCCAGCCTTTGGGGCAGGGATCGAAGATCGACTTGGTGCCGTTTGCGGACGATCCGGACTCCGCCGTGTCGTTCGGGTTGCCCCAGAAGTCGTCCTTGCGGTCGGTGCGCTTGCCGGTCCAGTCGCCGAGCCACCAGTCGCCGTTGTGTTTCGAGGCACCGTCGGTCTTGAAGAAGACGCCCGGATTGGTCGCCGAAATCTTGAGGTCCGTCGCGTTGGTCGAGGCGACCGTGTAGGTAATGCTGCCCCAGGAGAAGCTGAACGGGCGGCCCCACTGGAAGTAGGCTCCCACGCCGTGCCAGTTGTTGTAGTCCGGAGCATAGCTGTCACCGATGTAGCGGTCCATGACTACGCCGTTCTTGTATTGGTGTCCCACGATGCCTCCCGGGAGATACCAAACGGTGAAGGCCCAGATGAACTCCTTCTCGGCATTCATGATGCCCACCTTGCCGAACCATCCCAGATAGCTGCCCTTCGTGGTCTTGAACGACAGTTTGTAGTCGTTTCCGATCTCCACCTCCTCGGCATAGTCGGTCGGGGAGTTGGGGTTGTTCCGCATGCCGTTTATCGCCAGCGTGTAGTTGGTTCCCGAGAGGTTGTTGGCGAAGATGATTTTGGCGTATTTCGGCTCTTCGCATCCGTTGAAATAGCCGCGCGCCTTGACATCGACCGTGATCTCCTCGCCGTCGGCGCTCGTGACGAAGGTGTTGGCCTCGCCGTAGGCCCAGCCTTCTGCGAGGTAGCGGGTCTCTTCGGGCTGATACCAGGCGAATTTGTTGTCCGCGAGGCTGACGTTCGCTACGGTGATCGTATTGACAGCATTGGCCTTCAGCTCCTTCACCGCGACTTTGACAGGGATGGTCACGTTTTTCGTCCCGTCGGTCATGGCCACCGAGACGTAGACATCCTTACCGGTCAGATTGACGGGCAGCGTCACGAGCCAAAGCTCCTGGGCCGATGCAAGTTCTTGCGGTTCGTCCACGACGACCGTTGCGTAGTTGCGCGGGGTTTCGGTGCGAATTTCGCCGGTGGACACATTTACCGAGATGTCTCCCGAAATGGCCTCGCCGTCGCACCAGAGGGATGCGCCGTTGAGTTTGTAGCCGGCATATTCCGTGCTCGAAATCACGAGCCGGACGTAGGCCACGGCGTGCCGCAGCGAGAACGACACCGACGGTGACTTGCCCGGGGCCGCGGCGGCGGGGTCAATCACGGTCTTGTCGTAGGCCAGGGTGTACTTCCCCGTGTGGGAGGAGTCGCCCGAGCGCACCTGACGTTGCTCCATGAGAACGGATGCGTGAAGAGCGCCGTCGCTGTAGGTCGTGTAGGTGCTGTACGGATAGTAGACGATCAGGTCCATGCTGCTCTCCACGGCGGTTTCGGTTTCGAGGACGAAAATGCCGCTGTTCTTGCCGGCGTCGCTGGCGTTCAGCGTCGCACTGGCGTTTTGGAAAAGGGTTTCGACCGGGGAGATGATGCCGATTCGGTCGCCCGACGACCAGAGGACCGGGTAGGAGTTGCCGTCTTTCACGCCGATTTCGGTCCGGGTCTCGGGGAAAGTCCGGCCGACGAACGTGATCACATTCCCGCCCTTGCCCGGTTCGGTCTCCAGCGACGGGTCTTCCGTGTTGCAGGAAAGAAGAAGCAGGGCCGTTGAGACGCTATAAATTAGCTTTTTCATATCGTTTGCTCGTTTTGGATTTTACTGCGGGTTGTCTTCGAGATTTCCGGCCGAATTGTCGTTGCTGATTCCCTCCGGATCGCCCTCGGCCGTGAAGGTGAGGTAAGCGGAGTGGCAGGCGCGGCCCGTGCGGTCGTAGACGATGACCGCGCAGAAGTAGTCCTGCTCGAAGATCAGGTCGGTGAGCTGCGTCGTGTAGGGCAGTTCGACCTCCATGCCGTTCGCCTCGACGTACTTGATCAGCGGGATTTCCCGCGTGTAGTCGAGTGTGAGGGTGGAGACGCGGACGCCCGTCACGATTTTGGCCCCGTAGAAACTGCCGCTCTCCACCATTGCGGAGATGGTGGCCTTGTTGTCGGCGATCTCGGTGGCTTCGATCTTGACAATCGGCATGTCGCTGTCGTCGTAGGGATCCGAGGAGGAGTCCCCGCAAGACAGGGTGAAAAAGCCGGTGAGAAGCGCGGCCGAGAGTATGAGAATCTTTTTCATTTCGATAAATGGATTGAGATTGAACAATCAATAAACCCAGCCCGGGCGGGTGGTGAGCGAAGCGTTCCGCTGGTATTCGCCCTGCGGTACGGACCACGGCCAGATGCAGTCGTCCCAGTACCAGGCGTACTCGACCGTGTTGTCGCCCCACCACGACTGGCCGCCGTGAACGTCCTGTCCCTGGAACTTAGTCTCCTTATAGGTTCCCCAGCGCACTTCGTCGAAGAAGTTCACCGCCTCGACCGGAAATTCCACGCGGCGCTCGTAGCGTACGGCCTCGCGCATGGCGTCGAGGCCGCCGATCGTGATGCCCGGCATGTGGGCACGGGCGCGCACCTGGTCGATGAGGTTCTTCGCCGGGGTGAACTCGTTCAGCTCGATCAGCGCCTCGGCCCATTGCAGGATGACGTCGGTGTAGCGGATGAGCGGGAAGTCCGTGTAGCAGCGCTGCCGGTCGATCAGTTCACCCTTGAGGAAACGCACGTACTTGCGGTAGCAGTAGTAGGCCGAGGTGCGTTTGTCGAGCCAGAAGTCGCCGCCGCTGGTTCCTTGCTGGTAGAGCGGCCAGCGGAGCTGCTTGCCGATCATGTTCTCGTCGCCGTTGAATCCCGCTGCAAAACAGTCCACCGGTTCGTAGGGGGTGACGATCGTCTGCTTGAGCCGCGGGTCACGGTTCTCGTAAGCCGCCTTGATGCGGGCCTCGTTGCCATTGTCGAGGTAGTAACGGTCGAAGATGTCCTGTCCGCAGATGCCGATCGCCTGTGTCTTCTGCGACGCCAGCTTCGCGTTGCTTTTCAGCCCGTCGCGGCAGAAGAACACAGCCCGCTGTTTGGGCGTCAATTGGTCCCAGTTCTCGAGCCCGGTCACCTGGCTCCACTTGAACTCCGTGCCGTCGTCATTCTGGTAGTAATCGACGAAATCCGATGCAGGTTTCACCTCGTCCCAGCCTCCGTAGGTGTCACGGGCGCCAACGGCCTGCTGGATGTTGTCGCAGTAGCCGGACTCCTCGTCGTACTGGATGGCGAAGATCATCTCGCTGTCGCGTTCGTTGTCGGCGGTGAAGAAGTCGATGTATTCGCCCTGCCAAAGGCCGTAGCCGCATTGGCCAACCTTCTCGAAATCGTTGGCGGCGTTCTGCCACTCTTGGAGCCACATATAGGCCATTCCGCGCAGCGCATAGGCGGCGCCTTTCGATGGACGGCCGAAATTGCTGTCTCCGAGCGTATTGTCGGGAAATGCGGCGTTGTCGATGCAGTATTTCAGGTCGGGCAGCACCACTTCGCGCCACACGTAGTCGGCGCTCTCCTGCGTCCGCGTGCACTGCTCGTTGGAGATGGGCTCGAGGTAGACCGGAACGCCCTGCCAGAATTTGTTCAAGCGGGAGTAGGCCCAGGCCCGGAGGAATCGTGCCTCGCAAAGGTAGCGTTCGTAAGTTTGGGCGTCAAGTCCGGCCTTGTGGAGGTTCGTGATGGCGTCGTTGCAGGCGTGCACGATCGTATAGCAGAACTTCCATTCGTGGGCCAGTTGCCAGTCGTTGGCGCGCTTCGCCTGGTTGTAGAGCAGGTAAATCGGATAGTTGTTGGCATAGTAGTCGGTGCAGAACCCAAGAGCCTCGATGCCATACTTGTTGAGACCATCGAGGTTCTCCGAACGGACCTGCGTGCCTTTGTTCTGTTTGCGGTTGTAGAACGTCTCGTAGAGTCCGTTCATGCCCTTCAGGGCGAGTTCGGGCGTGGTCCACATGTTCTCGCTGGCGATCTGATTTTCAGGGGCCGTATTGAGCAGGTCCACGCATGAAGCGGTCGTCAGGGCCGCTGCGGTGGCAAGGATCGTATAATATAGCTTTTTCATAGTCGTTAGAATGTTATCTGTGCTCCGAATGTAACCGAACGCATGAGGGGATAGCCGATGGTGGAGCCTTTTTCCGGGTCGAGGCCCGGGTAGTCGGTGATGGTGAGCAGGTTCTCTCCCGATACGAAGAACCGCAGCTGTTGGACGTAGAACTTCTTCGTGATCCGGGAGGGGAGCGTGTAGCCGATCTGGACGTTCTTCAGCTTCAGGTAGTCGCCCTTGTACTCGTAGAACTCGCTGGCCTGGCGGTTGTCGCCGGGCGTGCCGAAGGTCAGCCGCGGATAGGCACCCTTGAGGTTGGTCCTCGCGTCTGCGGGATTCTCCGGATCGAAGAAATAGTGGTTGTTGGCCACCCGTTCGCTGATGCCGTGTCCGTTCGTGGTCTGGGTCCCGTTGTAGTAGAGGGCGTTCCAGATGATGTAGTAGTCGAACGCGCCCGACCATGTCATGTTGAAATCGAGCCCTTTCCAGGCGAATCCGAGGTTGACGCCGAGGTTGTACGACGGTGTGCTCGTGCGGCCGTTGAAGTCCATGTCGTTGTCATCACCGTAGTTGCCGTCGCCGTTCCGATCGGCGTAGATCAGGTCGCCGTACCAGAGCTGGTCCTTGCTGAGGGCCGTCACGCCGTTGAACGTATAGCCCGTTTCGAGCATGGCCTGCACCCATTCGAAATCCTGCTGCGTGCGGATCATGCCGTCCTTCGGCCCGGCATTGACATCAACGGCGCCGCCCCTGTAACCGCGCCCGTTGCCTTTGTAGAGTCTCCGGAGGTAGTGCTCGCCCAGGGCGTGCCCCTCGCATAGCTTGCCGCTGCCGTAGCCGGCCGTGACATCGGAGAGGTTGTTGGAGTAAACCCCGTCGGTCCACGTCTTGATCAGATCGCCTTTGAACTTGGTGACCCGGTTTTTGTTGTACGAGAAATTCACTCCGGCGTAGTAGCTGAAATCCTTGCCGATGCGGCTTTTCCAGTTCAGCGCCAGCTCGACGCCTTTGTTCACCACGCTGCCCAGGTTCGAGGGCACTCCCGACACCTCACCCATCGTCATGTAGATCGTTGGGGTGTAGAGGATGTCCGTGGTGTTCTTGCGGTAGTAGTCGATCTCCGCTGTGAGCCGGTTGTCGAAGAAGCCCATGTCGAGGCCGATGTCGGTCGTGGCGGTGGTTTCCCACTTGAGGTCGGCGTTGCTCAGCGAGGAGATATAGAGTCCTTTCGAGCCGGCCCCGTCCACCACGACGTTCTGCGTGGCGTAGACCGCCTGCCAGGCATAGTTGCCGATGCCCTGGTTGTTACCGGCCTTGCCCCACGATGCGCGCAGCTTGAGGTTCGAAAGCCAGTCTTCGGTCCCCTCCATGAAACGTTCCTCGTGGATTTTCCATCCGGCCGAGAACGAGGGGAAGATACCGTAGCGGTTGTTGCTGCCGAAGCGCGAGGAGCCGTCGGCGCGGAGATTCGCCTCGAACAGATAGCGGTTTTTGTAGGCGTAGTTGATACGTCCGAAGTAGGAGCGCAGGCCCCAGCCGTTTTTGGCCGTGCTCGACGATCCCGAAAGCGTTTCGTAGGTTCCCAGGTCATTCAGCGTCCAGTCCGTGGCACCTTGCTTGCTCACGCCCCAGCCCCAGGTCCGATATTCCATGGCCGAATAGCCGAACAACACGCCGAAGTCGTGGTCGCCGATGGTGGCCGTGTAGCGGGCGAGGATTTCCGAGGAGAGGTAGTAGTTCCGTGAGGTGGTGTTCGAAACACTGGCGTTCGAAAGGTCGGAGCTGGAATAGCGCGTGTCGGTGGTGTAATCCCAGTAGCCGTTTTCGCGGCCATAGGAGTGCCGTTCGCCGAAGGTCGGGGAGTAGTTCACCGTGGCCTCGACGCTCACGCCCTTGTATGGGCGGATCGTGGCGTAGACGGAGCCGTTGACGCGGGTAGAGTTGTTATAGCCGCCCGAGCCGTACATCATTCCGAAGATGTTGTTGGCGTTCGAGGACTCTTCGGCGGCCAGAGCGGGGCGGCCCCAGGCGTTGACGGAGCCGGGATAGACGCCCGGGGTGGTCTGGTACAGGGCGTTGAAGGCTCCCGAGATGTTGGCCAGTCCGTATTCCTGGCGCTGTCCGAATAGCCGGACGCCTGCCGTAAACCACTTCGTGACATCCGCTTCGAGGTTGGTGCGGAAATTTACCTTCTGGGTCGAGGAGTCGATGCCGAACCGCCCCATGACGCCCTGATTGTCGAGGTAGCCCAGCGAGAGCAGGTAACGAATCTTCTCCGACCCGCCTGAGATCGAGAGGTTGTGCTCCTGGGAGTAGCCGTTCTCGAAAATCTCGTCGAACCAGTCGGTGTTGGGGTAGAGCGCGAAGTTCGGGACGCCGTTTTCGCCGATTCCGTAAGGATCAGCCGACTTCTCCCGCCAGAGGTCGATGTTCGATTGGGAGAAGATGCGCGAGGTCCCGATGTTGTCGCACGACTCGTTGATAAGCTCCATGTGCCGGGCGTAATCCGAAACGAAGTGCAGGTCGTTGTAGGGCATTTGCAGGATGCCTTTGTAGGAGTAGCTGATCTGGGCTTTCCCTGCCGAGCCGTTTTTCGTGGTGATGAGGATGACGCCGTTGGCGGCGCGCGTTCCGTAGATCGAAGCCGAGGCGGCGTCCTTGAGCACCGAGATCGACGCAATGTCGTTCGGGTTCACGTTGTCCATGCTCCACTCCACGCCGTCCACGAGCACCAGCGGGCCGTTGGCGCCGGAGGTGAACGAGCCGTCGCCGCGGATACGGATCGTCGCATTGTCCGAACCCGGCTGGCCGGAACTTTGCGTGACGTTCATACCGGCCGCCAGACCCGCCAGCGCCGCCGAGGTGCTGATGATGGAGCGGCTCTCGCTGGTCTTCGAGAAGTCGATCGACGCGACGGACCCCGTCAGGTTGACTTTCTTCTGCACGCCGTAGCCTACCACTACGACATCTTCGAGTAGTTGGTTGTCGGTCTCCAGAGAGACATCGACGACGGTGCGGCTTGCTGTGTTTTCCGAACGGGGTCGGTAGCCCATGCAGGAGAATCGGAGAACTGCGTCGGGGCTTTGGACGGTCAGCGTGTACCTGCCTTCGGAATTGGTCGTCGTGGCTTCGCGCTGAGAGGCCATGACGACCGCACCGACGATCGGTGCTCCCTCACTGTCGGTCACCTTTCCCGTAATGGTGCGGGTGCTGCTGCCTCCGGACGACTGGGCGATCGCAGGGATCGCAAAGGCAACGAAAAACACCGAACAAAGTAGTTTGGTCAGTTTTTGTTTCATGATTACAACGGTGTTAGTTGTTATTAGGTTTTGTTTGGGTTGTACGGCTGTATTTCAGCAGGGCTTCCAGGAAATAGTAGTCCGCGTAGGTCAGCGGCACGTCTATTTCGAGGTCGTCCGGACGCGACCCCACGCTGTGCATGAGCAGGAAGTTTCCGTTCTCCCCGGGGCGGGCGAGGTAGGCGTCGGAGGCGAGGGTGCGCAGTTGCTTTTCGGCCATTTTCAGGTATCTGCCCTTTCCCTCGGGCTTGTTGGTCAGCGAACTCAGATCGACGAATGCCGAAGCCATGATCGCCGCGGCCGAAGCGTCGCGCAGGTCATTGGGAATGCGGTCGGAGTCGAAGTCCCAGTAGGGAATGCCGTCGTCGGGAAGCCGCTCCAGCAGCATGCCAGCGATGTTCTCGGCCTGATTGAGGTAACATTCATAGCCGCTCAGGCGGAACATCATCGTGTAGCCGTAGAGCGCCCATGCCTGTCCCCGCGCCCAGGCGGATTCGTCGCTGAAGCCCTGCACGGTCTCCTTCCGGCGAACGCGGCCGTCCGCGGGATCGTAATCCACCAGATGATAGCTCGTGAAGTCGGGCCGAAAATGGTTGCAGAGGGTCGTATTGGCGTGCGTCACCGCGACGCTCTTCAGGGTGTCGTCCCCGAAGAGCAAGCCCGCGTTGTAGAGGTGTTCGAGGTTCATCATATTGTCGATGATCACCGGGTATTTCCAATCGCGGCCTTTGCGCACGAAGTCCCAACTGCGGATGACGCCCGTCACGGGCGAGAACCTCCCGGCGAGGACCCGCGCCGAGGTGTGGATGGGTTCGAGGTATTTCTGCTCGCCCGTGATCCGGTAGGCGTTGCCGAAACTGCAATTCATTTGGAATCCCAGGTCGTGGTCCGTGCCCTTTTGTTTGAGAGGATAGAGCTTGAAGGTGTTTTTTTCGGCCAGTTCGCGGAATGTCTTGTCTCCGGTATACTCATATATATACCACAGCGAGCCGGGATAGAATCCGCTGCACCACCAGCGGATGTTGGAAGGGATGAATTTTCCGTCGGAGTCCACCGATCTCGGAAGCGTTTCGTCGGTCAGCCGGCCTTCGAGCTGTTTGTACTGGGCTGCGGCTACGGCGAAGACGCGGTCGGTCAGTTCCGGCATTGTCTCCCGGGGCGTGCATCCCGCAAGGAGGAGGGTCCACAGCAATGCTGTGCGATAGGTTCGGGTTCTCATGTCAGACAGTAGTTTTTTAGGCGTTTTTTTCGCTATTCAAAATTAGATTTTGTATTTTCCAGGAAAGGATTCGATCCGGTCAAAGATGGACCGAATCCGGTCAAAGTCGTTTTTCCGGGCCGTCAGCGGGGGATATTTGGTTCAAAATAACTTATATTTGTCATGTTGCTCTCCGCGTCGATTTCCAGCCTTCGGAGCAGCGGCGTTTTTACAAATATTCGGAACTATTGCTATGAATGCTTTTCGAACGGTCGTTCTGGCCGCCCTCCTCCTTCCGACGACGCTCCGTGCTGTCGCAGCCGGCCCGCTCGACCGCGTGCGTGATTCCTTTGTCCGGGTGTCGGCCCTCTCCTATGCCCCGGACGAGGAGATAACGGATCGGTTCATCCGTTACTCCGACTACGGACGGGCGAACGATGTCCTGCTGCTCCAGCTCTACATGTCTGTCCATCTGCCGGATGCCGAGGTCCGGCGTCTGCTCGGACTTTTCGATGCGGGCGGTTTCTGGCGCGACATCGACTACGCCGACCGGACGCGGGGTCGGTGGCAGCCGTCGCTTCACCTGACGCGGATGTACGCCCTGGCGAAACTCTACGTCGATCCCGCCTCCGCATGGCACGGCGATGAGGAGATCGGACGCGTACTTCATGGAGGGCTTGCATACTGGTATGCGAAGAAGCCGTCGTCGCTGAACTGGTGGCACGGAGAGATCGGGGTTCCCAAGAAACTCGCCGCGATCCTGCTGATGATCCGCGGCGAACTCTCCGCCCGGGAATTGGAACAGGGGCTGCGGATCATCGAACGCGCCCGCTTCGGCAGGACCGGACAGAATAAGGTCTGGCTGGCTGGGAACAACCTGATGCGCGGACTGCTCACGGACGATGAAGGGCTCGTCGCCGAGGCCCGTCGGCAGATCGGCGAAGAGATTGTCATCACCGACGGCGAGGGCATCCAGTCCGACTGGTCGTTCCATCAGCACGGTCCCCAGATTCAGTTCGGGAACTACGGGCTGGCCTATGCCGAGGGGCTTTCGTTCTGGCTCCGGGTTCTGGACGGAACACCCTATCTGTTTTCGGATGAACAGTGCGCTGTCGTCGAGCGTCTCATGCGGGAGGGCATCTGCCGGAGTATCTGGCGGGGTGTGATGGACCCGAGTTTCTGCGGCCGGCAGGTGTTCATCGGCAGCGGTCCGGGAAAGGCTTGCTCGGCCGCAGTCACCGCGATGAATATCGCGTCGCTGCGACGGCCGGGACACCGGGTTTTCAGCCGCTTCGCCGAAGCGATTCTGACGCCGGCCGGCAGTCCGGCCGGGTTGTGCGGCCCCAGCTATTACGACCGCTCGGACTGCGGCATTTACCGCACCGGGAGTTGGTATGCGTCGATCCGCATGCATTCGGAACGCACGGTCGGATTCGAATTCACTAACGGCGAGAATACGTTGGCCAACTTCTCGGCGGACGGGGCGCTGCTGTTCATGCAGCACGGAAGGGAGTACGACGACATCTTCGCCCATTGGGACTGGCGCATGGTTCCCGGAACGACGGCCTATGACGACGGCATGCCTCTGAAGTGTGAAAAAAAGGCCGAATTCCGGAAAAATTGCTCCGGGCACGTAGGCGGAGCGATTTCGGGCGACGTGCTCTGTACGACGATGGAGGTTGAACGCGACGGGCTGCACGCCCTCAAGTCGGCGTTTTTCTTCGGGGATCTCGTCGTGGCGCTGGGTGCGGACATTCGTTCGTCCGATCCTCGGATGTTCTGTGTCACGACGGCTCTGGACCAGACGCATCTTGCGGGCCCGGTGGTTTCGGGAGATCGTTCTTCCGGCCTTCCGTGGGTCCATCACGACGGCCGGGGATATGTGTCGCTGGACGGCGCTCCTATCCGGGTCAGTACGGAGGTGCAGGAGGGAAAGTGGGATTTGATCGACCCGTTCTACAAAGACAAGACCCAGCGTGGCGCGGTTTTCAAATGTTGGTTCGAACATGATCTGGCCCGGACGGGCGGTTATGCCTATGCCGTCCTGCCGTGCCGGGATGCCAGGCACACCGGACGTTTTGCATCGGGACCTTCCGTGCGCCTTATCCGGAACGATGCCCGATGCCAGGCCGTCGAATATGGGAAGACTCTCTGCGCCGTAGTCCATCGGGCCGGAGAATACCGGCTCGGTGGCCGGACGCTTGCGGCAACGGAACCGGCGATATACATTGTACGCCGCGGCCGGACGGAGGTGCATCGGCTTCCGCCCGTGAGCAATCGGGCGGAATGAACATTGCGATGCTTGCACAGGCCGGAAAGCAGATTTGTGCGGCAAACGAATAAAATTACGTTTAACTGAAAACAAAACGTTACCTTCTCGTTACCTGTCCTTCTATTATATAAAAATGTAACGACTTGAATTATCAAGTCGTTACATCCTTTTAATCCCCGCATCCTTGCGGGCCCGCTGCATTTTCTGTGCATGGGAGGTTGTGCCGAACCGGCTGAAAAGCGGAATGACCTGTCGCCACCGCCTGAACCCTGCTTTTTACGGCAGTCGAAGCGGAGAGGGGCGACTGCAACATGTTCCGGCCCCCCCCCTAAAACCGGCGTCTTACGCCGGATCTTCGTCGGTGTCAGTGTAGGCTTTGAGCAGCTTCTCCTGCACGTCGGCCGGAACCTGCTCGTAGCTGGCGAACTTCATCGTGTAGGTCGCCGATCCCGATGTCAGCGACGACAGCGTCGTCGAGTAGCGGTAGAGTTCGGCCAGCGGAACCAGCGCGTTCAGACGGTCGAAGCCCTTGTCGGACTCCATGCCGGCGATCATCGCGCGGCGGTTCTGCAAATCCGACATCACGGCGCCCATGTACTCGCTCGGCACCAGCACCTCGACGTTGTAGATCGGCTCCATGATCTTAGGCCCCGCATTGCGGAACGCCTCCTTGAAGGCGTTGCGGGCCGCCAGCTTGAACGATATTTCGTTCGAATCCACCGGGTGCATCTTGCCGTCGTAGATCACCACGCGGATGTCGCGGGCGTACGATCCCGTCAGCGGGCCTTCGTCCATCTTCTCCATGATGCCCTTCAGGATGGCGGGCATGAAGCGCGCGTCGATGGCGCCGCCCACGATCGCCGAGTAGAATTGCAGCTTGCCGCCCCATTGCAGGTCGTATTCCTCTTTGGTCTTGGTGTTGACGACCATTTCGCCCTTGCCGGGAATCTTGTAGTTCTTCGGTTCGCCGATTCCTTCGTAGTAGGGTTCGATGATCATGTGCACCTCGCCGAACTGACCTGCGCCGCCCGACTGCTTCTTGTGGCGGTAGTCAGCCTGGGCCACCTTGGTGATGGTCTCGCGGTAGGGAATCTTCGGCGCGATGTATTCGTAGGAGAGTTTGTTCTCCTTCTCGATGCGCGAACGGAGGATGTTCAGATGGTGTTCGCCCTGTCCTTGGATGATGGTCTGTTTCAGCTCCTTGGAGTACTCCACCAGAATCGTCGGGTCTTCGAACCGGGCGTCGTTCAGCAGCTTGCCCAGCTTCTCCTCGTCGGCTTGGTCCTTGCACTTGATGGCGGCGCGGTAGCGCGGTTCGGGGAAGACGATCGGTTCGATCGTCACCGGAGCCGCCGGAGCCGACAGTGTGTCGTTCGTGCGCGTGCCTTTCAGCTTCACCGTGCATCCGATGTCGCCGGCCGAGAGTTCCGTGACCTTCACGCGGTTTTTGCCCGCCACGGCGAATAGCTGCGAGAGCTTCTCCTTGTTGCCCGTGCGGGTGTTCATCAGCTCGGTGCCCTCGGTGATCTTGCCGCGGATCACGCGGAAATAGGAGATTTCGCCGATATGCTGTTCGACCTGACTCTTGAAGACGAACGCCACGGCGGGAGCCGCCTCGTCGGCCGCAATCTCCGCGCCGTCGGTCGCCAGGAACGCCGGGGCCTTCAGCGGGCCGGGGGCTACGTTGATGATGAACTCCATCAGACGCTTCGTGCCGATGTCGCGCTTGCCGCTGGTGCAGAAGATGGGCATGACTTCACGGTTGGCGAGGCCGATTTTCAGACCCGAGCGGATGTCGTCCTGCGTGAGCGTGCCCTTGTCGAAGTAGAGTTCCATCAGCGCCTCGTCGTGTTCGGCGGCCATTTCCACCAGTTCCTTGTTCAGCTCCTGAGCTTTTTCCAGCTCCTCGGCGGGGATTTCCAGCTCTTCGCGGTGGCCGTCGTTGTCCTTGAAGCGGAACATCTTCATCAGCAGCACGTCGATGAAGGCGTTGAATCCGGGGCCCTGGTTGACGGGATACTGCACGATGACGGGTTTCACGCGCGACGCGGCCCGGATCGACTCCACGGTGGCTTCGAAATTGGCCTTGTCGGCATCGAGCTGGTTGATTACGCCGATTACGGGTTTTTTCAGCAGACGCGCATAACGGGCCTGTATTTCGCTGCCTACCTCCCAGCCGTTCTGGGCGTTGAACAGGAAGACGCCCACGTCGCCGACCTTGAACGCCGAGAAGAGGCTTCCGCAGAAATCGTCCGACCCCGGGCAGTCGATGATGTTCAGCTTGCGGTCCATGAATTCGGTGAAGAGGATCGTCGAATAGATCGAGCGTTTGTATTCGTGCTCGATGTCCGTGTTGTCCGAGAGCGTGTTGTTCGTCTCGATGCTGCCTCTGCGGTCGATGACCTTGCCCTCGAAGGCCATCGCTTCGGCAAGGGTGGTTTTTCCCGTGCCGGGCGCGCCGATGAGTACGATGTTTTTGATCTCTTTGGCTGAATAGTTTTTCATATTCCCGTATGGTTTTAAGGTATGCGTAATAAGGTTCTCGTTTGCCGTGCCGTTCGCGCTCCCGTGGCGGCGACTATAAATATACGAAATATTCGGGAAAAACAACCCCCGAAATGAAAAAATCGCCCCCGGGAGGCGATTTTTCAGTCTGTCGGGAATATGTCCGCCGTCAGGGCAGGTACTCCGCCAGCACGGGCCGTATGACATGCTCCATAACGTCGTATCCTTCGGGCGTGGGGTGTACGCCGTCCTTGGTGTATTCGCTGCGCATCGAGCCGTCGCCGGCGTCCATCGCGCTGTAATAGTCCACCCATGTCAATCCCCGCTCCGCGGCGTACTGTTGCAGCCGGGCGTTCAGGGCGGCGATCTTTTCGGGCACCGATTCGATCTCGGGGCGCCACGGATATTTCGCGGCCGGCAGCACCGAGCAGAGGATCGGGCGGATGCCCGCGGCGAGGGCCAGCTCGGCCATCGAGACGATGTTTTCGACGATGTGTCCGCATTCGATCGGGCCGTTGTTTCCGGCGATGTCGTTCGTTCCGGCGAGGATCACCACGGCTTTCGGACGAAGGTCGATCACGTCGGCGCGGAAGCGGCAGAGCATCTGGGACGTGACCTGGCCGCCGATTCCGCGGCAGGCGAAATTGTTGTCGGTGAAAAACTCCGGGTGGGCGTTGTCCCATCCGTCGGTGATCGAATTGCCCATGAACACCACGGCGGGGGCCGTCGTCAGGGCGGCGTTGGCCGCGGCGTAGCGGCCGTAATTGGCCCAGTCGCGTTGCTGGCCCGCGGCGAGCAGGGGCAGGGCGAGGGCCAGCAGGATCGCTGTCTTTCTCATCGGATTCTACTTTTGCGCTTGGGTGATGTTACGGGCGTTGCGTTCGTCGTCTTTCTTGCTGCGTTTTCCGCCGAAGCGGCCCAGGAGCCATCCGGCGCAGAAGACGATGAGGTAAATGGCGATCTTCACGAACAGGTTTTCGAGCCCGTTGACGATGTTTTTCGAGAAGATGGCGATCAGGAGCACGGCGATCAGCGCCAGCGCTCCGTAGATGATCCATTTTGCTTTGGTTGTCATGGCGGTTTTCTGTTTAGTCGGTCTGTTATCGTCCTACAATGCTTTCCACCTCTTCGGCCGTGACGGGTATCTTGCGGTCGCCGAGGATGCGGCTGCCGGTCTCCGTCACGAGAATGTCGTCCTCGATGCGGATGCCTCCGAAGTCGCGGTAGGCGTCGAGTGCGTCGTAATCGACGATGCCTTTGTACAGCCCTTCGGCGCGGCATTTGTCGATCAGCGCCGGGATGAAATAGAGTCCCGGTTCGTCGGTCATCACCGTTCCCGGCTCGATGCGCCACGCCGTACGGTAGATGCAGGTTCCCGACGCGGCGGCGCGTTCGGCGATCGACGCGAAGTCGAACGACCGTTCGCCCATCGCCTCGCAGTCGTGCACGTCCATGCCCAGTCCGTGCCCGAGTCCGTGGGGCATGAGCATCGTCATCGCCCCGGCGGCCACGGCATCGGCGGCCGAGCCTTTCAGCAGCCCCAGCCCCACGAGCCCTTCGGCCAGGGTCATGTAGGCGGCGTGGTGTATCTCGGTGTACATCATGTGGGGTTTGACGATGTTGGCCACGTGGTCGTGCGCCGCCAGCACGATGTCGTATATCTCGCGCTGCTGCTGCGTGAAGCGGCCGCTCACGGGATAGGTGCGGGTGTGGTCCGAGCAGTATCCCTCGACGCTCTCGCCTCCGGCGTCGCACAGCAGCAGACGGCCCTCCTCCAGCACGCCGTCGGCGTTGAGGTTGTGCAGCGTCTCGCCGTGCTGCGACACGATCGAGGGGAACGACACGCCCTGCCCCATCGACTTGGCGATGCCCTCGATGGCCCCCGCGATCTGGCGTTCGACGACTCCCGGACGGCACATCTTCATCGCCGTCATGTGCATTTCATAGCCGATTTCGAAGGCGCGTTCCATCTCCTCGACCTCTTCGGCGCTCTTCTTTTCGCGCATCTCCGCCACGGCGAACATCAGATCCACCGACTTGTAGTCGTGCAGCAGCGCGGGCCGGATGCCCAGCAGCTCCGACAGCTGGAGTTTGGTCTCTCCGCGGTAGGGCGGGAGGTAGTGGACCCTGCGTCCCAGGGCGACGGCCTTGCGAAGGCATTTTTCCAGCTCGGCCATCGGGAAGGTCGCCGTGATGCCGACCCCGGCGCCCATCTCGCGCAGCGTGGGCTGCGGACCGGTCCAGATGATGTCCTCGACGGTGAAGTCGTCGCCGTAGAGCGCCTCCTCGCCCGTGTCGGCGTCGATCACCCCGACCACCGACGGGACGTTCAGCCCGAAGTAGTAGCGGAACGACGAGTCCTGCCGGAAATAGTAGGCGTTGTTGGGGTAGTTGTTGGGCGACAGGGGGTTGCCCGGGAAGAGGATGATGCCGCTTCCGATTTTGGTGCGCAGCTCGTGACGGCGCGCGGTATAGGTCTTTGCTGAAAACATAGGCGTTAGAATAAAAAAGGGCGTTACGATACTAAAGGTGCAAAAAGACGATCGGGTCCAAAAACGGATTGCATTCGGTTTCCGGATAACCGACCGACTCCTGACAGGGACGTTACGCCCCCAAATATAGGGAAAATTTCGGAATCCGTCAATCCGCGGGGGCAAATTCCATGCGGGCGCCCTCTTCATCGACGCTGACCGTCACCCGGCGTCCCAGATAGACCGCCAGATTGGGGTCTTCATGCCCCGCGGGGAATCCGAAGACGACGGGAATCCCCAGCGGCCGCGTGTAGGACGAAATGATCGCGCAGGCGTCCGCCACGCCGAATTTCTCCATGCCCAGCATCTCCGAGAAGTGGCCGACGACCACCGCCCGGAGGTTCTCGAGCTTGCCGCTGCGTGCGAGGCTCTGCATGATCCGGTCGATGCGGTAGACGAACTCCCCGACCTCCTCGATCAGCAGCACCGTCGGTTCCTCCGCCGTCAGCTCCTCGGGGGTGCCGTCCGCCGAGCGGATCACCGTCAGGTTGCCCCCGGCCAGGCGTCCCGAGGCCGTTCCGGGCTGGTTGAGGGGATGGGGTTCGACCTCGATGCACTCCGTTTCGCCGAACAGCGCCTGCCGCAGCGATTCGGCCGAGGGGTCCTCCTCCCCGTCGAAGCGGAACCCCGAGGGCATCGGGCCGTGGATGCTCTCGATGCGGAGCTTCCGCAGGGCGAGGTGGAGCATGGTGATGTCGCTGAATCCGACCACCCATTTCGGTTCTTCGCGCAGCCGCGCGAGGTCTGCGAGCGGCAGCAGGCGCACCGAGCCGTAACCCCCGCGGCAGGCGATCACGGCTTTGACCGACGGATCGTCGATCATCGCCTGCAAATCGGCGGCGCGTTCTTCGTCGGTCCCGGCGAAGTAGGGTTGTTCTCGGTCGGCGCAGTGGACGCCGAATTTTACGTGCAGACCCCACGACGCGAAGCGTTCGCGGATCTTCGCCGTGTCGGTATTCAGCGGCAGTTTGCCCGCCGGGGAGACGATGCCCACGGTGTCGCCGCGGTGTAGGTAGGGCGGGCGGATGAACTCCGCGGTGTCGGATTCCTGAGCTCCGGCAAGGAGCGGAGCGAGCAGGAGCAGTATCGGGATAAGGTGTTTCATGGTCGTTTTCTTCGGGTGAGCCCTTCGGGCAGGGGCAGCGAGATGCGGGCGAGGCTGACGACGGCGCCCGTCACGGCGAAGCCGCCCGCCAGCAGCAGCGCCGTGTGGGTGCTGTGGCCGGGGACGATGTGGAACAGCAGGGCCATCAGCGCCGCGCCCGTGGTCTGTCCGATGAGGCGCGCCGTGGCGAGCATGCCGCTGGCCGAACCGCTCCGCTCGGGCGGTGCCGAGGCGATCAGGATGCTGTTGTTGGGCGACTGGAAGAGCCCGAATCCCGCGCCGCAGAGCACCAGCCGCCAGATGATGTCGAAATCGGTCGGATGTTCCGGGAGGAACGCCAGCAGGAACAGTCCCGCGGCCATCGCCGCGAGGCCCGTGCCGCCGAGTATGCCGGCGTGGACACGCTCGACGAGCATCCCCGCCGCCGGGGCCACGACCATGATCACGGCGGGCCAGGCCGTCAGCAGCAGTCCCGTCGCTACGTCGTCGTAGCCGCAGACCTCCTGGAGATAGAAGGGCAGCGCCACCATAGCGAGCATCTGCCCCAGAAACGAGCAGATCGACGTGGCGACCGACACCGAGAAGATCGGGATGCGCAGCAGGTCGAACGGCAGGATCGGGTAGGGTTCGCGCAGCTGGCTGCGGATGAAGAAGAACCCCACGACGATGAGCGCCGCGACGCCCAGCGACAGCAGCTGCGGGTCGAGCCCGTGGGAGAATCCCTCGACCGAGGCCATCAGCAGTCCGAACGTCAGGGCGTTCATCACGGCGTCGCGCCAGTCGAAGCGGTGTTCGCGCACCCGCACGGGATTCTCGGGCAGGAACCGCCGGCTGAGCGACAGGGCGATAAGTCCCATCGGGATGTTGACGGCGAAGAGCCACGGCCAGTCGGCCACCGAGAGGATGCCTGCGGCGAGCGTGGGTCCGGCCACCGACGACACGGCGACGACCGTGGCGTTGATGCCCATGCCGCGTCCCAGCCGGGCCTTGGGATAGATGAAGCGGATCAGCGTGGTGTTGACCGAGGTGATGGCCGCGGCGCCGAAGCCCTGCATGACGCGGGCCAGCACGAGGCTCTGGAGCGACCCCGAGAGGGAGCATCCCACCGACGCCACGGTGAAGAGCATCAGTCCGCCGATGTAGACCTTGCGGTAACCCACCACGTCGCCCAACGCCGAGAACGACAGCAGCGAGACCATGATGGCGAGCTGGTAGGCGTTGACGATCCAGATCGAGTCGGCCGACGAGATGCCCAGCTTCTGCCCGATGGTGGGCAGGGCGACGTTGGCGATGGTTCCGTCGATGACCGAGAGCGAGACGCCGAAGGCGACGGCCAGAATGGCTCCGAGCCGCCGGGGCATCGGCAGTCCGTCCGCGGGATGGCGGGAGATATGTGGTGCAGCAGAACTTTTCGACATAATTAAAAAGGTCGTTACGGCCCCCAAAGGTACGAAAAAGCCGGACGGAAGCAAAGCCGAATTGCATGCGGTCCGGCGAATTCCCGCCGGGTTTCAGACCTTGTCCGCCGGAACGAATTTGTAGAGCTGGTCGCCGCGGCGGATCACGCCGGGGGTGCGGATGGCGCAGAGTTCGCCCTGCGCGACGGAATCGGCGGGCGAGCCGTCGGGGCCGTGCAGCTCTTCGAGCGTCTGCTCGGCGACGCCGGTGGTGGCCCCGAGGAAGAAGATCGGTTCCCCGACGCTCAGGGGCGCCGCCTCGACCAGCACTTCGGCCACCGAGAGCTTTTTGTAGAAGTTCACCACCTTGCCCACGTAGACTTTGCGCTGCGTGGCCGACGATCCGTAGGCCGGGCTGTGCTCCACGACGGGGCGTCCGGCGTAGTAGCCCTCCCAGAACCCGCGGTTGAAGACCGTCCGGAGCCGCTCTTTCAGCTCTGCGGCCAGCGCCGGGGTGTAGCTTCCGGCTTCGAGGGCCCGGAGCGCCTCGTCGTAACACCCGACCACGCGCCTGACGTACTCCGCACCGCGGGCGCGTCCCTCGATTTTCAGGACCCGGACCCCCGCCGCGATCATCTTGTCGAGGAAATCGACCGTGCAGAGATCCTTGGGCGAGAGGACGTAGCGTCCGTCGATGTCGAGCTGCGCGCCGGTCTCCTTGTCCGTGACGGTGTATTTGCGGCGGCACAGCTGGCGGCACGCGCCGCGGTTGGCCGAGCAGTTCGTTTCGTAGAGCGAGAGGTAGCACTTGCCCGAAACGGACATGCACAGGGCGCCGTGGGCGAACATCTCGATCTGAACCAGCTCGCCCCGCGGACCGCGGATCTCCTCCCCGGCGATCTTCCGGTGTATTTCGGCCACCTGTTCCAGTGTCAGTTCGCGCGCCAGGACCACCGTGTCGGCCCATTGGGCGAAGAACCGCACCGCCTCGGAATTGGAAATGTTGCACTGGGTGGAGATGTGCACCTCCTGCCCGATCCGCCGGGCGTAGAGGATCGCCGCCAGGTCCGAGGCGATCACGGCATCGACGCCGGCGGCCTTGGCCCGGTCGATCACGGCGTGCACCTCGGCGATCTCGTCCTCGTAGACGACGGTGTTGACCGTCAGGTAGCTTTTCACGCCGGCCCCGCGGGCCGTGGCGACGATCTTCGAGAGGTCGTCGAGCGTGAAGTTGGCCGCCGAGGCCGAGCGCATGTTGAGTTTCCCGACCCCGAAGTAGACGGCGTCGGCTCCGGCCTGAATGGCGGCCGCGAGCGATTCGTAGCTCCCGACGGGAGCCATTATTTCGATATCCGAACGTTTCATCGTTTTCAATAGTAACAGAGCCACCAGCCCGGACGCTCTTCCCGAAGGGCCTTCGCACGGACCGATTCGTCCCGGTCGAACTGGTCGCGGTAGCTTTGCCAGCCGTTGCCGAGGTATTCGTCGGCCGGGATGAACTCCCCGGCTCCGGTGTCCAGTCCTCTGCTTTCGGGAATCCGCCAGTCGCCCCAGTTGCACACCTTCGCCGCACCGGTTTTGTAGCTGCGCCAGGTTCCCTGCCACTGGTTGTTGCGGTATCCGTCGGCGACCAGCATCAGCGTGTCGTAATAGATGTTGCCGGCCCGATCGACCGCGATGTCGAGGGTGTGGGTGCCTTCGAACACCCCCGCGCCCGGCTGTTCGGGGTCTTCGCGCAGGGTGTAATGCCCTTTCAGGCGCCATCCTCCGTAAATCCCGCCCCATTCGTCGAATTCGCCCGGTGAGAGGTAGGTGACGAGGGAGTCTATGTGCAGCTCCCCTTCGAAATCGCAGACGTTGCCTTTGGCGAGCGTCGCGCCGCTCAGAACGTATGTCAGCGGATCGGTTCCCGATCGGCGGATGGCGGCGATATGTATCCGGAACCGCCGGAAATCCTTGCCGATATACCCGAGCGGTTCGGGCCGATCGACCCACGGGAGCGAGGTCGTATCCAAGCGGTCGATCTCCGGCAGCGGTCCGGTCCAGAGCATCGAAAGGTCCTTTTGCCGGATCAGGTCGAGGGTGATCTCCGGCCGTGCCTGCCCTGCGGCGGTGAGCGCCGAAAACAGCAGGAGTATGGCGAGGAGGTTTTTCATCGCTCAGTTTTTGCGTCCCATCAGGCTCGCGGCGTAGTCGCGCATCCGCTTGGTCCGTGCGGGTTCCACCGAGAGGGTGTCGAGGATCGACAGCGCCCGTTCGAAGCGCAGCGAAATCTGCTGCTCCGTGAGCCGCGGCACCTCCAGCCGGTCGTAAACGGCCTTTACGGCGGCGATCTTCTCGGCGCTGCCGAGCTTCGGATCGCGGCAGGCCGTGCGCAGTATTTCGCGCGTGGCTTCGTCCGCGCGGCTCATGGCCGTGACCATCAGGTAGGTTTTCTTCCCTTCGAGGATGTCGCCCCCGATGGCCTTGCCCAGCCGCTCGTCGCCGTAGCTGTCCAGCAGGTCGTCCTGCAACTGGAAGGCGAGCCCCAGTTCGACGGCGAAGCGGCGCAGTTTGCGGCAGTCCTCCTCGGAGGCGCCGCCCAGCATGGCGCCGATCGCCACGGCTCCGGCCAGCAGCACCGAGGTCTTCAACTCGATCATGTGCATGTACTCCACGACCGAGACCTTGGCCTTCTGCTCGAAATCCATGTCGTACTGCTGCCCCTCGCACACTTCGAGGGCCATGTCGTTGAACGTCGCCAGCACCTGCGGCAGCTGTTTCGCCGGAACGGTGCTCAGCAGGCGGTAGGCGTAGATCAGCATGGCGTCGCCCGAGAGGATGGCCACGTTCTGGCCCCATTTGGCATAGACCGAGGGTTTGCCGCGCCGCACGGCGGCGTTGTCCATGATGTCGTCGTGCAGCAGCGTGAAGTTGTGGAACACCTCGACCGCCGCGGCCGCGGGCAGCGCCTGCTGCATGTCGTCGGAGAAGATGCCGTGGGCGAGCATCAGCAGCATCGGCCGCAGGCGTTTGCCGCCTCCGGCCAGCGAATAGCCGATGGGCGCGTACAACAGTTCGGGTTCGGCCGGGAAGTCGGCCTGGGCGAGGTAATTCTCGATGGCGGAAAGTATCTGTTCGTTGCTTTGCATGATCCGGGTAGTGTTTTTCGACCTGAATATGTCCCAAAAGTAGGAAAAAAGTTTGGAGTAGCCGAATTTTGAATTAACTTTGACAAGATAAAACTCAACTTTAATTTGAATCCCGATATGAAAAAACTCGCTATCGGTGTGGACATCGGCGGCATCAACACCGCGTTCGGTCTCGTTGACGAGAACGGCGACCTCTATGCCGAATCGGTCATTTCGACCCGCAAATATCCCCATGTGGACGACTATCCGGCTTATGTCGAGGAGCTTTGCGACGCCATGCGCGCAATGGCCCAGAGCCTTTCGTTCGAATACGAACTGGCCGGCATCGGCATCGGCGCTCCCAACGCCAATTATCACAAAGGTACGATCGAGAATCCGGCGAACCTTTGGAAATTCAGGCCCGACGAGCCCGATCCCGACGAGTCGCGCCGCATTTTCCCGCTGGCGGCCGACATCTCGAAGCACTTCGACGGCGCGAAGACGATCATCACCAACGACGCCAACGCCGCCACGATCGGCGAAATGATCTACGGCAATGCCAAGGGCATGAGGGACTTCGTCATGATCACCCTCGGCACGGGGCTCGGTTCGGGGTTCGTCGCCAACGGCGAGATGATCTACGGCCACGACGGCTTCGCCGGGGAGTTCGGCCACGTGATCGTCGAGCGCGACGGCCGCGAGTGCGGCTGCGGACGCAAGGGCTGCCTGGAGACCTACGTTTCGGCAACGGGTATCAAGCGCACGGCGTTCGAGCTGATGGCCAAGATGAATGCTCCCAGCAAGCTGCGGGGCATTGCGTTCGAGGATTTCGACGCCTCGATGATCTCGGCGGCCGCCGAGCAGGGCGACCCCATCGCTTTGGAGGCGTTCCGCTTCACGGGCGAGATGCTGGGCCGTGCGCTGGCCGACGTGGTGACGGTGACTTCGCCCGAGGCGATCTTCCTCTTCGGCGGTCTTTCGAAGGCCGGCAAACTGCTCTTCGACCCGACGCAGTGGTACATGGAGGAGAACATGCTCTTCGTCTTCAAGAACAAGGTGAAACTGCTTCCGAGCGGTATTCAGGGCAAGAACGCCGCCATCCTCGGCGCTTCGGCGCTGATTTGGCAGGAAGCTGCGAAATAGGCCCTACGGCCGTTCCCGCAAGGGCGAGGTTCGAGGACTTCGCCCTTTTTTTCGAATAGATTAACCGACAAACCTGAATTTCTAAACGATGAAACGTCTTTTTTTACTCTCCGTCGCATTGCTGACGGTCTGGGCGGCGGCCGCGCAGGTGCGGTTCGTCGATGCCACTACCCTGAATCTGATCGGCAAGGCCCAGCCTACGTCGCAGCCCTACCACCGGATCGACACGGTCGTCTACAAGGGCTTCACCAAGTCCGAGAACCAGCAGGTGCGCTGTTCTGCGGGCCTGGCGCTGGTCTTCAAGACCAACTCTTCGCGTATCGACCTCTTGCCCGAGTACACCTCGTTCGTCTATAACGGCTCCAGCACCCCGCGGGTGGCTTCGGAGGGCTTCGACCTCTATATCCGCAAGGGCGGCGAGTGGGTGTACGCCTCCTCGCGCGCTCCCCGCAAACGCGGCGAGGCGTTCACGCTGATCAAGGGGATGGACGGCTCCGAGAAAGAGTGCCTGCTCTACCTGCCCAACTACAACGAGCTGACTTCGTTGCAGGTGGGCGTGGATGCGGACGCGAAGATCGTGCCGATGGAAAATCCCTTCCGCCACAAGATCGTGATCTTCGGTTCGAGCTTCACGCACGGCGTCAGCACCAGCCGTTCGGGCATGAGCTACCCGATGCAGATCGCCCGCAATACGGGGCTTTACTTTTGCAGTATCGCTTGCAGCGGCAACTGCAAGCTCCAGCCCTATTTCGCCGACTACCTCGCCGACGTGAAGGATGCCGATGCGATGGTCTTCGACGCCTTCTCGAATCCCGGAGCCGAGATGATCGCCGAGCGGCTGATCCCCTTCATCGCGCGAATCCGTGAGTCCCTGCCCGAGACGCCGCTGATCTTCGTGCAGACGATCTACCGCGAGAGCCGCAACTTCGACCGTGAGAGCGACGAATTCGAGGCCGCCAAGCAGGCGATGGCCCGGCAGCAGATGGCCGAGGCGGTGAAACGCTTCAAGAACGTCTATTTCATCGACAAGGCCGGTCTTACGGGCACCGATCACGTCACCTCGGCCGACGGCACGCACCCCTCGGACCTGGGTTACTGGCGCTGGGCGCAGAACCTGCAACCCGAGCTGCTGAAAGTTCTGAAGAAACACGGCATCCGCTGATCGGGCGGACGATAAGAAAGGGAGGCTTTCCGCGGAAAGCCTCCCTTTTTTGCGTCTGTCGCTGTGGGGCTATTTCATCACCACCTGCGTCTGGCCGATCAGGCGGCCGTCGCTGTAAAGCTGGATCTGGTAGGTTCCGGCCGCGAATCCGGTCGAGTTGTAATAGATGCCCACTTCGAGGTCCTGATTCTGGTAGTCGATCTCACGCATGGCGGAGTAGCTCAGCCGTTCGCCCTCGAATTCGAAGGTCGGCATCGCCTCGGTGGTCAGCACATAGCCGTCGGGCGAGGTGATGCGCACGTAGACGGCCCTGTTGCCCGGCGTGGCCAGTTCGTTGGCCGCGAGCACGAAGTCCACGCGCAGGCGCGAGGCGCTCTTGACCCTCGATACGGGTTTGCTCCGGTCGTTGAGGGCCGCAAGGCGGATGTCGCGGGCGCGGAGCACCGAACCCACCTTGACCTTGTTGTCCAGTTCGGCGGCCTTCTCCTCGGCCATGTCGGCGCGCAGTCTGGCCGACGATATCTCCTTGCGGAATCCGACGTTCTCCTTGATGAGCTGTTTGTTGAGCGTGTTGAGCGAGTCGATCTGCTTCACGTAGCCCTTCATGATGGAGCGCAACGTGCCGACCTCCTTCTCGTACTGCTTGATCTTGGCGAGGTTCCACGAACGCTCCTTCTTGAGGCGCGTCATCAGCGAATCGGCGCGTTCGCGTTCGAAGTTCAGCCCGGCGGAGATCGAGTCGTTCGAGATTTGCAGTTCGTCGTAGTCGGTCATCAGGCGTCCCAGGTCGTTCTGGATCGAATCGCGGTCGGCCTGCAACAGTTCGTTGTCGAGCATCTGTTGGCGGTGGATGCTGAAATAGAGCACCGAGATCGCCACCAGGATCACCGAAAGGATGATGATGACGATGCGGTAGCCGCGGATCGACTTCCCGGCATCGGGCTGCGGGTTCATGTAATCGTCGTCTTCGAATTCCGAAGGGTCGTATCCCTGTCTGTTTTCCATAAAAGTTGAGTTGCTTTTTTCGCTTTCGTTCCGCTAATATACGAAAAAAATTATTTCATCAGGCTCGACACCGGATATTTGAGCCCCTTGTAGCCCGAAATGTAGGCGTTGATGCTGCCGACCTTGACCGGCGATTCGATGTAGAGCGGGATTTTGTTCTCGTCGTCGGAGATCCAGATCGTGAAGATCGTGCCGTCGGTGAACGAATATCCCTCGGTGGTTCCCAGCTGACATTCGAATTTCAGCGTCCGGAAGCGTCCCATGTTGCGGATCTTCTTGTTCTCGCGCCCCAGATAGCGGTAGTGCAGGTGGCGGATGGTGTCTTGCAGGACCATTTGCAGGGTGGCGGGCTCTCCGACGCGGAAATCCTCGGCCGTGGCCGAACGCAGGCTGAAGAACAGCGCGATGGGGTCCATGCTCTCCTGCGTGAGGCGCATCTGCTTTTCGTTGAAGGGATTCTTGCGGCTGCGCCAGCGGGTGTGGATGGTCGAGTCGGGCCAGACGTAGGTGTAATAGCTCTGGAAGGTGTAGTCGCCCTCGCGGATGTCGCTCTCGAAGCGCACGGGGCGCAGCGAGGCGGTGTCGATCCACACCGTGTAGATGTCTTCGAGGTTGAAGAACCAGCGGTAGGTGGGCAGCGTGCGGCCGATGCCTTCTACCTTGTAGCGTGTCTGGCCGTCGGCGTTCTCTTCGGAGGTCTTGACCTCCACGGCGCCGACCTCCGTGTTGGGGAACATCTTGGCCTTGTAGCTCACGCGGTAGAAGAGCTGTTCGCCCGGATGGTAGAGCTGCGCGGCGAGGGGCGAGGCTGCGGCGAGCAGGAGTATGAGGGTCAGGAAACGTTTCATCGGTGGAATTTTACGAGATAAGACAGGGTTGTGTTGACGGTTTGTGATTGGATAACGTTCGTTGGGTGTTCCATATTACGAAATATGTGAAAAATCAATCTCTTCGCGGCCCGAGTAACGCCGTCTCAGGGCTTCGAGCCCCCGGTTGGCGGGATGTGCCAGCGCGGGGTCCGCAGCGAGAATCTCGGCCGCGGCCTCGCGCGAGACGGTGAGTATCTGCACGTCGGCCGTCGGACTGGCGATTTTCAGATCAAATGCCATGCCGCTCTGCATCGTGCCGTTGATGTCGCCCGAGCCCCGCAGTTTGAGGTCGAGTTCCGCGAGCCGGAAGCCGTCGTTGGTCTCGCACATCGCATCGAGCCGCGCCCGCGATTCGCGCGAGAGCTTCTCGCCCGACATCAGGATGCAGTAGGACTGTTCGCCGCCGCGGCCTACGCGCCCGCGCAGCTGGTGGAGCTGCGAGAGCCCGAAGCGTTCGGCCGATTCGATGACCATGACCGTGGCGTTGGGCACATCGACGCCCACCTCGATCACCGATGTCGCCACGAGGATCTGGGCCTCGCCCGACTTGAACTGGCGCATCGACTCCTCCTTGTCGGCGGGCTTCATCTTGCCGTGGCAGATCGCCGCGACGTACTGCGGCAGCGGAAAATCCCGCGAGATGGCTTCGTAGCCGTCCGTGAGGTCCTTGTAGTCCATCGCCTCGGACTCCTTGATGAGCGGGTAGACGACGTAGATCTGCCGGCCCTTGGCGATCTCCTGCCGCATGAACCCGAAGAGTTTCAGCCGTGCGGCGTCCGTGTAGTGGAACGTTTTGATCGGGCGGCGGCCCGGGGGCAGTTCGTCGATCACCGACACGTCGAGGTCGCCGTACATGGTCATGGCCAGCGTGCGGGGGATCGGCGTGGCGGTCATCACGAGGATGTGGGGCGGCTGTTCGTTCTTGGTCCAGAGCCGTGCGCGCTGCTCCACGCCGAAGCGGTGCTGTTCGTCGATGACGACGAATCCCAGGTTGGCGAACCGCACGCGGTCCTCGATCAGCGCATGGGTGCCGATCAGGATGTCCACCTCGCCCGAGGCGATGCCTTCGAGGGCCGTCCGGCGCTCTTTGGCTTTCGACGCGCCGGTCAGGATCGCGGTTTTCACATCCATCCCTTCGAGCATCCGGCAAATCGTGGCGAAGTGCTGGCGGGCGAGTATCTCGGTCGGGGCCATCATGCAGGCCTGATAGCCGTTGTCCACGGCCAGCAGCATCGTCATCAGCGCCACGAGGGTCTTGCCGCTGCCGACATCGCCTTGCAGCAGGCGGTTCATCTGGAATCCCGTCACGGTGTCCTGCCGGATCTCCTTGATGACCCGTTTCTGGGCTCCGGTCAGCGGGAAGGGGAGTTTTTCGTTGTAGAAGGTGTTGAATACGCCTCCGACCTTCGGGAAGAGGAACCCGTTGCTCTTGGCGAGGCGTTCGGTGCGCCGCTGCTGGATGTTGAGCTGCACGCCCAGCAGTTCGTCGAACTTCAGGCGATACTGGGCCTGCCGCAGCAGCTCCTGCGACTGGGGGAAATGGACGTTGTAGATGGCTTCGCGGAGCGGGATCAGCCCGTATTTGGCGCGGACGGCCTCGGGCATCGGGTCCGCGATGCGGTCTTTGGCCAGCGCCCAGGCGTTGCAGATGATCTGATACATGCCCTTCGCGCCCAGCACGTTGCCGAGCTTCTCGGTCGAGGGGTAGATGCCCTGCATGCCGCTCTCGGCCTTGCGCGAAAGGGCCTGTTCCATGGTTTCCAGCTCGGGATGCGCCATCGACAGCTCGCCGCGGTAGAACGACGGACGCCCGAAGACGAGGTATTCGCGGCCGACCTCGATCCGTTTCTCGATCCACTTGACGCCCTGGAACCACACCAGTTCGGCCGATCCCGTGGGGTCCTGAACGAAGGCCGTGAAGCGGCGTTTGCGCCCCGTGCCGGCATAGGCCACGCCCGTCACGCGGGCCCGGAACTGGACGTAGGAGAGTCCTGCCGCATCGGTGATCTCCGAAATGCGGTAGACGCGCGTGCGGTCGATGTAACGGAACGGATAGTGGCTGAGCATGTCGCCCAGCGTGCGGATTCCCAGCTCCCGTTCGAGGAGTTTGGCCCGGGCTTCACCGACGCCCGCTACGAATTTGATATCGTTGTCGAGTATATCCACCGGGGCAAATATAGTGAAAGTCGAGTGCAATGCCAAACTTGTTTGAGCATTGCCGAGACGCATCCTGTATTCTGTGAATATGCGAAAAGTCGGACGCAATACAAATCCGATCGGGCTCTGCCGGGGCGTATTTTCTGTTCCGGAAGGCGCTGCGGGCGCTTATTCCTTCTTTTCGAGCGCCGCATCGACGCCCGAGCGGGAGAAGGTGCCTTCGTACCAACCCTTGCCCTTCCCCGTGCGGTCGGCTTCGGTAAATTCCACGGTCACTTTCTTTTCGGTAAATTCGCCGCCGTTTTCCGGGCCGTCGATGTCGGTGAACGTCAGCGTCGTTTGGCGGAAGGACCACTCCCTGCCCGAAAGCTCGTAGGAGCCGTCGCTTTCCGACGTTACGGGGCCGGCGTCCTGGCTGCCGACCTCGATGCCCTTGACGGGGGCGCCCTCCTTGTCCGTCACTTTGCCCTTGACCTTGTAGTCGAAGTACGGGGCTCCGTACATGTCTACCGTTCTTTTGTTTTCGCAGGCCGTTGCGAACCCCAGCAGCGACGCGGCTGCCAGCAGCAGTTTCTCTTTCATGACGCCGACATTTTGGTTTTTCGAAATATAGCGTTTTTTTCGCGGTTCGCCAAATCCTTGCTATCTTTGCATGCAAATCGGAAAACAGATGAATCTTTCGGAATTCAGGCGCCGCCCGGCGTGCGAAGTGCGCATCGGCGGGGTTACGATCGGCGGGAAACACCCCGTCGCCGTGCAGTCGATGACCAATACCGACACCAACGACACCGCGGCAAGCGTGGCGCAGATCGAACGCATCGACCGTGCCGGGGGGCATATCGTGCGCCTTACGGCGCAGGGCCGCCGCGAGGGCGAGAACCTCGGAAACATCGTCCGGCAGCTGCGTGCCGACGGATTTTCGACGGCCGTGGTCGCCGACATCCATTTCGTTCCCGAGGTCGCGGCCGTCGCCGCGAAATACGTCGATAAGGTGCGCATCAACCCCGGCAACTACCGCACGGACCACGGCGAGTTCGAGGCGCTGATCGAGCAGTGCCGCGAGCGGGGCGTCGCCCTGCGCATCGGCGTCAACCACGGATCGCTGGCGAAGCGTGTCTTCGACGAGTGGGGCGACACGCCGCAGGGGATGGTCGTCTCGGCGATGGAGTTCCTGCGGGTGTGCCGCGAGCGGGATTTCGATCAGGTGGTCGTCTCGATGAAGTCGTCGAACACCCGCGTGATGGTCGCCGCCTACCGCCTGCTGGTCGAGGCGATGGACGCCGAGGATATGCACTATCCGATCCATCTGGGGGTCACCGAGGCCGGGAACGGCATCGAAGGGCGCGTGAAGAGCGCCGTGGGCATCGGGGCGCTGCTGGCCGACGGCATCGGCGACACGATCCGCGTGTCGCTCACCGAAGCTCCCGAGAACGAGATTCCCGTGGCGCAGCTCCTCGCGGAGCATTTCGCCGAACGTCCGGGGCGTTTCGAGGTCCTGCATCCCGAGCGTTACTCCCCGACCGAATACCGCCGCCGTTCGCGGGTGACGGAGCCCGTCGTGCACACCGAGCCGCTGGAGGGCTTCCGCGTGATCGAGGCCGTGTCGGGCAACCCGACGGCCGAACTGCGCGCCGCGATTCTGAATCTCGAGGCGCCCGACGAACCGGTCGTCGTAAAGCGCCGCTATGAAGAGTCCTCCTTGGAGATCCTCGCCGTGAAGGCCGCCGCGGACCTGGGACCCCTGCTGCTCGACGGGCTGGCCGACGGCATCTGGATCGACGCGCCGGGCTTCCCGGAAGATGCGGTCCGCGAAGTCGAGCTGACGATCCTGCAAGCCGCGCGCGTGCGCTTCTCGCATACCGAATACATCGCCTGCCCCTCGTGCGGCCGCACGCTCTACGACATCGAAAAGACCCTCGCCGACATCAAGGCGCGCACGTCGCATCTGAAAAACCTGCGCATCGGCGTCATGGGCTGCATCGTCAACGGCCCCGGCGAGATGGCCGACGCCGACTACGGCTACGTGGGCGCCGGGCCGGGCCGCATCACCCTCTACAAGGGGCGCGAGGTCGTCGAGCGCAACATCCCGCAGGAGGAGGCCCTCGACCGCCTGATCGAATTGATTCGGGCGAACGGCGACTGGCCCGCCTGAGAAGCCGCCCGCCTGAGAAGCCGCCCGCCTAAGAGGCGGGTTTCAGGGGGCGGGCGATTGCTCCGAAACGCTCTCCGTCCGGTTCTGCGCCCGCCTGAGAGGCGGGTTTCAAGGGGCGAAGGAAAGTCATTCCGTTTTCCTCCCGGTTCCGCGCTACGGGCATTTTTAATTTTTAATTCTTAATTTTTAATTGTGTCAACCGTTTTACCCCTCGCATACCTCCCCTCGGTGGAGTATTTCACGCATCTTCTGCGCGGCGACTGCGTCGTGGACCTCGGCGAGCACTTCGTGAAGCGTTCGGAGCGCAACCGGGCCCGGATTCTGGCCGCCGACGGGGTGATGGAACTCACCGTCCACGTCCGCAATGCCAACCGTCCCCGCCAGCCGGTGCGCGACGTGCGCATCGACTACTCCAAACGCTGGCAGCATCAGCATTGGGGCGCGTTGGTCGCCTCCTACAAGTCGTCGCCCTATTTCGACTTCTACGCCGAGCGGTTCGAACCTTTCTACCGCCGGGAGTGGAAATTTCTGGCCGACTACAATCTGGAACTCCTCGACGCGGTGTGCTCGCTGGCGAAGGTTCCGATGCCGGCTCTCTCCGAATCCTATGTCGATGCCGCTCCGGGTGACCTCGACCTGCGGCCCAAACGCAAAGAGGGCCCGGCGTTCGTCGCCGAGCCCTATTTCCAGGTCTTTTCCGAGCGGATGCCCTTCGCTCCTAATTTGTCGTTTGCAGACCTGCTGTTCGCCGAAGGACCTGCGTCCGTTTCGGTTTTAACACGTTGCCGACAAGAATAGTCACGCTGTCGCGCAGCTCTCCCGCCAGGGCTTTCACCTCGACCGTCCCGTGCATGGCCACCGAATCCGTCCGGTACTGGAACGGGGCGTATTCGGTCACGGCCAGCGTATCGCTTCCCGCAATCAACACGGGCTCCCCGGCCGACGAGTAGACGCGGAAAGCCTGCATGTCGTTGTCGCGCAGCCGGCGCCGTTTGTCCACGATGTGCAGCGTCGGTTCCTCCCGGTTCCACATCGCTTTATAGAGGTAATACGCATCCTTGCATTCGCGGCGGTTGAGCGTCACCAGCCCGGCGCCGTTGACCCCGTAGGGGCGGCGCGACGAACCGTAGTCGAACATGTTGTCGATCCAAATTCCCCAGAACAGCGAGTCGTTTTGCAGGTTTTTGGCGTACTCTTCGTGGAAGCGCGTCTGATTCTCTTCGGGCATCCAGTTCGAGCGCGGTTCGGCCTGCGCCGTGTAGCTCTTGTGGCCGATGAATCCGCTGCCGCCGTAACTTACCGCCGAGCGCAGGTGCGACCAGCTCTTTTGCAGCTGATTGCGCCACAGGATCACGTCGTCGGTCGAGCCGCGCTGCCAGCCCACGTCCTGCCGCCAGACGATCAGGTCGGTGATGAAATTGATGCCGCCGTTCTGGTCGCTGCAAGCCACCGTCGGCCGCGAGGGGTCCAAGGCATGGGCCGCGTCGTTGAGCCGCCGGATGTAGGGCGTCACGTCGTCGCCCCGGGGCCAGAGCCGCGAGAAGATGCCCCACATCACCACCGAGGGGTGGTTGATGTTCTGGGCGATGATCTCCTGCATCTGCTCCATGCCGTTCTGCTCGAAAGCCGGCATGGCGTAGTAGGCCATGTCGCCCAGGAACGACGAGCGGTGCAGCGGCGTGTCCACCCAGACCAGCATCCCCTGTTCGTCGCAGCGGTCGTAGAGATACTGCGCATGGGGCATGACCGCCGAACGCAGGGCGTTGGCTCCGAGCGTGCGGATCTGATGCAGGTCGGCGTCGTAATCCTGCGGGGTCAGCGTGCCGCCCGAGAGGGCGTTGTCGTGGTAGAGTGCCACTCCGTGTACGGGGACCCGCACGCCGTTGATCGTCAGCCCGTCGGCCGTGCTGGCGGCTATCGTGCGGAAGCCCGTGCGGACCGTGACGCTGTCGGTCACGGCCTCGTCGCCGATCGTGGTTGTCACGGTGTAGAGCGCCGGCCGGTCGGGGCTCCAGAGCGCGGGATTCTCGATGGTGAAGGGTACGACGACGGGTTTGCCGTCGAGTTTGGCCCGCTGGCGCTTGGTATAGGTGCGGGTGCCGTCAGGACCCGTGATGGCCACGTTCAGCATGCAGGAGTTGTCGCCTTTCGAGGTGATGTGCACCTCGACTTCGCCCTCGGCCTTCTCGGGCGTCACGCTCTGCTGCCGCACGAGCACGCCCTCCGAACCGAGGTAGAGCGGCGATATGGCCGTGCGTTCGGTGAGGATCAGCTCCGCTTCGCGGTAGATGCCGCCGTAGAGGTTCATGTCGGTCGAGGTCGGAAGCACGTCGTCGCGGTAGCTGTTGCTGACCACCACGAGCATGGCGTTGTCGGTTCCGAACCGGACCTTGTCGGTGATCTCGAAGGTGAATGCCGTGGCGCCGCCGCGGTGCGTGCCGACGTAGTTGCCGTTGACGAAGAGGTCGGCCACCGACTGCACGCCGTAGAACTTCACGAACAGGCGTTTCGAGGCCCATTCGGCGGGAATGTACATGCCGTTCTGGTAGTTGCCCGTGGTTTCGAGCCAGTAGCCCTGGGCCAGCGGGTCGGTGTTCCAGCTGTGGGGCAGGGTGACGTGGCGGGCGTTGTCGGAGGTTTTCTCCGACTTGAAGAAAAATCGCCAACCTTCGTTGATCGGAAATACCTCGCGGGCGCGGGCCGTTGCGGCGAGGCCCGTGAGCAGCAGGAGAATCGCTATGTATCGTTTCATGGCAGGCTGTTTTTTAGTGTCCGGGACAAAGATAGTGAAAAGAACGGGGGGCTCCAAAACCGAATTGCATGCGGTGCGGCAAAACGCCCCGACCGATAAAAGTGTCGTTACGACATCAAAGATAATGCAAACGGAGCGTAAAATCAAATCGGATTGTAGTCGGACAGGCTTCGTTTGTGTTCGGCAACGGTTCGGCCGCCGTTCCGGCAGGGGCAAAAAAATGGCGGACCGCGCCTCTTCGGTCCGCCAAAAAGCAGGGGATATATGTGAAACTTGTTAACTAAAAAACAACTCCTTGGGTGTCATCCCCTGCGTGAGTTAGAGGAGGAGTTTCCCGGAACCGTCGGTCCCGGGAAACCGACTCCGGGTGTTATTTCTTGAAGCTGATCTTGATCGTCTTCGTGAACGGCTTCTTCTCGTAGCCCGTCACCTTGCCGGTCTTGTCCTTGACAGGCTCGTAAGCGAAACGATACTTGTAAGTTACGTCGATCGTCGCCGTCGTGGCCGCTACCGACTCGTTGCTGGCCGTTGCCGTGATGACACCGGTCTCCTTGTCGAACGTTACGCCTACGACGGGCAGGTTGTTGGCCCATTTCAGGTCGCTGTATTCGACTTCGCCATTCGTATTCGCGAATTCGTAGCCGTCGGTGGCCGTAGCGAGCGTAGACAGTGCATAGTCGTCTTGGCTCTTCGCGTAGATCGGGTTTTCGAAAATATCCTTGGCGACGGGGATGACCGTGACGGTCGTCTCGCCCTCGTTGTATTCTCCGGGTTCTTTGCCGTCGGCGGACATGGCGAGCACCTTATTCACGATGTCGAACGTAACGTCCTCTTTGCCTGCGGCCGGGAGAATGATCTCGCTGCCCTGGAAGAAGTTCCACGAATCGAAGTCGATCGGGGCTACCAGCGTGATATCGAACTGCTCCGTAGCGCAAAGTTTGTCGTTCTTGTCGAACAGTTCGGCTTTGACCGTGCACGACGGCAGGATGAAGTTCTGCCAGCTCATGCTGCTGCCCGAGATCGACGGCCATTTCGAGGCGTCGCCCTTCGCATAAACGGTTTCGTAGGTCTTATAATCGTCATTAGCGTCTTTTACCAGCGTGTAGACGACTGTCGCACCTGCCGCCTTAGCCTCTGCGGTCATATCGTATGCGCGCTTGAGGTCGATAGCGTCCAGAACGACTGCATCTCCTTTGACTCCGGCATTCAGCTCGATGAACGGATTCTTGCCTGCCGTTCCGGGCTTGAGGTACAGATCGTTGCCCTTGAGCGAGAAGATTTCGTTGGTCAGGGTGTAGGAACCTGTCAGTTTGATCTCGAAGGCTTTGTCGTCGCTGACGATGCTTCCCTTGCCCGTTCCGGTCGGTACGGTGTAGGTGTACGAAGGCTGCTTCTCCCAGTTGATATTCGTTCCGTCGAATGCGAGTTTGAGCGTTGCGCCGTTTTCGAGCGTAACCTCAGCGGGCAGAACGATCGGGTCTGCCTTGTCGTTTCCGGCTACATTTACACCGTCATAGTTCAGCGTCAAGCCATTCAGGAAAGTAGCTACGGCTGCCTTGTCTGCGAAATACTGCTTGTCGAAGAACGTTTCGTTGACTTTCTCGAACGAGATCTCATAGTTGTCACCTGCCTTGGCACCCTCGTTCTTTATCTCGTAGGAGAATGCGGGCAGTCCGTTGAAGGTTACCTTACCGGAGATGTTGACGAACGTTTCGGTGGAGCCTACCTTGGGTGCGGCGGTGAAGGTTGCTTCGCCATTGCCGTTCAGCCACTTGGTTACGGTTACCGTGAGCTGCTGTGCCGATTCGGCGTTCAGCATCTTGACCGGAGCGATCGTTACGGCAGGTACGGCCTGGCCGTCCAGAACCAGTTTGCTATCCTCGGGAAGTTCCGCTACCTCTGCATCGATCGATGCGGGCAACTCATTGAACATTTCCCAGTCCATTGCCTTGTCGGCCGGAACGGTAACCGTGAACGAATAGCTCTTGTCGTCAGTTGCATAGTTTACATATTTCCAGTCGATCACGCCGTTGATCTCCGTCAGCTCGGCGGCCTTGTCGCCTATGACTTTGACCTGCGATTTGATACCGGTGAGCCATGCGACGCTCTTCTTATCGAAAGTAATCGTAAGATCGTCGGTAATTTCGAGTACGTCGCCTACGTTGTCAACGCTCTGTTTTGCAGCGTTTTTGACGGTAATCGGCTTGTTTGCGTTGGCTTTGTCCAGCGGCTTTGCCGGATTGACCGTGAGCTGGGTCTGGTTGGAGAAATCACCGGCGTTACCAGTGTAGGCTGCGTTTTTGTGGGTGTATGCGAATGCCAGTTTTTCGGCAACGCCTGCATCCCACAGATACTTGGCTGCGGCTTCTTCCAGCGAAAGGATCTCTTCGCCGTCCTCGTATGCGAGCTGATAGTCATTCAACAGCGTTATCGTCTCGGTCGAGTTCCATACCAGCGGATATACGGCTGCATTCTCGTAAGCGACGAGTTTGTCTTCTTCACCGGCTTTTGCCAAGATAAAGTTGTCTTTGACGTTTTCCGATGCGCCCGTGGTCGAGATATAGGGAGAAACGATCTCGAAGCCTACGTATTTGTATCCGTTGCCGTCCTCGTTCTTCTTGGCTTCCTGCTTGAGACAGAGGGCCACGGCATAGGTTTTGCCGGCCTTTTCGAGTTCCTTGTAGAGCGCCTCGTCGGCAACAGCCGTGAAGATCAGCTTGCCTTCCTCGGCCTCTACATCGCCTTCGTAGGTGACGGGTGCGGCTTCGGCTGCACGGGTCTTGACCTCTTCGGGAATGAACGAAACTGCGACCTCCCCGTCGTTGATCTGCCCGGCGAGCGTTTCGGCGAGCGCTGCGGGTGCTACGCGGAAAGCGATCTTCACTTTGGGGGAAGAAGCCAGCGGAATGTTGTCGGCTGCTTTGGCGCCAGCGATGTACGAACCGCCGAAGTTTACGTCATAATCGGCTCCGACCTCCGTCGGGACGAATACGATCGACTGGATGCGGCCGGCGAGGTCGTCGATGGCGCTCCAAATGGCCGTGATCTTTTTGTCGTATTCGGCGAATACGGTTGTCAGATCGTTGGCTTTCAGGTATGCGGCGTTGCCGGTCGTGCCGTAGTCGGGACCGTTGTCGGGAATCAGACCGATGATCTTCTCTTTCAACTCCGAGTTGGCGGCGTCGAGGGCGGCGATGGCTGCATCGCTTACCTGACCGGCCCATACGGCCTGATTGCCTGCGATGTACTCGGCCATGTACTGGGAGAAGCCCGAACCGACCATTTCCGAGATGGCCTTGCGGATTCCATCGACTTCTTTGTCGTCGTTGATCGCTTTGACGATCTCCTGTTTGATGGCGGTCAGGTCGGCATCGCTTACGCTCGTGTCGATTTTGCCGATTTCGGTATCGATCAGCTTCTGAACTTCTTTCTGCACCTCCTTCGTCCAGATATTGGCGAGGGTGAACTGTGCCTCGATCAGTTTGTCGATGGCGGCCTGGTCGAGCGTATTGTTGCCGATCAGGTCCAGAATCTCTTTTTCAGTTTTGTAACCGAGCTTTTTTACCTCTTCGACCAGTTTGCTGCTCGCTACGTAGCCGGCCAGTTTGGTATCCAGCTGGGCGTTGGTGACAAATGCCGAGAAATCGACATTCTGCAATTTGTCGGTGATCGCCTGAAGGGCAGAAGCGTCGGCCTTCAGCTCGATTTTGCCTTTCAGGTCGTCGATCTGACCTTTCAGGTCGTTGATGTCGTCGTCGTAATCCTTACAGCCGACGGCACCGAGCAGTGTTCCGGTCAGAAACACTGCCAGAAATTTTCTGAACAAGTTGTTTTTCATAGTACGAAAGATTGAAATAAAGATGTGTTTTGCATGTAATTTTCAATTTGTTACTCATTTGCGACGCTCGATGTTGGTATCATATATGATACGCATGGTGCAAATATATATATAAAAATTTGCACAGCAAAATTTTTGTTCAAATTTTTAGAATGCGAATGGATTATCAAGACGAGATCCGCTATATCTCTACGAGGATCAAGGAGTTGAGGAAGGAACGCAGTCTGACCGTACAGGAGTTGGCATACCGCTGCGACATGGAAAGATCCAACTTGAGCCGTATCGAGGCGGGAAGGACCAATCTGACCGTAAGAACCATGTGCGTCATCTGTAACGCACTGAATGTTACCCTGCGCGACGTGATACGCTGAGGACCGACACCTATATTTATATATTCACGTATACTTGTCTCCAAATCGTCCTTTGTATGCTTTTTTTGGGCTGTTTCGGTAAAATGTGTATCTTTACGGACACAAATTGAACGCTGTTTTTGAACGCTGTTGATCTGATCGTCTGCCTCGTGCTGGCGCTGGCCGTCTGGAACGGGTGGCGTCAGGGCTTCATTTTGCAGGTATGCTCCCTGGCGGGCATCGTCGCGGGCATCTGGCTCGCGGCGCAGTTCGGCACGCAGGCCGGCGAATGGCTGCGGCTGGAGCCCGGCTTTGCCGCCGCGGGCGGATTCGTCGCGGTGCTTGTCGCGGTCATCCTCGTCGTGGCGATCGCCGGGCGGCTGGTGCGCAAACTGTTCCATTTCGCGGGATTCGGCATCGCCGACACGCTGCTGGGCATCGCGGTTTCGGTGCTGAAATACCTGCTCGTGCTGAGCGTTCTCTTTTCGGCGTTCGACGATCTGAACGAGGATTACACCCTCGCGGGTCCGGAAACGATCGAAAAATCGAAGAGCTACAAATCGGTCATGCACCTTTCGGAGGCCGTGTTCCCCTTCCTGGAGTGGGTCGGCGGGCAGGTGCCGGGGCCGGATGAAAATACCCCGTCCGATGGAGAGTAGATTTACGGCCACCGTGGTCCGGGCGACCGGCAGTTGGTACGACGTGCTGCACGACGGCGCCATGCTGCGCTGCCGCATCCGGGGCAAACTGCGTCTGAAAGGCGTGCGGTCAACCAATCCCGTGGTCGTGGGCGACGAGGCGGTGTGCGAGGCCGACGGCGGCGACTGCGTGATCGTGGACATCGTGCCGCGCCGCAACTACGTGATCCGCCGAGCTTCGAACCTCTCCAAGGAGTCGCACATCATCGCCGCCAACGTCGATCAGGCGTTGCTGATGGTGACGTTGCGTTCGCCCGAGACGCCCAAGGAGTTCGCGGACCGTTTTCTGGTGACCTGCGAGGCTTATAAGGTTCCGGCTGCGATTCTGCTTTCGAAGATCGACTTGCAGGACGCGGAGGCCGTCGCGGAGTTCCGCGCGGTGTACGAAGGGGCCGGTTACCGCGTGCTGGAGGTCTCCGCGAAGGAGGGGCGCGGCGTGGAGGAGGTCCGGGAACTGCTGGCGGGGCGCACGACGCTCGTGTCGGGCAACTCGGGCGTCGGGAAATCGACGCTGATTCAGACCATCGACCCCTCGCTGGACATCCGCACCGGGGAGATCTCCGACAGCCACCACAAGGGCCGCCACACGACAACTTTCTCGACGATGTACCCCCTGGCCGAAGGCGGGGCGGTGATCGACACGCCGGGAATCAAGGGGTTCGGACTGCTGGACATCGACGACGCCGAACTCTGGCACTACTTCCCGGAGATGATGCGCGTGGCTCCGGGCTGCCGCTTCTACAACTGCACGCACACCCACGAACCGGGCTGCGCGGTGGTCGAAGCGGTCAAGGCGGGTGAGATCGCGTGGTCGCGCTACGAAAGCTATCTGAAAATCCTCGACGACGATGAAAAATACCGCAAATAACGCTTTGCCGGATTTCGGCCCCGAGTCGGGCCCCTGCGGGAAGCGCATCGCCTGCCTCCGGGAGTTCATGACGCCCGAGCGCTACGACGTGCTGCGGAAGACGGTTGGCATGCGGACCCGCTACATGACCGTGCTGGCCGAGAACATGTACCACGGGCAGAACGCCGCGGCGCTGATCCGCCATTGCGAGGCGTTCGGGGTGCAGGAGATGCACACTGTCGAAACCTTGTGCTCCTTCGAGCCGAATCCCGACATCGCACGCGGCGCCGAGCGGTGGATCGACGTTCGGCAGCACCCTTCGACGGCGGAGGCCATCGTCGCGCTCCGCGGGGCGGGTTACCGCATCGTGGCCACCACGCCCCACCGCGAGGACGTGACGCCCGAGACTTTCGATGTCGCCCGGGGGCCTTTCGCATTGGTTTTCGGCACGGAGCACGCGGGGATTTCCGACGAGGTGATCGCCTCGGCCGACGAATTCCTGCGCATCCCGATGTGCGGCATGGTCGAGAGCCTGAACGTCTCGGCGTCGGCGGCCATCCTGATCTACATGCTTTCGGAGCGTGTCCGCCGTTCGGTCGATGGCTGGCAGCTGCCGCCCGCCGCGCAGGCCGAAGTGCTCGACGGCTGGATGCGCGGCAGCGTGAAGGACGCCGGGGCGATACTTGCAAGAAAATTCGGAGAAAATGGCTGATATTCTGCGTAAACAATTTCTGGCCCACGTGGCCCAGACCTCGCCGTCGCCGATGTTGGTGGAGGTCGCGCGCGCCGAGGGTTCGTTTTTCTACACCCCCGGCGGGAAACGCTATTACGATCTGGTGGCGGGCGTGTCGGTGAGCAACGTCGGTCACGCGAATCCCGCCGTGGTGCGGGCCGTGCAGGAGCAGGCCGCGCGCTATATGCACGTGATGGTCTACGGCGAGCTGGTCGAGACCCCGCAGGTGGAGTACGCCGCGAAGATCGTGTCGCTGCTGCCCGCGCCGCTCGAAAGCGTCTATTTCGTCAATTCGGGCGCCGAGGCGGTCGAGGGGGCTCTCAAACTGGCCAAACGCTATACCGGACGTACCGAGATGATCTCCATGCGCCGTGCCTACCACGGTTCGACGCACGGGGCGATGAGCATGATGGGCGCTCCCGAGGGCGAGGAGTGGAAAGGGGCGTTCCGGCCCCTGCTGCCCGACGTGCAGGCCATCTCGTTCAACGATTTCGACGACCTGAAGCGCATCACGCGTCGCACGGCCTGCGTGCTTGCCGAACCCGTGCAGGGCGAGGCGGGCGTCCGGCCTCCCCGGCCGGGGTATCTGGAGGCGCTGCGCCGGCGTTGCGACGAAGTGGGGGCGCTGCTGATCTTCGACGAGATTCAGACCGGCATGGGCCGCACGGGCGAACTGTTCGCCATGCTCAAATACGGCGTCACGCCCGACATCGTCTGTCTGGCCAAAGCCCTCGGCGGCGGCATGCCGCTCGGGGCGTTCGTTTCGAGCCGCGAAATTATGGGCACCTTGCAGGAGAATCCCGTGCTGGGGCATATCACCACCTTCGGCGGCCATCCGGTCTGCTGTGCGGCCGGTCTGGCGGCGCTGAACTACCTGCTGGACAACGGGGTGGTTGCGACCGTCGAGGCGAAGGGCGCCCTGTACGAGTCGCTGCTCGCCGACCATCCCGCCGTGCGGGAGATCCGCCGTTCGGGACTGCTGCTGGCCGTCGAGCTGGGCGAACCGGCGAAGCTCTATCGCATCATGGAACTGTTCAAGGAGGCGGGCATCCTGAGCGACTGGTTCCTGTTCTGCGACACGGCGTTCCGCATCTCGCCGCCGCTCACGATCTCCGACGAAGAGGTCCGCGAAAGCGCGGCGATCATCCGGGATTGTCTGGATCGGGTCTGAAAAAGGGAGGTTCGCAACCTCCCTTTTTTCTATGCCTCTTCGGCGAATGCTTTTAAGCGGGCGATCTCCTCGCCCCAGCGCGTTTCGTCCGGGGTTTCGAGAATCAGCGGAATGCCGTCGAACCGTTCGTCGCGGGCAATGTAGCGGAAACACTCCATGCCGATCATCCCTTCGCCCAGCGGCATGTGGCGGTCAACGCGGCTGCCCAGTATCTTCATCGCGTCGTTCAGGTGCATCCCCTTCAGATAGCCGAATCCCACGACACGTTCCAGTTCGGCGAACGTCGCGTCGCACGCCTCGGCGGTCCGCAGATCGTATCCCGCGGCGAAGGCGTGGCAGGTGTCGATGCAGACACCCACGCGCGATTTGTCCTCCACGCGGTCGATCAGATAGCGGAGGTGTTCGAACCGGAATCCGAGGTTCGACCCCTGCCCGGCGGTGTTCTCGATCACGGCCGTCACCCCGCGGGTCTTGTCGAGGGCGATGTTGATCGACTCGGCGATCCGGTCGAGGCTCTCCTCCTCGGTGATTTTTTGCAGGTGGCTGCCGGGATGGAAGTTCAGACGGTCGAGTCCCAGCAGTTCGCAGCGCTGCATTTCGTCGAGAAACGCTGCGCGCGATTTCTCCAGCGCCTCTTTCTCGGGATGTCCGAGGTTGATGAGGTACGAGTCGTGGGGCAGTATCTGTTCCGGCCGGTAGCCGTAGGTGTCGCACGCCTTGCGGAAAGCGTCTATCTCTCCGGCGGTGAGAGGCTTGGCCACCCATTGACGCTGGTTCTTGGTGAAGAGCGCGAAAGCCGTGGCTCCTATTGCGTGCGCATTGGCGGGGGCGTTGTCCGTACCTCCCGAGGCGCTTACGTGTGCTCCGAAATATTTCATAATTCGTTCTTTCAGTTTATCTTTCAGACAAAGTTAAGGATTTTATAAATAAATTCATAAATTTGTACATTGAAAATCAATAGAATCGCTTCGCTATGAAACATCTTTTCCCGATCTTCGCACTGGCGGCCTTTCTGCTCGCATCCGTTCCGGCTTCGGCTCAGATTTCGATCGACGAGGTCAATGCCGAGCAGCAGAGCGTGACTTTCCAGGATAAGCTGAAGTCCACCTCCGTCGATGTCGATTATTTCAACCTGGCCCGTTACAAGGCTGAGCGCGCCGCTATCCGCAAGGAGCGCAACTACCTCGAATTCGGCGGCGGCCTGCAAGGAACGCTGACCTCCTACAACGATCCGTGGATTTCGGTTTCGGGCGGTGATAACTCCATCGCACTGGTGGCGACATTCAACCTGCGCCACGTCTTCAAGAAGAACCTCTTTTCCATCGAGACCAAGTTCAATGCCAAGCTGGGTTATAACCGCATGAAGGTCGAAACGCAGCGCATAGGGCCCGACGGTCAGCCTATGGTCGATGAAAGCGGGAACAAGATCATGGACAGCGAGGGTGTGTGGTTCAAGAATCAGGACGAGTTGGTTATCTGGGTGAACCCTGCCTTCGAGATGGCCAAGAACTGGTCCTACGGTTCGATCATACAGTTCCGCAGCCAGTTCGTCAACGGTTATAAATCGCGTTCCGAGCAGGAGAAAAAGCACCTCAAGAGTAAGTTCATGACTCCGGGTTATCTCGACATCTCGCTGGGTATCACCTACAAAAGTCCCGAGAAGAAATTCCCCATTACGGTCAACATGTCTCCGCTCGCCCTGAACGCCACCTTCGCCGAAAGCGACTGGATTCGTATGCGACAGGTCGATGGCGACGGCAAAGAGATCAAGCCGGCCTATCCCTATGGTATCGAGGACCCCGACAAGACCTCGAAATACGAAGGCGGTTCGTCGATCGAGATCGGCTTCGACCGGACTTTCGGCAAGACGGGTTACCTGCGCTACCGTACCACGATCTTTTCTTTTTACGGCTGGATCACCGACATCGGCCAGAGGAACAAGATCAGCGATTACAGCAAGTATCTGGAGGCTTTCGAGAAGTGGAATGCGGGAGACAAGAATATCAAGGACAAACCCCGCCTGCCGATCCATCCTACGGTGCGTTGGGAAAATACGCTCGACATCAAGGCGACGAAATATCTCTCCACGACGTTGAGTTTCCAGTTGTATTATAACAGAGCGCAGAATGTCGATGTGCAGACACGGACCCTGCTGAGCGTCGGTCTGACATATACCTTTAAGAACAAATAATGTATAAGAATTCGAAACGCACCGTCCTTTTCCCGCTGCTGCTGGCCGCGGGGGTGGTCCTGGGCCTCGTGCTGGGACAGTATCTGGGACGCAATTCCACCACTTCGCAGCTCAAGGGCATGCTCAGCCGCATGGCGTTGCCCACGAACAAGCTGACCTATACGCTGTCGCTGATCGAGAATCAGTATGTCGATTCCGTGTCGATGGACTCCCTCGCCGAGCATGTCATTCCGCTGCTGGTCAAGGAGCTCGACCCCCATTCGGTCTACATCCCCGCTTCGGAGATGCAGGCGCTGAACGAACCTCTCGAAGGGGAGTTCGACGGTATCGGCGTGGTCTTCAACATGGCTACCGACACGGTGATCGTGCTGAACGTCATTCCGCAGGGCCCCAGCGACAAGGCCGGCATCAAGGCCGGCGACCGGATCATCGAGATCGGCGATTCGGTGGTCGCCGGGCGCAAGATTCCCCAGAACAACGTCGTGAAGATGTTGCGCGGACCGCGCGGTACGACGGTGCACCTGGGCATCGGGCGGCAGGGCATCTCCGGACTGGTGCCGATCGACGTTGAGCGCGGCGTGATCCCGATCCGGAGCATCGAATCGGCCTTCCGCATCGCCGACGGCGTGGGTTATGTCAAGCTGGGGCAGTTCGCCCGGACGACTTACGACGAGTTCCGCAGGGCGCTGGCCTCGCTGCGCGCCGAGGGGGTCACGAAGCTGATCTTCGACCTCCGGGGCAATTCGGGCGGATTCCTCGACCAGGCGATCGCCGTGGCCAACGAGTTCCTGCACAAGGGGCAGCTGATCGTCTACACCGAAGACCGCCGCCACGAACAGCTCCGGGAATACGCCGACGGCAACGGCTCGGCGCAGGACATGGAGGTCGTGGTGCTGATCGACGAGGGGAGCGCTTCGTCGAGTGAAATTCTCGCCGGAGCGTTGCAGGACAACGACCGTGGTACGATTGTTGGGCGTCGTTCGTTCGGCAAGGGACTCGTCCAGCGTCAGATTCCGTACAGCGACGGATCGGCCCTGCGGCTGACCACGGCGCGTTACTACACGCCTACCGGCCGCTCGATCCAGAAGCCCTATACGATCGGCGACGACGAGAGCTACGAGGAGGATATTTGGAACCGGTATAAGAACAACGAGTTTTTCTCGGCCGACAGCATCCATTTCGCCGATTCGCTGAAACGGACGACGCCGGGCGGAAAAGTGGTTTACGGAGGCGGAGGCATCATGCCCGATGTCTTCATTCCGGCCGATACGACCGATGTGACGAAATATTTCATCGAGGTGTCGGGTCGCAACATCCTCTACCGCTATACGATCGAGTATGCCGACCGGCACCGCGAGGCGCTCAACGCCGTGCAGACCATCGGCGATTTGCAGGCGCTGCTCGACAGCGACAAGACCCTTGTTGACGATTTCGTCCGTTATGCCGCCCGCAAGGGCGTTGCGCCGCGCTACGGCGACATCGCCCGCTCGCGCCGGCTGATCGAGGCCCAGCTCCGGGCCTACATCGGCCGCAATACGAAGCTGGAGGACAACGGGTTTTATGCGAACATCTATCCCGTGGACAAAGTGATCGTGCGTGCCGTCGGGATATTAAAGGAGGATAAGAATGATTAAGAAGCTGATTGGTATTATCGTAGCCGTTGCGGTGATCGTCATCATCGTCGTGGCGGCTGTCCGGCGCGACAATTTCCGGTCGATGGTGTTGCGCGACGAAATGTTGAACGGTGTCCGGCCGACGGAGGAGCCTTCCCGCCTGATTTCGCCTGCCGAACTCGACGTTCCGGCCGAACCTGTTCCGGACGCCGGGGCGGTCGATTCGCTGACCGTGGAGGTTACGGATTCGATCTGACGTTTCTCCGTCTCCTATGCGAAGCCGGCAGCCCTCGGAAGGGTCGCCGGCTTTTCGTACGTAGGGGCGGTTCACTCCGTGAGGAGGGCTTCGTAGACCTCCGCCAGGCGGTTTCGGAGGTGTTTCACCGCATAATGCTTGCGCGAGAGCAGAGTCGCCACGGGGATTCCGGTGTCCTCGGCGAGCTCCCGGAAGGTGAATCCCTCCATTTCGGTCAGTTCGAACACGTCGCGCTGGGCGGCGGGCAGTTCGCCGAGAGCCTTTTCGACCTCCTCCCAGACCAATGTCCGCAGGTATTCCATTTCGGGAGAACTCTCCTCGTCGGCCAGCAGGGCCGTGATTTCGCTGACGAATCCGCTTTCGTCGTCCTGCCCGCGCATCTGCGGCATCCGTTCTTCGCGGCGTTTGCGGCTGTGGTCGATGATGCGGTTGCGGGCCGCGCGGAAGAGCCAGGCCGCGACCTGCGTCACCGGATTCAGCGCATCGGTCTGTACGAAGCGCATGAACACGTCCTGCAAAATATCTTCGGCCTCTTTGCGCGAGGGGATGCGCCGGGCGATGAAGGCTCCCAGCTGACGGCGGTATTTCCCGAATACTTCGGCGGGGTTATTTTTCGGGGCATTCATCCGTGGGGTTTTCTTCCCGGTACGAACGGATTCTTTGACGGATGAATGCGCGGCGTTCCTCGTGCGACATGCCGTGCATCGCCCGGTGGATGTGGCGGTGTTCGTGCCAGCCGGAATGTCCCAGGTGCCCGAAGAACAGATGGGCGAGCGCCAGCAGCCCTAACATCTGCCAGTAGCCGACCGGTTTCCAGCCGAATATGTCGGGAATCAGGGTGTTCCACAGCCACATGGCTGCGCCGACGGCCGCCGCGAGCAGGGCGATTCCTCCGATTGCATGGAGAACGAATGTAAGATTGCGTTTCATGGTTTGTTGTTGTTGTTTAGAAATTCCGGGATTTGTAAATGGCAGAATATCAGGTGGAACAATACCAGCAGCCCGAATATTTTCCAGTAGTTGACCGCCTGCCATGCTTCGGGGTCCGACGACCACGGCAGCGCGAACGCCAGGGCAAGAACGATGGGCAACGCTCCTCGCAGAATGTGTTTCGGGGCGGTTTTGCGGGGTTCGATCTTGCGGATGACGATGGCTTTGTTGCGGCAGGAGCGTTCGCAGGCGCGGCATCCCGCGCAGCGTGCGGCGTCGGCGACTTGCACGAAGCGGCATTGTCCGTTGTCGGCCAGGCGGAGGACTCCGCGGCGGCATGCTTCGACACAGCGTCCGCATCCCGTGCAGTCGTAGGTGCGGAGTACGATTTCGGTGTTTTTCATCTTCGATAGGTTTCTATCTGTGCAGACGACCGGGCACGGAAAATATTTTAGGCAAGGCAAAAAATTCCCCGGAATGTTCCGGGGAATAGCGTTCTGAATCGTGTTGCGGTCCGCTAATAGTACTTGATTTCCTTGCCTTCGATAGCCGAAAGGAGATTGTTGGCGGCCGAGGAGGCGCCGATGCGGAACAGGTCCGTCGTGAGCCACTCCTTACCGAGGATCTCCTCGACGATGGTGTAGTAGAGCGCAGCGTCTTCGGGCGTGCGGACACCGCCCGCGGCCTTGAATCCGACCTTGCGGCCCGTCTTTTCGAAATAGTCCTTGATGGCCTGGCACATCACCACGGCGGCTTCGGGGGTTGCGGCCACGTCGATCTTGCCCGTCGAGGTCTTCACGAAATCGGCTCCGGCCAGCATCGACAGCAGCGAAGCCTTGCGGATCAGTTCGGGGGTTTTCAGCGCACCCGACTCGATGATCACCTTCAGCACCACATCCTCGTCCATCTCCGTGCGGATCACCTCCACCTCGTTGGCCGCTTCGTCGTACTCGCCCGTGAGCATGCGGCCCACGTTCAGCACGATGTCCACTTCGTCGGCGCCGTTTTCCACGGCCATCGCCACTTCGAGGGCCTTCACTTCGAGGAACGTTTGCGCTGCGGGGAATCCGCCCGCGACGCTCGTGATCTTCATCGGCGTACCGTCCACGGCCAGCCCCACGGTCTCCACGAATGCGGGGTAGATGCAGATCGACGCCACGTTGGGGATATGCGGATATTTCTGGTAAAACTCCACGGTCTTGCGGGCGAACTCCGTGACGGAGGTCACCGAATCGTTGCACGACAGCGTCGTGATGTCGATGGCCGAATAGCAGAATTTATAGACTTCGGTATTGTGGTTGCGTGCCCGGGCGACCTGACGGATGCGGGCGACTTCGGTGTCTACCTGTTCGGCGCTCCATGCCGGAGCGTATTCATTCAGATGGTTGGCGTATTCCATACGATCTTGTTTTTTACAAAATTAGAAAAATTATTCGATCCCGCGTCGCTTCCGGACCAATTATTTTACGAACGGGCCCGCTTTCGCATTTGTTGTCCGCTCCTTCCGGCGCCGATGCAAAAAAAGAGCCTGAACCGTTCCGGTCCAGGCTCTTTTTATCGGTTCGTGCTGAAATTATTTCTGCAACGGCTTCAGGTTGATGTCCTTGGCAGCCTTCTGAGCCAGAGCGGGGTTCTTCGAAACGGCGCTCTTCAGCTGAGCCTCTGCGGTCTTGAGGTCGCCTTCCTTCGTAGCGATTACGGCACGCAGGTAGTCGGCGTCGGCCGAGTTGTCCTTGGCGATGGCCTTCTTGGCACCGGCCAGGTCGTTCGACTGAACCAAGGCGATAGCCTCGTTGTAGCCCTTGAGCCCTTTGGCGGCAGCCTTGTAGTCACCCTCGGCGGCAGCCAGGGCAGCCTTGGCCTGAGCGTCGGCGGCAGCAGCGTACTTCTTGGCCTCTGCGGTGTTGTTGTTGGCCAGGTTAGCCAGCAGCAGGTTCTTGTTGAGCTCCTTCGACGAATCCAGCTTGGCAGCCTTCTCGAACGATTTCAGGGCAGCGGCCTTGTCGCCGGCCTGCGTCTGAGCCACGCCGAGGTTGTTCCATACGCGGGCGTCGTTGAATTTCTTCGAAGCGGCGGTCAGGATGGCTACCTGCTCGTCGGCGTTCTTGGCCAGCTCCTGAGCGGCATAGAGATACTGCTCGACGGTCAGCTCGCCGCCGTTGCGGTAAGCGGCCATGATTTCAGCGTCGGTCAGACCCTGGAGGTCGGTGCTGTTGACGATCTGCGAACGGCGCAGCTCGGGAAGCACCTCTTTCTTCAGCTCCTCGAATACCGTTGACATGTTCTTGATCTCGGTCTCACGCTCTGCGGGCGAGTTGTAGAGGCTCAGCACCTGAAGAATGAGGTTCTTGTCCTTGATGTTCGACTTCTCGACCAGCTCCTTGAAGCCGTCCCAGTCCTCGCCGTAGGCAGCGGCGTCGATATCCAGACCTGCGTCTTTCAGCAGTTTGGCTACGACTTTCTTACCCGACTCGCTGCGGGCCTGCGAGAGTTTGTCGTTGAACTTCACCGGACCGTCGGGCGAAGCATAGCCCTTGACGGCGATGTTCTGCGTGGCACGGTCGTTCGTGAGGTTCTTGTCCACGTTCTCCTTGAATGCGCCGAGGTTGGCGTTCTTCTCGTTCTTCTTGGTCACTACCGACGAGTTGATCGCATAGAGCAGGTCGGTCTTGTCAACCACCGTGGTCACCTTCTTGTAGTCGTTGGCCATCTGATCCATCAGGTCGCCGTACTTGAGGTCCTTTTGCAGGGTGTTCAGACCGTAAGCGACCGTCAGACCGAATTCCTTGGCGATGGCGGCCTTGGCAGCGGCGTCGTTGCCGGCCAGCACGGCAGCCTCCTCCTTGGTGGGGATGGCTCCGGTGTTCAGGTTAACGAGCACGAACTCCTTGGCCTTGCCTTTCGGGCACTTGATCTCGGCGCGGAGCTGCAATGCGCACTGGTCCATGCGGGGATCGTAGGGGAACTCCACGTGCTGCGTGAAGTTGCCGCCGTTGATTTTGTCTACGACAGCGTAGTTCTCGTCAACTTTCGAACCCTGATAGTATTTGGTGGCGCCGGCCACTTCGCCGCCCTCGAATACGATGACGGGGGTAACCTTGATGATCGCCTTCTTGTTGAAGTACTCGACGGGGAAAGTGACATTGATGTCGGCGGCGACGATGCCGTTGTTCAGCGTGAGAATCTCGGGGGTAACCGTCAGTTTGACATCGTCCCGGTTCTTGGCCATCTTCTTGAAGCAATTACAGCTCGAAAATGCCAGGGCGGCAGCTACGAGCACAATGCTCAATTTCATTAAGTTTTTCATAATAGGGTAAATTAATGTGTTTATTTTTAATGTTTGCCTCTTGTCTGTCTCGCTTCCTCCCGGTTTTCGGAAACATTCCGTCTCTTTTCTGCCGGAGGAACAGCGCAAATATAGAAAACTCTCGCTAATTATGCAATATTCCGGACGGAAAAAAACGACGCATTTCCGTCCGAAATATCCACATTGACAGTCGTTTTAGTCCTCCTTGTGCTCATGGCGCTCCCGACGTTCCCCGCGGTCGCGGCGTTCGCCGCGCTCTCCGCGTTCGGGACGCGGGCGGCGTTCCCGCTCCACATAGCCTTCGGGCTTGGGAAGCAGCGCCTTGCGCGACAGCTTGAGTTTGTTGGTCTTGGGGTCTACGCCGATCAGCTTGACATCGATCTCGTCACCCTCTTTCAGACCGGTTTCCTCCATGGTCTCGAAACGCTTGTAGTCGATCTCCGAGATGTGGAGCAGGGCATCCTTGCCGGGCATGATCTCGACGAAGGCGCCGAACGCCACGATCGAACGGATTTTGCCGTGGTACGTCTCGCCCACCTCGGGAATGGCCACGATCGCCTTGATGCGCGCCAGAGCGCCGTCGAGAGCCGCCTTGTCGATGCCGAAGATATCGACATAGCCCAGATTGTTGTTCTCGGTGATGGTGATGGTGGTGTTCGTGGTCTTCTGGATGTCCTGGATGACCTTTCCGCCCGGGCCGATCACCGAACCGATCATATCCTGCGGGATGGTGATCTGTACGATGCGCGGTACGCAGGGCTTGTAGTCTGCGCGCGGCTCGGCGATGCACTCGGTGAGTTTGCCGAGGATGTGCATGCGGCCTTTGCGGGCCTGCTCCAATGCGGCGGCCAGCACCTCGTAGGAGAGTCCGTCCACCTTGATGTCCATCTGCGTGGCGGTGATGCCGTCCTTGGTGCCCGTCACCTTGAAGTCCATGTCGCCCAGGTGGTCTTCATCGCCCAGAATGTCCGACAGCACGGCCCACTTGCCGGTCTCGGAGTCGGAGATCAGACCCATGGCGATGCCCGACACGGGTTTCTTGATCTTCACGCCGGCGTCCATCAGCGCGAGGGTTCCGGCGCAGACCGTCGCCATCGACGACGAGCCGTTCGACTCAAGGATGTCCGACACGACGCGCACGGCGTAGGGGTTTTCGTCGCCCAGCGGGATCATCGGCTTCAGGGCGCGCCATGCCAGGTGGCCGTGGCCGATCTCGCGGCGGCTCAGACCGCGTGCGGCCTTGGCCTCGCCCGTCGAGAAAGGCGGGAAGTTATAGTGGAGCACGAATTGCTCGGTGCCCTGCACGAGCACTTCGTCCTTGACCTTCTCGTCGAGTTTCGTGCCGAGCGTCACGGTCGTGAGCGACTGGGTTTCGCCGCGGGTGAAGATCGCCGAGCCGTGGGCTGCGGGCAGGTAGCCCACCTCGCACCAGATCGGGCGGATCTCGTCGGTCTTGCGGCCGTCGAGGCGCTTGCCCTCGTCGAGGATCATGTTGCGCATGGCCTTCTTCTGCACGTCGTCGTGGAAATATTTGTGGATCAGCGGGGCCTTCTCCACGAGCTCCTCCTCCGAGTAGCGGGCCGCGAACTCGGCTTCGAGGGCGTTGAACTTGTCCTCGCGCTCGTGCTTCATCGTGCCGCTCGTGGCGATGGCGTAAGCCTTGTCGTAGAGCTCCTTGATGATCGTCTGGCGAAGCTCCTCGTCGTTGACCTCGTGGCAGTAGGTGCGCTTCACGTCCTTGCCCAGCTCCTTCGAAAGCTCGATCTGTACGGCGCAGTGCTTCTTGATCTCCTCGTGCGCGAACTTGATGGCGCCGAGCATGACCTCTTCCGAAACCTCCTTCATCTCGCCCTCGACCATCAGGATATTGTCGATCGTACCTCCGACCATGATGTCGAGGTCTACCTTCTCCATGTCCGAGTAGTTGGGGTTGATGACGTACTCACCGTCGATGCGGGCCACGCGGACCTCCGAGATGGGGCCGCCGAACGGGATGTCCGACACGGCCAGCGCGGCCGATGCGGCCAGTCCGGCCAGTGCGTCGGGCTGAATGTCCTTGTCGGCCGAGATGAGGGTGACCGTCACATAGACTTCGGCGTGGTAGTCTGCGGGGAACAGGGGGCGGAGCGCGCGGTCGATCAGCCGTGCGACGAGGATTTCGCTGTCGTTGGCGCGGCCTTCGCGCTTCATGAAGCCGCCGGGATAGCGGCCTATGGAGGCGTACTTCTCCTTGTACTCTACCTGCAAGGGCATGAAATCGGTGTCGGGTTTTGCATCCTTGGCGGCCACCACGGTGCCGAGGAGCATCGTGTCGCCCATCTTGACGACGACCGAGCCGTCGGCCTGCTTGGCCAGTTTGCCCGTTTCGATCTCGATCTGGCGTCCGTCGGCCAGCGCGATCGTTTTGCGGACTGCGTTGTACAGCTTCTTTTCTTCCATAAAAATAAACCTATAATGTTTTTCGAATTGTTTTTTCACAATGAAAATGAAGGCAACCCCTCTCGGGAATTGCCTTCATTTCTTCCTCGGGACTACTTGCGGAGATTGAGTGTCTTGACGATTGCGCGGTAGCGCTCGATATCGACCTCCTTGAGGTACTCCAGCAACTGGCGGCGCTTACCTACCAGACGCAGCAGTGCGCGCTGGGTTCCGAAGTCGTGCTTGTTGCTTTTGAGGTGGTTCGTAAGGTGGCTGATACGGTAGGAAAACAACGCGATCTGACTCTCGGGCGAACCCGTGTCGGTGTTAGACTTGCCGTACTGGCCGAAAAGCTCCTGCTTTTTCTCAGCTGTTAAATAAGCCATCGTGTAAAATTATTTTTACGTTCCACTCTACGACGCATCCCCCTTACCGTGGATAACGCCAGAGCGTTCCGCAAAGGTACTAATAAATTAAGAATTAAGAATTAAAAATGAAAAATTATTTATCTTTTCGGCCGGAAAACTTACGATATACTCCGGAAAATCGTACTTTTGTGGCTAAACGAGTGGAAATTATGTTGAAAAAGGGTATCTGCGGAGTCTTGGCCGCACTTGTCGCGGCCGCTTTCTGGAGCTGCGGGCGGCGTCCCGCCTACGTCTCGGTGGACGGGGTGATGCTGGGTACGACGCTGCACGTCGCGGCCGACGTGCGGGGCGTCTCGCCGCAGGAGCTTTACGCCGCGGTCATGGAGCTCGACCGCGAGGCCAAGGCGTCGATGTCGATCTACGACCCCGCGTCGCTGTTGAGCCGTCTGAACCGCAACGAAACCGACAGCGTTGACAGTCATATCGCCTTCAACCTCCGTTTGGCCGACAGCATCGGTTCGCTGAGCGGCGGCCGCTACGACGTGACCGTCAAACCGCTGGTCGAGGCGTGGGGATTCGCCGGGAAGGAGCGCGTCGAGCGCCCGAACGTCGATTCGATCCTCGAATTCGTGGGGCGGGAGAAGGTGCGCATCGAGGCGGGGCGGCTGGTGAAGGACGATCCCCGCGTGCAGCTCGATTTCAATTCCGTGGCCAAAGGCTACGTCGTCGATCTGCTGGCGGCGCTGGTCGAAAAATACGGCGCCGAGAATTATATCGTCGATGTCGGCGGCGAGGTCCGCTGCCGGGGCGTCAACCCCCGGGGCGATGCGTGGCGCATCGGCATCGAAACCCCTTTCGACGGCAACATGACCAACGGCGAGTATCTTCAGAAACGGGTGCGGATGCACGACGGCGGGCTGGCCACCTCGGGCAACTACCGCCGTTTCTACCTCGATGCCGAGGGGAACAAGATCGCCCACACGATCGACCCCCGCACGGGATGCAGCGCCGTTTCGCGCCTGTTGTCGGTGACGGTCGCGGCTCCGACCTGCGCCGAGGCCGACGCCCTGGGGACCATGTTCCTGGCGATGGGCGCCGACGATGCGCTGGCCGCGGCGGCCGCCATGCCGGAGGCGAAGGTCTATTTCATCCTCGCGGGCGACGGCGACGAATACGAGGAGTATGTTTCGCCGGCTATGGAAGCGTTGATCCTGCAATAACGAGATATAATGAAACAAGCTGTATTTCTCTACAACACGCAGTCGGGCAAAGGGAAGATCGCCCGCAACGTCGAGGGCATCTGTACGGTGTTCCGGGCCTACGGATACGAGATCGAACCCCGGCTGATCGACTTTTCGGCCAATCCCTTCGACGGCTGCGAAACGATCGACCTGATGGTCGTGGCGGGCGGCGACGGCACGGTCAACTACGTGGTCAACGCCATGAAGCGCAAGGGGCTGGACATTCCCGTCGGGGTGATCCCCGCGGGCACGGCCAACGATTTCGCCGGGGCGCTGGGCATGTCGCGCGAACCGCTCGAAGCGGCGCGGCAGATCGCTTCGGGAAGCATCGACCGGGTCGATGCGGGGTGTGTGAACGGGCTTTGGTTCGTCAATATCTTCTCGTTCGGCCTCTTCACGACCACCTCGCAGCGCACGCCCGACGCGCGCAAACACAAGATAGGCAAACTGGCTTACATCATCGAGGGGGCCAAGGAGATCCGTTCGATGCACGCCGTGCCGCTGGAGATCGAGGCCGATGGCGAACGCTTCGACCTGCGGTCGCTGATGGTGCTGATTTTCAACGGCGAGACCGCGGGCGGCTTCCGTCTGGCGCGCCGTTCGTCGATCAAGGACGGACTTTTCGACTGCATCCTGCTGGAAAAGAAGAACTTCTTCCGCTCGACGATGGCCATGTGCCGTTATCTGGCGGGCGGAAACCCGAAGATCGTCCGCCATCTGCGGGCCCGGACGATCGACATCCGTTCGACGATCGACGAGCCGACGGATGTCGATGGGCAGAAGGGCGCCGGATTTCCGCTGCACATCGAGTGCATCGCCGGAGGTCTGCGCATCATGTGCGCAAAACAGCAATAAGGAATCGCTGCGGGCGGAGGGTTCGGAGAGGGCTTTGTGAAATATTTTTCCGACTCTTTTTGGGGGCGGTGTTGCGATTTCGGACCGTTTTTGTTACTTTTGTCGGAAAAATTACGACGATATGGCGGATATTGGCAAAACGACACGCGGCGGCGGGCGTGAAAACCTGCGGAAAGTCTCCATCTCCCGGCTCAAAAAGGAGATGAGCGATGTCTTTTACCTTTCGGACGATCTGGTCATCTCCGCACTCACGGCCGACAAGAACACCACGGCCGACTATCCGACCTCGATCGACGGTTTCACGGCCATCATCATGATGGCGGGCGAGGCCACGGTGTCGATCGACATGCAGAACTACAACGTCAAGCCCAACACCATCGTCTTTTTCAACCCCGATTCGATCATCCGCACGGTCAAATGTTCGTCGAACGCCGCGGCTTACCTGCTGGCTTTCTCGAAGTCGTTCGTCAACGAGATCCAGATCGACCTTTCGACCTCGCTGCCGGTCTACATGCGTTTCGGCAAGGCTCCGGTGCTGGAGGTGACGCCGCAGGACGTGGATGAAATCCGCCAGCTGTTCCAGCTTATCAAGACCATGCTCCGCAGCGACAAGGAGCGCTACCGCCACGAGATCATCCGCACGCTTTTCACCACGGCGTTCTACATCATCACCGAGATCAACCAGCGCGAGCAGCCCGGCGAGATCAAACAGGGTCGCTGCGAGGTGCTGTTCGACGAGTTCATGTCGCTTCTCCAGCAGTACAACAAACGTGAGCGCAACGTGAGCTTCTACGCCAAGCAGCTCAATATCACGCCCAAATACCTCTCTTCGGTGGTGAAGGAGGTGAGCGGCAAGACCGCCGCGCGGTGGATCGACGAATCGGTGATCCTCGAAGCCAAGGCCCTGCTCAAATACTCGGGCATGAGCATTCAGGAGATCGCCTACCACCTGAATTTCTCGACCCAGTCCTTCTTCGGCAAATATTTCAAACAGCATACGGGCACTTCGCCCTCGCGTTACAAACGCAAAGGCTGACATGCCATGAAACGGCTGTTTCTGCTCTGCTGCTGCCTCGCGGCGGCCGTGCCGTTTTCGGCCCGCGGCGAATCCCTCGAACGGGCCCTCCGCGCTGTGACCGACTCGGTGCGGGCAACGGTGGGTGTCGCTGTGGTGTTCGGCGACGGCGATACGCTTGCGGTGAACGGCGGACGCTGCTATCCCATGTTGAGCGTCTGCAAGTTCCATCAGGCGCTGGCCGTGCTCGACCGCCTCGACCGCCGCGGCCTTCCCCTCACGACACGCATTCCGGTCCGCCGTCCCGATCTGCTTCCCGGTACGTGGTCGCCGCTGCGCGAAGCCTGCCCCGGGGGCGGCCGGTTCACCGTGGCGGAACTGCTGACGTACAGCGTCGCGCAGAGCGACAACAACGTCTGCGACGTGCTGTTCCGCTTTCTGGGCGGGACGGAGGTCGTGGACCGCTACATCGCCGGACTGGGCATCGGCGAAACCGTGATCGTCGCCGACGAGGAGACGATGCACCGCCGCACGGACAACCAGTATCTTAACCGGACCACGCCGCTGGCCGCCGTGCGGCTGCTCGAACTTTTCCGCCGCGGGGAACTCCTCTCCGCCGCATACGGGGATTTCCTGCTCGAAACGATGTTCGCCACGGAAACCGGGCCCGACAAACTCCGGGGGCTGCTGCCTGCGGATGTCGCCGTGGCGCACAAGACCGGCAGTTCGGACCGCGACGGGCGCGGGGTGAAGATCGCCGACAACGACATCGGCATCGTCCGCCTGCCCGACGGGCGCAGCTATTCGATCGCGGTTTTCGTCATGGATTCCCGCGAGGACGACCGGACCAACGCCGCCGTCATCGCCCGCATTTCGCGGCTCGTCTACGATTACGCCGCCCGGCGATAATGAAAAACTCCTCCGCAGAGGGGCTTTTCATGCGCTATTTCAACGCCTCGACCACCTGCCGGATCATCGCCGGGATGGCGTGTTCCTCCTGCGCGGTGAAGAAATTGCCGTCGATTTCGAACGGGGCGTCCGTCGCCACGGGTCCCGTCACGGCGGCCTTGGCCAGCGGATGCACGGCGACACGCCGTCCGGCGGCGACGCCCGCGAATCCGAACATCATCCCCGCGGCGCAGTGGCCGATCATCGGTTTGCCCGTCTCCCCGAAGGTTTTCAGCACCTCCATCAGGTCTTTGTTCCAGGGCTCGCCGGCATGCTGTGCGAAGACCGGCACGGCGTCGCCGCAGGCGAACACCAGGGCGTCGTACTCGGCTTCGTGGCCTTTGAGGTTGGCGATCACGTCGTCCGCCGTCAGGCCGATGCCCGAGTTGGTGCGGATCTCGCGGCTCTCGGCCACGGCGAACACGGTGCAGGGAATCTTGTTCTCGAAAAACGTCTCCAGATACTGGAACAGGCCCATCCCGTTCACGGGATTCACGGCCACGACAGCTGCTCTTTTTGCCATGATTGCAATTCGTTTAGTGATACGATGGTTATTTTCGGTAAGTTTGTTATCTTTGCATACAAAGATAGGGCGAATCGCCTGCAAAAACAAGAACGCACTTAAAAATGAGTAGGTTACACGCGTGTAACCATTGCTGAATACCAAACGGATGGAAACGGAAAAAAGTTTTCGGAATTTTACGCCCACGGGCCGTTGTCCCGTCCGGGATGTCCTGAGCCGGCTGGGGGACAAGTGGTCGATGCTGGTGCTGCTGACGCTGCACGCCAACGGCGTGATGCGTTTCAGCGAGATCCACCGCACGCTGGGCGACATTTCGCACCGCATGCTGACCGTCACCCTGCGGACGCTCGAAACCGACGGGATGATCCGCCGCAAAGTCTATGCCGAGGTGCCTCCGCGGGTGGAGTATGACCTTACGGAGCGCGGCGGGAGCCTGCTTCCGCATATTTTCGGACTGGTGGAGTGGGCGCAGGACAATATGGAGGCCATTCTCGGCGCCCGCCGGAAATCCTGAGCGGCATCCGCCGGGCACGGAGCCTTTCGGCGCGCATGTCCGGCCCGAACCGAAAAACGGGTCCCCGCCGGGGACCCGTTTCGTCATCGTCTGCGACGCACTCAGGCGCGCTTCTTCGCCGTCTTGGCCTCGATGGCCTTGTCCAGCTCGATGCTGAAATCCGAGAGGACGTTCATGTAGTTGATGAAGGCGTCGTAGGCCGAGTCGTAGGGATTGAAATAGGAGTGCACGTCGCCGTCCGACAGCCACTTGGTGGCCATGTAGTAGAAGTGGTCGGAGGTCTGCATGAAACTCCACACGTAGTCGAAATCGGGGTTTTTCAGTGTCGTGACCTTCTCTTTCAGGGCGTAGAGCTTCGAGAACGCCTCGTTCTGCAACTCGTTGCCCAGCCATGCCGTCACGTCGCGCTCCTCGTCGGCCCACGACATCACGTGCGGGCAGTGGAGCACGGCCACCGGCTGGTATTTCTTCGCCGCTTCGGTCACCGTGGCGAATTCCAGTCCGCTTTTCTTGGCCAGAACCGCTTTGGGAAGCGCGCGCATGAATTCGAAGATGCCCGTGTCGGCGGTCTGGTGTTCGCCGAAGGTCTCGTAGTCCATGAACAGGTTCACCACCTCGCCCGGCGTCTCGTCCGAAGAGAGCCATTGCACGTATTTGTCCACCGTCAGCGGCCACTGGTCCCAGCTTTTGTTCGAGAAGCGGAACGCGATGTCGTCCGAGAGCTTGTAGTTGCGCAGCAGCAGGCGCAGCTTCTGGTCGATGGCGTTGGCATAGACGTAGTTGGGCGACTTCCAGCCCAGCACGTGCTTGGCGCCCTCGGCCAGCATCGTGCGGAAGCCCATGCCGGCCACCATCTCGCCGATCTCGTCCGAATAGATCAGCTCCGTGTTGCGGAACGCCGTGGGCTTCACCCCGAACTCCTTCTTGATGAGGGCGGTGTGCAGTTTGACCTGCTCCCGGAAATCCTCTTTCGAAGCCAGCGAGGCCAGCGAGTGCGAATAGGTTTCGGCCAGGAACTCCACGCATCCCGTCGCCGCCAGCTCCTTGAACGAGTCGAGGACTTCGGGGGCGAACGCACGGAACTGCTCGACGGCGATGCCCGTGATCGAGAACGAGCAGCGGAACCTGCCCTTGTTCTCTTTGATGAGTTTCAGCAGCAGGGCGTTCATCGGCAGGTAGCACTGGCGGGCCACCTTCTGCATGATCGAGCGGTTCAGGAGGTCATCCAGATAGTTATGGTCTTTGCCCATGTTGAAGAAACGGTATTTCTTCAGACGCCAGGGCTGGTGTACCTGAAAATAGATGCAAACGGTTTTCATGGCGATACTATTTTGATTGTTTCTCATTCTCTTCGATCACGGCCTCGTAAACCGTCTTGATCTTTGCCGCAGCGTCGTTCCATTTGATATTGGTGACCTCTTCGAGCCCCTTCGAGGCGAACATGCCCGAGAGGGCGGGGTATTTGATCAGTCCGTAGATGGCGTCCGCGAGGGCGTCCACGTCCCAGTAATCGACTTTCACGGCGTAGTCCAGCACCTCGGCCACGCCGCTCTGCTTCGAGATGATGACCGGAACGTTCGACCGCATCGCTTCGAGGGGCGAGATGCCGAAGGGCTCCGACACCGAAGGCATCACGTATACGTCCGACAGCTGGAACATCTTGTGCACATCCTCTCCGCGGAGGAATCCCGTAAAGTGGAACCGGTCGGCGATGCCGAGCCGCGCCACGCGGCGGATGACATGGTTCATCATGTCGCCCGAGCCGGCCATCACGAAGCGCACGTCGGGCACGCGCTTCAGCACCTTGGCGGCGGCCTCCACGAAATAGTCGGGCCCCTTCTGATAGGTGATGCGTCCCAGGAAGGTCACGATCTTGTCCTTGACGCCCCGTTCGGGCACTTTGCCGCTGTTCTCGGCGAAGCGCACGGCGTTGTGCACCGTCACGACCTTGTCGGCCGGGACTCCGTAGCGGTTGATGACGATGTTGCGCGTGAGGTTCGACACGGCGATCACCCGGTCGGCGGCGTGCATGCCAGCGCGTTCGATGGCGTAGACCTGCGTGTTGACGTTCTCGCCCGAACGGTCGTATTCCGTGGCGTGCATGTGCACCACGAGCGGTTTTCCGGAGACGCGCTTGGCGGCGATGCCCGCATAGTAGGTGAGCCAGTCGTGGGCGTGGATCACGTCGAACTGCCCTTCCAGATCCTTGGCCACCTGCGCGGCGACCACGGCATAGCGGGCGACCTCCTCCATGAGGTTGGCGCCGTACTTGCCCGAAAAGGTGTAGCGTTGTTTCCAGGCGTCGGTCGTTGACCAGGTCCGCTCTCCCGACTTGACATATTTCTCGTGATAGACCTCGTACTCCTCCGGCGAGATGTAGGGAACCATGTTCGAGTCGATGTGGATGAACGACATCTTTTCCAGAATGTCGTCCGCACCGCTTCCCGTCGAACCGTACATGGCTTCCACGTCGCTGGCGTTCAGCACGTGCGTGAAGCGCTGGTCCTCGTCGCCGTAGGCGTGCGGGACGACGAACGTGACGTTGACGCCGTTGCGTGCCAGTCCGCGGGTCATTCCGTAGCAGGCCGTTCCCAGTCCGCCCGCAATGTGGGGCGGAAACTCCCATCCGAACATTAATACTCTCATACCGTTATTCCTTGTTTTTTACTTATTCATCGTTTTCACGCATCCCGAGGCTTCCGATTCACGGCTCGCGGCCGTGTTTGCAAGTCCGACTCTTTTCTGAATCCCCGCCGTGGCGGAGACCTCCTGTCGGCACGACGCTGTTTTATCTCTTGGCGGTCGCTTTTTTCGCTGCGGGCTTCGCCGCTTTTGCGGCGGACGCCTTCTTGCCGGCGCTTTTTCCGGCCTTCGCACTCTTCGCCGCCGGTTTTTTCACGGCTTTCTCCGCCTTCCGGGGCTTCTCTTCCGGCCGCCGGCGCCGGATCATGCCGTAGATGTCCAGCACGGCCGCCACGCTCCACGCCTGCGAAATGGCTCCGCGGGGTGAGAACGGGGGATCGGCGTCGAACAGCTCTCCGATCGAACCGATGCCGTAGGTCTGGATGTCCTCCTCGAAGTTGGCCAGCATCTCTTCGGCCTGCGGCAGGAACGAATCGCCGTTGACATCGAAGCAGGCCCGCACGTAGAACGACAGCAGCCACGGCCATACCGAGCCGTTCTTGCCGGCGAAATCGCGTTCGGCGGGCGTACCCTCCTGCGAACCCTTGTAGAGCGGGTTGCGGGGCGAGAGCGTCCGCAGCCCCTTGGGGGTCAGGAGGTGTTGGCTCACGGTGCGGATCACCTCCAGCTGGGTCTGCTCGTCGATCATCTTGTAGGGGAGTCCGCAGGCGAGGATCATGTTCGGGCGGATCTCCTTCGAAGTCCCTTCGCAGCCGATGCAGTCGGCCAGATAGCCCTCCGGCAGACGGAACAGTTCGTTGAACGACGCCGCGGTCCGTTCGGGCAGCGACTCCCAGGTTTTCACGAACTTCTTGTCGCCGTGTTCGCCCGCCAGCCGCAGCGTGTAGCGCACGGCGTTGTACCACAGGGCGTTGACCTCGACCTGATAGCCGTTGCGCGGGGTGACGGGCACTCCGTCGATCACCGAGTTCATCCACGTCAGGGGCACGCGCTCCGACGAGGCCCATACGAGCCCGTTCTCGTTGAGCAGCACCCGTCCCGCGACACCTTGCTTATAGGCTTCCAGCACCCGTTTCATCGCCTCGCCGTAGCGTTCCCAGACGGCCTTGGCGCCGATCTGCTCTTCGAGCCGCTGCAACGTCCAGAAGAACCACAGCGGAGCGTCCGCAGCCACGGCCGCCGAGGCGTCCCCGGCGAACATGCCGTCCTGCATGGTGCGCACCTCGTAGTCGAGGGCGTCGATGCAGTCCTCCTTGTGGTCCTGCTCCAAGGTGATGCCGGGCAGCGAGACGAAGGTCTGGCGCCCCGAAACCCCGTGCCACGGGTAACCCGATATGACCTCCGTGCGGTTGCCCGGACGGCGGATCAGGAACTGCCGCGCCGAGTGTTCGAGGCAGCTGATGAAGTCGATCTTGTGCGTGCGGCGGGCGATGGAGCCTTCGAAGAGCTCTTCGATGGTCTTCGTCGAGCCCATCTCGTCGAGCGACGCCGAGAAGATGATGCTCTCGCCCTTTTTGAGCTCGGTTTCGAAATAGCCCGTCGTCAGCAGGTCTTCGTGCCCCTCGTAGCCGCGGGCGATGTCCTGCTGGTATTCGAAATTGTAGTACCAGTCGGGCGCCGGCACGAACTCCGTGCCGGGTTTGCTCGTCTGGAGGTAGAGCCACGGGAACGAACCGTAGAGGCGGCATTTCACGCCGTTGACCGCCGGATAGGAGCGTCCGTCGGCGGCCATGTTGGCGCGGGTCAGCGCGTGTTTGTCGCGGAAGGCCAGGAACGGGCGCAGTCTCAGACGCGTTTCGGAGTGGGCGTCCACGAGCGTGTAACGGATCATCAGCTGCGTACGCTTGTGAATCCAGAGCATCTCCTTCTTGAGGATGACGCCGCCCACGCGGTAGGTGATCGTGGGGGTCGGCGTGTACTCGAAGTCGGTGATGTACTTGTGGCCGCGGGGTTCGTAGACTCCCGGGAAGCGGTGCAGCGCCAGATTGAACGTCTGGTCGTGCTGGATCACCGTCTCGTCGAGCGACGAGAGCAGGACGTAGGTCCGGCCGCTGTCGTCGATCGGCGCCACTATCAGTCCGTGGTAGCGGCGGGTGTTGCAGCAGACGATGGTCGTGCTCATGTATCCGCCGATGCGGTCCGTTGCGAGCATCTCGCGCTGGAGCGAGTACTCCAGGTTGCCCAATTCGCTTTTGTCGAAAGTAAGTGCTGACATATCGCTGTAAAATGCTGTTCGTCCTTATAAAGATATTGAAATTTTCAGAATATTGCAATCCTGCGACTGAAAATCGACATCTTTTTTATCCGTTTCCTTTCGGAAGCCTATGCCCATTTCACCAATGCAAAATCCATGCGATGCGGAAGATGCGGATTGCAGGGATAGATGCGCAGCGCCACGTCGAACGTGCCCGTCTCGTCGGGCGTGTAGTCCAACGCATAGGTCACCAGATTGTTGTCGGTCCGGGTTCGTTCGAGCCGGATCGTACGGACGACGTTGACGCCCTGTCCGCCGACGATCTGGCGGGCGATGACCATCTCCACGCCGATGTCCTCCGGACGGAGGTTGGCGATGTCCACCGTCACCGAGAAGCGGTACTTCTCGCCGACGCAGACGGCCTCCTTGTCGATCTTCACGCGCTCCACGTCCACCGCGCGGACCTGGTCCCAGGCCGCCGAGACCTTGCGCTTCCAGGCCGCGATCTCGCGGGCCAGCAGGCAGGAGTCGGCGCTCAGCTTGCGCTTGCGGGCCGCCAGCTTGTCGTAGAAACGCTCCTCGTAGTCGATCAGCATGCGGTTGGTCGTGAAGTTCGAGGCGATGTCCGCCACGCATTTCTTGACCGAGGCCACCCATTCGTGGGGGATGTTGTCCGTGCCGCGGGCGTAGTATTTCGGGGCGATCTGCTCCTCGATGGTGTTGTAGATCATCTCGGCGTCGAGTTCGTCCTGGAAGTGCTGGTCGGTGAACGTGCGCTCCATGGGCAGCATCCATCCGGCGCCCTCCTTGTAGCCCTCGACCCACCAGCCGTCGAGCACCGAGAACTGCATCACGCCGTTCATCACGCACTTTTCGCCCGAGGTTCCCGAAGCCTCCAGCGGCCGCGTCGGGGTGTTCAGCCAGACATCGACGCCCTGCACCATGCGGCGCGCCAGCTCCATGTCGTAGTTTTGCAGGAAGATGATCTTGCCCACGAACTGCGGCATGGCGGCCACCTCGACGATGCGTTTGATGAGGTCCTGCCCCGGTTTGTCGTTGGGGTGGGCCTTGCCGGCGAAGATGAACTGCACGGGGCGCTCCTTGTTGTTGACGATCGCCGCCAGCCGGTCGAGGTTCGTGAAGAGCAGGTAGGCGCGCTTGTAGGTGGCGAAGCGGCGCGCGAAACCGATGGTCAGCACGTCGGGCTTGATGCCCTCGATGATCTGGAGCATCTGGCGCGGCGAATCGAGACGCACCTGCGTGGGATCGCTGTAACGCCGGCGGATGTGCTTGATGAGCTTGTTCTTGAGCTTCATGCGCTCCTCCCACAGTTCGCCGTCGGGGATGTCGTGCACCTTCTGCCAGGCCGGGATGTCGTAGACATGGCCTTCGAATCCGTCGGCGAAATAGCGGGCGTAGAGACGCCGCAGCGACGTGGCGATCCACGTCGGGAAGTGCACGCCGTTGGTGACATAGCCGATGTGGAGCTCGTTCTTGAAGTAACCCGGCCACATGTTGCCCAGAATGTCCTTCGACACCTCGCCGTGGAGCCACGACACGCCGTTGACCTCCTGCGAGAGGTTGCAGGCCAGCACCGACATCGAGAATTTCTCGTTGGGGTCGTTGGGATTGGTCTTGCCCAGGTTGATGTACTGCTCCCAGGTGATGCCCAGCACGTCGGGATAGTGCGACATGTACTGGCGGATCATCGACTCGGGGAATGCGTCGTGGCCGGCCGGCACGGGGGTGTGCGTCGTGAAGAGCGACGACGAGCGCACCACCTCCAGCGCCTCGGAGAACGAGAGCTTGCGGTGGTTCACCAGATCGCGGATGCGCTCCACGCCGATGAAGGCGGCGTGCCCCTCGTTGCAGTGGTACACCTCGTGTTTGACGCCCACCTTGCGCAGGGCTCGGATGCCGCCGATGCCCAGCAGGATCTCCTGTTTGAGCCGGTTCTCCCAGTCGCCTCCGTAGAGGTAGTGGGTGATCTGGCGGTCCTCTTCGAGGTTGTCCTCGATGTCGGCGTCGAGCAGGTAGAGGTCCGTGCGGCCCACCTGGCATTTCCAGATGCGCGCCGAGAGCGTGCGGCCCGGGAATGCGACGGTGACCGTCATCCAGTTGCCGGCCTCGTCGCGCACGGGCGAGATCGGGAGTTTATAGAAGTTCTGCGCCTCGTAGGTCGCCTCCTGCGCCCCCTGCGCCGAGAGTTTCTGCGTGAAGTAGCCGTAGCGGTAGAGCAGGCCCACGGCGGCCATCGGGACGTTCTTGTCCGAAGCCTCCTTGAGGTAGTCGCCGGCCAGAATGCCCAGGCCGCCCGAGTAGATTTTCAGCGACGAATGCAGGCCGTATTCCATCGAGAAGTAGGAGATCGTCGTGGTCTTCGGGTCGGGCTTCTCGTTCATGTAGTCGCGGAACTGCGTGTGCACGGCATCGAGCATGGCGAGGAAGTTCGAGTCCTTTTCGAGCTGTTTCAGGCGTTCGACGCTCAGCGCGTCGAGGAATGCGATCGGGTTGCGCTCGCATTCGGCCCACAGCACGGGGTCGATCCCTTCGAACAGGTCGCGGGCGCCGGGGTTCCAGCACCACCAGAGGTTGCGCGACAGCTCTTCGAGGGCGTGCAGCCGCTTGGGCAGCGTCTTATCGACCATCATGCGGTTCCAGACGGGCTTCTCGACGAAAAGCTGCTGGCGCACGAAGTTGATCTGCTCGGTCTTGGCGCCTCCGTCGTCCAGCACGGCGCGGTTGGTGCGCACGATCGAACTCTCGACCGCTTCGGAATAAGCCTGCTCGTAGGCGGCGAAGAGGTGTTCCCAGAGCGCCGTCGTCGAAATCTCGTAGGCCGAGGTGCGCATCTCGTTCACGTGCTTCTCGTCCAGCAGGCTGAAGCGCAGCAGGGTTTCGGCGACCTTCTGTTCGACCTCCCGGTCGTTGTAGTCGTCGCGGCGGACGACTTCCACGCCGGCGTGTTCGCGGTGTTTGTCCACCCAGAGCCCGAATCCCGCCAGCGTCGTGGTGACGGTCGGCACCGAGAAGGCCACCGATTCCAGCGGGGTGTAGCCCCACGGCTCGTAGTAGGAGGGGAAGACCGTGAGGTCCATGCCCACCAGCAGTTCGTAATAGTCCTTGTTGAAGATGCCGTCGGCCTTGTTGAGGTACGTCGGCACGAAGATCACCTTCACCTTCGATTCGGGACGGGTCAGGACCGAGTCCTTGAGGGCGTTGACGATCGGGTCCCAGGCCGGATTTTCGAGGTAGTGGGTCGTGTATTTGTACTGGCTCCCGTCGATGGGGTTCGACGCATCGGCCAGATGGGCCTGCAAGTCTGCGCGCGGACCGCGGTTGCCCGCGGGTACGGTGATGTAGGCCAGCACCTCGCGCCGGAGTTTGTCCGACTCCGCGAGCTGTTTGAGCGATTCGATGAAGATGTCGATGCCCTTGTTGCGGAACTCGTAGCGGCCGCTGGTGCCGACGATCAGCGGGTCGCCCGCGAACTTCTCGCCCAGGCAGGCTTCGGCCACCGCGATCATCGCCTTGCGGGCCTCGTCGCGCTTGGCGTAGTACTCCTCGCCGGTCCACACGAAGTCGTTTTCGAAGCCGTTGGGCGTCACGCCGTCCGGCTCGCGGCCCAGCAGGTATTTGCATTCGTTGGCCGTGATGTCGCTCACCGTGAGGAAGGCGTCGTGGTATGCGGCGGCCATCTTCTCGATCGAATGTTTGGCCGTGACGTTGAACCGCCGGGCCAGTTCGTCGGCGTTGAATTTCGTAAGGTCGTTGTAGAGCGGCAGTCGGTTGCCGGCGATGCAGCGGCCCATGACCGTGGCGTGGGTGGTGAACACCGTGGCCACGTAGGGGGCGCGGTTGCGCAGGTAGAGGCCGCCGGCGGCGGTCATCCATTCGTGGAAATGCGCGGCGGCCTTGTCGGTCGGGGCGCAGAAGGTCTCGACGTAGGAGGCGATCACCACGCCCGCGGCCCAGCCGAAGAGCACCGGCTCGATGTAGTCCCACTGTCCCGAGATCGAGTCCACGTGATACGACTCCCAGAGGCTTTTGAGGATCTCGTCCTTGCGGGGGATCAGCGACGAGAAATCGACCAGCACCGCCGTCGGTTCGCCCTTGATCTTCCAGCGGCCGACGCGCACGCGGACGCCCTCGTTGTAAAGTTTCTGGCGCCATGCCTTCAACAGCGCGGGGTCCTCCTCGAACTCGGGGTTCACGCCCTCGTGCGAGAGGTCGGGGCCGAGCAGGATGTAGCGGTCTGCGAATTTGCGGGTCACGGTCTGTGCCTTGGTCGAGATGACGGTGTGTATGCCGCCGACTTTGTTGCATACCTCCCAACTTACTTCGAACAGGAAGTCGGGGGAGTGTTTTGCATTGCTCATATACTGTGTTTGTTTGTAATTTTTTCGGGACGGAGTCGGATTCGAAATCCGGCTGCAAAGGTAACGCTTATATTTCTATAAAACAATCCGAAGCCATATTTACTAAAAAAATTTAATAATAACTTAACATTTCTGTTTCACCCGGTTGCGGGGCCGTTACGTTTCGAAAAGCGCCTCGATCACCGCATCGGAAACCAGCATCCGGGCCGCCGGCACGGCCATCCGTTCGCCGGAAACGACGAGCGCTCCGGCCCGTATCCAGGGCGCCGCGCCGCGCTGCATCCGCGCCGTGCGTTCCGGACCGAAAAGAGCCTCCGTTTCCGCCAGGCCGATGCCTTCCGCCGTGCGCAGCCGCGTCATCACATATTCGTTGAAGCGGTCGCGGTCGGTCAGCGTTTCGGTTTCCGCGGCGGCTCCCGCAAGGTAGTCTTCCACGGAGCTGACGTTCCAATGGCGTTCCCGCCCGTCGAACGAATGGGCTGCCGGACCGATGCCGAGATACTTCGCGCCGTGCCAGTACGAGGCGTTGTGGCGCGCCCGGAACCCCGGCAGGGCGAAGTTCGAGACCTCGTAATGTTCGAAGCCCGCCCCGGTCAGCGTTTCGTGCACCAGGGCGTATTCCGCTTCGCTGACCGCCTCGTCCACCGGGGCGAACTCCCCGCGGGCGGCACGCCGTCCGAAAGCCGTATCGGGTTCTATGGTCAAATGGTATGCCGAAATGTGCTGCACGTTCAGTCCGAGCGCCGTGTCGAGCGTGCGGCGCAGCGAATCGCCGCCGAATCCCGGCACCCCGAAGATCAGGTCCACAGTGATGTTTCCATAACCTTCGGCTTGTGCACTCCGGACCGCCTGAAGGGCCTGTGCGGCGTCGTGGCGGCGGTTCATCAGTTTCAGGCATGCGTCGTCGAACGACTGTACGCCGATCGAGAGGCGGTCGATGCCCGCCCGGCGCAATGCCGCGAGGTATTCGGGCGTCAGGTCGTCGGGGTTGGCTTCGAGGGTGGTCTCCTCCGCCGCGGAGCAGTCGAACAGCTCTCCCGCATGATCCAGCAGCCCGGCGATGGTTCCGGGCGGGCAGAGCGACGGCGTTCCTCCGCCGAAATAGCGGGTGCGGACGGCTTCGCCGCCGAGATATTCGCGCTGCGCCTCCAGTTCGCGGTGCATGGCTGCCGCGAGCTCCTCCATGCGTCCCAGTCCGACGCTTTTGTAGAAATCGCAGTAGGCGCAGATGCGTTTGCAGAAGGGTATGTGGAAATAGAGTCCGGCCATACTATAAAGATATGAAAAATAACGGAAGGTACCAAAACCGGATTGTGCTTCGTCCGCAAATTCGCCGGGCAGAACGGTCCGGAGAATTTCCGGCAGCTTGTTTGCAGGGAGTGTTCTGCGGTGCGGAATGCGCTTCCGGCGGGTTTCGGGAAACCGGGATACGCCGTTATGAATGAAGCGTATAGCGCGGCGGGAAAAAATAATAAAAATTTTTTGTAATTTCGGCTGTTATTTTTTTCACAATTCTGAAAGTTTTTCTACCTTTGTGCCGTTGGAGTCCGGAGAGTCCGGACGATAACATGAGGTTGAGAAGTGGATTTTAATCAAAAATAATTGCACTATGGACAAAATGGATTTGAAGAAGTACGGGATCACCGGTGTGACCGAGATCGTGTACAATCCCTCCTACGACGAGCTGTTCCGTGAGGAGACCAAGAAGGGCCTGCGCGGCTACGAGAAGGGTCAGCTGACCGAGACCGGTGCCGTGAACGTGATGACCGGCGTCTACACCGGCCGTTCGCCCAAGGACAAGTTCTTCGTCATGGACGAGACCACCAAGGATACGATCTGGTGGACTTCCGACGAGTATAAGAACGACAACAAGCCCGTCACGAAGGCTGCCTGGAAAGAGCTGAAGAAGATCGCTTCGCAGGAGCTGTCGGGCAAGAAACTCTACGTCGTCGATACGTTCTGCGGCGCCAACGAGAACTCGCGTCTGAAAATCCGCTTCATCATGGAGGTGGCCTGGCAGGCTCACTTCGTGAAGAACATGTTCATCCGTCCGACGGACGAGGAGCTGGAGAAGTACGGCGAGCCCGATTTCGTGGTGCTCAACGCTTCGAAGGCCAAGGTGAAGAACTACAAGAAACTGGGTCTGAACTCGGAGACGGCCGTTGTCTTCAACCTCACCGAGAAGATGCAGGTCATCATCAACACCTGGTACGGCGGTGAGATGAAGAAGGGTATGTTCTCCTACATGAACTACCTGCTGCCGCTGAAGGGCATGGCTTCGATGCACTGCTCGGCCAACACCAACGCCAAGGGCGAGACGGCCATCTTCTTCGGTCTGTCGGGTACCGGCAAGACCACGCTTTCGACCGACCCGAAGCGCGAGCTGATCGGCGACGACGAGCACGGATGGGACGACGACGGCGTGTTCAACTTCGAGGGCGGCTGCTACGCCAAGGTCATCAACCTCTCGAAGGAGAACGAGCCCGACATCTGGAACGCCATCCGCCGCAACGCCCTGCTGGAGAACGTGACGGTGGACAAGAAGGGCAAGATCGACTACGCCGACAAGTCGGTGACGGAGAACACCCGTGTATCGTACCCGATTTTCCACATCGAGAATATCGTGAAACCCGTATCGAAGGCTCCGGCCGCCAAGAAGGTGATCTTCCTCTCGGCCGACGCATTCGGCGTGCTGCCCCCGGTTTCGATCCTGAATCCCGAGCAGACGCAGTACTACTTCCTGTCGGGCTTCACGGCCAAGCTGGCCGGCACCGAGCGCGGCATCACCGAGCCCACGCCGACCTTCTCGGCCTGCTTCGGCGCCGCATTCCTGTCGCTGCACCCCACCAAGTACGGTGAGGAGCTCGTCAAGAAGATGAAGAAGTCGGGTGCCAAGGCATACCTCGTGAACACGGGCTGGAACGGAACCGGCAAGCGTATCTCGATCAAGGATACGCGCGGCATCATCGACGCGATCCTCGACGGTTCGATCGACAAGGCTCCGACCAAGACCATGCCTATCTTCGATTTCGTGATTCCGACCGCTCTGCCGGGCGTAGACCCCAAGATCCTCGATCCGCGCGACACCTACAAGAGCGCCAAGGAGTGGGAGGTGAAGGCTGAGGACCTCGCCAACCGTTTCGTGAAGAACTTCTCGAAGTTCACGGGCAACGAGGCCGGCAAGAAGCTCGTGGCTGCCGGTCCGAAGGTGAAATAATCCGAAAGATTTTATATGTATGCGGGACTCCCCGGACCAGTCGGTCCGGGGAGTCTCCGTTTAAGAGGTTCTATGGGCGATGGAAGGCTTTTCGTGTCGGAGTCCTGTCCGCGCTTCAACCCGTCTGAGAAACGGGCTCTAAGGTCGGATGCGCGGCATTGCACTCCGAAGCCCGGTCGTCCACAGCGACCCTAAAACCGCCTCTCAGGCGGGCGCAGAACCGGATGGTAAGCGGGAAAAATGCTTGGATCGCCTATAAATCAGGCGTCTTACGCTTGGGCTGGAAAATCCGGTAGCCGATCGAAACGCCGATCTTGTTGGGATACCACTCCGAGGAGCCGTTGAACGGGTCGGGGTGCTTCGGCTGCACGGGACGATGGGGATTCATGTCGATCTCTCCGTCGAAACTGTATCCGTTGTAGTGGCTGTCCATCCAGGCCCAGCCGACATAGGCGTCGAGCAGCCACCGTTCGCCGAACTGGTATTCGTAACCCGCGCACAGTCCGATCATCATGCCGTAGCCCTTGCAGTAGCGGTTTTCGAATTTGAGACGCCAGTTCTCGATGTAGGGTTTCGACATGTCGAAGGCCATCATGCCGATATTGGCCCCGAGATACCACCCGCGGTTGTGTTCCTTGAAGAAGCGGCGGTATTCGCCCATGAAGATGGCGAAAGTCATGTGTTTGCCGTCGAAGGATTTCCACGGGGAGATCACGACTTCGCTTTGGAGCGTGGATTTGGGGGTGACGGCGAATTCGACGGCAGGGTTTATGATCCCGACCAGCGCATAAAGCCCGTTGAGCTTGACATATCCCTGCGGGAGTGCGTTCTGTATGGCGAACAGCGTGAACAGGAGCGCACAGGCTCCGACTTTGCGAATGGTTCGTGTCATGGATTGCGGATTTCTGCCGGGTGCAAAGATACGGATAAGCGGGGGTAAAAGCAAGTTCGCCTGCAATTTGCCGGGCGGAAGCATCCAAGGCGCAGTCGAAGACGTACGAAAAAGCCCGGATTCGTTAGAAATCCGGGCCCGGTCTTCGGCATGTACGGCGGTCTATACCGTCATGATCTCCTTCTCCTTTTTGGCGAGGACCTCTTCGAGGACCTTGGAGAACTTTTCGAGCAGTTTCTGCGACTGCGTTTCACCGTCTTTCGACTCGTCCTCGGGCATGCCTTCCTTCTGGGCCTTCTTGAAGGCATCTACGGCGTCGCGGCGGGCGTTGCGCAGGCTGATGCGCGCTGTTTCGGCCTCCGAACGCACCTGCTTCACCAACTCCTTGCGGCGCTCCTCGGTGAGGGGCGGAATCGACAGGCGGATCTGCTCGCCGTTGTTCGAGGGCGTCAGGCCGATGTTCGAGTCGATGATCGCCTTCTCGATCGGCCGCAGCATGTTCTTGTCCCACGGCTGGATCAGGATGGTTTTGGCGTCGGGTACGGTGACGCTGGCGGCGCCCGAGACGGGAACCTGCGAGCCGAAATAATCGACCATCACGCCGTTCAGGGCGTTGGGCGACGCTTTGCCGGCGCGTACGTTCAGCAGTTCCTCTTCGAGGTGGTCGATGGCCTTCTGCATGCGGCCCGTGGCATCGTTGAGAATCGTTTGTGTATCCATGACGTTTGAGGTTTAATTTTCGAGTGTCTTTTCAATGGTGCGGATCAGGGCGTCGAACTCCTCGTCGTCGTAGCCCACCGTGGCGAGGATCACCTTGCCCTGCTTGTCGATGAGGAAGTTGCGCGGGATGTAGTCCGTCGCATAGCGGTCGTAGACGGTCCGTGCGGAGTCGAGGCCCATCGGGAACGTGTAGCCGGTCTTTTCGCGGAAAGCTTCCACCGTTTCGCGCTTCTCGCCGCGCGAGACGGGCAGGAAGACGAAGGGTTTGCCGGCGAAACGGTCGATGATCTCTTTCTGCACGCGGGTCAGCTCCTGGCGGCAGGGCGGGCACCACGTGGCCCAGAAATTGAGCAGCACGACCTTGCCGCGCAGCTCTTCGAGCGACAGACGGCTCCCGTCGGTCAGTTCGACCGTGAAGCCGGGAGCCGTCTCTCCGGCCCCGACGAGCGTGGTCGCTTCGGTCTTCGTCTCGGCGCTCTTCCGGGCGTTGCGGCTGCCGCATCCGGGGAGCAGCAGGATGACGGCGATGATGACGGCGATCAGCGCCAGCATCACCCACAGCGATTTGTTGCTTTTTTTCTTGGCCATAGCTTTATGGTTTTACGAGCGTTCCGATCGGTTCCCCGGCAAGTACCTTGCCCAAATTGCCTTCGGTGTCCATGTCGAAGACGATGATCTGCAAGCCGTTTTCGCGGCAGAGCGTGAAGGCCGTGAGGTCCATGACCTTCAGCCGGCGGTCGAGCACCTCCTCGAACGAGATTTCGTCGAATTTCACGGCCGCGGGGTCCTTCTCCGGATCGGCCGTGTAGACGCCGTCCACGCGGGTGCCTTTCAGCAGTACGTCGGCCTCGATCTCGATGCCGCGCAGGGCCGAGGCCGAGTCGGTCGTGAAATAGGGGTTCGAGGTGCCGCCTCCGACGATCACCACGTAGCCCGCTTCGAGATACTCGATGGCACGGGCCTTGGAGAAATACTCGCCGATCGGCTCCATGCGGATCGAGGTGAGCACCTTGCACTTGACCCCGTTGTCCTCGAGCGCCGATTGGAGCGCCAGCGAATTGATGATCGTGGCGAGCATGCCCATCTGGTCGCCCTTCACGCGGTCGAAGCCCTTTTTGGCGCCCGAGAGGCCGCGGAAGATGTTGCCGCCGCCGATGACGATGCCGATCTGCACGCCCGTCGCCGCTGCCGCCTTGATCTGTTCGGCGTAGGATTGCAGCACCTCGGGTGAAAGCCCGTACTTTTGTGCGCCTTGCAGCGATTCGCCGCTCAGTTTCAGGAGTATCCGCTTGTATTTCATCTCTGATGCGTTTTATCGTAACGCGAAGATAGGTATTTTTTCGAGAAATTTGCATATTATTGTCTATCTTTGGTGTCGTTACGGCACTTTTGTCGGTCGGGGCGTTTTGCCGTGCCGCATGCAATCCGGTTTTGGCGCCCTCCGTTCTTTTTCCTATTCTTCGGAGGCGTAACGCCCCTTTTAGGAGTCGATAGGTTGTCCGGAGACCGGGCGTGATCCGGTTTTGGATTCGTTCGTTCTTTTTCCTATCTTTGCAATCCTTATGTCGTCGGAAGAATATAAACTGCTCGATACGATCTCGTCGCCGCGGGAGCTGAAAAAGCTCTCGGCGGAGGAGCTGCGCGTTTACTGCGACGAGCTGCGACGCTATATCATCGACGAGTGTTCGGTCAACCCGGGGCACCTGGCTTCGAGCCTCGGGGCCGTGGAGCTGGCCGCGGCGCTGCATTATGTCTTCGAAACCCCGGAGGACAAGATCGTCTGGGATGTCGGCCACCAGACCTACGCCCACAAGATCATCACCGGACGCCGCGAGGCGTTCCGAACCAAGCGCCGGCTGAACGGCATCAGCGGCTTTCCGCGCATGTCCGAGAGCGAATACGACGCTTTCGGGGGCGGTCACGCCTCGGTGTCGATCTCCGCGGCTTTCGGCATGGCTAAGGCGGCCGAACTGCGGGGCGAGAAGCGGCAGGTGGTGGCCGTCATCGGCGACGGTTCGATGACCGGCGGGCTGGCTTTCGAGGGGCTCAACAACGCCGGGGCCTCGAAGCGCACGAACCTGCTGGTGATCCTGAACGACAACAACATGGCCATCGACCAGGCCACCGGGGCGCTGAAAAACTACCTGCTGAAAATTTCGACTTCGGTCCACTACAACCGTTTCAAACAGCGGCTGTGGGGCATTCTGTCGCATACGCCGCGCCTGCTGAGGCTCTGCCAGAAGGCGGGCAACGCCGTGAAACAGGGCCTGCTGAACAAGAGCAACCTCTTCGAAAGTCTCAATTTCCGTTACTTCGGGCCCGTGGACGGTCACAACCTCAAAGAGCTGGTACGGACGCTCCGTGCGCTGCGCGACATCGAGGGTCCCAAGCTGCTGCACGTTATGACCGTGAAGGGAAAAGGCTACCTTCCGGCCGAGCACAACCAGTCGGTCTGGCATGCTCCGGGGTGCTTCAATCCCGATACCGGCGAGCGGATTTCCGCTCCGGCCGACGCGGCGCGCTATCAGGATGTCTTCGGCGAGACGCTGTTGGAACTGGCTCGCAGGGACGCCCGCGTCGTGGGCGTCACGCCCGCCATGCCGTCGGGCTGTTCGATGAACATCCTCCTGCGCGAAATGCCGGAACGCTGTTTTGACGTGGGGATCGCCGAAGGGCATGCCGTGACCTTCTCGGCGGGGCTCGCCGCGGCGGGGATGGTGCCTTTCTGCAACATCTATTCGACGTTTATGCAGCGGGCTTACGACAATGTGATCCACGACGTTGCGATACAGGGGCTTCCGGTGGTGATGTGCCTCGACCGCGGCGGATTGGTGGGCGAGGACGGCGTGACGCACCACGGGGTCTTCGACATGGCCGCTTTCGGGGCCGTGCCGGGGCTGACTGTCGCCGCGCCGATGAACGAACCCGAACTCCGCAACATGATGTGGACCGGCTTGCAGGCCGGCGCACCCTTTATGATCCGCTATCCCCGCGGGCTCGGGGAGGGACTGCCGTGGCGGGGCCTGCCGTTCGAGACGCTGCCCGTGGGCCGCGGACGCCGCCTGCGCGAGGGACGCGACGTGGCGTTGGTGACCGTCGGGACCGTCGGCAATGCGGCGGCCCGGGCTGCGGAACACGCTGCGGCGCAGGGGGTGGAGGCCGCCCATTATGACCTGCGCTGGGTGAAACCCCTCGACACGGAGTTGCTCGACGAGGTGGGGCGCACGTTTCGCCGCGTCATTACCGTCGAGGACGGCTGTCTGCGCGGAGGTGTTGGCGAGGCTGTCGCCGCCTATTTCAATGCCCGCGGTTACGATGCGCACGTCACGTGTCTGGGCATCGGCGACGCCTGGGTCGAACACGGCACGCCCGAACAGCTTCACGCGCTCTGCGGATACGACGAGGAGTCGATTTTCCGCGCTCTCACGCAGCCCGTTTAAGAAGCGGGTTTTAGGGGCGTAGGCGTAAGACGCCTGTATAGTGCGTCGTCCCGCTCTCCGTTCGCTTCTGCGCTTCCTGTAATTTGTTACATGGTAAATGTCCAGTCGTCGCCGCGGCTGAGGGAGGGATCGAACCGGAAACCCTCCCATTCGAAGGCTTGAAGCGTCGCAGGGTCGGTGATCCGGTTTTTCAATATGTGCCGCGTCATCTCGCCGCGGCACATTTTCGTGTAGATGACGATGGTTTTCAGCCGGTCGCCCTCGCGGATGCGGAACTCCGGGGTGATGACCCGCACTTCGCGGCACACGCGCTTCCAGTCGAAGAGCCGTTTCATCTCCCCGCTGGCCAGGTTGACCAGAATGCCGTCGTCGCGCCGGATTTTGTCCAGCAGGGCGTCGGTCAGCCGTTCGTGCCAGTAGGCGAAGAGCGTCTGTTCGTCGTGGCCGGGCAGCACGGCGTCGCCTTCGAGCCGGTAGGGGCGGATGGCGTCCAGCGGGCGGAGCACTCCGTAGAGGAACGACGTGATGTTGAGGTGCTCCTGGGCGTATTCGAGGTCGGCGGCGGAGAAGCTCGCCGGGTCGATGCGTTTGAAGACGATGCCCGTGTAGGCCGTGAGAGCCGGGAGCGCCGGGGTGTCGCTGTCGTGGAATCGGCGGTAGCGCAGGTGGTTTTCGGCGGCGATGCGGCGGTTGACGCGCAGCAGCCGCGCCAGTTCGTCGGTCGGGAGCGTCGCCAGCTCGGCGGCCAGCCGCCGGGCCTCTTCGAGATGGACCGGAACGGTCGTGCGGGGCGTTGCGACGGAGCTCCGCTCCGCCATCGTCTTGGCGCAGGAGAGGAGTATTTGCATGGCGTCAGGCTACGGAGCAGGGGATGCCGAGGGCCTCGACGCGTGCGGCGATGGCCTGCAACTCCTCTTTGGAAACTTTTTCGAGCGTTTGGCAGGGGGTGTCGCGGTCGAGCGAGTAGACCATCACCTGCCGCGGGCGGATTTCGCCGACCAGCTTCAGCCACGCCGCGACCTCCTCTTCGGTGGTGTTGTCGATGGGCTGTCCGTCGCACGTTCCCCGCAGGAACATCGTTTGCAGGATCATCTTCCCCTCGAAGCGTTTCATCTCCTCGACGATGCCCCGGACCGTGTAGGCCGGGTTTTGCGGGTTGTTCATCCGCCGCACCGTCTCGTCGAACGCCGAGTCGAGTTTGAGAATGTTGTTGTCCACGCGCAGCAGGGCCCGGCGGACGCTGTCGCGGTGGATCTGCGTGGCGTTGGAGAGCACCGAGACTTTCGCCGCGGGGCACAGCGCGTCGCGCAGGGCCAGCGTGTCGCCGATGACGGCTTCGAATTCGGGGTGCAGGGTCGGTTCGCCGTTGCCGGCGAAGGTGATGACATCGGGCGGGGTGCCGTCGGCCACCATCTGCCGCAGGGTGGCTTCGAGTTGGGTGCGGACCTCTTCGCGGGCGTTGAAACGGCGCGCTCCGGGGTGTTCGGCGTTCCAGCCGCATTCGCAGTAGATGCAGTCGAACGAGCAGAGTTTCGACGCCGTGGGCAGCAGGTTGACCCCCAGCGAGAGGCCCAGCCGCCGCGAGTGCACCGGGCCGAAGATGATGTCATGGAATAGCGATGTCATAGGGCAAAGATAGTGCAAGGTGAGCGGAGTGCCAAATTTATTTGAGCACTTCCGAACCGCCGCCTATCTAAGGCAACGCCAAAGATCGTGCAAGGCGGGCGCAAAAGCAAGTTTACTTGCATTTTGCCGAACCGAATTGTCGGGCCGGGTCGCGCGTGCGGATTCTTGCTGTCCGGCGCGGCTGAAATCTCGGAAATAAGTATAAATGCGTATCCGTGCGGAATAAAAAACGGTTATTTTTGACTGCTGATTCTGTTTTATTTATACTTTTGTGCGTCCGAATCGAAAAAATCGTACATAACTTACTAATTACAAGATAAAATGGTTGATATTTTTTCACGCCTCGAAAAGAATGCGGGCGGACCGATCGGTCAGTATATGTCGTATGCCCATGGTTATTACGCTTTCCCCAAACTCGAAGGCGAAATCGGCCCCCATATGGTTTTCCGGGGCAAGAAGATGCTCAACTGGAGCCTGAACAACTACCTCGGACTGGCCAACCATCCCGAAGTGCGCAAGGCGGATGCCGAAGGCGCCGCCAAATTCGGAATGGCCGCCCCGATGGGCGCCCGCATGATGAGCGGACAGACCGTTTACCACGAACAGTTGGAGCGTGAGCTCGCCGAGTTCGTCGGCAAGGAGGATGCCTTCCTGCTCAACTTCGGCTACCAGGGCATGATCTCGATCATCGACTGCCTGCTGACCCCGCGCGACGTGGTCGTCTACGACGCCGAGGCGCACGCCTGCATCATCGACGGACTCCGCCTCCACAAGGGCAAGCGGTTCGTGTTCGGCCACAACGACATGGAGTCGCTGCGCCTGCAACTGCAACACGCTACGGATCTGGCCGAAGAGCAGAACGGCGGCGTGCTGGTGATCACCGAAGGCGTGTTCGGCATGAAGGGCGATCTGGGCAAGCTGGACGAGATCGTGGCGTTGAAGAAGGATTTCCAGTTCCGCCTGCTGGTGGACGACGCTCACGGCTTCGGTACGATGGGCCCGGGCGGCCGCGGTACGGCGGCGCATTTCGGCGTCGTCGATGGCGTGGACGTGCTTTTCAACACCTTCGCCAAGTCGATGGCCGGGATCGGCGCTTTCGTGAGCGGTCCCCGCTGGCTGATCAACCTGCTGCGCTATAACATGCGTTCGCAGCTTTACGCCAAGTCGCTCCCGATGCCGATGGTGATCGGCGCGCTGAAGCGTCTGGAGTTGATCCGCAACCACCCCGAATTCCAGGAGAAACTCTGGGAGAACGTCCGCGCGCTCCAGAGCAGCCTGAAAGAGAACGGTTTCGAGATCGGTGTGACCAATTCGCCGGTGACGCCCGTCTTCCTGAAAGGCGGCATTCCCGAAGCCACGAACCTGGTTGTGGACCTGCGTGAGAACCACGGCATTTTCTGCTCGATGGTGGTTTACCCCGTGATTCCGAAGGGCGAGATCATCCTGCGCATCATCCCGACGGCGGTGCATACGCTGGAGGACGTGAAAGTTACGATCGAGGCATTCAAGGCCGTTCGTGAGAAGCTCGAAAGCGGTTATTATGCTTCGCTGCCCATTCCGGTCCGCGCCGACGAGGGCTTCAAGGTACGTTAGTTTCCGGGCGGGAGTTTTCTCTCCGCCTGTCGTATGGGACAACCCCGGCTTCTGCGGAGCCGGGGTTGTCTCTTTAAGTGATAAAATTTGTCGGAAAATTTTGCAGAATAATTTTTTTCATTTTATATTTGCAGTCCCGAAACGCAGGGAACAGCGGTTTCCGAGGTGCGGGAATAGATTGCGGAAATAGCTCAGTTGGTAGAGCGCAACCTTGCCAAGGTTGAGGTCGCGGGTCCGAGTCCCGTTTTCCGCTCTCGATAAACGAGTGATAATCAATGTATTGTCGCTCGTTTTTCTTTTTGCGGGTGCGAAATGAAACTCTCCATAATGCCTTTTTCGCGCCGTTTTCCGAAGAATGTTTTACCATTTGTTTAACCATGTTTTACGGCGGTAAAACACCGTTCGCGCCTGTCTGCATAATGCCGCAACATTATGAGTGTCAGCATTAATGCCATTTGCAGAAAAGACCGCATCAATCAAAATCGCACCACGAACATCTACCTGCGTTTTACCGTCAATCGTCGCAGCCGCTATGTAAGCACGGGAATCAATATCCCCGCCGACGATTGGGATTTCGATACCCAAACGCTTAAAACGCAGAATCCCGCCGTTCAGCTGCGGATTTACGAGCAAATCGAGAAATACGACAAGCGCATCAAACGGCTCGAAGCGTTGGAGGTTCCCGTAACGCTGGACAACGTGCTGGAAACCGACGGACGGAGGGTCTATTGCACGATAGCCGAATATTTCCGCCGCACGATTGCACAGTTGGAATCAGTCGGTAAAATCGGCTCGACATCAAAACACAAGGTCACGTTTTCACTCCTGCAACAATTCCGCTCGACCAACATCCGTTTCGACGAAATTACGGTCGGCTACCTGCGTGATTTCGAACTGTTCCTAATGAAAAAGGGGAACAAGAGCAATTCGATAGCCACGAAATTCAGCGTTCTGAAAGCCGTCTATAACAAGGCTCTTGCCGAGGGGATTTTCACCACGCCGCACAGTCCGTTTCTGCAATTCAAAATTGGACGGTTGTGGACAGCCACCCGCAAACGTGCTATCCGCAAGGAGGATGTGCAACGGCTGATGCAGGCGGAGATACCCGCCGACGGTTCAGCCTATTTGGATTTCGCACGGGACATTTTCCTGTTTTCCTACCTCTCGGCAGGCATCAATTTTAAGGACATCGCCACCCTGCGTTACTGCGATATGGACGAGGAAAGAATCTACTATGCCCGCCACAAAACCAGCAAGGAGATGACCTGCCACCTCTCGGAGCAGTCGAAAGCGATTATCGGCAAATACGCCAAATCCGACCATGCGGACGAGGATTATATTTTCCCGATACTCGACCGCCGCATACACAAGACCGAGCAACAGATTTACGACCGAGTACGCAAGGTGCTGAAACATGTGAACAAGGCCCTGCATGAGTGGAGCCGATTATTGGGGCTGAAAATCGAATTGACTACCTATGTCGCTCGGCATACGTTCGCAACGGTTTTGAAGCGGTCAGGAGTGAATATTGCCATCATTTCCGAATCGCTCGGCCATTCCGATTTATCCACCACACAGATTTATTTGGATTCGTTTGAAAACAGCCAAATTGACGCGGCAATGCAGAACTTGCTATGACAAAAACTCGGACCGACTTTTCCGAGGGGTCTTAAAATAACCCCTCGGTCAAAGTTGGTCCTACTCTTTGAGGGATTATCCGCTTGCATCGGGTAGTCCCTTTTCTTTTTTCTGCGGTCGTCAGTTGCGGTTGAAAGCGGAATTTTGTAAATTCGTCTTTATAAAGATACTCCTATGCAAGAAGAACACACCTTTTACCCCGTAACGACCGAATATTTCACCGCTTGCCTGCCCTTACTGGAAAAATATTTCGGCATCACGGCAGGCTATTTCAACAAAGAACTTTCGGATGCCAAATGTCTGATACCTCACCGAGAGGGTAATATCGTAAAGTACAGCATTAAAGAGGATTGCAATCTGGTTTTGCCGTTTCGACACCTCGAATGCCATGACTTGTTATCACTTATCAACTCTTACGGGACAATTACCCCAATAATAGAGGAAACCCTATTGCTTGTGGCCTACTGCATCCGCGAACGGCAGATCGACGAAAACGAATACAATGATCTTGTTCAATTTTACTCTTGGGACATATACCAAAGCGAATGGGCACACCTGTTGCTTTTTATGGAGCAAATGGAGGCACGGACATTTCAAGGCAACGAACAGACCGCCATCACAATTCGCACCAATAATGGGGAAGCGGAAAAGATTTCTATTCCGAACAGCGATAACTGGTTATTCCGTCTGATTAAAAAGGAACTTGCAAGCTATTTTCCCGAAGTACAGACAGCCGAGAAAGCACGGCAAGATATTCAACGGCGCAAACCGTCTGCGGGGCGAAAAAAGGATAATGCCATCTATTCGGCAGTTGCATACGGCATTTACCGAATGCTCCATGAAGAAAATGCCATACCCAGCCAGCCCGATACGCCGAACGAATTATGCCAACTCATTCACGACTATACACGCTTCACGGGTTGCTATCCCGATAGTAAAGGATGGAGCGGCGAATACGACCCGAAAGTAATCCGCGCCGACCTTGCCGCCTATCTGAAACGAGCGGCTATGAATCAAGCACCACGATTCAGACCGATACCATTGCAGAGGCAGGTTATCATGCAGGATTTTGATTTTCCGCTATTGGACTGATCGGACTATATAACCATACCATTTAAGGGAGCCGTTTATCGCGGTTCCCTTTCTTTTTTTCTGCCAAAAATCTGCCAGTGTCATGACATCTGCCATTTTGTCATAACAGACAGATTTACAATATTTTCCCTGACATATTTTGCAATATTTTCGACAGCAAAGGTAATGAATAGGTCGATTTTTAAGGGCTATTATTTATGTTTTTGCAAAGGCACCAAAGGTCGGATTTATGCAGGTTCAATAGCCAGAATCCGCGAATAAAGCGTACGGTTATTCGAGAGATTCGGGGAATAGCCGACGGCCTGCAAAAGAGGCGGTAAAATGAAAAAATACGACCGATGAAACACAAAACCTAAACAACTGAAAAACAGGGGTAAATAATAGGCTCAAATAGAGCCTGTAATATCTACCTCAAAACGGAAAACAAAAGGGGAAAATATCCCGTATTAGCCCTGAAAAGCAACAGGTCGGAGCGTACGGCCGACCGAAATTGCAGGGAGTAGCCGACAGCCCGAAAGAGGCGGCAACAAAATTTAATAAAAAGATAACGATTATGAAAACGCTTGTAAATATTAATGGTAGTAATAGCAATCTAAATACTTCTAAAAATATGGATAATTTAATTATTTCTGCGACTGAGCCGAAGAAAGTAAGCTCGCTCGCCACCACCGTTCAGACGGTGAATAAAATTGAAGAGAAACCCGTAATGCGTTTCGTACAGATGAAGTACGAGAACAATGCCCAAATGGTAGGCGTTATGCAGAAAGCCATTGGGCTGGGTTTGGACGCCATCATCATTACGCCCCGCGTGGATGTTGCAGGTTGCGGTTACGTTTGGGTCGGCCTGCGTAAAGGTCAGACCGAGTTGCAAGGCAAACTCTTGCTGAATGCTCAGATTTGGGCCTATTTGCTGGCGGCTCTGCTGGGCGAGGAACTCCCCGAAATTAACAACTGCGACGCTGATAGCGAAATTTGCTGTCAGGGTGAATGGCTGGAAAAGTTGGAGGCGGAAATCCGCCGATACACGACCAAGCGTCGGGAAGAATACACCCAAGACGCGGAAAGCGGGACGGGTTATCTGACCCATTCATGGATTTTCCCGAATGGTAAAATCAAGATGCCCGCCGAAGCAATGGAAGATGTAACGGCACTTTTCGCCTAACATAAGTCAAACAGGGGAGCGGGTTTCACCGCTCGCTCCCCATAATTTTTTATCTATGGTCGAAAAAACGATCGAAATCAAGCGGGGGCAGGTTCTTTCCGATATACTCCCCAATAAAGAAATCCCGACGAATACGATCCTTAACAAAACGCTGACGGGTTGCGGTGCTACCTATGGAGAGATCGTACATGCGAAACGGCACTCGATCATCATTGAACCGAATGTGCCCGTTATCCTCGGCAAGAAAGCGGAGCACCCGTTTCTGTTCGCCGTGTACGAGGGCATCACGAAAGAGGATGTGAAAGCCTATCTTGCGGGCGAGCATGACGGCTATCGCAAAATCATCACGACGCCCGAAGGCTTTGACAAAAAGGTGCTCCCCGCCATGTACGAAACCCATACTCCGATGTACGACGATTATTTCCTCTTGCTCGACGAGTGCGAAAAGACTATACAGGATGTGGGCTACCGCGGGGATATTTACCTGCCCGTCGAGGACTTTTTCAGATTCAAGAATAAGGCGATGGTTTCGGCAACTCCGATCCTGCCCTCCGACCCGCGTTTCGAGGAACAGAATTTTGAAATGGTGCGGATTGCTCCCACTTACGACTACCGCCGACCGCTGACACTTTGCGTCACGAACAATACGGTGCGGATACTCCGAAAATTACTCGTACGGTTGAAAGATGAAACGGTCTGCATCTTTATAAATTCGACCGATACGATTTTGGGACTGATTCAGACGCTCAAATTGGAGGGCCGTTGTAAAGTGTTTTGCGCCGATAAGAGCGTCCGCAAACTCAAACAGCAAAATTTCACCGATGTAAGCGACCGCTTGTCCGAACTTGCAGGAGTAAATTTTTTCACCAGTCGGTTCTACTCGGCGGTAGACATTAAACTGGACTACAAGCCGCATGTAATCGTGCTTACGGATGTGTTCCATGCTCCCTATTCGATGATAGACCCGCAGACCGAGGTCGTGCAGGCCATCGGGCGATTTCGTAACGGCATAGAGCAGGCGTACCATATAACGAATACCTGCGACAGATTGCAGAGCGTTTCGCGCGACAAGTTGTTCCATAACCTCGAATGTCAAGAACGGATTTACAACCGAATACGGGAGTTGCCTATTGAGGGCGAAATCGAACACCAAACCCTTACGCAAGCCTTACAAGGGATGGACTATAAACGCTTCGTAACGCGCACGGGCAATCGAAACTGGTTCATGTGGGACAACGCATGGACGGATGCCCGACTGGAAGCCCTCTACCGATCCTCCGTAACGATTGAGGAGGAGTACAAAGACGCCCCGTTTCAGTTGGCCGTTCATAAGGTAGATTACGACCTGACCGACGAAGACCGTCTGCGGCGGACACAGGCCCAAATAAAAGGAACGACGGAATTATGGCGCGAGGTGGTAGAACAAATCGACCGAATCCAACGGCAGAATCCCGACGCAGAACAAACGTTTCTCTGCGAACAATTAGGCGATACGTTCTCAGAAATCATTGAAGCGGCAACGATTCTCGGTAAAGAGCGCATCGGGCAATTGGGCTATGACAGGCGCAGAATCAAGGCGGCGTTGGAGAACGTGGAGGAGAACCGATTGATGACCTCCGAAAAGATGCAACGAGCCGTCTATGCGAAATACAATACGGGCGATTTGGTGCTCTGTTCTGAAATACTCGGTTTTCTGCGGGGACTGATAACCGATAACGGAATACCATTCAAGGGGCGTGTAGACAGGCAGATTGTCAAGCTGTTTTTCGAGATTGCCGATGACAAGCCACGAATTAAGGGCAACAAAGCCTATCTGCTCGGTAAAAAGATGTTCGAGTTTTAGAGAAGAAAAACGGACCGACTTTCGCAAAGGGGGTAAATTAAGGCCCCCTTGCAAAGTTGGTCCTATTCTTTGCTTGTGAAGATACTATCTCTTTTTCACCCCTCCCCCTTTTCAGATGGAAAACCGAATTTTTATTCCTCCCATTTAATAGGATTCCACATAATACAAGCCGCCCCCTATTTATGCCCGAAACCATATAACAGCATAAAATTATCGGAATTATATAGAATCGGAAAGCTATTCTTACATGGAGATATGCCGCCTTTTTAGTTGGTTATGAATGGAGTTATCTTTTTACAAGTAATGGGGAATAACTCTAA
>ERZ773242.7-NODE-7-length-219886-cov-9.463879_pt1 | contig 219886 bp, 153 predicted proteins | sample MGYA00511077_ERZ773242 | MGnify/ENA primary metagenome ERZ773242 (study PRJEB29015, sample SAMEA2737754) | human gut metagenome | biome: human gut; feature: human-associated habitat; material: faeces | place: China | collected 2012 ... | reverse complement strand
TATAAGAAATTTACTCCCCCATAAATGGCAAAGGTAGCATCGCGGAGACGATTACCCTTATTCAAAATAATATTGACATAGATATTTTATATTCATCTCAATGTAAACATCAAATTTATATGCAGTTACATCCATATATCAAGATTAAATGAAAGAGCCGTGGACGAATACCAACCATTATTTAAAACAAAATATGAAGTAGCGAAAAATATCAGAATAATCAAAATAAAAGTTTGCAACTCAGTTGCATTAATTTTGTTGTACTTTTACCGTATCGAGAAAAAGAGTAAAGTCATGTCAACAAAACAATGCGAAGAGAAACTCAAAGATAAAGGCGTACGCCCGACAGCCGCCCGAATTCTTATATTGCAGAAACTGTCGGAACAAACATATCCCATTTCCTTGCTCGAATTGGAGGCACAACTGGAAACATTGGACAAATCAACCATTTCACGCTCTTTAGCGATCTTGTTGGAGCATCACGCCATCCACGCTTTCGAGGACGGAAGCGGGTCGATGAAATATGAAATCTGCCGGAGCGACACCGAGACGTGTTTTATTGAAAACAGGCATATCCATTTCTACTGTGAGGTTTGTCACAAGACCTATTGTATGGATCATATAAAAATCCCGGTCGTGCAGTTGCCCGAAGGCTTCATCATGGATACGATCAACTACACGGTCAAAGGAATCTGCCCGGCATGCAAGTCCCCAAATCTGTAAAACGCAATCGAGTTGCAAAAATATCTTCGGTTCTTTGCATCGGAATAATAAAAACAGATTGAATCATGGAAGCTAAAACAACTTGCCACTCAGGATGCAGTTGCGGACATAATAAAGGAGAAGAACACCCGAACGTGGTATTGCCGATCCTGTCTTTCATCCTGCTCATTGTGGGGCTCATCTTAGACCATACCGGACAAGGCTGGTTCTCGCCGACAGTAAAACTCGTCTGGTATCTGGCTGCTTTCCTCCCAGTAGGACTGCCTGTCATACGGGAAGCTTATCACGAGGCTTTGCGAAAAGACTTCTTCACCGAGTTTACATTGATGTCGGTCGCTTCGACCGGAGCTTTCAGCATCGGCGAATATCCGGAGGCTGTAGCTGTCATGCTTTTTTATACGGTTGGAGAAATGCTGCAAAACAGGGCTGTCGAACGTGCTTCACAAAATATCAGCCGTCTGCTTGATGTCCGTCCCGAACGTACGAACGTATTTCGTGAAGGTAATTATATCAATGTCTCCCCGAAAGAGGTACGGACAGGTGAACGAATCGAGGTAAAACCGGGCGGACGCATACCGCTCGACGGGATTTTACAGGAAACCGAAGCATCGTTCGACACCTCCGCCCTGACAGGCGAAAGCATGCCCCGCATACTTCGGAAAGGGGATGAAGTCCTGGCGGGAATGATCGTACTGGGACAAACCGTCCGCATAGAAGTGAACCGTCCCTATGAACAAAGCGCATTAGCCCGCATTTTAGTGCTGGTGAAAGATGCAGCCGAGCGTAAAGCTCCTGCCGAACTGTTCATTCGTCGGTTCGCACGATTCTATACGCCTGCCGTGATCGTGTTGGCTTTGCTGATCGTCACGGTTCCGGCATTTGCCGGATTGATGATGCCGTCTTTCCAATACGTTTTTCATGACTGGTTGTACCGGGGATTGGTCTTTTTAGTTATCTCCTGTCCGTGTGCCTTGGTAATCAGCGTACCGTTGGGATATTTCGGAGGTATCGGAGCGGCGTCACGTGCCGGTATCTTGTTCAAGGGTGGTAATTATCTGGATGCCATCACCCGGATAAATACCATTGTATTCGACAAAACAGGTACATTGACCACTGGCCGCTTCGACGTGACGGATATACAGGCGCATAGAATTTCCGAGTCGGAACTATTGACCTTGCTTTTATCCGTCGAACAGAAAAGTACCCACCCGATCGCACAAGCGATCGTCCGCTACGCAAAGAAACAGAATATCTCTGCAGCAAGCGTATCGGAGATGCATGAACTGGCCGGACACGGCGTGGAGGCCGTCATCGGTGGACAGGAAGTGCTTGTCGGGAATATCCGCTTAATGAAAGAGCGCGGGATTTCCATCCCCGAAGAGTTGTCCGGCCAAGTAGCGACCGTAGTTATCTGCGCCATCGATAAAAAATATGCCGGCCATCTGCTATTGTCCGATACGTTGAAAGACGATGCCGTAGAGGCGATTGCCAAACTGAGGAAGTTAGGAGTGACGGATATCCGTCTACTGTCAGGTGACAAAAAAGAGATTGTCGCCTCTTTTGCCAGACGTTTAGGAATCGACCGGGCATACGGGAACCTGTTGCCGGAGGACAAGGCGGCACATATCCGGGAAATGGTTGAAGAGCCGGGCAAAACCGTGGCTTTTGTCGGAGACGGCATGAATGATGCTCCGGTATTGGCACTAAGCCATGTAGGGATTGCGATGGGCGGACTCGGTTCGGATGCGGCAATCGAGAGTGCCGACGTCGTTATCCAGAACGACCAGCCGTCCAAGGTGGCGACCGCTATCACGATCGGACGCAAGACGCGTACGATTGTCCGTCAGAATATCATAGGGGCACTTGTTGTAAAAGGGATTGTGCTGTCGGCAGGTGCATTGGGATACGCCACGTTGTGGGGGGCAGTCTTTGCTGATGTCGGTGTCGCTCTGCTGGCAGTCCTCAACTCGGTCCGCATACTGAACAGGAAGGTATGGTAAAACGGGGCTGTGTCAACATCTCCTTGTCCCCGCACTTGATGCGGGGACACAAAAGGACAGACCTTATCAATCGGATTTTTATAAGGTCGGTTTTAATGCGATCCCGCGTCAAGCACGGGAACAGGACAGTTTTGACATACCCTCATACATTTTGACACGCAGCCTCGTTTATGATCGTTTTTCACTTTCCTTTCAGAAAAGGTTTTCCATTTTTCCAAACCACCTCTTCCTGTGTGATATACCAGGTTTTTCCGTTATCGTTATTTCCCTGATAGAACAGATAAGTTCGACCGTCCAAATCGGTAAAAATATGAGGATGGCCGGATTCGCTGGAATTCCATTCGCCGGGTTTGCCGTTCTTAAGGAAAGGTTCTTCCGAAAGACGTTTCCAGACAATGCCGTCTTCGCTTTCCGCCACTCCGATCTGTTGAGGGGCATTATTGTAAGCTCCGGCATAAAACATATAAAGTTTGTCACCTTTCTTTGCGATCGAAGCCCCTTCGATACATTTTCCTTCCCACGGATACACGGGATACAGGATAGAGGAATCCGTTACCTGTACCCAGTCTTCCCGGTTGAAATTGGTATTGCCCGGAGCAACAGCTACTCCCTGCATCTGGATGTCGTAGTTTTTATCGCGGGTTGCAAAATAGAGGAAATAGCGTCCTTTGAACTCACACACTTCCGCATCTATGGCACGCCCACAAGTCCAATCTCCGACCGGATGGAAAATCGGATTCGTCGGATTCCTTCTAAAATGAATGCCGTCATCCGATATGGCATGGCAGATGGCATCTTTCTTCCCATTCCCGTATGTCTGATAAAACAAATGCACCTTTCCATCCTTCACCAACGCACCGGGTGCACAAAGTCCTTTCTTCTCATAATCAGCTTCGGGAGCAGGCGTGATCTCGCCCACCTTCGTCCAGTTCATCAAATCCTTACTCTCCGCAATCCCAATATTCCATCCGGAATCAGGTTCCCCCTTCATCGGCGGAATGGAATGGTACATCAAATAGCGCCCCTTAAAATTAACCACATGCGGATCTTTCGAATAAGGAACCCCGACACGGGAGGTATCGCCGTATAGCATGAGGGGACATTGTTGAGCGTTTACTCCCAAGGAGAAGATTAAACAACAGACTACCAATAAAAATGTTTTCATGAATTCACCTGTGTTATCAAATATAAGAATACAAAGATAAAACAAATTAAATATTCTCGGTAACATCCTTTCCTCAAAAAGCCTGTCACCGAGAATCATAACAGAATAGAGTCTCAAAAATCGATTGAAATCAATTGGTTTTTATAAACAATTGTCCTAGTCTCTTCTTGCGTTTTCTGTTTTCCGTCTATCTTAGAAATCAACTTTATACGGAATGTCCGTTCAGGAAGATTTTGATAAGTACCTTCTTGCTTTGCAACCGTTAGCGTCCGTGTCTTTTCACTCCAGTTAAACCTGACAACAGAATATTCGCCTTTCTCATAAGCATACGTCTCATTATCGTCCTCATAAAGTTCAAACTCTGCATCCTCTCCTGCAAAAATATAAATATCCATCATGCCATCCGCTTTTTCTGTCGCATATTGCTTCACTTCATTGAAAGGGACAATAGAGCCAGCTTTCACAAAGATTGGGATTTCATCAATAGGAATATCTCGCGTTATTGTCTGTCCAGCTTCATAAGAAGCATGAGTATAAAAATCAAACCAATATTTTCCTGTATGGTCAGGCAAATAAGTAGACAAACGATCATTTGATGAAGTAACCGGATGAACCAAAAAGGACGGTCCAAACATATAAGCATCATCAATATTATATACCTTTGGATCAGTTGCAAAATCCATTGCCAATCCTCTCATCATAATTCGGGAATTATCAGTCACCTGCCATGCAGAAGAATAAATATAAGACAGAAGACGGTAGCGAATATCGATCATTTTCAACAATCCTTCATAAATAGAATCCCCTGGTTGACCAAATTGCCACACTTCACGCGGTACACTAGTTCCATGAGCCCGAAAAATCGGAGAAAAAGCATTTTGTTGGAACCAGCGAAGATAGAACTTCCGATAAGCAGGATCTGCTAGCCCCTGCTTAAATTCAGAATCTTTACCTGTAACGGAAAAAGCGCCAGCATCTGTAGTCCAATAGGGGATGCCTGTCATGCAAATATTCAATCCTCCAGATATCTGATGACGGAAAACATCCCAACGAGCAGTAATGTCACCAGACCAAATAGCCGTACCATACCGCTGTTGACCAGCAAAAGCAGAACGAGTTAAAATGAAAACACGCTTATCATTTTGCATTCTCAGATTGTTATACATCATCTCTGACATGAAGAGAGAATAAACACTTAAATAACGATGAAAAGAACCGATATAAGTTGGCCCAGCAGATTTACTTCTTTCTTCTTGTTTTTCCTGTATGGCCCCATCACGAAAAGATGGTTCTGTCGCATCCATCCACCAAGCATCTACGCCTTTATCAAATAATCCTTTTTGCAAATAACTCCAAAATATTTCACGTGCTTTCGGATTATATACATCCATCACTTTATACCCCGCCCATGTCGGTTCATCAAATAAAACACCAGCAGAATCCATTGCCCGGTAAATATCTGTTTCTTTTCCAAATCCCGGCCATACAGAAAGCATCAACTTTACATGATATTGATCGTGAAGACAGTCTATGGCCTCTTTCGGATGATTAAAATGAAGTGTATCAAATTTCAAGCTATTCCAAAAAGGACGATCACCCCAATATTCCCAATCCTGGACAATATTGTCCAACGGTATTTGACGGCGACGATATTCGGCAACAACTTCAGTCAGTTCATCAAACGATTTATATCTTTCTTTAGATTGCCAATATCCAAAAGCAGATTTGGGAAACATAGGAACTTTACCTGTCAACGCATGATAATTAGCGATAACTTTATCCATATTGTCACCTGCTATAAAATAATAATTAATCTCATCTGCCACTTCAGACCAAAAGGTAGCCCCATGCTCATTGTCCTCAAAAAGTGTTTTAGAATAATTGTCCCACAATATTCCATACGAACGAGTTGATATTAAAAAAGGATTGACGATGTCTTTATTAGCCTGAAGAAGTTTAACCTTTTTACCCCGATAATTCATTACTCCTTCCTGATATTGTCCAAGACCATAAATAGCCTCTTCTGGAGTCAAAGAAAACACCTGTCGAATATTCCAAACATCTTCTTCACCAATATGTTGCCTAACAAAATCACGCATCTTCTCTTTTAGTAATAATTCCCCACTTATTCTATCAGTAAATGATATACATTTGTCCGTAGTTGAATAGCTGATTGTCAATTTAGATGTCAACATGCTAATTCCCTCTTCGTTCTTTTGAACAGAACAGAAAGTTGGTTTCAGTGCATGGTTCTTCAATGCAACCAATGACTCCTTCCCGACAGAACCTTCAGGAGTCGCTTGAACATGAATGATCTGATCATTCAAGCAAGAAACCGTGATTTTAATCGAATCAGCATATACTTGAAAAAGTTGCCGATTGGAATCCATTTCTCCTTTCACCGGTTGCAATAGAAAAAAGAGAGAGAAAAAAAAGAAAAACTGACATTTCATAATAAATCAAGTTCATATATAAAAGAAAAGCATTATGTCAAACCTTTATCAATCCCAATACTCTTGTCATAATGCTTCTCCATGTGTTAATATTCAGGATTCTGATCTAAATTCGGATTAGACATTATCGCAGAAGTCGGTATCGGGAAAATTCGTCGATATTCCTCTCCACTTGTAGATGGCTTAAATAAAAGTGGATCTTCAAACTTTCCAAATCGTATCATATCAGTCCTTCTATGCATTTCCCAAACAAATTCACGTCCTCTTTCATCATACAAAGAATCCAAATTAAATGAACTTTCTTTGAAAAGTTGCTCTTGATTATTCGGAAACGCGCGTCCCCTAATTTGATTTACCAAATCAATAGCCGTTGACAAATCTTTTCCCTGACGTATAAGAGCTTCTGCTTTCATCATCAAGACATCACCATATCTAAAAACTACAAAATCGTTATTAGCCCATCCGCCTGTACCATCTTTATCTGGATAATATTTGATACAACGAGCCCCAACTAAACGTCCTTTATCATCGGCTCCCCCCACATCAAATGCATCAAACCCATACGGATCTAACCACACATTCACACCACTATATTCCATCGGATTCCCATTGGCATCATATTGTTGTCCCCATAAAAATACTTTCTTTCGGATGTCTTCTTCCTGATAACTATCAAAAAAGCCAGGAGCCACACACCAGCCGTTATACGGAGTAGCTGTCAATGAAAACGTATTACGATGACTAAAATGCAACGTTCTTAACTGCCAACGATTCCCCGTCGCTTTATTCGAATCAAAGGGTACTGCAAAAATAATCTCTTTTTCATCAGCTCCATTGTCAGGTTTGAACATCTCAAAATAATCACCTAATGTATATTGATTCAATTCTATAACTTTATTACAATACTCTTCAGCTTTTTTCCACATCGGTTGCCCAACATAAACCTCTGCATTCAAATATAGCTTAGCTGCCAATGTATAAGCCATCCCCTGTGTCGGACGTCCATAATTTAACGCCGTTGCCTCTTCATCCAAAAGTATCGCATTCTCCTCAATCTCATTCGCAATAAAATCAAACACCTCTTTTCGAGAATTAACAGTCGGAGCATCTACAGACTGATCAAACTTAGTTACAATCGGAATATTACCATAAGCATCCATCATATTATAATAGAACCAAGCTCTCATAATCTTAATTTCTGCAACCGTTTTTTCCTTATCATCCGTATCTTCCAGATTTTCAAACTGATTCAACACTTGGTTACAAGTACCAATCGCATTAAATCCTGTATTCCACGCATTTGTCACTAAAACATGGGAAGGAGTCCAATTATGATAATGCATATCGACATAACGTCCTCCATCATACCAATCTCCACCGCGTGTCGGGACAATAATCTCATCCGTTCCCATTTCTTGCAACTCATAAAGATTATTGTCAAATAACTTCTGAGCTGCCACATAAATCGGTCCAGTCATTGATGCATACTGCTTTGGAGAAGAAGGAAAATTTTCATCTGTATAGGACGAATAAATCGTTTCATCTAAATTCGTACATCCTGCCAAAACAGCAGTACCTATTATTAGAACAAATACTTTTACTTTCTGTTTGATATTATATGATTTCATAATTACCTCCTATTAAAAACTGATATTTACACCTAATAAGAATGATCGAGTCTTCGGATAATAATTTCTATTATCAATACCGGGAGCAAGTCCGCTTAAACTTACCTCAGGATCAATACCGGTATATTTCGTAATCGTGAACAAATTCTGTCCAGTAATATACACTCTTAAGTTATTAATACCCGGCATCTTTTCTGTATCAAACTGATACCCCAACGTTACATTATCCAACTTAAGGAACGAACCATTTTCCAACCATCTGCTCGACGGTTGCGGTGCTTCCATAATGCCATCTTCAACTGCTTCATGCGAAATATTACATATAGCCGCTTGTGTCAACCGGGAAAGATCCGCACGGCTAGCATTAAAAATCTTATTCCCAGTAACACCTCTTAAAAAGAAATTCAGATCCCACCGTTTATATCTGAATGTATTGTTCCAACCAAATGTAACTTTAGGAAGAGCGGAACCAACCACTTGATAGTCATCAGGGGATTTCAATTTATCGATTGTTACAATTTCACCTGCTGCATTCTCATACAATGTTTTCTGTTGTTTCGCATCATATCCCATATACTTATAGGTATAGAATGTACCGATCGGGAGTCCGGGTTTGACAATTGAGACCGTCTGAGCGGTCCATCCTTCCAAATACATTGTTCCTTCATAACGTTCGGAAATGCTCAAATTATCAACGTTACTATCCAATGATCCGATTTCATTTTTATTATAAGCCACATTGAAATTGGTTGTCCAGCTAAAATCCGGTCGATCAACAGCCACTACATTCACCATAAATTCAACCCCTCTATTAGTCATGCTTGCCCCATTTGCCAACAGTTGGTTATACTGATAAGGAGGTGATGGAACATTGTACTTGTATAACATATCTTTTGTTTCCTTATTGTAAAAATCCAATGTACCAGAAACACGTCCCTCCCAAATAGTATAATCAAGACCGATATTCGTCATTGCAGTTGTCTCCCATTTCAAATCTGGGTTAGGATTTTGAGAAACTCCATAACTATTAATCCATTCGCCATTATACATGAATTGACTAGACTGAGGACCATACAAACGCTGAGATGTATACGGATCAATATTCTGATTTCCAGACTGTCCATATCCGATTCTCAATTTCAAATCCTGGAAAACCGACTGTTCTTCCATAAATTTTTCCTCCGAAATACGCCAAGCCAAAGAAACAGAAGGGAACATAGCCCATTTGTTATTTGCTCCAAACTTAGAAGATCCGTCCCGACGTAAAGTAGCAGTTAACAAATAGCGATTATTGAAATCATAATTAATACGTCCGAAAAAAGAGACCAAAGTCGCTTCCTTTTTCAAAGGGTAATCTTGAAAATGAGTAGATTGGTCTCCATTTCCAGATGCTAAATTGTTTGATCCTGTAACGTCAGATGTAAAATAATCATTCGTTCCTCTGATACCATCGTCCATAATATTGTTTTGATAAGAATATCCTGCCATTATTTTCAAGCCATGTTTGTCATGGAATGTTTTTGAATAATTAAGCGTAGCCTCCAACACTTTATCTCTATCTTTCAAAAACTCACGCATAGCATATCCTTTTCCTATCACAGATATATCAGTCGTCTGATAATATACAGACCGGTCAGTTGTTTCTATCTGCATAGAACCTAGTAAATCAAACCGAAGTCCTTCAATAATATCCCAACCTACTTTTCCTATTCCTTGCAAAGTATTACGATATCTTTTATCATCTTGCTGGTTTAATAATGCTACCGGATTATAATATGTCATACGTCCTGGAACCTGGAAATAGCCTCCATACTGTTCGTATTCAGGTGCGTCAGAATAAATAGGAGACTCCGGTAACCATCTTGCCGCATAATTAAATATACTATAATTGATATGATCTGTATTAACATGACTACCGGATAATGAAAAACTCAAATGGAGTTTATTATTCAATGCTTCTTGGTCTACGCCTATTCGCGCTGTCAACTTTTCATACTGGCTTTTTTTGACAATTCCTTGCTTCGACTGGTAATTGACAGATGCATTATATTTCGTATTCTCATTTCCACCGACAAGACTCAAATTATGATTATGAGAAAAACCTAAATCTCTTGTCAATTCCTTCTGCCAATCCGTACTATATCCGTCATCACTAGCTGCCAATTCCATATTATGTTCTGCTAAAAACGCACGATGTTCTTCTGCATCCAAAACATTTACCCTACCCGATACGCTTTCGATAGCAGCATATCCACTATAATGAACCTGAGGTTTTCCCGTGCGCCCTTTGCGAGTCGTAACCATGATCACACCATTAGCAGCTCGCGAACCGTAAATTGCGGTAGCTGAAGCATCTTTTAAAACGTTCATTGATTCTATATCATCCGGAGAAACTAAATCGATTGAGGCTCCCGGTACTCCATCGATCACATAAAACGGAGCAGTAGAAGCAGTCAATGAAGACGGTCCACGAAGTTGCATTGTTGCACTACTATTCGGGTCACCGCTACTTCTATTGACCATTAGTCCCGGAATTTTTCCAGAAAGTAATTGATCCGGAGTACTTGAAATTCCTTTATTAAAATCCTTTGCTGAAATCGTCGATATAGAACCTGTCAAATCAGATTTCTTCATTGTGCCATATCCAACGACAACCACTTCCTCCAATGCCTGCATATCCTCGCGTAGTTGGATGTTTAAAACAGTTTTTCCTTTACCGACAGTGACATTTTGATCCAAATATCCGATATAGGTTATGCTTAACTGAGAACCTTCGGATATCGACAAAGAGAAATTCCCATCCATATCCGTAATCGTACCATTAGACGTTCCCTTTTCAACAACATTCGCCCCAACAACTGGTTCGCCATTTTCATCTTTCACGATACCTTTCACAATGATCTGCTTTTGCTGAGTGATAGATGATCCTGCGGCTTCCTTCTTGGAAATCACAATCATCTTGCCCTGGACGGAATAAGACAATCCGTTATCCAATACGGCAGATAGAACTTCTTCCAAAGAAGCATCTTTAAAATCTCGCGTAATCTGCTTCCGTTCATTTACCTCGTCTTTCTTGTAAATGATGGAATACTGTAGTTCTTTCTCGACTTCCGCTAATACCGTTTTTAAAGGAACATTTTTAAATTGCCGGGTAATCCGCTGTGCATTCATGGAGGTAGCCCCAGAAAGCATCAAGGCAAGGATTAACGCCCTTCCTACATGTTTTCTATACATAAACCAATAAATTAAAGAATTAGATTTAATAATATATTAACAATTGCGCTATTGTTTTCTAATATAAATATCCCGGTCCCGCCGTTCATAACGGATCGGAATAATCTCGGATAGAGCGTGAAAGACATCTCCGACCGTCTCTTCATTGCGAAGTGATACGCGGAAAGCTATATCTTTTTCCAAGTCGTCTCCCAAATGAATCTGAACGTCATATTTACGGGATAGGCGGACTGCCAACTCATTGAGCGTGATTTTATCATATTCAACTCTCCCTTCTGTCCAGGATTTATATTGAGAAGCCTGAACCTTCTGACGGGAAAAACTTCCGTTTTGTTTGTCAAGACTCAGCAATTCTCCCGGTGCAACCGGAATATGCCTCCCTTTATATAAAATATCGATAGAGCCTTCCAATAATGTCGTTTTAGCAGAAATATCTTCAGGGTAAGAAGATACATTAAACTTTGTTCCTTTCACCAATACACTATACTGATCCGTTTTAACCACAAAAGGAGTTCCATCTGACTGTTTAGTCACTTCGAAATAAGCTTCACCAGTTAAAAAGACTTCCCTGTTTTTAGAATTGAAGTTACCGGCATACTGTAAGGAAGAACCGGCATTCAACCATACAACTGTTCCATCCGCCAGTATCAGCTTGCTTTTTTCTCCATAGGCAGTTTCTAAAGCAAACCGGTTATCGGTGGTTTCCGTATTCCGATAAAGATAGAAACTATATGTTCCACTCAATAATAGAACACATGCAATTGCAGCAACAGCGATAAACCGCTGCAATTGCATGTGTTTAGTACTAAACACACCATTCAGCGATTGACGCACCTGCATCCGGCGTTGCAACTGTTTCCATTCATTCGAAACTTCAGGAATCAGTTTATAGGAAAGCATCCACTCCTCCTCCCATTGGCGGAACATTCTTTCATTAGAAGGTGCATCATTCACAAACCGGAAAAGAATCTCTTCTTCGGAGGGAGTAATGCGTCCTTCAAAATAACGTATTGCCAACTGGTGATTATAGATCTCCTGCTCTTTCATAATTTTTGCTTTCTATATGATGTAACAACCCAAATGAATTTTACCCAACCCCCTTCCTGAAAAAAATTCCCCAAAACAAAAGAAACAGGACTTCGTTCATTCGGAAAGCAGCCAAGCTAATATCGCGATATAGACATCCAACGGATATTTATCTTTAAAATGTGCGGAAAAGCGTGCTAAGGCTTTGGCTATATGTTTTTCCACTGCAGTAGTCGATATTTGGAGAGCATCTGCGATCTCCCGGTTTTTCATTTTCTTAAAACGGCTCATCTCAAATACTTCACGGCAACGGGAAGGCAAATCACTCATAACAAGACTGATCTGTTGTTGCAATTCCTTATACAGAAGCGTATATTCCGGACTTAGGTTAAAGTCCCAATAATAAAGTTCTTCCTGCCCGGCCACCCTATCCAAATGTTCCAGATTATGCTGCTCGACCAGTTGCAGATGCTTCAAATAATTCAGACAGGCATTCCTCACCATTGCGAAAAGAAGAGATGAAATGGAAACAGCTTCTATCAGATCACGTTTTTCCCAAAATCTCAAAAAACTCTCCTGTATGATATCTCTGACTGCTTCCTCATCCGTCACAAAACGAGCAGCATATCCCCGCAACCGAGGATAATAGCTATTGAACAGAAATTCGAATGCTTCGCCGTTTCCGTTCTTTATCTCCCGAAGAAGAGTCTTCTCGTCTGTGAAGTTTTTCATAATGATTATCTATTATGTTTCATCTCCTTATTCTTGCAATTATAGAAACCCTCTATATAGATATTCAAATCTTTGTCTATCTCAATGACGGCAAAACTATTATTTTCGGGAAGGCTTCCTTCTATCATTCCTTTCATTGTAAAATAGTGGATTCCATGCCGAAAACTATAGTTCCCGGCATGATGGTGCCCTTGGATAACGGCTACTACCTTACCGCTTTGCTCAAGTATTGAAACGATCTCTTCCGCATTGCCGATACAAAGTTCCTTGTCGATCCCGGAGAAAGTATCCAACAATTCGTGGATAAAGATCACGACCGGCAAATCGTCTTTCTTCAGTTCCTGCCAGAGCCATTCCTTCTGCCCGGCCGGGACAAACGCTTTCGTCCAATCGAAATCACCGGAATCATAATCGGAACCATCCTCGTTGCAATTACCGTCGAGCACGATAAACTTGATCTGGTTCCGTACGAAGGAATAATAAGGTTTTCCTTTCGCACTCCCGTAATTGCTCGTATGTGCGAGAAATTCAGATTTTGAGATACTATCCATATCATGATTGCCCAACACATGATAAACAGGGCCGTCGAAGGTCTGAAACTTTGCTTCTATCTCATCTAAAAACGACAAAGTCTGCCCTCTTTCAGGAATATCCCCCATATCCTTCAAGTCTCCAAGTTCAATCATGAAATCTAATTTCCGCCTATTAAAAACGTCTATTGCTTCCGATAACTTTGTGATGGATTGTTCATAATAGCGAGTTCCGTGTACATTCCGATGAGCAAAATGTATATCCGTTACCAAGCCAAAGCGCAGTCTCTTTTCATTTTCCCGCGCCAACAAGCCCGGACAGGATAAAAGCAATGCCCCAGCGCATGATCTCTTAAAAAATAATCGTCTATTCATGGTTTATCAGATTGATCAGGGCAAATGTAAACAATATTCCCGGAGAATTGGATAAAACTGTTTACCTTTGCCTTATCAAATACGAATCTGCTATATGAAACTAAAAGTAATTATCCTGCTTATCAGTCTGTTATCCGGCTCTATCGAAGCCCAGACAATTCATTACAATGCTTTCTCACACAACGATTATGAACGTCCCCGTCCGCTATTCGATGCCTTTTCATTCCAATTCAATTGTGTGGAAGCGGATTTATGGCTAATCGATGGCGAACTGTATGTGTCCCACGATTCGGTCGCCCCCAACCCGGATATCACATTCGAGAAACTGTATCTCTTGCCATTAGTCGAACGGATCAAAAAGAACGGGGGCAAAGTATATCCGGACAGCGACCGCCCGTTTTACCTGATGGTCGATTGCAAGACAGACGGCGAAGCAATGTACCCCGTCTTGAAAAAGAAACTGAAACCATACGAATCTCTTTTCTGTCATGAAAAGGACGGGAAACTGCAAGAAAGTGCCGTGTTGTTCTACCTGTCAGGGAGAAGTCCCCGCAAAGCTATTGCCGCCGAAACCAACCGTTTTATCTTTCTGGACGGTACGATAGAAGATTTAGGGAAGGGCATTCCGGCCGTCCTAATGCCTGTCATTAGCGATAATTATTCCAAATATATCGGCTGGAAAGGCCAGGGAGAGATTCCCGCTGAAAAGCTCGAAAAGGTGCGAGAATATATCCGGCAAACCCATGCGGAAGGCAAACTGTTCCGCTGGTGGGGCGCACCGGACACACCACTGTTCAAGAAACTTTTTATTAAAGAAGGGGTGGATTTGATCGGGGCCGACGACTTGAAAGCGTTGAGTTTGATTTTACAGAATCCCTAAAAAATCTTTTTTCATCCCGAATAATTCTTTTTTAAATGTCTACTAATTCTGTAATCGGCGTCAGTGATTACAGAATTAGTAGGCACTCCGATGTTTTCTTATGCTATGTAGATAAGTAAACCAGGACTACTTATAAGACGAAATATTGAATAACTTCTTCATCTCACCCGTTTTCACCTTAGCCGTAAACAGGTCTTGCAAATCCTTAGCAGATAAGGAGTAAGAGGGAGCGAAAGCAGGGGATTCCATGTATTCCAAAATACTACGATAGAACTGCCGGGCTTCCGGTTTGTCCTGTACGGCTTTCAAATCGGACATGCAAACTAAGAGTTTGCCGTTCCCAACCTTGAATTCGAACAACAGACCCAACTTATGGTTGCGTTCGACATTGTCGATTACCTGCACGATCGGCCGGTAATCGTCGGACAGACGATCCAGAATCATAGGGTAGCTCTGCTTGATGATCGGGAACCATTGCCAGTTGGTGTGGAACTCGGTCGGGAAATCAGCCAATGCAGGGTGGCCAGGATCAGTCAAGATTCCCAATGTACCGGGAGAAACTGGGCGGTCCAAGTTTTCGCAGATAGTCCGGAACATACGGTAATTCCAATAATCCGTCTGGAAAAGTCCGCCTACCGTTTGATCATTATGTTTGTCTTTCGAAGGGAACCAAAGGACTTTGCCACCCTCTGTCAGGTATTTCAGATGGGCATCCAGGTCATCCGTCACACAAATATCTTCAGATGGTGTAACCTCCTTATCAGCCGGATAAATCCAAAGTGAATAATCATTCCGGTAAGGAGTGCCGTCTATCGACAAGGCGAGCGTGACTTTTTCAGCCTTCCGGACAGAAGCGATAGCCGGTTTCAATGTGCCTACCTTTGCCAACTCTCCTTGTTTGACCTGTAAAGGTAAAACACCCTTGTCCAAGACCTGTTGTTTGCTGTCGGTCAATACCCAAGACAATTGTTTGCCATTCAAATCACTTTCGGAATAATTAGCGATCTCTACCTCTCCGGTGAGCGCCTCATCGTTCGTCCAACAGAACTTCTCCGTGCAGAACAGAGGAACCACTTCCGAACAGAAATGCCGCCATTCTTCCGGCGCGATCAACCCTTTACTTTCCATAAAAGCATCCAAGATTCCGACATAAGCTGAGCCCTGTCCCGGATAATCCTGCAAATCGAGCAACTGGAAACCGCCCCATTCCGGCGTACGCAGGTTCATCTCGATATCCGCCCGGTACAACAGGGCCGACCATTTACCGGAAGCCATCATAAAGTCATGCGCCTGGTCGATCATACCGGCCTCTTCCAAGCGTTTCTTGAAGATTTCGAAATTGCGAGGCTTCAATACACCCGTATATTTCTTGATCTCTTCATAATTCGGATATACCTGGAACTGCCCCGTCTCGTGGCTGATAATCGGAACATCGCACAAAGCATTGGCAGACGAGAAATCCATCTCCGAATTCGGGTACGTGTGATTCAGATACCCGCCGTCATAAGCGTCAGCAAATGAGAAAGAGGCACGGGCATGGGTGTTGAACTGCTTGTCGTCTTCACGCCCGACACGGCAAGTCGTGAAATAATCTTCATCCGCCTGCTTTCCTTTAAAGCCTAAATAATTATTCGAACCGGAAGCATAGATATGGCGGTTATCCTCCTTTTTGAAGGTCTGGATCAGCATGGCAAGTCCTTCTTCGCCGGACATCTCGTTTCCTAATCCGAACATCACGAAAGAGGCATGATTGCTATAAGCCCGATGCAGGTTCCGCCCTTCTTTCAACAGATAATCGCATAATTCGGTATCATCGATATCGATATTACCCCAAACAGGAAGTTCCGGTTGCAGGTAAATGCCTTCGATGTCGGCAGCCTCAAAACAGGCTTCGGGAGGACACCAGGAGTGGAAACGATAATGGTTGATGCCGTACTGTTTCGCTACCTGGAAATAGTGCCGCCAGGTCTCCACATCCATTGCGGTATGGGCTATCAGTGGAAAGACGCAGGCGTCATGTTTTCCGCGCAGGAACGTAACTTTGCCATTCATGGTGAACTGACGTCCTTTTGCCTTGAAATCGCGCAAGCCGAAAGTCGCCTGCTCCGTATCGACCGATTGATCTGTTTTTAGTGAGACAGAGAGACGGTATAGAGCCGGTGTAAATTCGCTCCAAAGCAAAGCCTTATCCCCCAGCGCAAGTTCGAACTCCTGTTCCGGTTTCGTCCAGTCCACTTCAATTGTCTGTACCGGTGTTTTATGCTGTTTATCCGTATTCCAGGCTTCGGCATAAAAGGACAATATACCTTTTCCCACCCCTTTGTCCGGGTTACGAAGGGTTACTCTGGCAGTCACGACTTTTTTCGCGACATCCGGATACAGCTGGATGTCATCGATCCCGCAAAGAGGTACGCTTTCTAGATAAAAATCACCGATAATTCCATTCCAGTTTGTCTGTGTGGAAGCAGAATAAGCATGTGAAGAGCCGTAGACCTTTTCTGGCACGGCCTGCTTGCCGTTATCGACTAAAATAGCAACGGTATGGGTTCCGGGAAACAGATAAGAGGACAGATCATATTGTTGAGCCGTAGAGATATCGTTATTTGCCCCAACTTCTTTTCCATCGATCCAGATCGTCGTGGGCTTCGTGCGTTCCATTACCAGGCGGACGGATGTTCCATCCCATTCTTCCGGTATATCGACCTGCTTCGTGTACAGCGCTTTCCCTTCAAACACATATTCTCTGGAAAGGGATGTAGTCAGTATCATATCCGTATTGTAAGTTCCTTTTTTCCCCATATCGGTAGTACCGGGCAGGAAAAGAGAATCCGTACAAGACTTTGTCAACCAATCAGGAGCAATCCCCGCACCGGCAGTATCCAGTTGCAATCCCCAATTACCCTCCAAGGGAATGCGACTCCGGGTATCAAGAGGCAGTTGTCGGGTACAAGCGGAATAAAATCCAGCGGTTAACAACAAGGTAACAAGTTTAATCGAATTTTTCATCTTCTTCAAGTTTATATTTACATGCTTCAGCAGTTTTCGTTTCACCCGGTTTACAAACAATATCGAGATAACTGAACGAATTACCCAGTTCATCGTTCGTATGTTTGGCATCCATCCCGCTAATCATGGCTACATTACCCGGAAACATGGCTCTCCAAATCAATTCTTTCCCGGACTTGTTCGCGAAGGTGCTACTTCCGGCAGATTGATGCAAGATAGATATTTTTCCTAAGAATACAGGAATATTTTCTATCGAAACCCAACGGGTAACATCCGTAAAGCGCGGAAGGGTGGTAATACGGTTTGCCGTGACATCGGCATCTACGCCGGCAAGTCCACACACAATTCCTTCGATCACACCGCTGGCTACTTCGGGATAATCCCGACGTTCATTCGCATAAAGCTCCTTTAGATAATGATAGCCCATATCCTGCCTGCCGTATTTATAAAAGATCTTCGGATAGTAAGACATGCTTTCCACGTTTGTCTCTTTCTCCGACAGGATCGCCAATAAACGATTGATACGTTCCGGCTTGTCTACGATACCGAACCAAAGAGGAAAAACATTACATCCGCCTTCTTTCAGGTTTTCATTCTCCAACTTATAGGCATAATAGTTTTGAGTCTCTTCATTCCACCAACCGGTATTATATAGGCGGGCATACTCTTCCACCTTCGACTCATAGTGGAGGGCGGCCTCTTCATTTCCTCCTAGCCGTTGAATCTGTGCATACGATTTCAATCCTCGGTAGATCGTAGCGATCAAATCGCCGGTTACCGTCAGCCCACGAACCGATTCCTCATAAGAAGGGAGCCCACGGAAGGTTTTGAACTTCGGATCGACACGTGCATCGTCTTCGTGCATCACCCCCGGACGTTCCATGATCTTATCCGCCTGCAACTGCCATCTGTCGATATATTCATTGGCCGATAAACGGAAGAACTCTTCAAAACGAGGATCATTGATGTAGACTTCATTTCCTGTCCAGAGGTACAAACGATAACAAGCGTTCATCACATCGAAGTTCGCATTCAGGTTATACCAGAAATCCTGATCCGAGACATAATCAGCCGAAGCCGGCAGGTTATTCCAGTCTATCTCCCAATAGCTGCAATAGTCCTTCGACTCGGAAATATTCTCGACAAACTTACCCATCATATTCGCATTTTGCCTGCCATGCCCATTCAGCTCCTCGCCTATACATTGATGAGAGACATCCCGCATGCAGAAAGCCTGGCGATTCGGCAAAGCCGCTTCATACCAAGGTCCGACCGGATCGGAGTCCTCCCCGACATACCGATTCGAATTACTTACGGCCCAATCGAAGATCTTCACCAGGGCCGTATCATCGGATGCCACACAAAATGAGGTACGTGCTGCATCCGCTATATCAGGATACTTCTCCTGCCCGGGCTGGCCGCAAGCACAATTTAAAACAAGGATAAGAGATAAATATGATAATTTCATTTTTATACGATCATTATGTTATTACAAAAAAAGCGCATCAGAATATCCTCAGATAGTCCTGACGCGCTTTCTCCCTATAATTCAGAACCGGTTATTATTTCCAACCTTCGTTTTGGGTGATACGACCTGGGTTCAAGTCGATCTCTGCTTGCGGAATCGGCCACCAGAAATCTCTTGCCGTATAAGCATCTCGCTCCGCTGGAATCAAAACGGTATGTTTAGGCGTCCCGCTCGAAAAGTCGCGATATTCGATACCTTCGATCGGCTTGTTCATCACATCCAACAAAATGTTCCAGCGACGGATATCGGCAAAACGAAGGCCTTCCTGCGCAAGTTCTACACGTCTTTCGTTGCGGATCAGATCCCGGAGGCTGCCGTTATACTGTTCGGCAACCATTTTGTCGATATCGTTCGTATTGCCGGCACGGTCACGAATCACTTTTATCAGGGACTTGGCTTCGTCCGTACTTCCTCCGGTTTCCACCAACGCTTCCGCCCTCAACAGATAAGCTTCCGCATAACGGAAAATTATAAACGAGTTGTAAGTTGTCCATGTTTCTTCTTCCTGACAATATTTTTTCCAAGACAGGCCGGTAGGCGTCTTGTTCCATTCGCCACCGCCGCCTTCTGCCAAGACATCACCTACGCTGACTTCCTTGTCTTGCAAAGCCCCGTAATCCTTGTTAGGATCAAAATAAGTTTTACCATCTTTTTCAACCACATTGTTCGGAATCGTATTAAAATACTTGCCACGCATTTCCATACCCGGAGCATAGATAGTCTGGTAAAAACGGGGATCTTTATTCAGATACGGCATAGTTTCATTTCTCTCGCCCACATATTCAAATGCATCAGCTAATGCCTTCACCGGAGTTGTCACGCAATAACCACCGATAGACTGATTATACCAATTACCCCAACTGTTCGTCGCATCCAATGAATAGCGTCTTACCAGGATCACTTCATCCAGGTCTTCACAACCAGTTACAAACAACTTGTCAAAATCGGCCAGCTGCGGAGCGGATGCAACCAATTGGGCCGTTTCATCCAACGTAATCTGGAAATAAGATTTATCATTCAGATAACCGGCCGCATAAGCAGCAGCACGTGCACGAAGCAAGCGGGCAGCCGGTTTTCCGATCTTCGATTTATTGCTTGGCTTATCCGGTAATCCGGCAATTGCCTTGTCCAGGTCATCCAGGATAAAATCGAACACTTCCTTCGGGTCCTGTACTTGCTTAACGTTTTCACTTTCCGCTACTGTAGCCGGATTCTCGGTATAAAACATGATATGTCCGAAGATAGAAACCAAATCCAGATAAAAATAGGCACGCAATGTACGAGCTTCACCCAAAACCTGGTTCCGGTTAGCATCGCTTTCCCCGCCCGGCCATTGGTACTTATCAATATTGTTGATTACGTTATTCGCACGCTGGACGGAAATATATCCCTTATCCCATTTGTCAGCCGGGAAAGAAGAAGCTGTACTCCCGATGCCTCGCCCCAAGTCATATCCTCTATTCCAACTATGCGTAACCAAACCATTATCTGTCACGCCATCCATCCACAAATCATAACTTTCGACGTTCAGTCTCTCATACAAGGCGGTCAACGCCTTTTCATAGTCTTCTGCCGACTTGAAATAACCGTCCGCCGTAATAATACCTTCCGGTTCCAGATCAATATTACTGTTACAACCGCCTGCCATACAAAGGGTAAAAGCCAACGCCCCATACAGCAACGATTTCTTATATATTTTCATAATGCTCTATTTATTAGTTTAGATTAAAAGATAATGTTTACACCGAAGTTTACGATTTTCAACGGAGGAAAATCATTGATTCTATCACTTTTTCCTTCTGGGTCCAGACCTTGATACAAACTACTGAATGTAAGCAGGTTCGAGCCAGAAACATACAATCTCAGCTTTGTGATTCTCAGCTTGTCCGTGATACCCTTTGAGAAGGTATAGCCCAACTGGGCGTTTTTCAGACGTAGATAATTTGTCTTTTTCAGGAAGAACGAGTTGTAGGTAGATGCATTCCGGTTATTGGCTGCTTCCAAACGAGGCATTTCGGCATTTCCATTCTGGTTCTCTTCCGTCCATCTGTCGCGGAAATGTACACCGGTGAAGGCCTCATAGCTTGGTCCTTCGATCCATTCCCCATACACCATACGATTCGCGCCGCTTGATCCCTGGAACAGCAAACTCAAATCGAAACCTTTATATTCGCCGCTGATATTCCATCCATATGTGAACTTAGGGATATTGGAAGCAAATATCTGACGGTCGTCCGGGTCGATCGTTCCATCGTTATTCGTATCGACCAGTTTCACATCGCCAGCATGAAGATCAGACATACCACGCGGGTCCGATTTATATTTGGCACGGTATTCTTCCAATTCCTGTTCGTTCGCGATCAAACCGTCTGCCTGATAGATGTAGAAAGCATTCAAAGGCGAACCGATCGTTTGAATATTATAACCGCTGATATTCTTGTCATCACCACCGCGGTCGATCCATTCGTTCTTGTTATAAGCCAAGTTGAAAGAAGTGTTGAATGTAAACTCTCCGAATGTTTTACGGAAACCGACCATAGCTTCCACACCTGAGTTACGAACCACTCCGGCATTTTGTTCAGGAGCATCCAGACCAATGAAATGAGGGATACCCAGTGCTAACAAAATATCTTTCGTATCTTTTGAATACCAGTCCAATTCACCATAGATCGTGTTATTTAGGAAACCAAAGTCCAAACCGATATTAGTCTGTTCCACTGTTTCCCAAGTCACATCCGGATTCGCCATCTTCTTCTGGTAAACAGCAGAAACAAGGCTACCGTTCATGACCACATTCGAGGTGTTATACTGAGGCAGATACATGAAGGCATCGATACGCTCGTTACCGGTCTGCCCCCAGGAGGCTCTCAGTTTCAGATTATCCACAAATCCCAGATTTTTCATAAACCCTTCTTCCGAAATACGCCATGCAGCAGAGAAAGACGGGAAAACACCCCACTTATGGCCTTTCGCAAAACGGGAAGAACCATCGGTACGGATATTCGCTTCAAATAAATACTTATCCTTAAATCCGTAGTTTACACGTCCGAAGAAAGAGTTGATACCCCACTTGGTCGGATATCCTTCCGCAAACTGGCTACCGGCCGAACCTAAAGAAACGTCCGGTAAAGCATCAGAGATCAAATCTTTACGCTGAGCCATTGAATAATAGTTGCGGTAAGAGATTTGCTCCATACCGTAGAGCAACGCCAAATCATGGTCGTCGCCGAAACGCTTTTTGTAATTGGCCAGGAAACGAAGTGTCATCTGGTAACTGTTGTTACGTGAATCTTTTACACTATTCGGATTATTACGTTGTGTAACCAGTTCACCAGTTTCGTTGTAATATTTATAATTCTTATAATGGATCTTTCTTCTGTCCCATGAACCGTTCAAAGAAGCCATACCCGTAAACACCAAATCCTTGATCGGTTCGAAATCGGCTTTTACCTGTCCATAAACCACATCCATATTATAACGGTCTTCCCCTACGACATCCAAATCCATAAGAGAGATGGCATTTCTATTCTGTTTATCCAAACGGTAATCGCCATTTTCATATCTGACCGGCGATGTGGGCTGCATGCTCCATACATCATACTGCACGCTACCTAAAGATTCCGGCCATAGGCGGTCAACGTGACGATATGTTACGTCACTACTCACCTTCAACATTTTGCCAATGTTCAAATCTGTATTTACACGATAACTATAACGCTGATATTCCGTATTTTTAACCAAACCAGGCTGATCTAGATAGTCAAACGAAACCAAATAACGTCCAATTTCGCTACCTCCTGTCAGATTTAATGTATGCTGTGTGATATAAGTAGGTTTATACACTTCATTAGCCCAATTCAAATAAGAATGGTTATACGGATCATCGCCTCTTTCCGTTGCCAGAATATCATCTTCCGAATATTTGATCGAACCACCGGAATTGACTAATGCTTCATTAACCATCGTCATATATTCGCGTGCGGAAACCTGCTCGGCTCTTACCGCCCGATCTTGGAAACCGATTGTACCATCGTACGATAATTTCACTTTACCTTCCTTACCACGTTTGGTCGTTACTAGAATTACACCGTGAGCAGCACGTGAACCGTAGATAGAAGCAGATGCGGCATCTTTCAAAACAGAAATATTCTCGATTTCGGAAGAAGGAATCTGACTTAAAGACATTTCGATACCGTCCACCAATACCAGCGGTTTGGCATTGCCAGTCGTACCGACACCACGCAAGTAGATTTCAGGATCGTCACTACCTGGAGCACCACCACGGTCAACTACTGTGATACCGGGACTCAAACCCTGCAAAGCTTTTGTAGCATTTACCACTGTCATTTTATTGATTTCATCACCTTCCAGCTTTGTAACGGCACCAGTAGTCGTCACTTTACGCTGAACACCGTAACCGACAACAACAACTTCGCTCAATGCTTGGGTATCTTCAACCAACTGGATAGCCAATGTCGACTGGTTACCTACCTTTACTTCCTGCGTATTATAACCGATATAGGATACCTGTACAACCGCACCCGGAGCGACTTCCAGTGTAAACTTGCCATCGATATCAGTGATAATGCCGTTTGTAGTTCCTTTTTCAATCACATTGGCGCCAATAATAGGTTCACCCAGATCGTCCGTAACGACACCCGTAATCGTTTTCTTCTGCTGAGCAATAACCGGAGCAGATGTTTCCTTTGCCTTATAACTCGACAGGACAATATAAGAACCTTTTTGGGAATAATTCAGTCCTAACTGGGTAGAGAGGTTATCCAAAACTTCCTTGATGGACTTACCGACCATATTAACGGATATCCTTTTATTTACATTTACACCGGCATCATAAATGAAAAGATAATCCGTCTGCTTTTCAATAGTATTCAAATAATCTTTCACTGAAAGATTATCACCCTGCAGGGTGATCTTTTGCGATATCGCATTCTCTGCATGCAAGCAGAAAATGGCTGCAAATAATAACATATAGGTTATTCTCATAATCCTAAATAAATGTTTATGTCGTGATTTTAATAAGAGACAAAACCCCGACAAAGGTATTTTATTCATAACTTTGTGATATTTAAAGATTAATACTTGTGTTAGACATGTGTTAGTTGTAAGGCGGTGAATCTCGCACATTCATCGCCTTTTTACATTGTTTTTCGTGTTCCACTTCATTCCATAGGCATTTTCGTTTTTAATTTAAGGTTACACATTTACTTTATATAGATAATCGTATTATCGTCGCTGCGGGAAAAAGTAAAACGCGTACTGCGTTGCAACACCTGCAAAATGAAATCCACCCCGTCCGAAACACGACATTTCCCACTACATTTATAGTCATGCAGACTTTTGTTTTGGATTACAATACGGATATCATACGTCTTCTCAAAGCGTTTCATCAAATCGGCAAAACGGATATCCTCAAAGCAAATCAATCCCTCTTTCCAACGATAATCATCCAAGTTACGGATCGATTCCACCACCATTTTACCTCCCGTCCATTCCGCTTTCTGCATCGGAGCAAGCCGGATGGAAGGACCAGGCTCCATTTTATTTGTTAACTCAATGGAACCTTCCAGCAGGGCAGCTGAAAATTCGCAATCCGACTCCGCCTCATTCACCCGAACATTAAACTCCGTCCCCAAAACTTTTATATCACATTTCTTTGTCTGTACGACAAATGGATGTTCCACATCTTTAGATACATCAAAATAGGCTTCACCTTTCAACGACACACGGCGGATATCCTCACTAAAAGAGGCCGGATAAGTCATTTCACTACAAGCATTCAGCCAGACATTCGTCCCGTCGGACAGGGTGAGGTTCGCCCGCTGCCCCGGAGGAACGACGATCTTGTTCATCTCCAATACAGGAGCCGGTTTTCCCACATTATTAGATATGTATAGGGCAGACACTAGCAATACGGAAATTGCAGCAGCGATCTTCAGCGATTCTCTGATAACAAAAGGCAGGCTGAAACGGTGACCGGATTGCACCATGCTGCTATTTTTCGTCTTATGCAACAACAGCACATCAAAATATTTCCGCTCCCTTATCAGCTCTTCCCGATTCTTATCAGAAGCATCCACCCAATCGCAAACAGCCTCTTCCTCTTCAAAAGAGGCTGTTCCTGCAAAAAATCGATGTAATACATTTCTGTCCATACGTTATATAAGCACCTCTCGAAAGCAACCCCCTAAAATTTTATCCGAATATTTTCACCTTCCTTTATTTTCCGGTTGCTGATCGTTTTTCCGTCTGCGATAACGGCAACTTGCAGTTGATCGCCAAGACGCTTCACTTCAATATCGAATACTTGATTGAACGCGCAAATCTTACGCAGGTTCATATGATCCCACTCTTGCGGCAGGCGGGGAGTAAAGACAAACGAATTCAGGCCGGTCGGACGAATGCCGAACATCCCTTCCGTAATGATACGGCAATACAAACCGCTTTCGGCAGACAGATGGCGCTGGTTGCCTTCCGGCCATGCCTCGATTGCATAAGGGACATGTTCACCCAACAGACGCTGGGAAGAATAGAATCTCAAATAATCGGTAGCCTTCTCCGTCTCACCGCAAGCATACACACCACGCAACGCATACAAGGTGGAGCGATCCCAGAATGTTTCACTTCCGGCCTGCGTCAGCAAACCGTTCTCCGTCCACAGGCGCGGAGAGAACAACGCCTGGATGGTCGCATCTTTCCGATCCTGTATCCCGACCGTGAGCGGAATGCAGATCCAAGAACGCAGGACATCATTTCCTTCATAATATTTATAGGTATCAAATCCTTCGACGACCCCGCCGAAATAGCGGTCGATATTTTTCTTCAGGGCTGTAGCCTGGCGAGCATAGGCTGCAACCGGCTTACCTAAATCCTTCCCTAAATAACCTGCTGAGATCAAAGCATCATAATATAAGGAAGAAGTACAAAGATTTGCTTTCCCTGCTGGGAAACGGTTTTCCAGTTCATCCGCATCGGAAGCCACAACACCACTCTCGTTCAAATTGCGCCGACAATATTCCAAGCACCATTCGATCAATGGCCACAACTTTTCGGCTTCTGCCTTATCTCCTTTGGACAAAGCATAACGGGAAGCACCATAAGCGACCATCGCCGCATCGCCACGATCACCGGCTCCTGCCCAGACATCAATGCCTTCCGCTATGATCGAGCTAGGCAACGGCTTGTATTCCGGATTCATGAAGCGGGCAAAATGTTCATACGAGCACAATGCGGAACGGTTTCCGACCTCATATCCCAAATAAGGGAAGAAAGGGTTGATATATTCCGCCTGGTCGTTTGCCCAGATAGCAGCATAGTAGGATTCGCCTCCGGGGCCATGCATAAGGCCTCCTTTCGTATCGTAAATACTCTCCGCTCCACGGATTTTTGCAAAGGCGAACATTGTATTGATGACAGGATCGGGCGTATCCAGAACCAGGTTATCCCAGAATCCGGCAATCAAATCCTGCCGGGCCTGTAATTCCCTGTCAATATCGAACGATAGCTCGCGCTCATCCTTTTTGTATCCGGCAAAAGTCGCGCTGAACGTCAACTCCTCGCCAGGTTGCAACTGACGAGCCACCTGTCCGTTGATAGTCGAAACTAATTTATAGCTGCCATCCACCCCTTTCGCGGCATCTGTCTCGACAACAGAGCGTGAAGAAGGGATTTCCACCGATATCGCAGATTCACCTATATTCCGTAAAATATATTTTTCACAAAAAGCCGGATTCGAAACGGAAGGAAACAAGATACGTGTCAAGCCGAGTTTTTCCTTACGGGGAAGTGTGTATTCGCTCTGGACGACCATCGTGCCGTTCAACGTAACCTCCTTTACTTTCTCATTCAGCAAAGACTGCCCGTTTACCTCGACCATATCCGTCACGTTCCAGGCAAAACGACGCATCAAGCTAGCATGAGTATTATTCGGAATCGTGCGTAGCATCGGCCATACCATACTTCTGTTCAGCATAAAGGCGCCGTTTGCATCGACTCTGTAGCGAAGCACGGTCGAAACTCTCAACCCACTCATTTCAATATGATCCTCATGCGGAACCCGCTCATCCACCTGCCAGGTAATACCACCGGCAGAATTAATAGCCCAGCGATCGGCTGCCGATACGGAGAGGCAGCTAATCCATAAAAAAGATAAAAGGCAGTAAATCTGTTTTCTCATGTTACTTAATCAATAATGTGTTTTTCAAATTTCTTTTATAATAAGCACCTCAAAAGAGATATCCCCTAAAAAAATATCATTTTTTCTGAAATACTTTTGTTTCACATGAACAAAACAATCGTCATATAATCCTTCAACTTCACTTTCAATATCTTCAATGCTTTGGATATGTGGAACTCCACACTCTTGACGGAAAGCGAGAAATAGGCAGCGATTTCCGGGTATGTTTTATTTTCATAGCGGCTCATGATAAAGATCCGGCGGGTTTTGTCGGACATCATTGCCAATGCCTCATCCACGAGCCGTCCGGCCTCCGAACTGAAAATTTCCTGAGGATCGCAGGCTTCAAGGGTGGCAATCCTCAGACTATTCACCCGTTGCTGATGCTCCTGGATACGTTGTTCCACATCTTCGCGGACACGAAGATGACGAAGGAAATTCAGACATTTATGTTTGATCGCTTCCAGGATATAGGCAGGAATATTCGAATCGGAAGAAAGAGAATGGCGATTTTCCCAATAATACATGATTCCCTCAACAGCAATATCTTCCGCTGCCGCTTCATCTTGCAGGTACGTATTGGCGAAACGCACAAACAATCCGTGGTAATCGGCAAACAATTTATTAAAAGCTTTTATCTCCGAGGCTGTTTCCATAATGTCTCTTTTCGCCGATAAAGATAGTACAAAAAACGCTGTTTCCAGACTGTTATTTCAGAAAAACAATCTGAAAACAGCGTTTATATCTCCTCTCTCGTTTATGCGAATCAGAAACCCATGTTTTCAACCACTTATTTTACTTTTTCGAACCAAGGCAGGCGTTCCAGAGGAGCTGTCACTTCAATCGTTTTCGGTCCCTTGAACTTCTTACCCGTATCGTCTACCCATACACCTTCTGGCAGCATCACTTTGCGCGTGTGTTCCTTGGTCAGTACCGGGGCAACCAGATATCTGTCACCCAACATGAATTGATCCTTGCAATCAACGAATCCCTGGTGCGGAAACGCATATTCCATATGCCGGATGATCGGCTCACCGGTCTTTGCGGCATGATACGCCTGTTCCAGAATATATGCTCCCATCTTCTCATGCAGACGGGCATAATCACGGCAAATCGCCAGATGCTTTTCATCGAGGATGCGCCAAGGAGCCACCGAGAATTGCATCATCGGCATCAAGGCATGTACCTGGCAGGAACGCACGATCAGCTCTTGATCGAGCTTCGTCTGGTCTACTCCCAGGAAAGAGGCGAACTGGCCTCCGCCGATCATATCCGGACAGGCATAGGCATATCCCAGCAAACCGGCAGCAATCATATCAGGGATCAGCAGGCCGACCGCATTCCAAGAGTAATCTTTATCACCCAGACGCTGAACCAGCGCTTCACCTCCCATCTTCCATCCGGCACGATATTCGTTAAACGGGAAATCCAACCCGATCTTCGCCCAATACCGGCACATATCCACTGAAGTAGCCGACTTATCGTAAAACTCCAGTTCCGGATCGTTATAATGACCGATATCACCGGCATCAAACTTGAAACCATCCGCCCCATATTTCTCCTGCATGCCGCGCAATTGTTGTTTCAGATGTTCGGCAGCGGCCGGATTGCTAAGGTCATAGCAAGCACTATAACCGTTCCACCACGGAATGATGGCCGCTTCATTCGTCCCCCTTTTTTTGATCAGGAATCCTTTCTGCTGAAGCTCACGAAACTCCGGGCTATCCGGACTGACGAACGGGCAAATCCAGAACATGATCTTGAATCCCTGCCTGTGCAGACGATCAATCATTCCTTTCGGATCAGGAAAACGTTCGGGTTTAAAGTCGAAATTGCCATAATATTTCTGCCAGTTGTCATCCACCATGAACACGCCGACCGGAAAATCATTCTCCAATACATGATCCGCATATTTCAGGATATCCTCCTGATTCTGGTTATACATCAGTTCGATCCAGGTATTATACTGCGGCATGGAAAAGAACAACGGATCCGGCAAATCACCGGAAGGTGGGAAATGTTTGGCAGAAGCAGCCATATAAGCATCCTTCAACGTACGGCCCGCCAATACCGGCTCCATCTTCTCATAATCGGAATACAAACGCAACTCTCCATTCTCTACCTGAAAAGAAAACGGCTTGTCACTCCAAATATACCGTCCCTCCGAAGAAAGCAGAAGCGGCACGTTCTGATTGTTCAGGTTCTCGGCAGAGAGGTCGAACAAACGCAAGTCACCTTCAAAAGGCATCTTCGATCCCAAGCCGACTGCACCGCCCCACCATTTCTCTCCTTCGAGAGACGTTATTTTCGATTCGTACTTGCTCGCAGCAAAGCAGGGCAATGCCAAGAGAACCAAGAAAAGGAGACAGATTGATTTACGTGTCATAATATATTCAATGTTGTTATGTTATTTGCCGAATATTTCCACAAATATACGTTTTACTGTCGAAATACAATCTCCTTCCGGTTCGCTCGAATAAACATTTGTTGCCTTCGTCCAGCGTTCCTCGATTGCATAAAAGTCGATAGCCGCCGTTTTTCTGCCATCCAAAAGCCGAGTCTGATAATCGAACCAGGTTTTCCAGCGCATATAATAGAAATCTTTCAGGATACCATTCCATTCGCGATGGGCATAATCGCGCAAGCCGCCTTCGTCGGCCGCCAATCGGTTACCCCAAGTCGTAATCTGTACACGGGCATTCCACTCGTACAATTCCTTTTCTTCAGGAGTACTTCCGAGGCTGCGGGCACGAGCGATCCAGGTTCCAACCTTAAATTCAGGACGCGTTGCCAGCAATTCGTCCTGCAACAGAATCAAACGCAGGAAACGGTCGGAAGCATCCTTATACAACTTTTTGTCGCCAGCGGCAAAAGCGGCCTCAACAACCTTCTCCGTAAGACGTCCTTTCTCGGCGATCGCCTGGCGGACGATATCGACCAAATCATACTCGAAATTATTGTTTCCCTTGAACTCATCGGCTACAGACACCATCATGGCGGCAGCACGGATCACATTGTTCAGATCATAATAGTCTTTCATCTCCGACCAGCTTGAAACCTGATACGGATGTTCGGTAGGACGGGCACAGAATACAGATTCATGAGTTCCCTGCTGCGTATTTGCATCCGGACAGTTATAGATGGAATTGCTCAACAGTATCCAAGCGTCCTGCACCGTGGGATTGCTCTTTCCGTAACGGGCAACCGTATACTCCCTCAACCACTGATCCTTGTCGAAACGCTGCGGACGCCAAGGCAGTTCCGTCAACAGTTCGAACATGACCGGGTTGTTTTCGCTCCCCTCCATCGTCATGCCGACTCCTTTCAGCGTTTTACCGAACGGACTTTCCTTCGCCTTATAGAACTCGTCGATCACGTGCTTCATCTTCCCGTGTAATCCAACGTTCCCACCATAGTTCAGCAACATACAATAAATCCAGTCATGCTGTCCGAACCCGTCCTTCCGGTACCAAGTAGATGCAGGATCTCCCCACTGCGGACGGCTTTCCGCGAACAGATCCAACACGATCAGATCTCCTGCCTCCAAATTTCCGATCATCTGCGGACGCGGGTTCGCCTGCCATGCCTGAGCCACCCAGACGGCTTTCGGATTATTCTTCTTCATTGCCTGCATAATGGCCTTTCCAGCTGCATCCAGATCCACGCCAGCCACACTTCCGCCTTCATGGAACGGGTCCATACTGTAATAGTCCGCTTTGCCGTACAGCTTGTTCATCTCCTTATAATATAAGGAAGCGATCTCCTCGAAACGCGGATCTGTCGGTTGCAAAAATGCCGGACGGCGATATCCGTTCCATAATCCCGGATCAGAGACATTCAAACCTAACTTCTCTTTTGCATTATGAGGAACCATACCGGAGTATCCGGGGAATACCGGTTCGATGCCATATTCACGCATCCGCTTCACGATCCGTTTCTGCAAAACGATCTGCTGCTTATACCAACTATCCGGATTCGGGCCGCCCCAACCTTCCAAGTTGTTCATCAACCACCAAGCCTGGAAACCGGGACCGGCTACAAAATCGTTGATTTCTTCCTTCGTATAGCCTAACTTGCTCAGCACATTGTACCAAACGCCATCCGCCCCGACCATCGCCAACGGCAAGTTAATGCCATGCAACGCCATCCAGTCGATCTCTTTCTCCCAACGCGTCCAATCCCAAAAGGCCATCGTATAAGAGAAGGTACAATAGTTGAAGTCATAGCGGTATTTCATATCCGTCTCATGACGTTCCTTCTGCTTCACTGCCGGCAATACCTCCGGCAATTCGGCCTGCATGCCATTCCAGGAAAGATGAATTCCGACATGATATTTCAGATACCAGTTCAGCCCGGTCGCGATACTCACATAATTATTACCCCGGATCACGACCTTGTCACCTTTCTGGTCGAGTTCGAAAAAATCGACAGGAGATTTCACCTGTTCAATCATAAATTTACGCGACGCACCTTTGTCGATACGTTCCAGCAACCCTTCGATAGGGGAAGCCGCTTTTACGGCAAGCGCAACCAGCAACATGCCGAGGATATGGATGATTTTCATTTGACAGAGATTTTATTCATTAAGATATTGACGCCATACTTTCCGTCAGGAGACACCCACCACTGCGTATCGCCGTTTGCACAACGGATCGCAAAACGATTGTCATACTGCAAACGGGCGGAGCCGTCGGGAATCCATAGGCCGAGGCTGTACATTCCCTTTGCCAGACCGAGCGAAATCTGCAAGTCGGTAGAAATCGTATGCAGGAGCGGAGTGCAGGAGCTGTCGCCCGTTTCATACGGTTGCCAGTCATTCACATTCGCATCCGTCAAGGCGACATGGCAAACCTTACCGGACTCGTCAATCAAGACCAGATAGACAGGATGTTCATTAAACAAAGTCGAGAAACCGCGGTTTATCAAAGATATTTCGACAGGATTAGCCTGTCCGGCAAGCAAAACCGCCGGAGCCGTCATCTCCTGCAACTCGATACGGTAACCGAGATGGTCCCGGATATAATCGAATACATTCCGTTCCGCTACAGAGCCATCTTTCCTGATGAAATACCCATCCGACACCGGCATCTTGTTCTCCCGCAGGAATTCTGTGGAAACAGGAGTTTCCTTCCAGTACATCATCGAATACTTATCTTTCGTATTCTTTTCCTTATAGTTATGAATCACGCTAAGAGAAGTGAAATGTTGCAGGAACAGGCGGCGTGCCGTTTGCAATCCATCAATGATCCACCCGGCTTCAGGATTATCGGGGTCCTCATTCATGCTCCAGGTTCCCCAAGGTAATTCTCCGTCGACCGGAAAACAAGGAGACTCACGCACAATCTGCTCATAAGCAGGCGTACCTTCTGACATTCCGCCATCCCACTGATGCTTTTTGATCACAATAAAGTCGTCATGGAAAGAAATCCGTTTATAATCATCAGAAGCCGTATCCAGCAGGTTCTTATATTCGGGAACCCGTATCTGGACAGCCCGTCCTTCCGGTGTCATCCGGCAGATATGTTGCAAAATAGTCCGTTTCGTATCGTCCGACTTTTCGAGACCATGAAAAGAACTGTGCCATTCTCCCCAAGCACCGATCATGCCAGCCTGTACAACCTGAATCACATCCTTATTCTCTTCAAGGAAAGGCTTGAGCTGTTCCGTATGGCGAATGATGTCTTCCAATGTAGGACCAGTAGCCGCCCGCCCCAAAAACTGGGTTTCATAAGCAAAACGGAGGACCGCTTTCTTGCCTAAGGACCTTAATTTGTCAAAGAAAATACCCATTGTCCGAAAATCCTCTCCTGTCAACTCTTTTCCGACTGCTCCCGTCAAATAGAAGTAGGTCTGAACCAGTGATACGCTATCGGAAGCATAGAGTTCGGACTGTTCTTCCAGATAAGAAGTGATATCAGGATATTCTTCGGGAGCCCAGACATAGTTCTTTTCCGTTACATCCAGTGCCACTTCAAGTCGGAATCCTCTTTCGGGGTTATACAGCCCTTCCATTCCAGCCGGATCATCCGCATAAATACCCCGGAAAGTACGATGCTGCACCCCGGAATCGCAAGAGGTGAAAAATCCAAGCATCAATGCGGAAACCAGCATAAAGGTCGCAATGTTTTTCATATCAATCGTTTTTAGTTGTTGTTATAATCAATGTAGCCTCCTGCCCTTTCAGCAAGCCATCCGGCAGACCGGTAATCTTCCCATTCACGATAACTGTTCCGGCATCCTGAACCAAGCGCAAAGCTTTATCATCCAACGGTTCCCATTCCACAAACTGCTGTGTTACCGTCCCGTCGTTATAATGCACATTTACAAACGAAGGCGTGTATAACAACTCGCGTGTCACATGTCCGTCAATATCGCGCAAGGTAGCTTTTCCTTCGGATACCTGCAAGCGTGCCGGCTCGATAGAAGTGATGCGTAACTCATTTTCCGGTACTGCCTGACAGCCTTCGGGTATCTTCTTGTACATGCGGATATAGTCGATATCGAAACTCTTCGGATACGGGACGGAAGGATCGTAAGTCCCTGTCCAGCCGTTCTTCGCTTTCCGATTGTCATAGAAAGAGATAATCTGAACCAGCGGATAAGTGATCGTCGCCTTATACGTCATCACCTGTATGCCATCCACATACACAGTCACACCTTCCGGTGTCCAGTCGAAGCCATATACATGAAACTCTTCCGCCAATTTCTTATTGGCGAACCAAGGATGTTCCGTGTGATACTGGATCGTCGAGTCTTTCCAGCTGTGTACGGTAGACCAGATACGATTGACATCAGTCCCCAATATTTCAAAGATATCGATCTCGCAACTTTGGTTCGGATCATCTTCAAACCCGATCAACCACCAGGCACAATGCACCCCGCCCCCAGCTTGCATCTTGGCACGCATTTCATAATAGCCATACTGGTTTATTTGTGTAGCTTCCGTCTTGATCGAATGAAGGGCTTTCCTTTTCGGATCATAGTGATGCATACCGGTGCGGCTGGCACTCATAAAACCTGATATATACATTCCCTTATCAAACTCATTTTTTGAATCCCGGTCGATCGTCAACCGGACCACCCCGTCTTTCATCTCATACGTCGGTGTACAGACAGTCCGGTCTTTCGGCCAAGAAGGCAGATACTCAGGAATCCATTTCGTCCGGTCGATCTCTTTCCCTTCAAACTCATCGTGAAAGATCAAACGGTAACCTTCTTTTTCCAATGGGCTGGCGGGATAATCCTGTGCCTGTATGTTCTGTAAGCTGGACTGCAAAAGGAAACAGGCAAGAAGTGTACTGAATAGATATTTATTGCTCATGATATTTATTTATTAACGGAGAGAAAAAAGGCCGCAAATGAAGCGGCCCTTTCTCAATTAAATATAGACTCTAAAAGAATCGGATCAATAACCTGGATTCTGAACGATTTTGCCCTTACCTTCGTTGATTACAGCTTGAGGCAACGGGAATAAAACAAACTCATCTTTAGTCGTCGTACAACCACGGTCTCTTGCATTCTGGATAAACTGTCCGTGACGGATCAGGTCGGAACGGCGGACACCTTCGAACCAAAGCTCATGCCCTCTTTCATCCAATACTTTCTGCAAGAAATCGTCTACTCCTTTTACATCACCCATTGTATATGGATTCAGCTTGGCACGTACACGAACCTGATTCAACAGGTCCAGTGCTTCGGAAGTTACGGCATTTCCTTTACGAACAATTGCTTCAGAAAGCAAAGTCAGGACGTCTGCGTAACGGTAAACAACCAAGTCGATCTGGCTGCCGTCTCCTGTAGATTCGGGGTCTTCACCATATTTTACAGGTACAGCTCCAGAATAAAGGTTACCATGTTTGGCGATATCAGACTCTTCATTAAACAATACACCATCAGTACCTACATATTCGCCAACCAAAACAGACAGACGGTCATCACCTTCCTCAAAAGTACGGTAGAAAGGCCAAGGGACTTTATAACCATCCCATTTCTGGATAGAAGCATTCTTAGTCGGGTAGTTTCCCGGTAAAGCATGGTCATGCCACAACTGAAGATTTGTACCTCTTTCTTCCGTACAAGCAAAGATAATTTCCTTGTTCCCTTCATTTTCAAGCGTAAAGATATCTGCATATCTGTCCATCAATCCATAACCGTATTCGGCTTTCAACAATTCACGGCCACATTCTTCCGCTTTCGCCCAATTCTTCTCATGCATGTAATACTTCATTAGAATCGTATACGCCAAACCTTTATCAAAGCGTCCGAACTGTGTCGTACGGGTAGGCAAGCCTTTCAATGATTCAGTCAATTCCGTTTCAATGAAATTTGTCATCTCTTCTTGAGTCGCACGCGGCTCAATTACTTCATCCAACGGATTCTTCAAATCTTCCAGTGTCGGAATTGGAATAGGCCCATAGAAATCATACAATAAAAATGCCAGCCAACCACGGCCTAAATGAGTTTCAGCCATCAGTAAAGCCTTCTTCTCGTCACTCATTTCTACATTTGAGATACGATCCAATGTCAATGTCATTGTACCCAAATATTTGGCATAATCCGTATAATTGAGAGTCGTATAAGAATGATTCGGAGTCCAGTTATGAGTTGTCAGCGGAATCCAGCTATCATTCACCCAACAACAAACAGCAATATCGGTTGACATATCACCAATAACCTGAAAACTGTGAGCCGTACTGAATACACCGCTATACTCCGCACTACGGAAAGGAGCATAAACACCTCCCACAACAAGCGCCTCCGCATCCTTTTCATTCGTCGGGAAAAAATCCGGATTGATCGCATCATATCTTTCCGAATCCAAATTAGTACATGAGGCCAATGCGCAACAGCACATTACTGTATATAATAATTTCTTCATGACTTTATCTTTATTTTTAACTGTTTATACTATTAGAATGTAATATCCAAACCGAAGCTGTAAGTACGAACATTCGGGTAAGCCCATTGCAACTGAGATGGAGCACTTTCTGAACTTGAAATGTCAGTTTCCGGGTCAAGACCTGTATACGGAGTGATTGTAAACGGATTGTTCACGTCGAAATACACACGTACGTTAGACAGAATATGTTTGCTGGTCTTAATAGGAATATTATAACCTAAAGTAATGTTACGACAACGGATGAACCAAGTCTTTTCATAATAATAGTCACCGACTCCATAGGCACTTTCAGTCTGGAAATATCCGGGTAACGTACCGTTCGGATTGCTGGAGGACCAAAGATCCGATATTGAAGTAGGCTGATTATAACCACGGCGCAAGTCATTAACGTTATTACTCAACCATTGTTTCTTATAACTTCCGGCAGAAAGCTTATCAAACTGTCCATAGAAATAAACATTGAGATCAAAGTTTTTCCAACGCAAAGTATTATTAAACCCAAATAAATATCCAGGGTCAGCAGATCCGTAAATCACTTTATCTGCATCATCCAACTTACCATCAGGCTTTCCGGTCTTCATCGGAATACCATGCTTATCAACTTTAATGGAACCATCGGATTCATAAACATATCCGTCAATATCTTTGATCTTCACCTGTCCGGGTAATGCACCAGGCATATGGTCGATCGTTTCACCTACTTGAACCAAACCATCTGACAAATAACCGGAATAGTAACGCATCCATCCGTTATACTCATCATAAGCATTCGGTTTCCATTTCGGATCACGTTCTTTCCACTTGTCACGATAGAGAGAGAATGTCAAGTCTGATGTCCATTCAAAATCCTTATTACGGATATTAGTCGTATTGATCGTCAATTCAAAACCCTGGCTCTGAGTCTTACCCACGTTCGCAATGATTTTATTCACCTCGTTATAAGACAGCAAAGTCTGTTCATTCAACAAATCGGAAACGACTTTATGATAATATTCAGCAGTTACATTGACACGTCCATCTAAGAAACCTAAATCCAAACCAACGTTCCATTCACGGGCTGTTTCCCAAGTCAAAACATTGTTTCCGAGTTGACTCAAATAGACACCATTGATCATGGAATTGCCAAAGATATTATTGTTACCTACTTTATAATAGCTATAAGCTTTATCTCCTACGTTGGAGTTACCTGTTTCACCATAGCTCAAACGTAATTTACCATTAGACAATACATTTCTCAAAGGAGCCAAGAACTCTTCTTCCGTAAACCGCCATCCGGCAGCAACTGAAGGGAAGAACCCCCAACGTTCACCCGAAGCAAAATTTGAAGAACCATCGGCACGCAATGTCGCTGTCAGCAGATAACGGTCTTTAAACGTATAGTTCAAACGACCGAAGAATGAAGCCATACGAGATTTGATCGCACTCGATCCTACAGTCGGACGTTTTGCATTACCCGCGCCCAAGTTGTTATACAAGAAACCGTCTGTAATGAAGTCATTGCTTTTTCCTGAAAACATTTCATATGTAAACAACTGATAAGAATGACCAACCAAAGCGTTGAAGTTATGGTCGCCTACCTGTTTCGTATAATTAGCAGTCAATTCCATCAAGTAGTCGGAATTATCACCCTGTGCAATAGAGGCCGCACCATTTTCACGTTGTCCATAAAGCGTTGTCGTTGGCAAATATTGTTTCAGTTTCTGATAGTTACGGTCGATACCGAAATTTGCTTTCAACAATAAGCCATCTATCGGGCGAACTTCAAAAAATGCATTTGCCAATAAACGCTCTTGAGTCGTCTTATCTGTAATGTCCAGCAATGAAACAGGATTCGGCAAGAAAGAAGCATCGGAGTTCATCGAATAATTGCCATTCTCATCCCGAATGGGCAAAGCCGGATTAAACTGAGCCGCAGAAACCAAAATTCCGGCATTCTCATTCTGGCCACTACCTAAAGGCACGTTGTCATATTCATTACGTGTCGCCGTCAAATTAATCCCCATCTTTACATATTTGCTCAACTTCTGGTCCAAATTGGCACGAAGAGAGTATCTTGTCATTCCATTATTTTTAATCACACCATCCTGATTAAAATAGTTTCCAGAAACCAAGTACTTCGTATTATCGTTACCTCCTGTTATAGATAAGTTATGAGAAGTCTGAAAACCTAAACGGGATATTTCATCAAACCAATTCGTATTATTAGCCGGATTGGCAATCTGAGCATCTGTATAAGGCAATGTCAAAGCCGGCAGGGAAGGGTCTGTCGCCTCTTTTCCTCCATAAATGCCAACACCGTTCGTACGCATCCATTGTTCACGAGTATAATCGTTTGTTGCCCGCATAAAACCGGAAGCGTCCAACATCTCGTAAGATTTGGCTATCTGCTGTACAGAAGCCGATCCGGAATACTGTACCTTAGCCGCCCCGCTCTTACCTCGTTTTGTCGTCACGATGATCACACCGTTACCGGCACGAGCACCATAAATAGCTGTCGAACTTGCATCTTTCAGCACTTCAATAGATTCAATATCGTTTGGATTGATAGAAGCCAGGATATTATCTTTATTACCTCCTGAATATTGATTACCACTATCCAATGAACCCGGAGAATTCACAGGAAAACCATCAATAATGATCAACGGGTCATTCCCCGCCTTATCAGAAGAAGCGGCACCGCGAATACGGAAAGTTGATTGTCCACCCGGCTGGGCACTAATCGTGCTGACCTGCAAACCGGCAGCCTTACCAGCCAAAGCATGACTAACTGTAGACACTGTTGCCACAGGAGTGTCATCCATCTTGACAGATGCAACTGCACCTGTCATATCCTTCTTCTTCATCGTACCGTAACCGACAACCACCACTTCTTCCAAAGCCTGTGTATCTTCTTTCAACAGAACGTTGATCACATTCTGATTCTTCACAACAATGTCCTGAGGAATGTATCCGATAAAGGAAATCTGCAAAGTCGCGTTAGCCGGAACTTCGATGGAAAAGTTTCCATCCATGTCGGTAGTAGTACCGTTAGTCGTACCTTTCTGGATAACGTTTGCACCGGCGACAGGGCCGAATGCATCGCTTACAGTACCGGTCACCTTACGATTCTGCTGCGTGGCGGCGGTAGAAGCCGGAGCTGCCTCGGAAGTCAGGACAATGTGACGATCCTTGATAGTGTATTTCAAACCTGTTTTAGCTGCAATAGCATCCAACACAGTCTGAATATTAGCATTCTTTTCATTGATAGAGATCTTTTCGTTCTTGTTGATCTCTTCCAGATTATAGAAAAACAGGAACTCGGACTGCTTTTCGATCTGTTTCAACACTTTTTCTAAAGTTTCATTCTTAGCTGAAACATTTAGAGTAGCAGTTTGCGCATAGGTGGAAGCAACCACGCTTGACAGACAAACAGCCAACATTAACACGGTTAATTTCATGATTTTTATAGTTCTTTTCAGGTTAAGAGAAACAACTATACGTTGATTATTCATACTTTTGAATGTTTTTAAGATTAAACATGATCCCACGGCAATGGGAGTTTAATTGTTCACACTTTTAGAAGAGAAGATCCGGCAAGATTTTCTCTTCTTTTTGGTTTAAGACTAACTGGTGTTCATATTTCCTACTAAGATTAGCAATTTGTTTTTATTTAGATTTCTGATATTGTCACGTGATGATCGTCGATCTTATACCGGACCGGGATTGACAGATGGATAATCTCCATGATGTCTTTGATACTCTGCCCCCGATAGAAAGTCCCGGTAAATGTCCGGCGCTTCAGTGCTTCCGACTTAACAGTGAACTGCACGCCGTAAACATGGCTCAACCGATACAGAATAGCTTCAAGACTTTGTTCGGGGAAATAATAATATCCGGTTGTCCACGAAACAAACCGGTTGGCGTCGACCTGTTGCAGGAGGGCTGATCGCGTTCTTTTGTTATAGACAAACTGTTCGTTCGGCTTTAAGACCGTAGGATGTAACAGGTTCTGCGTGGTCAGCAGGACAGAACCTTCCAGCAGTGTCGTAGTCAGGAGCGAATCGGTCGGATAAGCGGAAACGTTGAACTTCGTCCCGAGTGCTTCGATAGATTGTTCTTTGGTCTTGACAATAAATGGCTTATCTTTATCTTTGGCTACTTCAAAATAGGCTTCCCCTTCCAGTTGCACGATACGTTCGGACTTACCATAACGGGAATCATAAGAGAAAGAAGTCCGGGTTCCGAGACTGACGCGGGTTCCGTCCGGCAAAACAACAACATCCGCTTCAAGCCCGTCTCCACCGACATAACTGGTAATCCGGTCGTCATATTCCCTCGAAGAAAAGATAAACACAGTAGAAGTAATGGCTGCGGCAAACATTGCCACAGCCGCATAAGTACTTATGCGGGTCAATAAGGAATATCTTTTACGCTGGCGGGACTTTCTCTTATCGAGAAGGCGAAGCCAGCTATCGTGTATTTCAGAAGCACCACGGGAAGGAGCGCAGGCTTCATAAAGTGCTTTGGTCTCGAAAAACAATTTTTTGTTGTCTGCACTTTCATTCACCCAGGCATAAAAATCGTCCAAAGACCGACCTTGCAGCCGTCCTTGCAAATACCCGATGATTAATTCCGAATGTTCGTTTTCCATTTTCACTTAATTATTAGATGTAGATACAAAGTCGACACATGGTTAACTTGGTTCTTACATATACACAACGAACGGGAAAGAAAAAATACTCACAAGAAAAACAATTTTTTTCGTCATAATCCGGGAATTGCCTTCACCATGTGTGTCTCGTCCTAATTTGGGTTGACTGTGTATTAAAAAATCCTGTTATAGGTGGTCTATAAAAGTAAAAAAACAGACAAACCAGTAAATGAGTTGGGGGGACGAAAAGTATCATAGAGTGGCAACTGCCATACTTTTATCGTCAGACTATAAAGTCATAGAGCTTTTGACCTACGTCGAATACCTTTTTGACTAAGGTCGAAAAGGCTTTTGACACTAGGCAAAAAGGCTTTCGACTTAGGCCAAAAATACAAGGAGCTATAATACAGGCCTTAATATTTTGTATATTAGGACATTAAAAAGCTTCTATAATTCCTTTATTTTTTCACTTAAGAGATTGTTTTGATTCTTTCGTCTCATGAATTAAGATGGCTTTGGTCAAATTCGTCACTCCAATGAGTGAAAGCAGATCTTTAAGGTGAAGGCAGTCCAGATGCTTGCCTTCACTTTTTTACACATTGATTTTCAACGTATAGCAAGACAGGGTGAAGCCAACGCGCAAATTCTTTATAAAAGAAATATCAGTAGGAACAGATTCGAACAGTTCTTACGCAGATAAAGGAGGGAACGATAAAGCTGGTTCTCGACCGTACGGACAGAGAGATCCAGACGTTCTGCTATTTCGGCCGCTTTCAGACCTTCGAGATAGGACATACGGAAGATTTGCTGGCTTCTTTCAGGCAGTTCGGCAATCTTTTTCATCAGCAGATCGAGCAAATCCTTTCGCATGAAAAGTTCGTCGGATGCCTCAAAGAAGTCAAGCTCTTCCAATTTTAACTGAAGGGCGCGATGATCGATGATCTCCTGCTCCATATTTATCCGGCGAAGATAATCCAGGCAGGCATTCCGGACGGAGACATAAAGCACCCGTTTCAGGTCATTCTCCGGAAGGCGGAACACCTGCTTGTCCCACAACTTCAGAAATACATCGTGGACAATATCTTCGGCAAAGAAACCGGAAACGAACTTCTCCGCAAAGCGCATCAACATCGGGGCATACTCCGTATAAATATGCCGGTATTGATCTATGTCCAAAGATGTATTCCCCATATTTGCAAATATAGAAAAAAATCTAATTATTCATTAACAAACACTTCATGTACACCCGGTTCATCGAATTTTATCGGTTCGACCTTTCCGGTGACAGCATTCATACATTGAACTACATCGTTTCCGGTAGTCTGGACCTTGACCACCCAGCCGTTCTCTTTCTTGCAGACAGACAAGATATCCGTCGTATTGGAAGCCGGCATGACAGCCAAGCCGTCAGCGCAATGGATGGTTTCAATATGATAACGGCGCACAACAACCGGAAACTTTTTACCTTTATAGATAAAGGTGGCCGGACGCTGGTCTTGGTCGCTCGCCCAATCGGTATTCAACAGATAGATCGTACGGCGGTCCGAATGATCCCAAACCGTGAAACCGACTGAAGGAGCCGCCTCCATCCAGCCTTTGCAGGTTTCCTCACCGGCAGCCTTGGCAGCAATTTCTTTCATGGCTTCCACATAATCAGCTTTCAACATCGTTTCGGCTGGATAGGCTTTCTGGGGGAAATAGATGATTTTTCCCGAACCGCAGGCGATCTCCGTCTTAGTGGTCAGTTGCCGGTAATTTTCTCCCAACATCTCACGGATAACCGCATCGTCGGCAGGGAAACGGACCGGCTGGTCGGGCTGCAACTCTTCGTTCAGATGGGCCGCCGTGAGCAAAAGCGTTCCGCCCTTGAATACAAAATCGCGGATACGCAGGAAGTCATTCGCGTCGTAACTGTTCCATCCGAGGAAGATCATCGCCTTATATCGGTCCATCACGTCTTGCGGTGCTTCGACAGGCAGCAAGTCAACCGTACCGTAAGGGGTGGAAGTAAACCAACCTTCCGGCCCGCAGCCATCCACGATATTGTCCGGATAGAAGACATTCAGCAGATCGAAACTCTCGCATGCCTTATTGAACTTCCATTTATCACCCTTCTGCGACCACAGGCTGCCACGACCGAACGACTTCCAGGCGTCGTTACGCCCCTGGATCACGGCAATATTGCTTCTCAAGTCGCCACGGCGGGAATGCGTTTCCACGAAATCGAGCATCTGATGCTGGGCAAACAGATGTTCCTTGCCGGAAACGGAATAACGGTCGTTCATATATTCGTCCGTCCACAAGGCCTCTTCCGTATTCATATGGGAAGAACCGTGCATATAAGCAACGGCCAGCGACATATACAGGCGCAGGGAGTGTTTCGGATCGGTAAACGGCCCTGAGCCCCATTGCATGGCATGAAGCGTCCCGTAAAGCGGACGGCTGTAGGCGCGGGATGCACCACGCAGGGAAGAGAGTATGATTTCTTCCGGCCCGTACATCTGTTCGGCTCCCAGCCAGTCGTAACCGGCTTGATACAAATAACGGAACAGCGTGGACGGTCCCGTATGGCGCGTGCTCGGACCTTTGGAATAGCGGAAATTGGCAACGAGCTTGCGGGCGCCGTCGGCCATGTCCGTCACCCCTTCCGGATCATAATGGATAAAGACACCGTGGTCGGTATAAATCGGACGATGTTTGGCAAAGATTCCGCCATAAGGACGGTTGCGTGCCGCCATATCGGAGAATACTCCCTGGTACTGGAAATGCTGCCAGTAATAGTAGCCGCCGTCATTCTCATGCGCCTGCTTGCCACGGAACATCGGGGTAGCCAATGTTTCCAAAGAAGGATTGATCCGGCTGCCTGCCAGCGTACGTCCTTCGACTTGCCAGGCGTACGGGATCTTCAACTGGTCCAGCAACCGGGTGTAATGGCCGATGACGGCAGGATCAGCTACTCGGAAACCGCTCCACTGGTAGGAAGGACGGAACTGATACCAGTTACCGATCCGGTTGGAAACATACCATTTGAAGAAATAATCATACGGCGTATATTGCTTGTCGATATAGATTTCGTCACCGGACGAAAGATAGATCTGCTCTGCCTCCTTGTCGATCACCTGGCGGATTTGCGCCTGTTCCGTACGGCTGCCGTCGTCAAACACCAGCGGGATGGCGTGACCGACCTCGCCTGCACGCATTTCCACGACATGTAGGCCGGGGATTTCAAACAGGCATTCCTGCTCGGCAGGCGTGGCAGCACCGTTTACCTTTATTTTGAGGCTGACATTCGGCTTATTCGTCTCCACCAATATACCGAAAGAGGCGTTTTTGGCAACATATTCAGGAACGGAAACGACTTCAAAATCGCGTGCGGTCTCTTCGATGATCTCCAGGCCGCGCAGTTCATACGGATAAGCAGCGCGATGCGGCTCTTTCCGGAGCGTCAGCTTCATCTCTCCACTGCCATGCAAGGAAGACGGAAGCGGGATATAGAAGTCCGCCACATTGGAAGCGCGGTCGAAGATGTTTCCTTCGAAAAGCGTCTCCCCGTTAAATTCGAGCTTCCACATCGGCCAGCTGCGGGTTGAGAGGTTACAGCCGATCCAGTAGTTGTAGTTGTCCGGTTTTTGGGCAAACTTGGTGAACGGTATGGAGCAAACCGCTTTCTTGTTTTGTATCAGGCGCGGAGCTTCCACCCAACATTCGCCGCTGAAATGCGTCCCGCCGATACGCAGGAAAGCACAAGCCACATTTTCCGGCAATGTGAATGTCTCAGACACCGTCTGATATTTTCCCGTACCTTCCGGGACCGGCATGTAAAGCACGGTATCCGGCTTGTCATAGATATCGTCAGCCGCCCGTCCCAGTTTCCGGTAGAACAATTCGATCTCGACTCCGAAATCACCATTCCCGGAAACAGTCAACCCCTGTTTCTTCACGACCGGCAGCGTTACCGTCAGTTCACCCGGCTTCAGCAACTTACCGGAAATGCGGTAATAGGCATGGCGCTCGAAATTATCATCTTCGCCTTTGAAATAAAGCGAATAACGGTCCTTTTTACGGATCACCGAATCCAAGTTGTCGTCAATATAAAACTCGGACCGGCGGAACATTTCTTCACCTCTGTTCTGAAAAGGAGCAGGCATCTTTACTCCTCCGATCACACGTAAGAATTTTCGCGTCGGGATTCCGGATTGTCCGAAGGTAACGGTTTCGGAGATACTCTGATCGGGTTGGAGCAGATGTGTTTTTTCACTTCCTGCGGGAGTAAAGACGACCGTTCTTGTCTCTTTCCAGGAAGATGCAGCGTATGCCTGAAGTACGGCAAAGACGATCAGGCATAGGGAGATACATGTTTTTTTCATATAAACTTAATACAAATGTTTTTCGTTCAAATCACTTTCCAAATGTACGATTTATTTCCGTATTATTATTACTCGCAGTTTTTATGTACTTTTGTAGATATAATTATAAGTACCTAAGACTGAAAAGATGATTGTTGTAAGAGACACGGAGACATTGAAAGGGAAAAGGCTGGTAGCCACTATCGGCTTTTTCGACGGAGTTCATCTGGGACATCGTTTTCTGATTCACGAACTGAAGCAGGTGGCCGAAGCCGCCGGATTGCCTTCCGCCGTCATCACGTTTCCCGAACATCCCCGTGCTGTCCTGCATGCCGACTATCAGCCGAAGTTGCTCAATTCGTTCGAAGAGAAATTGAAACATTTGGCTTCCACCGGGATCGACTATTGTATCGTGCTGGACTTCACCCTCGAACTATCCCGCCTGACGGCAAAAGAGTTTATCACTACCGTATTGGCAGACCGGTTGCATGTGGACACGTTGCTGATCGGCTACGACCACCGTTTCGGGCATAACCGCGAGGATGGCTTCGAGCAGTATGTAACCTATGGCGAAACTTGCGGCATCCGGGTTATCAAGGCTTCGCAATACAGCGAAGGAGAGGCGGCCGTCAGTTCTTCCGAAATACGGAAACTCCTTGCGGAATGCCGGGTGGAGGAGGCGGCTCATCTGCTGACTTATCCTTACGGGCTGAGGGGAAGTATCGTCAGCGGTTATAAGGTCGGCCGGAAATTAGGTTTCCCGACCGCCAATATCCAAGTGGACGAGCCTTTCAAGATCATTCCGGGCATCGGCGTATATGCCGTTCGGGTATATCTGAACGGACAGCGTTACAAGGGAATGCTGTACATCGGTAACCGCCCGACCCTGGACAACGGGGACAACATCACGCTGGAAGTAAACATCCTCAACTTCTCAGGCGACATCTACAATAACGAAATAACAGTCACGTTCATACAACACGTACGAGGCGACATCAAATTCGACACCCTCGACCAGCTGATCGACCAACTGAAAAAAGACAGGGAGACGGTGGATAGAATATTAACGGAATAAAACATAATCATGTACTACGACGCAATAGACCTATTAAAAGGGATGATTTCACGTCCTTCTTTCAGCAGGGAGGAGGGAGAAACGGCTGATTTTCTCAAGCAGAGCTGGGAAAAAGCAGGGTATAAGGTGAACCGCAAAGGGAATAATCTGTGGCTGATCGCTCCCGGTTTTGATCTGGACAAACCAACTCTGCTGCTCAACTCCCATATCGACACTGTCAAACCGGCTTCGGGCTGGACGAAAGATCCGTTCAATCCGGAGGAGACGGAAGACGAGCGTCTGTACGGCCTTGGCAGCAATGATGCCGGCGCGAGCGTAGTCTCTCTTTATGAAGCATTCAGGGTGTTATCAGGGAAGGAACAACCCTACAACCTGATCTTCCTAACTTCATGCGAAGAAGAAGTTTCCGGCAAGAACGGACTGGAAAGCGCTCTTGCCGACCTTCCCCCCATCGCATTCGCCGTTGTCGGCGAACCGACCGGCATGCAACCTGCCGTAGCTGAAAAGGGGCTGATGGTACTGGACTGTGTCAGCACCGGCAAGGCAGGACACGCCGCCCGGAACGAGGGGATCAATGCGATCACGCTTGCGATGAAAGACATCGAATGGTTCAACACCTATCAGTTCCCGGAAAAAAGCGATTTCCTCGGACCGGTGAAAATGAGCGTCACGATTATCCACGCCGGGACACAGCACAATGTCGTTCCGGACCGCTGCGAATTCACCGTCGATATCCGGACAAACGAATTCTATCCCAACGAAAAACTGTTCGAACTGATCAAATCGCAGGTCGGCTGCGAAATAAAAGCCCGCAGCTTCCGCCTCAACTCCACCCGTACAGATTTGCAACATCCGTTCGTACGCCGTGCCGTCATGATGGGAAAAGAGCCTTTCGGTTCGCCTACTTTGAGCGACCAGGCCCTCATGCACTTCCCTTCCGTGAAGATCGGACCGGGAAACTCCGCCCGTTCCCATGCAGCCGACGAATATATCGGCCTGATGGAGATACGGGAAGCAATCGATATGTATATCAAGCTGCTCGACCAATTGACGATTGACAATTGAAAAAGAGCAAGATCACTCTACCGCATCCTCTCTTTCTTCAAACTTTCAATTAATATGAGGGACCTCTTCACAACCATCGGCACACGTTACCTAATCGCCATCCTGAACCTGGCACTGATCTTTGTCAATGCCAAGGTATTGGGTGTCGAAGGAGTCGGACTGGTCGGGCTGATTCTGGCGATAGTAGGAATCGCCACCATGTTCTGCGGAATATTGGCGGGAAATACGATCGTCTATTTCATGAACCGCTATTCCATGCAAGCCGTATTTTTGCCTTCCTACTGCTGGACACCCGTCGGAGCAGGCATCGCTTGCGGCAGCATGGCCATCCTCGGAGTGCTTCCCGAAGGGCACGCTCTTGATATTTATATTCTTTCCACCCTGACCTCCCTCGTTGCCGCAAACTCCCGTTTCCTGTTGGGAAAGAATCAGATTTTCGGGTTCAACCTGACCTTTGTCTTGCAAGGAGGATTACTATTTTTTGTCTTATTATTCCTTTATTACGGATTGAAGATACAGAACGTAACCGCTTACCTGTGGGGAATGTATTTCACAAACGGCATCGCGTTTCTCGTCAGCCTTTTCCTACTCCTGCCGTTTCTGAACAAAAAAGAGGCAGATCCCCGGAAGGGACGCTCCCAATACGCTCTTTTGAAAGAGATGTTTGCTTACGGGCTTTGGGGAAGTGCGGACAATATTGCCGAGATCCTGACTACCCGCCTCAACTATTTCCTGATCCAACGGTTTGCCGGGTTGGGAAGCGTCGGACTGCTGGATGCGGGAACCAAGATTTCCGAGAGCGTCTGGCATATCAATCGCAGCATCGGCTTTATCACATACAGCCGCGTTGCCCGGACACATAAACCCGGCGAGCAAAAACAAATCACGCTCCGGTTCTTCAAACTAACTTTTTGTGCCATCACACTTGCGACCGGCTGCATTCTTCTGATACCGGAATGGATCTATACGGATTATCTGTTCAGTGCCGAGTTCGCAGGGATGCACAACGTCATAACAGGGTTGTCGGCCGGAATCATAGCACTGGCCTGCAACAGCATACTATGCCAATATTTTACCGGAAGCGGCAAAATACGTTACAGCACGGGCAGTTCTTTTGTCGGTTTGATAAGCCTGCTTGTTTCGGGCTACCTGCTGATCCCGCACTACGGAGTGTTCGGATCGGCCATCAGTTCCAGTATCGCATTCAGCACCATGCTGGCATTCTCCATGATTATTTTCTGCAGGAAAACAGGAACTCGCCCAAAGGACTTTCTGATCAATAAAGAGGATGTGAGGTTCGCACTCCGGAAACTCCGGTTGACACATGACGACGATCAGCCCTGACACACCTGCTACATCCGTCGTGACGCGCCCCCGGTCAGCCTCAATGCGCCTTTTCGTCAATCCAGCCACGGAGCCGGATTCAGTTTCGTCTTTTCTTTCCAAAGCTGGAAATGAAGGATTGTGGCATTGCCGTCCTCTGTATCGGTAAAGATCTTTCCGATCGCCTGGCGGGTACTCACCTTATCGCCTGCCTTCACATAGACCTGGCTCAAGTTGCTATATACCGTCAAATAGTTACCGTGGCGGACAATGACCGAATTGTTATATCCCGGAACAACGAACACACGCGTCACCTCACCATTGAACACGGCGCGGGCATCCGTACCCGGAGCGGTCTGGATGTCTATACCGCTGTTATTCGTACGGACATACTTCAATTCCTGGTGCTGCTGTTCGCCGAAGGCAGCGACAATCGTATGGCGGCCGGACACAGGATAAGGCAAACGCCCCTTATTGCTTGCAAAATCATCGGATAAGCGCTTCTCGGCCTTTGTCATGGCATACCCGCCTTTGGTGTCGGCGACACGTTCTTCGCGGACCGGATCCGCCTCCGGTTTTGTTTCAGGGACTTTCTTTCCTGAAGCAGCCGCCTTTTCACGTGCCAAACGGTTCCTTTCAGCGCGGGCCGCCCGTTCGCGGGCAGCTTTGGCCTCGGCTTCGGCGCGGGCGATTTCTTCGGCTATCTGCTTTTCGATCTGGCGGTTCAAGGCATCAGCCTGCTGCTTTTTCTTTTTCAGGTCGGCCTGCAACTGTTTCTGTTTCTGGTTTAACTGCTGCACCTCTTCTTTCTGGCTCGATTCCTCGGTCTGGAGCTTACGACTTTCATCCTCCCGCGCACCCAATAAGGCGTTCTTCTCGGCACGTGTCTTTTCCAGTTCTTTCTGCTTGCCGGCAATTTCCTTCTGCTTACCGATAATTTCGGATGCCTGCTTCTTCTGCCAGTCGGCATACTCGCGAAGGTAACGCATACGGCGAAGGGACTGGGCAAAATTGTCGGCGGAAAGGATGAACAACAACTTATCCTGCGAACTGCGGCGTTTGTATATGCTTTGAACCGATTTACCGTAATTCTGCCGTTTATTTTCCAACTCTCTTTCCAGTTGGGAGATGTTCCGGCGGGAAGCGGCTATCTGCTTGTCTATTTCCCCAATCTCCTGGTTCAGGAGGCTGATGACCTGTTTGCGGGAAAGGATCTGTTTGGAGAGCAGGTTCAGCCGGTTCAGCGAGTTACGCGCCGTCTGCCGCGTCTCGTCCAATAGCTGGCTGGTCATCTCGATCTCGGCAAGTGCAGCTTTACGCTGCTTTTCGAGTTCGCGTACTCTTGCCGAGTTCTGTGCGGAAACAGAACCGACCGACAGCACGAATATGACGAACCAGAAGTATCTCATCTTACATTTTATTACTACTCAACGATTTGATGATCTGAGACAATGTGATACGTTTATATTTGGCAGGAATGGAAAAATCCATTTTCACCGGGACATCCGTCTGCATGCGGGAGAAATGCAACGTGACTCCTCCTTGCGAAGTGCCATCCTTCATCACCTGCACATCCATTCTCATCGGGAAAGGCTGTCCGTCTACCAAGCGAAAATCAGCATAATCCCATTGCAAGGCGTAACGGTCCGAAGGTTCGGAAATACAGGTTGAGAGAATCTTCTCCTCCCCGTCCGCCATAAAGGTGTACAGCAACCCCATCACGTCTTTTACCTGTATTTCGGCTGCGGGCCCGTCCTGCTTCAGCTTAAAGCGGTTGTACAGCTTCGGGCTGATCCCCTGCTGTCCGGGAAGGAACAGACGGTTGGTGAAAAGTGCCTGCAGATTATAAAAATTGAACTCGATCGGTGTCTGCCCTTTCAGGTTGGCATAATTGTCAGCCACATAGCGCTTGTTCATACGGTCGATCACCTTTACGCTGTCCACACTGATCTCGGCGCGGAAAACCTCGATACCTAAAAAGGGTTGCACGGACAACTGGAAAGCACTGTCTTTTACCATCTTCAGATCCACACGCGAACTCATATTGTTGCCCGGCAAGTTCAAGTCCACGTTCAGGCGTGCAGTCAGGGTTTCATACTTGAACGCCTGCTCCTGCATAAGCGTAAAGAACTCGTTATGCGCTTTCGCCCCGCCCGCTTCGACCGTACCGACTTTCTTGGTCGATTTACAACCTGTGAACGACAGGGCGATAAAAAAGACCAGCGCAAAGGCAAGGCTTATCTTATTCATTCTTGACCTCCTCTTCTATATAGGTTCCCTCTGCGATCTTGCGATCCAGCACATCGCTTTCTTTTCCCATCTCCTTCGCTTTCTTCCATTGTTCAAGCGCCTTTTCCTTATCGCCGCTCATGAAGAGGATATCGCCGTAATGGTCTACCAGCTCGGAGCTTTTGGTCGTATCGTTGGCAAGCGCACTCTCTATGTATATCTTGGCAAGCGTATAGTTTCCCTGTACAAAGAATATCCAGGCATACGTATCGAGATATGTCGAATTGTTCGGTTCCAGTTTGACTGCCAATGCACTCATCCGTTCCGCCTTTTTCAGATCTTTCTTTTCCAGCGAGAGGAAATAGGCGTAATTATTGAGGACGACCACGTTCTTGTCGTTGTACTTCAACGCTTCATCATACGCTTTATAGGCTTCCGGCATATTCTTGATCTGATAGTAGATATCGCCTATCTGTCCGTAAAAATCAGACTTCAACCCTACGTTCGTCTCCGGGATAATCTCCAGGCCTGCCTTGTAGGTATCCAGTGCATCCTGATACTTTTCCTGCTGGAAATAAGCGATCCCAAGATAAAAGTAATACTCCGGTGCATCGGGGAAAAGCTCCTGGCAACGGGTACAGATACGGATCACTTCGGGAATCTCTTCCGACTTCAACGCCAGATTCAAGAGTTGTTGCCAGGCAGCAGCATTCGAAGGTTCCATCTCGGTAATCAGCTGAAACTGGAAACGGGCCTCATCAGTCTTCCCCTGCGCAACCAGCAGACTGCCGTACATCTGTTTCAGATCGGTATCTTCCGGATGCTGTTCCAGTAATGTCTGGAAAAGGGCATTCGCACTCTCGGTCCCCTTCTTCGTCTGCTGCAGTTTGAGAATATAACGGGACAGGATACCGACTTTCGTCTCGACATCCAATTTCTCGTTCACTAATGCATTGCGTATCTGCGTCTCGGCGGCGTCCTTATTACCGACGACTTCATAATAGTTCGCCATAGAGACAATGTAATAGGGACTTTCCGGATCGATTTCGTGTGCTTTCTGATAATATTTCAACGCTTTGACCGTATCATTCTTTTCCAAGTGGAGATCCCCCAAAATGATCTGATAGCGGGATTCCATCGGGAATTTGGCGGCAAGCTTTTCCACCTCTTTGAACGCGTTATCGTTCTGCTCCAACGCATTATACAATTTATATTTCTGCATGGAAAGCGCCTCGCTCATGCCTATAGACGATTCGAGGGCGTCATAAGCATCGATCGCCTTCCCGATTTCACCTTCCTGCGTAAGCGCATCCGCCAAGTAATAGTTCAACTCCGGTTTTCCGGGATAATCTTTTACAAGCTTCTCATACTCGTCCGACGCCTCGCCGAACATACCGAGGTTGCGGCTCATTGTCGCCAACGCCAGCCGGTAGGTAAAATTATCGGAACTGTAAGCCACCGCACGCCGCAACATCTCCAGCGACTTTTCCGGACGGTTCAGCTGGGCATAAAACGAAGAAAGTTCGTATAAGACGGCCGAGGCGGTCGAATCGATCGCCAGACAATGGTTAAAGGCATCATAAGCGGCATCGAATTTTCCGGCTGCCTTCAGGTTCAGCCCTTCATAGAAGAAGTAATCGAACTTCCGCTGATCCCCGGCACTCACTTGATTCGACTTCGACGATATTTCCACCTTCGCCTCCTGATCCTGCGCCCTCAACGATTGCGAACTCCCGATCAGGAATAACAGAAAAGATATCGAGATCAGAGACTTTAGCATCCCTCCCATATTTTTTAATTCTTAATTCTTAATTTTTAATTATTTCCCCGTGTGGCCAAAGCCGCCGGCTCCCCGTTCGGTGTCGTCCAGCACTTCCACCGGCTGCCAGACGACCTGGCTGTGAGCCGTGATCACCATCTGGCAAATACGCTCCCCGTCATTGATGGTAAACGGTTCGGAAGAGAGGTTTATCAGGATTATGCCGATCTCGCCGCGATAGTCCGCATCGATAGTACCCGGCGTGTTCAGCAATGTGATGCCATGCTTCAATGCCAGACCGCTACGGGGGCGCATCTGTGCCTCATAGCCTTCCGGCAACGCGATATATAATCCGGTCGGTATCAGTTTCCGTTCAAGGGGTTTCAACACTACCGGTTCCGCCAGATTTGCACGAATGTCCATTCCTGCCGACAGCGGAGTCGCGTATCCCGGCAGCGGATGGTGTGACTTATTTATGATCTTTACTTCCATAAACTCTTTTATTTCCGGGCAAATTTACATAAATATCCCTGATTACCATCTCCTGGAAGTTCCATTATTCTTTAAATTATACTAAGTACACCTATATGCATCCACACCGGAGTGTTTTGATTCCCTTATGATGCTTTTTCTTCAAAACAAGCAAGAAAAGTACCGAAAACAAGCAGAAATGATCACAGACATCCCCATCTTGCACCTTTCAACATCCGGATGTATGGGGCGGTTACACCCGGATGTTTCTGCTCCGGACACCCGGATGTATGGAAACAAAACATACCAACTAATTGATTAATCTATGCTTATATTGCAAAACAAAGACTATGACTTTCAGAAAACCGGTGATACATAAGTGATAGACAAATATGGCATCTATCACTCCTACGCACCATGATTATCAAAACCCGCATGGTAAAGTGTGATAGAGTGACAGAGGATTCCGCAAAAACAAGTTCTACAACCAAGCCCTGTCCCTCTTATTCTCCTACCTTTATTTCCACGATTGCATCCGGCAGACCTTCCGCCGTAGCTTTCAACCGGATGGTTCCTGCCTTGCCCGTGTTTTGTACGACCGCCATTGCTTTTCCGTAGAAAGCGTGGCGTTCCGGTTTCTTAAGGCTGACGGGATCATTCTGATCTCCGTTATCTGTCCCGGCGATAAAGCCGTCCCCCTCAACCGTAAAACGAAGCAGGTTGTCGGCATCCGGCACCAGGTTTCCGTCTTTGTCCTGTATTTCCACGGTCACGAATGAAAGATCCGTGCCATCGGCGTGCAAGGCGGAACGATCGGGAATCAGCATGATCCGGGCAGGTTCGCCGGCCGTACGGATCTCACGTGTAAGCACTTCCTTGCCGTCCCTACGGGAAACGGCTTTCAACGTACCCGGCGTAAAAGGAACCCGCCAGCAGACATGGAAAGCATCGTCCGGCTTGCTCTTGACACCCAGGCTCTCGCCGTTCAGGAAAAGCTCCACTTCGTCCGCCTGGTTATAGTAGGCCCAGACATCGACAGTCTCTCCCTTTTTCCAGTTCCAGTGCGGGAAAAGGTGAAGAACCGGCGTGTCGGTCCATTCGCTCTGATACATATAATAGATATCTTTCGGAATACCTGCCAAGTCGACAATACCGAAGAAACTGCTACGGCTCGGCCACCAGTAAGGTGTCGGTTCACCCAGATAGTCAAAGCCCGTCCAGATAAACATACCTGAAACATAAGGCAACCGTTTGACTTCCCGCCAAGTCACCTCGTGGGTCGAGCCCCAAGGCACATGGCAGTTGTCATAAGCCGAGCAAAGGTGTTCGGGACGATCGAACCGTTCCCGCCAGGTGTTCGGCCAGACATACATCGAATCGGACGGCATCTGGTAGTAGCCGCGTGTCATCAGGGCGGAAGTAGACTCGCTTACAATTAACGTCTTGCCCGGAAAATTCTGCGGAAACGGCTCGTAATTCTTTTCGTGATAGTTGAATCCCAATACATCCAATGCATTCGAACGGAAGATCAGGTTACCCGGTGTCGCCTCGTTGTTGGCTGCAGTGACAGGGCGCGTCTTATCCAGGCGCTTGACGATCGCCGCCAGCGAATGGGCGATCAATCCCTGTACGCTCATGGCGGTATCGGACAAGATCTTGTCATCCACCGGATGGCCTGCATTGAGGATCAAGTTGGCGGCTTCGAGACTGAGCGTGTCGGCATCGGCATGTTGCCATTGCTCCAGTACTTCGTTTCCAATGCTCCACATAAAGACGGACGGATGGTTACGGTCGCGCAGGACCTGGTCTGTCAAGTCTTTTTCATGCCATTCGTCAAAATATCGGGCATAGTCGTACGGTGATTTCCGTTTCCGCCACATGTCGAAAGCCTCGTCCTGTACCAGCAATCCGATCCGGTCACAGATGTCGAGCAGTTCGGGTGCCGGCGGGTTATGGCTGGTGCGGACGGCATTGGCCCCCATGTCTTTCATCATTTGCAGTTGACGTTCGAGTGCCCTCGGATTGATCGCGCTACCGAGACACCCCAGGTCATGATGCAGGCAGACGCCCAATATTTTGGTCGGTTCTCCGTTCAAGGAGAATCCCGTATGCTCGTCCCAATCGAATTTGCGTATGCCGAATGTGGTTCGATAGCGATCCGTCAGTTTATTGCCGACTCTCACCTCGGTTATGGCGGTGTACAGATAAGGATTCCGGACGCTCCATAGTTCAGGATAGAACATTTCTATCGTGTGTGTAACGGTTTTCTTTCCTCCTACGGCTATCTCGACCGGGGAGGATATCCGGTAGAGGGTCTTTCCTTCCTTGTCTTGTATCAGGGTAGAAACTTCCACGGTCACATCGGATGCCTCGTTTTTCAAAGTCGTTTCAATCTCGACCGTACTCTTGTCCGCATTCATGACCGGAGTAGTGATGTTTGTCCCCCAATTGTCCACATGGACTTGTCCGGTTTTCACCAACCATACATTCCGGTAAATGCCGGACCCTGAATACCAACGGGAATTAGGCTGGTCGCTGTTATCGGCCTGGACAACCAAGACATTCTCCTCCTTTCCATAATTCAGATACGGTGTCAGATCATAACGGAACGAAACATATCCGTTGGGACGAAAACCTAGCAAATGTCCGTTCAGCCAGACTCTACTGTTCTGGTAAACGCCGTCGAAATCAATATAGATCACTTTTCCCTTGTCGCTTTCAGGCAGTTTGAAGTGTTTCCGGTACCACCCCATTCCACCGGGCAGCGCACCGCCTCCGGGAGTTGCCGGGTTATCGAGAGAAAAATCCGCCTCGATGCTCCAGTCGTGAGGCAAGTTCAGGACTCGCCAATTGCTGTCATCCGTATCGGGAGCGGACGCATTGGCTTGTTTTTCAGTCAGGGCAAAGCGCCATTCTTGGTTGAAAGAGATTCTTTCACGCCCTTTTTCCCGTGTGGCACATGCAGTAAGGAACAGACAGACCAAGGCAAATACGGATAGTCTCATACGTGTACAGTTAACTCGTTTATATTATACAAAGGTAATACAAAAGAGACTAAAAAATGAGGGATGAACACACAAAATAAAGGGGTATATCGTTATAATATCATACATTTGTAGGGATGAACCCGGTTTGTTCATCTTCAAAAAAGAAAGATAAAACTATGGCAGCAAAGAAAGACAGAGTGCTTTGGGCAGACGATGAGATAGATTTGTTAAAGCCCCACATCCTTTTCCTGCAGGACAAGGGATATGAAGTGATTCCGGTAATCAGCGGGCAGGACGCCATCGAATGCTGTAAGGAAGAATCGTTCGACATTATTTTTCTGGACGAGAATATGCCGGGGCTTACCGGATTGGAAACATTGGCGCAGATCAAGGCGATCAATCCCGATGTCCCTGTCGTCATGGTGACCAAGAGCGAGGAAGAAAGCATCATGAACCAGGCTATCGGTAACAAGATCGCTGATTACCTGATCAAACCGGTCAATCCGAACCAGCTGCTCTTGTCTATCAAAAAGAATGTCCACAAGAACGTAATCATATCCGAAACAACGACTGTCGGCTATCAGCAGGAGTTCGGGCGTATCGGCATGCAGATCAACGACTCACTGACAACCGATGACTGGATGGAGGTATACAAGAAGCTCGTCTATTGGGAAATCGAATTGGAAAACAGCCAAGTTCCGATGACCGACATGCTGCGCATGCAGAAACAGGAAGCAAACAACGCATTCGGTAAATTTGTCAAAAAGAATTACGTGGACTGGATTCAGCATCCTGAAATCCGTCCGCTGATGAGCCCGGATTTGTTTAAAAAGAAAGTATTCCCGATGCTCGACAACGGGGATAAGGTATTCTTCATCCTGATCGATAATTTCCGTCTCGACCAGTGGCGCGAAGTAAAAGATCTGCTTGCCGAATACTATACGTTCGACGAAAGCCTGTACTACAGCATCCTTCCGACCGCCACACAGTATGCCCGCAACTCGATCTTCTCCGGGCTGATGCCCTTGCAGATCGAAAAGATGTTTCCGGAACTTTGGGTGGACGAGGACAGCGAGGAAGGGAAAAACCTGAATGAAGCACCGCTTATCCAAACGCAGATCGAGCGGTTCCGTAAGAAATATACGTTCTCCTACCATAAGGTACATGATTCGCAGTATAACGACAAATTGCTGAATATCGTCCCTTCCCTCCTTCATAACCAACTGAATGTGGTGGTACTGAACTTTGTCGATATGCTGTCCCACGCCCGTACCGAAAACAAGATGATCCGCGAACTGGCCCAGAGCGAAGCGGCCTATCGCAGCCTGACACGCTCCTGGTTCCAGCATTCGGGCACGCTGGAACTTTTCAAGCGTATCGCCGGAAAAGGGTATAAAGTGATCGTTACGACCGACCACGGTACTATCCGCGTCGATAATCCGGAGAAAGTGATAGGTGATAAGAATACAAATACCAACCTGCGCTATAAGGTGGGCAAGAACTTGAATTATAATCCGAAGGACGTGTTTGACATTCGCTTTCCCGACAAAGCGGGGTTACCTTCCCCAAACCTGAGCAGCAAATATATCTTTGCGATGAACAACGATTTTTTCGCTTATCCGAACAACTATAACTATTACGTTTCTTATTATAAGAATACATTCCAGCACGGTGGTATTTCAATGGAGGAAATGCTGATTCCTTTCATCACGATGACGGTAAAATGATTGACAACTGCAAAATAATTGGCAATTGGCAATTGTTAATTGCCAATTGTTTTAACTTTGCAACCATAAACACCAATTGCCGATTGCCAATTCTCTTTCTCTCTGAATTGTCAATTGTCAATTGCCAATTATCAAAGCTATGCGTACAATTAAAATCGAAAGTTTAGATACGATCCGCCAAGCAGCCAAAGAGTTTATTGCCGGGATGGATGACCGCACTGTTTTCGCATTCCGAGGGAATATGGGAGCAGGGAAAACGACTTTCATCAAGGCTATCTGTGAAGAGTTAGGCGTGGAGGATGTCATCAACAGCCCGACGTTCGCCATTATCAACGAATATCGCAGTAGCGAAACCGGTGAGCTGATCTATCATTTTGACTTCTACCGCATCAACAAACCTAGCGAAGCGGAAGATATAGGCACGGAAGATTATTTCTATAGCGGTGCCCTCTGCTTTATCGAATGGCCGGAAAAGATCGAAGATTTATTGCCGGGTGACGTTGTGGAAGTTGCCATCACAGAGAACCCTGACGGTTCCCGCACCGTAGAAGTGAAATAAGATGGAACCTACCGAATATTTTATCCTGATACTCTTTATCGCATTAGGGATATTCTCGGTTATCGCTGCGATCCTGAATCTCGACTGGTATTTCCAGACCAGCGGAGCCATGACATTCGTCAGGTGGCTAGGACGCAAAGGCGCCCGTATTTTCTATGCTCTTTTGGGATTAGGATTGATTGCTTGTGGAGTGGCAGGACTTATCTTCTGGAATTGATAACGGGCAATTGACCAGTGACAATTAGAAATGTAACGAACCGGCCAAAGGTCGAACAAAATTGTCAATGGTCAATTGTTCAGACCAATGCAAAGTCCAGCTGTTTCCTTTCCAGGTTAGCTTGTGCTACTTTTACAGTGATGGCATCTCCTAACCGGTAAATGCGCTTTGTTCTACGACCGAGCAGACAATAGTTCTTGTCGTCAAACTCGTAATAGTCGTCATCGAGGTCACGGATCGGGACAAGCCCTTCACATTTGTTCTCATTCAGCTCCACATACAATCCCCATTCGGTGACACCGGATACGACACCATCGAACACCTGTCCCAATTTATCTTTCATAAACTCGACCTGCTTGTACTTGATGGACGAACGTTCGGCATTTGAAGCCACCATTTCCATCTCGGAGCAATGTTTACAATACTCTTCATATTTGTTCTTTATCACACTACGGCCACCTGCCAGATAGCGTTCTAGCAAACGGTGCACCATCATATCCGGATAACGGCGAATAGGAGAAGTGAAGTGTGTATAATAATCCATTGCCAACCCGTAGTGACCGATATTATCCGTCGTATAGTGGGCTTTCTGCATGGAACGGATAGCCAAAGTCTCCACCAGATTTTCTTCCGGTTTACCCTGTACACTATCCAACAATTTATTGATCCCTTTGGATATATCCGTTTTCGTCCCTTCCGTACGCATTTTGTAACCGAAACGGCTAATGAATGCGGAAAAATCTCTTAGTTTCTCAGGGTCCGGCTGTTCATGGATACGATAGACAAACGTTTTCTTTGTCTTATTCTTACTCTTTCCAATAAACTCGGCTACCGTACGGTTTGCCAATAACATGAATTCTTCGATCAGTTTATTGGCTTCCTTCGATTCTTTAATGTAAGTTCCCAACGGCTTACCGTTCTCATCTATATCGAATTTGACTTCGTAACGGTCGAAAGCAATTGCTCCGTCCTTGAAGCGGCGGTCGCGCAATTTTTGTGCCAGGCCGTTAAGTGCCAGGATTTCTTCTTTATATTCACCCTCCCCGGTTTCGATGACAGCCTGAGCCTCTTCATAAGTGAAGCGGCGGTCGCTCTTGATAATGGTACGGGTGATATGAGACTGTTGGATTTCGGCATTCTTATTCAGCTCGAAAATCACGGAAAAACAAAGTTTCTCTTCATTCGGGCGGAGCGAACAGATCTGGTTGCACAAGCGTTCCGGCAACATCGGAATGGTACGGTCCACAAGATAAACAGATGTCGCACGGCTGAAAGCTTCCCGGTCTATCAGGCTTTCCGGTTTAACGTAGTAGGTCACGTCGGCGATATGAACGCCAACTTCCCAATTGCCATTATCCAGCTTACGGGCGGAAAGGGCATCATCGAAATCCTTAGCGTCTTTCGGGTCGATCGTGAAAGTCGTGACGCCACGGAAATCCTCACGCTTGGCAATTTCCTCTTCCGGGATTGCATCCGATATCTTTTCTGCCGCCTTCTCAACGTTAGCCGGATATTTATATGGCAGGTCGAACTCAGCCAAGATAGCATTCATCTCCGCATTGTTGTCACCGGCCGTCCCCAGGATATCGACCACCTCACCCAACGGGTTCTTAGCCTCTTCCGGCCATTCGGTGATACGGACGATCGCTTTGTCGCCGGTCTTGCCGCCTTTCAGTTTGTCTTTCGGAATAAAGATGTCGTTTGCAAGCGTCTTGTCTTCCGTAATAAGGAAAGCAAAACCTTTGGTCACCTGTAGTTTACCAGTGATCAAGCGTCGCTGGCTTTCCAGTATCTCGATAACCTCGCCTTCCGGGTCAGCCCCTTTCCTCTTGGCATGAAGTTGTATTTTCACCTTATCACCGTTAAGCGCATGTGCGGAATTTCGCTCTGCCACAAAAATCGGTGTCCCGCCATCTTCGGGGATAAAAGAGTTCTTACCATTCTGACGACGCATAAAGGTTCCGACAGCAGTCGTTCCCCAATCATTGTAACGGTAGCGTCCCCTGTCTATTTCAGAAATGAAGTTGTCGGAAGAAAGATCATACAGGATATCCACTACCTGCAACTTCTGCACTTGATTGGTAACTCCTATCATACTGCTGATTTGCCGATAGTTAAAAGGTTCTTTGGGAGAAGACTTGAAAACGTTGATGATGGCATTGATCATAGCCTCTTTCTTCATCCGTTTGTTTTCGCCTTTGGAGCTGCTTTTCTTCTTCCCCGGTTTATTACTTTTCTTTTCAGATTTATTCTTAGTCATATTTTCTTTTCCTATGTTTTACAAAGTAAACAATAAATTTTAAGAAGCTGTTTACATTTGTGATAAATAATATTCGGGAGATTTATTCTCCGAAACAGTTGGCCCTTATTCCTTTAACCCCCGGTTTACAGCAAAACACACTGCCGCTTAACGGGTATTCCCGGAGCTGCTCTTCGGACAAGCCAGCACGGGCTGTCGTGATGTAAAGCGTATCCATTTTCTTACCACCGAAAGCGCAGGAAGCGACATTCGGCGCCGGGACCTCTACTTTTGCCAGCAATTCTCCCGTGTAGGGATTGTAGCAATAAACGCCATAACCACCCCATTGGGCTACCCAAAGATGGTCGTCGCTATCGATCGCCATACCATCGGGCACTCCCGTTCCACCAGGCAAGGTAACGGCTATACCGTCGAACAGGATATCCCCGTTGTCGGCATCGTAGCGATAACGGGCTATTTTGCCGGTAGGTGTATCGTTGTAATACATGAATTTCTTGTTGGACGACCAGACGATCCCGTTTGAGATCGTGACCTTTTTCAATTTCGTAGTGACGGTTCCGGCAGGCGAAACAGTGTACAAAGTTCCGGCACCTTTAGGCGCACCGAACCCCATCGTTCCGACCCATAAATGTCCGGCCGGATCGCATTTACCGTCATTGCAGCGCACTTTACCGTTTTCGTCAGGTATCGGAGCAACGGAAGTGGTATGTCCGTCATGCAGGTTTACCCGTACAATTTCGTTTTGCAAGGCAATGATGACCGTGCTGTCTGTTTCGGGAACCACCGTCGATACCATACGGTCGAATTTCCAGGAACTGCATTCTTTTGTATCGGGATGATATTCGTATAATGTTTGCCCTTCAATATCCACCCAGAATAAGGTGTGACGTTCGGGGTGCCAGATAGAACCTTCTCCGGTAGTCGCTTCAGCCTGATAAGCTAACTCTGCTGGAATCATTTCGACCTTTGGTGAACAGGATGTCGTCATAATTGAAATTGATAATAAAATAAATGCATTAATAAGAAAATGTTTCATGGTATAAAAAGACTGTTCTTGCCAGTTATGGATAAGTTTTATGCAAACATACTAAATAAATCCGATATTTCTTTTAAATTAGGCCCCGAATTTATATAATCGGCTCTGATTGCCATTAATGAACAGATTTTAAATAAATAGTAAAATGAAAGAGTTGAATGAAAAAACTGCCGGTAAAATGCTGCATCCGGAACGGGTCATCCAGTTCGGAGAAGGCAATTTCCTCCGGGCATTCGTGGATTGGATTATCCAGAAAATGAACGAGAATGTAAATTTTAACAGCAGTGTCGTGGTGGTCCAGCCCATCGACCGGGGAATGGTCGACATGTTGAACGCACAGGATTGCTTGTATCATGTCAATCTTCAAGGGTTGGACAAAGGTGAAAAAGTCAACAGCCTTACCCGGATCGATGTGATAAGCCGCGCATTGAATCCTTATGCGGACTTTTCCGCTTTTATGAAACTGGCAGAACAGCCGGAGATACGTTTCGTCATTTCAAATACGACGGAAGCAGGAATAACATTCGATCCGGCTTGCAAGTTGGAGGACGCGCCTGCCTCTTCCTATCCGGGCAAGCTGACGCAATTGCTTTATCACCGCTACAAGACATTTAACGGAGAAAAAGACAAAGGTTTGATTATCTTTCCGTGCGAGTTGATCTTCCTGAACGGGCATAAACTGAAAGAAACCATATACCAGTACATCGATTTATGGCAATTAGGAGAAGATTTCAAAACCTGGTTTACGGAATGCTGCGGTGTATATGCGACACTGGTCGACCGTATTGTCCCAGGATTTCCACGTAAAGAGATCGATTCAATTAAAGAGGAACTGCAATATAACGACAATCTAGTCGTACAGGCGGAAATATTCCATTTATGGGTAATCGAAGCGCCCGAATCGGTCGCCAAAGAGTTCCCGGCAGACAAAGCAGGCTTGAATGTGCTGTTTGTTCCGAGCGAGGAACCTTACCACCAGCGGAAGGTAACCCTTTTGAACGGCCCTCATACAGTTTTAGCACCTGTCTCTTGGCTTTCCGGAGTGAATATCGTGCGGGATGCCTGCCAGCACGAGGTACTGGAGAAATATATCCACAAGGTAATGTTCGAGGAATTGTTGGAAACGCTGAATCTGCCGAAAGAAGAACTGGTGAAGTTCGGCAATGACGTCATGGAACGTTTTAACAACCCGTTCGTCGACCATTCGGTCGTCTCCATCATGTTGAACTCATTTCCTAAATATGAAACACGCGACCTGCCAGGCTTGAAAGTCTATCTGGAACGGAAAGGCGAGTTGCCCAAAGGACTGGTGTTAGGTCTGGCTGCCATTATTACCTATTATAAGGGATACGTCCGTACCGATGGAACAAAATCCGAACCGAATGATTCCGCCGAAATTCTTCAACTGTTGCAGAATCTTTGGGCTACCGGCTCGACCAGGCAGGTCGCCGAAGGCGTATTAGCGGCAACTTCCATTTGGGGAGAAGACCTGAACCGCATTCCGGGATTGACCAATATGGTAAAAGGTTTCCTGGATGCCATTGAAGAAAAAGGAATGCTTAATGTCGTTAAAGAAATTTGCTGATGCGGACTTATATACAAATAAATCCGGCAGACAACGTCGTGGTCGCCGTAAAGGATTTACAGACCGGCGTATCTTTGGATATCAACGGCAGAACAATCGTTGTCCTGCAGGATATCCCTGCAGGGCACAAAGTAGCCTTACAGGATTTTAAAGAAGGAGACCATGTCATCAAATATGGTGCTCCCATCGGACATGCACGTGAAGTGATAACTACCGGAAGCTGGGTGAATGAAAAAAATATCAAGACCAACCTGGAAGGGTTACGGGAATATGAATTCAATCCGCAACCTATTCCGGAACAGCCATCCGGAAAGTCACTTTCTTTTAAAGGATATCGCCGCAAAAATGGAGAAGTGGGAATCCGGAACGAGATATGGGTGATTCCGACTGTCGGTTGCGTCAACGGCATCACGCATCGGTTGGCAGATCGGTTACGACAGGAGACACAAGGCACCGGAGTCGATGCGATCGTCGCATTCCCTCATAATTACGGCTGTTCCCAACTGGGAGACGACCATGAGAATACCCGGAAGATTTTACGGGACATGGTTCTGCATCCGAATGCCGGTGCAGTTCTCGTCGTCGGGTTAGGCTGCGAAAACAACCAAGTCGGTGCTTTCCGGGAAATGCTTGGCAATTACGATACCGAACGCATCCGCTTTATGGAAACGCAAAAAGTGGATGATGAACTGGAAACGGGAATGGAACTGTTGCGTAAACTCTATGCGATCGCTTCACAGGATAAACGGACGGATATTCCTTTAAGTGAGTTGCGCGTAGGATTGAAATGCGGAGGATCGGATGGATTCTCCGGTATTACGGCCAATCCGCTGTTGGGTGTCTTTTCCGACTTTCTGGTAGCACAGGGAGGAACAACTGTCCTGACGGAAGTCCCGGAGATGTTCGGCGCCGAGACGATCCTGATGAACCGGAGCGAATCGAAGGCTGTCTTTGAAAAGACTGTTCATCTGATAAATGACTTTAAATCCTATTTCATAGAGAACAAACAGCCGATTTACGAAAACCCTTCTCCCGGCAATAAGGCGGGAGGTATTTCCACCCTGGAAGAAAAATCGCTAGGCTGTACGCAAAAAGCCGGAACTTCAGCTGTTCGGGATGTTATGCTTTATGGTGAACGGCTAAAGACAAAGGGACTGAATTTATTGAGTGCCCCCGGAAACGATCTCGTGGCCAGTACGGCTCTTGCTTCCTCCGGCTGTCATCTGGTTTTGTTTACAACCGGAAGAGGGACTCCGTTCGGAACGTTTGTTCCAACAGTCAAAGTTTCGACCAACAGTAATCTAAATGCCCGCAAGCCAAACTGGATTGACTTCAATGCCGGTTCTCTTTTAGAGGGCGAAAGCATGGAGGAACTTCGTGAACGCTTTATACGGTTCATCATTGGTATCGCAAGTGGTAACCCGACAAACAATGAAAAGAATGATTACAGAGAGATTGCAATCTTCAAATCCGGAGTAACACTTTGATTCATGGAGATATCAAAATTCCTTTATCATGATCTTTTAGGCACGGATTTCACGGATTTACACGGATAAATTTATTTTCTTTCCGTGTAATCCGTGCCTAAATTATATCTCTTGCAAGCAGGATTTTGTTTCGACACTCCTTACTATTAAATCTTCTTCTCAATAACCGCCTGTACTACATTCAGTACATAATCGCCTAACTTTTCGGCCTCACCGATGATGTCCATGTAGTAGACACCGTCCTGGTACTGGTATTTCTTGTTGTTGATGTCTTCCACATTATGGATCTTCAACTGATTGCGATAATTGTTTATTTCATTTTCGATATTGTAAGATGGGTTGACATCGTCGCGTACAAGTTCCGATTTCTTCAGTATCTCGATCATGCGATGCAAAGCCTTCTCCGTAAGTGCCAACATCTGGTCCACATTATGGTTCTGCTCGTCTGTGAATATCGATTTAAACTCGTTGCGGCGTTTGATGCTTCGCGCCATATTATTGCAGGAATCTGCTATACTTTCGATCTCCGATACGGCACGCAGCATGATACGGATTTCTTCCTTCCCTTCCGAACTCAAGCGGCCTTCAGCCACGCAAGTCAAATAATTGGCAATCTCGATCTCCATCCGGTCGCTGATACTTTCGTATTTCTCGACACGGCTATATGTTTTCAGGAAAGCATCCTCGTTCTTCTCATAGAACAGAGCTTTCACCATATCCAGCATACGGCCCGTACGCTCGGCAAACAGCGTGATCTCCTTACGTGCTTGCAAGATCGAAAGTTCGGCAGTCGACAGCATCCCCCCCGTAATATAACGTAAACGATATTCCTCATCCTCATCTTTCTTTCCTTTGATAAGGAAGCAAACCGTCTTCTCTATCAACCCGACAAACCAGATCATAACAAATGTATTACTGATATTGAAAGCCGTATGGAAAGCGGCCAGTTTGAAGGATACTGCTACCGAGGGATCGGAAATGCGCATTACATTCGTGACGAACCAAGAAACGGCATTGGTGAACGGATAGAACAAAATCAACACCCAGATCACACCGAATATATTAAAGGCAAGATGTGCCAAAGCCGCCCGTCTGGCTTGCGTATTACCGGTCAAAGCCGCCAGGTTGGCCGTAATCGTTGTTCCTATATTTTCACCCAATACGAGTGCCACACCCAATTGGTAGTCGATCCAGCCGTTGGCACACATAATCAACGTAATGGCCATCGTTGCAGCTGAAGCCTGCACGATCATGGTCAGGATAGCCCCGATAAACAAGAACAGGATGATAGAGAAAAATCCCATATCGGCATAATTCTGCACGAAGGCAAGCATCTCCGGATTGGCTCCGAGATCCGGAGCATTGGCTTTCAGGGCCTGAAGCCCCATAAAAAGGAAAGAGAAACCGAAAATGAACTCCCCGACCGACTTACGTGAGCTTTTGCCGGAAAAGAGGAGTGGAATGCCGAATGCGAGTAGAGGAAGGGAGAAAGCCGCGATGTCGACTTTGAATCCGAGAGCCGAGATCAACCACGCGGTAACGGTCGTACCGATATTGGCTCCCATTATGACACCGATGGATTGGGTAAGAGTGAGCAGACCAGCGTTTACGAAACTGACCACCATGACTGTAGTGGCGGATGATGATTGGATCAGGGCGGTAATTAAAACTCCGGTAAGAACTCCGGTAACCCTGTTGGTCGTCATGGCCGTCAGAATCCTGCGCAAACTGTCCCCCGCAAATTTCTGCAGACCTTCGCTCATGATCTTCATACCGTACAGGAACAAACCCAAGGAACCTATAAGGCGTAGAAAATCAAAAAATGAATAGTCCATTTAAAATACGTTTAAGTGGATGTATATCCGATTAATATTCCTAACTTTAGGGGACAAAAATATAAATAATAACTGAGATACCATGTCTGAAACTATTACAATTTATTGCAAAAATAACAATACTTACAAAGAAGTTCCCATTGGTTCTTCGCTGTTGGACATCTATTCACTGGTTGGTGCTCCCCTCCGGTTACGACCGATGAATGCACAGGTAAATAATAAAACAGAGGGGCTTACCTTCCGTTGTTGGCATCCGAAAGATGTTGAATATGTCGACTATACGCAACTTTCGGGAATGCGGACATATGTCCGTTCCCTCTGTCATATTTTCTCGAAAGCAGTGAACGACGTGCTCCCTTCAGCGACTCTGAACCTGGAGCATCCCATCTCGAAAGGCTATTATTGCGTTATTCACAACGGTAAAGACATAGACGAGGAGACGATCGGCAAGATCAAGAAACGGATGCGTGAAATCATCGACGCAGACCTTCCTTTCCATTTGAAAACGATTCGCACGATCGATGCCGCAGTCTTGTTCCGTGAAAGGGGCATGAACGACAAAGCCCGTCTGATCGAAAGCGCCGGTATGCCTTATACGTCTTATTACGAATTGGATGGCTACATCAATTATTTCTATGGCTGCCTGACTCCTTCCACCGGCTACATCCAGGTTTTTGACCTGGTTCCCTATTTCGACGGCGTGTTGTTGCGTGTGCCTCAAAGGACGAATCCGACGGAATTGGAACCGGTCATCCGCCAAGATAAAATGTTTCAGGTTTATAAGGAGCATCTGACCCTGCAACGCACGGTCGGATTGGACAACGTCGGCGACCTGAACCGGGCGATAGAGAAAGGCATGACATCCGAGGTCGTCATGGTCTCCGAAGCCATGCAGGAAAAGCAGGTAGCCAAGATCGCAGAGGAGATTGCCGCCCGCTACGATAACGGCGTCCGCATCGTGTTGATTTCCGGACCGTCTTCTTCGGGGAAAACGACTTTCTGCAAACGGTTGCAGGTTCAGTTGATTACAAACCTGATCCATCCGGTCGGACTTTCATTGGACGATTATTTCCTGAACCGTGAAGATACGCCGAAGGACGAATCCGGCGAATATGACTTCGAATCGTTGTATGCGCTCGACCTGCCTTATTTCAACAGCGAATTGCAGAAACTCCTTTCAGGTGAAGAGATCGAAGTGCCGAGCTTTAATTTCGAGACAGGTCGCCGCGTTTTCAAAGGAAAGAAACTGAAGATGCAGAAAAACTCCGTCCTGGTGATAGAAGGCATTCACGCCCTGAACCCCGAACTGACTTCCATGATCGAAGACTGCTATAAATACCGGATCTATGTATCCGTGCTGACTTCCATCTCGTTGGACAACCATAACTGGATTCCGACAACGGACAACCGTCTCTTACGCCGCATCATCCGCGATTACCGGTTCCGCGGATATTCCGCCCGTGACACGATCGCACGCTGGCCCAGCGTACGCCGAGGTGAGGACAAATGGATATTCCCGTATCAGGAGAATGCGGATGCGATGTTCAACAGCGCCATGTTATATGAACTGGCCGCCCTGCGCAAGGAAGCCGAACCGATCTTGGGCGAAGTGCGCGAATGCGATCCGGAGAATGCCGAGGCGTACCGTTTGCTCCGTTTCCTCCGTTACTTTAATTACATCCCCGATGTCGGGCTTCCGGGCACTTCCCTTTTGCGTGAGTTCCTCGGAGGCGGCAGTTTCCGATATTGATCTGCAACAACGGAATGCTTTCGTTGGGAGGAATAAAAGTTACATACCTATGAAAATACTGTTTCCCACCTATGAAAATTTATTTTCTCTTGCGGGAAAATAAATTTTCATAGGTGGGAAACAGGTGTCCGCATTCATAGTTACAACCTGGAACCGGTTTGCAATATTACCCTGGCCATGCTCTTTTTCGGCGAAGCGAAAGGGTTGAACCCTGCTTTCCATGCCGGATTAGGGTTGCACCTCCTTTCCGTCCTACGAGAAACGCAGGAAGCTATCCGTTGTAAGGGAGCGTAAACCAGAACCGCGCACCTTCTCCCGGCCTCGAATCGACACCGATTGTCCCATTGAGAGCTTCGATGATGGTTTTGCAGATTGTCAAGCCCAAACCGGTTCCTTGCTTAAACGAGTTGACTTTCACGAAACGGTCGAAGATTGCCTGTTGGTGCTGGGGTGATATTCCGATACCTGTATCGATTACTTCCACCAATACATATTTTTCTACGATACGGTAGGAAAACCTGATGCTTCCCACCTCTGTAAATTTGACCGCGTTCGAGATCAAATTCGAAAGCACCTGCGTGACTCGTTTCGGATCGGTATGAACGAAGATGTCCGGCAGAGCATCGAAGTCACAGATCAAAGAAACCTTTTCAGGCATTTTCATCGCATGTACCTGAAACTGTTCATGGAAGATATCTTTCAGGCTGGTATCGGAAAGCGAGTAATCCAAAACGCCCGATTCTATTTTGGAAAAATCAAGTATATCAGTAATCAAACGAAGGAGCAAATCGCTATTCTTATTGATTATTTTGACAAACTCTTCTTTTTCTTCTTTATCGTCAGTCTCGGCAAGGATATTGGAAAATCCGATTATGGCGTTGAGCGGCGTCCGAATCTCATGGCTCATATTGGCAAGGAAGGCTGATTTCAGTTTGTCCGCCTCACGCACCTTCTGTATCTCCAGTTCCGACTGCCGGGTTTCATATTCCGCATGGTGCAGTTTCTCTTCCAACAGTTTTTCTTCCGTGATGTTAGTAATATGGCAGATCATTTTGTTCTGCCGCTTGCTTCCTTTCGTCTTATAAGCCTGCGCATTGATGCGGATCCAGATCGTTTCGTTTTCAATAGCGGTACGACATTCGAAGCTGCAATGATCCTGCTTCCCTTCTATCACCTGGAAAAGCAGGTTGACATTATCGGCCGAACGAACAATCTGCTGTACACCTCCAATCGTCATGTACTTATTACTTCTCAAGTAGTTGAAGAGCTTGTTATCTTCCGGTGTTTCGTTCAGGAGTGGATTGACAAACAATTCTTTCTTTCCGATATCATATTCGACAATAAGGGAATGACCGGACAAGAGAACTGCTTTTAGGATCGCCAAATTGTTTTGCGTCTGCTCCTCTTTGACCCGTTTTTCTGTCTCGTCGGAGATAATCAGCAAATAGCCGATATGACCGAACTCCCGGTCGTTCAACCCAATTCCTTTCACCATCAGATATTTGGTTTCATCAGAAATGCTGGAATTATAGTAACGGGCATCCCGGATACAATTGAAATCGTATGCAAGTGGAAAACTGAATGCCTTCTTCTTCTTGATCTGATTAAGGATTCTCTCTGGGACAGCCGGATTCTTGAACAGGTTGACTCCCAATAAGTATTCCCGGGAACTGCCAAAGATTCTAGTGTCGGCATCGTTTATATCGATCAGATAACCTTCTGCATCATATAATTCCACCCCGATCGGCAGATTATTGAAAAACTGCTGAAACTTTGTACTCAGCTTGGAGATACGTTTTCTCGATTCTTCCAGGTTGTAATTGGTTTGCCAGCGTTCGATTATTATGGAGAAAATACCAGCAATGATATGCATGTCTTCCACTTCCGAAGCAGTCCAGAAACGGCTCGTCCGGATCGAATCGAAACCGATGAACCCCTGTACTTTATTATGGAAGGTAAGCGGGACGATCAGCATGGACTTCAGCTGTTGTTTAGTCAACAGGATTTTGTCGATATCCGCTTCGGCAGGTAGGCCGGCAATATCTCCCAGCACGATATCGTGTCCGGCTTTAACAGTGTCAATAATCCACGGGATTGTATCGCATGTCAACTTATTCCGATCATCCTTAGGGATCTTTACCCACGAACTCATTACTTCACATGTGAAATTGGCCGAAAAACCGTCTTCTTCAAAGATGGCAACATAGCCCCAATCAGCATTGAAATAGTCCAGTAACAAATTCATTGCTTTTTCGATAGGCTTGTTTTCTTCGTTGAAAAGGATCGCCAAGACTTCAGAAATAATACGTTTGATTGTCGGCGTTTCCGAAGATATATAAATCTCGGCATTGTCAGGTTCATTATCTCTGGCTTCCAGTAATCGTATTAATTCTTCCCGGGTCAACTGATCGTATAGTGATGCTTTAAGAGTCATATAAGATTCTTTATCTGATCGCAAAAGTAGAAAATAGTTTTGATTTTTAATACTTTTCGGCAATAATAATAATTTAATCTATCCTCCTTTAGAACTATTATATTTTGAATGTCGAGATCATTCCGTGTAAAAAGTTATATTTGCATGTTCTAACATTGGACGGTCTGGTGATTGTCCTTTCATTATTGAATTTGATTATGTTGAAGCAACAGTTACAACAAAAGTTACAGCAAAAACTCTCTCCGCAGCAGATTCAGTTGATCCGGCTTCTGGAACTCCCCGCCATAGAGCTGGAAGAACGCATAAAGCATGAACTGGAAGACAATCCCGCTTTGGAAGAAGGAAAGGAAATTGCGGATGACTTTGACCGTACTGACGAAGGTGGTGAGGAGTTGGCAGCTAACGAGATGGAAGGAGAAAGCGAGACAGATACCGACCTTTCACTCGGTGACTACATGAGTGAGGACGACATACCCGATTACAAACTTCGTGAACTGAACGAGCGGGCGGAAAAGAAAGAGGACGTTCCTTTCTCGGTCAGCGAATCCTTGAACGAATATCTGCTCCAACAACTCGGACTGCGGGATCTGCCGGAGAAGCAGGTGAAGATCGCTGAATATATCATCGGAAATATAGATGATGACGGTTATCTACGCCGTGACCTGTCCGCCATAGCCGATGACTTGGTGTTTCAGGCAGGACAGGATGTGACGGAAAAAGAAATAGAGACAGTTCTTGCAATCATACAGGACTTTGATCCGGCAGGAGTCAGTGCCCGTAATCTTCAGGAATGCCTTCTGCTCCAGTTGGCCCGCCGGGAAAAAACATCTGAGACGAGGTTGGCCACCTTGATGTTAACCGATTTTTTTGAAGAGTTCACCCGCAAGCATTACGACAAGATCATAAAAGGACTGGATATCGACGAAACCGCCCTAAAAAGGGCCATCCGTGAAATCACAACCCTCGACCCTAAACCCTGCGCCAGTTGGGGAGGTTCTATGGAAACAGCTTTGAGCCAGATCATTCCCGATTTTGTGGTGGAAGCAGTCAACGGCGAACTGATCCTAAGCATGAACAACCGGGGAATTCCCGACATGCGCATCAACCGTGAATATGCGGAAATGTTTCAGGATTATGCCGGCAACAAAGCGAACCAGACGACCCAGATGAAGGAGGCCGTCCAGTTTGTGAAGCAGAAACTCGATTCCGCCCAATGGTTCATCGATGCCATCAAGCAGCGTCAAGAGACTTTGCAGCGTACGATGGAAACAATCATCCTTTTGCAGCGCGACTTCTTCCTCACCGGTGATGAAGCGACTTTACGGCCTATGATCCTTAAAGATGTAGCGGAACGGGCCGGATATGACATATCGACGATCTCACGTGTGAGCAACAGCAAGTACGTACAGACAAATTTCGGTATTTATCCGCTCAAATACTTCTTCTCCGAATCGATGCAAACCGACAGCGGTGAAGAAATTTCCACCCGAGAGGTGAAAAAGATCATGAAAGAACATATCGACGGCGAAGACAAGCGCAAACCACTTACCGATGAAGAACTGGCCTCCATCCTAAAAGAAAAAGGATATATCATCGCACGCCGTACGGTAGCCAAATACCGCGAACAATTGGGTATTCCGGTTGCACGTCTCAGAAAAGAAATATAAATTTGAAGCGCTATGAGGTTATTTTCAAATATCATATCCGGCATGTTCCATCCGTTGCTGATGGTGACGTATGGAGTTGTGCTGGCTCTCACCTTCACATATCTGGCAATTTATCCGCCAGCAATGAAACTGTTGCTCGCAGGCGGAGCATTCCTGTCTACGGCGGTTATCCCCGGAGCATTTATCTTTATGATGGTAAAAAACGGGGCGGCGGTCGATATGGAGCTATCGGACAGACATGAACGCGTGGTTCCGTATCTGATCTTTATCACATCAATCATGGTCTGCGCTTTCTATATGTATAAAATGATGCTGCCGTTCTGGTTCATCTCCTTGTTACTGGGCGCCTGCGTGGCGTTAATCCTGGCACTACTTATCAACTTTTTCTGGAAGATCAGTGCCCATGCGATCGGGACAGGTGGATTGCTAGGTGGTATTATGGGAGTAGCCCGAATCCATTTGATAAACCCTTACTGGGCCTTTATCATCGTAATCCTAATAGCAGGATTGGTCGGTACTTCGCGTATCTTTCTGAAAAGACATACTCCTATGCAGGTATATGCCGGGTTTTGTCTCGGATTTATATGTACCTTTGTAGCCTCATTCTTGAGTTATATCTATTTATTCATCTAATAAAAACACTAAAATTATGAATTTCCCTGCAGATTTAAAGTACACAAAGGATCACGAATGGATCCGTGTAGATGGCGATGTCGCTTACGTTGGTATTACAGATTATGCTCAGGGCGAACTGGGTGAAATCGTTTTCGTTGACATCACGACAGAAGGCGAAGTTGTTGCCAAAGAAGAAGTTTTTGGTACAATCGAAGCAGTAAAGACCGTTTCAGACCTATTCATGCCGGTAAGTGGTGAAGTGATCGAAGCGAATGCCGAGTTGGATGACAAACCTGAACTGGTGAATGAAGATGTATATGGCAACGGATGGTTAATCAAGATATCTGTTTCAGATCCCTCTGAACTGGATGAACTGATGTCTGCCGCCGAATACGAACAAATGATTGCGAAATGACACCTGTAGTCAGTATTATCATGGGCAGTACTTCGGATCTGCCCGTAATGGAAAAAGCGGCCAAACTGCTTGACGAAATGGAGATTCCATTCGAAATGCATGCCCTGTCTGCCCATCGTACACCAGCCGAAGTGGAAGCATTCGCCAAAGGAGCCAAAGGGCGCGGTATCAAAGTGATTATTGCGGCTGCCGGCATGGCTGCCCATCTGTGTGGAGTGATCGCTTCAATGACAACAGTCCCTGTGATTGGAGTGCCTATCAATTCGACGCTCGACGGTATGGATGCCTTGCTAGCCATCGTACAGATGCCTCCGGGAATCCCGGTTGCCACCGTCGGTATCAACGGTGCTTTGAATGCCGGTATACTGGCAGTCCAAATGCTCGCCGTCGGAGACGAACAACTCCAGGATAAGCTTGCCGCTTATAAGGAAGACCTTAAAAAGAAAATCGTAAAAGCGAATGAAGAACTGGCTAAGGTTTCTTTCAAATATAAAATGAATTAGTTGAAAGGTGAGAGTTGAAAGTCAACAAAAATGCAAAGTATTCGATACCGCTTGCCTCCCTTGTTGACTCTCACCTTTCAACTCTCACCTTTCAACTTTCACCTTTCAACTAAAAAAGATGGAAGATTTTTTTAACTATCGTCGTCGCAAATCGTCTATTGTCAACATAGGAAATACTCCGTTAGGGGGCGATAATCCGATTCGCATCCAGTCGATGGCAAACGTCTCCACTATGGATACTGATGCGGCTGTCTGCCAGGCGATCCGAATGATCGAAGCCGGTGCAGAATATGTACGTTTCACCGCCCAAGGAGAACGTGAAGCCCGTAATTTAGGTGTAATCCGTAAACAACTTAGCGAAGCCGGATATACGACTCCGTTAGTCGCCGACATCCATTTTAACCCACGCGCGGCCGATGCTGCTGCCGAAGAGGTGGAAAAAGTACGTATCAACCCCGGAAATTATGTGGACAAGGTAAAGACGTTCGATCTGCAGGAATACACCGACGAGGAATATGCCGCAGAGTTACAGAAGATACGCGACCGCTTCATACCATTCCTTAACATCTGCAAAGCACACGGAACCGCCATTCGTATTGGCGTAAACCACGGTTCGCTGTCCGACCGAATTATGAGCCGGTACGGCGACACTCCAGAAGGCATGGTTGCCTCATGCATGGAATTCCTGCGTATTTGCCGGGATGAGAATTTTCCCGACGTCGTAATCTCCATTAAAGCCTCGAACACGGTTGTAATGGTGAAAACCGTCCGCCTATTAGTCCGAACAATGGAAGCCGAAGATATGTACTACCCGTTGCATCTCGGTGTGACGGAAGCTGGCGATGGCGAAGATGGACGCATCAAAAGCGCTGTCGGAATCGGGGCCCTATTGTCCGATGGCATCGGCGACACGATCCGCGTCTCTTTGAGCGAAGATCCGGAAGCTGAAATCCCTGTTGCCCGTAAGCTGGTTGACTACATACTCGAACGCGAAGGACATGAACCTGTAGAGGCCTCACCTGCCCCCGGTTATGATCCGGTTACAGCCGATCGTCGTCACAGCCGGGTGGCGGAAAGAATCGGGGGAAATTTCCCGCCGGTTGTCATTTCTGATCGTAGCAACGGTGATTTTGAGTTTGATCATGCGTCACAGCCGGACTATATATACATAGGCAAGGAAGATCCGGAGAACCTGCCGGACAACTTTCGTCTTTTGGTAGACGCCCACTTCTGGAAAGAACGTCCGAACGCCTATCCTTTTTTTATCGCATCGGAAATAGACGAGTTAAAAGACTATTCCGTTCCCTTGAAATTTATCCGCCTTACCTACCGAGATCTGACCGACCGCGTGATCGAAGTGCTGAAGCAGGATAAGTCCGTAATTGTCATCCTGAGCACACATCACCGGAACGGTATCGCTGCCGAACGTGCCGCCATGCATCACTTGCTGGCAGCCGGTTGTGATGTGCCGGTCATCCTGCATCGCGACTATAGAGAGACAGATATTGAAGCGTTGCAACTGAAAGCGGCCGTCGACTTCGGAACTTTGCTGTTAGATGGCTTCGGCGACGGGATCATGCTGCACAACGAAGGGTGCGAAACGATGGTAACGGACAGTTGTATGTTCGGCATCCTGCAAGCAACCCGTACCCGCATCAGCAAGACGGAATATATCTCCTGCCCAAGTTGCGGACGTACCTTATACGACTTGCAAACAACAATCGCCCGTATCAAGAAAGCCACTTCTCATCTGAAAGGCTTGAAAATAGGTATCATGGGGTGTATCGTGAACGGTCCCGGCGAAATGGCAGATGCTGATTATGGCTATGTCGGCGCCGGAAAGAACCGGATCAGCCTATATAAAGGTAAAGAATGCGTCCTGAAAAATATCCCCGAAGAAGAAGCTGTAGAACGATTAGTCCAGTTGATAAAGGAAAGTGGAGATTGGACGGATCATTGAGTATAATTGAAAAGGAGTGTGTCAGATACAAATTACATTGAAATCAATATGTCCGTATCTTACACACCCCTTAATCCTTTTTTAATCTTGCCTATACGTTTTTATTCCTCAGACCTTATATCTTTCTCCTCATCAAACCCTCCGTCGAACCGGTTATCCTTGATCTCGACATTAACAACGCGCTGGAAGAAGAAACGATGGTTGTTCCAATGGAAAGCCGGATAATCATGATTTTGTCTAATCACATTATTGCGGAAGACTAGGCCGTCCACAGATTTTGCATACAGGATCGGCATATCAAAGGTTTCGAACTCGTTGTCCTCGATCACGATTCCGCTATGAAAATATCTCTTCTGACTTTTCAAATCAGGTATCTCCGGATATATAGAAATAACGGCGTTCGTAAATTGGAACTGATTTGTCAAAGCATTGATAAACTTGTTATTCCGGATCTGTACGTCATGGCAGGCACCCGTCTCGAACCACCCGTTGCAGTCGCCGCACAGTAGGATTGCCGTACCGGATGTGTGATCAAAAACGTTCTTCTCGACCACAGTCTTCTTCGGAGTACTGAACAGGGAACCACGGGCACGGTTATTACGGATCACATTATCGGCAAAATAAACCTCCGGCGTCCATTCCAGATTCTCGATACCGTAAGTACCAACCTCACTAATGGCGGGATCGACAGGTTTCTCAAACGTAATGCGGAACTGTTTTACACCATGGCCGTCAGGCTTGTCGGCTGTTTCAATCGCAGCCACCTTGTTCTGTTCACCTAAAACCTCCATCGTTTTGGACTCGATGAACTGGACGGCATCGCCCGGACGCCCCCATTCGAAACCGTAGGACTGCCCGTGCATATATTCGCCAACCAACGTCTTGTCGTCTATTCGCTTTTGCACCTTCAGATAGGTTCCATGCACATTGATGGCATCATCCATCATACCTTCATACAGACCACCGACCGAACGGATCAATCCCTTACAGCCGGAGAAATGAGTCGCATCGGCCTGTGTCGTGAAATAACGTGGATCGTCCTTGCCACGCAGGCAGACCGAGAATTTATCCAACGTGATATTTTCACTCATCTGGGCCAGCAGCCCCATTCCTTCAGCATAATGAACCTGTATATTTTCGAGTGTCGTATTCGTATCATGATACATAAATACACCCGGAGTCGGACGACCGTATCCACGGAACACAACGACCGTTCCCGGTATCAGTTTCTTGTTCTTCCAAGGCGCAAGAATCTTGCGGGAAGCAATCTCTGCGACATGCTTGCTGCCCACACTAATATCGCTGGTGGTATAGACCAGTCGCTTTGTATCTCCTTCAAAAGCGATGCCCCAGGCAGGGACATGTTCCCAACCTTCCCCTTTAGCGACAAAGTTGCTATCGCGTATTTCGTACTCCACCCAGGGAGCGACCTCGTAGGTGATCAAGCCTCCGACCGTGTCGTTCTCCAACACTTTCACTTGGCTGATATGTGGATTCGCAAAATCGATACTAAAGTTCTTCAATGTACAGTTCTCCGAACCGACCAAAGAAACCGGAAGCATCCGCCCATGGAAAACAAGTTCGGAACCTTGTCCGTCAAATATCACATTCTTCATATTTTCAAAAGCCAGTCCCACCAGTTTCGGATTATCCTGGTCATGGTTGGAAATGAAGTATTCACGTTTGGAAGCACCTTCGGGATAGAAATCATAACGTCCCTTCGGCAACAGTATCCGGACCGTATCGAAGTTCACTTCCGCCGCAATCTCTTGAAGAGCTTTCGCAATCAACGGAGAAGCATTTTCCCCGGTATCCGGTTTCAGACCATATCCGGACAGGTCATACGCGCCGCCTTTACATGCCGTAAACAAAGCGATAAATAAAAGTGTCAAAACAGAATTTAGTTTCATGGCTTACATCTTTCGTTGATTATATTTTCAATTATTTAGGGGCAAACTTACTCAAAATTATCCGATTTTATTGTAAGTTTGCCCCTCTTAAATATAAATAGATATGGAACATCCAATAAGCATTTATAACACACTCACAAGAAAAAAGGAACAGTTCATCCCACTGCACGAACCGCATGTGGGTATGTACGTTTGCGGTCCTACGGTTTACGGTGACGCCCACCTGGGCCACGCACGGCCGGCTATCACTTTCGACCTGCTGTTCCGTTATTTGACTCATATAGGATACAAGGTACGCTATGTACGCAACATAACAGATGTCGGCCACCTGGAACATGATGCTGACGATGGTGAAGACAAGATTGCCAAGAAAGCCCGTCTCGAACAACTCGAGCCGATGGAAGTGGTGCAGTATTACCTGAACCGTTACCATCACGCTATGGAAGCGCTCAACGTTCTACCGCCCAGCATCGAACCGCATGCGTCCGGCCATATCATCGAGCAGATCGAACTGGTAAAGAAAATACTGGATAACGGATATGCTTACGAAAGCGAAGGTTCCGTTTACTTCGACGTGGAGAAATACAACAAGGATCATAATTACGGTGTTCTTTCCGGACGCAACATCGACGATATGCTGAATACTACCCGCGCACTGGACGGACAGGATGAAAAACGTAATCCGATCGACTTCGCTCTCTGGAAATGCGCGCAACCGGAACATATCATGCGCTGGCCTTCTCCGTGGAGCGACGGTTTCCCCGGATGGCACTGCGAATGTACGGCTATGGGTAAAAAGTATCTGGGCGAACATTTCGATATCCACGGTGGCGGCATGGATCTGATCTTCCCACATCACGAATGCGAGATTGCACAGGCTGTTGCTTCACAGGGAGAAGATATGGTTCACTACTGGATGCACAACAATATGATTACCATTAACGGGCAGAAGATGGGCAAGTCATTGGGCAACTTCATCACGCTGGAGGAATTTTTTACTGGTGACAACAAGGTGCTGAGCCAGGCATATTCGCCTATGACCATCCGCTTCTTCATCCTCCAAGCTCACTACCGCAGCACGGTAGACTTCAGCAACGAAGCCCTGCAAGCAGCTGAAAAGGGGTTGGAACGTCTGATGGACGCTTATAATCATTTGATGAAGCTGAAAGCCTCCGACGTTTCAACTGTAGATGTGAAGGATTTGCGCCGCAAATGCTACGATGCGATGAACGACGACCTGAACTCGCCGATTGTAATCGCCCATCTGTTTGACGCAGCCCGCGCGATCAACTCCGTAAAGGATGGCAAGGCTACGATCTCGGCCGAAGACCTGAAAGAGCTACAGGATGTATTCCATACCTTCGTTTTCGATATTCTCGGAATAAAAGATGAAGCAGCTTCGGGCGGAAGCAACAACAACGAGGCATTCGGCAAAGCAATGGATTTGCTGCTGACCATCCGCCAACAGGCAAAAGCCAATAAAGACTGGGCTACATCGGACAAGATCCGAAACGAACTGACAGCCATCGGCTTCGATATCAAAGATACGAAAGACGGAGCCGAATGGAAGTTAAGCAAGTAAGACGAGCGTTCGATATTTGACAGAAAGGAAGCATAAATGATGATTTACTGCTTCACTCATTCTTATCATTGGCACATTATTTTTTATAATCATGACAATAAACGAATTTCTTCAAGGCGACAAGTTCGCCTTATTGGCTGGTGTCGAACTTTTGGAAACGGGCAACGGTTATGCCAAAGCCCGTATGGAAATAAAGCCGGAACACCTCAACGGCGGTGGCGTATGCCAAGGCGGCGCTATCTTCACTTTAGCTGATCTGGCTTTTGCAGCAGCAACAAACAGTCATGCACGCCTGACACTTTCTATTACATCCAGCATTAACTTCTTCAAAGCCGAAAGCAAAGGGTTCCTTTATGCCGAAGCTCGTGAAGCATTCAGCCACAAGCGGCTCGCCAACTGTGAAGTGCGGATCACCAATGAAACCGGCGACCTGATCGCCACCTTCAACGGAACAGGCTACAGAAAAGATACGGAACTGCCGTTTGCCCCAATAGAATGATTTATCTAAACCTATCGAACAACCGCTGCAGATTTTGTCCACGGCCCCAAAGTAAAGCTACTTTGATGCAATTGTCCTTGATATAATAATAAATTAAATGTACGCTATCGCCGTCAGATGAGTAAATAGCGTACATTTGTATTTTATTCGTAACGCAAAGACCGGGCCGGTTTGCTAAAGATGGTTTTGGCGGTTTGCCAACCGATGGTCAGCAAGGAGATCACACACAATAAAACGACCGGAACGAGGAAGAACCACGCTTTCCAGTCCGTGCGGAACGAATAATGATTCAGCCAATCCCCCATGATCCAGCCCGAAAGCGGAAGGGCGATGACAACAGCAATAGCAATCAACAGGAAGAACTCTCGCCCCAATTCAAAGAAAAGCTGCCTCCGGGAAGCTCCCAGAACCTTCCGGATTCCCATCTCCCGGATACGAGTCGAACAAGAAAACATAACCAGAACAGCCAATCCCATACAAGAGATAAAGATCGCCAATATCGCAAAAAGCGCCACAATCAACCCAAACACTTCATCCTGTCGGTATTGCTGATCAAAAAACTGGTCGAGAAAGAAATAATCATAGCTGGAATCCGGGAAATAACGTTCCCACGCTCCTTCGACCTGTTTCACGAGATCACGCGGGTTACCGTTCTCCATAACGACAGAGATATAACGTTGTTTCATCCAGCTCAATTTCTCATGCAGGGCAAACAAGATCGGCGTAAAATCTTTGTTAAGCGATTGTTGATGATAATCCTTCACGACCCCGATAATCTGCATCGGCTGATCGACGGTTTCGACAGACAAGCGTTGCCCCAAAGCGGCATCGGACGATTCGAATCCCAACGTACGGACAGCCGATTCGTTCAGGACGATCTTATAAACATCTCCCCCGTAATCTTCGGAAAAACCACGGCCGGAAACGAACTTCAGATCATAAGCTTCCAGAAAAAACTCATCGCAGTTCAACATCTCCAACAGGCGCGTCTGCTTCGTCACATCACTTTCGCGGACGATGGACAGGAAATCGGTTACCTCCGTTCCGGGAACTGCACCAGAAACCGTCACCGCCCTGACGGAGGGCAATAACGCCACCTCTTTCTTAAATGCCTCCAACTTCATAGCCAGTTCCTCGCATTGCGCCGGGAACTTAAGAACCAGCGTCTGGTCCACCCGTACCCCCAAAGAAGCATTCCGCATATATTGAAGTTGCGCATACACGATCAACGTCCCGCAAAGCAACACCAGAGAAGCCGTGTATTGCAACACCACCAAAACCTTGCGGGTGACCGTCGCCCCATGCGTATGGGTAAACTTTCCTTTCAACATCCGGATCGGCTTGATGCCGGACAAAACCGTCGCCGGGTAAAAGCCGGACAGAAACACACCGACAGCAAAGATCAGCAACAGATACCACCCCAGTGAAGTCGTAAACCAGACGGAAAAACTCAGATCCCGTCCCGTCTGGTTATTGAAAGAAGGCATCAACGCCTCCATCAGCCCGATAGCCAGGATAAAAGCAATACTATTCGTCACCAACGATTCGAAAAGGAACTGTGAAATAACCTGCCTCCGGCTTGCCCCCGAAGCCCGACGTATACCGATCTCTTTGGCTCGTTCCATCGAACGGGCTACCGTCATATTGATATAATTGATCCAAGCAATACAAAGGATAGCAAGTGCCGTACAGATCAACACCCAGATAGAAGAACGATTCCCCTTCACCTCCGGCTCATAAGCTTTCTGCGGATTCAGATGGATATCGCGGAGGTTCGTCAACTGGATCGCCCAAGTTTTATTCTTCAATGCCTCTTCCGTCTTATACTTCTCCGCCATTACTGGAAAATCCTCTTCCACCTGCGTTTTCAGGTTCGCCGACTTCAGCAAGACATACGAATAGACTTCGTGGCGATACCAATATTCATCCATCCACTTCGGGAGCGTCTTGTAGGAGATCAGCAGATTATAGCGAATATGCGTATTGATCGGCATATCTTCCATTATACCCGTCACTTCGCAAGCTTCCTCTCCTATATTGCTTCGGAAGATCAGGATTTTCCCGATCGGGTCCGCTCCCTTGAAATATTTCCGGGCAATACGTTCGGTGATAACTACCTTGTTCGGTCCGTCCAGACAACTTTCTTTATCTCCCTTCAAGAGTTTGAAGTCAAAGAAATCGAAAAAGTTAGCTTCCGCATAGCCTATACCTGTCTCCCGATATAGCAGTTCGTTGTATTTCACGACCTGCTCCGGATAATACTGGCTTCCAACACGTGTATAAGCCTCGACAGCACTCATGTTTTGCTTCATAGCCGTAGCATAGCCGGCAGACGAACTGGCCCAATCATCCGTCAGCTCCCCGTTCTCATAAAACCGGGCTTCAACCCTGAAGATACGATCCTGCCGGCTGTGCATATCGTCGTAGCTGTATTCGAAAGCCACATAGGTCAGGATCAGCAAGGCTGCCGCCATGCCGATCGCCAGACCGACTATATTGACGACACTGAAACCTTTCTTTTTAGTAAGGCTGCGCCACGCACAGTTCCAATAGTTTGTTACTATCATTATGATGAAGATTTTCAAAGATGAATATTCAGGAAACGACCCGGCCGTCCAAAAGATGGATAATCCGGTGTGCGAAGCTGGCATCCCGTTCCGAGTGCGTGACCATGACGATCGTCGTCCCCTGCCCGTTCAGTTCTCGAAGTAATTCCATCACCTCCGCCCCGTTTGTCGAATCCAGGTTTCCCGTCGGTTCGTCGGCAAGGATCAGCGGACAATCCGTCACCACGGCGCGCGCTATCGCCACACGTTGCTGTTGTCCGCCGGATAGCTGCTGCGGAAAATGTCCGGCACGATGGGCGATATTCATCCGGTCGAGGACTTCCATCACCTTCCGCTTGCGTTCGGACTTCCGGCAGCCAAGATAAACCAACGGCAGTTCCACATTCTCGAAGACTGTCAGCTCGTCTATCAGGTTGAAACTCTGGAATACGAAACCGATATTCCCTTTACGGAAAGCCGTCAACTGGCTCTCTCCCATATTGTCTATCTCCTTGCCGTTAAAGAAATATTTGCCGGAAGTCGGCGAATCAAGCGTTCCCAAGATATTCAATAAGGTCGACTTGCCACAGCCAGAAGGCCCCATAATGGCCACAAACTCACCCTGTTTGACCTCGATGTTCACCTCGTTCAATGCTTTCGTCTGCACCTCCTCGGTGGTGAAGACCATAGACAGATTCTCTGTTTTAATCATATTATATTTATTTAAATCATTCGTTCCTGAGAATACGCATCGGCTTCAACCGAACCACACGCCACACCTGTCTGACTACCGTCAAGAAAGCGATACACATCAACAACACAAATGCGACTCCGTACACCCACCAAGGCAACACGATATGAAAAGCATAACTCTCCAGCCATCCGTTCATCAAAACCACAGAAACAGGAAGTCCCAATACAGTGGCCAGCACCGTAAGAAGTAGCAGTTCACGTGTCAAAACAACAAAAAGACTTATTTTACCGGCTCCCAAAACCTTCCGTATCCCAACCTCTTTCACTCGTGCCAGAGTAGAAAAAAGCGTCACGACCCATAATCCCAAACAGGCCACAAAGACTGCCAATAATGACGCACTGGCAAAAATCCAACCGAAATTGCGATCCGACTTATACAAGCTATCCTGATAATCATCGAGATAGAAATAAGAAAAAAGGGCGGACGGAAAATAAGTCCGGTACATTTGTTCCACTTCAGCCAAGCGGTCAGAATTGACCGAGCCATCCATCTTGACGGATATATAAGGAGTCGCAATAAACGGGACCCGCTCTTTCAGGAAAAAGAGGATCGGCTTATACGGTTCCGCAAGCGACTGCTGATGATAATTTTTCACAACCCCGACAACTTCGAGTGGATCTTCCAGCACTTCCATCTCCAACTGCTTTCCTAACGCCTCTTCCGGAGAAGGATAACCAAGCAGACGCACCGCCTCTTCGTTCAGGACGACCTTATTCCGTTCATTGCCGTATGCTTCCGAGAAACCACGTCCACAAAGCATTTCCGGCGAATAAAGCGCCAGATAATCATAATCGACAGCAAACATCTGTATCAGCTTCACTTCGGATGGATCGCTGCCGTAAGGACGATTGGTAAAGTAGTTCGCCACCTCAACGCCCGGCACAGCACCGGAAATAGAGACACGGACAACATAAGGTATCTGTCCCAACCGTTTCTTGAAACTCTCCATTTTGACGGACATATCATCGGTAAAAGCCGGATATTTCACCACCAGTACCCGGTTCGAAGAAGCGGAAGAAGTCTCCTGCTGCATATAACGAACCTGTCCGATCACCACCAACGTACCGGAAACCAGAACGAAAGAAGCAAGAAACTGAGCCACAATCAACATCTTCCGCATCCGGTTTCCCTTACGGCCATGCAGTAATTTTCCTCGCATGATATCCGCTGGACGGATGCGTGTCAGCAGGAATGAAGGATACAGTCCGGTAAACAAAGTTCCCCCTATAAAACACGCTGCCGCCATACTCCAGAATTCCGGCAAACGGAACGCGCCGACAGCAAAATCCAATCCTACCCAACGGCAGACAAAAGGCAACAGTACCTCGACCCACCCGAGAGCCAAGATCAAAGCCGACAAGTTCAACAACCCTGCTTCCAGCAATCCTTGCAGGATCACCTGCCGGCGGGAAGCCCCGAACGCCTTGCGAATACCAAACTCCCTGCCACGTTCCAGATAACGGGCAACCGTCAGGTTCAGCGCGTTCACCCAGCCGATCAGTAAAAGGGCGACTACCATCACCGAAAGGATACGTACAGCCATACGACTACCTTTCGCCTCTTTCTCATAAGACTTACGGGGAGTCAGATGAATATCCCGCAAACGAACCAGTTCAACCCTCCAGTCCTTATGTTTCAATGCCGCCGTCTTATATTTTTCAGAGATGGAATGGAAAGCCGCTTCAATATCGCCCGGTTTCTTTCCCGGTTCAAGCCGGACATACGTATAGACACCGTGGATATACCAAATATCGCGCCTTGCCTCCGGAATAGTCGAATAAGACAACAGGAAGTCATAATGCAGATGCGAATTATAAGGCATATCGGCAATCACGCCCGTCACCTCGAAATGCTGTTCGGACGAAGATGTACGGAAAGTCAGCACTTTGCCGATAGGATCACCACCGGCAAAATAACGACGTGCAGCACTTTCGGTAATCACCATCGTATTCGGACGGACCAACTGTCCACCCTTCTCCCCCTTGAGGATCGGGAAATTGAAGAGATCGAAAAAAGCCGGTTCGGTATAACAGTACTGTTCTTCGATAAACTGCCGGTCACCGAACGTCACCTCTTGTCCGCGATCTTGTGCCGTCACACGTACATACTGCTCTATGCCCGGAATCTCGCGATACATGGCGGGAGCATGCCCGAAAGAAGTCGTCGCCCAATTATCCGTCAAGGTTGCCCCTTCATAAAGACGGCTCTCCACACGGTAGATGCGATCCCCGTCGTGGAACGAATCGAAACTCAATTCGAACCGTACATAGAGCATAATCAGCAGCGCCGCGCCAACACAAACGGAAAGACCGAACACATTCAGGGTGGAAAGAGACTTCCGCGCCCGTTGGCTTTTGATTACTTGAGACCAATATTCCATCAGCGTAAAATTAATCGTTCATTCTCACCAAACAAGTCATATCCGGAAATAATCACCTTCTCTCCCGGTTGCAACCCTTCCACAACCTCGTAATACTGCGGGTTCTGACGGCCGATACGGACAGGGCGGCGGCGAGCTGTCTTTCCTTCTTCATCCACCACATACATGTACTCGCCGCCGCTTGCTTGGTAGAAGCTACCACGTGGGACGATCACCGCCTGCACGGGATCGCCCAGTTGCAGGTTCAGGTGGTAGGTTTGCCCGGCACGGATATTCTCCGGCCGGCCGGAGACAAAATGCAGGTCGGTGCGAAACTGTCCTTCCCGCACTTCGGGATAGACTTTCGTCACCTCCATATCGTACTTCTTTCCTTCACGTTCGAAGCTCGCAGGGAGACCGGGCATGACACGTTCCACATAGTGCTCGTCGATCTTGGCTTCCACCTTCAGTTCGGGCGTGATCACCTGGCCGATACGTTCGCCCTGGGCGATGGACTGGCCGATCTGGGCCTCCAGGTTTCCTAACTGCCCGTCGACGGGAGCCTTCACTTTCAGGTTTTCCAGCCGCCCGCGAACCAAGGCAAGGCTCTTCTTCATATTCCGGATGTTCTCATCCAGGCTCTGTAGCTGGCTGCTGCGGAACAGGTCGTCCTGCTCGATCCGTTCGTCCACAACGGCCAACTGTCCGAGAGCAGCCTCATAATCTTCCTCAGCCTGCAAGTAATCTTCGCAGGCCAGCAGGTTCTTCTTATACAGGCGTTCGTATTGCCTGAAACGGCGTTCCTTCTGCACCAATTCCTTACTCAGGCCGATACGGTCCTGTTTCAGCCGGAGATGTTCCTGCTCCATGTTGAGACGGGTGTTGCGAAGTTCGTTTTCCTGATAGGCCAAGTCGGCTTCGCTTTGCAGGATGCCGATGTTCAGGAGCGGGTTACTGAGGCGGAGGATCACGTCGCCCGCCCGCACCTGCGCCCCTTCCTCGATCAGGCGTTCTTCGACGCGCCCACCCTCGATGGCGTCAAGATAGATGATACGATCCGGCAGTACCTGCCCGATAACCCGGATGTAGTCGTTGAACTCTCCTTTCTGCACGGTAGCGATCGTAATGCGTTCTTTCTCCACTTTCAGGGAAGAGGAAGTATCACGAAAAAGAAGCCAAAGCAGGCAAAGCAGCCCGACGGCAATTCCTATCAAGGAATAGATGTGTTTCTTCTTAAACCGGGACTTCCGCTCAATACGGGTGTCCATGCTATTGATTGCCATTCTTGTTGTATTTATTCGGTTCCTAAAAATGAGCCTGTGCGGTAGAAGTCTACCGTGCGGCTTTTCAACTCATACTGCAAACGGGTGCGCGACAGTTCTGCCTTGGCCAGTATATAGAGGTTCCGCTTCTCCATCAGTTCGAACACGGAGATCATCCCCTCCTCCCATTTCTCCTCGCTCTCTTTCAGCGTGACGGTGGAAGTGCGAAGTTGTTCGACCGCCTGACGGTGTTCCTCGGCGGCAGCCCGGAGTGAAAGGCAGGCGTCGTCTATTTCCTTGTAGAGGCTGAGGCGTTGCTGCTCGTTCTCGTTCCGTATCCTTTGCAGGCGGAAACGTTCCTTCCGGACATCTGTCAGGCGGGAAAGTCCGCTGAACAGAGGCAGCGAGACGCTCACGCCGATATATTTGTTCATGTTATTCTTCAACTGGTCTTTGATCGGGATGATCTCGCCCAGGTCATCCCGTTCCGTGTCGTAGTAACCGGAATAGAGGCTGAATTCCGCCCTGATGGAAGGAGAAAAAGCCCCGGACGCTATTGCCAGTGACTTGCGGGAAGCTTTCTCCCTCAGTTCCATAGCCCGGAATTCCGGCAGGGATGTTTCGGAGGCGGCATAGATCTCGTTGGATTCCAGTACAGGAAGCACGGGAAGTTCGCCCTCCCCGCCGGGAGAGATCGCCAGCGTATCGGTATCCTGCATATTCAGCAATTCCTTCAGGGCAAGTAATGAGAGGCGGCAACCGTTCGCCTTCACCGTCTCCTGGTAAATATCAGATTGCAGGCGCGCCTTCACCTCCTGCAAATCAGAAGGGGAACGCATGCCAAGATCCACATATTCGAGCATCTGCTCGTGATAGCGTTCGCTCAACTTCCGCTGCTCGACAGCAAGCTCGTACATCTTCTTATCGAAGCAGAGGCGATAGAAAGCATCCATCACCTCGAAGGCAATCCGGTTCTCCTCGATCTGCTCCGTGAGGCCGCCGATCTGCTTGTTCAGTTTGCGGAACTGCAACCGGTTGACGCGCGTAAAGCCGTCGAACACCGGAAGCGAGACATTCAGCCCCATCGTGCTCTCTAAAAAGGAAGAGGAAGTATAGAGGTTCGTTTTCGAGTCCACCGAACGCCCCAAACGTTTGCCCAATGCGCCGGTAGCACTTACTGAGGGCAGGAAATCACCATAGGCGGCAGCAAGGTCTTCCCCGGCAATCCGTGTATCCAGGCGACTGTTCCGCACGCGGTAGTTCTGTTCGACGGCATAGCGCATGCAGTCGTCCACCGTCCAGCCGGACTGCGCCCGCAGGTTTCCCGGCGAAGCCAGGAAGACGAGAAGAAAAAGAGACAAACCTCGTTTGATCGTTATCTGTGCATTCATCATGACAGAAAGAAAGCAAACGACGTGCCAGAAATGTAACATTCAGACTATCAAAAGCATTTCAAAAACACCTCCCGCCAACCGTCCAATTTTTTGACGCCCAAACGTCCAACTTTTTGACACAGGTGTCCTCCTGTCGCTCATCGAAGCATGACAAGTGCCAAATGCAACACACAAAAACAAGCTTTACCCCTCATCCCTGAGACATAAAGCCTAAACACGTAAATCAGTTATTATAAAAAACGAAGCAGTGTTATTTATTGTGTCTATAAGTATACTCTTTTTATTTTCCGCGGGCAAAGGAAAAGCATACATATTGCAAAGATATGACAAGAGAAAGACAATTTAATTGAAAATAGAGAACCATGGTTTATCTGAAGCAAATCAAACTAATCAATCCGGATATCCATACGAACGGGAGATCATCTCTCCCAAGCATTTAAGATTTCCGCCACATAGACGTTATGCGGATTCCCTGCCATTGCGCTGTACCATTTCTCGTATAAGGCAGGATCAACAAAATGATCCTTATCCATCTTAGTCACGTAAAGGGTTTTGCATTCGAGCGTCAGGCGCGATTCCTCGAAACAAGGATTACCCAGATCGGTAAAATAAGGCGTCAAACCTGTCGCTGCCACCTTGTCGATATCCCGTCCCGATTTCGCCCCGCAAATCTTATGGGCAGTCTTATGCTCTTCTCCTAAAAAGGACAGCGTGAAAGCTCCCTTCGCATCGACAAACTCGCGGGTATAACGTTCCGGACGGATAAAGACGAACACTACCGGCTTGTTCCACAGGAAGCCTACGCCCCCCCAACTCGCCGTCATCATGTTGAACTTGTCCTTGTCGCCGGCGCTTACCAGCATCCACTCTTTTCCGATGATCTCTATAAAATTGTCTTTGACCAGACTCGGTTCTATTGCCTTCATAATTTCACACCTTAGTTAATAATCTTTCAAAGATACGAAAATATTTATTTGTGTGTGCAAAATTTAATATTCTTGTCCATACAGAATATTTTCTTTAGGTTTGCATCTCAATATTCACGTAATTATCAAGACGATAAACTGCCAAATGGAAATACTGAACAACTGGATCAGCGGGATTAACGACCTCCTATGGTCGTATGTTTTAATTATCATGCTGTTAGGATGCGCCTTCCGGTTCACTTTCAAAACCCGTTTCGTCCAGTTCCGTATGTTCCGGGAGATGATACGTGTGCTCGGTGACTCCGCCAACAAAGCCCATGAAGGTGAAAAGCACATCTCATCCTTCCAGGCATTCGCCGTGTCGGGACAGGCAACCTGGCGGGAGTAGCCACAGCCGTCGCCGTAGGAGGTCCGGGAGCAGTGTTCTGGATGTGGATCATCGCCCTGTTAGGTTCGGCCAGCGCTTTCGTCGAATCTACACTCGCACAGCTTTATAAACGGAAAGGAAAAGAATCCTTCATCGGGGGGCCCGCCTACTATATGCGATACGGATTGGGACTGAACTGGATGGGCATACTGTTCGCCATCTTGATCTCCGTCACCTTCGGTTTCGCGTTCAACTCGGTACAAAGCAACACGATTTGCGCCGCCATGCAAGGCTCGTTCGGTTTCGATCCGAGGATCGTAGGCGCGGTACTGACCGTACTGACACTTGCCATTATCTTCGGAGGAATCCAGCGAATAGCCAAAGTCAGCAGCGTGATCGTCCCCGTAATGGCATTGGGATACGTGGCGCTCGCCTCGGGGATCGTACTGTTCAATATAACGGAACTGCCGGCCGTCATCAAACTGATCGTAAGCAGCGCTTTCGGATGGGAACAGGCGGCAGGCGGTACGATCGGCGCCGCTCTGATGCAAGGGATCAAGCGCGGCCTGTTCAGCAACGAGGCAGGTATGGGATCGGCTCCGAACGTAGCGGCCACGGCATCCGTCACACATCCGGTCAAACAGGGATTGATCCAGACTCTGGGTGTTTTCACCGACACCCTGCTGATCTGTACCTGCACGGCTTTTATCATCCTGTTCAGCGGGGCGCCGTTGGACGGTTCGGTAAACGGGGTACAACTGACACAGCATGCCCTGACGCTCGAAGTGGGAAAAGCCGGAGGGATATTCGTTGCCGTAGCGATCTTCCTGTTCGCTTTCAGCAGCATTATCGGGAACTACTATTACGGGGAAGCGAACATTCGTTTCATCACACCGAAAAAAAGCGTGCTCTATATCTACCGTCTGGCGGTCGGCGGTATGGTGATGTTCGGGGCGCTAGCAAGTCTGGAACTCGCCTGGAGCCTGGCGGATATCACGATGGCTTTCATGACGATCTGCAACCTGTTCGCCATCTCGTTGCTGAGCAAACAGGCCTTCCTGCTGCTGCACGATTACATTGCTCAAAAACGTAGCGGGATCAAGAGCCCTGTGTTCGACAAGAACAAGCTGCCGGAACTGAAGGACAAGGCGGAATGCTGGTAAACGCTTCTTATTGGTAGATCAGACTGAACAACCGTTCAGGTGCAAAAATCTCGTTGGCGACCTCTCGTATCTCTCCGGCGGTCAGCTTCTCCACCTTGGCGAAGACTTCCGGCAGGGTGTCGTAGCGGTTATAATGGAGAAAGCTCTTACCCAGCCCCAAAAACAAGCCTTCCCGATTATCGCCGGAGACGCCCAATTGTCCGATCACCTGCTTCTTGGCCGCCGCCAACTGGGTCGCGGTCAGCTTCACCTCACGCAGCTTCGCCAGTTCCTTGTAAACAAGCCTGATCGCCTTCTCCTTGTTCTTCGGATCAGTCCCGAAGTAGATGCTTGCCAGCCCCGTATCGGTATAAGAAGTCACGTTCGATTCGACGTTATAGACAAGCCCGTTCTTTTCCCGGAGAGAGACATTCAAACGGTTGTTCATGCCCGGCCCTCCCAAGAGGTTATTCAGCAAGAACAACGGCAGGCGTTTCTCATCGTGCATGCTGTATGCCCGTCCCCCGATCAGCACATGCGCCTGATGGGTATCCTTGTGTATCTGGCGGCTGACGGGAAGGAGCTCGCCGGGTGCCGTCCGGTTACGTGCCGCCATCGGGAAAGCGATATCCGACAGGGTGCTTTCCGCCATCTGCACGATCTTCTTGAACGGAATCCGGCCCATCGAGAAGAACACCATATTTTCGGGGGCATAGAACCGCCTCATAAACGACTTGCCGGACTCGCTGCCGAAACCGAGCAGCGACTGCTCGTCCCCCAAGATGTTATGTCCCAACGCATGTCCGTCGAACAGCAAATTCTCGAATTCATCGAAGATCAGTTCCGAAGGGCTGTCCTCGTATGAATTGATTTCGTCCAGGATCACATCCACCTCCTTCTCGATCTCCTGCTCCGGGAACTGCGAATGGAACACCAGGTCGGACAGCAGTTCGAAAGCCCTCCGGAAATGCTCTTCCATAAAAATAGAATAGACGAAAGTCTCCTCCTTTGTGGTATAGGCGTTCAGCTCCCCTCCCACATTCTCCATCCGATTCAGGATATGCCAGGACTTACGCTTTTCCGTCCCCTTGAATATCATGTGTTCGACAAAGTGAGCCAAGCCAAATTCATCCATTTCCTCATCCCGTGTCCCGGCATTCACGGCAAACCCGCAATACGACACCGGGGATGCAGAAGGAAGATGTACGATACGCAAACCGTTCGGTAAAATATGTGAGAAGTAATCTTTTTCCATGATCCATTCATTAGGAGGCACAAAAGTACAAAAATATAGGTCATTCCATGTGCAGGTATCATTAAAATAGATACTTTTGCACTTTGTTAAGTTCATAACACCATATAGAATCATTTTAAAGGCTATGATAAATGAAGCAATCTCATCCATTCTGCAACAGGAAGCTGAAGCAGTACGCAATATTCCGATAACCGACGGCTATGAAGAGGCTGTGACACTCATTGTGAAACATGTACACGAACTCGGAGGGAATCTGATCACCAGCGGTATGGGAAAAGCAGGACAGATCGCCATGAACATCGCGACCACCTTCTGTTCGACCGGCACGCCCGCCTACTTCCTGCATCCCAGCGAAGCACAACACGGCGACCTCGGCATCGTCCGCAAGAACGATGTTATGCTGCTCATCTCCAACTCCGGCAAGACACGCGAACTGCTCGAACTGGTGGAGCTGACACGCGGTCTCGTACCGGAGATGCAGTTTATCGTTATCACCGGCAACCCCGACAGCCCGCTGGCAGCCGAAGCGACGATCTGCCTGCCGACCGGTGCGCCGAAAGAAGTGTGTCCTTTAGGCCTCACCCCCACCACATCGACCACGGTCATGACGGTGATAGGCGACCTGTTGGTAGTCGGCACCATGAAACGCATCAACTTCGGCTATCCCGACTATGCCAAACGGCATCACGGCGGTTACCTGGGTTCGAAAAGCCGCGAACAGTGTAAAACCGTAAACAAATAAAGAGCATGAGGAAGGTAATCGGCATCGGGGAAACCATTCTCGACATCATCTTCAGGAACAACCGACCCCATACGGCAGTGCCCGGCGGATCGACCTTCAACGGCCTCATCTCGTTAGGACGCCTGGGTGTACCTGTCTCTTTCATCAGCGAAGTGGGAAACGACCATGTCGGCGACATCATACGCGACTTCATGAAGGAAAACAACCTTTCCACCCGCTACGTCGACCGTTTCCCGGATGGCAAAAGCCCGATTTCGCTCGCGTTCCTGGACAACGACAGCAATGCCGACTACACTTTCTACAAGGATTATCCGAAGCAACGCCTCGACGTGCCCCTGCCGGAGATCAACGAAGACGACATCTTCATCTACGGCTCCTATTACTCACTGAACCCGGCGCTTAGGGAACGGATGGTGGAATTTCTCGACTATGCACGCCAGCGCAAGGCGATCCTCTACTACGACCCGAATTTCCGCAAGGCGCACGCCCATGAAGCGATACACCTCGCCCCGACATTGCTCGAAAACTTCGAATATGCCGATATCATACGCGGCTCGGACGAGGACTTCCTCAATATCTTCGGGGAGGCCGACAGTGAAAAAGTCTACACTGACCATATCCGTTTCTACTGCGACCGTTTCATCACCACTCACGGAGCCGGAGGCGTGAACCTCTACCACGGCGACCTGCGCCTTCATTTCGACTCGCCCTCCATCCGCCCGGTCAGTACGATCGGAGCCGGCGACAACTTCAATGCTGGCATCCTCTACGGTCTGTTAAAAAATAATGTCCGTCACCGTGACCTCGCCACCCTCCCGAAAGAGACATGGGCGAATATCATCCGGTGCGGGATCGATCTGGCAACCGAGGTTTGCCGCAGCTACGACAATTACATTTCTAAAGAATTCGCAACCTCCTACCTCTCCCAGTCTTAAATATCATTAACCGGGAAGATAAAGGGGTATAAAGACACGTGTTTTTCACTATCTTTGCTTTGCATGAGTAGTAGAAGTATGATATTGAAACGGATTCTTTTCTTGTTCACCAGTGTGGCCTTATTGGCAGGATGCAGCTCCGGCAGAGCACCTGAAATTCGTGCCATATGCCTGCGTGACGACATCGGCAACTATATTATCAAATGGGAAACAGACCCCCATACCGACGGGACGATGAAACTTTATGTATCCGACACCCCCAACTCCTTCGACATGTCGCGACCGTGCAGCTATGCCGACATCAATGACGGGAGAGTGACCTACATCACGAACGACAACATCACCCGCAAATATTTCCTACTGTCTTTCAACGACAAATATTACCGCACTGTCGGCGCCCGCTCGGTACAGATGGACAGCGTCCAGAACCTGCGCGACATAGGAGGCTACTTCAGCGAACACGGGAACCGTATGACCGGCTGGGGCAAGATATTCCGCTCAGGCGAGCTCAAGGCACTTAGCCGCAACGACACGATCCGGCTGGATAACCTGAAGATCAAAACTGTCATCGACCTACGGGGAGAAGACGAAATAGCCCTCGCTCCGGAAAAATATGCAGGGGCGAACATCATCTCCATCCCGATCCCGGTAAAAGGCAAAGAACAGATCACCCGACGCCTGGAAGAAGGACGCATACGCAAAGGCGACGGGCTCGTGTATATGCAGGACACCTATATCAGCTATGTGACGGACAACAGCGAACAATTCGGCAAAGCCCTGAAAGTCTTTCTCGACAAGGACAACTACCCGATCCTCGTGAACTGCTCGATGGGAAAAGACCGTGCCGGCTTCCTGACGGCCATGCTGCTGACAGCCCTCGATGTGCCGGAAGAAACGATCATGAAAGACTATATGGCTTCCAACAACCACATAGACCTGCGCAGCCTTGCCTATATGGCACGCAACCTCAATACGGACGCCCAGGAAACCATCACCGTGCTGCTCGGTGCAAACGAGACATGGCTGGATCTGGCCTTCCATAAAATAAAGAAAGAATATGGTTCGACCGACAAATATCTGTCGAAAGGATTGCATCTCACGGAAAAAGAGCGCGATACATTAAAAGATATCATACTAAACTAACCGGTATCCAAATTATTTGCGTACCTTTGTCCCCACTCTGAATTTATTATATATACATATATCACATTTTGAAAACATTTGAAGAATTAGGAGTTGCCGCACCAATACTGAAGGCAATTCAAGAAATGGGCTACGAATCGCCCATGCCGGTACAGGAGGAAGTGATTCCTTTCCTACTGGGAGATGACAACGACGTAATTGCATTAGCACAAACAGGTACGGGAAAGACAGCCGCTTTCGGCCTTCCGATCCTGCAAAAAATCGATGTGACTACATACCACCCCCAAGCACTCGTACTCTGTCCCACTCGTGAGCTATGTTTACAGATCGCCGACGACCTGAACGACTACTCCAAGTATATCGACAACCTGAAGGTTCTCCCGGTGTACGGAGGTTCCAGCATCGAGAGCCAGATCAAGACGCTGAAGCGTGGCGTGCACGTGGTCGTAGCCACTCCGGGACGCCTCCTGGACCTGATGAACCGCAAGACGGTAGACCTCAGCCTGGTGAAGAACGTCATCATGGACGAGGCGGACGAGATGCTGAACATGGGGTTCACCGACAGCATCAACGCCATCCTCGCCGAAGTGCCGGAGAACCGCAACATGCTGCTCTTCTCGGCCACCATGCCGAAAGAGATCGCCAACATCACGAAGAAGTACATGAAGAATCCGAAGGAGATCGTGATCGGCAACAAGAACGAAGGAAACAAGAACATCCGCGATATCTATTATATGGTACAGGCACGCGACAAGTACCTGGCTCTGAAACGCATCGCCGACTTCTACCCGAACATCTACGGCATCGTCTTCTGCCGTACCCGCAAAGAGACGCAGGAGATCGCCGACAAACTGATACAGGACGGCTACAACGCCGACTCGCTGCACGGCGAACTGAGCCAGGCGCAGCGCGACTACGTGATGCAGAAGTTCCGCGTCAAAAACATCCAACTCTTAGTTGCTACCGATGTGGCTGCCCGCGGCCTGGATGTGGACGATCTGACACACGTGATCAACTACGGCCTGCCCGATGAAGTGGAATCCTACACGCACCGCCGTGGCCGTACGGGCCGTGCGGGAAAGACGGGTATCTCCATCTCCATCTGCCACGTGAAGGAGAAAGGCAAAATCCGCGAGATCGAAAGGATCATCAACAAAAAATTCGAGAAAGGCGAAATGCCTACCGGACATGCTATCTGCGAAAAGCAGCTTTTCAACCTCGTCGACCAGATTGAAAAGGTGAAGGTGAACGAGGAGGAGATCGCCTCCCTGATGCCCCAAATCTACCGCAAGTTGGAATGGCTGGACAAGGAAGACATCATCAAACGTGTCGTTTCGCTCGAATTCAACCGTATGATCGATTACTACAAGGATGCCGACGAGATCCAGCAGGTAGACGAACGTTCCTCTCGCAGCGAACGGGGCGAACGCCGTGCACATGCGGCCGAAGAGGGCTATTCGCGTTTCTTCCTCAACTTCGGCAAGGCCGACGGCCTCTATCCGAACCAGCTGATCGAACTGGTCAACAAATGTGTGCCGGGCAAGGTGCGCATCGGCAAGATCGACCTGCGCGAAAACTTCTCTTTCTTCGAAGTGGAAGAGGGTGAAGCCCAGCGCGTGATGGACAGCATGAACGGGTTCGAAGTAGACGGACGGCGCATCTCCGTCGAACCTGCACAGGGCAAAAAAGAAGAAGGCGGACGCGGTGGCAAACGCAGTTACGGCGGACGGCGCAGCGATGACGGCTACAAAGGCAAACGGGGTTCCAAAGACAGTGGACGCCGAGGTGGAGACCGTTCGGACCGCACCTTCCGCAAAGACGAACGCGACAGCGACCGCCCATGGAAACGGACTGCCGCCGCACGCGACGCTCGTAAGAAAAGACGTTTCTAATCCTCCTCCCTCACGCTAACAGAAACAGGAGACCGCAGCATACATCAGCAACCCCCAGCCGGCAACGACGGGGAGTTGCTGTTTTTGTTTCCGCTTCCCGTCATGTCTCTCTCCGTATCCCCGTACCCCGAGAGTGTCAACAGGGCTCCCAAACACCCCAACACAACCACCGAACGGCCCTCCCACAAAGCCAGCAGGCCCAATACCATCAGGTACAAGCGAAGGCAATGCGGGTTGCACAATCGCTGATGACTGATGATTTGATGATTCATTACTTCTTTCCCTTGCCGGGGGATGCCCCCGGCAAGGGAAAGACATCATTTGTATCTTCATGCCACCATCTTCGTCAATACGCAAATCGCAGAGGAACGGCGCAATTATCATCCGTTACCGGAATTGTTGCGTAAGTTGTCAGTAACTCACTATATAATAGTGTATTTCGCTATTCTTCCCAAGCTCCGATACCACCAATTATGCAGGATGACGAATCGGTAACGTAGCAAAGTCTTAACTTGGTTCAGACTTAACTTTTCCCGTCATCTGGTTACAGAAACTATTTTCTCAAAAGCCTATTTCTCAATAACTTTGCTCTACTTTTCCATATCTCGCCGATTATTGCTAACTTTGTTATATAATTATGACGAATTTAAACGTACGTTTTTTTGTCATTTTGAAAAAGCCTCCTATCTTATTTATTCCCAATAATATACAAGCAAAAGCAGGACAAAAGCTACCCCTAAAAACAGGGCAGAAAATGTACTTTCCACCAGTAGATAAAAGACTTTACTATATATATTGTAATCAATTGTTTAGAGACATTTTCCGGCAAGCCCCGACCTGTCCCTTTTTTGCACTTTTTCCAAAAAGGAGGGTAAACCCCACAGAGGAACCGGCAAAGCCGGATATTTATTCATCCGTCTGCTGAAGCAGACAGCAAAAGACAGTGCTTTATATCTTATCCATTCTTCAACACATCGTCCTTGTCCGGTGCACTGGGTTCGGGTGTAGATTCGGGGTTGAAGGGGTTGAAGTAGTAGATGCCTTTTTCACCGAGGAATTGCAGGAAGTAAGGGAGCTTCTGCATAAAGAGGCTGCATTCCTTCGACTTGGCAGGAGTCCAGGCGGATTCGGCGACAGCTACCAGGCGGGGGAAAGTCATATAGTCCAGACGCTTGGCATCAGCGACCCGTTCCGTCCAAAGGGAGAACTGGAGGCCCATCACCTGGTCTTCATAATCGCGTGTCAGATGGATGATCGGTTCGGGGAAACGGTAGATGTCCTCGATCGTGTTGTAACCGCCCCACACACGGCCCACCTTATGGCCACCGTACTGGATAAAGTCGGCATACAACGGACGGCGCGGAGTCATAATCACCCGGTAGCCGTTTTCGAGCGCCTTCACCAGCTGGTGTTTGCGGTCGTGGCGCCACCACATGATGACAGCCTTGTCGGGAGAGACACCGGCATCGATCATCTCGTCCCAACCGATCATCGTCTTACCTTTGGAAGCCACAATATCGGCAGCGCGGCGGATAAAATACTGTTCCAGGCCCGTTTCGTTACCCAAGTTCTTATTTTTGATGAACTGCTGGATTTCGGGATCGGAGAACCAGCTCTGGTTGCCGTAGTGCACCTCGTCGCCTCCGATATGGATATAGGGAGACGGGAACAGGGCGACGATCTCGTCGAGCACGTTGCTGATAAACTCAAACGTCTCTTCCTTGCAGGGATGGAACGTGAAATGTTGCCATTTGCCCTCGCCTCCACCGGAGATTTCGGGATAGGAACGGCAGACAGCAGTAGCATGGCCCGGCATGTCGAATTCGGGAACGACCATGATGTGGCGATCAGCTGCATAGGCAACGATCTCCTTGATCTCTTCCTGGGTGTAGAACGTAGCGGGTGCTTTCGGGTCGTGCCAGTTGCCGACAGCCCCTTCGGTGGTCAGCTTCGGATAACGCTTGATCTCGATGCGCCAGCCCGGTTCGTCGGTCAGGTGCCAGTGGAAGACGTTCAGGCGAAGGGACGCCATGATGTCCAGATATTGTTTTACCTTCTCTTTGCCGAAGAAGTGGCGGCTCTCGTCGAGCATGAAACCGCGCCAGCCGTAGCGGGGCTGATCTTGTATCTTACAGGCACGCACGTTACCTTTGCCGAAACGGGAAAGTTGCAGAAGGGCTTCCTTCGCATAGAACAGGCCAGCTTCGGAAGAGGCTTGCAGCAGGATGCTGTTCGGTTCGACGACAAGCGTATAGGCTTCATCGGCCATCTTGCAATCGTTTGTCAGTTCCAGACGGATGGTTCCACTGGCGGGTGACGATTGCAAACCGGCTTCTTTCAACTCGGTTTGCAGTCCGGCGGCTAACTTGTCGGCATATCCGCCATTGCCTTGTACCTGGAGATTCTTTCCTATGACAAAAGAGCCTTTCCCGTTCTGCACCTTTGCGGGGGTCGGGAACAAAGGGTGTTGTGCCATCACCGGCAACACAAATAGGAGCAACAGGGTGCTCAGATAAATCAGTTTTCTCATGGCATATTTATATTTAATTATTCCCTTTACAGGGATATTCCTCTTTTGCCAGGGGATTAAGCCCCGGCAAGGGGTAGCAAATATATGAAAATTTCATATCTTTAGCCACAAAATTAAAGACAATGCCATGAATAGACTAATTATCCTTCTTATTGTACTTATCTGTTACGGGAACAGCCTTCGGGCCCAGGAAATCGAATACTCCCGACCGGTCAACACTCCTGAAAGTTGTACAAGCATCCTGGTCGGCAAGAAAGCATCGGCCGACGGTTCGGTCATGACCAGTCACACCTGCGACGGGAACTACCGCACCTGGATGGAGATCGTCCCGGCAGCACGCTACGAGCGCGACACGACAGTCGCCATCTATAACGGCCGCATGCACACCGAATATCCTGCCGACCGCACGAATATGGAATTGAAAGGGACAATACCGGAAGCCCGCTCGACCTACCAGTTTCTGAACACCGCCTACCCTTGCCTCAACGAAAAACAGTTGGGTATTGGCGAAACGACCATCTCCGGGCGCAAAGAGCTGCAAAACAAGAAAGGGATGTTCATGATCGAAGAACTGGAAAAGATAGCTTTGCAGCGTTGCACGACGGCACGCGAAGCGATCCGGCTAGTCGGGCAATTGGTTGCCGAATACGGATACGGGGATTCGGGCGAATGCCTGACGATCGCCGACCCGAACGAGGTCTGGCATTTCGAGGTGTTCGGCGAGGGGCCGGACAAGATCGGGGGTGTATGGGCGGCTGTCCGCATCCCGGACGATCATGTGGGGGTGTCGGCCAATATCTCGCGTATCTCGACGCTCGACCTGAAGGACAGGGATAACTATATGGCTTCCGAAAACGTATTTTCTGTTGCTAAGAAGATGGGCTTCTGGGACGGCAAGGAGCCGTTCAAGTTCTGGAAAGCCTACAGCGGGGGTAACTATTTCGGCGAACCGAAGGCATTCAGCATCCGCGAGTATTTTATTCTGAATGCGCTTGCCCCTTCCCTCCAACTGTCGTACGACTCGGAAGAGCTGCCGATCAGCGTGAAGCCGGACAAGCCGGTTGCCGTAACGGATGTGATGGCATTGCTACGCCAGACGTATGAAGGGACGGAATGGGACATGACGAAGAATCTGAAAGTGGCTGTCAAGAACAAGGAGACGAAGGAAACGGATACGATCACAAGTCCGGCGGCTAACCCCTGGATGGGAACAGATATGCTGAATATGCTGAACGGCGTGAAGGAAGGGACGGTGACACGCAATCGCTTAGTGGCGGTTCCGCAATGTTCCTACTCGCACGTGATACAGCTTCGCAGCTGGTTGCCGGATGCAGTGGGCGGCGTTGCCTGGCTGTCGTTCGACAACCCGGGGCAGAGCCCGCGTATCCCGGTATTCTCCGGTACGACCGACCTGCCGGCTGCTTTCGGTATCTGCGGACAGCACCGCCACCGTGAGGATGCCATCGTATGGAAATACCGAACGGCAAACAAGTTGGCTACGGTTCGCTGGGGATTGACCAAAGAGAAGATCAACGACGCAGTCGCCCATTTCGAGGAAAAGGGTTTATCCGAAATGCCTTTCGTGGAAAATCGCTACAAAGAGTTGCAGGACAGCAAAGGGGAAGAGACCGCACGGGCTTTCCTGACCGGCTACACGGCCGACTTCGCAGGAGCGACAATCCTGCGCTGGCAGGAGATGGCGGACAAGTTCTGGAAGATGTTCGCGAGGGGATTCTGAACAATTGACCGATATTCATATAATAGATAATAGTTGCTTTCCAAGACACGATAATTAATAATTTAATCTTTATATACATGAAATCACTTATTCTATCTTGCATGCTGGCTTTCTCTGCTTCGGCAACGTTCGGTCAGGGGTACCAGTTTACGGAAGTGGTAACGGTTCCCGCTACCCCGGTTAAGAACCAAGCGGCAACAGGGACTTGCTGGTGCTTTGCCACTACGTCGTTTATGGAATCCGAACTGCTTCGTATGGGGAAAGGTACGTATGACCTTTCGGAGATGTTCATCGTCCGCCAGAAATATATGAACCAGTTGCAAGACAACTACCTGCGTCGCGGGGACGGTAATATCGGACAGGGCAGCCTTTCGCATACTTTCATGAATGCGTACCGCCAGGTAGGGATCGTACCGGAAGAGGTATATACGGGTATCAACTACGACTCCGAGAAGCATAACCACAGCGAGATGGTTCGCTACATGCACGCCATCGCCGATGTGGCAGTGAAGGCGAAACAGCGCAGTCCGGAATATGACAAGCTGATTGCTAACCTGTTCGACACCTACCTGGGAAAGCTGCCGGAGAAGTTCACGTATAAAGGAAAGGAATATACGCCGAAGTCATTCGCCGAATCCTTAGGACTGAATATGGACGACTATATCGAACTGACCAGCTTCACGCATCATCCGTATTATGTGAAGTTCGACGTGGAAGTGCCGGACAACTGGGAACATTCCCTGATGTATAACCTGCCGCTCGACGAGATGATGCAAACGGTGGATTATGCCCTGAACAACGGTTATACGGTCTGCTGGGATGGAGACGTGAGCGAGAAGGGATTCTCCTTTACGAACGGTGTCGCCATCAACCCGGAAGTGAAGAAGGTGGAAAACCTGTCGAATACGGATCGCGCACGCTTCGAGAAATTAGGGGAGAAGGAACGCTTAGAAGAGGTCTTCAAGTTCGAACGTCCCTACCCGGAAATCAACGTGACCCCGGAAGTGCGCCAGGCCGGATTCGAATCATTCGTGACCACCGACGACCACCTGATGCACCTGACCGGCATCGCCAAAGACCAGAACGGCACGAAATACTACATCACCAAGAATTCATGGGGAACCGACCGCAACAAGTTCGGCGGCTACCTGAACATGTCCGAGAGCTTCGTCCGCGCCAAAACCATCTATGTGATGGTCCATAAGGACGCGATACCGAAAGCGATCAAGGGGAAGTTGGGGATCAGATAAATATATTTATAGGCACGGATTTCACGGTTTATCTTGATTAAAGAGCCGTGTTAATCTGTGTAATCCGTGCCTGAATCCAGATCAGAACCCGATCAGAACCGTATCTTCATCTCACCATAGCAAGGCACTGCCTCCAACGTCTTGCAATAGTTACCCCAAGCAATTTCAGGATAATCCCAGCGGTTGTTGATGTAAAGCATCAACTGTCCGTCTCCTTTTTTGGAGGCACGGCAAGCCAACGAGGCATCCGGTGAAGAGACCGTAAGCCCCTCCTTCTCTCCGGCAGCGGAAAGGGTATAGCGATAGATGTTCTCTTTCATTCCCTTTGCCATCTGGGTCAAAGGACGGGTACAGTTTGCGCCGGCATCCGCCCAATAGTAATAGTTGTGCGTATCGGACGACCAGGGTTGAGCAGGGTTCTCGCCATATCGCACTTGCTTCGGGTTATAAAGGGAAGTCTCGCCCGTGTTTCCGGCAAAAGCGCCTTCGGGGTAACAGCTCCACATGCCTTTGCGCTCCCATTGCAGATAGTCCAGGCGTTCGGGCAGGTAGAAAGACAAGCCCGTCTCACGCAGGTAACCGTTTGGCTGTCCCGCAACGACATAGCTGACATTCATTTCCCCGGCGGGAGATATCCGGATCAGGATATCCGTTTGTACATCCTGATAGAAGCCGGAGAGGGCGACTTCCACCGCTCCCTCTTTGCGGGTATAGGTCAAGCTCTGCTTCTTCCAATCGCTGTCGGAGGTCAGGAACTTCCGGGCGCTCTTACGCACTTCGGCTCCGGTCAGATGGTTCAGATTGATGTCGAGATGGAGGAACGGGCCTTTCTCGATAACGACCTGCCCTTTGGAGGTAGCGTTGCAGATCAGGCCGGTTTCTTTGGAGAAGGGGATCTCGAAGTCGGTACCTTTTATGCAAATAAGCTCAGCCGTCTCTTCCACATCCAGAGGCTGCTCGCGTCGGGCATCGAGCAGGTGCACCGGTTCGTTGCCTAACCTCACCTGCTCCCGGTCGATCAGTTCGCCGGTAGCCGTATAGAAGCTGACCAGCAGCGGTTCGTTTGCATTCCACGCTTCCGCGGGGATCGTCAGCAGTCCTTTTTGGTGAGGGGCGACGGAAGGGAGGGAGAGCTTCTTCTCTTCTCCTTTATATATATAACGCGCTTCGATCTCGTTCAGGTCAGTGTGGTCGAAACGATTGTACACCGGGAGCAGCAGACGTTGTCCGGACAGGAAAGAAGCCACCTCGGTCGTCATCAGGCGGACCGGAGAGTAGGCTTTCTTGGTAGCCCAGAACTCCGGTTTCTCACGGCGCCAGACATCGACGATCCCCCACTCTCCGTAGCCAACGCATTTACCCTGATAATCTTCCGGCTTGGCGGTACGAGCAAACTCTTTCCAGAAGGCAGTCCCTACTTTCGGTTCGGGCAGCATAAACGTTTCATCCACATATCCCCAGATCGCACCACCCAAGCCGCCGGGAGCATCAAAGAGGCCGCTCCACATCCTTTCGATCGAATGCCCCCAGAACTCGCGGATATTCGGATCTTCCTGCAAGGTAGCGTAGGTGTAGCACGCCGGGTGCGCCCACTCGTCGAACAGGGCAGGTATCCCTTCCCCCTGGAAACCATGGGTAGAGCGGTTCCATTGGTTCAGGTTTCCGTTTACATCCTGGTAGTGCATGCTCAGGATATCATAGACCGGCTTCTTCTCACCGACCGATCCGGGATAGCTGAATATAACCGGGCGAGTCTTGTCGGTTGCCTTCACCCAATCCCAGCATTGCTGGAAGTTCGTGCCGTACACGCTTTCATTACCGATCGACCAGAACAGAATGGAGGGATGGGAACGGAACGACTTCACCATCTCGCGGCATTGCGAGAGATAGCGGGGCGTAAACTCGGCACTGTCCTGGGTCTTGCCCGGCGCATAGTTCTTCTGCCGGTAGGTATCGACAAAGCAGACAGCCGTCTCGCTCTCCACATAGATGCCGTAGCGGTCGCAATACTCCAGGAAACGTTCCGTGGGAGGATAATGCGAGGTACGGACAAAGTTCATATTGGAACGTTTGAAGAGGATCACATCGAGACTGTCCAGTTCGGCAGTCGTCGTGCGGCCGAGTGTCGGGTGGATGTCATGGCGGCAGGCCCCGCGCAACTTCACCGGCATGCCGTTCACCAACATGCGGTCTTTCTCTATCTTCACGTCACGGAAACCGATACGGCGGTCGAAACGGCCGATCTCCTTTCCGTCCTTGCTGAGGGTGACCGTCAGCGTATAGAGGTTCGGATGTTCGGCATCCCACTTCAAGGGGTTCTTCACGGGCAGTTCATTCATGTTCCCGCCCTCTTCCAGGGGGAACCGGGATTGCGCCAACGGATAGGGGTTGCCGGACGGGTCGGCCAGCGTATAGGCGACTTCCGCACCTCCGGCAACCGGGCTGCTGTAGCCGATCTTCAGGACGGCATCCTCGTAAGCAGCATCCAGATGTGTCTCGGCGTAGAAGTCATACAAGCAGGTTTCGGGTAATGCGAACAAGGTTACATCGCGCAGGATTCCCCCGATCGGATGATGGGCATAGCCGGAGGCATAGGAAATATCGTCCAGGCGATCCGTCACTTCGAGGCGAATCTCGTTTTTCTTTCCGGGACGGACGAAGGGGGTGATATCCGTCTCCCAACGGGTAAAGCCGCCATGATGTTCGCGGACGAACGTACCGTTCACAAACAGGCGGACATAGCTGTAGACGCCGTCGAAACGCAGGATCGTATGCTTGCCGGCGTAATCGGCCGGGACGGTGAACGACTTCCGGTAGGTGAACGGCTTGTCGTGCTCGATGGCATAGCCCTGCATGGCAGGCTCGCCGGGAACCTGTATCTTGTCCCACTTGCTATCCGGAGAATACCGGAACTGCCAGGTTCCACTCAGCAGGACGGCAGGCGTTTCGACACCGGCCAATTCCTGCAAGACAGGATAGGAGGCTTCATCGGGAAGCCTCTCTATCTGTGCGAATGCTTTCGTGCCTGACAACAGTAAGCTGCAACCGAAAGCGAATAGGATTATCTTTATCTGTTTCATTTATGTGCCTATTATTACATGTGTATAAATTTACCACCAAAAGTAGTAAAAGCCTATTAATATCGCCAGTATGACTACCGACATTACATTGAACATCCGGCCGGTATGGAACAAAGCCGGGTCATGGCGCGTATAAGCGTTGGCCGGCTGGCCCTTTTTCCCCAGCAGGACGATGAGCGCGCAGCACATCAGGAACACAAGCCCCATACGGTCCATCCAGGGCAATCCGGGGAAGAGGAACTTCATGCCGAAGGAGAAGACGAACGAGCCCAATGCCGCCACCAACGCCCCGTTTGCCGTCGCCCGTTTATAGAAGAAACCGGCCAGGAATATCGACAAGGCGCCCGGACTGACAAAGCCGGTAAACTCCTGGATATACTGAAAAGCCTGGTCCAGCCCTGACAGCATCGGGGCGATCAGCACGGCTACCAGCAACGAGCCGAAGCTCGCCCAACGTCCGGTATGAACCAGCTCTTTCTGCCCGGCCTCCTTTCGGAAATAGGAACGGTAGATATCCATCGTAAAGATCGTGGAGATACTGTTCATCATCGAAGCAAGCGAACTGACGATCGCGGCTGTCAAAGCAGCAAACGCCACCCCCTTCACCCCTACCGGAAGCAGATTGCCGAGCAACCACGGATAGGCTTCGTCCGATTTCCCTAACGGAGCATCCAGCGCAAAGGCGGCAATCCCCGGGATCACGACCAAGAGCGGGATGAACAGCTTGATGAAACCGGCGAAGAGCATCCCGTTCTGCGCCTCCCGCACCGACTTGGCGGCCAACGCGCGTTGGATGATATACTGGTTGCATCCCCAGTAATAAAGGTTTGCCACCCAGAGTCCGCCGAGGATCACGGAGATGCCCGGCAGGTCCTTATAACCGGGATGCGACTTGTCGAGGATCAGGTGGAACTTATCGCTCGCCTCGCCATAGAGGTTGACCATCCCCTGGTACACGCCGTCGCCTTCTCCGAGGAGGTCGAGGGCGATATAGGTCGTGACCAGCCCGCCGCCAACCAGGAACACGACCTGGACCACATCCGTCAGCGCCACCACCTTCAATCCTCCGTATATCGAATAGATACCGGCAAAGGCCGCCAGCCCGATTATGCCGTAGAGCATCGGGATCCCCATCACCTTCTCGATCGTCAAGGCTCCCAAGTACAAGATGGAAGTAAGATTGATAAAGATGAAGACCGCCAGCCAGAAGACCGCCATCACCGTCTTGACGCGCTTGTCGAAACGCTCTTCGAGGAACTGGGGCATGGTGAAGATCTTCTTCTCCAAGAAGATCGGGATGAAGAACTTCGCCACGAGGATCAGCCCGAGGGCGGCGATCCATTCGTAGGTCGCCATCGCCAGCCCGATGGCATAGCCGGAGCCGGACATGCCGACAAACTGTTCGGCGGAGATATTGGAAGCGATGATGGAAGCGCCTATCGCCCACCAGGCAAGCCCGCGCCCGGCGAGGAAATAATCGCCGGCATCCCGCTCGTCCCCCTTCTTGCCGCGTGAGACAAAAAGGCCGACACTGAGGATCAGGAGGCAGTAGGCTATAAAGATTATTAAGTCGATCGTGTTCATGGTATCTGTTTTTTATTCATCCTGCATCAACGCCGAGCGCCCACCGTCCATCAGGATCGTCGTCCCGCTGATAAACCGGGCATACGGGGAGGCGAGATAGACGCATAACGCCCCTACCTCCTCGACCGTCCCGATCCGTTTGACGGGATGCAGGCCGACCGTCCGCCGGCGTTCCGCTTCGGGATCGGGGAACGAGCCGAACCAGGTGTCGTTGCCCGCCGTATCGATAAATCCGGGAGCCACCCCCACCGTACGGACAGCCGGCCCCCACTCGATCGCCAGGCTGCGCACCAGGCCGGTGATAGCCGTCTTCGTCACGTTATAAGGGAAGCATCCGGGGATGGAGCTGAAAGCATGGTTGGAGGTCATCAGGAGCAGGACGCCTTCGCCGCTCTTTTCGAGATAGGGCTTGCAGAGCCGGGCCAGACGCCAGTGGGAAGCCAGGTTCAGATCGAGGTTGTAATGCCAACGCTCCTCCGTGCAACCTTCGGCTCCCTCGAACACGTTCATGCCGGCATTGGAGACGACCATGTCTATACGTCCGAAGGTACGGGCCGCCTCTTCGACGAAGCCTTTCAGCTCCTCCGCATCCGTCACATCCGCGGGGCGGTAGAACGAGCGTACGCCCTCCTGTTCTACCACCTCGCGGAAAGCCTGCACGCTCGCGTCGTCCGGAGACTTGCGCGAACAGCCTGCCACATGGGCGCCCGCCCGTGCGAACTCCCTGGCGACGCCCAGCCCGATCCCGGAGGAGACTCCGGTGACCAGGACTACCTTATCTTTATAATCGAGTACAAAGCTCATAGGGATCAGATATAAAAGTTATCGGGAGCATCCGTCGTGATGCCGGGGTGTTTCTCCATCTCCTCTTCAACGAGGTCCACGCCTAGGCCGGGACGGTCGGACAGGTGCAGGTGGCCGTCATAGACCATCTCGGCTATCGGATGGTCGATCACCGTGTCGCGCCAGGGGACATCGTTGAACATAAACTCCTGACGGAAGAAGTTCGGGATAGCGGCGCATACATGCGAAGAGGCGAGTGTCGAGAGAGGGCCGTTCGGGTTATGCGGGGCGATCAGAACGTTGTAGGCCTCCGCCATCGTAGCCATCCGCTTCATCTCGGACGGTCCGCCGCAACGGGTGATGTCGGGCATGATCACGTCGCACACATGCTTTTCCAACAGCGAACGGATGCCGAAACGGGTGTAATGGCGCTCGCCTACACAGATGGCGACATCCGACGGGATGCGTTCGCGCATGGCACGGAGCGTCTGCGAACTTTCCGGGCCGGCGGGTTCCTCATACCAGGTGATATCGAGCTTTGCCAGCCGTTCCGCCATCTTGACGGCAACCCGGTAGTTCAGCATGGCGTGTGTCTCGATCATGATGTCGCATTCCGGACCGACAGCCTCGCGCACGGCTTTGGATACGTTGAACGCCAGGTCCTGCTGTTCCGCCGTCAGGGTCAGGTTGGAGGCAAGGTCTTCGCCATAGAAATAGTTCGTGTGGGCGAAGGGGTCGAACTTCAGCCCCGTAAAACCGGCGTCCATGACACGGCGTGCCTGGGCGGCATAGTCCGCCTCGTTGTGTCCGCCGCCCGTAAACCAGTAGTTGGCATAGAGCTGGATATCTTTCCGGTAAGCCCCGCCCAACAGTTCGTAGCAGGGAACGCCCAACACCTTTGCTTTCAGGTCGAGCAGCGCCATGTCGATACCGCTGATCGCACACAGGCTGGCTCCGTACGGGCCGATCCAGTTCAGGTCGCGGTAGAGCTTCGTCCAGATAAAATCGGTCTTCATCGGGTCGAGGCCGATGATGCGTTGCCCGGCATGCTTGGCGGCTTCGAAAACGATCGGGCTACCGGGCCAGTTGGTGGCCTCGCCTACGCCGGTATAGCCTTCGTCGGTATAGATCTTCAGTAATGTCCAGTTATATTTGATGCCCTGGACCAACCATACTTTTACGTCTGTAATCTTCATTGTATTGTCTCCTTCCTTATTATATCATCTTACATTATTCCGTATGTATCGAAAGCGTCGCGGGCTTTCATCCCTTCCTGTATCTTCTTCAAAACCATCCGTTCACCACGGGCTTTCTCCAAGGCGCGGGTGAATACTTCTTCCTCGATCTCACGAGGCACGACACATACGCCGTCGATGTCGCCGACCAGGATATCTCCGTCATTGATCCGTACGCCCTCCATTTCGATCGGCACACGGTAGTCGATCACCTTTCCACGCGGCGCCTGGTCCTGGGCATAGGGACCGTAGGAGAAGCAAGGGAAATCCAATGCCAAAATTCCCTTCGTATCGCGGGAGTAGCCGTTGACAACCGCTCCGGCTGCCTTGCACTGGATCGCACGGGCACTCATCAGCTCGCCCCACAAGGCATAAGCAGGGGAAGAGCCGGAACAAACATATACCTCGTCTTCTTTCAAGTCGTCCAACGCTTCGAGCATCAGGCCGAAGGAGCGTTTCAGCACCGGGTTCACCCCTTTCTCCTTTCCGGCATCCAGCACATCGGCTTCCAATACCGTCATGGCACGTCCGGCCACCAGCATATCGTCACGAAGCGGACGGATGCGGGGAGGCAAAAACTGGCGGGTATAGCCCATCTTATCCATAATATCACCGACCACTGCGGTGTAAAGTTCTTCCTTTATCAAAGCAAACAGGGCCTTATCGTCTTTCCATTCTTTCATTGTGAATTCCTTTTTACAGTTCGTCTTTCTACCTGCAAAGATAGAGCCCGGAGGGAAGAAGATACGGCAGTAAAGCTCCCGGTTGCTTATGCTACGAGGAACAGAACAAGGGAAAAAGTAGAGAAAACGGCACTCTCTATTTCGTCACTTCCCGCGGAGAGATGCCCATTTGTTGTTTGAAGATACGGGAGAAGTATTGGGGGGACTGGAAACCGCAGGCAAAGCATACCTCCTTGACGGACATCTCCGTGTTCCGCAGCAGCTCGATCGCTTTGTTGATCCGGATCTGGTTCAGGTAGTCCAGCGGGGAGAGGTTCAGGTACTGGGAGAACAGTTTGCGCAAGTACCGTTCTCCGACTCCGGTTTGCGACGCGACATCGCTGATCGTGATATCGGACTGGTAGTTCAAACGGATATAGGAGATCGCCTTTTTCAACGAATCGTTTGTACAAATCGGAAGATAGGCCTCATCGAGATAACGGTAAATCAGGATCAGCAGCTCGGCATAGTACATGACAACCAGATATTGGTAGTATTTGCTCTTCTGGTTCATCTCGTTGACAATACGCTGCACGGCGCGCATGATCCGGACGTTATTCACAATCTTGATCAACCGGTTTTCTTCGGAAAAGATCGTGACAGGCGCCAGATCCTTCGTCTGCCCGTGCCCGTCCGGATTGAAGCGGGAGAAGACTTCCGGCAGGAACTCCAACTGCATCAGGGTCGTATCTTCGGAACCGGCCTCGAAGGTATGCTCCACATTGGAACAGATCACCATCATCTCGTTCTCGCTGAAGCTGATACTCTCGTTCTCCAGATGCAGGATGCAATTGCCCTTCTTCACATAGTTGATCTCGATACGCAGATGCTTATGCGGCCCGAATGTCTCGAACGGGCGGAACGACACAAAGCGAAACACATCCGCCAGCCGCTTGTGCTTCAGATTCTCGGTGATGCCTTCCAGCATTCCCCATAACGATTGTTCAGACGGTTGTTCCATACGGCTCTGCATTTGATCGATGCTTACAAAGTTACAAAAAATACCGGTAATGCCCAATAGCCCGTAAGGTATTTTAGTCTCCTTACGGGCTGTCGGGCAATACCCTATAGCCTGTAAAGATACAGGTTATAGGGTAAATTAAGAGGTTATTCCACTCTCACCACAATCTCTCCACCGATCCGGTCTCCTTTCTTCAACGGCTTGCGGTAAGGAGCATAATAGCTACTGAGGAACATCTCGTTTCCTGCCGTCACAAAGTCGGCAACCAGGAAGCGGATCTTGTCTTTTTCCAACCAGGAGCGCCAGTGCTGTTTGCCATTGGAAGGGACGGTAATCTTACTACCGTTTCCGTCTTTCAGACCGGCATACCAAATGTTCCGGCGGGTGGAACGGAAATCATTACTTCCCAGTTCGTTGTAATCCATACTCCAAGACCAGGCAGGTTCCGTACGTGGATCGACTTTCGCAGGGAGTCCTTCATAAAAGAGACAGGCTTCACCTACCGGACGGCTGATATGGTCGGCCGGATAAACGCTCCACATGCCATCCCGGCGCCAGAAGGTCTTATCATAAGAAACAGGAGCTTCAAAAACCAGTCCCCACTGCCTCGGATTCACCTCTTCAAGGGCATCGAACGAATAGGTTACCGACAGTTCGCCTCCTGCATTTATTTTCAGGTCATAAGAGCCGGAAAACTCTTTATAAGCGCCTGCCACTTTTACCAAGACGTCATCACCCTGTCGGACCGCCTCTACTTTTTCTACCTTCCAGTCCGAGCAAAGGTCATTGAACACAGGCGTATTGGCATTATGATTCGGGTAGCATCCGCCACCTGTCAACGGTAAGGCCATCAGCCACGGTCCACCGTTCAATATTTCTTTTTTCCCTTTCTTCACCGAGAGTATCTGGCCGGATACACGACTGATCTCACAACTAAAATCTTTTCCGGTAATGACATAGCGGTCTTTCTTTTCTTTCAAGCGGGTAGAAGCAGTTGGCAACGCCTGCAATTCGTTTTGTACCTGTCTGCCGACAGGGATCAAATACTCATCGGCAGTAAAGCCGCGGGGATCGGCAAAAGACAGATAGAGCTCATTCGCCTTTTCGGGATGGGCAAGCCGGATGCGAAGTTGTCCTTTTTCACCGGGTTCCAGGTCTGCGAAGGCCGTTCCCTTCTCCTCTCCGTACGTCCACGTGATACGCAGTTCATCCAGGTTTGTATAGGTGTACCGGTTTTCAAGATCGATGACCAGTTCGTTGGCTGGAGATAACGCCTCGGTCGTCACACGAACCGGACTGTATATCTTTTTCATATCCCAGTACTCCGGTTTCGGGCGACGCCAGCCGTCGATCGGTCCCCAGGGGCCATAGCCGACTGCATCCCCGTTAGGCATCTGGAAAATATCGTCGATACCGGACCAGATAGAACCGCCTAAAACGCCCGGTGTCTTATACATATTGTCCCACGTAGGAGCCAGCGCCAATGCCCAATCGCTACGGATGCCGGGGTCAGTCACCAGTTCGCTCCGGTTATAGACATTCAGGTGGCAGTATTCGCCATACGTCATCGGCCGGTCGCTTTTGGCGGCGACCTTATATCCGTTGGGACCCGGATAATGGATATTCGCGATCGGGGCCGTGCTGCCTTGGTTGTTGAACCCGCCATAGGCCTGGTCGTGAAAAGTGAACGGACGGGTAGGATCGGCTTTTTCCATATAGACCTCTACCTGTGCAAATTCCTTATTCCAGTACGATTCGTTCGCCATCGACCAGAAGATGATGGAAGGATGGTTCCGGTAGAACTGGATCATCTCCATATTCGCCTGCAATACATACGGATAGTATTTAGGATCGCGGTAGTTCAGCACCTTCCAGTTCTCATTCGCATGATGGCCGATCCAACAGACCGGTGCTTCCACTTCCACGAACATGCCCAGTTCGTCACAGACTTCGAGCAGCTCTTCACAAGGAGGGTAATGGGAAGTACGGATAAAATTGCAGTTCGCATCCCGGTACAGCTCGACATCCTTCCGTTCCAGGGCAGGATTCATCACACGTCCGGTCAACGGATGCATTTCATGCCGGCAAACTCCTCTCAACTTGACAGCCTTGCCATTTACCAGCAAACGATTTCCTTGTATCCGGATCTCGCGGAAGCCAAAACGTTTCTCTATCTGCTCGACAACCTTGTCCGAGGTTCCGACTTCGATTTTCATCGTATATAAAGATGGATGCTCGTTATCCCACTTATCCGGAGAAACGACTTTGCCAGTCAACCAACCGCTCCAGGAAGACCCGGCGGCAATCTCCGGAATATGCCGGCTCAGGACAACAGGCAGTCCGGAAAGGGAAAGGCGAACCGATACATCTTTTTGTATCTCATCCGAGCTATTCGTTACCGACAGATAGACTTTCAAGTCTGCATCTTTATAGTCATCGTCCAGCTCCGTCACGATACGAAGGTCCGACAAATGGATATCCGGAACGGCAAAGAGCGTCACTTTACGGGTTATACCTCCCAACTGATGTGCCGCATATTGAGTCAGGCTCCCTAACATGTCTGCCAACGACTCGCTGCGAACCCGCAGGGCCAACAGGTTTTCACCCGCCTTCAGCCCTTTCGTGACATCCAGTTCAAAAGCAGTCATTCCTCCCATATGGGAACCGATTTCCTTTCCATTCAGATACACGACCGACTCGCTGGATACACCATCGAAACGCAGTTTCACCTGCTTTCCCTGCCAATCCGCCGGCAATGTGAATGTAGTCTGATAGCCTCCGAAACCGGCAGAATCGACTTTAAAGCCTTGCATAGACCACTGTCCCGGAACTACGATCGGCTTCCAGTCCCGCCCGTTCTGTTTCTGTTCATAAAAACGGGCAGCAGGCTTTTCATTGAACAACCACGTCCCGTTTAAGGACAGGACCGGATTATAGACACCAGCTACCTGATGAGGCTTGATGGTATATAAAGGTAAAACTTTTTCCGCACAAACAGTCGTATCCACCGTATAAGCCTGGGTATGCACCAGTTCCTTTTTACGTTCTTCCCCAAAAGGTTTCAGCTGGGCCGGATTGGACGAATACAGGTTCAGCTCCGAAACAATCGCATTATCTCCCTTCAAGGCTTCAAACACCAAGACCAATTGTCCGTAGGCGTAGGCTTTCTTCGGCAGGTCGATCATGTAGTGTTGCTCCTTCCCTTTTTCAAGTACGACGGGCCCCTGCACTTCGTTGCCGTCAGCCACGATACGCTGTTCCCTCCGGTTGTCAGCCAGATAGACCACCTCCATCCGGTAATCGGCCTGTATATCCATCTGATCGAAAGCATAGATGACCGTTCCGCCGAAATTACAGGTTTTCGCCTCCTTGCTTCCCGTGAAAGAATCCGGCAATGTATAGTCATCCCCTTTGATCAGGAAAGCTTGTGTATTCGTTACTCCGCAGTCGTTCGTAGCCACCCGCCGCATCTCCTTGTTCTGGGCCTGCAAGCCAAGGCACAAAAAGAGCATAAGCCCGGTATTGAACAGCTTGTTTTTACATAGATTGACCATACGCATATTGGTTTTCGTTTTATATTTACATTATCTGATATGCAAAAGTACGGACAATCCCAACATCTTTCTCCTCTCTATTCTAATTGAGTACACACCTGCCAGGAACAAAAAACAGGAAAACTAACACAAAACGGAACTGCTCCCAGACGTGGCAGCCGATCAGTAGACCTTAAGCTTTTGCATGCCTCCTTTTTCAAACTCGATTGCCCCCGGATACGAGTTTTTCCGGCTTCTTTTATTACCCAGATAATCCCTATTCAAGACTTTCGGAGTCTCCGCTCCTCCAACAAAAGACTGATGGGAAATAGCTAGGTGCGACCAAAACTTGTTTATCTAAATCCTAAACATGCATAAAGACAACAGGGCAAGCATTACCTTGCTATGCAATAAACTTATTAGCTTTAACACATGACCAGCCCCGAAAGTGACAAAGAACTATGTTTCCCATTTCCTCTGTCACTGTATCACTGATTTCTTTTTACCAGTTGATATTCAACTTATTTGATTAGTGATATATGCCCGTTTTCTCTATCACTACGGTATCACAATCCTATCACTGGCAACTTGGATAGGAAACAGGTATTCCGCTTATACATATCTGCATATTAACATATTACAAATAAAACAAACGATAAACACCCTATTTCCATCCCTGCAAATCACTCGATTATTTTATGTAAAAACGGCTATAAAATAGGTAAAACCGGGTGGTTTTCATTGTCCGGCACGGTACTTTAGTTGCCGGACCCCCCCATGTTGCCCCCTCTTACACCCGGGTGTACCAGTTCTCTACACCCGGATGTTAAGGATGGCAACATGGGGGTGTTTACGAAATTATGTGCTTGTCTTTGCTAAAAAAAGAGAGGGCTTTTGTGGAATGAAGAACCGTATTTTGCCAATTTAATACCTATTATATTCGTTTTTACATTTGTTTATTCGATTATTTTATATGCTTTTTCAAAAGCTAAAGAAGGCAATACGCTGGTTTCCAATCATATGATAAAACACCATGTTTTAGAAGTGATAGAGAATTGATCATGCGCAGTATGGACCTGCTTCGCGGGAAAAACCCGAATCCATTTACTAACTATGTGAAGAAAGACTGCTATATTTGCCTTGTAACAATCGTTGCTGGGCAAATTATCGTATATACAGAAGCATATGAACATACAAAAATTAAAATTACTATTAGCAACAGCCTGTCTGGCTCCCCTGCCACTCACCGCCCAAATCACGGAAAGAGAACGGCCGGCAGAATGGAAACACCTCATTACAGGCGGACGCTACATGGACCGTTTCGAAGCAATGCCCGATGGCACGCTCTCCGGAGAGACGTGGGGAGCGGACAGCGTACGCCCCCGGTATATCGACAACGGTATCGAACATCCCGATATCTCGTTCTGGGGAGGCAATATCCTCCAAACGCCGGACCGGAAATACCATCTGTTCGTATGCGGATGGCCGGAAAGCGCTCCCAAAGGGCATATGGAATGGCCCAATTCAACCGTTTATCACGCAATCGGCGATCATCTGCATGGGCCTTTCACCATCCAAGACACAATCGGGAAAGGGCATAACCCGGAGGCTTTCGTCCTCAACGACGGCCGGATCGTCGTATATGTCATCGACGGATATTATATAGCCGACCAGGTCAACGGCCCCTGGCAATACGGAAAGTTTACGTTCAATCCCCGCGACCGGAAGATCATCGAAGGACTGAGCAACCTCAGCTTTGCCAAAAGGCAGGATGGTTCTTATCTGATGGTTTGCCGGGGAGGAGGCATCTGGATCAGCAAAGACGGCATCGCCCCTTACGAACAGATCACGGACAAGCGGGTTTATCCGCCTGTCAAAGGAGAGTTCGAGGACCCGATCATCTGGCGGGATTCCCTGCAATACCACCTGATCGTGAATGACTGGCTGGGACGTATCGCCTTCTACCAACGTTCCAAAGACGGCATCCATTGGGTGACGGAACAAGGGGAAGCCTATGTGCCCGGCATCTCCTTCCATCGGGACGGGCATGTCGAGCATTGGTTCAAATACGAACGTCCTAAAGTATTCCAGGACAAACAAGGACGTGTAGAGCAGATGAACTTTGCCGTCATCGACACCGTCAAATGGGACGATCATGGCAATGACAACCACAGTTCGAAGAATATCTGTATCCCGATGAACAAGGGGATGCTATTATCCGTCCTGAACCGAACACCGATAACGGCCTCCACTGAAACCATCCGGGTCAAGGTCCTGGCGGAAGAAGGCTTCGACCCGCTCCGGGAGATCGATGTGCCGTCCCTGCGGTTCGGTTCATACAACGAAGTGAACTTCGGCAGAGGGTGTAAAGTGGTCAAAACCGAAGCATCCGGAAAAGACCTTATCCTGACATTCGACGGTAAGGGAAGCGGCATCACACCGGATGAATTCGCTCCGAAGATGATCGGAAAGGATAAAAACGGAAAACTGTTGTTCGGATATGCGAACCTGCCTTATGTCGATTACAAGCCGGCTCTATTGTCCTGCCGACGTCCCGTTTACCGGGAAGGCCGGAACGAAGTCGAACTGGAAGTCCAGAACTTCGGACTATCGGCATCGGGAGAAATGACAGTCGAAATCAAGCAGGCCGGGGCAGGAATGGGCCGTCATACGGTCAAGCCCCTGCAACCGTATGAAAAAGCAAGCCTCACCTTTACCCCTGAAAAGGGGAAATGGACGGATAAAGCGGATTACCAGGTAGTCTTCCTCCGGGATGGGCAAATAGTAGAAACAAACAATTTCAATATCTCCAAATAATCATTTATAAACATGAAACACACCTTTATCCTCCTGCTCGGAGCCATGCTCTCCCTACAAGGGCAAGCCCAGGACAAGCAGATGCAATTTCAGAACACGATCAAGGTCGAAGCTGGCGACAGCCACGCGGACATCATCGCGAAAGCGGCCCATGTCGTGCCTTCGCCCAACCAGTTGGCGGCATTGCAAAACGAGTTTATCGCCTTCATCCATTTCGGACCGAACAGTTTCACCCGCCTGGAATGGGGAAGCGGAAAGGAAGACCCGAAAGTCTTCGACCTGAAAGAGCTCGACACGGATCAGTGGTGCGAGGCCATGAAAGCCGCCGGCATGAAAATGGTGATTCTGACGGTCAAGCACCATGACGGGTTCGTCCTGTGGCAAAGCCGTTACACAAAACACGGCATCATGTCCACCGGTTTCCGCGACGGCAAAGGCGACATCCTGAAAGACCTGTCCGAATCCTGCCGCAAATACGGATTGAAGTTAGGCGTCTATCTGTCACCGGCAGACCTGTACCATATCGAAAACCCGGAAGGGTTGTACGGCAACCTCAGCCCATACACCAAACGGACCATCCCGCGGGAAGTCCCCGGACGGCCTTTTGCCAACAAGACCCGTTTCGAATTCGTAGTGGACGACTACAACGAATACTTCCTCAACCAACTCTTCGAGATCCTGACCGAATACGGCCCGATCCACGAAGTATGGTTCGACGGGGCACATCCCAAGCGGAAAGGCGGACAGACCTACAACTATCCCGCCTGGAAAAAACTGATCAAGGCACTTGCCCCCAACGCCGTTATCTTCGGACGGGAAGATGTCCGGTGGTGCGGCAATGAAGCCGGCGGCACACGGTCAACCGAGTGGAACGTGATCCCCTACCTGGCAAATCCGGACACGATGTCGAACTTCGCCGATATGACCGACAAAGACCTCGGAAGCCGTGAACAGCTCTATAAAGCCAAATACCTGCATTACCAGCAGGCCGAAACCAACACTTCCATCCGCGAAGGCTGGTTCTACCGGGACGACACGCACCAGAAAGTACGAAGCACCGACGATGTGTTCGACATCTATGAACGCGCCGTAGGAGGCAACTCCACCTTCCTGTTGAACATCCCGCCCAACCGGGACGGCAAATTCTCTCCGACAGATGTAGCCGTGCTGAAGGAAACCGGCCAGCGAATCCGGGAAACCTACGGGACCGACCTGTTCCGTCAGGCAAAAGGCCCGAAAGAGGTGCTCGACCAAAATGCAGACACCTATGTGACGGCCGATAAGGACGGGGCGGGAATCGTCATCTCCACTCCCCAACCTGTCACCCTCAACCGTCTGGTTCTCCAGGAAGCGATTGCCACCAACGGGGAACGGGTGGAAAGACACGCCGTGGATGCCTGGATCGACGGAGGATGGAAAGAGATCGCCTATGCCACCAACATCGGCTACAAGCGAATCCTGCGCTTCCCGGATGTCACGACGGACAAGATACGGGTCCGCATACTCGAATCCCGCCTGACACCCGCCATCTGCACCATCTCCGCCCATCACTACAAAGCCCGTCCGCCCCGGTTGAGCGCACAGAGAAGCATGGACGGCCTGGTTACCATCGAACCGATGGCACAGGAATTCGGCTGGAAAGCGCACGGCGAGAACATTGCCGAGAACCTGAACGCAGGTTTCAAGATCTACTATACGACAGACGGAACGGAACCATCGGCAGGCTCTACCGAATATAAAGCACCTTTCCTGATGGGAAACAGCGAACTGAAAGCGGTAGCCATCCTGAACGGAGAAAAGGGAGCTATCTTGCAGGAACGGTTCGGGCTGGTCAAGAAGGGATGGAAGATAGCCGACAAGACCGCGCAATCCCTCGCCATCGACCTCGGCAGCCAGCAAACGGTAAGCGGCTTTGCCTTCACCCCGCAAAAACAAGGCGGTAAGGGCACGGTAGCCGGTATCATCCGGATCAGCAACGACGGAAAGAACTGGAAAGAGGTGGAACGCTTCGAATTCGGCAACCTGATCAACGACCCGTCCAAACGCTACCATCATTTCAAGCAAACGGTAAAAGCCCGCTACGTCCAAGTGGAAGCAGCGGAAATCGCCGCCCATACGGAGGCTGCCGCCCTTGCTGGAATAGACATCTTCTAAGGCTCGTCTACAAACAGTATATACCTTGTAAGGTAAAGTCATATACGTTATAAAGTAAAAGAAAAAAGGTTATAGGGAATTTTATTTTACCCTATAACCTTTTTTCTTTTATTCGTTCCTGTGCTAGCCCGGAAGAGCAAAGACAGAACTACATCGCAAAAGGTGTAGCTTTCACATACGCCTTATATCCTTTGATCATGCCGGGGAATCCTTCTTCTGCACGGGGCAAGTAGCGGAACCCGGATATCGTCTGCTCTTCCTTCAAATCGATCACGACCTGGTGCGGATATTTGTCTCCCTGCTTCGTGCTCCAATAGGTAGATTCCTGCAAGTCATAGATCTTATCGGCAGTGAAGTTACCCCACTGCGTGCTTTCGCTGTCCGCATAAGAGATGTTCCAATGCTGGCGGGGGAGCGGTTTGCCGTCTTCGTCCAACAGATAGAACTCGGCCATAGCGGCATTGTCCTTGCCATCCTGTGCATCCAATGCTTCGAGGCAGAAATAGCGGCCCTTGACAGTCCGGCCAAACTTCACTTCCTGCCAGCCGTTTCCGGGTTTCAGCGCACCGTTGGCAACCGGTTTCTCACCTTTCAGGTTCAGCGTCTGCCCCTCTTCACGGTGGGTAGCCGGGGCTTCAGCCCGCAACATATCCAAGATCGGTTCCTTCCGGCCTTCCACTACAGCCTTTTCCGGGCCTAACAGGTCGAGGATGATGATCTCGTTCTTTCCCTTCTTCAACCAGCATCCGGGCATAAACAAAGTCTGCTGAGGTCCGATCTCCCAGAAGCGGCCCATCGCCTTTCCGTTTACCCAAACCATGCCTTTTCCCCAGGTCTGCATGTCGAGGAACACGTCTCCGACTTCATCCAGCTCGAAAGTAGTCCGGTAATAAGCCGGTCCGTCGAGTTTGTCTCCCGCTGCATACTTCTTGTCCTGTACGAAAGCGTAATCGACCGGGAAGCTGTAAACCTGCCAGTCTTCCAGTTCCTGTCTGCCGGTGTCGCTGATCAGTTCCACCTTATCCGTAATCCCCTTACGGTCGTGAATGGCAACATCGAAGTTGACACGTCCCATCGCCTCCACCAGGATATCCAGGCGCGTTCCTGCTGCCAAAGCCGGCAGCACCACCGTGTTTTCACCTCTGCGACGATCCAGACGGCCCAACAGTTTGCCATCGGCAAAGACCTGTGCCCAGTCATGCACCTCATCGATCAACAGGGTCGTTCCTTCCTTTACGGCAGGCAGAGTCGTCCGGTAAAGGATCGTTCCCCAACCCTGATCGAACTGCTCCATCGGTTTAATCTCTTTCGAAGCCTGGGGAGCAGGCAGATTGTCGAACAGCGGAGCCACTTCGCCGACAGTGAACGCCGGAATCTCGATCAAAGGATAAGCTGCCGGGACATCGGGTATGACCTGACCGGAATCGGCATATTGTGTCAGCAGTTCACGCAACTTGTAGTATTTGGGAGTCGCCCACCCCGCCTCGCTGATCGGGGCGTCATAGTCGTAGGAACTGCACATGGCGGAATAGGCCGGGCTGTTCGCACCGCCCCAATGTCCGAAAGTCGTCCCCCCATGTGCCATATAGAGCGAGAAGGAGATATGGCGGTCCAGCATGTCCTTGATACCGGAAACCATCACCCCGGCATCGCGCGTCTCGTGCTTGCGTCCCCAATGGTCGAACCATCCGCTCCAGAACTCGCTGCACATCAGCGGAGCATCGGGGCGTGCCTCTTTCAACTTCTTGAACTGGGCATCGATATTGGCTCCTGTCCCGAAGTTGATCGTCCAGACCAGGTCATCCAAACCGTTCAACTGGAAAGTAGAGCTCCAGTCGCACTGGAACAAAGGAACATCGGTAAAGCCGGCTGCTTTTACCGCATCGCGGATATTGGCGATATACGCCTTGTCAGTAGCATATGCCCCATACTCGTTCTCGACCTGTACCATGATGATATTCCCGCCCCGGGTCACCTGCAAGTCGGCCAACTGCTTGCCGATCTCGTTCATGAACAGCTTCGTCCGTTCGAGGAAATAGGGATCGTTGGTACGGAGCTTGATATCCTCCTTCTTCAACAGCCACCAGGGCAGTCCGCCCATCTCCCACTCAGAGCAGACATAAGGGCCGGGACGCAACATGATATACATGCCTTCTTTCTGGGCCAGCCGGCAAAAAGCGGCAATATCGTTCTGCCCCTTGAAATCGAACTCGCCCGGTTTCTGCTCATGGATATTCCAGAACGCATAGATACAGATCGTATTCATGCCGAGTGCCTTGCACATCTGAATACGATGTTGCCAGTATTCGGCGGGGATACGGGTGTAATGTATCTCCGCCGCCTTAATCACAAATGGTTTGCCATCCAGCAGGAAGGTTCCCTTCCCGATAGAAAAATCGTGCTTCTCCCCTTGTCTGGGACTGCATCCTGAGAGCAGGAGGATAACGCAGCAGGTTATCAATCCTGCTAAAATCTTGTTTACGTGTTTCATATAAGTTAATTGTACTGTCACTGTTTTATCTTTCTCTGTTTCCAGAATCAGGACTCCCTCCTTCTCCAGTTTATCTCCCTTGTTGCCCGTTACGGAAGCGACTTTGCATCCTTCAGGGATAGCCAGACGCAACGTCCCGCCCTGTTCGGGCAAGATACGGACTTGCCGCACCTGCCCCGCCACCTTTTCGGCCGAGACAAGGAAAGCGCCCATGGCACGCAGTTTGTCGAAAGATACATCCTGCCAGGCAACCGGTACAGCCGGGAACACCCGGATAACGCCCGTATGGCTCTGGAGCAGCATCTCCTGGATACCGGCGGCAAAGGCGAAGTTTCCTTCCAAAGTAAACGGACGGTAGGTGAATTTCGACTTTCCGCTTTTCGTCTGGTCGCCGTTCGCATGGAACGTATTCGGGAGGCAGAAACATTCGGCAAAGGTGCGCAGTGCATCGGCAGCCCCTTCCCCGTCGAAGGCACGGGCTTTCATATTCCCGAACCAGCTATAGGAATAGCCGCACCAGTAATCGGGACCGAAATCCTGTAGCTTCTTCAAGGTCGCTTTTATAATCTCCTGTGATTTCCCGCCCTGGCTCCAATCAATAAGGCCGAGCGGATGGATCGACATGGCGTGGGAGAAATGACGGTGCGACTGGTCGTAAGGGAAACCTTTTGCAAAGGTCAAAGCCCCGTCTTCATCCAGGTTCAGATCGGGCAGTTGAGCACCGATCGCTTTCCAGTGGGCGGCCTCGTCTGCCAGCTCCAATTCGGAAGCCAGCTCGGAAGCGGCATTGAAAGCGAAGTGCATCAAGGAAAGGTCATAGTTTGTCATATCCTTGAACCACGCATTGATCGAGTTGTCGAAAATTTCCGGGCTGGAACTCAGCGGCAACCGGCGTACTCCGTCAGCATCGACTGTGGAAATCTGTTCGAGATAAGTCGCCACGTCCTTCAGAAACGGGTAGGCCCGCTCTTTCAGGAAAATGCGGTCGGCCGAATACTTCCAGTGCAGATAGAAATGCTGTCCCAGCCATGCGCTGACCGTCGGCGACATGGAGTACTGTACCCATCCGCCCATCGGCTCGCCGGTCAGGGTGCAAACGCCGGGAACATTCATCCCGTCCGTCCCGAAATACTCGCGGGTATATTTTTTATACACATCACGCTGTTCCCAGAGGGTATTCAGATAGCCCATCCCCTCCTTCAAATGGTTGCCGGTATAGGCAGGCCAATAACTCAACTGTGTGTTCAGGTCATGATGGTAGTCTCCTTTCCAGGGCGGCAACATCCCGTTATCGGCTGTCCAGACTGCCTGAAGGGAAATCGGATAAGAGTCCTCGCGGGCAGCCGACCCGAACTTGTACATCTCGTTGTCGTACTGTTTCTGCAGGAGCGTATCCGGCAGCGAGACGGACGACTGTGTCCAATAGCCTTTCCAGAAGTTCATATGCGAGCGGTAGTCTGCCTCCACGCCACGCTCCATCGCCTCTGCCGTTTCCTGGTCGGCCCGGTCGGTAGCCAAAGAAGAAGTCAGGCTCCATACGCCGCTGAGCGTGCCGCCTTTCTGCTGCCAACGGACGACCACATCGTACGAAAAGCCTCCCCACCCTTCCTGATGGAAAGTGGTCGTACCGGCTTCCTTCTGTATCGTCCCCTGTTTATATCCGAGGCGTCCTAAGGCCGGACCGGCATGCGAGTTGTCGCCTGCGACCTCATCCGGGTTACTGTAGCGGGGTGCAATGATCTCCGGCGAAACCGTATCCGGCAGATTCTCGAAGACAAACCATCCGACCGGCTCGCTGGCATGGACGAACGTCTGCAACTTCGTCCCGTTCTCCCAAAGCACCTCACAAAGGGCATTATTGAGGAAAAGATGTACGGAAGAGACTTTTCCGATCTTCAACGGGAACTCCAAAGCCGCCCCCGGTATCTTAGACGGGGCAGGCAAAGCATTATAGGGGTGGTCAAACTTCTTCTGCACCGGCAGATAATCCCCTTTCCTCACCTGCTCACAGACCCAGGCAAAACGATTGTTCGGTCCTGCAATACTATCCATCGGGCGCAAGTCCCAGAGATCCGTCCGATCCAGCGAAAAACGTAGCACAGAATCGCGTTGCCAGACTAATGTTCCTACTGTGGCATTTCCCAACGGGATTCCTTCATCCCAAGTCTTGGCCAAGTGACCAAACTGCAAGTCACTGCTTGTCGGTGTGACAGGCAGTGACTCCTTTTCGCAACAGGCAGCCAATAGGCATACGCTTATGCAAGTTAGCCAAAATTCCTTTTTCATTCGTATTAAATCGATATTATTCTTTCTTTGTCTCCTGCAAAGATACGGTTTATTGATTTAATAACTGCTTGATAGCTTCGTCCGAACGAGTTTCCGTCTCCCGGATTTTGTTATAGTCGAACAAAGCATCGAGTTCGTAAAGTTGCAGGGTAACAGTCGGGGCAAAACGGTCGGAAGCGACATAGTTGCGAACTGATGTCAGCAATTGTTGCATGGCCGGGCGTTTCTCTATATCCTTAACCGGATCGACCACAAAGACAAACAGCTTGCCGCTTGCCGCAATCTCTCCGCTTTCGCTTTCGAGCTGCCAAGTCAACAGCCCTTTACGGATCGCTTCGGGACCGAAATGATAGATGCCCATCTTCGCAGTAAAGGTCTCCGCATTTGTGTAAGCACGCTTCTGAAGGCGCGCCAGCAGGACGATCGGAGCACATGATTCACGGTATTTCTCAGGGGTTACCAACCCTTTGCTTTCCCAGAAGGCATCCAAGATACCGACTACTTCTCCCGCCTCTTCAGCAAGATCATGGGGATGCCGCCGCTGGAGTACAAGAAGATGAAGAAAGGATGATTACCAATAATACTCATCCATAATCTCCTGCATCCGGGGCGTTGCGGCATCGGTATCGCCAACCTCGCGACGGAGTTTCAGCAGCTCGCGCTTCATCTTTTCGATTTCACCGGCATAGGCGGGGGAATTGTAGACGTTATGGTCTTCGTGGGGGTCGGCGAGCAGGTCGTAGAACTCCCACGACGGCGTGACGGGAGCCTTATCCGATCCGGTCGCATTCAGCGGATCGCCGTAGAGGAACATCAGTTTGTAGCGATGGTTGCGGATGCCCATGTGGGCGGGACGGATCTTGTGGTGCGTCCAGTAGCGGTAGTACATGGACTGCCGCCAGTCGCGCGGAGTCTCGCCCTTCAGGTTGTCGCGGAAGCTGCGGCCTTCGCTGCACGACGGGGCGTCCACCCCGGCATAGTCGGCCAACGTAGCGGCAAAATCAATATTGAGGATGATGTCGGAATTGCGCGTCCCGGCCGGGATCTCCTTCGGGTAGCGGATAACAAACGGCATGCGAAGCGGCTCCTCGTACATCATGCGCTTGTCGAAAAAGCCATGCTCGCCGAGGAAATAACCCTGGTCGGAGACATAGACTACGATCGTATTCTCGGACAGCCCCTCTTCGTCAAGGAAACGCAGCAGGCGGCCGATATTGTCATCGATGGCCGCTCCGCAACGCAAGTAGTCGCGAATCAACTTCTGATAGATTTTCCGGCGCGCATCTTCCTTGCCCATTCCTTCTATGGAGAAAGGCAGTTCCGGATACTTGCACCACCAGGAATCCGGGTCTTTCGAGGCGATCCCCCATCGGCGGGCCATATCTTCCAACGGTTGTCCGGGGAACGTACGCCCGGATTCTTCCGGCCCGAACTCCATCATGTTTGCCGGTTCGGGGAACATGACTCCGTCATAAATATGTTTCAACCGTTCGGGGAAATCCCACGGTTCGTGCGTCGCCTTGAAATGGCAACACATCATGAAGGGTCGGTCCTTGTCGCGCGAACGGATCCACCGGATCGTCTTGTCGGTCACCAGGTCGGTCGAGAAGCCCTTCTCCACCTTGCCGCTTTTCCCTTTATCATCGTCTATCCAGCCCTCCGCGGTCTTGAAAAGCGGGTCCCAATATTCCCCCTGGTCATGGAAAACCGAAAAGGTGTCGAAACCCGACGGCTGCGTCTTGAGATGCCATTTGCCGAAAAGGGCAGTCTGATACCCTCCCTCCTGCATGCGTTTCGCAATATTGTCCAAAGCCGGATCGAGCCTGTCTTCAAGCGTATAGACCCCGTTATGATGGCTATAGGCGCCTGTCATGATAGCCGCGCGGCTGGGCACGGAGATCGAGTTCGTGCAAAAGCAGTTGTCAAGCACGCACCCCTCGGCCGCCAGGCGGCGGATATTCTCGTTCTTCACGTATTCGCTCAGTATTCCTCCATAGATTCCCCACGCCTGCGAGGTATGATCGTCGGAAAGGATGAAAAGGATGTTCGGGCGTCCAGAGTCCGCTTCCGGCTTTTCGTCTGCCATCGCAGGAGAGGCAGACGCCAAAAAGCCGGTCGTGATGATTAGTTGATCGAATGTTTTCATGACATTTTTTGTTTTTCTTTCCTACAAAAGTAATGAATTTAAATAGATACCAACAACATTATCTTGCAAATGAAACCCCTCGTTTCATGCAACATGACAAGGAACCTTATCGATTTCCGAAAAAATCATATCTATAATTAATTATTCATTTGCTTTCAATATGGCGGAGTTTCTTGTCTTCTCTATTTCTATTTGCTTAAATGTATGCTTTTTACCCCAGTTGAACCGATAACTCACATTCACATAAAATACATGATCGTTTTTTTCGGACCATAATTCCGGGAATATGAGCTATAGATATCCGAAGTATACTCTCTCTTTTTTACAAAAGTAGAAAATGGATTACGTGTTCCTAATTCAAAATTCCAATTATTAAGATTATATCCTACGTTAAAATTGTAGATAAGTGGAGTACGATAGAAAACTCCGACATCATCATAATTCTTTTGGGGAGTTATGAGTTGTCCGGAAGCCATGAAATTTTTATATATAAACAACAATTTAGCTGAAGCATAAAAACAATTGACATCTAATTTTCTCCATGCATGTATAACTCGTTTTTGATAATATCGGCCAAATCGAATGTCAATTTTCCAGGTATGACTTTTAGCTTCATTCTTGGGCCTGTCACTAAATCAAATCCGGATTTAGCTATGGCATAATCATGTATAAACAAATTCCGGCTTTCATCATAAGATACTCGTTCATAAGGGACATTATGAATAATGCTTTCATTGTATCCTACAAAATTTTAAAACCGCCTTGACCATGCTTAGCTCTTAATCATAAAAGAACCTTCACATAATCAGGACAGCATGTTATTCCATTCTGAAGTCAGAAAAAATAAACATACAATACTACTAATAAAAATAAGCAAATTTTTATTCATACCTTATATGAAAACCCGAACCCCAAAAGCGACGGAAAGAAGCAACCTTTACATGCGAGGATCGTCCCGAAGGGGACTGTACGTACTCAGGAAATTGCAGAACAAATCTTCCGATGAATCAAAATTGAATTCCTTGTGATGCAGGGCAAAGAGTGGATTGAGCGGGAGAAACAACGTAGGCATCCTCATCTTGACCTGTTCGGCGATGAACGCCGTAAGTGTGAGAAGGAGCGTATGGATGCGGAAAGGCTTTTCCATACTTTCCGTTTACAGCCAAAAAAACAGCCATCGGCAAAAAAGATGCCAAAACAAGGCATAAAAGTACCTCCAACATGGCGGATAAACATCCACGCATCCCCGTAAAGACCTCACACAGACCCGGGTCTGCACCTCTCCCGCACCCGGGTCTCCATGATGGGTACACCCGGGTCTCAAGCGGCTTTGCAAGCTGTTTTTGACAAAAGAAAAGCCTATCTTGATGAAAAAAGAAGCTATTTTAACAGGTTTCGCACCTCTTCCCGAACGGTCCCCGTTTTTATCGTACAATTGACACACAAGAAGTTATCGTTTTTTACCATGATGGTTATGACAGATGAATGATAGTTCAAAATGGCAACTATCATGACATAACATATTGGTTTAAACCAATATACGAACGAATATGATAGTATGATGGTTAGTTTTGCAAAACATTTATATGAAATGGCTGCTGCCGTTCTTATTGCTGAATTGTGATGTGGATGTCTGCAAGATTGATTAAACAGAAAAAGCACACTTGTCATATAAACAGAGTGCCGGAAAGGAGGTTTCACTCCATCCTTCCCGGCACTTTTTTAATATAATATATTCAGGTAAACTTCCTTTGGTCGCTTTCTGATCAAGCCAAAAGGAATCCGCCCCCACTATTACTTCACCAATTTCAATTCCTCAATCAGCCGCGGGCATTTCCCCCACTTGTCGATCATGTAGAGCACATAGCGTATGTCGACGCTGATCGTGCGCTGCAAATCCGGTTCGAAGGCGATGTCGCCGCTCATCGCTTCCCAGTTACCATCGAAGGCGAGGCCGATCAGGCGAGCGTTCTTGTCGAACACCGGGCTGCCGGAGTTACCGCCTGTGATGTCGTTGTTCGAGAGGAAGCAAAGCTGCAATTCGCCGTCCTTGTTGGCATACTGGCCGAAGTCCTTGCTACGGATCAAGTTGAGGATTTCGGGTTGCACCCAGAACTCGTCGCTTTCGGGGTTTTCCTTTTCGAAGATCCCCTTCTGGGTCGTATAGTAATCATACCAGGCAGCATCGTACGGACGGTAGCCGCCGATGGAACCGTAGCTCACACGCATCGTAAAGTTGGCGTCCGAAGCGAAAGCCTTCTCCGGGTGCATCTCTTTCAGGCCGGCAAAATAGAGGCGTTCGCCCTTAGCGATATCGTAATAAGAATCACCCGTGAGCTGTTGCAATTCGAAAAGGGAGATGAGGACGGACAGGCTCAACTCGGCAGCCGGGTCCTTCTTCAGCTTCGCATATTTCTTCGGGTCCTTCAGCATGGAGGCGATATTGTCGTAAGACAGGATGGATGTCTTCTTGAATACATCGGCGGCATACTTTTCATAATCGCCTTTATACTTTTTGTCCACCTTCTTGTAGATATCCGGAAGATTCTCTGCCGGAACCCGTTCCTTTACGATCTTCATCATAGCCGCCAGCACCTTCCGGTCAAGGCTTGCGTCATAATCCTTGAAGAAAGACTTGATATTGTCTTCGAGGAAGATATCGATTTCTTCAGGGGTAGAACCTTTCACATCCACGCTCTGGATCATGCGCGCCAGCTTCACGATCTCGGCGCCGCTCAGGAACGCTTCGCCCAGGTAGGTGGAGATCTTCTTATATTCACTGGAAGAAGTATATCCCTTTTCCAGAAGACTCAACACGTCGCCGTACACCTCTTTACGCTTTGCATCCTGTGCCACCCAGGCGGCAAAAGCGGCTTCCTCTTCGCGTTTACGGTCGATCACTTTCAGGTTGGCCAGCCCCTTGTTCATGCCGATCGAGTTTTTCCAGTAGTTGGAGCTGCCGGCATATTTGGAAGCATATTTGATGCGCACCTCGTCGCTCTTCAACATCGCGTCTTTCCAAATCGCCTGCTTGATGCCACGCACTTCGATGCGAGGCTTGTTGCTATCCTCGATACGCTGCTGCACACCCCATGAACAGAGGTAGCGGTCCGTGCTGCCGGGGAAACCGATCGTCATCGCATAATCCTTGTCCTGATAACCTTGCAATGACACTTCAGCCACGTATTTAGGCTGGTATGGCTTATTATCCTTGCTGTAGGCAGCCGGCTTGTTGTCGGCTCCGGCATATACGCGGAACACGGAGAAGTCGCCCGTATGGCGCGGCCACATCCAGTTGTCCGTATCGCCGCCGAATTTTCCGACCGAACTGGGCGGAGCGAATACCATGCGGACATCATTGAAGACATCATAGACGATCAGGAAATACTTGTTATTATTGTAGAAAGGCACGACATCGGCAGCCTGGAACTCCGTGTTTCCTACAGAATCGGCCATCGCCTGCCCGATCGAGTCGGCTGCGGCCAGACGCAGGTGCTCTTCCTTGATCGAAGCTATCTGTGAATTAATGCGATCGCTCACATCCACCGTCTCACGCAGGTAGCGGACCGTCAGGCCCGGAACCGGCAACTCTTCTTCCTTACTCTGGGAAACGAAACCGTCTTTCAGGTAGTCGTGTTCCACACTGCTTAACTGCTGGATCGAACCGAAACCACAATGGTGGTTGGTGAAAATCAGTCCTTCATTAGAGACGGTGATACCGCTACATCCTCCTCCGAAGATCACCACGGCATTGGCTACACACGGGTCAGTTTCACTGTACAATTGTTCGTAAGACGGAGTAAATCCCAACTCCTTCATCCTCTCCAGGTTTTGTTTATTCAACTCTTTCAGTACCCACATGCCCTCATCGGCAAACACTTGGCCTGAAGCAACGAGAAGCAGTAACACTGCCCACAACTTCTTCATACGATTCATTCTTTGTTCGTTATTCAATAATTAATTTGATTTTCTTTTGTTCTACACGCGCGGCAAGCCATTTCTTGATCTTTTCCTGTTCCGCCTCACGTACTTTTTCTTTGCTTTTCAGGTAGACTAACAGGACGGTATCGGGTTTAATGCTATCCATATCCATCAGATAGGTATGCGCACAAGAGACTTCCTTGATATAAGGGAAAAGGACTTTCATTTCCGGCATCAGCTCGGACGTAAGATGATTGTAACTGTGATATTTGTTCAGGTCGCGTTTCAGCGAATCGATCTGGAGGGACTGCGCCCGAAGAACCTCTTCGCTATTCTTATACAAGTCCTGCATCAGCAGGCTTTTCAACTCGTTAATGTCGGTGGCTTCCTGCCCGAAACCCTGCTGCACGACAAGGCCCACGTTTTTCAAGCCGTATTTCGGCATCTTGGCACGGGCGTTCACAATCATCGTCTCCGGCACGGTCTCGCCGATCAGGACTACTTTCACCTCTTTCTTGTCGCTGGTATCGGTCACCGTCTTGCTCAATATCTGCGTGTTCGGGAAACTCAACTCATCCGCGACAAACGTCCGCACCCGGTCATTGAAGTAACTGGCCCGGATCAGGTTGTAGCTCAGGAAAAGGCTCGGCACGATGGTAAAGAAAACGATCACCCCGACATATCTCGTCACGATCTTCTCGCGCTGTTTGTTTAAAAAGACCTTCTTCGGGTATTTCAGCAGGCGGACCACCACGTAGGTAGCCAGACTGATAAACACCGTATTGATAAAATAGAGATAGAAAGCACCGAAGAAATAATACAGGTTACCGCTCGCCAATCCGAATCCGGCCGTACAAAGCGGCGGCATCAAAGCCGTAGCGATCGCCACGCCGGGAATCACATTCCCCTTGCTCTTGGTCGAGCTCGCCACGATCCCCGCCAGGCCGCCGAAGAAGGCAATCAAGACGTCATAAACGGTAGGCTGCGTACGGGCCAGCAACTCGCTCTGCGCCTCGCTGATCGGGGAAATCAGGAAAAAGAGCGTCGAAGTGATGACGCTGAATACCGTCGCCGTGGCAAAATTACGGAAGGAACGCTTGATCAGGTCGAAATCGGAGATTCCCAGTCCCAGGCCGAATCCCATGATAGGCCCCATCAGTGGGGAGATCAACATCGCACCGATAATCACCGCCGTCGAGTTCGTATTCAAACCCAGCGAGGCGACAAAGGTCGCAAAGATCAGAACCCAAAGGTTCGTCCCTTTAAACTCTATGCCTTTCCGGATAGACTCGATCGTTTCGAGTTCATCCTCTTTTTCCTGACGGACATCGAAATTACGGACAAAGAAGTCCCTAATCTGCTTGTGCAACAATCCTTTTTCCATCCTATTAAAATCAACGTTTGTATACGAACATCCCGTAAAACGGCCTTTATAATGGCTAACACTCTCTCACAACCGTTTTAACACATCGCCTAAACCGCACAAAGATAGAAATAGTATCTCGAAATAAAAAATAAGAGCTGTGAACATAAAATAAGCGAAGTATATATCCTGATAATTATTGATTTTCACGTAACTTTGCAAATGCACAACACAGAAACGACGACGAACACTCTCAATTAATCCCGGTAAACAAGATGAAATACTACATTCTCTTGATATACTTACTCGCTTTTTCCCTCGCTACGGAGGGAAATACAGCAGTAAAAGATTCACTGTCGGAAGCCTTGCCGTCAGCCTCTTCTCCTCTGCAAAAACTGGAAATCATGACTAATCTGATGGATCTTTCCCGACAGGAAGAACAGGTGGAATATGCCAAACAGCTCTATTGGCTCGCACTTGAAGAAGACGAAGACTATTATAAGGAAGCGGCCCTGACCGAAATCTTGCGCTTTTACGTGAATACCGATGCCAAAGACAGCGCAAAGGTGTATCTCGCCGAAGCCGAAAGGGAGCTGAAAGGGAAAGCACGCGATTTCCTCGTCACGTATATGAAAACGATCATGGATGTCCGTGTTGTCTATTACACCAAAGGCGAAGACCGGATGAAACTGATTGAAAAATACAAACTCCGCCTCGAAACGGAAAAAGACATGCCGGTTCTTGACAAAATATCGAACTATTATCTCCTCGGTATGGCGAACAGCAACCGGGTCGATCCGAAAAACCAGGATGCTATCTATAAAGAGGTATGTTATTACATGAACAACCTGATCGAACTGTCGGACAACATCCCGCTCCGCTATTCGTATCTGTTCCGCCTGAATACGCTCAACATACTAAGCCTTATGGAAGCGACTCCCGAAAATCGGGTGAAAGCCTCCCTCCGCTACTTGAACATGCAAAAGGAATATGCTGACACAAAAGAGATGAAGAAGCGCCCGTACACAAGCAAACGGCATCTGCTGAACGCCTACTCTACTTTGGCTACCGCAGCAGAAACAGTCGGGAAAGATATGGCAACCTACTATTTCAACTACTTCATCGACTTGAACAGGAAATATCCTGAAGATGCTGCATTCTCCGCTGAATATGACCGTTATTTCACTTCGCTCAACTATTATAAGTCAATACGGAATTTCCAGAAAGCCGCAGATTACAACGATTCGGTCATCTATTATTTCCGCCACGGCGATTTCCAGTTCAACCTGACCGAAAACATCGTCCTGACACTAAAAGACAAAATCGACTGTCTCGACAGTCTGCACAGATACAAAGATGCCTATGAAGCCTACAAGGAATATTCCGTACTCCTGGATTCCGCACGCACACGAAGCATGGAAAACAAAGTCGAAGACCTGGAGATCAAAAAGCATGTGGACGAGCTGGTGGTCGAGAAAAAGGCACTGGAAATAGACCTGCAAAAGAGCCGGAGCCAGTTATATCTATTCCTCGCGTTGCTCATTCTTTCGATCTGCTTCGGAATCTTCATATTCTTCCGCCTAGGAAAGATCAAATCGCTATACAAGGAATTGCAGGAATCGAACCGGCTGGTCATTATCGCCAGTGAAAAGGCACAGGAAAGCGAACGGATGAAGAACGCCTTTATCAAGAATATGTGCCACGAAGTGCGCACGCCGCTAAATGCGATCAATGGCTTTGCCGAACTGATCACCAGCGACGGTATAAGCCCGGAAGAGAAAAAAGAATTCAGCAAGATCATCTATACGAACTGCTACAACATCACCTCCATGATGAACGATGTGCTGGTAATCGCCCAACTGGACAGCAGCAACGAGGTCCTCCCACTGGAACCGGTCCACATCAGTCTGCTCTGTCACCACGAGATGAACAAATTGAAAAAGTTACAGCAGAAGCCGGATATCCATTACCAGGTCGAAGGTGACAAAAGCAACGACCTGATCTATTCGGACCCGAATCATTTCGGCATTATCATCTCCCATCTGCTGAACAACGCGAACAAGTTCACGAATCAGGGAAGCATCACGCTCTCCTACCAGCCCGAGGAAGAAGGAAGGATAATGTGTATCTGCGTTACCGACACAGGATGCGGAATTCCGGCAGACAAGAGCGAATGGATTTTCGAACGTTTCACCAAGAACGACGACTTTATCCCCGGTTCGGGCCTCGGCCTCTACCTCTGCCGCCTCATCACCCAACGCCTCAACGGTTCCCTCAAACTGGATACCTGTTACACCGGGGGAGCCCGGTTCATTTTACGGCTTCCGATTAATCCCTACAAATAGCCAACAGGTTTTCTTTTGGCAGACGTGCCCCATAAATCATCATTTAATTAGTTCAGTTTTTCTTAGATGCAAACCTTTTCCCGATATAAGGCAATTCGCTTAACGGAAGATCGCGTCTAATGATGATTGCCAGGAAAATCAGGAGTAGAACCGTGCGATAGCCCAAGCGAAGGATTTCCGAATCGATCCGGGGCAACATCCCAGCTGCATAGAATAAAACCGCCAATATGCCGTAAATAACGGCTGATCTTATATCGTATTGAATCGGGAACTTCTTCTGCCCGATCGCATAAGAAAGAATCATCATCAACAGGTTGCTGGCAAACGAAGCCCAGGCACACGCCATATAACCGTAAACCGGCGCCAGCAACACGATCATCAACACGGTCACCACGCAGCCGATCGTCGAGAAGTAGGCTCCCCATTGCGTCTGGTCGATCAACTTATACCAGAACGACAGGTTAAAATAGATCCCGAAGAACAGTTCGCCCAGCATCACGATCGGCACGACACGCAATCCCGGATAATACTTGGCGTCCACAAAATATTTCAGAATATCCAGATAATACATCACGCCCAAGAAGATAATCAACGAAAAGATAATGAAATACTTCATTGCCTCCGAATATGCTTTCGTATTATCGTCATCCTTATTCTTGGCAAAAATAAAAGGTTCGTAGGCATACCGGAATGCCTGGATAAACATCACCATCACCACCGCCACCTTGAAGCAGGCTCCATAAATCCCCAACTGGGTAGCTGCATAATCCTTATCTTCGAACAGGAAAGGGAACAGAATCTTATCCGCCGTCTGATTGAAAATCCCGGCAATCCCTAAGACCAAGATCGGGAACGAGTATCTCAACATCTGTTTCAACAACACGAAACTGGCTTTCTCGCGCAACCCGGGTATCATATCCGGCACCAAAAGCAAAAATGTCACCACCGAAGTAACCACATTGCTGACAAAGATATACTCCACCTGATAGCCGGGCACATAAAACCAGCCTATCAACCTCGGCGCACATTCATACAGCCACGGGCAAGCGATCAGGAAGAATATTACCAATACGATATTCAGGAATATATTCAGCAGCTTGATCGCCGCAAAGCGAACCGCCTTCCCCTGATACCGGAGGAAAGCAAACGGAATACAACAGAAGGCATCCACCGCCACAATCCCCGCCATCATCCCGATATATTCAGGATGTGCACCATATCCCAGAAAGTTACTGACCGGCGTCAGCGCACTGAACACAAACACCATAAACAGGACGGAAGTGAATGCCAGACTGAACAACGTCGTCGCATATACCCGCATCGGGAGCTTGATCTCCTTCTTGTTCATAAACCGGAAAAAGCCGGTCTCCATCCCATACGTCAATATCACCATCAACAAGGCTGTCCAGGCATACAGATTCGTCACAATCCCGAAATCGCTCTCGGTAGCCAATACACGCGTGTACATCGGAACCAGCATCCAGTTCAGGAATTTCCCGACAATGCTGCTGACACCATAAATTGCGGTCTCTCCTGCGAGACGCTTCATTCCTCCTGCCATAACTTAAAAACAATTGACAATTGATAATTGACAATTAAAATAACGAACTTTGTATTCCATCGGGGCGAAGCCGTCCCAAATGGGTATAAGCCAACTCCGTCACCTCGCGGCCGCGGGGCGTACGTTTGATAAAGCCTTCTTTGATAAGGAAAGGCTCGTAAACCTCTTCCAGCGTTCCGGGATCTTCTCCCAGGGCAGTCGCGATAGTCGTCAATCCTACCGGTCCGCCGTTAAACTTGTCGATGATAGTCGTCAGCAACTTATTGTCGATCTGATCCAGGCCGTAACGGTCGATGTTCAATGCCTCCAGGGCATAGCAGGAAATCGCCTTATCGATCTCTCCGGATCCTTTCACCTGTGCAAAATCACGCACACGACGCAGCAACGCGTTCGCTATACGGGGTGTACCACGACTACGGGAAGCAATCTCGCGTGCAGCACTCAACTCGCATTTCACATTCAGGATATCGGCACTGCGCAGCACGATCTTCGTCAGCGTCTCCATCTCATAATATTCGAGGTGCATATTGATCCCGAAACGCGCCCTGAGCGGACTTGTCAGCAAACCGCTGCGAGTCGTCGCCCCCACCAGCGTAAACGGAGCCAGGTCGATCTGGATGGAACGGGCGCTCGGCCCTTTATCGATCATGATATCGATCCGGTAATCTTCCATCGCCGAATACAGATATTCCTCCACAATCGGACTCAACCGGTGGATCTCGTCGATAAAAAGGACATCGTTCTTCTCCAGCGAAGTCAGCACTCCCGCCAGATCGCCCGGTTTATCCAGCACCGGCCCGGAAGTCACCTTGAAGCCGACTCCCAATTCATTCGCTATAATGTTGGATAATGTAGTCTTTCCCAATCCGGGAGGCCCATGCAACAGCACATGATCGAGCGCCTCCTTACGCATCCGGGCTGCCATCACGAAAATCTTCAGGTTCTCGACTACTTTGGCCTGTCCGCTGAAATCATGAAACGAAAGCGGGCGAAGCGCATTCTCATACTCTCGCTCGCTCTCCGGAACCCGTGCATCCCTTATATCAAATTCATCTTCCATACTCTTATTACTTTGACTGGCAAAGATAATAAGAATTACCGGGTTCTGAACTTGTGTCACCGGAATATCGGGACAAAGATAGAAACTTGCAGATCACGTGTCCGTCCCGATTTCATATAAGGGACTCCTTTCATTACATTGCAAGTTCCATGTTTGTATGTCAGGGCCAGATCGAAGTATTTGAAAGCATAGGCGGCTTTGACGACGACCGGCACGTCAAAGGCAGATTTGATTGTCTTCCCAATCATAATATTATCCTTAAAATGGAGAGTAGGCTCAACTCCTACTCCTACCTTCAGCCTCCCGATCAGATTATAATTCAAAACTCCGTTCAAAGCCATGTAATTCCTTGCAAACTTACTTTTGTAACCTTTAACGGGAGTCGCTTTATTGCCAACCGAGGCAATTTCTCCCCGCTTCTGCCCATATAATAAAGTTGCATCCACCGATAAACGGTGTTTCAATTCGAACTGCAACTGATATCCCACATGAAAAGAAGGCTTCATATCCGGTATATTAAATCCGACTTTGCCTTTAGACATCGCCTCATCCTTATACCAATCCATCGAAACACCACCTATTACCCCACTTTTCACTTTCCCATTTTGTGCGGAAACAGATAAACACACTAAACTCAACAATAAAAACATCACACTCTTTTTCATATCAACTCTCTTTTATTGGTTTGACTTTGTTGACATGACCGGGAAAATGAGACCCCCCCTATCAAATATTACTAAAAATATTTCCTTTCAAACCCTGTCTTTGAAATCTAAAAAAATCATTTCATAGCATATCGTAAAGCAAACGATTGTGCAAGGCCAAGCTTTTAATGCGTATGGTCCGATAATATGATGTCGAATGCCGGGAGGAACTAATTCGGTAGAACATAAAGCAACAAAAATCAAGGTCGTAAAAAAGAGATAACGATTATATCTTTTATGGACAGAAGGGCTGCAAATATACCAAATAGCGACACCAATCATCAACGTGATATAACCACTTGCTTCACTTCCTGTACTAAACAACACGACATACAACAATACATTAGCTAATAGCATGAGCCGAAAACGGAGATATTTATATTGCTGAATTCTGAAATAAGGGATAAAGAATAGGATCAGTCCCGGTATAATCAGCCACAAATCACTATATAAAGAACAGCCTGTGAGCTTACGTACGATTCCTAATAAAGAAATATTTTGAGATATGGCGAACATATTGAGGCCATTTTTGATTTCCAACCGTTCCAACCACGCAATATATTGCGAAGAAATATAATCTGTCCCCGGAGAGAAGAATATCGGCAAAACCAAAAACAAACATCCCCAAAAAACGCAGGAAAATACAAGACGCAATTTGTGTTTTGAAAAAAAGAAAAAAGCTAATCCTACAATCGGATATATTTTTATTAATGTTCCCAATAAAATCAAGCAAGAAGCCCAAAATTCTTTTTCTTTCTCAATTAAAACAAAAGAGAGAATAATAAATGCTGCCACAGAGATATTAAATTGTTGTACCCCCTGCGCCGTCATTAACTCACACAAAGAATACCAATAAACTATAATCCTCTGACTCTCATTGAAAGGTAACTGACGAATAGCATAAAAAAGAAAATATGTATTCATTAAAATCCAAAAAATCATCCCCAACCATTCAGGCAAGATAGAAAATGGAGCAATCACAAGCGCAAAGATCGGACCATAATGGTTTACATCATAATATTCGGTAGGATACTCCACATATAAATGTAATCCGTTAATTACGTGAGGAAAAACATTTTCAAATATCTTATAGTTATTATATTTACCTATCAGCAATTTGACTATTGCATAAATTAGTCCAGAGGACATCCATATCCAAAAGACCGTTCTTTCTCTATGAAAAACAGTCTTTTGAAATATATGTGATAAAAAGTTGATCTCTTTTACAGCTTTCATGTCAAAACCAATATCGTTTAAGCGAAAAACTCCAACAGCAAGTCTTTGTTGTTGTCTTCAACCTATGCTTGAATAGGTCGTTTAGGGATAATAGACTTAGGAGCAGTATCCCACTTCCCTTTCAGATATATTCGTTTCTTGGCAAAGCAAGGAAACGAAAATGTCGCTATTAACAGTAAACATCCAATTTTTCTAAATGTCTTCATATTATGTTTAATATTTTCAAATGTAAACATAGAGGGAATTATTGGATGCAACAAATCGGTATATGGACAACCTTCTTTTTATATGGACAAAATTATTTCTCAGCTGCTATAAAACTGATAATAAAATACATAAACTTACTTCATATAGCTTACGCAAACGATCTAAATCCTTCCAAAATCCTTTTTTAATGCTCTTTACCTGTATATTCCACACTTCCGAAGACAAAACTGTCCCTATTTTTATACCCATATCTACTCTATTACCATCCTTTTTGTAGGATACACCCATTTATATCGCTTCCTTTTTGATTCGGACACAGCTTCCGCCGAGTACGACTTCGGAACTTATTGGCCGAATCGGAACTGACTCCCAAAAGAACAGCCTCCTCGTTTAAGTGCAAATCCAAGAAACTGAGATAACAGATCTTGGTTTCTGTTTTTGTCAGACCCAACGTATTTTCTTTCACAAAAACGCTGACATTCGGAAAAAGGGAATCAATCAGACGAATCAGGCTTCTCCATTCCTCTTCGTTTAGTTTTTGTTCGATATCAGGTTTTACTTTCCGACAGCGCTCTTTCATTGTTTCAAATAAAGAGGATTGCTTCAATTTTTCCACCCTTAATACGGTGATTTCTTTCTTATATTCACTTGTATCCTCATGCGCAGCAGCTTTCCTTTCCATCTCTGCCGTTAACTCCCGAAGGCGACCTTCCTGTTCCGTTTCTTGCTTCTCATGCCGATTTTTTTCCTCTTCTAAAAACTGTTGCTGCCGATTTATTTCAAGCCGTCTTTTCCTATCCCTCAACTGATAACCCACAATCAACAAAAGGCAAATGATAACAGCCAAAGCAAACAAAAACTGTTTCTCTGCAACAAGTTTTTTATTGTCTTGAACGACAGTGACCACATCATGCCGTTTCTCTGCATCAATGATATCTACCTGTTTTTGTTGATCATATAAAGAATCTTTCTTTGCCTGATATTGTTCCAAAAGAGAAAGCGCTTTTTCTGTATCACCAGCTTCTTTTTCGATAAGGTAACCTAAATAGAAGCAATCGATCGATGTATAAGGGTTCAATGACGGACCTGTGGCTAATGCTAAATAATAGCGGGCTGAATCAAGGAGGCTTTCATTATAATAGAGATCACTCAAAGCCAGATAAGAGGGAACTTGATCCATCGTATCAGAACTTAAACTTCTACTATAATAGGCTCTCGCTTTTTCCACATCGCCCATTAAGTCATAAATATTTCCCAAACCATTAGAAATCGAACTAATCCCCCTTAAATCTTGAAACCTTGTAATAACAGAATCCGCTATTAACATATAGTGAAGCGCCAACGACAAAGAATCGTCAAATGCCCATGTTTTAGCCACATCTCGCAGGGCAAAGGCATAACTCCGCTCGTTACCGGCCTGCTTAAAAAATTCTGCCGCTTCTTCAAACTTCCTCCGCTCTTCGCTTCTTTGGCCCGTATAAGTGTACAAGTCTGCCATATAGCTACAGATATACCCTGCTACATCATATAAATACTTCTCTTTTGCCAACGACAACGCATCAGAATAAGCCTTCATTGCCGGGATAAAAAGCTTATCTTTCACATACGAACGCCCTAAATAAAGCCCCATCCAAGCCTGTTGTTCCGCGGCCCCATGACTTTTATACCAAACCAACGCCCGGTCGAGTTGTTCGGTATATAGCATTTCTTTGAAGAGTTTATCCGCCGCCCGGCAATACAGCATGCACCAACGTGCAAACTGCCGTTCGTTCAACCTATCGGGAGTTTTTACCTCATTCAATAAGATATAAGCGCTATCCGGATTTGCTTCTAAAAGTATTTCTGCCCGGTCCATCGTTTCCGATGCGATCCGGTCTCCTACACACGAAAAGAAGAGACTGACGGGCAACAAGATAAGCAAGAATATTTTTTTCATACGGATATATTGTTAGACCGGTTGTTTTCAGGAGGGAAAGGTACGCATTTTTATAATCAGGACAACCCTTTTAACTACTCGATTTATCATAAAAACAGGTTCGTTGCTGTCAATTTGATTTGTTTTTAAGATTTCTGACGATATTAACATTCCTGTTTTCAGGCTTCTTAGCTTAAAGAGCAACCGTTTTTGAAACTCTTTTTCCAAATCATCCGAATGATTTTCCCGAACAATGCGAAACATCACCCATAAGCCCATCACACTCCTTCCAGGGCCGGGTGAAGAGAACCTGAAGAAATATCTGAAAGGTCTGAATGTACATCCGTTCGTCATATGCAAGTTGATGCGTGGTCATACAGGCAGGGACTATATGTCACCACAGCAAAAAGCATCCTCAAGCATGTAGATGAACTGGCCTTTGAGATCAGAAATATTCAACAGGGCAAGCATTACCTTGCTATGCAATAAACTTATTAGCTTTAACACATGGCCTACCCCGAAAGTGACGAAGAACTAATGTTTTTGCAAAAACAACCATCATACTATCATGTCCGTTTGTATATTGTTTTAAACCAATATGTTATGGCATGATAGTTGCCATTTTGAACTATCATTCATCTATCATAACCATCATGGCGAAAGACGATAACATGCTGTGTATCAATTATACGATAAAAACAGGGACCGTTCGGGAACAGATGCGAAACCTGTTAAAACGGCTTCTTTTTTCATCAAGACAGGCTTTTCTTTTGTCAAAAACAGCTTGCAAAGCCGCTTGAGACCCGGGTGTACCCATCATAGAGACCCGGGTGCGGGAGAGGTGCAGACCCGGGTCTGCGCGAAGCCGTTCCGGGAATGCAGAGAAGTTTATCCGCTATACCAGGGGCACTTTTATGCCCAGTTTTTGCATCTTATCCAGCGAAAAGAGGCATTTTTATGACAAAAACGCCCCCGTTTTGTCAATGGCTATTCTGCTTATGTAAACATAAACAGTGCATTATCATCCATATAAATAAACATTCAAGTAAAAAGCATGATGGTAGGATGGAACCTTCCGGCACGATTACTCTGAATTTTTTATTTTCACAACCATATATTTGAAAAAAATTTACATACTTTTGTGAAGCCATTTCAATATTATAATATTCTATAGCCATGAATACAAAATTTTTACTGTCTTCCGATAATAACAACCGCAATGAACTTCTGAAAAAGAAGATCATCCATTACTATATTGCCAATGGCGATGCGACCATTGCCGATCTGGGCCGTGAAATGGACCTGAGTATTCCGACCGTCACCAAACTGGTCGCCGAGCTTCAGGACGACGGCTATATCCTGGACTTCGGAAAGCAGGAAACCAACGGAGGACGCAAACCGAACATCTATGGCCTCAATCCGGCATCCGGATATTTCGTGGGAGTCGATATGCTGAAAGACAAGTTGAATATTGCAGCGATCGACTTCAAAGGCGACAAAGTACAACTCGAAGAAAATATCCCATACCAACTTGAAAATACACCAGCCTCGCTGGAGCAATTCTGCAAGATTATTGACGATTTCATCGTTTCATTGCCTGTCGAACAGAATAAGATATTAGCGATTGGAGTCAATATCACCGGCCGCGTGAACCCAGCATCGGGCTATAGTTACAGCATTTTCTATTTCGAAGAGAAACCCCTCGCTCAGATTCTCGAAGAACGGTTGCAGACGAAGGTTTTCATTGAAAACGACAGCCGGGCCATGACCTACGGCGAATATATGAAAGGAGTCGTACAGGGAGAAAAGAACATTCTGTTCGTCAATATGGCGTGGGGACTAGGTCTAGGTATCATCATCGACGGCAATTTATACTACGGGAAATCCGGCTTCTCCGGGGAGTTTGGACATTTTTGCATGTTCGAAAACGAAGTGCTATGCCATTGCGGCAAGAAAGGCTGTCTCGAAACAGAGGCTTCCGGATCGGCTTTCCACCGTATCCTGATAGAACGTTACCGGGAAGGCAGCAACACCATACTCGCCGGGAAACTGGACAGCGGAGAAGAAATCTCGCTCGGCGACCTGCTCGAAGCAGTGCGGAAAGAGGATGTACTTTGCATCGACATTCTCGAAAAAATGGGTGTAAATTTAGGAAAAGGTATTGCCGGGCTGATGAACATCTTCAATCCGGAACTGGTCATACTGGGCGGAACGCTTTCACTAGCAGGCGAGTATATCAGCCTGCCGGTCAAAAGTGCTATCCGTAAATATTCGCTCAATCTGGTCAACCAAGACACGGAAATCAAAATATCCAAATTAGGAGAAAGAGCAGGCGCATTCGGAGCATGTCTCTTATCAAGAAGTAAGCTACTCGGTATGATACATTATTAATAAAACATTCTTTTCTTTAGGCCATTATCTATAATAATATTTTAATCAAGGCTATATTATTAAAATATTTTATTTATATTTGCCGGGTATTTAAAAAAATACCAGACAATAAAACACATTAAATCGCTCAGATAATGGAAAAGATTAAAGGCTTAATTGATGCACCTTTCACACCGTTCTACGAAAACGGAGAAGTAAATTACGAACCGATAGAAGCATATGCCAAGCTTCTGGTCAAAAACGGTTTAAAGGGAGTGTTTATCAACGGATCTTCGGGAGAGGGCTATATGCTGACCGACGAAGAGCGCATGAAACTGGCTGAAAGATGGGTAGAAGTGGCGCCTTCCGGATTCAAGGTCATCGTACACGTAGGCAGCACCTGCGTAAAAGCAAGCCATAAGCTGGCTGCGCATGCCCAAAAGATCGGAGCCTGGGGAATCGGAGCCATGGCCTCTCCTTTCCCGAAAGTGAATCGGATAGAAGAACTGGTGAAATACTGCGAAGAAATCGCTTCCGGAGCACCTGAACTTCCTTTCTATTACTATCACATCCCGGCTTTCAACGGCGCTTTCCTACCGATGGTCGAACTGCTGAAAGCGGTAGACGGGCGTATCCCGAACTTCGCCGGTATCAAATATACATATGAAAGCCTTTACGAATACAACCAATGCCGCTTATATAAAGACGGCAAATTCGATATGCTTCACGGACAGGACGAAACAATCCTTCCATGCCTGGCAATGGGCGGTGCACAAGGCGGCATCGGCGGGACAACCAACTACAACGGCAAAGAACTGACCGGGATACTCGAAGCCTGGGCTGCCGGAGACCTCGAAACAGCACGCGAACGCCAGAACTTCTCACAGGAAGTGATCAACGTGATCTGTCGTTATCGCGGCAATATCGTGGGTGGCAAGCGGATCATGAAGCTGATCGGACTCGATTTAGGTAAAAACCGGACACCGTTCCAGAATATGACAGATGCGGAAGAGACCGCTATGAAAGCCGAACTGGAAGCGATTCATTTTTTCGACAGATGCAATAAATTCTAAATCCATAAACGCCATGAACGACACAACAAAACCGTCCGAATACCTCGGATATTGGGGAGAAAAATACAAAAATGATTTACTGACCGACATTCTGCCTTTCTGGCTGAAATACGGTATCGATCATGAGAACGGAGGCTACTTCACTTGTTTGGACCGGGACGGTTCGCTGCTGGACACAAACAAGTCGGTCTGGTTCCAGGGACGGTTCGCCTTTATTCTCGCTTATGCTTACAACAACCTCGAAAAACAGGCCGAATGGCTGGAAGCCTGTAAAAACGGGATCGACTTTATCGAGAAATATTGTTTCGATACAGACGGCCGCATGTTTTACGAGGTGACTAAAACAGGAACTCCCGTACGAAAACGCCGATATGTATTTTCCGAAACGTTTGCCGCAATCGCCATGGCTCAATATTCGATCGCTTCGGGTAACAAGAGCTATGCTGAAAAAGCGGTCAAGCTGTTCAAACAGATTCTCTATTACAAAAACACACCGGGCGCATTAGAGCCCAAATTCAGAGAAGGATTCGTTGCAAAAGGGCATTCCTTTTGCATGATCCTGATCGATACTGCCGCCCGCATCCGGGAGGCAGTAGATGATCCTGTCCTGACACGTCAGATCGACGAGTCGATAGCCGAACTACGTCGTGATTTCATGAAGCCGGAATTTAAGGCCATCCTCGAAACGGTCGGGCCGAACGGCGAATTTATCGATTCGATTCCCGGCCGGACCATCAATCCGGGCCATTCCATCGAAACGGCATGGTTCATCCTCGAAGAGGCCAAGCACCGGAACTGGGACCCGCAGCTGAAGCAGATAGGGCTCACGATCCTGGACTGGTCCTGGGAATGGGGTTGGGACAAAACACACGGTGGAATCACCTATTTTAGGGATTGCAAGAACCGTCCGCAACAAGAATACTGGCACGACATGAAGTTCTGGTGGCCGCAGTGCGAAGCCATCATCGCCACGTTGTATGCCTATGAAGCCACAGGCGATCCCAAATACCTGGAAATGCACAAGCAGATAAACGAATACACGTATGCCCGTTTCCCAGACAAGGAATACGGCGAATGGTTCGGCTATTTCCATTACGACGGGACGCTCTCGCAGCCGGCAAAGGGAAACATGTACAAAGGTCCGTTCCATATTCCCCGGATGCTTTTGAAATGTCATCTTTTATGTAAGGAAATTCAGGGCTATGACAAACAATAAGAAATACTATCCCTGGATCGTTGTCGCTCTGCTTTGGGGCGTGGCTTTGTTAAACTACATGGACAGACAGATGCTTTCAACCATGAAGTCTGCCATGATGATCGATATTACCGAACTGGAATCAGCCACGAACTTCGGACGCCTGATGGCGGTATTCTTGTGGATATACGGCCTGATGAGCCCGGTCGCCGGCATGATCGCCGACCGGATCAACCGGAAATGGCTGATCGTCGGCAGTCTCTTCGTCTGGTCGTTCGTCACGCTGATGATGGGATATTCGACTGATTTCAACCAAATTTATGTTCTCCGCGCCATTATGGGAGTCAGCGAAGCCTTGTACATCCCTGCCGGACTTTCGCTGATCACGGACTATCATCAGGAAAAAACGCGATCATTAGCTGTCGGAATCCACATGACCGGGCTCTACACCGGACAGGCATTGGGTGGCTTCGGAGCAACGATCGCAGGAGCATACAGCTGGGAAACGACTTTCCACTGGTTCGGAATTATCGGGATCGCGTATAGTCTCGTCTTGATTCTTTTCCTAAAAGAGAAAAAAGACCATACGGTCGCCAAACTGGAGCCGGAACCCGGCCCGAAAGAGAGTCCGGCGAAAGCGGCTATAAAAGGAATGGGGATGTTGTTCGTCAACATTTCATTCTGGATCATCCTGCTCTATTTCGCCACTTCGAGTTTGCCGGGTTGGGCTACTAAAAACTGGCTGCCGACTTTGTTTTCGGAGAATTTGTCCATCGATATGTCGGAAGCCGGGCCATTGTCCACCTTCACGATCGCGATCTCTTCCTTCATCGGAGTGATTGCGGGCGGTATCTTGTCCGACAAATGGATTCAGCGGAATGTACGGGGACGCATTTATACCGGTTCCATCGGGCTTGCCTTGACCATTCCGGCACTCCTGCTGTTAGGATTCGGCGACAGTTTCGCCATGATTGTCGGCGGTGGACTCTGTTTCGGTATCGGTTTCGGTATTTTCGACGCCAACAACATGCCGATCCTCTGCCAGTTCGTATCGCCACGCTACCGGGCGACCGCCTACGGCATTATGAACATGACCGGGGTATTTGCCGGAGCGATCATCACAAAACTGTTGGGCGAGTCGACGGATGCCGGTAACTTAGGGCATGATTTCGCAATGATGGCCAGCTTGGTATTCGTAGCCTTAGTGGTGGAAGTCATCTTCTTACGTCCGAGAACGGTCAACATGACCGACAAGTAAAACCTGTAAGGTTTCCAAAGGTATTGACTTTTCCTGCAAATGTCATTATCTTTGGAAATCCTATTTTATAATAACCCAATCAACAAAAAACATCATGAGAAAAATCTTTCTTTACTTCAGCCTCCTTCTCTTCATGCAAACAGCCTTTGCCTCCGACAGCTTGTTTGTCAGAAAGCCGCAGATCCCGATACTGATTGACCGGACAGACAATATCCTGGTGGAAATGCGTGTACAGGCACACAAAGGGGATGTACTCAACAAGCTTTCCCTGCAATTCAAAGAAGGAATCGACTTAAACGACATAAAGGCTCTACGCTTTTTCTATAGCGGAACGGAAGCGACCTCCCGGCAGGGAAAGCATTACCGTCCGGTTTCCTACATTTCCAGCCACGCAGAAGGCAAGACAAAGGCTGCTAATCCCGCCTACTCCATCAAGCAGAGCGAAGTAACTGATATCACCAATGTCGTGACCTTCACCAGTAACCAGCCGATGGTGGAAGGAGTCAACTACTATTGGATCAGTATCGAGATGAAACCGGAGGCTTCCCTGTTAACGACCTTTACTGTCCAGATGCCGATGGCTGAAATCAATAATATGCCGGCGACAATTGTCTGGGACGGCAAATCAGATGTCCGCCGCATGGGAATCGGTGTCCGCCACGCCGGTGACGACGGGGCTTCGGCCTACCGTATTCCGGGGCTGGTAACGACCAACAACGGGACGCTTCTGGGCGTGTACGATATCCGCTACAACAGCAGTGTGGACCTGCAGGAAATGGTCGATATAGGGGTAAGCCGCAGCACCGACAAAGGACAGACCTGGGAACCGATGCGTGTTGCGATGACGTTCGGCGAAACGGGAGGTCTGCCTCACGCACAGAACGGTGTGGGAGACCCGTCTATCCTGGTGGATGAAAAGACAAATACGATCTGGATCGTTGCTGCCTGGACACATGGCATGGGGAACGGACGCGCCTGGTGGAATTCCATGCCGGGTATGTCGGCCGACAGCACCGCCCAGCTGATGCTCGTCAAAAGCGAAGACGACGGCAAGACCTGGAGCCAGCCGATCAACATCACTCCGCAGGTGAAAGATCCTTCCTGGTACTTCCTGTTGCAAGGACCAGGCCGGGGTATCACGATGAAAGACGGGACGTTGGTTTTCCCGATCCAGTTCATCGACTCCACCCGTATACCGAACGCCGGTATCATGTACAGCAAAGATCGGGGAACCACCTGGCATCTGCATAATCTGGCACGTACGAACACGACCGAGGCGCAGGTAGCCGAGATCGAACCGGGTGTCCTGATGCTGAACATGCGTGACAACCGGGGAGGCAGCCGCGCCGTGGCCACCACCCGCGATTTGGGCAAGACCTGGTATGAACATCCGTCCAGCCGCAGTGCCCTGCAGGAACCGGTTTGTATGGCAAGCCTCATCCACGTGGACGCTAAAGACAACATCACGGGGAAAGACCTGCTGATCTTCTCCAACCCGAACACGACGAAGGGACGTAACCATATTACCATAAAAGTAAGTACCGACGGAGGCATGACCTGGCCGCTTTCCAACCAAGTGACACTGGACGAAGACGAAAGCTGGGGTTATTCTTGCCTGTCCATGATCGACAAGGAGACAGTCGGCATCTTCTACGAATCGAGCGTCGCCCATATGACTTTTCAAGCTGTCAAACTGACCGATCTGGTCAAGTAGTCCTGCATGAAGCGCATACTCTTCATATTGACAAGTTTATATATAGGGATATTGGCAGCACAGGCAGCCAATATCCCTCATTTGCTTCCATGGCCGCAGAAAGTGGCATGGAACGGGAAAAAGTTTCAATATAGGGGAACTTTTGTTTCCCTTACGGAAAACTTTTGTTCCATAGGCATGGAACAACCGGCAGGCAATAAGATAACGGGCAATCCGTCAAGCCATCCGGCACTATCGGTCAAATGGGTGGAGGATTTCCCCGATATCCCTCTCAATCGCAACGAAGCCTATAAACTGCGTGTCACATCAAAAGGAGTGGAGATCGAAGCCATCACCGAAACGGGCGTTTACAGGGCAATCCAGACATTACGCCAATTGACGGAAAAGAAAGGCAACGGCATTGCAATCACCGGATGCGAGATCACCGACTGGCCCGCCTTTCGCATCCGCGGCTTCATGCAGGATGTAGGACGCACCTATATCTCGACGGACGAATTGAAACGGGAAATAGCGATCCTGGCACGTTACAAGATAAACGTCTTTCACTGGCACCTGACGGAAAATCAGGCATGGCGCCTGCAAAGCAAGGTGTTCCCAATGCTGAACGACAGCGTCAACACGACCCGCCAGCCGGGGAAATACTACACGCTGGAAGAGGCACGGGAATTGGCCGCTTTCTGCAAGCAACATCATGTCCTGCTGATCCCGGAGATCGACATGCCGGGACACAGTGCCGCTTTCGTCCGTACTTTCCGCCATGACATGCAAAGCCCGGAAGGGATGAAGATACTGAAACTCCTGATCGACGAGGTTTGCGAAACGTTCGATGTCCCTTACCTGCATATCGGGACAGACGAGGTGCAGTTCACCAATCCGGATTTCGTACCCGAAATGGTCGCTTATGTCCGCTCCAAGGGGAAAAAGGTGATCTCCTGGAATCCGGGATGGCACTACAAGCCGGGAGAGATCGACATGACGCATCTGTGGAGCTACCGAGGAAAAGCCCAGAAAGGGATTCCGGCGATCGACTCCCGTTTCCACTATCTGAACCATTTCGACACGTTTGCCGACCTCTTCGCCCTCTACAACAGCCGCATCTACAACGAGCTGCAGGGCAGCGATGATCTGGCAGGCACGATCCTGGCAATCTGGAACGACCGGATGATCCAGTCGGAAGCCGATATCGTCAAACAGAATAATTTCTACCCGAATATGCTCGCCATGGCCGAACGTGCGTGGAGAGGGGGTGGAACTGAATATTTCGACAAGCAAGGAACGGTTTTACCATCGGAAGACAGCGAGTCGTTCAAGTCTTTCGCTGATTTCGAGAACCGCCTGCTCTGGCATAAGGAACATTGTTTCGGGGGATATCCGTTCGCTTACGTCAAACAAACGAACGTCAAGTGGCGTATTACGGACGCATTCCCGAACCAAGGCGACCTGACGGCATCATTCCCGCCCGAAAAGGAGTTGAAATCCCACTATACATACGAAAACAAGACGTATGAGACACAGGATGCGACCGGCGCAGGCATCTACCTCCGCCATGTCTGGGGGACGCTTGTTCCAGGGATCTACAAAGAGCCGCAAGAGAACCACACGGCGTATGCCTGGACCTGGGTCTACTCGCCTAAAGCACAGGATGTAGGCGCCTGGATAGAGTTTCAGAACTACAGCCGTTCGGAAATGGACTTGCCGCCACTTCCGGGAAAATGGGATTACCGGGAAAGCCGAGTGTGGGTCAACGACCGGGAAATCCTACCTCCGGTATGGACGGCAACGCACCGGACCAAATCCAACGAGGTGCTGCTCGGCAACGAGAATTGTGTCGTGCGTCCTCCCATGCCTGTCCATCTGCAGAAAGGATGGAACAAGGTATTCATGAAACTTCCGGTCGGAAAGTTCACCGCGCCGGAAATCCGCTTGCCGAAGTGGATGTTCACATTCGTATTTGTCACACCGGATGGTGAAAAGGCTGTGGACGGCCTGGTCTATTCACCCGATAAGAAACGATAAGCAAATGAAAAATATCCTGCTCTGTTTATTCATCGTATTTAGTGCCACGATCCAGGCGCAAAAGATCAAGGTGGCCTGTGTAGGCAACAGCGTAACGTATGGTCACGGAATTGAGAACCGCGAAAAGAACAGTTATCCCGCCCAGCTCCAACGGATGTTGGGCAACGAATACGAAGTCGCCAACTTCGGAAAAAGCGGGGCGACGCTATTACGAAAGGGACACCGTCCTTACAACGAGCAGGAGGAATGCAAGGCCGCCCTCGACTTTGCCGCCGACCGGGTCGTCATCCACCTCGGACTGAACGACACCGATCCGCGCGACTGGCCGAATTACCGGGATGACTTCACGAAGGATTATCTGACCCTGATCGATGCTTTCCGACAAGCGAACCCGAAGTGTGAAATCTGGATCTGCCGCCTGACGCCGATCTCCCACCGCCATACGCGCTTCAAATCGGGCACACGCAACTGGTACTGGCAGATACAACAAAACATTGAAGATATCGCAGTACTCGCCCACACCGGACTGATTGACCTGCATACAGAACTTTATGACCGCCCTGACCTCTTGCCCGACGCCTTGCATCCCACAGCCGAAGGAGCCGGAATCATCGCACGGACGGTCTACCGGGCATTGACCGGAAATTACGGTGGTCTCCAAATGCCCGTGATCTATTCGGACAATATGGTACTCCAACGGGAGAAACCGCTCCGGATAGCCGGAACAGCCAATGCCGGAGAAAAAGTGACGGTCAGCATCGCCGGACAGAAAGGTGAAGCGATAACGACCTCGGACGGGAAATGGTCGGTCATCCTGCCACCGATGAAGGCAGGAGGCCCGTACACGTTGAGTATCTCCGCCGAATCAGGGAAACTGGATTATACGAATATCCTGATCGGCGAAGTATGGCTTTGCTCCGGACAGTCGAATATGGCATTTCAGGTGAGCAGTGCCGTTGACAGCCAACGAAAGGCTTTTCTGGAATTTGCCGCAAGGAAACCGCAAATCCGTCTTTTCGATATGAAACCACGTTGGCTGACAAATGCGGTGGAATGGGACATTTCGACACTGGACTCCCTCAACAGGCTCCAATATTACCGGGATACCGAATGGAAGGAATGCAACGAGGAAACGACGAACCGTTTCTCCGCCGTAGCCTTTGCCTTCGGACAGATGTTGTCAGACAGCTTGCAGGTCCCGGTCGGACTTATCCTGAACGCTATAGGCGGTTCACCGGCGGAAGCCTGGATAGACCGTAAAACGCTGGAATTCGAATTCCCCGACATCCTCTACGACTGGAAGCAGAATAATTTTATCCAGGACTGGGCGCGGGAACGCGCCGCCCTCAATATCCGTAAATCGACGAACAAACAGCAACGGCATCCTTACGAGCCTTGTTACTTGTACGAATCCGGTATCCAGCCGCTCGAAAAGTTCCCGATACGGGGTATCATCTGGTATCAGGGAGAATCGAACGCTCACAATATGGAAGCACATGAGAAGTTGTTCCATCTTTTGACAAAAAACTGGCGGGAGAACTGGGCGGAAGAATTACCTTTCTATTATGTGCAACTATCCAGCATCGACCGTCCCAGCTGGCCTTGGTTCCGGGACAGCCAGCGCCGGATGCTCCAATCGATCCCCAACAGCGGCATGGCGGTCAGCAGCGACCATGGAGACTCCCTGGATGTCCACCCGCGCCACAAACGGGAGATAGGGGAACGCCTCGCTCACTGGGCACTCAACAAGACATACGGGCACGAGATCCTTCCTTCCGGCCCACTCTACCGATCGGTGATATTCAAGGACAGCACTGCCTATGTCACATTCGATTACGGAAAAGGCATGCACAGTTCCGACGGCGACAAACTACGTACTTTCGAGATAGCCGAACACGATGGTTTATTCGTCCCCGCGGAGGCACAAATCATCGATGGAAAGACAGTAAAAGTATGGAGCGGCCAAATCCGGAATCCGAAATTCGTTCGTTACGGCTGGCAACCTTTCACCCGTGCCAATTTAGTGAACGAAGCGGGGCTGCCGGCTTCGACATTCCGTTCGGAAGCGGCTCCGGTCAGCTGGTTTCGGCTGCCCGACCTACCCGGCACTGAAAAAAGCCCGTCATTAGGCGTATCTGCTCCGTTTACCGGTGTCAGTGGCGGGCAGTTGTTCGTGGCCGGCGGATGCAACTTCCCCGGCAAACCGGCGGCCGAAGGGGGAACAAAAGAATACTACTGCAATATATATGCATTAGATATAACCGCCCGATCTCATGCCGGATGGAAAAGGATCGGCAAACTGCCAATACCGCTTGCTTACGGGGCATCGGTCACAACCCCCGAAGGGCTCGTTTGGATCGGAGGAAATAACAATAAAGAGGTCTCCCGACAGGTCTTCTTCGTCAACTGGGACGGGGAAAAACAACAATTGCATATCACCAAACTGCCGCCACTTCCCATGCCGTTGGATAATCTCTCGGCCACATACGCCGATGGTTGCCTGTATGTCGCCGGGGGTAAGGGCAAGCCACAAACGGTTCCAATAGGTAAGGACGGTTCGCAAACCGCCCCTACGAACCCACTCTTTTCATTACAGCTAACACCGTCGCTTCAAAAGGAATGGGTCCGGCTTCCGGATTTCCCCGGACCTGCCCGAGTACAGCCTGTCCTCACGGCACAGCAATCCGAGGATGGCATACGACTTTATCTGGCAGGCGGTTTCCAGCCGGCATCCGCCCATCAGGAAGCCATTGTTTGCACAGATATGCTTTCTTATCATCCGAAGACAAAACAGTGGAGAAATGAAGGATTCCTGCCTTCTTTAGCAGGCGGTTCCCACCGTACCGTTACAGGAGGTTGCGCCATCGCATCAGGCGACAGCTCCATCCTGCTGGTAGGAGGCGTGAACTACGACCGTTTCCGCGACGCCCTAAACCACCCCGAGCCGGATTATCTGCTACATCCTGCCGACTGGTATAAATTCAATACCTCCCTGTTACAATACAATACTTTCACAAAACACTGGACCCACTTAGGCAACTACGAAGAACTGGCACGTGCCGGTGCCGGCATCGCAAACAATGCCAACACGGTAATCATAATTGGCGGAGAGTTAAAACCGGGCATCCGCACGCCGGAGGTTAATGCGTTTAAACTGACGTGCCATCCTTGATTCACACCAAAGCCAATTTACGAATATTCGCATCCCAAACCGGTTCCGAAAAAATCAGTCCGACAGCTTCGGCCGGGGTAGAGGCGACCGTCCAAAGTGCTGCATGCTGCGGGCGCATGAAATGCTCGTCGACGGCCCGGCGGAACATCTCCAAAAGAGGATCGAAGTAGCCGTTTATATTCAGGATGACAATCGGGTTGAGATACAAGCCTAACTGTTTCCAGGTAATGACTTCCAACAATTCTTCGAGAGTGCCGCATCCGCCCGGAAGAGCGATCACGGCATCCGAAAGATCAGCCATTCGTTGTTTGCGCTCATGCATACTGCCGACTTCGACCAGATCGGTAAGCCCCTTGTGACACCAATCCTGTTCTACCATAAAACGAGGGATCACACCGGTCACAGTCCCGCCGGCAGCCAGCGCAGCATCCGACACGGCACACATCAGGCCCGAATTGCCAGCCCCGTTGATCACTCTCAGGTTCCGTTCGCCCAACAGATGTCCCAACTCGGTCGCAGCCTCCCGATATGCCGAAGCGACCTGCGTGCTGGAGGCACAATACACGCAAACGGAAGTTATCTTATTTCTTTCTCTTTCCATCTTTCTTTTTGCATTATGATTTTAAAACAAAGGAGATTCAACAAGCCATCAACCGAAATCATCGGACTCAGCGCCTTCCAAAACCACTTATTTTCCCTTATTTATATCATATCCGAACAAGGCGAAATCGCCCAGGCAAGGATCATCCGGGAAGATATGCGACAGGGCCTCGGTTATCTCAAGCGCCGTTTTCAGGGTGGCGGTTCGCTGCTGTGTCAAACCAAGTTCCAGTGAAATTTGGTGAACATGCGTGTCCAGCGGAATAATCAATTGGCGGGGATGAAAGACTGTCTGCCAAATCCCGAAATCGACGATTCCATCGGTCCGGACCATCCAGCGAAGGAACATAGCCAGGCGTTTACAGGCAGAAGTGCCGCCCATCACCGGAATACCGTTTATGCCGGAAAAGAGATCCTGCAATTTAAAAACCGGATTCGGGTAAGAGCTTGCAGCCAATGCATCTTCCAATGAATCATACCGCTGATATATCTCTTTCAACCGTTCACAGAGGGCACAGAGGTCCGAATGCGTATAAAAGCGATAAAACGTATCGCGTTTGCCGGCTGGGACATCCGAAACCAGTTCCCAGTACCGCCCGGACAATACCCATTCGTAAGGACTTCCACCCATCCGGCTATGTAACCAGTCCGCCTTGCGGAGGATCAGTTCCCTGCGTCCATAAGAGATCCAGGAAGTGATAAAAGCGGATATTTCGATATCCCGTTTCTCCGTAAACCGATGAGGAAACTGAACCGGATCATCGGATATAAAAGACCTCACATTATAGATCCCGGCCCATTCCTTCAATTTCGCTTTCAGTTGTTCGTCCATCCCTTACTTCATCTTTAAGAAATACTGACGCCGGTCTTCGGGATAATGCTCGATGGCATAGCGAAGAGCCGTACGCGGAAGCTGTGTCGCATAACGTTCCAGAAAGTCGGTGAGGGTATCCCGATCTCTTTTGCCCACCTCGCGGAGCATCCAGCCTACGGCTTTATGCATCAAATCATGTTTATGCGTCATCAACCGTTCGGCCAACGCCAACGTATCGGTAAAATCCGAACGGCGGATAAACGCCCAAGTACAGACGATCGAAATCCGCTGTTCCCAAAGATTATCGCTGGCAGCCAGTTCATACAGGACGGAACGGTCCCGGTTCACCAAATATTCGCCGACAATATCCCGGCAGGATAAATCCACCAAATCCCAATTATTACAACGGCGGGTATTCTTCAAATAGAAACGATACATCTTTTCCCGTTCAGCTTCCGGAGTCTTCTTATCCTGGAAACGGTAGACCAGAACCAATAGGGCGCAAAGACGGGCCTCATGCCAGGAACTATCCAACAAGCGCTGCAATTCATCGAGAGGCATCGCTTTGTTAGCTTTCGCTATACTGCGAGTTTGCGGAACGACAACCCCTAAAAAGCGGTCGCCTTCGCCATATTGCCCCGGTCCGGTCTTGAAAAATCGGCTCAGATGGGCCGCCTTTTCCGGTGAACCGACCGATTGCAGTTCACTCAGCACAAACTCCGCCGTCATGGACGCAGTACCCGTGACACAGGACGGTCGCCTTCCAAGAATCCGATTACATTGTTGCAAACCGTACGCGCCATGATAATACGCGTTTCCAATGTCTGCGTCCCAATATGGGGCGTAAGGACGACATTTTCCATTTCCAGCAACTCCGGCGAGGGATAATCGCCGAACTCGAATACATCCAGACCGGCGCCATGAATCGTCCCGTCTTTCAACGCCTGCACCAAAGCCTTTTCATCGACCAAAGGACCGCGGCCGGTGTTGATCAGAACGGCCGTCGGTTTCATCTGTTTCAATTCGGCTTCACCGATGATATGGTAGGTTTCCGGTGTATAAGGAGCATTCAGAGAGACGAAATCGGATTGGGAGAGGAGCTCCTCCTTGGAAACGTATGTCACGTTCAGCTTTGTCTCTTCTTCGACATACAGTTGGCGACGGTTATGATAGAGGACTTCCATACCACAGGCATTCGCACGTTTGGCAAGGGCCTTTCCGATACGTCCCATACCGATAATACCCAGCGTCTTCCCAGTCACGTTGATACCTAAATTCTCCAAGACGCCGACTTTCATGCCAAGGCCTTCCCGGCGCAGCTTACGGTCGCATTCGGTAATGCGGCGTGCCACATCGAGCATCAGGCCGAGTGCGAGATTAGCGGTAGGGGCCGTCACGGGGTCAGGGGTATTAGCAACCGTGATTCCTTTCTCAAGGCAGTAGGCGACATCGATATTATTGTAACCGACGGCATAGTTTGCCACCATTTTCAGTTTGGGGGCATGGTCGATCAATTCCTTGTTTACCGGGAAATCGAACATCGAGCACAACACGTCATACTCCGGAATCATCTCTAAAACTTCTTCGTACGTGAAATCTCTTCCTTCGGGAAAAGTAACCTCATACTTGCTTTCCAGCTCGGTAAAACCTTCGCGGAACATGTCGTAAGTAACTAATATCTTTGTCATAACTATTCTTTTTAAATTTGCAAAAATATAAAATTATCCGATGTTCACTTCTTTTCATGGTCACGGATAAACCGGACGGCTAAAGGGAAAGCGGCGGCGCACATACTGCCGTGGTCGAAACCGCCCAACTCGTAAAGGGTCACATCAGGATGACCGAGCAGTTTGAAAAGGCGGTAGAAATAGGCGGACTCTTCGTAACGGCCATACAATTCCTTTTCACGGTCACCGGAAAGGATCAGAATAGGGGCGCAATCATTCCGGACATGGTACAAGGGAGCCGTTTCGTCGATTGTCGGCTGCAAAGGTTTCAACCCTCGCTGGTTGCGGGTTTCGAAATGAGTGATTACCTGACCGCTGAAAGGGATGATCCCGGCGAGCTTGTCGGCATCTTTCCCATAACGCGCCAACAACTTCTTATCCAATCCGACCATATCGACCAGATATCCGCCTGCAGAATGGCCGGCAATATAGATGGAGGAGGTGTCGCCTCCGTATTTTCCTATATTATCGAATACCCAAGCAACGGCGGCAGCGGCATCATCGACGATCTCCATCGTCTTCACATGCGGAGACAAACGGTATTCGACACCTACGACTACCATGCCGTCCGTTAATAACCCGGAAGGGATTTCACGACTTCCGCCGGTCAAACCGCCGCCATGAAACCAAACCACGACCGGCGCGTTTTGTACATCCGGCTGGTAAGCAATATCCAGACAACACATTTTAGAAGCATATTCATCACCTGTATTTCCACGGTACGGGACATTACGATCATAGGAATAATTAGCAACGATAGCCATCACAGCAAACCAGGCAAGCAGAAAGGTTAATCCGATTTTATTCGTCATATTATACACTAAATTTGAATTGATTAAACACAAAAAACATCCTCCAAATGTAATCAGCTTTTTACAACTAAACAAACAATCTGCCATTTCGCACAGGGCAACCGCATCAAAATCATAAAGCGTCCATCCGTTTTCGCCACCGATACGGACTAATCACATGAATGTTTTTGCAAAAGCAACTATCATACTATCATATCCGCATGTGTATCGGTTTAAACCAATATATTATGTTATGATAGTTACCGTTTTGAACTATCATTCATCTGTCATAACCATCATGGTAAAAAACGATAACGTGCTGTGTATTAATTGGACGATAAAAACAAGGACCGTTCGGGAACAGGTACGAAACCTGTTAAAACGGCTTCTTTTTTCATCAAGACAGGCTTTTCTTTTGTCAAAAACAGCTTGCAAAGCCGCTTGAGACCCGGGTGTACCCATCATGGAGACCCGGGTGCGGGAGAGGTGCAGACCCGGGTCTGTGCGAGACCTTTACGGGGGTGTGGGGATGTTTATCCGCCATGTTAGAAGTGTTTTTATGCCCTGTTTTTGCATCTTTTTCAAGGAAAAAAGTCGTTTTATATTTAAACGGCCCCGTTTTGTCAATGCTATTTTGGTGCGGTTAGCCTGCCATTTCCCGCCTTCTTTTTCCGATAAAGCCGATTATTTCCTATTTTTGTAACCATTAACAAGTATCTTATTACCTGTCAACAACTACTATGGTTCTAAATTATATCTGGATCGCTTTCTTTCTGATTGCTTTCGTGGTGGCGCTTTGCAAATTAGTCATCGGCGGAGACACGGAAGTGTTCACCCATATCATCAACGCTTCTTTTGCTTCGGCAAAGACAGGGTTCGAGATATCCCTCGGACTGACGGGAGTCTTGGCTCTTTGGCTCGGCATCATGAAAATCGGGGAAAAAGGGGGCGTGATACAGGCCTTTGCCCGGTTGACGGCACCCGTGTTCAGCAAGCTCTTTCCAGGAATACCGAAAGACCATCCGGCAACAGGTTCTATCTTCATGTGCATTTCCGCCAACCTGTTAGGCTTGGACAATGCCGCCACGCCGATGGGACTGAAAGCCATGAAAGAGTTGCAGGAGCTGAACACGCAGAAGGATTCCGCCAGCGATCCGATGATCATGTTCCTTTGCATCAACGCTTCGGGACTAACGCTGATCCCAGTCTCCATCATGACCTACCGGGCACAGATGGGAGCGGCAAACCCGGCTGATGTCTTCCTGCCCCTCATGCTCGCGACCTTCTCTTCTACCCTGGTCGCCATATTGGCGGTCTGCTTCAAGCAACGGATCAACATCCTGCAACGGAACCTGCTGCTTTTCTTCGGCGGGATGATCGCGTTCATCGGTGGTCTGGCCTTGCTTTTCGGGATGATGAGCCAGCAATCGGTCTCCCTCTACTCCACCCTGTTTGCCAACATTTTGCTTTTCTCTATTATATGTGGATTCATTATCAGCGGTATCCGCAAAAAAATCAACGTATACGACACCTTTATCGAAGGCGCGAAAGAGGGTTTCCAGACTGCCGTGACGATCATCCCCTACCTCATCGCCGTATTGGTCGCCATTGCCGTTTTTCGGGCTTCGGGAGCGATGGATTTCCTGATCGACGGCATCCGCATGGGAGTCTCGGCAGCAGGGCTGGACACGCAGTTCGTGGAAGGTCTGCCTACCATGCTGATGAAACCGCTCAGCGGCAGCGGGGCGCGGGGTATGATGCTGGATGCGATGAACACCTACGGCGCGGATTCGTTCATCGGCCGCCTCTGTTCCATCGTGCAGGGATCGAGCGACACGACTTTCTACGTCGTCGCCCTTTATTTCGGCAGTGTCGGAATCCGCAACACCTACTATACGATCCCCTGTTCGCTACTGGCCGATTTAGCCGGAGCGATTGCGGCGGTCACTATGACGTATCTGTTTTTTACCTAATATCAAAATGACACTCCTACCCCATGTAAATCGGATTAGTAGTGCATCTATCTTGGAATTAGCATAGCAGGTAATTATTTTTAACATATCATTCGGTAAGATAAAACATAAAAAGAATAACAATATGGCAATAGCATTCTACGCGGAAGACACCAAGCTTCCGGCAATCAAAAAGAGAGCGGTCGGCAACTGGGTAAAGGAAGTTGCCGCCACATACGGTAAGAAGGTCGGCGATATCAGCTACATCTTCTGCTCCGACGAGAAGATTCTGGAAGTAAACCGCCAGTACCTCCAACATGATTATTATACGGATATCATCACGTTCGATTATACGAGCGGCGATAAGATCTCCGGCGACCTGTTTATCAGTCTCGACACGGTGAAGACTAATTCCGAAGCCTTCAACACTCCCTACAACGAGGAACTCCACCGTACCATCATCCACGGCATCCTCCACCTCTGCGGCATTAACGATAAAGGACCTGGGGAACGCGAGATCATGGAGGCCAACGAAAACAAAGCCCTGGCGATATTGCCGGAGGAATGCCGGGAAAGTCAACTTTCCCGGTAAAAAGAAATGTCTGGAGCCGCTTCCTGTTAAGGATGCTACTGAAGAGGTTGTATGATATGTGTGCCTGATAAAAGCCTGCACATGCTCCGGTGAAAACAGAGATTACCGGAGCAATGCTCCCAAAACCGATTACTCACTATCACTACCCAAATACTCATACCAAACGGCTATTTGCTTATTTGCCGGATACTCCCCCGATGTTATCACATAGATTTGGATACCTGGGAACAGGCAAATAAGGGATTGGTAACAATAATAAATGATCCGGCATGAAAGGCACAACTATTTTCTTTCTATCTATTCTGTTAATAACGACAGGTTGCAAAAGACTGGATCAAACGGCAGACGACTTGATCACAGTAGATGTAACCAATAATTCTTTTCCCAAAAAGGAACTGGCTCTTCAAGATTTCATGGATGTAGAATATATCCCGCTGGAAACAAACGATGATTTTGTTAATCAAGGGTTTGTGCAGGCTATAGGTAAAGAATTCATATTAGTAAAGAACTATAGGGATGACGGTGATATTTTTGTGTATGACCGGACCGGAAAAGCCATTCGTAAGATAAATCGTAAAGGGCAAGGAGGAGAAGAATACATCTCTTGTAGAAGTGTCACATTGGATGAAGAAAACAATGAAATGTTTATAAACGATTTCTTGGCAAGAAAAATAAAGGTCTATGACTTGGAGGGAAATTTTAAACGAAGTATCAAACAGAAACAAGATGGTGATACCCAGTTTTATTTGGATATATTTAATTACGATAAAGAGAATCTGATTTGTTACGATGAGTGCAATCAAGAGATACCATTCCTACTCGTATCGAAGCAAGACGGAAACATAACCAAAGAGATTAGAACCCCATTTAAAGAAAAGAAGCTATTTCTTCAACTTTTAAGACATGAAGGAGGAACGAGAGCTGCCGGACCGGGCGAATACAGTAGAATAATCCCATTCAATGGCAATTGGATTCTATTAGAACCCTCGTCAGACACGATCTACACATTAATGCCCGATTACAATTTGCGGCCGTTTATCGTGCGAACACCTCCTATTCACATTATGAATCCAGAATCTTTCTTGGTTTTAAAGTTGGTTTCCGATCGTTATTATTTCATGGAAAGTATAAAGAACGTATATGATTTCAGCAAAGAAGAAGGCTTTCCGAGAACCTACTTCGTGTACGATACAGAGGAAAAGGATTTCTTCAGGTATATCATATACAATGGCGATTATTCTTATAAAAAAGAATTCTATATGGTCATGCTGACCCCTATCAATTCCAAAGGTGAATTATGGGCAACTATAAATGCTTTCGACCTTTGCGAGGACTATAAAAAAGGGAAGTTGAAAGGCAAACTAAAAGAAGTCGCTGCAACATTGGAAGAGGATGACAATCGGGTGATTATGTTGGTCAAACACAAAAAGTAATCCTTAGGATATATTAAAATCAAAACCTTTAAACGGCAAAATCCCGTCCTGCCAATTTTTAGAAGCATCGGATCTTATCCGAGATTATAAAGGGGGAAAGCTAAAGGGCTAATTGAAAGAAGTGGCTGCTACAGTTTTCATAACTCCATCCTTTTTACAAAGTCAGAAATAAAATAAACAATATACAACAAACTTTTATTTCAAATACTCATTCAAAACAACCATCCGCTCATTAAGTCAATAATAAGCGGTCTTTACGGGATATATTTGAAGGGTAATTCAATGATTCATCTTATTTTTACAGGTATGAAAACAACAACGCTCCTATTGCTTCTCCTTTTCCTGGTAAACAGCGGTTCGGCTGAAACGTCCGTTCCCTATACCCCCGACTCTTTGAAAAAGGGCGATTGGGTGGAAATCGAGTCCGTCCACTACTATCCCTATGTGGCTCCGGGCATCGAAGAAAAGGTTCCCTGGCGGGCGGAAAACATCCGACGAGTCATCTTTAAGGCGACCGTAACGGATCTGAATGAACGTACCCTCACCCTTGATTATACGTTCAAGAGCCTGTACGATTGCAGGAATGATACCGGGAAGCCCGGTTTCTACTATTTTGACAGCCGTTATCAGCAAGACTTCACATTCGATCACGAGATGGTCGGCAAACGGTTCCTGCGCGTCACATACGATCGGGAAAGCCGGAAAGCACATACTTTAGACAGACAAGAAACGACCTTTTCTTACTCGAAAAACTATGTTCCTTTCGGAGTAAGACAGGCAGGGTTGTCTGCCTATCCGGGAACGACTATCCAGGATTCCTTACCCTTGGACAAACAGCTTGCACCGGCGGTACAGGATATCCTGACCGGCTGGCAGGAAGACGGGATGCCTCGGCTGGCACAAAACATGCGGGTCATAGACGCCTCGTTCTCCCTTCCTCCGAATACGGAATTTACGTGTAGCTATGTCAATTTCGACTTGTCTGACGATTCGACCGTCCACAAAAAGATATTCATCGCCTACCCGACCGAACACAAAGTGGGCGAACGGGTGACGCTCCTGCTTACTCCGGGGGATTCCATCACGCAAGACAAAGAATTGTTTGCCACAACACACAAAAGACGTTATCAGGGACGGGGAAGCGAACAAAACAATTTCCAATACAGCTACCGAAGATTCGCCGACCTGTACGAATCAGACCTTTATATGTACCCTTCGGACCTCGAATCTCCCGATAAAATGAAAAAAGCCTTCCAACTCCGCGAATCTTTGTTCCAAAATGTATTAGCGAAAGATTTTAAAAACATGGATCCTTATTGGCGGATGGTATTCGAACGTTCGGAACAGTATCTTAAAGGGGCGCTTGCCCTTCATCTCTATATGTATGCCAGCGATAAAGAAGTTTGGCACAAAAGCGGCTTGGTCGACTGGCAAGCTCCCTATTTCGTCTCAGTCAATCCACTTATCGATTTTGCATACAGCATGCATCGACCGGAGGTCGCTAATTACTTTTATTTTTTGAATGTTTACACGATGTATAAGAAACAGGAATTGAAAGCAGATAACCTGAACCTAAAAACACAAAAAGCGAAGGAAAAGGCAGATGATTATTATCTGAATAAACATATCCTCTCCGGCTTTCCCAAATATCAAGTAAACGGAATGAATTTACAATTTTTAATGCACGATAAAACGTTAGCTGAAACTCAAGAAGATTACAACGATTTTATCCGCTCCTGTCCGGATACCAGCCTGACAAATCAACTTCGAAGAGCATACGATAAACTATTGCCCTTCGAAGCCGGAAAAAATATCCGGGAAAGCGGCCTTATGATAGCCGATAGCCTGCATCTGGTGAAAGGAAGCGACCGAAAATACATCCTGCTGTTTTTATCAACGAGGGAACAAGGTCTTCCAGCGCCAAGCCTTCAAAATGCACTCGATTTCAAGAAACGCCTCGAATCGGAAGGGCTGGCCTCCATCGTACAACTCGAATTATATTCAAAATTCCAATCTAACAATGCCAAACGGGTAAAGCCTTTTAAAGCTATTTCCGATCTGCAAATAGAAGAATTAAGGCGTAAGGAACTCGGCACCGTGACTATCCTGATGCGTGAAGACGGGACCATCCTCCATCGGCAATTTACGAATTGGCAATTTGACCCCAGCCCCGCCTTGGAAATCATTCAAAACGACCTGAAACGGGAAGACGAATCTTTCAACGATTTTCTAAAAGGATTCAAAGAAGGAGTATTAGGTACGCTTTTAATCGCTGCAATCATCGGTATCGCTTATTATTCCAGGGTGAAAGGGAAGCAAAAGAAGGAACGTAACCGCCGCCGTATCCGTGAACTCGAACTACGCGCCATCCGTTCACAGATGAACCCGCATTTTATTTTTAATGCGCTCAGTTCGATCCAGAATCTGATCAACCGCTCGGCCAATCAGGAGGCGAATAAGTATTTGATCGACTTCTCACGCCTGTTGCGGAAAGTGCTGGCGACTTCCGAAAAGAAACTGGTCCCCCTCTCTGACGAGATCGAACAGTTGCAGCTCTACCTGAAGCTCGAACAGCTCCGTTTCCCCTTCTCCTACTCGCTGACGGTAGACAATAATATCGAACCGGATGCGATCGAGATTCCGGGGATGCTGATACAGCCTTTCGTCGAAAATGCCGTCAAACACGGAATCGCTCCGCGCGGTACGGGAGAAATCATAATTCGATTATCTTTGCAAGACCAGTTGTTGGTCATCGACATCATCGACGATGGTCCCGGAATGGTAACTGAAACGGAAAGCGGCTTCGGTATCCGTGCCATCAGCAACGAGTTCGAGATATTAAAGGATTTGTACAATACGGAAATCGGCATAACGATCGAAAACAGGCAGAAGAAGGAATCTGTTTCCGGTTGCCATGTCCGGCTATCCATCCCTTTATAAGACAAAATATGGACACCAAAATAACCGCAGCAATCGTAGATGACGAGCAGGGGAACCGGGAGAACCTGCTCCGCATGATCGGGAACTATTGTCCGCAGATCAGGATATCGGCCATTTGCAGCTCCGTCACCGAAGCCCGTACCGTACTGCCCGAAGCTAAACCGGACATCCTTTTCCTAGATATCCGGTTGGGCGACGACACCGGTTTCTCCCTCTTAGGCAGCCTTCCGGAAATTCCTTTCGAAGTGATTTTCGTTACCGCCTACGATAGCTATGCGATCCAGGCCATCCGCTTCAGTGCGCTCGACTATCTGCTGAAGCCTATCGACCCGGAAGAACTGACGCATGCCGTAGACAAGGCGGTCCAGGTCGTCCTTCGGAAACAGGAGAACAAACGGATGCAGAACCTCCTGCAAAACACGCAAGCATTGGACAAACAAAAGAAAATAGCTCTGTCGGTCGCCGATAAGATAGAGTTTGTAGAAATCGGTTCCATCATCCGTTGCGAATCCGAAAGCAACTACACGACTTTCTATTTGAAATCGGGAGAAAAACTGATCGTATCGAAGACACTCAAGGAGTTTGACGAACTACTGGCCCCTTACCATTTCCTTCGCGTCCACCAATCACATCTGATCAACCTGGATGAAATCAAAAGTTTCATCAAAAGCGACGGTGGATATATACGCATGAAGGACGGAGCCTCGGTCAGCATTTCCCGCCAACGGCGAAACAATGTGATGGAAGTATTAAAACAATTATAAACCAAGCCATCTAAATAACTGCTCATTTCTTATATTTCAAATCGAAACGGCCTTCCGTAATGCGTCCTCCCTCGAAAGTGCCGCTGAACACGCCGTCCGACATACGGGAGATGTAGACCTTGCCATCTTCCATATTTTGATTTTCAAAAGAGAGATTCACATAAGGAAGCGTTTCTCCCTCCTTGGGATCGGCAATCGTAAAACGGATATACGAACCGAGACCGACCTGCGCCGAAACCGTCACGCTGGAACCCTCTTCCCACTCCAAATATTCCGCAGAAGGCATCCCCCACCGGCCGCTTGTATACACCCAGCCGTCAACCAAGCAACCAAATGTATTCGCCCCGGTCGTAGTAGCTTCGGGCATGATCGTCGGATCGACCGATTCGTTCTCTTCACAGGCCACACAAAACAGCAACAAACAGATAAATAACAGATGTCTCATAACCGTATCTGATTAAAAGTGTAAATTCATACCGAACAATAAGGATAATTGGGAGAAACATCCTCCGCCACCACTCAATTCAGGAGATTCGACCTGCCATTTCTGACCGTGATACCTGACCGAATAGCTCTCAGAGGAGGTAACGATCCAATTCAATTTTGCAGAAATCCCCACCAGCGGAGAAAGACGATACTCGCCTCCCGCCGACAGATTATAGGCCAGTTTATTCATTGACACATCCCGCGGCTTGCCGTACACAAAACTTTTATCTTTATAATGCTGATATCCCACCCCAGTCGATAAAGACAGATTGTATTTCTGCTTCACCATAAACAAGGCAAGCTGAGGCGCGAAATAATGCATCAGGATCTTGTCGGAACTTTCGTCATGAGTGTTTTTATAACGCCCACCCTGATAGATAAGTCCGGGAGCGAGTTTAAACGAACCGAAGATATATTTGTCTCCCAAGAAATAATAATTGGCATCCCAGGCGATCCCATTCCGCAAATCATTCCGATAAGCATCGGAGTTGTTCGTGATCCCGATCATTTTCCCCAAATACCAGGAAGGCCCTGCATGAACGGAGAATATCGACTTCCCGACAGACGTCTCCTGGGCCAAAACCGACACAGCTTGTATCAACAGCCCTAACAAAAGTACATACTTTTTCATATCATTTCTTTTAGACTTATAATCATAAATATAAGATGCTCAAAACCAGTCAAACGTTGCACAGGCTGTTACGACAAGATCGTATTGTTTCTCCTATCCTATCTTCAAAGCATCGCATGGTTCAGATAATGGATAAATTCAGGATCATCGGGTGCAATGATAAAGTTACCACGGCGGGAAGTCGTAATCAGAATACGGTTATCAGAACGCCGGGCAAAAACTTTTACACGTCCGATAGCAGTAGAAGAAAAATATCCGAGATCACCAAACAACCAACCGACACCAAATGAACGGATCATTATTCCTAAATCCAGCCGGTCGACCTCGCGAGCCGAAAGGATTTCCTCTATGTTTATATACGTCTTCCGAAAATACGCATCTATCACCAGTTTTTCTCCATCCACAATAAAACGGTTTGGCATAAATCCTCGAGTAAGCATACAAAGGATCGAACTGACGGCAAACAAACCTAACAAAACAGACAGATTGCCATCCCAAGCCGGAAATATACAGATACCATATAAAAGCAGAAGCATGACAGACGTTTTTATTTTATTGGCATTGTCCATCGAAGAAGAAGATATCCGGGTTTCCATACTCTTATTCCTTTAGTATTACTTAGATATTCCAAGACTCACAAATATAACAAAAATCCCGTACAAACTATTATCTTTGCAAAAGAAACAAAGACAATTAGGACAATGACTTTCAATTACGATGTGATCGTGGTAGGTGCCGGCCATGCAGGCTGTGAAGCCGCAGCGGCGGCCGCCAATATGGGTTCGAAGACGCTTCTCATTACAATGGACATGAACAAGATTGCGCAGATGAGTTGCAATCCGGCTGTCGGAGGCATAGCCAAAGGACAGATTGTCCGCGAAATCGACGCTTTAGGCGGATATATGGGAATCGTGACGGACCGGACAGCCATCCAGTTCCGTATGCTGAACCAAAGTAAAGGGCCGGCCATGTGGAGCCCGCGCTCCCAGAGCGACCGCGCCCGTTTCATCGAATGTTGGCGGGGAATACTGGAAAACCTTCCGAACCTGTACATCTGGCAGGATACCGTACGCGAACTGTTGCTCGACGGAAATACCGTATGCGGCGTAAAGACTTATATGGGAGTCGAGTTCCATGCAAAAAGCGTAGTCTTGACAAACGGTACTTTCCTGAACGGGCTTATGCATATCGGACGGACACAGATCAGAGGCGGTCGTATAGCCGAGCCGGCTGCAACCGGACTGACCGAACAACTGGTCTCATTAGGCATCAAATCCGAACGGATGAAGACCGGAACGCCTGTGCGTATCGATGCACGGAGCGTACACTTCGATGAAATGGCGGAACAGCCCGGAGAAAACGACTTCCATAAGTTTTCTTATATGGACACCTCGCACCGCGTTCTGAAACAGCTAAGCTGTTGGACAACGTTCACCAACGAAGCCTGCCATGCAGTCCTGCGCGAAGGCCTCCCCGACTCCCCGTTGTATAACGGACAGATCCAGAGCATCGGCCCGCGCTACTGTCCGAGCATCGAGACGAAAATCGTGACGTTTGCGGACAAGCCCCAGCACCAACTCTTCCTGGAACCGGAAGGCGAAACGACACAGGAATACTACCTGAACGGCTTCTCCTCCTCCCTTCCGTTGGATATCCAGCTACGTGCCCTGCAACAGATACCGGCATTCCGGGACATACAGATCTACCGTCCGGGATATGCCATCGAATATGATTTCTTCGATCCGACGCAGCTCCACCATAACTTGGAAACAAAACTAATCCGCAACCTCTTCTTTGCCGGACAGATCAACGGGACGACCGGATATGAGGAAGCCGGCGGACAAGGATTGGTGGCCGGAATAAATGCACATATCAATTGCCACGGCGGAGAACCGTTCGTGTTAGGACGCGACGAAGCCTATATCGGCGTACTGATCGACGATCTTGTCACGAAAGGCGTCGACGAGCCTTACCGTATGTTTACCTCACGTGCAGAATATCGCATTCTGCTCCGCCAGGATGATGCGGACATGCGTTTGACGGAAAAGTCGTATCATCTCGGTTTGGCAAAGCAGGACCGCTACGATTTGTTGAAAGAGAAAAAGGCAAGCCGGGATGCGATCATTTCTTTCGCAGAAAACTACTCCATCAAACCGCAATATATAAACAGTGGCCTGGAGGCGTTGGGCACTACCCCGCTCGCACACGGATGCAAGTTGATCGAACTGATTCCACGTCCTCAGATCACCTTGGAGAATATCGCGGAACTGGTTCCGGCATTCCGGACAGAGCTGGACAAGGTCCCTGTTTCACGAAAAGAGGAGATCATCGAAGCGGCAGAAATATTAATCAAGTATAGCGGCTACATCCGCCGCGAGCAGATCATCGCCGACAAGATAAACCGCCTGGAAAATATCCATATCAAAGGCAAGTTTGACTACAATGCGATCCAGTCTTTGTCTACGGAAGCCCGCCAGAAACTGACACGGATAGACCCAGACACGATAGCCCAGGCAAGCCGTATTCCGGGTATCTCCCCAAGCGACATCAATATCCTCCTGGTGATGCTGGGACGCTAAACGTGAAATGTTCCACGTGAAACATTTACTTTAACAACAATAGCGTAAAAGACTGAAAATAGGATAGAAACAGATGCAAAAGAAATGAGCACAACCGAGGAACATATAAAAAACATCCTTTCCGTCATACCGGAATCGCCAGGCTGCTACCAATACTTTGACGAGAAGGGAACGATCATCTATGTAGGCAAAGCAAAGAACCTGAAGCGTCGCGTTTCCTCCTATTTCAACAAAGAACACGACAGCAACAAAACACGTGTCCTGGTCAAGCAGATACGAGACATCAAATATTTTGTTGTCGACACGGAAGAGGATGCACTTCTTTTGGAGAATAACCTGATCAAGCAATATCGTCCCCGGTACAACGTGCTATTGAAAGACGACAAGACCTATCCGTCCATCGTTGTCAAGAACGAATATTTCCCGCGCGTATTCCAAACCCGGAATATCGTACGGGACGGTTCGCGCTATTACGGTCCCTACCCTTCCATCTATACGGCAAAGGTCATGCTGCAAATGCTGAAAGAACTGTATCCGCTACGTACCTGCAAATATCCTCTTACTCCCGAATCCATTGCGAAAGGACGGTATAAGGTATGCCTCGAATACCATATCAAGCGCTGCAAAGGGCCTTGTGAAGGATTGCAGACATTGGAGGAATACCAGCAAAACATTTCCGAAATAAAGGAAATCCTACGCGGGAATATCTCGCAAATAAGCAAACATCTGTATGAAGAGATGCAGAAACTGGCAGGAGAATTGCGGTTCGAAGAAGCACAGAAGATCAAAGAAAAGTATGAAGTCATCGAGAATTACCGCTCCAAATCGACAGTGGTCACCCCGATGCTCCACAATATAGACGTATTCTCACTGGCCGAAAACGAGAATTCCGCCTACATCAATTACCTGCATATCGGCAACGGAGCGATCGTGCAAGCCTATACATTCGAATATAAAAAGCGTTTGGACGAGTCGAAAGAGGAGTTGCTCAGCTTGGGGATCATCGAAATGCGCAACCGCTTTAAAAGCACTGCACGCGAAATCATCGTTCCTTTTCCGTTGGATATAGAACTGGAAAACGTTTCGATCACCGTTCCGCAGCGCGGAGATAAAAAGAAGCTGGTGGAATTATCGGAAATGAACGTGAAGCAGTATAAGGTCGACAAGCTGAAACAGGCGGAGAAACTGAACCCGGAGCAACGCAGCACACGTCTTTTAAAAGAGATACAGGAGACGCTCCATCTCCCCAAATTACCGGCTCATATCGAGTGTTTCGACAATTCCAATATACAGGGAAGCGACGCGGTAGCTGCGTGTGTCGTCTTCAAAATGGCGAAACCATCGAAAAAAGATTACCGGAAATACAACATCAAAACGGTTGTCGGCCCGGACGACTATGCCTCCATGAAAGAGGTCGTACGTCGCCGCTACCAGCGTGCCATCGTCGAAGAGACTCCCCTGCCCGACCTGATCATCACCGACGGTGGAAAGGGGCAAATGGAAGTCGTACGCGAAGTGATCCAGGACGAACTGCACTTGGACATTCCGATAGCCGGGTTGGCAAAAGACGGGAAACACCGGACTTCGGAACTCCTGTTCGGCTTCCCTCCCGAAACGATCGGCATGCCGATACAAAGTTTCATGTTCAAATTCTTCACGCAAATACAGGACGAGGTGCATCGTTTCGCCATCACTTTCCATAAGGATAAGCGCAGCAAAAGCCAGACAAAATCCGAATTGGATACGATAAAAGGGATCGGAGAAAAGACAAAAGTATTACTTTTACGTCATTTTAAGAGCGTAAAACGAATACGTGAAGCCGGCTTCGACGAACTGAAAGAGGTAATCGGAGAAGCCAAAACAAAAGCATTATTAAATGGTTTAAAATAAAGATATGAGAACATTGATACAACGGGTACAGCATGCCTCCGTAACCATAGACGGACAGCTGAAATCCAAAATCGGGAAAGGTCTGCTCGTACTGGTCGGTATTGAAGACCGCGACACGCAGGAAGATATCGAATGGTTGTGCAAGAAGATTGCCAACCTGCGCATCTTTGACGATGAAAACGGCGTTATGAACCGTTCTGTCGTCGAAACGGAAGGCGAAGTGATGGTGGTCAGCCAGTTTACCCTGCACGCCTCCACAAAGAAGGGAAACCGCCCTTCCTATATCCATGCCTCCAAACCGGACATAGCCATTCCGATGTACGAAGCTTTTTGCGCCGAGATGGGCCTGCAGATCGGAAAGGAAGTACAGACCGGCACGTTCGGCGCCGACATGAAAGTGGAACTGGTGAACGACGGGCCTGTCACGATCTGGATCGACTCACAAAACAAAGAATGAAAAGATATGGCAGAAATTACGCTTAAACAGGCACAGGAGCAGGTGGACAGCTGGATCAAAACGTATGGTGTCCGCTACTTCAACGAACTGACGAATATGACCATTCTGACCGAAGAAGTCGGCGAACTGGCCCGCATCATGGCCCGCACATATGGTGAACAATCTTTCAAGGAGAGCGACAAACACCGCGATTTAGGCGATGAAATGGCCGATGTCCTATGGGTATTGCTTTGCCTTGCCAACCAGACAGGCGTTGACCTGACTGCTGCTTTCGAAAAGAACCTGCAAAAGAAAACGAACCGGGATAAAGAACGACATATAAACAATAAAAAACTATAAGATTATGGTACACGAACACGATCACGAATGTGGATGCGGACATCACCATCATGATGAAGACACCGAACATCTCCACACCAATAAATACCAGCAAGCATTCGCCAAATTCGAGGCGGCCGGCACAACGGAAGAAGTGACCGGACGGGTAAAAACACTGCTCGGAAAACATGGGAACGACAACTTCACTCCCGACGTTTTGAAGCAGATTCACGGTTTCATCGACCTGACTTCCCTCACCAGTATCGACACGAAAGAGAGCATCTGGAAACTGGTCGACAAGGTGAACGATTTCGAAGGAACCCGCCCCGACGTACCCAACGTTGCCGCCATCTGCACCTATCCCCTGTTTGTTGAGACGGTAAAAGAGGCCCTCTCCGCACAGGAGGTAAAGATTGCGTCCGTAGCAGGCGGTTTCCCTTCCTCGCAGACCTTCATGGAAATAAAGATTGCCGAGACAGCGATGGCCGTCATGCAGGGAGCCGATGAAATCGACGTTGTCATGAACTTAGGCTATTTCCTCGAAGAAAATTATGACGAACTTAGCGAAGAAATTCAAGAGATCAAAGAAAGCTGCCGTGATGCCAAACTGAAGGTCATCCTTGAGACAGGTGCTCTCCAGACTCCCGAAAGCATTCAGAAGGCGGCTGTCCTCGCAGTCTATTCCGGTGCGGACTTCATCAAGACATCGACAGGGAAAGGTTATCCGGGAGCCACTCCGGAAGCCGTTTACACGATGTGCCAAGTCTTGAAAAAGTACCATTCCATCACGGGAAAACGTGTCGGTATTAAAGTTGCAGGCGGTGTCCGCACGGCAGAAGAGGCTGTCCGCTACTATACCATCGTCAAGGAAGTATTAGGAAACGATTGGTTGAATAAAGACCTGTTCCGCATAGGAGCCAGCAGTTTGGTGGAAGACATCGAACACCGTCTGGGAAAATAAGAAGAAAAGCAACGGGATATTTCTCACAAACCCATAGTCTTTTCTTCCAAAGATAACGACATAAATTCGGCTACACCCGGATGTTCCCACCTGCTACACCCGGATCTACCTTAAACGAACACCCGGATGCAGGGATCGCCTACATCCGGGTGTCGTCGTGTTTATATAAGCAGTTTATTCATCTTTCTCTGTATCTTCCGGAAGTTTTTCCAAGGTGCTATGCGCATTCAAGGGAGAGACAACAGAACGTCCCAACTGACTTTCCAATTGCTGCCTGGCCACTTTGGCGACCTTGCCGCCTTCCATCGCTACAGAGGCGTTTTCATCGAAATTTTGAGGGTTCTTTACTTGCGAAAGTTCCGTTGTAGAAGCTTCGGCAAGCATATTCAAGATTAACTCCGTATTAGTCATATTATCCCGGAGGTTTTCTTTCTTAAGCCCCTTATACGCCTTATATTCTTTCGTTGTCTTATCAGACCAAGTCTTTGTGATAATATCGGTCAAAGAAGCGAACTGTACCCCTTCTTCCATTCCACAACGCTTCCATTCGTCCGTCAGGTTCTTACGGATCTCAATGCTTTTTAATCGTTGATTGATCCAGCTGTCAGAGTATCCCAAACGTTTATATTCCCACATAGCACGATCTATCGTCAATTCAGGATCCTGCAATTCATCGATTCTTTCACTGGCAATCTGCGCCATCCACCCTTTAAAAGGTTCGGCTTTGGGAGAAGGGACAGATTGAATCAGGCGGAAAAGTTGTTCGGTATCGGCAACATCGGTAAGACGTTTCTTTCCATCTTCGGCAACCAATTTCAACTGGTTACAATTTGTAACCGTTTCATTTCCCTCCTTCTTCAACCGATTTTTCAATACTTTCCAATAATTTCGAGGATCAGGACTGTCGGTTAACACACCTATTACATCTACAATAGAAAAGTACCATTTTTCCAGTTCATCGTCCCAAACGGTCCGGACTTTACGCTCTTCGAAGAGCTTAATCGCTTCTTTTTTTGTCATAGTCACTGTTTTTAAGTAATATCTGGCAAAGATACTGACAATAAAGCAGCAAACCTAACTTTCCCTCGGCATATTTATCAAATTGATTTTCAACCTATAACGTATTAAACGAAAAGAAAAGTGTGATAGAGGGTGACACAGGAGTGATAGATGAAAAGGGCATCTATCACACTCAATACATGTTGATATACAAAGGATGCAAGAAAAAAAGTGATAGAGTGACAGTAAATACGCGAAAATCTATTTACGGCGTTCTACGATGTAATCGGCAAGCAGCAGCAAACCTTCGCGTGCTTCCGATTCAGGAAGTGTCATCAAAACCTCGACCGCTTTGTCATGATATACCTGCATACGCTGTTCAGCATATTCGATTCCCCCGTTCGCTTTCGCAAAATCAATCAGCAAATCTATATTCTCTGTGGTAAAGTCTTTTTCATTTATGATATGAAGGCAATGTTCTGCCTCTTCTCTCCTACCCGTCTGCAACGCGTGCAGCAAGGGGAGCGTGACCTTTCCCTCCCGGATATCGTTGCCAGTCGGTTTGCCGATATTCGCCTCTTTGAAGTAGTCGAAGATATCATCTTTGATCTGGAAACAGTAACCTAAATATTCACCGAACTCACGGCATTTTCCCACCATCTCACCGGATGCTCCGGCAGAAATGGAACCGATCTCGGCACAAGCGGAAAGCAGCATGGCCGTCTTTTTCCGTATCACCTGCATATAGCAGGATTCGTCGATGATGCTTTCTTCGGCTGTTTCCAACTGCTTGATCTCCCCTTCCGAAAGATCGCGTCCGAGATTGGAAACAATACCTATGATTTGCAGATTACCTGTCTGGATAGAACGGATCAACGCGGTGGAAAGGACATAATCGCCCACTAAGACAGAAATGCGGTTATCGAATATGGCATTCAAGGAAGGAACCCCGCGACGCTGTTTTGTCTCGTCGATCACATCATCATGAATCAGTGTGGCAGTATGAAGCAGTTCCAACAGAACAGCCGAATTGATCGTATTATCCGTTACCTGCCCACATGCTTTAGCCGTCAAAAGTACTAATAAGGGGCGGACATGTTTTCCGCTCGCATTCAGTATCTGGTCAATAGCTGATTGCAAACGATTCGTTTCGCTTCGCAGCGAAGCAGCAAACTCATCATTAAAACGTTTAAACTCTACGGCAACCGGTTGTTCTATTTTACTTCTATCCTTCATAATTGATCCTAAGATGCGCAAAAGTAACAAAAAGTATCGAGTAAGCGAGTTTTTTCGTACATTTACCGACAATTGTCACACTAAAACGTGTTAAAAGAGATGAAGTTATTCCTCATAGATGCATATGCATTGATTTATCGGTCTTACTACGCTTTTATCAAGAACCCGCGTATCAACTCCAAAGGCATGAACACTTCGGCCATCTTCGGTTTTATCAACAGTCTGGAAGATGTCCTGAAACGTGAAACCCCGACCCATATTGCGGTAGGCTTCGACCCGAAAGGTCCGACTTTCCGCCACGAAGCCTACGAACAGTACAAGGCGCAACGGCAAGAGACGCCGGAAGATATCCGCAAGTCGGTCCCTTTCATCAAAGACATCATAGAAGCCTACAACATCCCGATACTGGAAGTTCCGCGCTATGAAGCCGACGATGTTATCGGCACGGTTGCCAAGCAAGCCGAAAAAGAAGGTTTCGAAGTTTATATGATGACACCTGACAAAGACTACGGCCAGTTGGTATCCGAACATATATTCATGTACCGCCCCCGCTTCGGCGGTGACTACGAGATTATGGGCGTACCCGAAGTACTGGACAAATACGGCCTGACATCCGTCGACCAAGTGATCGACCTTTTAGGACTGATGGGCGACAGTTCCGACAACATCCCCGGATGTCCGGGTGTCGGTGAAAAGACCGCCCAGAAATTATTGGCCGAATTCGGAACGATCGAAAATCTTTTGGAGAATACCGACAAGCTGAAAGGCTCCCTTCAAAAGAAGGTCATGGAGAACATGGAGCAGATCCGCTTCTCCAAATTCCTGGCAACAATCAAGACGGATGTACCGATCCGGTTCGATGCTGCCAAATGCATCCGTAAAAAGATGAATGAGGAACGTCTCGTAGAGATTTACACTGAATTAGAATTCAGAACATTTATTAACAGAATGAGCGGAGAGCCGGAAAAAGTCAAAACGGAATCCAAAACAGCACCGGCGCCAGCAAAAACCGATACAAGAAAAAAAGCAGCTCCGGCAGGCCCAATTCAAGGCTCGCTCTTTGAAGAATTTGCGACCGAACCTACGGCTGTTCCCAAATATTCGACTCTCGCGAACTTAAAGTCTACTCATCACACCTATCATCTTGTTGATACAGAGGAAAAAAGAATAGAATTAGGGTGGTTTTTGAACGAACAGGATTTTTTTGCTTTTGACACGGAAACAGATGGTATAGATCCATTGAAGGCCGGATTGGTCGGAATGTCGTTCGCCGTGAAGGAAAACGAGGCCTGGTACGTCCCTGTTCCGGCAGCCCGCGAAGAAGCCGACAAAATTCTTGCCCATTTCTCCCCCGCCCTGCAGAATCCGAAATCTCTCAAGATCGGACAAAATATAAAATTCGACATCCTTGTCGTCCGCAAATATGGAATCCGGATAGCCGGCCCTCTATTCGACACGATGATCGCCCACTACCTTCTGAATCCCGAACTGCGTCACGGTATGGACTACCTCGCCGAAACATACCTTAAATATACAACGGTACGGATCGAGGAACTGATCGGCCCGAGAGGAAGGAAACAACTTACCATGCGTGACGTCCCGGTTGCCCAAGTAGCCGAATATGCCGCCGAGGACGCGGACATCACGCTCAAGCTGAAAAACTATTTTACCCCCTGTCTGGAAAAAGAAGGACTCGAATCGCTTTTTTATGACATCGAGATGCCTTTAATATATGTATTGGCTGAAATGGAATATACGGGAGTGACGCTTGACACCGTCGCCTTGAAACAATCGTCCGAGGAACTGACGACCGCACTCAAGAAGTTGGAGAAAGAGATCTACGAACTGGCAGGAATGAAGTTCAACATCAATTCTGCCCGGCAGGTCGGCGAAGTCCTTTTCGATCACCTCAAGATAGAAGAGAAAGCGAGGAAGACGAAGACAGGCAGCTATAGCACGAGTGAAGAAATACTGGAAAAAATGCGTTCCAAACATCCCGTCGTGGGAAAGCTGCTCGAATATCGCGGGCTGAAGAAGCTGCTCAGCACCTATATCGACGCCCTGCCCGAACTGATCAACCCGGAAACCGGCAAGATCCACACGTCCTACAACCAGGCAGTCACCTCGACCGGCCGCCTCAGTTCTACCAATCCGAACCTGCAAAACATTCCGGTACGCGATGAGTTGGGACGTGAAATCCGGAAAGCCTTTACAGCCGAAAACGAAGACTGTATTTTCTTCTCCGCCGACTATTCGCAGATCGAACTTCGCATCATGGCCCATCTGAGCCAGGATGCCCACATGATAGAAGCCTTCCGCAGCGGAGCCGACATTCATGCCGCCACAGCCGCCAAGATATACGGTATTCCGGTTGAAGAAGTCACTTCCGACATGCGCCGGAAAGCGAAAACGGCCAATTTCGGCATTATCTACGGAATCTCTGTTTTCGGGTTGGCCGAACGGCTGAGCATCCCACGCGCAGAGTCAAAAGAGTTGATCGAAGGATACTTCAAAACCTATCCGGACATCCGTGCATACATGGACGAAAGCATCGAGGTGGCGAAAGAAAAAGGATATGTAGAGACGATCTACAAGCGCAAACGTTTCCTGCCGGATATCAACTCCCATAACGCGATCGTACGGGGATATGCCGAACGAAACGCGATCAACGCTCCGATCCAGGGCAGTGCAGCCGACATCATCAAAGTTGCCATGGTTCGCATCTTCAACCGTTTCGAAACCGAAGGTCTGAGGAGCAAGATGATCCTGCAGGTACACGATGAATTGAACTTTAACGTCTACAAAGACGAATTGGAAAAAGTGAAACAAATCGTGTTGGATGAAATGGAAAATGCAATCAAACTGCAAGTTCCCTTGATCGCCGACTGCGGTGAAGGGGTAAACTGGCTGGAAGCGCATTAACAAAAACACATAAAGTTTATAAATCACAGCATTTATACACTATCTTTGTCGTGAAATTTATTGCAAGGAGTTGCAATATCACATAGTAAAACAGAAGCGTTATCATATTGTCCTTAAGCAAGAAAATCGCCAATTTTTCATCCAGCAAGGACAGTAGACAACAATTGCCTCACGTTTTTTGTATATATATACATAATATATAAACATCAAGCGTGGGCTGTTGTCTATCTGCTGGATAGGTGTTTGGCGATACCTCTTGCTTGGATAGATGGCAGTTCCCACGCTTTTATTATATTTTCCGTCTTAGGGGGACAGATGGAGCAATTGGAAAATTATGTATTTCATATTCCCTGACAATCTTCCAGTATCCGTACAAAAAGCAGCGTTCGAATTCACATCCGGACAGTTCCCCTTGTATCGTTACATAACACCGGATACAGAGATACTGAATCGGGGTATTTCAATCGCTATCCCGGATGAAGCCAGCCACATCCGTTCCATCCGCCTCACGACATCACTGAGCCATTTCACTTACTATTACCCCGAAAAAGGATATAAGATCGCGCAAGGTATCCATCTTCCCCCTTTCCGGGTTCCGGCTGTCGGAGATCTCTATGCAAACGGCGTGATCATACAGGCTGGGGCAGATTCTCCCGGTCAGCATATAGAACCCGATATAGCCCCTTATAAAGGTTCGGTAATGGAGATACGGGAACAGACACTCGATTATTTCGATGCCTTGATCTATTGCGAGTCCATTTCCGAAGGGACCTTAGACAACTGGCATCTGCCGGATATGCTCAATCTGGTATTACTGCACACCAGGCAACGGGAATTCAACATGTTCCTCGCCAAGTATCAAGGAACTTTTTTATACGACGAGGAATACTGGTGCAAAGACAACAGCGTGATCGATCTGGGAGTAGCATTCAATATGGCAAACAGCCGCCTCGCTATATGCCCCAAAAAGGAAAAGCGGCAGGTTCGGGCCATACTGGATTATTAAAAGACTCAAATTCCTCTCCCGCTTATTCGCCCAAACAATATTTTCTATATCCGGTTCGCCTGTATCCGGCAACATAAATACAAAAGATTGTATATCTTTGCAGTCTGGAAACAAAGTTTGAATAAATCATAACAACAAAATAGAATGGCATTACAATGTGGCATCGTAGGACTTCCCAACGTAGGAAAGTCTACTCTTTTCAATTGCTTATCGAATGCAAAAGCACAGTCTGCTAACTTCCCGTTCTGTACGATCGAACCGAATGTCGGCGTGATCACCGTACCGGACGAACGTTTGAACAAACTGGCAGAAATCGAACATCCCCAGCGTGTTATCCCTACTACGGTGGAAATCGTAGACATCGCCGGCCTTGTAAAAGGCGCCAGCAAAGGAGAAGGGCTGGGAAACAAATTCCTTGCCAATATTCGCGAAACAGATGCAATCCTGCATGTACTGCGTTGCTTCGATGACGACAATATTGTTCATGTGGACGGCCGTGTCGATCCGGTTCGCGACAAGGAAATCATTGACACCGAATTGCAGATCAAAGACTTGGAAACCATTGACAGCCGTATTGCCAAAGTGCAGAAACAGGCTCAGACAGGCGGTGACAAGCAGGCTAAAATCGCTTACGAAGTACTTTGCAAATATAAGGAAGCACTGGAACAGGGTAAAAGTGCCCGCACCGTTTCTTTCGATACGAAAGACGAACAGAAGATCGCACACGATCTATTCCTGTTGACCGACAAACCGGTAATGTATGTCTGTAACGTAGATGAAGCAAGCGCAGTCAACGGTAATAAATATGTGGATGCTGTCCGCGAAGCCGTAAAAGACGAAGGAGCTGAAATATTGGTCGTAGCGGCCAAGATCGAAAGCGAGATTGCCGAATTCGACACCTACGAAGAACGCCAGATGTTCTTACAGGAGATCGGTTTGGAAGAATCCGGCGTTGCCCGCCTGATCAAGTCCGCTTACAAACTCCTGAACCTGCAAACATTCCTGACCGCCGGTCCCGACGAATGTCGTGCCTGGACTTTCCATAAAGGATGGAAAGCCCCGCAATGTGCCGGTGTGATCCATACCGACTTCGAAAAAGGCTTTATCCGCGCCGAAGTCATCAAATATGAGGATTATATTTCCTACGGTTCGGAATCTGCTGTAAAAGAAGCCGGAAAGATGAGTGTCGAGGGAAAAGAATATATCGTTCAGGACGGCGATATCATGCATTTCCGCTTTAATGTGTAATTACCTAAAACAAAATACATTATGATTGATAAAACCAGTACAGCATTAATAGTGGCCTTGATAAGTATCTTAGGGCTTACCAGCTGCATACGATACAACGTTGCAGAACCATTAGACCGTTTCAGCAGTCCCGAAATGGGAACTGCCGACGGTAATGAAATAACCGTGACAGCCGGATCGACCTGGTTTGCTGAAGGAGAATATGAGAACTTTATACTTACCGGGCAAGCTCTCACCGGGGAAAATGCGGAAGCGGCCTTGTTGTTCCATCATACCGACGGGAAATCAGGCTATGAGGTAGCATTCCGGAACGGAGCCATCGACGGCACACGTAAAAGCGGCAGCCTCACATCCGTGCGTAACCTCTACCGTTCATTAGCTGAAGACGGGAAGTGGTTCGACTTTGAAATTGCTGTACGCGGGCATAACATAATGATTGCCATAAACGATACGGTAGTAGTATGCTATACCGAACCCGAACACCCCTATCGTACAAAAGAGTATGCCGGGCGCTTGCTCAGCCGCGGTTCTATTGCACTAAAAGGTATGAGCGGTGATGTAGCCTTTCGTAACCTCAACATGACCCGCTTGAAAAAAGACGTGGTCAATGAGGCAGATACAATGCCACGGATAGACGAACAGAACGATGCTGTGATCCGTTTCCAGCAGCAAAACTTCCCCGTGATAGATTACCACGTGCATTTGAAAGGCGGCCTGACGAAGGAGATGGCGCACGCCATGTCAATGAACTACGGTATCAACTACGGTGTGGCTCCCAATGCCGGTGAGGGCGGCGTAGGCCGTATGCTTGCCGATGACAAGGAAGTGTACGAATACTACAACGAAGTAAAAGACATGCCATTCCTGCGCGGTGTGCAAGGTGAAGGCCGTAAGTGGACAGCCACCTTCTCTCAGAAGGCTTTAGGCGTATTCGATTATCTCTTTACCGACGGAATGACCATTGTGGACCATAAAGGACGTCTGTCAAGGATATACCGCCCCGAAGAGGTACACTACGACGGTGTTACCAAAGAACAATATATGGATAACTTGGTGGACCAGACCGTCAAGATCCTTACCAATGAGCCGGCCGACATCTATGCCAATCCTACCTTCCTGCCGGAAGAGTTGAATGCAGAGTATGCCAAATACTGGACCGATGAGCGTATCGACCGCGTCCTGGATGTATTGAAAAAACATAACATTGCACTCGAAATCAACGCACGCTACAAAATTCCAAGCTTCGACATCATCCGCAAAGCGAAAGAGCGTGGAATCAAGTTCACCTTTGGGACGAACAATGTCGATGCCGATTTCGGCAAACTGGAATATTGCCTGCAAGCCGTCGACGAATGCGGTCTGACAGCAGAAGATCTCTGGTTTCCGACTATGAGCGTACGCGGTACTCGCGAAGTGGTGCTGTATAATAAGTGGTAAAATCTTCTCTTTACAAATAATTTTCATTTTCAGGTGCGCTGTCTATACTTAATCAACAGCACACCTGTTGTTTTATAGATACTCCTATCACATTCTATGGAATATTAGAAAGTGACCAAACTTATCCTCTACAGCAAAGCTGGCCATCTCCTGCTGGACGAACCGTTCAACGCCTCTCCTATTGCTGCAGAAGAAATACGTATGCACATCACCGAAAGCGCCCGGACAAGAGGCATTATCTTGATAGACCACAATTTCAGGGTAGTGCACAAAATAGTAAACCGCACCCTGCTCCTGGATCAATGCTACCTAAAGAAAACCAAGGAAAAGAAAAAATTAATCCCTTACGGCCATTATCGTCCCGGCTAATTTTAGTATCTTTCAGCGCATATTAATTCTCAATCATTATGAAAACCTGTTGTATGATTCTCTTAGCGGCTTTCACGTCGCTCGCATCCGCCCAACAAAACGACGTAACCAGCATATTGGAAGTACTGGACGTAACAAACGGCAGGCGCACCGTAGTCAAAGAATTCCCCTACCGTGTCGAAGCTCCAAACTGGACACCCGACGGCCAGTGGCTCGTGTATAATAGCGGGGGAAAACTGTACAAACTCTCCCCCGATTCGCCCGGCGAACCTGAAATGATAAACACTGGCTTTGCCACCCGATGCAACAACGACCATGTCATAGCTGCCGACGGCAAGCAGATAGCTATCAGCCACGGGACGAAAGAAGACGGCAAATCACGCATCTATACCCTCCCGATGCAAGGAGGGACACCTCGCTTGATCACCCCGATTGCTCCTAGCTACCTACACGGATGGAGCCCGGATGGACGGCAACTTGCCTATTGTGCCGACCGGAAAGGCAATTATGACATTTACATTATTCCAGTTGAAGGAGGAGAAGAAAGACAGCTGACGACAGCAGAAGGATTGGACGATGGTCCCGAATATTCCCCTTGCGGAGAATATATCTGGTTCAATTCCGTACGCACGGGTTTGATGCAAGTATGGAGAATGAAGAAAGACGGCTCCGAACAAACCCAGATGACGTTTGACGAAACCCGCAATTCCTGGTTTCCTCATGTCTCGCCTGACGGTAAATCCGTTATCTTTATCACTTATTATAAAGGAGATCTGGAACCGGGGCAGCATCTTCCCAATAAGAACGTTGAACTTAGGATTATGCCAGCCACAGGAGGAAAGCCAAAAACATTAGTCAAGTTATTCGGAGGACAGGGCACAATCAATGTCAATTCCTGGGCTCCGGATAGTAGGCGCGTCGCATTCGTCAGTTACCGCCTCTCCTCTCCTTCATCCAAATAAGCATTCTTGGCGGTGTCAAAACTATTCTACCCCCACGCTTAACGCACCGCCAAGCTTTTACATTATATAGAAAAACATCATTTCTAATAAAAAAAGGAATGCCGTACCGACATTCCCTACCAAACACACATTTACCTCTTATTTCATACCATATTTCTGCATTCCATATTCACCTAATATTTCAAGGCATCTGAGGCACTTTCTAAAAAACTTCTTCATAGCTTCTCTCTTTTTGTTTAAAACGACTCATGCAAAACACACCCGCATTAGTATTGCATAATTATGTTTTACAACACAAAAATAGAGGTAAAACAGATACGTTATTCACCTCAAAATGTCTATTTAACATCATTTGTACAAACAGCCGAACAATAAAAAAGCACCTTAGCCTATGATATATTTCGCATGTGGCAACTTACTCACCAGATAAGTAAATGACCATGAACAAATAAAGGTAAGAATGGTCGAAACAGGAACCAAGGCCGGAATAGGTGTTCCAATCCACTGCGCGAACATATAGGAAGGGCCGACAAAGAAATAATGCACGCAATACAAGCCAAAACCACATTTGGTCAGATTGGCAAGGGCACGGCAAATAACCGGCGAAGTAATCCGTACTTTCCGTACCAACAAGAAAACGGCAGCCGTCATCAACAATGCGTTAGGCGAACAATAAGTAAAGAACAACTCCATCCCCTCCTCGCTCACGTTCGGATCGGATGTCATATAGCGAAAACCGGCTAATGTAATAAAATAGCCAACTAAAAACAGCGGAACCGTCACTGAGAAAGTCTTGCCAAGCGACCAATCCGTTCTTTTCCCTAAATAATGTCCTAACAGCAAATAGCCGTTGAAACCGGCAAAATAATAAAATAGACCGAATGAATTCCATGAGCAAGTTCCGAACTGGTAATGCGAAACAAACTCCGTCAGATAAGGGATAAACAACGAAATAAACCAAAACGCCAGAAACATACGCTTCGCCTTATCCGACGCCTTTTCCACCCATGCGGAAAAGACCGGCATATACAGATAAAGTCCTATCAGCACATAGATATACCACATTGGCGTCGCATAGACCGTAAAGGTTACAGGGATCAAAGCGATCGTCTTCAGCGCCTCTACAAACGAGGCCGAAGGGTTCGGTTCCCAAGGGAAAAAGTCCGTCACCAGTTCCGGGCTGCCTCCTATCCACTGGATGAACCAGGGCGCCAGATCAAACAAAACAGACCAGATCAGAAATGGAAACAACACACGTGGAATGCGTTTCTTATAAAAGGCAGAAGCCTCTTGCCTGACCGGCAACAAAAGAAATCCGGTCATCATCACAAAAAGCGGCACACTGGCACGCAGCATGGAGCCATAAACAGAACCCCAGAAATTGAACTCCGGATTGGCACGCGATTCAGGCGAAGCGTTAAACGGATCAGTGCAATGGATGGCAATCACCATCAAGATGGCGACAAGACGAAGAACATCCAGCCAGACAATATGCGGTCTGGCAGTAGTAGTTTGAACAGTGTCCATGATAGAATAAAGATCGTTATGTATTTATTTGTTATTCTTATACTCCGACGGGATCATGCCCGTACACTTCTGGAAAGCCCGCCGGAACGTACTGATCGAATGGAATCCGGAACGTTCGGCAATCTCCTGTATACTGGCATTCGGCTCGGCATCCATCAAGCGCTTGCTTTCCTCGATCCGGAACTGGTTGACATAATCGGAGAACGATTGTCCCAACTCCCGGTTAAACAATTGGGAAAGATAAGAACGGCTGATAGGGAAGATCCGTTGCAAATCCGTCAGACGTAAATCTTCGCGAAGATACGGTTTTTCTCTTTCAAACCATGCACTTACTTCCTCTGCATAGCGTTTACTGAAAACCCTGTGTTCATCATCGTCATTGTCGTCCTCTTGATACGGAAGATCCCATCCGCTTTTAAAAGAATGCTCCAAAACAACTACCTTCAGAAATAGCGCCTTATAAAAGAAATAATACCAAACGAACAACAGGACTGTTTTGTCGATCACATACATCAATGGTGTATTGGTCAGCAATAAGACAAGATAGAAACCATACAGAACAATCAAAATTATCATGGTTTTCCTTAACCATTCCAAATCATATTCTTCCGGATCGGAAACATTCTCTGCTAAAAAAACATTGAAGTCTTTACTGTACCTTGCTATCAGATAAACGGGCAGAATCATATAAAACAAAGTCAGCAGAAAGACTGTCATACGAAGCAAAACATCCATATTCAAGTATTCGAAAACCTCCCTTATTGAATAGTAGGTATGAATTTCACCTCCCGACAAACGATAAGTCAGGTAAGCCAGTCCACCAAAAACAACCGGACTGATAAATAAGAAAAAACGTTTGCAGGTAAGAAACCCGGGCCGTAAGACCTCAATCACATAACAAGCAAGCGTTGCCGTTACCAAAGCGCCCATAATCAATATATCCGGATGGAAAGCCTCTTTCGGTTTATGCAGGTAAAGGTTCACAGACAACCTTATGGCAGCCAGAAAAGCCCACAAAAACATACCCCACCCTAATATCCTTTTCGCCCGGTTATCATCGGCTCGGAGCAATAGGGTAGCTCCGCCGAAGATACAGAATCCGATGATCTGTAAGCTTAATAAAAACTGAATTTTGTCCAACATAATATATCCCTCGTATCAAGTAAACAAATTGAAGCATTAAATAGTTGATCTGAACCATTAGTAGACAATTTGATGCCTGTAGATAATTTGCGCCTCGTGGTTTTATACGATTTCATCGTGGTTTTATACCGAATGCACCCTCTACCTCTCCAAACTGACTGATCTTTGTACCTGCAATCACTTCACAAAAATAATACAAAGAATGAATAAATTACTACTATTTATGATAACGGCGGTTAGTATTTTTAGTTGCACAAACGACTACGATCCGGGGCTCATTGAAAATTTAGGCATGAAAGAGCAACCTTTAAGAATAATAACAAAGGTGCTGACAACAAAGTCTCCTAATTTTATGCAAGAATTTACAAGAGGATCGGTCATCGGGTTGCATGTCGTCTCGGAAAGTACCGGCAACATCTACGATAGTAATCCGGATTACAAAAACGTGCGGGCTGAAGCCTTTCTGGTAAACAACAAGCTGAACTGGCGCCAGTCACCCGATATTTATCTGAACGAGGAACCAGTCACTGTTTATGCCTATTACCCGTATCAGTCGCAGGTTAATTTCGACCCGGAGAATATCCCGGTCCGCATATCGCCAGACGCTTCCCTGACGAAAGATTACATGTACGGGATACAGGCCAGCGGGCAACGAGCGGTCAACCAGATTTCCCCAGTCGCGTTGCTTAACATGAATCATACGCTTTCGCTCCTGAGCTTCCAACTGCGAATGACACCGGAAGCAGAAGGCTGCTTCCTACTCCATGCGATACAGATCGGAAACAAAGCCGGCGGTACAGCTCTTTGCTTCAGGGGTAAGATGAACATTAAAACCGGAAATATCGGCGGATGTGCCGGGACAAATGCCTCTACCCGACTGAAACTGAATACTCCGCGCATGTTGAAAAAGATACCGGACGAGCCGCAACAACTAATGGTAATCCCCACATCGCGTATCAGAACAGACGGAGATGTGGAAGTGCTCTTCATCATCAACGAAACGACATTCAAATATAAAATTCCCGCCAATACGAAGTGGGAAAAAGGAAAAAGATATATCTACAACCTTCTTTTCAACGGTAAAGACATCACACTCGAAAATATAAGTACCAGCGAATGGCTTCCTGTTGAAGGGAATATGGAAAATACTATTCTGTAATGTAAGTTTTATTTTATGTTCGGTTATGTCAGGTGTAACAGCCGAATATCGCCACTCAAAAGACATATGAAAGCGCCCCGCCCATTTTATCCCTTCTCAACTTATCGCCAACAACACACCTCTATTCAAATTTAACCAGGACGGGGCCGCTTTTCATCTCACTTCTCATTTACAAAAATATTTATGCATGATGAACTTGTAACTGAATGTATCATATCCCATGCACTCGTCAAGCTACGGAACCCCCAATATGTAACTGTTTGAGCACTCACATCTCCTGATACTAGTCTCTTAAATAAACAAGGGCAGTCCATACATTGTGAACTACCCTTGTTTCATTCTATAATCAATAATATTTTCAGGAAAATAATAATTTATCTCTCACTCCGGTCTCTGCCCTTAACGCTCACCAGCTTAGGCCGGAGCAAGCCTGACGGTTAGATCTTGCCTGACGTTCCGGAAGAAGATATGCCGGTTACAGTGTTGCGATCCGATGTTTTAGAAGCGGAGGACGTTGTTTCAGAAGCTATATTTGTAGCAGTCGCAGCAGTTCCTTCTACCTGTTTGTCGACTTCCCAATGGAACGGTTCAAAGGCAGTATTCGGGTCCACCCAAGATGGTTTTTTGGCAGCATAGATAATGAACGGAGCGGCTACCACCACGATAGCGCCGATAATCAGCACGGCAAACCAAACGGTATTGTTACCTGTAGAAATTTGACTGGGCGGAATAAAACTCAGTACGAAGGCAAGCAATGAACCGCAAAAACCAAGGCCGCCGATAAACCACATCAGACCGTTGCCACTCTTACCGATACGGAACGGACGACCGGCTTTCTTCATCCGATAACGCAATGCGATTGCACCAGAGAACATCAGCATATACATAATCAGATAAAGGATAACTGTCAACTGTGACAAAATCTGATAGAAACTTTGTACGGAAGGCATAACCACGAACAACAAGCTCAGGAATGTAACAGCCAAGCCCTGAACCAGCAGGATATTTTTCTGCACACCCAACTTATTTGTTTTCTGGAAGAACGGAGGCAGATAACCGGCTTTGCCAACGGCAAAGATACCTTTTGACGGACCGGCCACCCATGTCAATACACCTGCCAACACGCCGAAAGCCAATGCAACTGCGATAACCGGCGACAGCCAAGAAGCATGAATAAACTTGAAATAGTTGTCAAAACCGACCAACAAACTCTGAGTCAGGTTAATGTCCTTCTGCGGGATAATGATACCTAATGCAAATGTTCCCAACACGAAGATCAACACCGTGATCAGCGCACCGATAAACACGGCCTTCGGATAATTGACGGAAGGGTTTTCGACATCTTTCACATGAATACCGCCCATTTCCATACCGGCATAAAAAAGGAAGATACTGGAAGCAAGCACCAGGTTATCGAACTTCGTAAAGTCAGGGAAGAAATTGCTGTGGAAGTCCATGTTGGAATGACCGCCGGAAGCCAGGTACACGATACCTAAGATAATCAACAAGGCAGCAGGGATGATCGTACCGACGATGCCACCCACTTTAGCCACTTTACCTACCCAGCTCAGACCTTTCAAAGAGATAAACGTAGCGAGCCAGTAAATAATCAATACGACAACCAGCGTATACATTTTGTTTGAAGCCAGCGTCATATCGTGCGCATCGTTCATCCCAATAAAGGCGATGGATACAGCACCGAAAGTCAATACGGTCGGATACCAGATCGTACTCTCGATCCATTGTACCCAGATAGCCAGGAAACCCCATTTCTTTCCATAGGCCTCTCCTACCCATCGGAATACCCCGCCCTGTTTATCCTGGAACATGGCAGCCAACTCAGCTGCCACCAACGAGGTAGGAATTAAGAACACGATTGCCGCAAACAGATAATAAAAGGCTGAACTCAGTCCATACACAGCCTCAGCAGGCAACCCGCGGAGCGAGACGACTGCCGTGACATTCATAATCGCAAGAGTAAATACTCCAAGTTTTACTGCTTTTCCAATATTTGCCATGAATTTTACTATTAAAATGTGAATTTTGTTTTGCTTGTATTGACAGTATAACAACTCGTTTTTGTGTTAGTTTGTCAACAGGATGTCAAACTTGGTTAATTAACAGACAAGTGTTAAAAACAAAAGGTGTCATTTTGCTGTTTCATCGGATAAAATGTCAATGATGATTTACAAAATAAATACCAAATATTAAAAGACAATGAGAACTGCATTCAATGACTTTTTTTATGAAAAGCGAGGCATTTACGGAGTGCTTCATGTGATGATATTGCTACTCTCGCTTTTCCTGATTGTGGATATTTCGATCGACACGTTCAACAACATACCGTTCATCTCTCAGACTTCGTATCTGAAAACGCAGTTCTGGATCTGCATGTTCTTCATCGCCGATTTCATATTGGAGTTTTTCCTGTCAAAAGATAAAATTCATTATTTGCAAACCCATTTCCTCTTCCTGCTGGTTTCGATCCCTTATCTTAATATTATCAATTACTACGATTTCACCTTCTCGGCCGAAGTGACCTATTTCCTACGTTTCATCCCGCTCGTACGCAGCGGATGGGCACTGGCGATCGTCGTCGGCTGGCTAACTTCGAACCGGGCCTCCGGACTCTTCGTCTCCTACCTGACGATGTTGCTGGCAATGGTCTATTTCTCCAGCCTGATCTTTTTCGTGATCGAACAGAAGGTGAACCCTGAAGTAAAGGATTACAACGACGCCCTCTGGTGGGCTTTCATGGACGTGACGACTGTCGGTTCGAACATCATCGCGATCACGCCTACAGGGCGTATTTTGTCGGTCCTGCTGGCCGCTCTCGGCATGATGATGTTCCCGATCTTCACGGTCTATGTCACGAGCCTAGTACAATCGGCAAACAAGAAAAAAGAAGATTATTATAATCAAACGCATCCCGTCTCCTCCGGACAAGCATCAGAAGCCAAACCGGCCGGTTCCACTCAAACAGACAAATAAATTCAAGACTACTTATTGTAAAAAACAAGTTATTTAACAATTGGCAGGTCTGGCGATGAAAGAATTCAAATATTCTTCTTTTTGAATATAAAACGTACTTTTCCCATTTATTTGCCGATCTATTACCATGAAGACGATCGTCATCGCCAAAATACTGCGCAACTCTTTGCTTTTCCTACTCAGGCTGACAAAACAGAAGCAATAACCGGACAAGTTGCCTATCACATACTTTCTGTTGTCAAACAAAAACCGTCAGGCCGAACAAAATGCAAGATTAAAATGAACTGGAATTTCAAATGAAAAACTATTCCCGCAAAAAAACAAGCCTCCCGTCTCCCTATTATTTCAGGGGAGTGGAGGCTCGTCAACTAAAAGAATAAACCGTTTTAACCGGTGATTGTAAACCGGGTACTGCCAAAAATGGAGAGCCCCAGTTTATTCATTATATATTTGATCGCCAATTGTGCTTTCACCGAATTGCCGGAGCTATCCAATGGAGGCGCAAAGGCGGAGATTCCGAAGTGTCCGGGCATGATCCCCATGACACCGCCGCCAACACCCGTTTTGGCAGGAATACCGGAAGTGTACAACCAGTCTCCCGTACGTTCATAGAAACCGACCGTAGCCACTAAGGATGTGATTTTAGGCGACAAAGAAGCGTCGAAGACAAGTTTCTTTGTAACCGGGTTCACGCCATCGTTGGCAATCGTTGCTGCGGCGATGGAAAGTTGTTCGGCTGTGATACCCAACGAACACTGGCGAGTATACAGGTCGAGCGACATATCCGGATCGTCATAGATACGGTTGTAATTCTTCAGTAACCAGGCGATAGAACGGTTATTGAAGTTGGTGGCAGTCTCTGACTTGTACAGTTCATCGATCAATTGCGGAGCACTCCCGCAAAGGTCGGTGATGTTGGAAACGATGGCTTCCCACTTCTTGTCGGACTTACCGAGCGGCTGTACCATACTGCAAGCCGTGATCGCACCAGCATTTACCAGTGGAGTGGAAGGATGGTCATTTTCCAACAAGATCGCCATGATGGAGTTGAAAGGAAGACCGGTGGCATCGGCACCGATCATCTTTAGCACTTTCTCGGCTCCGTACTGGCGAAGTGCCAGGATAGCCGTATGTACTTTCGAAACGGATTCGATCCCGAAACAGTAGGAAGAGTCCCCTAACGTAATGGTTCTGCCATCCAACAAGCAGATACTGATACCGAACAAGTTCTTGTCAATATTAGCCAGATAAGGGATGTAATCAGCATTCTTGCCACCCGTATTATCCTTGAACTGCTCGTAAGCCTCCTGTGCCGCTTCTTTTATCTGTGAAACGGAAATTGTTTTACTCATGATCATTTCTTTTTATGGGGCATACCCGTATGAGTAAACACAGAACCTTTCACTTCCTGATTCTTATCCTGTGCGATACGGGTAGGAGTCGGATATTCCAGTTTTTCAAGTTCCGCAACAGCTCCTGTGATATCATTCAGCAACTGGTCAGCCATGTCGCGACTAAATCCCTGACGGGCAACGATACGCATCACGACATGGTTTTCAAGATTGTTTGGCAATGTATAGGCAGGAACCATCCAACCGCTTTGTTTCAGTTTATCCTGCAGGTCGTACAGGGTCCATTTCGCTTTTTTCGCATAGTCCGGTTTCAGATACCAGATAAACAACGGGTTCACGACTTCGTTGCTGTAGTTCACGAACGGAGCCATCTTACCGATCTGATCATGTAAGTATTGGGTAACCGCCATGCTGTTTTCCTGAACTGCTTTATACCCTTCGAACCCGAGACGGATAAATTGGTAATATTGTCCGAGGATCTGGGCGGCAGGACGGGAGAAATTCAGACCTACCTGTGTGATATTGGCTCCCAAATAATTTACACTGAATGACATGGAGTCGGGCAAATATGACTTGTCTTTCCAGACAACCCAACCCAGGCCCGGATAAACCAGACCGAACTTATGTCCGGACGTACTGATGGAAAGAACCCATTTCAAACGGAAGTCCCACTTCAATTCCGGTTTCAGGAACGGGAGGATAAAACCGCCGGAAGCAGCATCCACGTGAATTGGAATATCGTAGCCGGTCTTTGTATTGTAAGCATCAAGAGCTTTGTCCAAAGCCTCCACATCATCGTTCAGACCTGTCCATGTAACCCCTTGGATCGGCACGATACAGATTGTATTTTCATCACACATCTTCAATGCTTCTTCGGGATCGAGCGTAGTCTTCTCCAATGTCAGAGGCACCTGACGCATTTCGATCTGCCAAAGCTGGGCGAATTTTTCCCATACAACCTGAAATCCGGTAGAAATAACGAAGTTCGGCTTATCCACAGGCTTACCGGCGGCTTGCCTTTTCTTACGCCAGCGCAACCAAGCAGCAACACCTCCCAACATACATGCTTCGGACGAACCGATAGCCAATGCTCCGGCTTTCCACTTTGCCTGTTCGGGAGTATTCCACAAATTGGCTACGATGTTGATACATTTGGCGTTCATGACGGCAATACGCGGATATTCCGTTTCATCGATATAGTTGATGTTGATCGCCTCGTTCATAAGTTTGGTTGCATAGTCGTCCATATAGGTAGTTACGAATGTCGCCAGGTTCAAGCGGGGCTGTGTCTGTGCAAACGTTTCGTCTTTAACCATCTGATACGCGATTTCCGGGGTGGTAGGACCATCAGGGATTTTGTCTACAGGAGAGGCTTGTAGCATCTTTTCCGAGCCAAAGATTGCTGTCTTGGCATCACCTTTTCTGAAATTAGAATCTTCCATGTCTTTTTGTTTTTAATTAATAATGGCGCTATCGACTTGTTTCGGCCGATTGTATGGCAAAAACAGCTACTATCCGCAATTGTTCTGCGTTTTTCGTTAAACATACGATATTTGGGGTTTATTAAAACAATGAACTTTCACTATTCGGGATTGTTTCAATACAATAAAAAATGATTTAACGAAACGATTATGCGAATACAGACCGGACAGGGAACGATTCCTCTTATCACGCTAATAGGCATATGGTCGATATCGGCACTGAATGCACTGCCCGGCCTGGCTGTCTCCCCAATCTTAGGAAGACTTTCTGCAATCTTTCCGCATTCCACAGAACTGGACATACAGATGCTTTCATCACTTCCTTCCCTCTTGATCATCCCTTTTATCATCCTGTCGGGCAAACTGACGGAAAAGATCAATAATGTCCTTCTGTTGCAAGTGGGACTGGTGATCTTCTCGTTGAGCGGCATCCTGTACATGCTTTCCACAAAAATGTGGCAACTGATAACAGTCAGCGCATTATTGGGGATCGGTTCCGGATTGATCGTGCCACTTTCCACCGGTTTGATTTCCCGCTTTTTTACAGGAACATACCGTACGAAACAGTTCGGGCTCAGTTCCGCCATTACGAATATAACGTTAGTGCTGGCCACCGTTCTGACGGGGTATCTGGCAGAGGTGAACTGGCATTTGCCGTTTATCGTCTACCTGTTTCCGCTGATCTCGATCGTTCTCTCGTTCTATCTGAAAAAGAATATTTCACCGTATCCCGGTATAGGCATAAACACCACTAGCCGGAGAACGGAAAGGCCTGCCGATAGCAGTTTCGGGAAGTTCGGTATACAGATTCCCCACCTGATGCAGATCATGTCGTTCTATGGGTTGGCTACTTACTTAGTGATCATCATCAGCTTCAATCTTCCTTTCCTGATGAAAGAATATCATTTTACCAGCGGTAATTCGGGTATTATGATCTCGCTGTTTTTCTTGGCTATCATGTCGCCGGGATTTATACTGAATCAAATTGTCTCCTTCTTCGGCAAAAAGACCAAATTTGCCTGTATGGTCTCGATCTCTGTCGGAATGGCGCTTATACTCGTTTCCCGCACCGAATGGTTGATCGGGCTGGGTTGTATCTTTGCCGGATTAGGCTATGGTGTCATACAACCGATAGCTTACGACAAAACGACCCGCACGGCTATTCCTGAAAAAGTGACGCTTGCACTGGCATTCGTTATGGCCATGAACTATCTGGCCATTCTTCTTTGCCCTTTCATTATAAACATACTCAAGGATATGCTCCATATCGAGACACAGCAGTTCGCTTTCATCTTCAATATGGCCATTGCCCTGATAGCTGCCGCATGGGCCTACCTGAAACAAGATTCGTTCTTGTTCGACGACCGCATCAAACAAGTATAACATAAAATCCCAAGCATCGTGAAAAATAAAATAAGAGAAGCCAATATTTACATGATTATTTCCAAAACTTTCAGCGGGTTGAATATGAATGCGTTGAAATATCTCCTACCATTATGGATAAGTCCGCTGACGGGTGTAACCCTGCGCTGTACGTTTGCCGCCCTCGCGTTTTGGATTATCAGCTTGTTCACCCAACCGGAGACTTCCACCCGCCGGGAAAAGATTCTCTTATTTCTGTTGGGGGCGCTCGGCATTTATGGCTTTATGTTCTTTTACTTGCTGGGATTGAGCAAAACGACCCCTGTGTCAAGCTCCATTTTCTCCAGTTTACAACCTATCTGGGTATTCATTCTTTCTGTCATCTTCTTTAAAGAAACAATCACAAAGATGAAAATAACCGGTATTCTGATCGGATTAGGTGGCGCATTGCTCTGCATCCTGACCCAGAAAAACGATGACCTGGCTTCCGATGCCTTCACCGGAAATCTGCTTTGCCTGCTAAGTTCCATGGCTTATGCAATCTATCTGATTGCAAGCAACCGAATATTGAAGCATGTAGGAGTTATGACAATGCTGCGGTACACCTTTTCCGGTGCGGCTTTCTCCGCCATCATCGTTTCCGGATTTACAGGATTTGAAGCAACACTTTTCACGTTCCCGATCCATTGGAAACCGATGGCAGTCTTGGCATTCGTCCTGATTTTCCCGACCGTTATCAGTTACCTGTTAATACCGGTCGGACTAAAATATCTGAAAACCACACTGGTGGCCATCTATGGTTACCTGATCCTGATTGTGGCAACCATTACCTCGCTGGCATTAGGACAAGATCGCTTCAGTTGGTCCCAATTAATAGCTGTCCTCCTGATTTGTTCGAGCGTTTATTTCGTTGAAATAGCAGAAAGTAAGGAAAAATCATAAATTTTTCTCTTTCTTTGTAACAACAGCTTTTCCGTTCCCGTCTACTTAATGAACGCTCTCCAATAGCGCGCGTTGAAGAGCCGGAACTAACGGAATAAGTAACGATTAATACATTAGAAAGATGAAAAAATACATCGCAATCCTGATCCTCATCCTATTCTGCCAAGCAGGATATAGCCAGAGCATGGACAAGCTGTTCAACGACTTTGCCAAGCAAAAAAACGTAACCCACGTAACGGTCGGCCCGTTCCTGATGAAAATAAGCAGCCTGTTCACCGAGACGATGGGTGTAAAAAGCATCGAAGTCCTTTCTTTCGAGGAATGCGGCAATACCGTCAAAGACGATCTCCGCGCTGCCATCAAGAAACTGAAAGACCCGAATTACGAAACAATGGTCAATGCCAACGAAGAGGGCAACCGCACGAAAGTAATGGTACGTATTGACAAAGACATCATCCGCGAACTGGTAATCTTGACAACCGATGGAGGCGACGATGCCCTGATCCGCATCAAAGGAAAGATCAAACCATCTGACATCGAAAAAGTAATAAACGACCACAAAGATGGATGTTGAGAACTTTAAAAGGCTGTTCCTTCCCCTCCATCCCAAGCTCTTCCGGATTGCTTATGCGCTGGTCGAAAACAAGGCCGATGCCGAAGATATCCTGCAAGATGCCTACTATAAGTTATGGAGCCGGCGGAATGAACTGACCGATATCCAAAATCCGGAAGCTTTCTGCGTGACGCTGGTCAAGAACCTCTGCCTCGATTTCCTTCGCTCACCTCGTGCCAACAGGCGCGACGCAGATGTCACCGAAGCCGTCACTCTTTCTACCGCTTCTTCACCGGACGAAGAGTTGGAAAGACAAGACAAAGTACAGCAAATCCGCCACCTGATCGACCGCCTGCCGGAAAATCAGCGGCAAGTTCTCCGGTTGAGAGGGATCGAAGACTGTTCGATGGACGAGATAGAACAGATCACCGGCCTGAGTGCCGTCAACATACGGGTGCTACTCTCCCGGGCACGAAAAATAATCCGGGAACAACTTGAAAAATATTATACATATGAATATGGACGATAAAAAGATAGATGAACTGATCAATAAAGCCCTCCAAGAGGAACAAGCTTTACCCGAAGGACTTTCCCGTAGACTGGAAAAGCAGATCGACACCTGGGCTTCCACGGAAGAAAAGAAGACCCGTTCATTGACCCGTAGACGGACTTTATATTGGTTAAGTGGAGTTGCTGCCTCCATCCTGTTGTGCATCAGCTTTTTACAATACAAATCGTCGTATCAAGCTCACGACCGGCTCAGCGACACTTACACCAATCCGAAAGATGCCGCCGCCGCTGCCGAAAAGGCTTTACTCCTACTCTCGCAGAACCTCAACAAAGGCATCAGCCAGGTGGATAACGCCGGGCAGGAGATAGATAAAGTAAACAATATTTTAAACAAACACTTAAACGATTAATCTTATGAAATTAAAGAATATATTCCTGATCCTGTTTCTTTGTTGCACCAGCTTGTGCTTTGCCCAGGATAAACTGTTCGAAAAATATGCCGATATGGATAATGTAACATCTGTCTTCATCTCCAAGAAAATGTTCGACATGATCCCTAATGTAGAAAGTGGTGGCCTCAACCTGATGAATCTGAAAGGGAAAATAAACAATCTTCAAATCGTCACTTCCGACAAGCAGGAAGTCCGGGACCAGATGCGAAAAGAATTCAGCAGCCTTATCAGCAAATCACATGAAGAACTGATGCGGGTCAAGGACAACGATACACGCGCCTCTTTCTACATCGTCCAGAACGATGACCTAATCAACGAAATGATCATGCTAGCCGACACAGATTCAGACTATGTGGTCATCCGGATAACAGGCAAATTCACCTTGCAGGATATACAAGATGTGGCAAAAAGTTTTTCCCAAAACGATAAAAAAGAGGTAACGATCAGTTACAACTAAAACCGGAAAAGTATAAATATCCCGAAAAGATAATTATGCTTTTGTGAATACCTTAGTTCTGGTAGAACTAAGGCTATTCTTGTCTGTTGTTTGCTACCGTGACAAAATTAGCTATATAAAACTACTAGATGTTTTCAAAAATGATATTAAAATTAGTCAAATTGATATTCTTTCAAAAAAGATATTCTCCTTTTTCCCTTCCAGAAGACTCCAATAACCTCCACAGATAAGCCAAAACCGATAATCGAGCCTACTTTTTTACAACTATCCGTACTGTATAGTTCATAGTTCTACCAGAACAAATTCAATTGCAATCTTAAATCATTAGCCTATGGAGAGAAGTAAATAACACACCTAAAAAGTTTTTGTAGAGAAAATTAGAGTATTTCAACTGTTAAATTAAATTTTAATATTATGATCAAATCGATATACAGCAACTTATTGCCTAAAGCTGTACTATTATCAGTATTTTTAAGCCCCGGATATGTGATTTCAAAAGCTCATGCAAACACAGATTCCATCAGTGGTATAGAACAAACGAACGGTAAACTGTCCGGACGGGTTATCGATGCAAAAGGAGAACCTATACCAGGTGCAAACATTTCCGTCAAAGGCACCACCATCGGTACCATTACAGACATGGACGGTAATTTTTCCATTGATGTTAACCCCAATCAAATACTCACCATCAGTTTTATCGGATATGAAACAAAAACAATCCCTGTCTCCAACCAGAAAACATTAAATGTCGTTCTGCAAGAAACTGTAAACCAACTGGACGAACTTGTTGTCGTTAGCTACGGTACACAGAAAAAAAGGGATTTGACCGGATCTGTTTCCAAGATAGATGCAGGAGAATTAGAAAGTTTTCCTGTAGGACAATTTGCCCAAAAACTTCAAGGACAGGTAGCAGGTGTACAAATTAACCAATCTACAGGACAGCCGGGTAAAGGTATGGGATTCCGTATCCGTGGTGCAGCATCTATCAATGGTGGTAGTTCACCTTTATTCGTGGTCGATGGAATCCCTATCAATATGGACCTAAGCAGTATCAATCCGGATGAAATTGAAACCTTTTCCATCTTGAAAGATGCCGCTGCCACTTCTTTGTATGGATCACGTGCCGCCAACGGTGTCGTACTGATCACAACGAAAAGAGGAAAACAAGGTAAAACTCAAGTGGATGTGAATGCTTCATTCGGTATTCAGACTTTAAAGGGACTAAAGACTCCGGATGTTATGAACGGGGAAGAATTTGCCCAATACAAAAAAGAATACTACGAAGATGCTGCCAGATATGAAGGTTATACCGGAGGAGTTCCAGAACAATATCAAAATCCATCCCAATACGGTACTGGAACCAATTGGTATGACTTACTGACACGCAATGCCGCCACACAGAATTACAGTATCAGTGTGACAGCCAATAAAGACAAGTTCAATACAGCTATCGTATTAGGCTACTTCCGCCAAGACGGTGTTATGTACAATTCTAATTTCGAACGTTACTCTTTACGTGCAAACAATGATTATCAAGTAAACGACCGCTTAAAATTAGGACTGAACATAGCTCCCACCTTGCAAATCAAAAACAACCAAAATACAGACGGAGGTTGGCAGATATTAAGTGCTGCGTTCTTGGCTGACCCAACTGTAAATCCTTACGATGAAAATGGAGAACCTATTCTTTCTCTAAACTCTCCAGGGATGTTCCCCCAACCTAACTGGATACGTGTTTTACATGAAAAAACAAGTAAAACACAGGATTTGGCCTTATTAAGCAATGCTTTTGCAGAACTGGATATATGGAACGGTATCAAATATAAATTCCAGGCTGGTTTCGATTTAGGTGCCAAGAACTATAGAGATTTTACACCTTCGACAGCCGGTGGAGCCATGTTTACTGCTCCCCCTCAAAAAGCAAGTGGACAATACAACACCAACTTCCACTATAGTTGGACTATCGAAAATATGTTGATGTATAACCATAAATTCGGAAACCATAATATAGATGCACTGGTCGGTTATAGTGCACAAAAATATTCCAACGAATATAACCAACTAACAGCAACTGACTTTCCAAGTGATGATATTCCTTGGATGGGTGCCGGTGCTACAAAAAACGGTGACAACAACATCGAGCAATGGGCATTAGCCTCTGTCATTGCACGCGCGAATTATAGCTTCAAAGACCGCTATTTACTCCAGGCGACATTCCGCCGAGATGGTTGCTCCCGTTTTGGGGCAGGCAATAAATACGCAAATTTTCCTTCCATATCCGCCGGATGGATTGTATCTGACGAAGCCTTCATGGAACCAGTAACCAATGTTATGAACTACCTGAAAATAAGGGCCAGTTATGGACTAACTGGTAACTACAACATTGGTAATTACCGATATATTGCGGGAGTTAGCACTTATAACTATGTCTTAGGTGGCTCTTTAGCTCCGGGAAAAGGATTAGGTAATTTAGGGAACAATGCTCTTACTTGGGAAGAAACAAAGCAACTGGACTTAGGTGTCGATATCGGTTTCCTAAACGATCGTATCTATTTGATGTATGACTATTATAATAAAAAAGTCGATGGACTTTTGTATCAAGTCGATATTCCAAGAGCTTCCGGCTTTTCCAACATTTATTCCAATATCGGTGATTACAAAGCATGGGGACATGAAATCACTTTGCAATCTCGTAATCTTGTCGGTGATTTCAAATGGACTACCAACTTGAATATAGCCTTCAACCGGAATGAAATAACCAAAATGGGAACAAACAACACCCCAAAAGGTGGATATTCCAATCAGGAAGATTTCAACCGTTTAGCAGTAGGAGAACCTATCGGTATATTCATGGGATATGTATTTGACGGCGTATATATGACCGAAGAAGAGTTTAATTCCCAACCAAAGCACGCCTCATCTGAGATCGGAACGGTCCGCATGAAAGATGTCAGTGGTCCTAACGGTGTTCCTGACGGTATAATCGACAACAATGACCGTGTAAAAATTGGTGATCCGAATCCGGATTTTATTTATGGTATGACAAATGAATTTTCCTGGAAGAACTTCGATCTGAGCATTCTGATCAGTGGACAAGTAGGTGGTGACATTATCAATTCAAACTACGAACATACCTTGAATATCGACGGTTGTTTCAATGTATTGAAAAAAGTTGCCAATCGTTGGCGCTCTCCGGAAAATCCGGGTGACGGACAGGTTCCGAGAACAAAAGCCGGTACCACGGAATTATTCCGCTTCAATAATAGCAGTTGGGTATATGATGCTTCTTATTTGACCATAAAGAATATCACTCTGGGCTATACAATTCCGATTAAACCGAGTCAATACCTCTCTAAACTCCGGGTATATGTAACAGCTCAGCAATTAGTCACATTCACTAAATACCCAGGTATGAATCCGGAAATAGCCATAAATGAAGATATGGGATGGAACGGTTTAGGAGTAGATCGTACAACTTACCCGGTTCCAAGAACATTCAGTATCGGATGTAACATTTCATTCTGACAGAAAAACAAATTATAAATTTAAAGCGAAAGATCATGAAAAAGATATTTAGTTTAGTTGTTGCATTGTTAACTTTGGTTTCTTGTTCGGAAGATTTTCTGAATCTGACGCCTCAATATTATCCGAATGATGCGACATTCTTTAAAACTCAAGAGCAATTCACTCAAGCAGTGAACGGAGCCTATTCCGCTCTACGGGGAGTATCGGCAAGACAAGGATACCTGATGGGAGAAATGCGTTCCGACAATACACATTACACCCGCTATAAAGCAGACCGTGGTCTACACATCTTGTATCGTGAAAATATCGCGGATTTTGTTGTAGATGACCAGAACCAATGGACAAATGAAATGTATTATGCATGTTATACGGGCATTTCAAGAGCCAACACCATTCTGAACCGCATTGAAGGGACGACTTTTCCCGATGATTTCAAAAATAAAACGATCGGAGAAGCTAAATTCATCCGTGCTTTCATGTATTTCCAATTGGTGCAATGCTACGGAGACGTCCCTTTGCATCTGGAAGAAGTGACAGGAGCGGACAACGCATTCTTACCTCGTTCATCTGTTAACGATATCTATACAGCCATCGTTGATGATGTGAAAGATGCCATAGAGAAACTTCCGACGGTCAAATTCCCGCAAAATGGTGCTGCAACCAAAGGAGCTGCCAAAATGCTCTACGCTTATGTATTAATGACAAAGCCAGATCGAGATTATGCAACAGCGGAAACGCAGTTAAAAGATATCATGAATATGGGATATGAATTACTTCCCAATTATGCCGATATATATGACACATCCAAAAAGAACGGAAAAGAATCGATTTTCGAAATCCAGTATCAAATGGGAGATCAGGGACAGCAAAGTGATTGGTTATACTACTTTATTCCCAAAACAACGAATGCAGAAATTATTACAGGTGTTCCGGATTGTAGTACGTTACTGACAGGAGGCTGGAATGTTCCGACACCGGAAATGATCGCTTCTTACGAACCTGGAGACCTGCGTGTCGACCCATCTATCGCTGTTGCAGTCGGTACACTGGATGCAGCAAACGCCTTAGTCGTAGCTGATGTACTAAAAGTCGGTGATCCCAAGATCAATGATTATCCAGTTAATTATCCATTTATCAATAAATACCGTCACGCACACTCCAAAATAGAAAATACAGACGATAACTGGCCTGTTTACCGCTATGCGGACTGCCTGTTATTGTTAGCTGAATGTCTGGTGGAGCAAGGACGTGCAGGAGACGCAGCACCCTATGTCAATCAAGTACGTGCGCGTGCAGGTTTACCTGCTGTTACAACAATCAATGCCGAGGTAGTTGCCAATGAGCGACGTCACGAACTCGCATTTGAGAACCATCGTTGGTATGATTTATTGAGAACAGGAAAAGCTATTGAAGTAATGACTGCCTACGGAAAATATATCAAAACGATTGATACGGAACTTCCTGAACGTACCTATCAGATAAAGCCGGAATATTTGCTTTATCCGATACCTTATAACGAGTTGCAATTAAATGACCAGCTCAAACAAAATCCAGGTTATTAATTATCATATTAACAAAAAGACCTTTACTTTTGTAGTAGAGGTCTTTTTACTATTAGCACCATGAATACACAACGTATTATCAAAAACTTTATATATACCGTCGCAGGAGGTATCCTGTCTCTCGGAACGACTGGTTGCAGTGGCAACAAAGCGGAAACGACAGACAGTTTTTCCACTTTGGAAGCCCAGTTTTCCAACCCTTCATCCGAGTACCGTACAGCCCCTTTTATGGTTTGGAACGGAAAAGTTACAGAAATTGAAATCGACCGTATGCTGAAAGACTTTAAAGATGCAGGCTGCGGAGGTGCGTTTATCCATCCCCGTCCGGGCATGATCACGGAATATATGTCGGACGAATGGTATTCCCTCTACCGTTATGCCGTCGATAAAGGAAAAGAGATGGGACTGGACATCTGGATTTACGATGAAAACTCCTATCCCAGCGGCTTTGCCGGAGGACATGTTCCCGAAGATATGCCCGAATCCTACAACCAAGGACAAGGACTTGAGTTGACAAAAACAGATCTTCTGCCTGACAAGACAGACGAATATTTCATCATCCTTAAAAAAGAAGGGGACAAATGGGCAGATATCACGAACGCCCTGAGCCAGCATAAAAAAGCAAAAGGAGAATATTACCTCTACAAAAAGACCTATTTAGGCAAATCAGACTGGTACGGAGGGTATTCTTACGTAGACCTGCTCGTACCCGGTGTGACTGAAAAGTTCATCGACCTCACGATGAAAGGATACGAAAAAACAATAAAGGACGAATTTGGCAAATCTGTTTTCGGTATCTTCACAGATGAGCCCAACATCAGCAGTCCCGGAGGCTTGCGCTGGACACCAGACTTGTTCGAAGTATTCCGGAAACAGTGGGGATACGATCTAAAACCACTACTTCCCCTTCTGGACGAAGAGACGGGCAATTGGAAACAGGTACGTCATAACTATATGGAAACCCTGTTGCAAATGTTTGTCGACCGCTGGTCCAAACCTTGGCACCACTACTGCGAGACGAACAACCTGAAATGGACCGGACACTATTGGGAACACGGTTGGCCGCAAATGAACGACGGACCGGACAATATGGCAATGTACGCCTGGCATCAGGTACCCGCTATCGACATGCTGTTCAACCAGTTCGACGAAACCAACCCGCAAGCACAGTTCGGCAATATCCGTGCAGTAAAAGAATTGCGCAGTGCCGCCAACCAAACAGGTTGTAACCGTACCCTCAGCGAAACTTATGGTGGTGGAGGTTGGGACGAAACTTTTAAAGATTTCAAACGGTTAGGCGATTGGGAGTATGCACTCGGGGTCAACTTCATGAACCAACATTTAGCCCATATGACACTAACAGGAGCACGCAAATACGACTATCCGCCGGTATTCACCTATCATTCTCCCTGGTGGCCCGACTACCGCGAACTGAATGACTATTACGGACGCCTTTCATTTGTTATGAGCAAAGGCATCCAGAAAAACGATATTTTGGTTCTGGAACCTAACTCGACTTTATGGAGCTATTACGTCCATGCAGGAAGTTCCCCGAAACTCATGGAGATAGGAACCAATTTCCAAGCTTTTGTTACAACTTTGGAAAAGAACCAGGTAGAATATGACCTCGGTTCCGAAAACATCATCAAAGACCTCGGAAAGGTAGAAAACGGGCGTTTCATCGTCGGCAATGCCTCCTACTCGACTGTCGTTCTGCCTCCCATGATGGAGACCTTAAACAAGCCTACCTTCAACCTCTTGCAACAATTTGTAGAACAAGGTGGACAGATCATAACCTTCTCCGCTCCCACCCGGATAGACGGGGCTGTCAATGACGAACTGGCCGGACTGTTGACCGGTACAACCGTCACATCACTCCCGGAACTATCCAAAGATGTAATCGCCCGGTATTTCTCTTCCGATAACTTCAGGATTACTTTCAACAGTGGTAACCTGTATCACCATCGTCGCCGGTTTGCAGACGGAGAATTGGTTTTTCTCGTCAACTCTTCTATGGATGAAGTTGTTGACGGCACCCTTTCGACGCAGGGAAAAGCCATGTTGGAAATGGATGCTCTGAACGGGGAAATCTATACGTATCCGTCTTCAAAAGAAAAAGGCATACTAAGTACATCTTTCCGGATCGAACCGGCAGGAAGCCTCTTGCTTTACTGTTCTGACAAGAACCCTAAAAACTATCCGGAACGCCCCGGAAAAGCGGGAAGCAGCCCGGTGACGGCAACAAGCCGGACCACCGTCAGCCGTTTACGCGACAATGCTCTGACAATTGACTTTTGCGATGTTACGGTTAAAGGAAAGACTTACAAGAAACAACATTTCTCCCGTGCCGCCGATATCGCCTTCAAAGCGCACGGATTCACCAACGGCAATCCTTGGAATACCTCCGTACAATACAAACGGAATATCCTCGACCGCGACCACTTTAAGGATGGCGGCTTCACGGCCTCCTATCATTTTACGGTAAACGATGCTTTCGACTATTCCGGTATCAAACTGGTTTCCGAACGCCCCGAACTATTTACCGTAAAAATCAACGGAAATCTCGTGAACGCTCTTCCAGGTGAATGGTGGCTGGACCGTTCTTTCGGCGTTTATCCGATAGGCGGACAGGTGAAAAAAGGTAGCAATACGGTAGAACTCAGCATCAACCCGATGCGTATTTTTGCAGAGATAGAACCGGTCTACATCATCGGAGACTTCTCGGTCGTACCCGAACAAGAGGGATGGAGCATCGGTGCACCACAGGAATCGTTCGCTCTGGGTAGCTGGAAAGAACAAAAGCAACCGTTCTACTCATGGGATATGAGCTATAGCAAAGAATATACCCTCGATGACCTTACAGGCAGATATGCCGTCAAACTGAACAAATGGAACGGGACGGTAGCAGAAGTATACGTCAACGGACAGAAAGCCGGTATGATCGCCTTCGACCCCTGGCAACTGGATGTAACATCCTATCTGAAAGAAGGCAGCAACACGATTGATGTACATGTGATCGGCAGTTTGAAGAACCTGTTAGGCCCGCATTACCGGAATCCGGCTCCCGGCCTGGCATCTCCCTGGCATTGGAAAAACGTAGACAAACCGATATCCGGAAAAGAATACCAGATGGTGGATTACGGGCTGATGGAAGATTTTGAATTAATTCATTAAACATACACGAAAAGAGGGTGCGTGCTTTTCCGGAAAAGCATGGCACCTTTTTCAAAAAAGGACGGCAGCATGAAAAATAGACTTTTAAACATTTGTATCTTATGTATGGTTTTTCCTTTCTTTCTACAGGCAGCGGACACACATTCCGTTTATAACCTGCGATGCGAACAGGAAGAAAACCCGTTAGGAATCGAAACAGGACAACCTTGTTTCAGCTGGCAGATACAGGCACAACAACGGAACTTCGAACAATCGGCCTGGCAGATATTAGTGGCCGATTCTCCGGAAAAACTACAGGCCAGCAATGGAAATATCTGGGACAGCGGAAAAACGCTTTCTTCCGCCTCGATCCTTGTTCCTTTCAAAGGAAAAGAATTGAAAGCAGGACAGACCTACTACTGGAAAGTAAGGAGTTGGGATAAGGAGGACAGCCCTTCCCGCTGGAGCTGTATCCATACCTTCGGCATGGGGCTTCTTTCGAAAAAAGACTGGAGCAATGCCAAATGGATTGCACTGGAAAAAGACAGGAAAGACGAAATCGTCACGATAGGGCTGCACGGACTGGCCAACGTGGACCGGGAACTCAAAGGCAAAAAGATCGGTATGTACCGCCTCCCCCAATTCCGAAAAGAATTTACGGTTCAAAAACCGGTAAAACGAGCGACCGCCTATGTCTCCGGACTCGGACATTTCGATATGTTCCTGAATGGAAAGAAGGTGGGTAACAACTTTCTCGATCCGGGATGGACAAAATATGATAAATGTGCGCTGTATGTCACTTTCGATCTGTCCGGACAGCTAAAGCAAGGCGGAAACGCAATAGGCGTCATGTTGGGAAACGGCTTTTTCAATATCCCGCGGGAACGTTATTTCAAACTGCTTGCTTCATATGGCGCTCCGCGCCTCTTGATGAAAATACAAATCGAATATGCAGACGGCAGTACGCAGGACATCGTAACCGGTACAGACTGGAAAACAACCGAAAGCCCCGTTACCTACAGCAGTATTTACGGCGGTGAAGATTACGATGCCACGAAAGAACAGACCGGATGGATGCAACCCGGTTTCGACGACCGTACCTGGAACAAAGCCCTCGACACAGGCTGGAAAACCCAGCTCCTCTCCCAACGCTCCGCACCGCTGACCGTACGTGACCGAATCCCCACCGTCCGTCTTTTCAAGACCCGGAAAGGACAATGGGTGTACGATTTGGGACAAAACTTTTCCGGCATCATACGGCTTTCCCTGCATTCAAAGGACACGCACCCGGTTAAGCTCTATCCGGCCGAACTGCTGAATCCGGACAGTACCGTAAACCAAAGCGCGTCCGGCGCTCCTTTCTGGTTCGGTTACACACCGAAAGGAAAAGGTATTGAAAGTTGGCAACCCCAGTTTACCTACTACGGTTTTCGTTACGTGCAGGTCGAAGGTGCTGTTCCCGCCGGACAACCCAATCCGGACGGACTACCTGAAATAACGGAAATCACCGGTCTTCATACTTGCTATTCGGCCGAAGATGTCGGCAGTTTCCATTGTTCCAAACCGTTGTTCAATCAGACATACGAACTGATCGACTGGGCGATCCGCAGCAATATGGCAAGCGTGCTAACCGACTGCCCGCATCGTGAGAAGTTGGGTTGGCTGGAAGAAGCGCACCTGATGCAATACTCCGTACAATACCGCTACAACCTGGCACGCCTGTACGAAAAGACATTCAACGATATGCGCTCCACACAAGCAGCCAACGGCATGATACCGACCATTGCTCCCGAACTGGTCGAATTCGAAGGAGGCTTCAAGGATACGCCGGAATGGGGAAGCACATTTGTCATCAGCCCTTGGTACATCTACCAATGGTATGGCGATACGCGCCCGATCGAAACCTATTATCCGGATATGCAACGCTACATCGACTACCTTTCCTCGAAAGCCGATAACCATATTATCGCCTACGGCTTGGGAGACTGGTTCGACATCGGTCCGAAAAGTCCGGGAGAATCGCAACTGACCTCCAATGGCGTAACGGCAACGGCTATCTACTATTACGACGTCACCCTGATGGAGAAAATGGCAAACCTTTTAGGGAAGCCGGACGATGCACGCAAGTACCAGGAACTGGCGGCCCGGATCAAACAAGCCTTCAACCGGACTTTCTGGAACCCGTCCACCCGTACCTACGACCGCAACAGCCAGGCGGCAAACGCCGTCGCACTCTACATGGGACTGACGACTCCGGAAAACAGGCAGCAGGTATTCGATAACCTGATAGCCGATATCCGCGGACGCAACAACGCCCTGACGGCAGGCGACGTCGGCTACCGCTATGTCTTGCGTGCCCTTGAAGCCGGTGGCGCTTCGGATGTCATTTACGACATGAACTGCAAGTACGACACACCGGGATACGGTTGGCAACTGGCACACGGAGCTACCGCTCTCACCGAATCCTGGCAGGCATACGGCTTCGTATCGAACAATCATTTTATGTTGGGTCATCTGATGGAATGGTTGTTCAGCGGCTTAGGAGGCATCCGTCAGAAAGAAGATTCCTTCGGGTTTAAGCATATTGTCATCAAACCCGAACCGGTCGGTGATGTCCGCGACGCACAGGTTTCCTACGAATCGCCTTACGGACAGATTGTTTCCGACTGGAAAGACAACGATAAAGAATTTATCATCCGAGTGGAAGTACCGGCAAACAGCAAAGCCTCCGTCTATCTCCCGTCTACCGACACGAAACAAATAACCGAAAGCGGTGTACGATTGGAAGATGTCCCCGGAATCAGTTGCAAACAAGAAGGAAATCGGTATGTCGTGGCAACAACAGGTTCCGGTACTTATACTTTCAAAGTGAAGAAAAATAAATAATGAAGAATACCATGAATACAACAAAAAAGGAAGTTAAAGTCGGACTGATCGGAGTCGGATTGAACACCTATTGGAATCAATTCGAAGGGCTTCTCTCCCGATTGACGGATTACCAAAGAATGATAAAAGAACGTATGTCCGGCTTACAGGCAACCGTGATTGACGGGGGAATGGTAGACAGCCCGGAAAAGGCAGCCCGGACAGCAGAAGTTTTAAAAAGTGAAGACATAGAAATCCTCTTCATCTTTATTTCGACCTATGCCCTTTCCTCAACGATCCTTCCGATCGCCCAGCGCATCAAGATTCCGGTTATCCTGCTCAACATACAACCCGTAGCCGCCATAAATTACGATTATATCAACGGATTAGGCGACCGTGGAAAAATGACCGGCGAATGGCTGGCTCACTGCCAAGCCTGTTCCACTCCGGAATTTGCCTGCGTATTCAACCGTGCCGGCATCAAATACGACATCCTGACCGGTTACCTCGAAGAACCATACGTATGGAACGAAATCGAAAACTGGATCGATGCGGTAAGGGCCGTACAAGGGATGCGTAACAACCGGATGGGTATTCTCGGACACTATTATTGCGGTATGCTGGACGTTTACACCGACATTACCCGGCAATCCTTCACTTTCGGCACTCACATAGAGCTTCTCGAAATGTGCGAACTCAAAGCTTACCGGGATGCTGTAACGGAAGATGAACTAACAGCAAAACGCCTGGAATTATCCATGAAGTTTGAAGTCGACCCGCATTGTGAAGAATACGAATTGGATCGTGCTGCCCGCACCTCTGTCGCACTCGATAAACTGGCCGAAGCCCACAACCTCAGTTCAATGGCCTACTACTACGAAGGTTGGAAAGGAAACGATTATGAAAATATCGTGACTTCCGTAATAGCCGGCAATACCCTGCTTACAGGACGCGGCATCCCGGTAGCAGGCGAGTGCGAAGTAAAGAACGTACAAGCCATGAAGCTCCTTTCTCTTTTAGATGCCGGAGGTTCATTCTCTGAACCGTATGCCATAGACTTCAATGACGATGTTGTTTTATGGGGACATGACGGGCCGGCTCATTTCGCCATTGCTGAGGGAAAGGTCAGCCTCGTACCGCTACCCGTATATCACGGTAAACCGGGCAAAGGATTGTCCATTCAGATGCGCGTCAAACAGGGACCTGTCACTTTTCTTTCCGTATGTGAAAATAATGATGGCGTATTTTTACTTATCGCAGAGGGAGAATCGACCGACGGACCCACCCTGCACATAGGAAACACGAACAGCCGCTACAGGTTCAGTTGCGGAGCCCGCACCTTTATGAACCGATGGAGTAAGGCGGGTCCTTCACACCACTGTGCAATCGGTATCGGACATGTTGCGGATAAACTAAAAAAGATAGCTTTCCTGTTAGACATACCTGTTATCCAGGTTTGTTAAAAGATAAGAAAAAAAGAGAGAGGCTCTTTATCTATCACGATCTTTTAGACACGGATTTCACGGATAAATTATTTTACTTCCGTGTAATCCGTACTTAAATTATGGCTATCAGTATGCAGGATTTTGTTTCGACATACCTCTCAGATAAATACCCTATGCGACATAAGAGAGACCTTATCTTTTATGGTGAGGAGATCCCCAGATAAACACCAGTAGTCGTTTTTATTTCCCAGTAATAATCCTTCGTATCTCGCTCAGCTTATTCAGGGCTTCCAGCGGCGTCAGGTTGTTTACATCCAGATTCTTGATCTCATCCCGCACCTGACTGAGTACCGGATCATCCAATTGGAAGAAGCTGAGCTGATAGCCGTCTGCCGATGAAGCGATCCCTTTTACAGGCTTGCTTTTGATACTGCCTTTGCGTTTTTCCGTGGCAATCCCCTCCTGACGGTTTTCCGTTTCCAACTGTTTCAGGATTTCGTTGGAACGCTTTACGATGCTTTTCGGCATACCCGCCATCTTGGCCACATGGATACCGAAACTGTGTTCACTGCCTCCGGGAACCAGTTTGCGCAAGAAGATCACTTTGTTATTGACCTCCTTCACCGAAACATTGTAGTTCTTGATACGCTTGAAAGAAGCCTCCATCTCGTTCAACTCATGATAATGCGTAGCAAACAATGTCTTCGCACGGGCATTGGGATGTTCGTGGATATATTCGACAATCGCCCAGGCAATAGAAATACCGTCGTATGTGCTTGTCCCGCGTCCCAATTCGTCAAACAGGACAAGACTGCGGGAAGACATGTTGTTGAGGATATCCGAAGCCTCGTTCATCTCCACCATGAAAGTGGATTCTCCGACCGAAATGTTATCCGAAGCTCCCACACGTGTAAATATCTTATCCACAATCCCGATACGAGCGCATTCGGCTGGGACGAAACAACCGATCTGCGCCATCAGCGTAATCAGAGCCGTCTGGCGAAGCAAAGCGGACTTACCGGCCATGTTCGGTCCGGTGATAATGATAATCTGCTGCTTTTCATCGTCCAGATAGACATCATTGGCAATATAAGGTTCACCGATAGGCAATTGTTTTTCAATCACCGGATGGCGGCCAGCCTTAATATCGATCACCTGCGAATCATTCACATCCGGACGGATATAACGGTTGCTTTCAGCCACCTTGGCAAATGAGAGCAGACAGTCCAGACGACCGATCAGGTTCGCATTCATCTGGATAGGCGGAATATATTCGGAAAGACAAAGCACCAGTTCGTTAAAGAGACGGGCTTCCAACGAAAGTATCTTCTCTTCCGCTCCCAATATCTTCTCTTCGTATTCTTTCAGTTCTTCAGTAATATAACGTTCGGCATTCACCAAAGTCTGTTTGCGTATCCATCCGGCAGGAACTTTGTCTTTATAGGCGTTACGCACTTCGATATAATACCCGAAAACATTGTTGAAACCGATTTTAAGGCTCGATATACCCGTCTGTTCTATTTCCCGCTGTTGTACCTTCAAGAGATAATCTTTACCCGAATAAGCGATTGCACGCAACTCGTCAAGCTCGGCGTTCACGCCTGTCGCAATCACGCCGCCCCGGTTCAGCAAGGAAGGCGGATCGTTGTTGATCTCTTTTTCTATCCGGTCACGGATCAGGGCACAGGCATTCAACTGTTCGCCGATACGGCAAAGGCTCGGCTCATCGCTTGCCGTACAAGCCTCCTTGATCGGCTCGATGGCACGAAGAGCGACTTTCAACTGTACCACTTCGCGGGGAGAGACGCGACCGACCGCCACTTTGGAAATAATACGTTCCAAGTCGCCGATCTGTTCCAGTTTCTCTTCCAGCAGCTCCTTCACTTCGGGATGACGGAAGAAATATTCCACTACGTCCTGACGCTCATGGATCGGTTTCACATCCTTCAAGGGGAACAAGATCCAACGGCGCAACATACGCGACCCCATCGGGGAAACGGTCTTGTCCAGCACATCCAGCAAACTCGTCCCCTCCTCGTTCATCGTGCTGACCAGCTCCAAGCTGCGCACCGTAAACTTATCGAGGCGTACATAGCGGTCTTCTTCGATACGGGAAAGAGAGGTGATATGCGAAATATGGGTGTGTTGCGTCTGATCCAGATAATACAGGATGGCCCCCGAAGCTACGACTCCCAATTTCAAATGCTGGACACCGAAACCTTTCAGGTTCTTCGTTTCGAAATGTTTCAGAAGCCGGTCGTTGGCAGCTTCCGAAGTAAACACCCAGTCATCCAGTTCAAAAATAAAGAACCGAGGACCGAAAGCCTCTTCAAAACGTTTACGGCTACCCCGTTCGACCAATACTTCTTTCGGTGAAAAATTATTCAGCAGTTTATCCACATAATCAACGGTTCCTTCGGCTGTCAGGAACTCGCCGGTAGAGATATCGAGAAATGCAATTCCACAGACATCCTTACCGAAATGAATGGCAGCAAGGAAGTTGTTTTCCTTATGGTTGAGTATATTGTCATTGATAGAAACACCCGGAGTTACCAATTCGGTGATACCGCGTTTCACTAATTTCTTTGTGAGTTTCGGATCTTCCAGCTGGTCGCAGATAGCTACGCGCTTACCGGCACGCACCAGTTTGGGCAGATAGCTGTCCAATGCATGGTGAGGGAAACCGGCCATCTCGATCGTTTGCCCTGGTCCGTTCGCTTTTTTCGTCTGTACGATACCCAGTATTTCGGCTCCGGTCACAGCGTCTTCGCCATACATTTCGTAAAAGTCGCCTACACGGAATAGCAGGATTGCATCAGGATGTTTTGCCTTTATATCGAAATACTGCTTCATTAAAGGTGTTTCCACTATCTTTGCCACTGTTCTTTTCTTTTTATCTGTTCGACTGTACAAAGGTACGATTTTTCATCTTTAAAAACTCAGCCCCACGTTTCCGGTATTGAAAACTGCCTAAAATCCCGGACACCTTGCCATCATTAACAGAAACAGGCAAGCCGAAAACCGACAGATTATCACTTGTTCTGGAAAGAATTAAGAAATTCATCCTGCACAGCCTCTTTTATTTCATTGTCAAGCTGCGGAGTAAGGAAAGAAGCGACAAACGTTTCATCAATATCCACCACCGGACGGAACGCCTCACTCCGGACATAGTTGCTGATGCTTTGCAACAATTGAAGAGAAGCAGGACGTTGGTCGATCTTATTTTCCGTATCTATCGCCAGTACAAGCAACTTGCCCCCATGCAACTTGGCTTCGAATCCGATTCCGAGTTTATGGTTGTGCTGATAAGTATCAATGCTTTGGATGAAAGGAAACAGGGCATTGGGAGCTGTATTCATTTCGATCACTTTCGCATTGCACAAAATATCCCACCATTGCCAGTCCACAAACTCATCCGTTACGAAATCGGCAAACATAGGCTGTTCCTTATGAATCAGACACCCCAACGTAAGAGGTTGCCACTTGAACATGATCGGATTCCAAAAATGATTATGGAAATTTGACTTCCTTCCTTTCACAGCCTCCGGACGAGGCAACAGAACCACGCTTTTGCCAGCTTGCAGATAACGCCGGGCTTCTGCCGTATAGGAGGTCGTAAAGAGCACCTGATCGTCAGACTTCAAAACTTCTTTGACTTGTCTCCGAGGATAAACCCATATATCCCAACTGTTGGCAATCTTCTTGTCCACACAAAGATGTACGGTCAGTTTTTCGTTACTTGTAATCCGGTTCAACGGAAACTCAAACTCACCGAGAGGATAAACGCCATAATTGGAAACTTCCTTACAGCTGATCCGGCCACTATAAAGCGTAGTTCCACGACTGTCCGTCACGTGCCAGCGGACATCAGGACGGCGGAAACGGGAAGGAGAATAATTGTACAACTCGGCTTTGCCACTAAAGATTTCATCATTGAAAAAAGCACGCTTCTGAAAACGTAGCAAAGCTACACTGGGAGCACAAAATTCCCGAAACTTTTCCGGTGTAATGATTCCCTTACTCTTCCAAAAGGCATTGAGAATCCCTACCGGAGCATAACCTTGTCCAGGGAAGTCAATCAAGCTCAACAACTGAAATCCTGATGAAAGTGAACTGCGCAACTGCCCCTCGATCACATCTTTATATTCAATCCGGGTCTGTTGTCCCGACACCCGGAAGAAATCCGCGGCAAGATGCTCCATTCCGTGAGCAGCCAGTGAATCACGATAACGTTCCAGGTTACGTGCCTCCACAGGACCTGTATAAGCTGGAATCTCTCTAAAATCAGGATATACACAACGCTGCCCCGTTTCATGGCTGATGATAGGCTGTCCGGTACCATGTCCGGCATTGATATCCCAGTCAGTCATCGGACGACCTTCGTAGATGGTCACACCTCCTTTATCGGAACGATGGGAGACATAAAACTGTTCCGCCTTAACATGTTTGCGGGCAGTAGATCCACTGAATAGACGGCGGTTATCATGGCTACGTCCGTATTCGGTCAGTTCGTTCAAAAAATCAAAGTCCCCCTCCAGCTCATTCCCGTTACAATATAATAAGAAAGAGGGATGATTCCCATATTCTTTGAGTATAGCTCTGAGTTCGCGGCGGAAGAAATCATTACGTGCCTCATCTCCGGGTTTGGCATCGGCTCCCCACATCGGCATTTCCACTTCCAAATAGACCCCCATCTTGTCGGCCATACGGAAACAGGCGGCAGGCGGACACCATGAATGGAAACGCATATGGTTCATTCCATACGATTTGAGTATGTTGAAAATATGTTCCCATGAAGCATCATCCATAGGAACATGGCCTGTAAGCGGAAACTCGGCATTGTTTACCGTACCACGCAAATGCAAACGATGTCCATTGAGCAAAATATCATCTCCTACAGCACTGACCTCCCTCATACCAAAAGAGAGCTGTTTCCGTTGTTTCACTTCTTCACTTCCGGAGGACAGCAAGGAACACTGCAATTGATACAGATCGGGCGAAAATTCATCCCACAACTTCATCTTCTTGCCCAATACCAATGTTGTTTCCAAATTGATGATTGAATCGGTCGAAGCAACTTCCATCTCCTTCTTCACCTCCAACCCATGTCCGGTCACTTCCAGCAGGGCTTTACCCGTAAAAGGCTTTCCGGTCGTATTCACAAGACTGAGACAAACCGTCACCTGCTGTCGTTTCACATCGGGATAGAGCTGCAGATCATCCATATAAACAGGATCTAAAGCAACAAGTTTCATATCCCCAATCACACCGTTCCAATTAATCTGTGTAAATTCGGTATGAGCATGATCCCATTTATGCGTGTTATACTGATAACGATTGTCGATCATCAAATCTATAATATTTTCCTGTCCAGGCTTCAGATAGCCGGTAAGATCATGTATATGGGGCACACTGATATAATCATTTCTGTTCACCTCCTTCCTTCCACTATAAATGGCAGTCAACCAATGAGCGCGTTCCAAATAGAGATGTATGCGTTTACCATCCCACGATTCAGGGATTTGTACATGCTTACGATACCAAGCCGGTGCCATATATTCATACTTACGCGTCAAGCGGTCATAATATTTGTAAGTCGTACGATTCCCTATATGATATTGATCCGTAATACCGGGCAAAGTAATTGTATCATGCAACTCCCCATCACCACGTATCTCCACGCCGGAACGGCGAAAATCCATGACATCTGTTTCAAATCCCCAACTTCCTGCAAGATCTATCTCTTGTTGGGCAGTCGTCTTTTCGACTTGTAAAAAAAACAAGGTGATTATATACAACTTTACACTACTACTAAAAAATAATCATTGACCAGCACATCTTACAACCTCATAACAATATTCATAAAAATGTTGTTATGGGGTTGTTTGCATTTCCAAATATCTATATCTTTGCCCTCACGTATTAGAGTTAAGACGTAGAAGCGTTAAGATATTATCCGGCATTGAAATCTGGACAATTTCATCGAACAGGATAATAGCAAATGTTTCTACGCCTGTGTTGTTGTATATCACTTTGCTTAATACAAAGGGCAAACTATATACCAGCATAAGGCGTGGATCTATTGTGTATTATTGTTCGATGGGCAGTCCAGAGCCTCAATGTCATAATATCCAATAGTCTCCGCGCTTTTTTTATTTGTTAATCTTTCGAAGGAGGCAGAAAGAGCAAAATTATTTCATATGAAAAAGTATCTATTATTGTTAGTTGTTCTATTGGGTAGTGTATGCGCTTACTCACAAAACAAAATGGTTGAAGCTATTCATTTAAAAAATGGAAGTGTTATAAAAGGGGTTATTATCGAGCAGATACCAGACAAGCAAATTACTATTCGCACTTCTGATGGTAGTACGTTTGTGTACCCTATGGAAGATATCAGTAAAATAACCAAAGAAGAGAAAGAATCTAAAATTCCATTTAAAATATCCAATGAAAAGTACGATTTGACAGGGAGTAGATTTATGATTGATCTCGGATACTGGGCAGGTGGATACAAAGGCCCAGAATTATATTTTACATATGGAAGCCAAATCAATCAATATTTATTTGTAGGAGGTGGAACCGGCATACACTATATGACCGATTATTCAACAGTAAGCATACCTGTATTTGCGGATGTGAGAGGATATGCCTTGAATGGTCCAATATCTCCTTTTATTGCATTAAGAATAGGGTATAAGTTCAATACAAAAGAAGCACCAAGACATGCAAAAAAAGGTGGATTGTATTGTAACCCTTTTATTGGTGTACGGTTTATGACCACTAAAAAACAAGCTGTTAATTTAGGTATAGGATATTCTATACAAAAGGTATCATTTGATGAAGAATGGGGAGATGGAAGTGGTGACATGAACGGATTTAGTATAAAGGTCGGATATGAATTTTAACAATAACATGAAACAAGTACTACATATATTATTAACCTTGCTACTTTTATTCACATTTTCGTGTAACGATGATAATGTGAATAATGACAATAACAGCATATTAATAGGTTCATGGGGAGAGCAATTCCCCGCAGATGAATTTTTCGAACTCACATTTTATAATGACGATACAGGCGTAATGACTGTATATTACAATGAAGGCAAAAAGAAAAGCCCAGATCCTTTCACATACTCTTTTGATAAAAATACAATGAGATTAGTCATTGTATTTGATAGTGACCCTGAGCCACCTATTGTTTATGATGTAAAGGTGTCAGAAGGTTGGCTGAAACTTGATTGTATATCTGGTGATTTTGAAGATTTCTCAATGTACAAAATAAAGTAATACGAAACAATATGATAGTAAAAGCGGTGGTAACTTAGTTTATCACCGCTTTCTTTTTATAAATCAATTAATTATTCACTTTTAAAAATTACAGTTATGAAAACAAAAGAAGAAAAACAAAAGAAGTTTGTGACAGAATTTGAAATCAATGGAGAAAAGTATGGCGGATATATTTATGCTACAACTTTTTCCGAAGCTGAAGATTTTGTTAGACAAAGAAAAGCGACAGAAAAAGTTGTAGGTGGTCCGTGTCTAGAACAAGAAGAAATTAATCGCCTTTATAACCATTCCTCTTAGCATTTTCAATGCATCCTTGTTTACTGGCATAACCCTGAGATGATGATCCTACAATTCTTCCATTGGAAGAATATCTTCTCCATCTCCATTTACCACTGTTATCAAGGTAAAATTCAAAACGATCATTTGTTTCCATGATATTAGTATTATTAAGTTAGACAATCCTCAAAAATAGAAAAGAATTAGATATTTAACAACAAAAAAAATAATTCAAAATCAGATATTCGATGAATTTAATTGATTTTTAGTTGGTTATATGAATATATTTTTGTATTTTTATAATCTAATATAAAAATAAGAAGTATGTTCGATTTTAAATCACTTCCCGAATTTTCAAAATTGTTCCCTGATGAGCAAGCATGTATAACCTTTCTTGAAAAAGAAAGGTGGGGAGATCACGTTGTTTCTCCTTTTGATCCGGAATCTAAGGTGTATAAATGCAAAGGAAATAGGTACAAGTGTAAAAACACGGGTAAATACTTCAATGTTCGTACAGGAACGATTTTTGAAAATTCAAAGGTTTCATTACGAAAATGGATGCTGGCTTGTTATTTTGTTGTTGAAATGAAAAGAGGAGTATCATCTTTACAGTTGTCTAAAATCGTGGGAGTAACACAGAAAACGGCTTGGTTTATGCTTCAACGTATTCATAATTGTTTTAGTATTGAAATAAAAGAGCCGTGTTTGAAAGGCGAGATTGAAGTGGATGAAACTTATATTGGTGGCAAAAACAAGAATAGACATAGTAAGGATAAAGTTAAAGATGCACAGGGGAGATCTTTAAAAGATAAAACCCCTGTGTTTGGGACACTCCAACGAGAAGGATTTGTTGTCGCTTATGTCGTTACAGACACAAAAGGTAAAACCTTACTTCCTTTGATATACAATACCGTTCATCCTAATTCTACCATATATTCTGACGAATGGTATGCGTATAACGGGATCAACAAAGAAAAGTTTGATCATCAAAAAGTATATCACAAAAAGGGAGCGTATGTAATAGGCAGAAGATCAACAAACACAATCGAAGGATATTGGAGCCATTTGAAGAAAATGATTTCTGGAACCCATTTCTGGGTGTCGAGAAAACATCTTCAAAGATATGTAGATTGCGAATCTTTCAGATATAACACGAAACATCTATCGGAATCTGAAAGATTCGATGTATTTTTGCAGAATACCAAACGACGATTAAGGTATTCACAACTAAAGAAAATTACGGCATGAAAAAAAATAAGAAATTCACAATATCAACCACTACTACGATCAGAAGTAGTAAAAGTGGAAAATTAGAGAAGGATATGAAGAGAATAGCTAAAGGTGTATTTAGCTATAATCCCAAAACAGATCCTAACGACCCTCTTTTTGATAAAACCACCTCTAAAAAAGGTGGTAACGAAAAAGAATTTTAACCATATAAAACAGAAGCCGGATATACGTTAATCATTATCCGGCTTCTGTTTTATATAGATGGTGTAAAGTTGTATATAATCACCAAAAACAATACTACAATTACGGCAACAATTTTAAAATTTATCATAACATAAAGATCCGTTTATACCTAATTTAGACTTTACCTTTGCAAAATTATTGATTTATTTTCTATTTATTTTCGATTTGTCAAACATTAATTTCTAAAAAACCATACATTTGTAAATAGTAAAAACATACATATATACCGAAAAAACATGAAACAGGCAATTCTAATTTCGACCGGCCTTCTGTTAGCTGTTCCTTTCATTCATGCGGAGAAGAATAAGAAACCGAATGTCGTTTTTATCCTTGCAGACGATTTGGGTTATGGCGATCTAAGTTGTTACGGACAAGAAAAGTTCGAGACGCCCAACATCGATAAGCTGGCACAAAGCGGAATGCGCTTTACGCAGTGTTATTCGGGGACAACTGTCAGTGCCCCTTCCCGCTCTTGTCTGCTGACAGGCACGCACAGCGGACATACCCCTGTACGTGGCAACCTCGAACTCGATCCGGAAGGGCAGTTTCCGCTTCCCGACGATGCCCGCACCATCTTCGAAGTAATGAAAGATGCAGGATATAAGACATCCGCTTTCGGCAAATGGGGACTGGGCTATATCGGTTCAACCGGCGATCCTAAAAATCAAGGTTGCGATACTTTCTACGGATACAATTGCCAATTGCTGGCACACAGTTATTACCCCGACCACCTCTGGGACAACGACAAACGAGTGGAACTCGAAGACAACAACCTGAATGTACAGTACGGAAAAGGGACTTACTCTCAAGATCTTATTCATGGAAAGGCACTAGAATATCTGGACAATATGAATCCGGACGAACCGTTCTTCATGTGGTATCCGACCATCATTCCGCATGCGGAGCTGATCGTTCCGGAAGACAGCATCATACAGAAATTTCGCGGTATGTACCCGGAAAAGCCTTACAAAGGAACCGAACCGGGCAGCCCGGCTTTCCGCAAGGGAGGTTACTGTTCGCAGTTCCATCCACATGCAACTTTCGCCGCTATGGTCTACCGTCTGGACGTCTATGTCGGGCAGATCATCCAAAAGTTAAAAGACAAAGGTTTATATGATAACACCATCATCATCTTTGCGAGCGATAACGGCCCTCATATGGAAGGGGGCGCCGATCCCGATTTCTTCAACAGCAACGGCATTTATCGCGGATATAAACGGGATCTGTACGAAGGCGGTATCCGTGTCCCGATGATCATTTCCTGGCCCGGACATGTCCAACCGAATACGGAAACCGACTTTATGTGCTCTTTCTGGGATGTATTACCGACCTTCGAAGAAATTATCCATCCGAAAGCCAAACAGAAGGAAATGGACGGCGTCAGCATGCTTCCCCTCCTGGAAAACCGGAAAGGACAGAAGGAACATGAATTCCTGTATTTCGAATTCCAGGAACTGAACGGTCGCCAAGCCGTACGCAAAGGACCGTGGAAATTGGTCCACATGAATATCCGCGGCGACAAGCCCTATTATGAACTGTATAACTTAGCGTCCGACCCATCGGAACGGCACAATATATTGGACCAGTATCCTGAAAAAGTAGCAGAACTGAAAGATATCATGGTCCGTGAACACAGACCGGACCCGAACTGGCCGCTATTGAAAGAGGAAAAGGCGAAATAATAGGGAAAATTTATAGAAAAGGATGTCAAAATCCAAGACAACCGCATCAAAATTTTCCAAGGTTGTGATCTACATACGAAGTTTTCTGCAAATCTTCTATCACTCTATCACTACAAAAGTTTCAGATATTGATATT